>ERZ761609.35-NODE-35-length-208570-cov-22.741328_pt1 | contig 208570 bp, 203 predicted proteins | sample MGYA00511163_ERZ761609 | MGnify/ENA primary metagenome ERZ761609 (study PRJEB28899, sample SAMN02445070) | bioreactor sludge metagenome | biome: EBPR sludge | place: Australia: Brisbane, Thorneside Wastewater Treatment Plant | collected 2011-12-16 ... | reverse complement strand
GATAAATGTCTCGGTGCTGACTGAAACGTCAGCATTCAATTCTCATCAACAGCTCAAATTCAACGTTTTAAAAGATGTTGAAAAGGATCGACAGGAATAATTTGGTAATCGAACCAAATAGAGTACATATTGTGAGTAACTGATGATAGGTGTGTAGCGAACATCGAATTATCATCGGGAATCAAAACCTGCTATTGGCAGGTGAAAAACCCTTTTTCGACAGGCTTATCATGTTTAGGGTGTAATCTTCTCAGACGGGGAAGATGAACATATGAGAACACTTTAAACTAAATATACTTTTTAAATTTTTAACTGGGATTTTCAAATATGGCTAAAGAAAAATTTGACCGTTCAAAACCTCACGTAAATATCGGAACCATCGGTCACGTTGACCATGGTAAAACTACGCTCACTGCAGCGATTACAAAGGTTTTGGCTAATAGAGGACTTGCATCAATGAGAGATTTCTCTTCAATTGATAATGCTCCTGAAGAAAAAGAAAGAGGTATTACTATCAATACCTCTCACGTTGAGTACGCAACTGACAACCGTCACTATGCACACGTTGACTGTCCAGGTCACGCTGACTATGTGAAGAACATGGTTACAGGAGCTGCTCAGATGGACGGTGCTATTCTGGTGGTTGCCGCTACTGATGGCCCAATGCCACAGACTCGCGAGCATATACTTTTAGCGCGTCAGGTAGGTGTGCCTGCTCTTGTTGTTTTTATGAACAAGGTAGACTTGGTTGATGATGCTGAATTGTTGGAATTGGTTGAGATGGAAATCAGAGAACTCCTTTCTTACTACAATTTCCCAGGTGATGATACACCAATTATTCAGGGATCAGCTTTGGGTGCACTGAATGATGAGCCTAAGTGGGTAGAGAAGGTAAACGAGTTGATGCAGGCTGTGGATGACTTTATTCCATTACCTGAGCGTTTGATTGACAAAGACTTTTTGATGCCTGTAGAGGATGTATTCTCTATTACAGGTCGTGGTACAGTTGCTACAGGTCGTATCGAGCGTGGTGTAATTAATACTGGTGATCCAGTTCAAATTCTTGGAATGGGCGCTGCCGATGGATTATCTTCTACCATCACTGGTGTGGAGATGTTCCGCAAAATTCTTGATAGAGGCGAGGCTGGTGATAACGTGGGCCTTTTGCTACGTGGTATTGAAAAGGACCAAATTTCTCGCGGTATGGTAATTTGCAAGCCCAATTCAGTAACTCCTCACGCTAAGTTCAAAGCAGAGGTTTATGTATTGAGCAAAGAAGAGGGTGGACGTCATACTCCCTTCTTTAACAAATACCGTCCTCAGTTCTACTTCCGCACTACGGATGTTACTGGTGAGATCATGCTTCCTTCAGGGGTAGAAATGGTAATGCCTGGTGATAACGTATCTATCGAAGTGACATTGATCAACAAGATTGCTATGGAGAAAGGACTTCGTTTTGCGATTCGCGAAGGAGGTCGTACTGTAGGGTCTGGTCAAGTAACTGAGATCTTAGACTAATATACTGACAATCAGCAAGAAGCGTTCCTGAGAATTTTCTCAGGAACGTTTTTGTTTTAGTTGGTTTTATTCTACATTTGCAGTCCTTTTGGGCTGAGTACACGGGTGCAGCTCAATAGGTTGAGTGGTTTCCGCTAAAGGATAAGGTCTAATAAGCCCAAATTGGTGTAAAAACGGGTGTAGCTCAATTGGTAGAGTAGTGGTCTCCAAAACCATTGGCTGGGAGTTCGAGTCTCTCCACCCGTGCTAGAAGTAAGATTAAAGTCCTTTTTTATTTAAGGAAAGGATAATTTAAAATAAGGTTTGGGTCTGAGTTATCAGAGAACAAACCGATCTAAAAGAAGTGATGGAAAAGGTAAAAAACTACATTCTTGATTCGATAGACGAGATTCGCAACAAGGTGTCGTGGCCAAAATTCGCTGAACTCCAAAGTAGTGCTATTCTTGTTTTGATAGCCTCTTTGATCTTCGCCTTAGTAATCGGTTTTATAGATTTAGGCTTCAAAAATGCCTTAGAATTTTTCTATAAAGAGTTTTAAGCGCTGAAGTGATGGGTGAACTAAAATGGTTTGTGCTTCGCGTTATCAGCGGAAAGGAAAAGAAAGTAAAAACTTATCTGGAGACAGAGGTGGAGCGTTCTAAATTAGCTGATTTTATCCCTCAAATTCTTATCCCCTCAGAGAAGGTGTATGAGATGAGAAATGGTAAAAAAAGAGTGAGAGAGCGTAATTTCTTTCCTGGATATGTCCTTGTTTCTGCTGATTTGACCAACGGAGAAGCGTACCATTTGGTAAACAGCATTCCTGGAGTTATAGGGTTTTTAGGAGCCAGCGGATCAGACGCCTCAAAAGAGCCGGTTGCACTTCGCCAAAGTGAGGTGAACAGGATACTGGGTAAGGTAGGAGAGATTGATGAGTTTGAGGAAAAACTGGAGACTCCATTTATAAAAGGAGAATCTGTGAAAGTAATGGATGGTCCGTTTAGCGGATTTACAGGTTCAGTGGAGGAGATATTTGAAGAGAAGAAGAAGTTAAATGTAATGGTTAAGATTTTTGGAAGAAATACTCCCGTTGAGCTTAACTATATGCAGGTTGAAAAATTGGATTAAGAAAGACATTGAGTATATCATAATATGGCAAAGGAAATTAGTGGTTATTTGAAATTGCAGGTAAAGGGAGGTCAGGCCAACCCGGCACCTCCAATCGGTCCGGCCCTTGGTAGTAAGGGTTTGAATATCATGGACTTCTGTAAACAGTTCAACGCAAGAACCCAGGACAAGCAAGGGCAAGTACTTCCCGTACTTATTACTATATATAATGATAAGTCGTTTGACTTTGTAATCAAAACTCCTCCTGCGGCAGTATTGATTCTCGAAGCAATGAAAAAGCAAAAAGGTTCTGCGGAGCCCAATCGTGCAAAGGTAGGGTCGATCAACTGGGACCAAGTGAAGAAAATAGCAGAAACTAAAATGCCTGACCTTAATGCATTCAAAGTGGAATCGGCCATGAGAATGGTGGCAGGAACTGCACGAAGCATGGGTGTAACGGTAAGTGGAAATCCTCCTTGGGAAAACAATTAAGAGATCATGGCAAGATTAACGAAAAACAGAAAAGCCATAGCGGCTAAATACAATCCAGACACAGTTTACTCTCTGGCTGACGCATCAAGCCTGATAAAGGATATCACTTTTACGAAATTCGATTCATCTGTGGATGTAGATGTTCGTTTGGGTGTGGATCCTAAAAAAGCAGATCAAATGGTAAGAGGTGTTGTTACCCTGCCACACGGCTTGGGTAAAGAGGTTCGTGTGCTCGTATTATGCACTCCTGATAAAGAGCAGGAAGCGAAGGATGCCGGAGCTGATCACGTGGGTCTGGATGAATACATAAAAAAAATTGAAGGAGGTTGGACTGACATAGATGTGATCATCACGATGCCTACCGTAATGGCGAAAGTGGGTAGACTGGGTAAGGTACTTGGCCCTCGCGGTTTAATGCCAAATCCAAAGTCTGGAACAGTGACATTGGATGTGGGTAAGGCCGTAACCGAAGTGAAGGCGGGTAAAGTAGATTTTAAAGTAGACAAGCAGGGAATCATCCATGCGAGCATCGGTAAAGTATCGTTTACACCAGAAAAGATTCAGGAAAATGCAAGGGAGTTGATTCAGACTATTTCTAAGCTGAAGCCCTCCTCTTCGAAAGGAACATATTTCCAGAGTATCACCTTATCATCTACGATGAGCCCTGGAATTAAAATTGACAAGACGACTATTGAAGGTCTATAATAGAATACGACAATGACCAGAGAAGAAAAATCAAACATCATAGAAGCGTTATCTGAAAAATTCAGTCAGAACGAACATTTCTATATTACAGATGCCTCAGGGCTTTCTGTTGCACAGATAAATGCTTTTCGCAGGCTATGTTTCCATGCGGGTATAGAGTACGGTGTTTATAAAAACACACTTATTCGCAAGGCCTTAGAGAAGCAGGGAGGTGCGAATGAAGAACTATTCAAAGTGTTACAAGGTTTTTCAGGCGTACTTTTTTCGAAGGAGATTGGCAATGCCCCGGCCAAGGTAATTCGTGATTACAGAAAGGGTAAAGAAGGTAAACCCCTTCTGAAAGCAGCTTCCATTGATTCTTCTTTATTTTTTGGAGAGGAGAGTTTAGGGATGCTGGCCGAGTTGAAGTCTAAAAATGAACTCATTGGCGAGATCATTTCCTTACTTCAGTCACCTGCTAAAAATGTGGTTTCTGCGCTACAAAGCGGAAAGAACACATTGGCCGGATTGGTGAAAACTTTGGAAAACAGGGCAAACTAGAATTATTGAATTGAACTTTTAAACACTTACAAAAATGGCTGACATAAAATCGTTAGGCGACCAATTAGTTGAACTTACAGTAAAAGAGGTAAACGAACTAGCTTCATACCTTAAAGAAACTCATGGCATTGAGCCTGCTGCTGCTGCAGTAGCTGTTGCTGCAGGACCTGCCGCTGGTGGTGGAGATGAAGCTGCTGAGAAAACCAATTTCGATGTAGTATTGAAAGCGCCTGGTGCTAACAAACTTCAGATAGTTAAATTAGTGAAGGAACTCACAGGACTTGGCTTGAAAGAAGCTAAGGAAGTAGTTGACTCTGCTCCAAAAACAATCAAAGAAGGTTTACCAAAAGACGAAGCTGAGAGCCTCAAGAAACAACTTATAGAGGCAGGAGCCGAAGTTGAGTTGAAATAATTTTCTTGAAGACGAAGGGTACCGTCTTATAATAAGGAATGAAGACCCCAAATCCTGAATAGGGACTTGGGGTCTACGCCTATTTGTACCCATTCACATATTTAAGAGTCCTGGAAATTTAAAACCAATAGTACCTTGGCAAAGAAAAACAGTAACGACAGGATTGACTTTTCATCTATTGATAAAGTATTAGAATATCCGGATTTTCTGGATGTTCAATTACAGTCATTCAGAGATTTCTTGCAAATAGAAACACCTGCCGAAAGACGTCAGAATGAAGGTCTTTTTAAGGTGTTTGCAGAAAACTTCCCCATCTCAGATTCACGTGAAAATTTCGTGCTTGAGTTTGTAGATTATACCATCGACCCACCGAAGTATTCCGTGGACGAAGGTATTGACCGAGGATTAACCTACTCTGTTCCATTAAAAGCAAAGCTTCGCCTCACTTGTAATGATGAGGACAATGAAGACTTTGAAACTATCGAACAGGAAGTGTTCCTTGGAAACATTCCATACATGACCGAAAAAGGCTCCTTTGTAATCAATGGAGCTGAACGTGTTATTGTATCACAGCTTCATCGTTCGCCAGGTGTATTTTTTGCCATGAGCAAACACACCAACGGCACTAAGCTATACTCTGCCCGTATCATTCCTTTTAAAGGATCGTGGATAGAGTTTGCTACTGACGTGAATGCTGTCATGTATGCGTACATCGATCGTAAGAAAAAATTCCCCGTAACGACATTGCTTCGCGCAATTGGTTATGGTACAGACAAAGATATACTCGATTTGTTCGGATTATCTGAAGAAGTGGAGGCTGCTAAAGCTCCTCTGAAGAAGGTAATCGGGCGCAAGTTGGCAGCAAGGGTTTTAAAAACCTGGACTGAGGATTTCGTAGACGAAGATACAGGTGAAGTGGTATCTATCGATAGAAACGAAGTGTTGCTGGAGCGCGATCACATTATCGAGGAAGAAGATGTAGATACGATTGTAGAGTCTGGTGCAAAGTCAATCATCCTTCACAGGGATGATGTGAATATCACAGACTACAACATCATCTTTAACACATTAGCAAAAGACAACTCTAACTCAGAGAAAGAAGCGGTAGAACAAATCTATCGTCAGCTGAGAAATACCGAAGCTCCTGATGAGCAGACAGCACGTGACATTATTCAGAGCTTGTTCTTTAGCGAAAAGCGTTATGATTTGGGTGAGGTTGGTCGCTATAGAATTAATAAAAAATTAGGACTGGATCTTAGCTTCGACCAGCGTGTATTAACAACTGAAGATATTATTCTTATTGTTAAATACCTGATTGGATTGATCAACTCAAAGGCAGTGGTTGATGATATTGATCACTTGAGCAACAGAAGAGTAAGAACAGTAGGTGAGCAGTTGTATTCTCAATTTGGTGTAGGTCTTGCCCGTATGGCGAGAACAATCAAAGAAAGAATGAACGTTCGCGACAACGAAGATTTTAAGCCGGTTGATTTGATCAACGCAAGAACGCTTTCATCTGTAATCAATTCCTTCTTTGGAACCAATCAGCTTTCTCAGTTCATGGATCAAACCAATCCATTGGCAGAGATTACACATAAGCGAAGAATGTCAGCACTCGGTCCCGGTGGTCTCTCTCGTGAGCGCGCTGGTTTCGAGGTACGTGACGTTCACTATACGCACTACGGACGCCTTTGTACCATTGAAACCCCCGAAGGACCAAACATTGGTTTGATTTCTTCACTTTGCGTTCACGCCAAAGTGAACAAGATGGGCTTCATCGAGACACCCTACCGTAAAGTTGAAAATGGTAAGGTGAAGTTGAAGGATGAAGTGATATTCCTTACTGCTGAAGAAGAAGACACTTACAACATTGCACAAGCCAATGTGAAGATGTCTGCCTCCGGAGAGATTCAGGATGAAAAGATTAAGGCACGCTTTGAAGGAGATTTCCCGGTAGTGGAGCCAAACGAGATTCGTTACATGGATGTAGCGCCCAATCAGATTGTATCTATTGCGGCATCAATGATTCCGTTTCTTGAGCATGATGATGCAAACCGTGCGTTGATGGGATCTAACATGCAGCGTCAGGCCGTGCCATTGGTACGCCCAGAGGCGCCTATCGTTGGAACTGGTTTGGAAGCAAGAATTGCGCTTGACTCCAGGGCATTGGTAATGGCGGAAGGATCGGGCGTGATCGACTATGTTGATTCAACGAAAATTGTAGTAAAGTACAATGTATCGGAGGAAGAAAGCCTGGTTCGTTTTGATGATGAATACAAAACGTATGAACTGATTAAGTTCAGAAGAACCAATCAGGATACTTGTATTAACCTGACACCTATTGTCCGCAAGGGGGATAAGGTAACTAAGGGACAACCTTTATGTCAGGGATATGCCACAGCAAATGGAGAACTTGCCTTGGGTAGAAACTTGTTGGTGGCCTATATGCCATGGCAAGGATACAACTTTGAGGATGCGATAGTTATTTCTGAGCGCGTGGTTCGCGATGACGTTTATACTTCTATTCACATCGAAGAATTTGAGTTGGAGGTAAGAGACACAAAGCGTGGCGAAGAAGAATTGACTTCTGAGATTCCGAACGTGAGTGAGGAGGCAGTAAAGCATTTGGATGAGCATGGTATCATTCGTATGGGTGCCGAGGTGAAAGAAGGTGATATTCTTATAGGAAAGATCACTCCAAAAGGAGAGTCTGATCCAACTCCTGAAGAAAAACTATTGAGAGCGATCTTTGGTGACAAGGCGGGTGATGTGAAAGATGCTTCGTTGAAGGCGCCTCCATCATTAAGAGGTGTGGTTATCGACACTAAACTTTTCTCCAGGCCTAAACGTGATAAAGATTTACGTACCAAGGCAAAGAAAGAACTGGATGCATTGAAGAGTCGCTACAGTAGGGAGCTTTCCGAGCTTCGTACTGACATGATTAAGAAATTGACTTCTATCCTAACTGGGAAGACAAGTCAGGGAGTGAAGCATAAGTTTGGTGATGAATTGATCACAAAAGGTGTGAAATTCAGTGCGAAAGTTATTGAGAGCAACTTGTTCCCGGATAAGAACATCTATCGCGATGAGAGTAACTATAATGTGCCGGAGGAGGTGAACCTGATTGCAGACGTTAGTCTGGAAAACTGGTCCACCGATGATCATACCAATGATCTGATTTCAACGGTGGTTAAAAATTACCTCAACAAGCGCAACGTTATCGCTGGTGAATTCAAGCGCGAGAGATTTACTTTAGAAGTGGGTGATGAACTTCCTGCAGGAATTGTACAATTGGCTAAAGTATACGTAGCCAAGAAGCGCAAATTGAAGGTAGGGGATAAGATGGCAGGTCGCCACGGAAACAAGGGTGTAGTGGCAAGGATCGTTCGTGAAGAAGATATGCCATTCCTTGAAGACGGAACACCTGTTGATATTTGTTTGAATCCGTTAGGTGTACCATCACGGATGAACCTGGGTCAGATTTATGAGACCGTATTAGCCTGGGCAGGTCAGAAATTAGGCAGAAAATATGCCACTCCAATATTTGACGGGGCTTCTTTGGAAGAGGTATCTGCTGAATTGAAAGAGGCAGGCCTTCCTGAGTTTGGGCGTACGTATTTGTATGACGGCCTTACTGGAGATATGTTCGATCAGCCTGTAACAGTAGGTATTGCCTACATGTTGAAGCTGGGTCACCTGGTAGACGATAAAATGCATGCTCGCTCCATTGGACCTTACTCACTCATTACGCAGCAGCCATTGGGTGGTAAAGCACAGTTTGGAGGTCAGCGTTTCGGTGAAATGGAGATGTGGGCATTGGAGGCATTCGGTGCGGCACACATACTTCAGGAGATCGACACCATTAAGTCAGATGATGTGATTGGTAGAGCGAAAGCCTACGAGGCCATCGTTAAAGGTGAAAACATGAGGAAACCAAACATCCCTGAGTCTTTCAATGTACTTGTACATGAGCTCAGAGGCTTGGCCCTTGAGATTACAATGGATAATTAAGTTTTTCGATACAGACTAAATAAAGACCATGTCGTTCAGAAAAAACAAAAAAATAAACACAGATTTTTCAACCATCACTATTAGTTTGGCGTCTCCAGAATCAATTCTGGAGAGCTCTAATGGAGAGGTGACACAACCCGAAACTATCAATTACAGAACCTACAAGCCTGAGATGGGCGGGTTGTTTTGTGAAAGAATATTTGGACCGGTTAAAGACTGGGAATGTCACTGTGGGAAGTATAAAAGGATTCGCTACAAGGGTATCATTTGCGACCGTTGTGGTGTAGAGGTTACGGAGAAGAAGGTAAGAAGAGAGCGCATGGGGCACATCGAATTGGTGGTACCTGTTGCTCATATCTGGTACTTCAGATCTTTGCCTAACAAGATTGGTTACTTGCTTGGCTTGCCAACCAAGAAACTGGATCAAATCATTTACTACGAGCGTTACGCAGTTATTCAACCGGGTATTAAGGAAGAAGACGATATTAACAAGCTTGATTTCTTAACGGAAGAAGAGTACTTGGATATCCTTGACAAACTTCCTCGTGAGAATCAAATGTTGGATGATAACGATCCTAAGAAGTTTATCGCCAAGATGGGTGCAGAAGCATTGGAGATGCTTTTGAGCCGTGTAAATCTTGATGAGCTCTCTTATCAATTGCGTCATCAGGCAGCTACGGATACCTCACAGCAACGCAAGGCAGAAGCCCTTAAGCGTTTGAAGGTGGTTGAAGCTTTCCGTGATGCCAATACGCGTATTGAAAATCGTCCTGAGTGGATGACTATTAAGATGGTTCCCGTTATCCCTCCGGAATTGCGCCCTTTGGTGCCTTTGGATGGTGGACGTTTTGCAACATCAGACTTGAACGATCTTTACAGACGTGTTATTATTCGTAATAATCGTTTGAAGAGATTGATTGATATTAAAGCACCGGAAGTAATTCTTCGTAACGAGAAGCGTATGCTTCAAGAGGCGGTGGATTCTCTTTTCGATAACTCAAGAAAAGTAAATGCGGTGCGTTCAGATGGAAACCGTGCGCTGAAGTCTTTGAGTGATATGCTTAAAGGCAAGCAAGGTCGTTTCCGTCAAAACTTGTTGGGTAAGCGTGTTGATTACTCCGGTCGTTCTGTGATCGTGGTAGGTCCTGCATTGAAATTGCACGAGTGCGGTCTTCCAAAAGACATGGCAGCCGAGCTTTTCAAACCATTCATTATCCGTAAGTTGATTGAAAGAGGAATTGTAAAGACGGTAAAGTCTGCAAAGAAAATAGTGGACAGAAAAGATCCTGTTGTTTGGGATATTTTGGAGAATGTGTTGAAAGGACATCCTGTTCTGCTCAACCGCGCTCCTACACTTCACCGATTGGGTATTCAGGCATTCCAACCTAAGTTGATTGAGGGAAAAGCAATTCAGTTGCATCCTTTGGTTTGTACTGCCTTCAACGCTGACTTTGATGGTGATCAAATGGCTGTTCACGTACCGTTAGGACAGGAAGCTATTTTGGAAGCATCTATGTTGATGTTGTCTTCTCACAATATCCTTAATCCTGCCAACGGTGCTCCTATTACCGTACCTTCTCAGGACATGGTGTTGGGATTATATTATCTGACCAAGGGAAGAAAAGGAGAGAAAGGTGAGGGCAAGATTTTCTATTCACCAGAAGAGGTAATTATTGCACACAATGAAGGTAAGCTTTCAAAGCATGCCAACATTAAAGTGAAGGTGGATATCATAGATCCTAAAACAGGTAAGATTTCAAACAAGACTATCGAAACGGTTACTGGAAGGGTAATATTCAATGAGGTTGTTCCAAAGGAGGCAGGGTATGTAAATGAATTGCTTACTAAGAAGAAACTTCAGGGAATTATCTCAGACGTGTTTAAGCATGCAGGTCAGGCAAAGACAGCTAAGTTTTTGGATGATATTAAGGACTTAGGATTCCAGATGGCCTACAAAGGGGGATTGTCCATGGGTCTTGGGGATGTGAAAGTTCCTGATGAGAAAAAGGTATTGGTTGAAAATGCCCAGGCTGAAGTTGATGCCGTTTGGAACAACTACATGATGGGTCTTATCACGGATAACGAACGTTATAACCAGGTAATTGATATTTGGACACGTACCAATACCATGCTGACCAGCACATTGATGCAACAGTTGGAAGAAGATCAGCAAGGATTTAACTCTATCTATATGATGATGCACTCAGGAGCCCGTGGTTCCAGAGAGCAGATCCGTCAGCTGGGTGGTATGCGTGGGTTGATGGCCAAGCCTCAAAAGAACCTTGCTGGTTCAGTAGGATCCATCATTGAGAACCCGATTCTATCCAACTTTAAAGAAGGTTTGGATGTATTGGAGTACTTTATCTCTACTCACGGTGCACGTAAAGGTTTGGCTGATACGGCATTGAAAACGGCAGATGCGGGTTACCTCACGCGTAGGTTAGTAGACGTAGCACAGGATTTGGTTATTACCGAAGAAGATTGCGGTACGTTACGTGGATTGAAAGTAACTGCATTAAAAGACAACGAAGATATTGTTGAGCCACTTTCTGAGCGTATTCTTGGTCGTGTGACTGTTCATGATATTTATGATCCCATTTCAGAAGAATTGATTTGTGGAGCCAATAAGGAAATCACACATGAAATTGCTCAGATAATAGAGGACTCTAACATAGAGGAAGTAGAAATACGCTCAGTACTCACTTGCGAAACCAAAGTAGGAGGGTGTGCTAAATGCTACGGAAGAAACCTTGCTACCGGTAAGATGGTACAAGCGGGTGAGGCCGTGGGTGTAATTGCCGCACAATCAATTGGTGAGCCCGGAACACAGCTTACACTGCGTACTTTCCACGTGGGTGGTACTGCTTCTAACATTGCAGTTGACGCCAACATCAAGGCAAAGTTTGCAGGAGTTGTTGAATTTGAAGGAGTGCGTACTGTGGACACCCTTGACAAGGAAGGGAATAAAGTAAAGGTGGTGATGGGAAGAACAGGTGAAGTGAAAATCACCGACAAGGAGAAAGGAAGAGTTTTGATTTCCAATCACGTGCCCTACGGTGCTTTCTTAACCGCTAAAGACGGTCAGAAAGTTGAAAAAGGGGAAAGACTTTGTTATTGGGATCCATACAATGCCGTTATTCTTTCAGAGTTTGATGGTGAGATCGAATTTGAATCTATCATTGAGGGAGTTACCTACAAGGAGGAGTCAGATGAGCAAACGGGTCACAGAGAGAAGGTAATTACTGATACCAGAGATAAAACTAAGAACCCTGCTATCATTGTAAATGGCAAGGATGAGACCAAGTCATATAACATCCCTGTAGGGGCTCACTTAGCGGTTGATCTGGGTCAAAAGACCAAGGCTGGTCAGGTACTGGCCAAGATTCCGCGTACCATGGGTAAATCTCGTGATATTACAGGAGGTCTTCCACGAGTTACAGAATTGTTCGAAGCAAGAAACCCTTCTAACCCGGCTGTAGTAAGTGAGATCGATGGTGTAGTTACTTATGGTGGAATTAAGCGTGGTAACAGAGAAATCTTTATCGAATCCAGAGATGGTATCCAGAAGCGCTACCTGGTGTCTCTTTCAAAGCATATCCTGGTTCAGGACAACGACTTTGTAAGGGCAGGGCAGCCATTGTCTGATGGTGCGATTACGCCTTCAGATATTCTTTCCATCAAAGGACCAACTGCGGTTCAGGAGTACTTAGTGAATGAGATTCAGGAAGTATATCGTTTACAGGGTGTGAAGATCAACGATAAGCACATTGAGGCCATTGTTAGCCAGATGATGCAGAAGGTGGAGATCATTGACTCAGGAGATACCAGCTTCCTTGTGGGAGAGTTCGTAGACAAATTCGAATTCAGGGAAGACAACGATGTGATTCTTGATAAGAAGTTTGTAGTTGATGCAGGAGATTCACAACGCTTCAAGCCAGGTCAGATTGTCACTTCAAGAGAAGTGCGTGATGAAAACTCAGCATTAAAACGCAAAGACCAGAAATTGGTGGAAGTACGTGATGCAATGCCTGCCGTTTCTAAGCCTACACTTCAAGGTATTACTCAGGCATCTCTTAAAACCGAAAGCTGGCTATCTGCAGCATCCTTCCAGGAAACTACGAAGGTGCTTAGTGAAGCGGCCATCAGAGGTAAAGTAGATAGGTTGATGGGATTGAAGGAGAACGTGATTGTTGGTCACTTGATCCCTGCGGGTACAGGTCAGCGCAGATTGAATGATGTAATTGTTACTTCTAAAGAAGAATACGACCGCATGATGCAACAGCGCACCTTATCGGAGCCTATTGAAAAGGAATTACAGGATTAGTCGATAGTCCATAGTCTTGAGTCCTTAGTATGATGTTGCAAAACATACTAAGGACTCTTTACTAAAGCTCAAGACTAACTTCACTAAAGACTAAATACTATGGCGGAAGAGAAGAAAAATCAGCAAAATCAAATCAACATTGAGTTATCTGAGGAAATAGCGGAAGGAATTTATTCCAATCTGGCTATGATTGCTCACTCCAACAGTGAATTTGTGGTTGACTTTATCCGTTTAATGCCTGGTGTGCCCAAAGCCAGGGTCAAATCAAGAATTATCATTACCCCGGAGCATGCCAAAAGATTGCTGGCTGCCCTTAAGGACAATATTGAGAAGTACGAAGCCACTTTTGGTCCTATCAAACGAACAGACGAAATGCCAAAATTTCCAATGAATTTTGGCGGAACCGTGGGAGAGGCCTAAAAACTACTTTTTAGCCTTAAATAGGCCAGAAAAATCTTTAAACAAGGGTTTGCATCCTGTCCTACTTTAGATACCTTTGCAGTCCGAATTTTTTGAAGGTTTTTAAAAACTAAATATAAATGCCTACCATTCAACAGCTTGTAAGGAAAGGACGGAAAAAATTGACTTTTAAGTCAAAATCCCCTGCCCTTGATTCATGTCCTCAACGCAGAGGTGTATGCACACGCGTGTATACCACCACACCTAAAAAGCCAAATTCAGCCCTTCGTAAAGTGGCGCGTGTTAGGCTTACCAATGGTAAAGAGGTAAACGCCTATATCCCAGGAGAAGGACACAATCTACAGGAACACTCTATCGTATTGATCAGAGGTGGTAGGGTGAAAGATCTTCCTGGTGTTCGTTACCACATTATCCGAGGAGCTTTAGACACTGCCGGAGTGAGTGGTAGAACACAGAGCAGATCAAAATACGGTGCGAAACGACCTAAAGCAGGTGCTGCTAAATAATTGAAATATGAGGAAATCGAAACCTAAAAAGAGATACTTACTTCCTGATCCTAAGTTTCAGGATCCTATGGTTACCAAGTTTGTAAACTATATGATGGAAGAAGGAAAGAAAAGCGTAGCCTACAGCATTTTCTATGATGCAATTGAGCAGGTAGAAAAGAAAAGTGGTGGTGAAAACGGCCTTGAAGTGTGGAAACGTGCGATGAGCAATGTTGCTCCTTCAGTGGAAGTAAAAAGCCGCAGGGTAGGTGGTGCAACTTTCCAGGTGCCTATAGAAGTGCGTCCTGAACGCAAGACAAATCTTACAATTAAGTGGATGATCGACTACGCACGTGCTCGTGGTGAAAAAACCATGACTGACAAACTTGCTGCGGAAATCCTTGCTGCTTCAAAAGGAGAAGGCGCTGCGATCAAGAAAAAAGACGATACGCATAGAATGGCCGATGCAAATAAGGCTTTCTCACACTTCCGATTCTAATAGACCCCGAAATGGCAAGAGATTTAAAATACACAAGAAATATAGGTATTGCTGCGCATATCGATGCGGGTAAAACCACTACTACAGAGCGTATTCTGTTTTATTCTGGGGTAAGTCACAAATTGGGCGAGGTTCATGATGGTGCAGCCACAATGGACTGGATGGCACAGGAGCAAGAAAGAGGTATTACCATTACTTCTGCTGCAACCACCGTATTTTGGAATTACAGGAACCAGAAATATCACGTTAATATCATTGATACACCTGGCCACGTAGACTTTACGGTAGAAGTAAACCGTTCCCTTCGTGTATTGGACGGCCTTGTGTTTTTGTTTTCAGCTGTTGATGGTGTTGAACCTCAATCTGAAACAAACTGGCGCCTTGCCGACAACTATAAAGTAGCCCGTATCGGTTTTGTTAACAAGATGGATCGTTCGGGAGCTGATTTTTTGAATGTATGTAAGCAGGTTAAGGAGCAATTGGGAAGTAACGCGGTTGCGTTGCAGTTGCCTATCGGTGCTGAAGATTCTTTTAAAGGGGTTGTTGACCTGATTAACAACCGTGCGATTATCTGGAACGAAGAGGATTTTGGAATGACTTATCAGGAGGTGCCTATTCCAGAAGATATGTTGGAGGAGACACATGAATACCGCGAGAAGTTACTGGAAGCTGTAGCGGACTATGATGAGTCTTTGATGGAGAAATTCTTTGACAATCCTGACTCCATTACAGAAGAAGAAATTTTGACAGCACTTCGCAAGGCTACCATCGATATGAAAATTGTGCCGATGGTGTGTGGGTCTTCCTTTAAGAATAAGGGCGTACAAACTATGCTTGACCTGGTGATGGAATTATTGCCCTCTCCTATGGACAAGGACAATATCCACGGGATCAATCCGGATACAGAAGCAGAAGTGATAATCAGACCTACAGAAGATGAGCCTTTTGCGGCACTGGCCTTTAAGATTGCCACTGATCCTTTTGTGGGCCGATTGTGTTTTATCAGAGCCTATTCAGGTGTTTTGGATTCTGGTTCTTATGTATACAATACACGCTCTGGAAATAAGGAGAGGATTTCTCGTATTTTTCAGATGCATGCCAATAAGCAAAACCAAATTGACAGATTGCCCGCGGGTGACATTGGTGCTGTAGTTGGTTTTAAGGATATTAAAACGGGTGATACCCTTTGTAACGAGAAACGCCTTGTCGTATTGGAGTCAATGGTATTCCCTGAGCCGGTAATCGGATATGCTATCGAGCCTAAAAAGCAGGTGGATGCGGATAAATTGGGAATGGCTATTTCTAAATTGGTGGAAGAGGATCCTACACTTCGCGTTCATACAGATCAGGAGACAGGACAAACCATCCTGAGAGGTATGGGTGAACTTCACCTGGAAATTATTATTGATCGCTTAAGAAGAGAGTTTAAGGTAGAGATCAATCAAGGTGCTCCTCAGGTTGCTTATAAAGAGGCATTGACCAAAGCTATTGAACACAAAGAGGTGTACAAGAAACAAACTGGTGGTCGTGGTAAATTTGCCGATATCGTATTTGAGATCGGTCCACGTGAAGATGGTAAAGAAGGCCTTGAATTTGCCAATGAAATTGTGGGTGGAGTTATTCCTAGAGAATTCATTCCAGCTATCCAGAAAGGATTTGAGCAGGCAATGGTAAATGGTCCTTTGGCCGGATACCCAATTGACTCAATGAAGGTAAGGTTGTACCATGGTTCATTCCATGATGTTGACTCCGACTCATTGTCATTTGAACTGGCTGCCAGAATTGGATTTAGAGAGTCTGCAAAGAAAGCTGACCCTCAGATTCTAGAGCCAATCATGGCTGTTGAAGTGCTGACACCGGAGGAATTTACAGGTTCTGTTACAGGAGACCTTAACAGAAGGAGAGGTGTGATGAAAGGAATGGATACGCGTGCTGGAGCTCAGGTGGTGAAGGCGGATGTGCCGTTGTCTGAATTGTTTGGTTATGTAACTGATTTGCGTACCATTACTTCAGGACGTGCTGCTGCATCATTAACCTTCTCTCACTATGCACCAGTACCGAAGAACCTTGCAGAAAAAGTAATTGAAGAAACTAAAGGGGCAGTTGCCGTTAAATAATCGGACTATGAACCAGAAAATAAGAATTAAATTAAAGTCCTACGACCACAACCTGGTCGACAAGTCTTCGGAGAAGATCGTTAGGGCGGTAAAGGCAACAGGAGCTGTAGTAAGTGGTCCCATTCCATTGCCCACGATCAAGGAGAAGTTTACCGTACTAAGATCACCACACGTGAATAAGAAATCACGTGAGCAGTTTCAATTGTGTACTTATAAGCGTTTGGTGGATATTTATTCCAACAGTGCTAAAACAGTAGATGCATTGATGAAACTGGAGCTACCGAGTGGTGTGGACGTGGAAATTAAAGTGTAGTTAAAAATATTTTTGAAGGAAAAGCCCCGCCTTTTTAAGGTGGGGCTTTTTGTTTTTGTGAGTTTTTAGGAACTAGTTCAGTTTCTTATGGAAGTAGAGCTCATAACCAGGTAATAGCTCCGGGTGGGCAATTTTAATAAGATCCTTCAGGATGATGTCTGGTCGTGAGTATCCCAGTTCGAGGTACTCGCTGCCACCCGTAACCCCAACCCGGGCATCATAGGTATAAATGGAAGATATTTGGAATGCCTGGAACAAGGAGTAACGTCCTTCCGAACTTTTCATTTCAGCCCTGGACTTGAAATTCCCAACACCAATCCAATAGTCTGCTTCTTTGCCCCTCGAAAGTACCGTTTCGAAGCTGAGCTTTAAAAAGCCGTTGCTGGTATCATCATCCCATAGATAATGATAACCCGCATCTTTAAAAATTTTGGCTCCATAATTTTGACCACCAGGAAGAAACCAGGTATCACCATATAGAATACCACTTATTACTGTTGGCTTGGTTTTTACGTTTTCAACAATTCGCTGATAGTTCAGGTATTCATTCTTTATTGCTGTAAAGATAGAATCCGCCTCACGTTCCTTTCCCAGAAATAGTGCCATGTACTTGATCCATTCTGCCCGGCCTAGTGGATGGTTTTCCAGGTATTCTGCATTAATGACCACAGGAATACCGAATGATTTTATTTTGTCGAGTTTACTCATGTCACCGGCTATGGAGTAACCCATCACTAAATCAGGCTGTAGTCCTACCAAACTTTCAATGTTCATGGTGTTGTCTATTCCCAGGTCTGTCACATATCCGGAGTCAATCCGTTGCCGTGCTTTTGAAGAACTGATTAGATCTGTTGAAGGAAACCCTACCAGTAGATCAAGTGCATTCAGATGATCCAGAAGTGCGATGTGTGAGGTGGAAGTACATACAATGCTTTCGATTGGCGTTCGAATCACCGTAACATCGGCAGCGTGAGTGGGGATTTTTTCAGTCTTTGGTACTAATAGGTATTTTATACTTTTTGTTGAATTTGGATAGGGTTCTAAAAGTGTGACTTCAGTGCTGACTCCTAATTTTTTAACAGTAAATCCTTTTGCGAATTCGGTTGATTGAACAACGGGCAAATCTTCTTTGCCTTCTTTCCTTTTCACGCAAGCAAAGGAGAGAAGTAATATAAGGATGATAACTGAGCTTCTAAACACAATTGCAAGTTTGATAAATTAATTACATTTGCAATGCACTTGGTTTTGATCGTGTAGACTACACCATCAAATTAAAAGGGAATCCGGTGATTTGTCAATGAGACAAAGATTCCGAAACTGTTCCCGCAACTGTAAGCCCAACTCCAGAACATCGGAGTGAGCTTTTGCTACTCATGTCATTGTGCTGTCCCGATAGCTATCGGGATCAGTATGAGAAGGCAGCAAAAGTTGGGTAAGTCAGGAGACCTGCCATTTGCAACCATAATTCAATGCTTCGGGTAAAAAGCAGAGAATGGCAAATGATCTCCATTTCCGTTCCCTTCCTTTTTACTCCTTTTTTCAACCATTTAAACTATTCATTATGAAAAAGGAGAAAAGAGTTTGGACAATCGTACTAATTGTCCTTGGGTCGCTGGCGCCCAATCTTACAAACGCACAGCAAGACTCTATACAAACATTTGACCTGGATGAAGTTGTCATTACGGCTACCAAATTTCCGAAAAGCAGAAGTGAAACCGGAAAGGTAATTACCGTAATTGATTCAGATGTATTACAACGAAGTGCTGGTATGGAATTGTCTCAGTTACTCAATGAGCAAGTAGGTTTGGTTATCAACGGATCTGGGTCAAACCCTGGAAAAGACAAGTCGGTGTATTTGCGTGGCGCCAAGAGCGAGTATACTCTATTTTTGATTGATGGTATTCCTGTAAGTGATCCGTCAGGAGCAGGAGGTGCATTTGATCCCAGAATGTTTTCATTGGATCAGCTGGAACGAATCGAAATTTTGAAGGGAAGTCAATCCACACTTTATGGGAGTGACGCAATTGCAGGAGTAATTAACCTTATTACTAAAAAGGGTGGTGACAAACCTTTTGGTGGAAGCGCCACAATGAGTTATGGTAGTTTTGATATGCTGAAGGCCAATGTGAGTGTTCAAGGCACAACATCTTTGGCGGATTACCATGTTGGGTTGGGTCATACGAGTACCACAGGAATAAGTGAAGCCAAAGACCTAAACAATACTGGAGATTTTGATAAAGATGGCTTCGATCAAAATACTTTGAATGTAAGTGCTGGCTTCAAATTAATCCCCTCCCTTACTGTAACTCCATTTTTCAGATATACAGATTTTGATAGTGAGTTTGATGGTGGGTCATTCACTGATGATAATTCTACTTACACTTCCACTTTGATTAACCCGGGTTTGAGCTCACAATTCAAGTTCAGCAAAGGTGCCATTAATCTTTTGTATGGGCATAATAGAACAGACAGGAAATTTGACGGACCGTTCGGGCCTACGGAATACAAGGGACGGTTTGACAATGCTGATTTATTTTTTAATTATGACTTAGGCGATAGAATACAATTGCTAACAGGCATCAATTATCAGAATCAAAAAATGATCGATGCTTCGTTGGCTATCGAAGAGCCGGAAGCACAATTGGTAAGCCCCTATGTTTCATTGTTTTTACACAATGTTGGTGGCCTTGCAGTGGAATTAGGAGGAAGGTATAATCATCATAGTAAATATGGAAGTAATAGCACTTTCAGCTTCAATCCTTCTTATAAGATTAATCATAGCACCAAGTTGTTTTTTAATTATTCCTCTGGCTTTAAGGCGCCAACACTTCAACAGCTGTATGGTGCATTTGGAGCCAATGAAGATTTAAAGCCGGAAAAAAGTCTAAGTCTGGAGGCAGGTCTGGATGTTATTACAAGTAATAGGCTGGAAACCAGGTTGACATTTTTCAGCCGCAACGTTGATGATGTAATTGTATATACGTTTACCAACGGAAATATTAATATGAATCAGCAGAATGATTTTGGGTTTGAATTGGAGCCAACCTTTAAAGTAAATGATAGGGTGATCGTTAAAGCCTACTACTCGCTTGTAGATGGAGAAGTAACCACACAAGAGAATGGTAAAGACTCAACGTATTTTAATTTGCTGCGGAGGCCTAAGCATACCATTGGATTAAATGTTGGAGTGCAGGCAACCTCGCGGCTTTACTTAAGCCTTAAGGGTAAAACATTCAGCGGAAGAAAAGATTTGTTTTTTAATCCTGATAATTTTTTTATCGCAGAGCAAGTCACACTTGACTCCTATATCTTAGTGGACGTCTATGCAGAATACAAAATGTTAACGGATCGGCTTAAGGTTTTTGTTGATTTAAGAAATATCCTTAATCAGGACTATTCCGAAGTGTATGGATATAATACAATGGGTATTAATTTAAATGCGGGCATGAATTTTAGATTTTAATTCTCGGCCATGCCGAATATGACCCACACAAAAACTTGTAGCGAATGTAATGCTCAGTTTTCGTGTGGGTCTTTTGTTGAAGGAAGCAGTTGTTGGTGTTTGTCACTTCCAAATATCATTAAGGTGGGATTAAAGAATTGTTTGTGCAAGCCTTGTTTGATTAGCCGAATTAATAAACAGATTGATCAATTCCTGGAGGATGTAGAGATAGGGAAGGTAAGCAATCCCGATTTTACAAAGTATCAAACTTCAGAACTTGTGGAGGGCATTGATTTTTACATTGAATCGGGAATGTACGTGTTCACAAAATGGTATCACCTGAAACGCGGCCATTGTTGCAACAGTGGCTGTAGACACTGTCCTTATCGCAGTGAGGACTAATAACTACTGTTTGCCCAGGAGTTGAATGAAATTTTCTACAATCTCCCGAGAGGCAGCTCCAGGGCTTATGACGCCCTGGGCAATTTGAATTTCTGCTTTCTTTATTTTTTCAGCTAGCGCTTTATGCTTTGTGATCTCCTCTTTAATCCTCTCCTCAATAGAGGAGTGGAACCAGTTCTTATTTTGATTTGCGCGTTGCAACTCAAAGAATCCGCTAGTTGTGGTAAATGCTTTGTAAGCCTCAATCATTTCCCAGGTTTCTTTCAAGCCTATTTTCTCTACAGCGGATGAAACCAGTACTTTTGGAGTCCACCTGGATTCAGTGACTGGAAAAAGATGAAGAGCATGCTGATAGTCGGCTTTGGCTTGATTTGCTTGTTTTTTATGATCTCCATCGGCTTTGGTGATCACTACACCATCAGCCATTTCCATTATTCCTTTTTTTATTCCTTGCAACTCGTCTCCCGCTCCACCTATTAATAATAATAAAAAGAAATCGACCATACTTCTGACAGCAATTTCCGATTGACCGACACCAACCGTTTCTACAATAATGACATCAAACCCCGCTGCCTCACACAAAAGAATAGCCTCCCTGGTTTTATGCGCGACTCCTCCCAGGGTATTAGCGGCAGAAGTAGGTCTAATAAAGGCATTGTCATCACGAGACAACTCATCCATTCTTGTTTTATCACCCAGTATGCTTCCTTTGGTTCGTTGGCTGCTTGGGTCAATGGCCAGTACTGCTAATTTCTTTCCGATGGAGGTAAGGTGTTTCCCAAATGCTTCAATGAAAGTACTTTTACCCACACCAGGTATTCCCGTTATTCCTATTCGAATGGATTTTCCGCTGTGGGGTAATATTTTCTGAATTAATTCTTCTGACAATAATTGGTCTGACGGAAGTCTGCTTTCAACCAATGTAATGGCTCTGCTTAAAAGCACTCTATCATGATCTAGAATGCCTTTAGCATAAGCATCAGCCGTGAGTCTGGAGGTGAATTGAATAGGCTTACGTGTAGGACTTCCCATTGTTAATCTTTAGCCATTGACGAATGAAAATCGACAAAATATTTCAATTCCAGCGAGCTTATTGTGATTTCATTACCAAAGTTTACCCCATACCAATTGGTAAATCAGCATATGTTAGTAAAGCATTGATTATTTGGGACTAATCAATAATCTGGGTTAAATTTACTGATTGTTGCTATCAAGCCTTACTACTTTTCATGAAAAGATTCTGGATTGATTGTACCCTTGCTACCGCATTTGTGTTTGTGACACTCGGAGGCATAGTGGAAATCACGGACTTAAAAATATTCAGTGCATTTGATCCATTGGGAGAAGCTTTGGGTGATGTGGAAATGACTGATATCGCCTTCTCTCAACTTCGGGAAGATCCTGAACTTGATTTAAATGTAGTTATGGTGAATGTATCAAAACTATCAAGACGTGAGATTGCTCAGCAGATCAACATTATCAGTCAATACAATCCTAAAATTATTGGGGTCGATGTTTTTTTCAATTGCCCAAATAATCTTCGGGATACAATTAACTGCCCGGCTTTAAAGGATGTAATGGGAAATTATATGCTGGCCAAGGCCATTGAGGACGCGGGAAACGTAGTACTCGTAACAAAAGTACTCCAAAGTGATTCATTATTCAGTGAGGGGATAGTGGACGAGTATGATTCGCTTAGACGCAGTGATATTGAGATACGTGGAAATGCGTTAGAAGGATTTGCCAACTTAGAAACGGATGCTGAAACCCAGGAAGCTTTCAAGACCTGTCGGAGTTTTGTTCCTCGGATATCAGTCCAAAACGATACAGTACTTGCTTTCTCTGTTAAGATAGCTATGCTCTATGACTCTGTAAAGACAAAGAGATTTCTTGCGCGGAATAATTACTCGGAAACAATAAATTATCGGGGAAATATCCTTGACCTTCACAATGCCTCCTCCTTTTCAGGGAGGTATTTTGCGCTTGACTGGTATCAGGCGTTGGATCCTGAGTATGTTTTGCCAGAATTAATAAAAGATAAGATCGTGATAATGGGATATATGGGGGATGATTTTGAGGATACCTCCTGGGATGATAAGTTCTTTACCCCTCTAAATAAGCAGTATGCAGGTAAAACTAATCCTGATATGTATGGTCCGGTAGTGCATGCTAATATTGTATCAATGATCCTGAATGAGGATTATATTGATGAATTGCCTGATTGGCTGGAATGGGTGATCGCCATTATTTTATGCTTTATAAATGTGGCATTATTTTGGATTATCTACGAGAGATCACCTGATTGGTTTGATGGGGTCAGCGTGCTCCTACAGTTGGTGCAAATAATTTTACTATCATTCTTAATGATTTACTTCTTTAACTGGTATAGCTTTAAACTGGATTTAACCATTACGCTGGGAGCTTTAGCGGTGGTGGGAACGTGTTTTGAGCTCTATCAGAGTGCTATTTTGAAGATATTTGAATGGGCGAGAAACAGACTTACCAAACGTAGACAGCGGGTATTAACGTCCAAATAGAACAATTTTTTAGTAACTTAGTGAACCAAACACTTTATAACACCATGAAAAACAGCAAGTTAATTCTAGCCTTTAGCTTTATTTTTGCAATTACTGCGGCATCTGGACAGGATTATGCCTTTAAGGTACTTGCTAATAAAGGGACTAATGAGGTAAAAAGTGGTAACTCCTGGGAGGCCATAAAGACGGGCGCAAGCCTTAATACCAGTGATGAAGTAAGACTTTCTGAAAACGCCTATTTGGGTCTTATTCACAAGACTGGAAAACCGCTTGAAGTAAAAAAAGCAGGACCCCATAAGGTGGCTGATTTGGCTGCTCAGATTCAGGGGGAAGGCACCAGTGTATTAAATAAATACACGGATTTTATACTAAGTAGCAATTCGGCCGAAGCCAAGAAGAACAGGTTAAGTGCTACAGGAGCTGTGACTCGCAGTTTTGGAGATATTAAGGTTTACCTACCCGAAAATCAATTTTCTGGAGTATTCAACAAAAAGGTAATTGTTAACTGGAGTCTTGAAAAAGGAGGAGCTCCTTTTGTAGTAACATTTAAGAATATGTTTGACGATGAGCTGATGAAGATAGAAACTCCTGAAAACTCAGTGGAAGTAAATCTTGCAGATCCAAAATTGGCTAATGAATCGGCAATTTTAATTGAAGTAAAATCAAAGGAAGATTCTAACCTTAAGTCAGTACAACATCTTATTAAGAAGTTATCACCCGCAGAGCAAGAACGAGTAACAAAAGCACTTGCTGAAATAAAAAGTGTTGTGGATGAGGAGACCGCCCTAAATAAATTTATAATGGCTGGTTTCTATGAAGAAAACAGACTCTACATAGATGCTATTACCGCCTATGAAGAAGCCATAAAGATGGCTCCTGATGTAGCTACCTATAAAGAAGCATACGAAGGATTCCTAATAAGGAACAGGCTAGACAAATAGACTACTACAAAAGATTAAAAGAGGCTACCTCAAAGGTCAGCCTCTTTTTGTTTTAGGGCATGCAATTATTTGGCTTGTATGGCGCCATTATTATCCTAATTTTGTGACCCTAACCTAAGTACTATCATGAGCGTATTGGTAAACAAAGACTCCAGAATAATTGTCCAGGGATTTACAGGTACGGAAGGGTCATTCCATGCCGGACAAATGATTGAATACGGAACGAATGTTGTAGGTGGGGTAACACCCGGCAAAGGCGGACAAGAGCATTTAGGTCGTCCTGTTTTCAATACCGTACAGGAGGCGGTTCAAAAAACAGGTGCTGATGTTTCCATCATTTTTGTGCCTCCTGCGTTTGCAGCAGATTCCATATTGGAGGCAGCTGAGGGAGGGATTAAGGTAATCGTGGCCATTACAGAGGGTATCCCTGTGAAGGACATGATGGTAGTGAAGAAATATGTAAAGGAGCAGGGAGTAACATTAATAGGGCCCAATTGCCCAGGGGTAATTACTCCAGGTGAAGCCAAAGTAGGTATCATGCCTGGTTTCGTATTTAAGAAGGGAAGAATTGGTGTTGTTTCTAAATCAGGAACCCTCACCTACGAGGCAGCAGACCAGATAGTAAAAGCAGGGCTGGGAATATCAACAGCGATAGGTATTGGTGGAGATCCAATCATAGGTACGGCTACCAAAGATGCAGTAGAAATGTTGATGAATGATCCTGAGACGGATGCAGTGGTAATGATCGGAGAAATAGGAGGAAACTATGAAGCTGAAGCTGCACGCTGGGTCAAAGAAAGTGGAATCAAAAAACCGGTTGTCGGGTTTATTGCAGGTCAAACGGCACCTCCAGGACGGAGAATGGGGCATGCCGGAGCTATAATTGGCGGAGCGGAAGATACCGCAGAAGCCAAGATGAAAATTATGCGTGAATGTGGTATTCACGTAGTGGAGTCGCCAGCTTTGATTGGTGAAACCATGCTGAAGGCGCTTGGTAAATAATTCATCACTTATAGGAGTTCATTGGCCAGGTTGGCCAGCTCAGAGCGCTCTCCTTTTTCAAGGGTAATGTGTGCATATAATTCATGGTCTTTTAAACGATCGATCAGATTAGACAACCCGTTACTTTGTGAATCCAGATAAGGGGTATCGATTTGATAGATATCACCAGTGAAAATTATTTTTGTGTTTTCCCCTGCACGGGTGATAATGGTCTTCACTTCATGAGGTGTTAAGTTCTGTGCCTCATCTACGATAAAGCAAATATTGGAAAGGCTCCTGCCGCGGATATACGCCAAAGGGGTGATAACCAATTTTTCAAAATTGATCATCTCAGAGATTTTGCTGTACTCCTTGTCTCCTTCGCCATATTGGCTTTGGATAAACTTTAAATTATCCCACAACGGCTCCATGTAGGGGTTGATCTTGGATTTGATGTCACCGGGAAGAAACCCAATGTCCTTATTGCTTAAAGGTACAATTGGTCTTGCCAGGTAAATTTGCCTGTATTCTTTTTTCTGTTCCAGGGCAGCAGCAAGTGCAATCAGCGTTTTGCCGGTGCCTGCAACACCCTGAATGGAAACCAATTTGACCTCTGGCTTAAGTACTGCATGAATGGCAAATGCTTGTTCCGCATTCCTGGGTTTTATTCCGTATGCATTTCTTTTTTCTACCTGCTCTACCATGCCATTAGCAGAATTGTAAAATGCGAGCACAGACTTCTTACCACTTTTGAAAATGTAATAATGATTTTTCATAGGGGTTTGTTTTCCCAGAATATCTTCTGGTGGGCAATACCCTTTATCATAAAGCAGATTGATCACGTTGGGATCAATATCCTCAACAATAGTTTTTCCCGTGTATAGAGAACTTATGTTTTGAATTTTTCCTGTGGTATAATCTTCTGCCTGAAGGCCTAATGCTTTAGCCTTTAGCCTCAGGTTTATATCTTTAGAAACCAGGATTACTTTTTTTTCTTTTTCTTCTTTTTGAAGGTGTATTGCAGAATTCAGAATTCTATGGTCTGCTTTATCTTCATTAAAAATCTTGTTAGCATCCAGTGTGCCATTACTTCCTGTGTCCATCAACACCTTGAACCGACCTTTTCCCTTGCCATTGAGAGAATTCCAGTTGTGCAACATCTGGTCTTTGGCCAGCTTATCAATCAGCCTAATAAATTCCCGGGCTTCAAAATTTTTGGTATCATTTCCTTTTTTGAAATTATCCAGCTCCTCCAGTACAGTGATGGGAATACCAATGTCGTGTTCGTCAAAATTTAAGATGCTGTTGTGTTCATAAATGATAACTGAAGTGTCGAGGACGAAAATTTTATTCTCTTTCTTGCTTTTGGCCATATTCAAAAAAAAGTTAAAGGTCAGTTAAAAAAAATGCGAAGACACGTCTCTTACAATGGTTTTAAAAACTGCCCTGTAAGTGTGAAACGTGTCTTCGCAAAATCTCTTTCGTTAAATAAAGCTAACAAAAGGTGTGGAATTATTGCAATATGGTAGATTAATCTTTTTGCACTAATTCATCATTCCGCCTAAAGTACCATCATCTTCACCTTCCTCGTTTTCTTCTTGCTGGGTGGGTAGATTAAACATCCCACTTAGCAAATCCTTAAATTGTAAACCTTTAACAAGATTATTTTTGCTGATTTGGCTGTATTCTGCAAGGCCGTGGAGTGCAAACTCCATTAACAACAGCTTTGTTGTTTTGCCCTCCCCATTGTGATGTTTGTCTACGAGTTCTTTTAGGCCTGGAATACTGCCCAGTAATTTCTCATACTCAGTTTCAGGCATGTCATGCAACAAGTCTACGGTGTTGCCTTCGCCAAACCATTCCGAAATTTTTTTGTACGGACTTTTTTCTTTTTGTTTTCTGAACTTGTCTGGATCAGGAAAGTAATTTGTGAATTGAGACCGAATGGCTTTACCAATAAGATTTTGGGCAACGATACCCGGCCCTTCCTGTTCGCCCTCATAGACCAATTCTACTTTTCCGGTAATGGATGGAATTACTCCGATGAAGTCAGTAAGTCTAATGTTAGTAGAACTTTCTCCGTTAATGATGCTTCTGCGTTCAGCTGCTGCAACCAGACTTTCGAAAGCGGAAATGGTGAGTCGTGCAGAAACACCACTTTTGGCATCTACAAATTCACTCTTACGCGCTTCTATCGCAATTTGTTCCACCAAATCTTTTACAATCTCCGTTGATGAAACGATTTTTCGTTGTGCTTCTTTAATCTGCGCTTCTTGTTGTGTGATCTTTTTACCGATCTCAATCGACTTTGGATAATGGGTGATAATCTGACTGTCTATTCTATCCTTCAAGGGCGTTACAATACTACCACGGTTAGTGTAATCTTCGGGATTGGCAGTAAAAACAAATTGAATTTCTAAAGGCAGTCTCAACTTAAACCCTCTGATTTGAATGTCACCCTCCTGAAGAATATTAAAAAGGGCAACCTGTATTCTTGCTTGCAAGTCAGGCAACTCATTGATAACAAAGATGCCTCTGTGAGATCGCGGTATTAATCCAAAATGAATAACACGCTCATCGGAGTAGGGAAGTTTTAAGGAAGCTGCCTTAATCGGATCCACGTCACCTATAAGGTCAGCAATGGATACGTCAGGAGTTGCGAGCTTTTCTGTATACCTTTCATCGCGATGAATCCACGTAATGGGCATTTGGTCACCCAATTCATTCAGCTTGTCTTTACCATATCTTGATATAGGATGGAAAGGATCATCATTTAACTCTGATCCTTCAATAGCGGGAATGTATTCGTCAAGAAGCTGAATCATCAGCCTGGCTATTTTTGTTTTAGCTTGTCCTCTTAGTCCGAGTAAGTTGATGTCATGACCAGCGAGCAGGGCGCGTTCTATATCTGGAATTACCGTTTCCTCATAACCCCATATCCCTTCAAAAACATTTTCTTTTTGGCGCAGCTTGGTAATCAGATTATCTCTAAGTTCTACCTTGATGTCCTTAGGTTGATAACCTTCTTTTTTAAGTTGACCCAGTGTTTTTACTTTGTTCGTATCGATCATATCTTCTATCCTCTCTTATAAATTTTTTCTTCTGTTTTTTCTAAAATCTTCAAACACCAGGTTGCCCAACCCCTGAAGGTTGCTATAATAAGCGTTGCCATTGTTGGCTTTGGTAAACTCTCGTACAAATGCCTTCAGGTATGGATCTGTGGCGATCATAAACGTAGTTACCGGTATTTTTAGTTTGCGCAGCTGGCCCGCCAGATTAAGTGTTTGCTTTAATATTTTGGGATCCAGACCAAAGCTATTTTTATAATATTTGATTCCCTGTTTGATACAGGTAGGCTTGCCATCAGTAATCATAAAAATCTGCTTATTGGTATTTTTTCTTCTCCGAAGAATATCCATGGCCAATTCCAATCCAGCTACTGTATTGGTATGGTATGGGCCTACATTCAAATAGGGAAGGTCTTTGATTTCAATTTGCCAGGCATCATTCCCAAAAACTAAAATATCCAAGGTGTCTTTCGGATATTTTTTGGTGATCAACTCCGCCAAGGCCATGGCCACTTTTTTGGCAGGCGTAATGCGATCCTCACCATAAAGTATCATGGAATGTGAAATATCAATCATCAACACAGTAGAAGTCTGGGTCTTAAATTCACTTTCCATCACCTCCAAATCGTTCTCCGTCATTTGGAAATTGTCCAAACCATGGTTGATCTGAGCATTTCTTAATGAGTCGGTGATCGAGATTTGCTCCAATGTATCGCCAAACTCATAATCCCGCCTGTCGGTTGTGGCCTCATCTCCCTGCCCACTGTGGTGGGTCTTGTGTTCCCCACCTTTGGACTTTTTCAGTTTTCCAAAAATCTCCTCGAGCGCTGATTTCCTTAAGGCTTGTTCCCCTTTTGGGTTGAGTTTGAATTCACCACTAGATTCATCCTCACTGATGATTCCTTTTTTCTTCAGGTCTTCAATAAAATCGCCTATCCCATATTGGTCGTTGGTCAGTTTGTATTGACGATCTACTTCTGTAAGCCACTGGAGTGCTTCTCCTACGTTGCCAGAGGTAATAAGAACCAATTGCATAAAAATCTTATGTAGCCTGTCGAAGTCACTTTTTTCGCTGTCCGGGGGTGGTGTATACTTTGAAAACCTATATCCTAGCATGATGGGATGCTTCGTAGCAATTTAACTTTATTTAAACCAATAAATGAGACTTTCTGTTCGTAGCTGTGCTTCATTTATTGCAAGTATTATCATTATAAAATATGTTGATTACAGAACCTATGTAAGAAATGTAACTTGTGGCTAAAATTTATTTAGCCCAACAACATTAATTTTGCAGATGTCTAATTTAATCTACGTCTAAAAATGAGAATTTTTGTCTCTCTTCTAATTGGAGTTGGTATGCTCCTGGTATCCTCATGTTCCAGCTATACTTGTCCTACCTACGCTAAAACCACCCCCAAGCACCCTACTGAGAACAAGATGTAATTTGTTTAAAAGCTGACAGGAGTTTGGTCTTTTGCTTTATGGCTAATGGGTGTTCTGGTTCCATATATATAATCCCACAACGGAGAAGACACGCCATAGGCACCATCACCATCTTTGTAGTGGTGAATGCTGTGGTTTATCCATAAAAATTTGAAAATATTTTTTGGTGGTTGATAGGCGTGGACCATATAATGAATTGCTAAGTACAGGGCATACCCCACTAGAAACCCGGGTAAAAAGGAAAACACCAGATCGCCTAAGATCAACTTAAAAAGAAATAACAGTAATGTTGAAATAGCTATGCTAAGTAATGGAGGCATAGCCAGTCGGTCTTTATCCCTGGGAAACTCATGATGCACTCCATGCATGATGTACTGTAATTTGGCTCTGAACTGGGTATACGTTTCCATATGGAATAGATAACGATGAACCAAATATTCCACCCAGGTGAATGCGAGTAGTCCAACAATAAACATGAGCAATGAAAGGCTAAGCGATAGTGAAGTGTGCGTTACATTCCAATAGAGCAGCCCGGAAGCATAGGTAAAAAAAATAATTAATGGCACTGCTATGTGAGTGCGGGAAAGCCTTTCTAAAATTGGATTTTTGAAAAGCTGCTTGCTTCCCTTGTTTTGGGGTCTTGTTTTATTTTTCATAGTATCACGTTTCAACTTCCAACTATCTCGACTACTATAAACCTCAGCCTGAGAGGCCAATCAGATGGCTACCTTCTCAGCTGATTTTTCAATCACTTTTCTATAATAATTTTCATAGAGAGGAAGAATATTTGAGATGTCAAATTCTTTCGCTCTTTTTAATGCGTTCTCCTTAAAAGTGTGAAGATTTTCCTTATTTAGAATATGAAGTGCATTCTTAGACATTTCTTCAACATCACCTACTTCACTTAAAAATCCGGTGACTCCATCAATATTAAGCTCAGGTATACCTCCGGCATTGGAAGAGATGACGGGTACTTCGCAGGCCATGGCTTCCAGTGCAGCAAGGCCGAAGCTTTCTTTCTCAGAAGGCATTAAGAACAAGTCTGCTACGGAAAGTACCTCTTCGATGGCTTCTAGTTTTCCCAGAAAACGAACATCATCCTCAATCCCTAGTTTTTTTGACAATTCTTCAGCTCCTGAACGTTCAGGGCCATCACCAATCATTAATAGTTTGGCGGGGATCTCCCTTCTGATGTTGTTGAATATCTTTACTACATCTCCTATCCGTTTCACTTTTCTAAAATTGGAAATGTGAACAATTAAGACTTCATCATTGGGACAGATGGCCTTTTTGAAATGGTCTTTTTTCTGTTTTTTGAATTTATCCAGATCAATAAAATTGGGAATTACCTCTATATCATTGGTAATGTCAAAGAACTCGAAAGTCTGATACCGGAGATCTTTGGATACTGCGGTTACTCCATCCGATTCATTGATACTAAAGGTTACCACAGGTTCGTAGGAAGCATCTTTTCCTACCAACGTAATATCTGTACCATGAAGTGTTGTGACAAAAGGAATAAATATGCCCTGGGTTTTTAATATTTGTTTTGCCATGTAGGCCGCAGAAGCATGGGGTATGGCATAGTGAACATGAAGCAGATCAAGCTTTTCGTTTTTAACCACGCTCACCATTTTGCTGGCCAAGGCCAATTCATAAGGCGGATATTCAAATAAGGGATAGGTGCGAATATCTACTTCGTGGTAGAATAAATTCTCATTCAGGAAATCGAGGCGACTGGGCTGAGAATAGGTGATAAAGTGGATTTCATGCCCTCCTTTGGCCAGGGCCTTTCCCAATTCTGTGGCCACAACACCGCTTCCTCCAAAGGTGGGGTAACATACGATTCCTATTTTCATTTTTCCTGCCTTCATATTACTTGACATAAACCCTCTTTTTGGTTATTTAGTTTCGTTCTATAGTTATTTTTGATGTTTACAATATTCAAAAATGGATTGATAGATGACATCCTGTATCCTAGGACGAATATTCCCTGTTAATAGCTTAGGATTAAGCATATCTGGGTACACCCTATTTGATAAAAAGACGAAAACCAGATCAAATTCCGGATCTACCCACACGGCCGTACCAGTAAATCCGGTGTGACCAAATGTTTTTGGAGAGGCATATAGTGAAGTGGGACCGTTCCACTCACTTACAGTTGGCTTGTCCCAGCCTAATCCTCGCCTGTTGCTATCATATTGCTTTTGTGTGAACAACTCAATGGTTTCCGGCTTAAAGAATTGCTGGCCACCGTAGCTTCCCTTTTGAAGCCACATTTGACCTAACTTGGCCAGGTCATTGGCGTTGCTAAATAGACCGGCATGGCCGGCAACACCTCCGTGCATCGCAGCTCCCTGATCGTGAACATACCCCACTAACATACTCCCTCTGAATTGCTTATCAATTTCAGTGGGTGCAATTTGGCTTTCAGGAAACCTTTCCAATGGTAAAAAACCCGTGGTAGTTGCCCCAAGTGGTTCATAAATATTCTGAGAAAGGAAATCTTGCATGGGTTGATTTAACATTCTTTCTGCCAGCCGCTGCATCATATAAAAACCCATATCGCTATAGGTATAATCGTAGGGTGTTTTGGGTTTCTTTTCTCGGATTTTAGCGTTGATAATCCAGTGCCATAAACTATCCTTCATTATCCTGGTTGCATATAAATCTTTCGCCACAGGAAAGGGATACTCCTCATTTTTATTGTGACTGTAGTAGTTGGGCAACAGGGTTGAATCTTCCATCGTTTGAAGCCAGTAGGGAAGGTATGGCCAAAGCCCAGCCTGATGGGTAAGAATGTCTTTGATGATAAAATCCTTTTTACTCGTGTTTTTTAATTCAGGAAGATAAACGGATAGTTTTTTGTTGACATCAATGATCTTTTTTTCATGCATAAACATTACTGTTTGTAGTGTGGCCGCCACTTTGGTAATGGAGGCAAGGTCATAAATGGTCTGAGGCGTTACCGGATTGAGGCTATCATAAGTTCTCCAGCCGTATGCCTTATTGAAAACTACTTTTCCATTTCTTGCAACAATAACATTACACCCCGGGGTAGCTGCAGAGTCGATCGCTTGCTCTACGATCTTGTCAATCTTTTGTAGTGTGTGGCTATCCATCCCCACCTGTTCCGGAATTCCATAAGCGAGTCTGTCGAGTTTTCTGTTAGGTGTTCCTTCACTTCTACTGAATAAACCTTCAATGGCCAAGGGAGTAATTCCTTTGGCTTGTTGAGTACCAAAGATTGCCTGAGCAGTTAACATGGGTGCCGGTGCCATATCAGAATAGGAGAGTAGCAAGGCTTCGGGTTTTTCAAGTCCCTCCAGGTCATAAGGATTTCCGAATGAAGCCACAATTGTCGTCTGTTTTCCAATAATTTGATTTAGCCACTGAACAAAGCCATTTTTTTCTGCGGGCTTAATGGAAAAAACACTAACGACCAAAACATCATAATTTTTAAGTTGTTCAGTTAGTGGAGATGTCTCACTGAGATTGTTGGCGTCATACAAATCAAAATGAGCATATCTATTGAGGTATTCATGGAAGACGTTTTTATTGCCTCGTCCTAAACTGAGAGAGGCAAACTTTTTACCATCAAGAGTTTTTAGTGGGATTAATTCAGATTGATTTTTGACGATGGTGATAGAAGCAGTGGTTAAATCAAAATTAAATGCTCTGGCATTTGGGGTGTTGATGCGATCAATAAGATTATCAGTATTTAATTCTTCAGTAAGATAAAGACCTGCATCATATTTTGCGTCTAATATTCTTTTTACACTATTATCGAGTTGTAGCTGGAGAGATGCATTGCGCTTTAGGGAGGTCAGAATACTCCTGATAGCATCAGCGACATCCGTTGGGTAAAGAAGTAAATCATTACCAACTTCAAAGGCCAATTTTTCACTTTCGTTTTTTGCTTTGCCTGTAATGTTCTGGATATATGGGATTTCGGTGAGGGTGAGACCATTGAAGCCCAATTGTTTTTTCAGCACGTCACTAACAAAGAGTTGGGACACTGATGCTGGAATTGTTTTCTTTTTATCAAGGGTTGAGAAGTGTAAATGAGAAGTGTTTATTCCCTTGATTCCGGATTTGATCAATTGATCAAACGGGTAAAATGTTAATGTATCCAGTTGATTGTTTGTGAAGTCATAATTTTCTCCATTACCGTCATTTTCTTGTGTGGAGGCTGACGCATGTTTTGCTACAGCCATTACTCCGTTTTGTTGCAAGCCATTAACAAGTGAAATTGCTTTTGAAGAGACAGCCAATTTATCGGTGCCATAAAAATCAAATGGGTCTCTGGTAATAATATCTATGTCGGCATTGGGAGCCAGGTTCACATTCATACCAAGCAATTTCATTTGCCTGGCCATTTCTTTTCCTAGTGAGAAAATCAGGGAATCACTAGAAATCGCACCAAGCGCCAATGGTTTCGGAAATTGTATGAGGCTGTCCAGTACATTGCCGGAACCATTTTCCGCATCGATCATTACTAATAATGGAATTTTTGATTTTTTCTGTAATTGGTTAATGAGGTTGGCTGTGCCAACGGGGCCTCCGTCTGTGATCACTACTCCCCCCGGATGATGACGGTTGATGTCACGGAAAAGATCTTCGATTTCATTTTTTTTAGCGTAGGACGAAATAGGCACCACAAACAGTTGTCCTATCTTCTCTTCTACACTCAAAGTTTGAAAAACACTGTCAATCCATTGGTTTTTTTTATCCTGTGCCGAAACCTCTGAAATTCCCGTCCACATCAACAAAATAATCAAAACTTTTTTTAGCATAGGGCCGTTAGGTTTTTGTAATTATAAGCGATTAATTTCATTTTTGTGAGATTTGAAGGTAGCCCCTGTTAGGCTCACCATCCTCACCGCAAACGTAAAAATAGCAAGTAATGGAAAGCCATTTGGCTATCTTAGCTTTTGGAAAGAGGAAAATAAGAATTGGTATTCCGCATCTGTCAGTAGGACAGCTATTTTAACAAAACACTGGCTATGAAGTTTTTATCATTATTCAATAAGGTGCCCTCGCATCAGCGATTCAGCTATACCCCGAGGTATTACGACCCTAAAAAGGAAGAAATGAAGGAGCGTGAAGCACGCATAAAAAGGGAACTGAAGCAGGAAGCGGATGAGCAAACAGAACTGGGTGACTATCGTTCTCGGATATCGGGATCATTTCATGCGGCTCGCAAGCGGTCCAAACAATCCAGTGCATCGCTGGGTGCCAATCTGCTGCGTTTTGGGATTATTCTTTTTCTCGTGGTATTTATAATTGCCTATATTCAATGGGGACAGGTTGCATTTTATGGATTTGCCGTGTTTGTTCCTTTTTACTTCTATATGAAATTTAAAAAGCAATAGCCTCTTTTTTAATTATTCATGACCGACATCATTCAACTTCTTCCAGACTCTATTGCTAACCAGATTGCGGCTGGAGAAGTAGTGCAAAGGCCGGCCAGTGTAGTGAAGGAATTAATGGAGAATGCCATTGATGCCGGAGCAGATGACATCACTGTAATTGTAAAGGAAGCCGGAAAAACGCTGGTGCAGGTGATAGACAATGGATCGGGCATGAGTGAAACTGATGCGCGCTTGAGTTTTGAACGACATGCTACCTCGAAAATAAAAAAGGCGGAAGATCTGTTTGCGTTGCGTACGATGGGTTTTCGGGGTGAAGCACTGGCCTCTATTGCAGCCATTGCTCACGTGGAGATGAAAACCAGAATGCCAGCGCGTGAGTTGGGTACTTTGCTACTGATTGAAGGTTCGGATGTAAAGAAGCAAGAGCAAACGGCCTATGATGCAGGAACGAGTATTAGCGTTAAAAATTTATTTTATAATATCCCCGCCAGAAGAAATTTTTTGAAGTCCACACCTGTGGAAATGAAACATATTATCGATGAGTTTCAGCGCCTGGCCCTGTCTTATCCGGAGAAATCATTTCAATTAATTCACGGTGACCAGTCAATCCATGACTTACAACCGGGCAAATTAAGCCAGCGCATTGTGTCTTTGTTTGGTAAAAATTACCAGCAACAATTAGCCGCATGCAATGAGGAGACTTCCCTTATCAAAGTAACAGGATATATCGGCAGGCCTGAATCTGCCAGGAAAACAAGAGGGGAACAGTTCTTTTTTGTGAACAACCGTTTTATTAAAAGCAATTATCTCAACCATGCAGTGTCTACTGCGTTTGAAGGTTTACTGCCAGCGGGAAGTTATCCCTTTTATGTCCTGTTTATGGAAATTGACCCCAAGCATATTGATGTTAATGTTCATCCAACAAAAACAGAAATTAAGTTTGATGATGAACGTGCAGTCTATGCCGTAGTGAGATCAGCGGTGCGGCAGGCATTGGGAGCGCACAACCTGTCCCCAGCGATAGACTTTTCGTCAGACGTAAATATGATCAGTAAATTAAGTAGTGGCGACAAGAACTTTCAGGAAGCTTACCGCAATGAACAATTCAGTAATTCGTTGAACAAGGCCAATCTAGATAATTGGGAAAAATTATTTAATACCGATGAGCCTTCTGCTTTACGACAAAGCTATGAGCATAAACCTTTCATCCGTTTTGAAAGTGCTTTAAATAAAGACCAGGCAGCTCAGCAATTTGAGGAGCGTACTGTTTTTCAACTTCATAACAAATATGTGGTACGTGCCGTACGGGCTGGACTTATGATCATGGATCAGGAAGCGGTACACGAAAGGGTACTTTATGAAAAGTTTTTATTTCATATGAAGGGTGTTGCCGGAAACAGTCAGCAAAGTTTATTCCCTCAGACGGTGGAACTGGCGCCTGCTGATTTTGCGCTTGTAATGGAGGCACAAGAAGAAATCAAAGCACTTGGATTCAGGTTTGAAATTTTTGGTAAGAATGCTGTGCTTGTGTCGGGCATACCGGCAGAGATATCTGGAGGAGAAAAAGAACTTTTTGAAGGATTAATTGAACAGTTCAAGATCTATCAATCAGAGCTATCTATCCCTTTGAAAGAGAACCTGGCACGATCGCTGGCGAAAAGAGCGGCTATCAAATCGGGACAAAGGTTGCAAAAAGAAGAGATGGAATCTTTGGTAGAAGGACTTTTTGCTTGTAATAACCCCAATTTTTCCCCTGATGGATCGCCTACCTTTTTTATTTTTGATGCTGCTAAAATTGAAAACTGCTTTAATCGATAAATTTACACTGAATGTTTAGACTGACTCCTCTCGTACGCACCCTCATCATTATCAATGTGGTGGTTTTTCTGTTGCAGCAGTTTGTAGGAATTACACCCTACATTTCACTATGGCCCATAGGGTCAGGGCATTTCGCGCCTTATCAGTTCTTTACTTATATGTTTGCCCATGGGGGCATCGGCCATATTTTCTTCAACATGTTTGCGCTGGCCTCTTTTGCACCCATTCTTGAAAATCATTGGGGCGACAAAAAATTTTTAATTTTCTATTTGGCCACTGGAATTGGAGCGGCCATTATGTACGCGTTAGTCAATTACTATCTTTACCCAGGTGCAGGGGGCATTATGTTGGGGGCTTCTGGTGCTCTTTATGGTATATTGATGGCATTTGGTATGATATTTCCCAATCTGGAAATCATGTTATTATTTCCACCGATTCCCATAAAGGCAAAATACATGGTATTTTTGATTGGCTTTCTAACCTATGTCATGGATAGGAGTGGTTCAGTAGCGCACCTGGCACACTTTGGTGGAGCATTTATTGCTTTTCTGATTATTACCGCCTGGAAAAGTGGCGGGTCGGGAAGGGGTTATTAAAATTATAAAGAAGGATACCTGTGTTTGACGAGTTTAAATCTGTTTTTCAAAAACCCAACAACGCTCATGTTCAGTTGATCGTAATCAACGTGGCAATCTTTTTGGTGATGGGTGCTATTTATGTGTTCAGCACCGTGGGTGGAGCGGATTGGGTGTATGCCTTTATCAGTAAACAGTTTACTATTCCTCCGAAATTTGGAGACTTTCTTCTCAGACCCTGGACGATTATCACCTATGCCTTTGCGCATAGCCTCCCGGACATATTTCATATTTTATTTAATATGTTGGTCTTCTATTGGTTTGGAAGACTTTTTATAGAATACCTGGGCAATGACAAGCTGATCGCGTTGTACGTATTGGGTGCCATCACAGGAGGTGTGGTGTACTTGATGGTGTACAATCTAGTTCCTTATTTCATGGAGCGCTCCGATTTCTTGGGCATGGTAGGCGCATCTGCAGCGGTGTTTGCTATTGTTACGGGAGCCGCTGTCCTGCAACCGAATTATACTTTTTTTCTTTTGTTTTTGGGTCCTATACGGATTAAGTACATTGCTGCATTCTACATTATCATGTCATTTCTTGGTTCTGTAGGTACAAATGCAGGAGGTAATATTGCCCATCTTGGCGGGGCTTTAATAGGATTTATTTATATCAAACAATTGCAGGTTGGTGTAGATTGGGGGGGATGGGTTACTTCCACATTAGATTGGATCAAAAGCTTGTTTGAGCCAAGACCAAAAGTGAAGGTCACGTATCGTAAGAATGAACCCAAACAGAAAACCAGAACCAGTTCCAAATCTATGCCCGGAACGAAAGCAAGTCAGGAAGAAATTGATGCCATCCTTGACAAGATTTCTGAGCGGGGTTACGAAAGTTTGTCTGCGGATGAAAAGGAAAAACTTTTCAACGCCAGCAAAAAGTAGTTAATCATTAGCTTTTATAGGCCAATTGATTGTTATCATCCTCGTTTGTAACGAGGATGTAGAATTACTTTTCAATATAAATCATATCACCATAGTCGCATTTTAAATACTGTGCTCAAGAGTCCTCGTTACAAACGAGGACTAGTGGGCTAATGGGGCTTTTCAAGGGACTTGGTAGATGATGCTTAATGCCGTATTTAGTTTTCAGCGTCAGCGACTAGCATCCAGAACCTCCAGTTAGCTTTTATTCGCTTATTATCATCTTACTATCATCCACGTTTGTAACGAGGATGTAGAATTACATTTTCAGTATAAGTCATATCACTATAGTCGCATTTTAAATGCTGTGCTCAAGAGTCCTCATTACAAACGAGGACTAGTGGTTACGAAAGTTTGTCAGCGGATGAAAAGGAGAAGCTTTTCAATGCCAGCAAAAAGTAGTTAATCATTAGCTTTTATAGGCCAATTGATTATTATCATCCACGTTTGTAACGAGGATGTAGAATTACATTTTCAATATAAATCATGTCACCATAGTCGCATTTTTAAATGCTGTGCTCGAGAGCCCTCGTTTCAAACGAGGACTAGTGGGGTCTGTTTTTAGTTTTCAGCGTCAGCGACTAGCACCAAGAACCTCCAGTTAGCTTTTATTGGCCAATTGACCACAGGCTGCATTTATTATCATCCTCGTTTGTAACGAGGATGTAGAATTACATTTTCAATATAAATCATGTCACCATAGTCGCATTTTTAAATGCTGTGCTCAAGAGTCCTCGTTTCAAACGAGGACTAGTGGGGTTTTCAACGTCAGCGACTAGCACCAAGAACCTCCAGTTAGCTTTTATTGGCCAATTGACCACAGGCTGCATCGATGTCTTTACCTCTGCTTTTGCGTACTCTGGCGGTAATTCCATTGCTTTCCAAAAGCTCCTGATACATGAGCAATGCATCGTCACTGGCTTGTTGAAACCCATCGTCTTCAATGGAGTTGTATTCTATTAAATTTACTTTGGAAGGAACAATTTTGCAGAATTTGAGTAAAGCCTGTGCATGCTCCATGTCATCGTTAATCCCTTTCCACACAACGTACTCGTAAGTAACTTTTTTCTTTCTCTTGTTATACCAATATTTTATCGCGTCCGCCAATTCTTCTAATGAGTTGGTGTCGTTGATGGGCATAATGGAGGAGCGGGTCTTATTAATAGCGGCATGAAGTGATACAGCCAGATTGAATTTCACTTCGTCATCTGCCATCTTCCTGATCATTTTGGCTACCCCTACTGTAGAAACAGTAAGTCGCTTTGGCGCCATGTTGAGCCCTTTTGGAGAGGTGATTTTTTCTATGGCTGCCACTACGTTGTTGTAGTTGAGTAATGGCTCACCCATTCCCATAAATACAATGTTAGTAAGCGGTCTGCCAAAGAAAAGTTCACTTTGCTCCTTGATGGCCGCTACCTGATCATAAATCTCGTCTGCATTGAGGTTGCGCATGCGCTTAAGCCTGGCAGTAGCACAGAACTTACAATCGAGACTGCATCCCACTTGCGAAGAAACACAGGCCGTAATTCTTTTTTCTGTTGGGATAAGTACAGACTCAACGATCAATCCGTCATGTAACTTAACGGCATTCTTTATGGTGCCGTCTTCGCTGCGTTGCATGTTATCCACATGAATGTGGTTGATCACAAAATTCTCTTTCAGGAATTCTCTGGTGGGAAGAGAAATATTGGTCATTTGGTCAAAGTCTTTACAGGACTTTTGCCACAGCCATTCATACACCTGCTGTGCACGAAAAGGCTTATCACCATTCTCAACAAAAAATGTTTTTAGCTCGTCAAGCTTAAGTTTGCGTATATCCCTTTTAGCCTTTATCGTCTCCGTCATGGTTATTCTACTCTTCTAAGCGTACGCATTTCACAATCTCTGCCCACTTTGTGAAACCGCAGCGTTACGGATGTTAGTTCATCAATTACAAACCGTTCTTTTATCATTCCGGATTTTTTATCCAGGAATTGTAATTCATCACCAGAGAGCTGATAACGAAACGGTTCTTTGTCTGAGCCTTTTTTCTTTCCTGCCGTAAAAATACCTTCTTCGCCCTTTCCCTTAGGATCGAATCGGATAATTTTAGCAACAGCGCTATTGGAGGAACCGAAGTTGGGGAGTAATTCTTTCTCAGTTTCACTGAGTTCCATTTGTTGTTCAATGCATGGCTTTTCTTCAGTGAGCTGCCAGGTGCCTACAATGGACTGACCATTGGCAACGATTGCCAAATTGGTTAAAATCATAAGGATGAAATATCTCATAAAACGTTGGGTTTAATTCGATTTTGTAAAGTTACACTAAATTGGTCTGAGCAAATACTCAGCTAACGTAGTGGCAAAAAGCCGGCCAGATTCAAAGAAGGTCTTTAGAGGCTGAAACCAACATAATTTCATGTATTACCGCAATAAAAATGCGTCAGAAAGTGTGAGATAATCCTAACAGTTGGTTGGTTAAAACAAGTGTTCTAAAAAAAATAAAATATTGATTTATGAATTCGATTATTATTCCCGACTTTCGGCTTTCAAAATTTGAACAATGGAAAAAAAGAATGCCATAATCATTACTGCGGGTCACCTTGACTCAACCAACGGCAAAACAGCACATGGTTTGATCAGAGGAACAGAAAGGTTTTCGATCGTAGGCGTGATCGATAGTAAGAGTGCTGGCAAAGATGCAGGAGAAGTTTTGGATGGAAAAAAACGCAATATCCCAGTCTATGCTTCTATTGCCGACTTTGCAGCCAACAGTAAAGAGAAAGCGGCCTATTGTATCATTGGCGTAGCAACAAAGGGGGGGGCTATACCCGAGTCACTAAGGGCTATGCTCAAAGAAGCACTTGACAATGGCTATAGCCTTATTAACGGTTTGCATGAATTCATATCCGATATTCCTGAACTGGTAGATTTGGCCAGGCAAAAGGGGGTTGAAATTATTGATGTTCGTAAGTCTAAGAAATTTAAAGACCTGCATTTTTGGACTGGAAAAATTAAGGAGGTAACGTGTCCAAAGGTTGCGGTATTGGGTACAGACTGTGCTCTGGGAAAAAGAACAACAACAAGGTTTCTCGTTCAGGCAATGAGGGAAGCAGGCTATAAGGCCGAGATGATTTATACAGGACAAACAGGATGGATGCAAGGGGCGAATTACGGATTCGTTTTTGATTCTACACTTAACGACTTTATTTCGGGAGAATTGGAGCATGCAGTTCACACTTGCTTCAAAGAAGCCAATCCAGATATTATATTTATCGAAGGTCAATCGGCTTTGAGAAACCCAACTGGACCTGCAGGAGCAGAGTGGATTGTTTCTGCGGATGCCACTACTGTGATCTTACAACACAATCCCGGAAGGAAGCATTATAAAGATTTGGAATTCTATCCTGCCTATATCCACCATCCAAAAGATGAAATTGAGTTAATTAAAATGTATGGTGCAACAACGATGGCAATCACACTCAACACATCAGGGTTGAATAAGGAGGACGCGAGGCAGTATGCAAAAGAATATGAAGCGGAGCTAAAAATACCCGCGGTGCTGCCCCTTGAAGATGGGCTTGATCGGCTTGTGCCCCTGCTGGAAGAATTGATCAAAGAATCGAAAGCAAAAAAGGAGTAGTTGAAAAATTGTCATTTGGGTTAAAACATCGGGATGATTGGTATTGTAGGGGGCATAGGGCCCTATTCTGGAATTGATTTACTAAAGAAGGTATTTGACAATACTTTGGCCGGCCGAGATCAGGAGCACCTTGATGCCGTTTTGATATCCGCTTCCTCTAAAATTCAGGATCGAACTGAATATCTAATGGGGAGAATTACCGAAAACCCAGCTTATGCAATCGCTGAAGTGATTCATAAACTGCACATGGCAGGGGCAGTGGTTGCGGGAATTCCATGCAACACAGCCCATTCACTAAAGATATTTAGTGTAATCCAATCTGAATTAAAAAAGAACGGAGATACCATTGTTGTTTTGAATATGATTGAGGAGACAGCCTTATATCTCCAGGCCAATCATTCTGGGATTACTAAAGTGGGTGTGCTGTCCACTACGGGCACGTATAAAAGTAAAATTTATAACGATGCCTTGCAATCAAAAGGGTATGAAGTAATCGTACCTTCATTGGAAATGCAGGAAGATCTGATTCACCCTGCTATTTACCACTCTGACTATGGTATTAAATCTAAGTCAAACCCTGTTCATCCACAGGCAAAAAAAAATCTAATTGAAGGTTTTTCTTTTTGCAAGCAACAAGGGGCTCAAGCGGTAATTATGGGGTGCACTGAAATACCATTGGCCATTTCTGAAGATGAGATAGACGGTATAACAATTATTGATCCTACTGCTATTTTGGCAAGAGCCTTGATCCAATTTGTAGATTCAAATAAACTAAAACCAAATAGGCATGGTCTGCTTGAAAAATAGACAAGATTTAGGGAGACTGTTATTCTACCATTAGAGGATGGTGTGATAAGTCTAATTCTTATCTTTAAGCAGGTGACGGAGAGTTCCAAAATCACAAAATAATTTTCATCAAATAAAACACGATCAAATGACCCGCATCAAAGACATTAAAGTTTGGAAAGAAAACCTTGACAATACCAAGCCCTACACCATTGCTTATAAGGTCACCGATAAGGTGGAAAGCAGCTTTGTGGAAATCACCCTTGAAAATGGGACTACAGGTATTGGTGCCGGGAACCCAAGCGACTATGTGACGGGAGAAACATTAGACGCCTGCATGAGCGCGTTGGAAGAGAAAAAAATTCAATTCTTAATTGGGAGGGATATTCGTGAGATCAATCAATTAACGTATGAGGTTTGGGAGAAAATGCCAAAGAATCCTGCGGCCCGTGCTGCATTGGATATTGCCATTTATGATGCTTTCACAAAACACCTGGGTATGCCTTTGGTAAAGTACCTGGGGCAGAAAATAAAGTCACTTCCTACCAGTAATACTATTGGTATCATGAATGTGGAGGAAACCTTAAAAGAAGCCGAGGATTATGGCAAGCGAGGTTTTAGCGTGCTCAAAGTGAAGTTAGGAATTGACTTGCAAGAGGATATCGAGCGGATGGTGAAGCTTCGTGAAAAATTTGGCGACAAATTTACAATTCGCATTGATGCCAATCAGGGATATACTACAGCAAATACGATTGAGTTTTATAACAAAACAAAACACCTCAACATTGAGTTGATTGAACAGCCCTTGAAGGCTAAGGCGATTGACGAAATGAAACAATTGCCTGATGAGATAAAAAAAGTAATTGCAGCTGATGAGTCGCTGATCTCACCAAAAGATGCTATCGAGTTGATTAAGCCTCCATTGGCTTCAGGTATTTTTAATATTAAGTTGATGAAGTGTGGAGGTGTGAGTCAGGCACTGAAGATCGCTGACATTGCAGCACTAGCAGGTGTAGACTTATTCTGGGGTTGCAATGAGGAAAGCATTGTGAGCATCACAGCCGGACTTCATGCTGCATTTGCCTGCGCCAATACCAAATACATTGATCTTGATGGAAGCCTTGACTTAGGCAGAGATGTGGTAAAGGGTGGGTTTGTTTTGAAAGATGGTGTAATGTATTGCAACGACAAGCCCGGACTGGGAGTAGAGCGCATCTAATTGACTTTAATCATTTGCCCTTTTAGGTCCTGTGAATTATGAGGAAGTAATCAATAAGGGCACATAATCGCACGTGGTACTGTAGCTCATCCCAACCTGAGCTTGACTGGAAGAAAGGTGAGGAGATCGGTTATTTAAGTTTTTGTTAGTCCACTCAATAGTTCCGCTATCGATTGAAATCTGTCCTCTTTACGATTGAAATTAGTAGAGAAGGTTAATCCAACAGTGGAGGTTTCAATGGTAAGCGTAAGGTTTGAATTAGGATCAATATGAAATCCATTTCTTTCCAAAGCATTCTTTGTCCATAAATAGGCATGTCCTTCACCAATCAAATGAATTCCTGTATGGCGGTAGGGCTCTTGCTTCACACGGCCAGTTTTTAAGTCAAACCCTTTGAATTGAAACACCTCATCGAAGGTGCCATCCAACACCAGGTCTTCTGGTATGCCTACCCGAATCGATTTTTGGGCGGTTGCCAGCCAAACCAAATCGGCAGTTTGCAAGGCAAGGTCAAGTTCGTGGGTAGAAACCAAAATGGCTTTATTATTTTCTTTCGCCAGCTTTCTAAGCAGGTTCATGATCTCAACTCTATTATTAAGGTCGAGGTGGGCGGTAGGTTCATCCAATAGAAGTACGGGTGTGTCCTGAGCCAGGGCACGAGCAATCATTACCATCTGCATTTGGCCATCACTCAACTCATGGATGGGTTTGTCCAACAAGTCTTTGATGCGCACTTGTTGTACAGCCTCATCTATTTTGGTCTGATCTTCTTCCGTCATTTTCACAGACCACCCGAGATAGGGGTATCTGCCATAGCTTACCAACTCCCTGGCCGTCATCATACCCGCATTTACCCTTTCCGTTAAAACAACCGCTACATTTTTATTTCCTATACCCTGAATCTCTCCGGATATTGGTTTTTGCGAACCGGCCAATGTTCTAATCAATGTGCTCTTGCCAATTCCATTGGGGCCCATAAAGCAAACCAGCTGACCACTGTATAGAGACAGGTTGAGATTGGCGAATAAAATGTGGTCATGAACAGAGGGGTATCCAATGCTAAGGTTTTTTGTGAAAAGAGGGGAAGCTTCCATCGTCTACATCTTTACACCTTTACTTCTCATGACCACCCAAATCACTACCGGAGCACCGATTATTGATGTGATGGCATTCAATGGTAAAACATTGGAGCTTCCCGGAAGTTGTGCCAGGATATCGCAAATCAGAAGGAGGGCTGCTCCACCCATCATTACCATAGGTAATAATACTTTGTGATTTGTGGTGGGAACTAAAAGTCGAATCAAGTGAGGTACGGCCAAGCCCACAAAAGCGATAGGACCACAGAAGGCAGTTACCCCACCGGCCAGCAGGCTTGTCGCAAGCACTATCGTTAGTCTCGATTTTTTGATGTCCACACCCAGGCTTTGGGCATAGTTGTCACCCAGCAACCATGCATTGAGAGCTTTTACAGAGGTAATAGATATAGTACCTCCAATAATTAGCAAAAAGGTGAGTATTAAGATTTCACTCCAGTTGGTTCCCCCTACACTTCCGAGGGTCCAAATGACAAAAGCCTGTAAGTCTTGCGCTTTACTTAAATATTGAAGCACACTTACCAAAGAACCTGCAGCTGCAGCGATCATCAGACCAATGATCAACAAGGAAGTATTATCACGCACACGGTGAGCCACAGCGATCACTAAAAGAAAGATAGCGCCACTGCCAAAACTGGCTGCCACTGCCAGCGACCATGGATTTACTACCGGTAGATAAGTAGCGGCTGAAGCACCCATGAGTATAACAAACGCTACCATCAGGCTGGCACCCGAACTTAGCCCCAGCACATCAGGACCAGCCAAAGGGTTTCGGAAGAGAGTCTGCATCAGCAAGCCTGCGATGGATAAGGCTGCACCAGCTACAATGCAGGTAACAGCTTTAGGAATTCTCAACTGCCAAATGATACTATATTGGGTGTCTTGTGTGTCTCCTTGCCCAAAAAGAGTTAGGAACACCTTAGTTAAGGGAATTTGTATGCTTCCCAACGAAATATTGACAATGAAAAGGAGCAGTAGCCCAATCCCTATAAAATAGATTGGCCAGGATTTGAGGCTAAAATTCATGGTGCCAGCTTATGAATTGATGGTTGAGGAGGCCATTTGGTTGAGCCATTCGATTCTGACATCTGTTAAGCATGGAATGGGGTGTTTTCAGAGGGCCAAATTAGGCCTTTAAAATATCAAAAAAAGGACCTTTTTAATTCATATTTAAAATTTTGAAACCCCCATTTGGTAACTACTGTATAGTTCATATCTTTGCAGTCCTTTTTGCGTGGAGAAACCCGCAAAACGACTCAGAAACAAGCAAAATAGGTTTTAGGCATGCCTGGAATAATAGGAAAAAAGGTCGGAATGACCAATGTGTACGGCCAAGATGGTCAAAACATATCAGTGACGGTGATACAGGCTGGTCCTTGTGTAGTCACTCAGGTGAAGAATGTTGAGACTGATGGCTATAGAGCCGTGCAGCTTGCTTATGGTGAGCGCAAAGAAAAACATACTACCAAGCCTATGATGGGCCACTTCAAAAAAGCAAATACAACTCCTAAGCGTTTCCTTGCAGAATTCAGGGATTTCAGGTCAGAGTTTGACGGCATGGTTGAATTGGGCAAAGAGATTAAGCTGGAGGATATATTTAAAGAGGGAGACTGGCTAGATGCTATTGGTACTTCCAAAGGTCGTGGATTCCAGGGTGTTGTAAAGCGCCATGGGTTTTCGGGAGTTGGAGGTCAGACTCACGGACAGCACAATAGATTAAGGGCACCTGGATCATTAGGTAACGCCTCCTTTGCAGCCCGTGTAGTTAAAGGCAAGAAAATGGCCGGTCAGATGGGTGGTGACCGCGTGAAGGTGCTTAACCTTCAGGTAGTGAAAATCATGCCTGAGCAAAATTTGATATTAGTTAGTGGCCCTGTCCCAGGTGCCAAGAACTCAACAATTATACTTGAAAAGTAATGGACTTAACTGTTGTAAAACATAGCGGTGAAGACACCGGCCGCAAAGTGAGTCTTTCTTCCGAAATATTCGGAATCGAGCCTAACGATCATGCCATCTATTTAGATGTAAAAAGCATACTGGCCAATCAGCGCCAGGGTACTGCCAAGTCTAAGCAGCGTGCAGAAATAAAAGGTTCTTCCAAAAAGATTAAAAAGCAAAAAGGAACAGGTACTGCCCGTGCGGGTAACATCAAAAATCCTTTGTTTCGCGGTGGAGGACGTATTTTCGGGCCTCAGCCAAGAGACTACTCTTTTAAACTGAATAAGAAAGTAAAAGATCTTGCACGTAAATCAGCGCTTGCCTATAAAGCGAAAGAAAAAGCGATTGCTGTGCTTGAAGATTTTGATTTTGATGCACCCAAGACAAAGCATTACTTGTCTATGCTAAATGCACTTTCAGTATCAGATAAGAAGACCCTGGTGATATTGGCAGAAAACAAGCAAAACATCGTGCTTTCAGGTAGGAACGTACAAAACACCAAAGTGATAACTGTTTCTCAGTTGAACACTTATGATTTGATGAATGCAAATCAATTGATTTTGGTGGAAAGCGGTGTAGAATTGATTAGCAACATTTTAAATAAACAGTAAACCAATGAGCATACTAAAAAAACCCCTGGTTACTGAAAAAGTCTCTGCTCTTAACGAGAAAGGGAAATATGGTTTTCTGGTTGACAGCGATGCCAACAAAGTAGAGATTAAGAAAGCCGTTGAAAAGATGTATGGTGTAAACGTAGAGAAGGTAAATACCATGAATGTGATGGGTAAGTACAAATCACGTTATACCAAAGCAGGTGTGCTTTCAGGCCGTATGCCGAGTTACAAAAAGGCAATCATTACGGTAGCTGAAGGAGAAATAATTGATTTTTATAGCAACGTTTAATAACGAATAGCGATGGCGGTAAGAAAACTTAAACCAATGACAGCAGGAAGCAGGCACCGTATGGCGCCAAGCTTTGATGAAATCACTGCATCTCGTCCAGAGAAATCATTGGTAAGTACAATTAAAAAGAGTGGAGGTCGCAACAGTAAAGGCCGTATGACCATGCGCTATATCGGTGGAGGTCACAAGCAAAAGCTTCGTACCATCGATTTCAAAAGGAATAAATTTGATGTTCCTGCCACGGTTAAATCTATTGAATATGATCCTACACGTTCTGCACGCGTAGCATTATTATATTATGCTGATGGTTTCAAGACCTACATTTTAGCTCCACAAGGGCTTAATGTTGGCCAAACCGTTGTATCAGGAGACTCAGTTCCTCCGGAAGTAGGTAATGCCCTTCCGCTAGGTAAGATCCCTGTGGGTACTGTAATACACAACGTAGAATTGAAGCCCGGTAAAGGAGCAGCGATTGCAAGGAGTGCTGGAGTATTTATTCAGTTGGTTGCACGTGAAGGAGCTTACGCTACTTTGAAAATGCCATCAGGTGAAATGAGAAACGTGCTTACGACTTGCATGGCTACTATTGGAGCTGTGTCTAACCCTGAGCACATGAACGAAAGTCAGGGTAAAGCAGGGCGTAATCGTTGGAGAGGTATTCGTCCACGTACAAGGCCAGTTGTAATGAACCCTGTTGATCACCCTATGGGTGGTGGTGAAGGTAGAGCAACAGGAGGTCATCCGAGATCACGTAATGGGGTGCCTTCTAAGGGTAAGAAAACACGTTCTCCTAAGAAGTATTCAGATCGTCTAATCATTGTAAGAAGGAAGAAATAATGGGAAGGTCAATAAAAAAAGGTCCATATCTAGATGCTCGTCTTTTGAAGAAAGTAGAGACAATGGAGCAGTCAGGAAAAAAATCAGTGATCAAGACTTGGTCAAGAAGATCAACAATTACTCCTGATTTAATAGGACATACGCTAGCCGTGCACAACGGGAATAAGTTTATTCCGGTGTACGTTACCGAGAACATGGTAGGGCATAAGTTGGGAGAGTTTTCGCCAACGCGTGTATATAAAGGACATTCAGGAAATAGAAAAGATTAATGAGTATTAATCGCTCTGTCATGGAAGAAACAGTAAAAAAGACAAAAAGATCAGTAGTTAAGCGAGCCAAATTAGAGGCTATAAAGGAGGCTGCCAAAACAGGCCCTGCCACTGCTTACTTGAAGGATGTACCTACTTCACCTAGAAAGATGAGATTGGTTGCAGACATGATAAGAGGTACAAGGGTAAATCACGCGCTTAACCTTCTTAAGTATGAAGCAAAATACTCTTCTCTTAAACTGGAGAAACTTTTATTATCGGCCATCAGCAACTGGTCGGTAAAAAATTCAGATCAAAAGCTGGAAGAAGCGGATCTGTTCATAAAAGAAATATTTGTAGATGGTGGTCGTCAGCTGAAGCGCTTAAGACCAGCTCCTCAAGGTCGCGCCCACAGAATCAGAAAAAGATCCAACCACGTTACACTTGTGGTGGATAGCATGGTGCCTGTGGTAGAAAAACCAGAGGCGAAGAAAGAGGCAAAAAAAACTGAAAAGCCTGTAAAAAAGGCTGCTAAGAAGAAGTCAACTAAAAAGGAAACAAAGGAATAATGGGACAGAAAGTTAATCCGGTAGGTTTTAGACTTGGAATTATCCGAGGATGGGATTCAAGCTGGTTTGGAGGCAACACATTTGCTGACAAATTGGTTGAAGATCAGAAAATCCGCAAATACATAAGTGCTCGTATTCCTAAAGGCGGTATCTCTAAAGTTGTCATTGAGCGTACTTTAAAGCGCATTACGTTGACTGTACACACTGCCCGTCCGGGAGTTGTAATTGGTAAAGGAGGCACAGAGGTTGACAAGATCAAGGAAGAATTAAAAAAATTGACCAACAAAGATGTACAGATCAATATTTTCGAGATCAAACGTCCGGAGTTGGATGCCAAGTTGGTAGGTGAGTCTATCGCTCAACAACTAGAGGCCAGGATCGCATTCCGTAGGGCCATGAAACAAGCTATTGCCTCAGCAATGCGTGTTGGGTCTGAAGGAATCAAAGTAAAATTGTCTGGTCGTTTGGGTGGAGCTGAGATGGCGCGTACTGAGCAGTACAAGGAAGGTAGAATTCCTTTGCATACGCTTCGTGCAGATATTGACTATGCAGTCACAGAAGCTCAAACGGTTTACGGAAAGATTGGAATTAAGGTTTGGGTATTCAAAGGAGAGGTTTTTGGTAAGCGTGATTTGTCACCTAATGTAGGCATGATAAGCAATACAGGTGATAATAAAGGTGGATCGCCTCCAGACCGCAGAAGAGCAAGTGGCCGTGGCCGTGGTGATAGACCTGACCGTGGTGAAAGAGGTGGAGACAGAAGAAGAAAAAATTAATTAGGAATTTTTAACAGGTAGCGAATATGTTACAGCCGAAGCGTACCAAGTATAGAAAAATGCACAAAGGCCGTGTAAAAGGATTGGCCACTCGCGGTCATTCAATTGCATTCGGTTCTTTTGGCTTAAAGTCACTAGAAGGCGGTTGGATAACGGCACGTCAGATTGAAGCAGCAAGGATTGCAGTAACTCGTGCTATGAAGCGTGAGGGTCAGGTGTGGATTCGCATTTTTCCTGACAAACCTATTACTAAAAAGCCAGCTGAGGTAAGGATGGGTAAGGGTAAAGGAGCACCTGAATATTGGGTGGCTGTAGTAAAACCTGGGACTATTCTTATTGAGGCCGGAGGTGTTGACATGGCAACAGCAAAGGAGGCATTGCGCCTGGCAGAAGGGAAGCTTCCTTTTTTAACAAAATTCACTGTACGCAGGGACTACGTAGAAACTGCTGTAAGCAAATAAAGCAATGAAAAACGCGGAGATAAAAGCATACACTGTAGACGAACTCAAGGAAAAAATTGGTAGCGAGAAGGAAGCGTTACGCAAGCTAAAATTTGCACATCAGATTTCTTCTATCGAGAACCCTTTGAAAATCCAGGAAACCAGAAGATTGGTTGCACGCTTAAAAACTGAATTGAGAGCTAAAGAACTTCAAAAGTAATTTCCAATGGAAAGGAATCAAAGAAAAGAAAAAGTAGGTATGGTCACCAGCAACAAAATGGATAAGACCATAACCATAGCCGTGAACAGAAAGGTGAAGCACCCTATCTACGGTAAGTTCATGAAGAAGACCACCAAGTTGATGGCACATGATGAGAAAGGTGAAGCTGGAATTGGAGACACTGTTCGCATTAGCGAAACTCGCCCTTTGAGCAAAAACAAAAGGTGGAGATTAGTAGAAATAGTAGAAAAAGCTAAATAACATGATACAGAGCGAATCAAGATTAAAGGTGGCTGATAACAGCGGAGCAAAAGAAGTTCTCTGTGTTCATGTATTGGGAGGAACCAGAAGACGCTATGCATCTGTTGGGGACACCATCGTAGTAAGCGTAAAGTCTGCTATGCCCTCCAGCGCAATAAAGAAAGGAACTGTTTCTAAGGCGGTTGTAGTAAGAACCAAAAAAGAAATCAGAAGAAAAGACGGATCATATATCCGCTTTGAAGAAAATGCAGCTGTGCTTTTGACCGCACAAAACGAGCCCCGTGGTACTCGTATTTTCGGGCCCGTAGCGCGTGAGCTGAGAGAAAAGCAGTTTATGAAAATTGTTTCATTGGCCCCTGAAGTACTTTAATTATGGATAGGAGATTTAACAAACAGCCAAAAATGCACATCCGCAAAGGAGACACTGTAAAAGTGTTGGCTGGAAACGATAAAGGAAAAGAAGGAAAAGTGCTTGAGCTATTCCTAGAGAAGCAACGTGCCATTGTTGAAGGTATCAGCATGGTGACGAAGCATGAGAAGCCTTCAGCTGGTAAGCCAGAAGGAGGAATTAAAAAAGTAGAAGCAGCAATTCACGTAAGCAACCTAATGCTGGTAAATCCAGCTGATGGAAAAACTACTCGTACGGGCAGAAAGCTGAATGATAAAGGTAAGCTTCAAAGATATTCTAAGAAAACAGGAGAATTTATTAAGTAATGGCAACGCCTAGACTAAAAGAAAAATACTTGAATGAAATTGTCCCTTCACTGAAGGACAAGTTTCAATATAAGTCCATCATGCAGGTACCTAAGATGACAAAGATTTGCATCAACAAAGGTATTGGAGCAGCAGTAGCCGATAAGAAATTGGTTGATGTAGGTGTGGAAGAGCTAACGACCATCACAGGTCAGAGAGCAGTCGCTACCAAGTCAAAGAAAGCGATTTCGAATTTTAAGCTGCGTGAAGATATGCCCATCGGAGCAAGAGTGACATTGCGTGGAGATCGTATGTTCGAATTCATGGATCGTATCATGAATGTGGCTTTGCCCCGCGTACGTGACTTCAAAGGAGTAAGTGATAAAGGATTTGACGGCCGCGGTAACTATACCCTCGGAGTGAAAGAGCAAATCATTTTCCCTGAGATATCTATTGATAAAGTGACCAAAATCAACGGTATGGATATCACTTTTGTGACTACCGCTCAGACAGACGAAGAAAGCTTTGCATTGTTGAAGGCATTTGGGATGCCTTTTGTTAACAAAAATAAACAAGACTAATGGCAAAATTATCCATTATAGCACGAGACAGAAAGAAGGAAGCCCTGGTAAAACGTTATGCAGCGAAGCGCAAAACGTTAAAAGAAGCAGGTGATTGGGAGGGTTTGGATAAACTTCCAAGAAACTCCTCCAGGGTACGTATCCACAATCGTTGCAAATTGACCGGTAGACCCAGAGGATATATGCGAAAATTCGGCATTTGCCGTAATCAATTCCGCCAAATGGCTTCTGACGGGTTGATTCCAGGAGTAACAAAGGCCAGCTGGTAAAAGGAAAGCCAGCTTTTGAATAAAAGGAAAGGATTCAATAACTTTGCAGCCCCGTTTTTTGGCGGGTTTGCTTTTTTAAATGGAATATGAATATAACAGATCCGATAGCAGATTATTTAACCAGGTTGAGAAACGCCATTAAGGCGCGTCACCGTGTGGTTGAAGTGCCCTCATCTAACCTCAAAAAGGAGATTACAAAGGTGCTTTTTGATAAGGGTTACATTCTGAACTATAAGTTCGAAGAAACACCTGATAAACAGGGCCTGATTAGGATCGCATTGAAATACAATGCTGAGACCAAAGAGTCAGCAATATCAAACCTGAAGCGTGTGAGTTCGCCTGGTTTGCGTCAATATAAGCAAGCCAGCAATTTGCCCAAGGTGCTTAATGGTTTGGGTGTTGCTATTCTTTCTACCTCCAAAGGTGTAATTACCGATAAGGAAGCAAAGGCAATGAATGTGGGTGGTGAAGTATTGTGTTACGTTCATTAATAGAGAATTACGATGTCACGAATAGGTAGAAATCCAGTACAAATTCCAAAGGGTGTGACCATCACATTTAACGAAGGTGATCACAAAGTTTCTGTAAAAGGACCAAAAGGAGAGCTGCATCAGGTGCTTGATCCTGATTTTAAGATTAAGCAGGAGAATGCTGAGCTAATAGTGGAGCGCCCTTCTGAGCAGAAAAGACACAAGGCAATGCATGGTCTATACCGCTCATTGATCGACAACATGGTGACCGGAGTAAATACAGGTTATAAGCGTCAGTTAGAATTGGTGGGTGTGGGTTTTAAAGTGAGTGCCCAGGGTAATGTGCTTGAATTGAATGTGGGTTATTCACATGCTATCTTTTTCGAAGTGCCTTCAGAATTGAAAGTGCAGGCGATTACAGAAAAGGGATCAAACCCTACGATAATTCTGGAAGGAATTGATAAGCAATTAATCGGTCAGATGGCGGCCAAGATAAAGTCATTTCGTAAGGTGGAGCCTTACAAAGGAAAAGGTATTCGTTACACGGGTGAGTTTATTCGCAGAAAAGCTGGTAAGGCTGCTTCTAAATAATTATAAGTATGGCTAACATAAAGTCTAAAGCAGATAGAAGGAAAAGATTAAAAATGGGTATCCGCAGAAAGGTGAAGGGTACCACAGAAAGACCACGTCTTTCCGTTTTTAGAAGTAATAAAGTGATTTATGCTCAGGTAATTGATGATACCAAGGGAATGACCCTTGCGGCATCATCTTCTGTAGAGCTGGATAAGAAAGGCGGAGTAAATTTGGAGATCTCTAAAAACGTAGGAAAGAAGGTAGCTGAGAAGGCGCTTGCTTCTGGTGTAAGCACCATCGTTTTCGATCGCAATGGTTCTTTGTATCACGGTAACATCAAAGCTTTGGCTGAAGGCGCCAGAGAAGGAGGTTTAAAATTTTAATTGAATGACACAAAGTAACGTCAGCACGGTAAAGGCAAGTGAGATAGATCTTAAAGAAAAGGTCGTATCAATTCAGCGTGTAGCCAAGGTGGTGAAAGGTGGACGCAGGTTTAGCTTCTCTGCCATAGTGGTAGTGGGAGATGGAAACGGTGTAGTGGGCTACGGATTGGGTAAAGCCAATGAAGTAACAGACGCAATCACTAAAGGTATTGATGATGCCAAGAAACACCTGGTGAAAGTTCCTATTATCAAAGGCACTGTTCCCCATGAGTCAATTGGCAAGTTTGGTGGTGGTTTTGTATTGTTAAAACCAGCCTCTGCCGGTACGGGTGTTATCGCTGGTGGTGCGATGCGTGCGGTACTTGAGAGTGCAGGCGTACATAATGTATTAGCAAAATCAAAAGGATCCTCCAATCCGCACAACGTGGTAAAGGCAACTTTCAAAGCGTTGACTGGAATGAGAGATCCGCATACGATTGCAAGGAATAGAGGAATTACCTTATCAAAGGTTTTCAACGGATAAGAGATATGGCTAAAGTTAGAATTACTCAAAGAAAAAGCATGATCAAAAGGCCCGAAACACAGCAGTTGACGATCAAGTCGCTGGGGTTGGGCAGATTGAATAAGTCTGTAGAAGTGGAATACACTCCTCAGATTCAGGGCATGGTAAAGAAAGTGAGTCATTTGGTTAGCGTAACCGAGATATAAGATGAAACTACACGAATTAAAACCAGCAAAAGGATCGACCAAAACGAATAAACGTTTGGGAAGAGGGCAGGGATTTGGCGGTAGTACTGCGGGCCGTGGACATAAAGGTGCACAGTCACGCTCTGGCTATAGCCGTAAGATTGGATTTGAAGGTGGTCAGATGCCCCTTCAAAGGCGCGTTCCTAAGTTTGGATTTACCAATAACAACAAGGTTTATTTTAAGTGTGTAAACCTGGATGCATTGGATGGTCTGGCAGAGAAAACTAAATCTTCTGAAATCAATATACAGTTGCTTATCGACAATGGCGTGGTAGGTAAGAAGGACAAGGTGAAAGTATTGGGAAGAGGAGAATTAAAAGCAAAGGTAAATGTAGAAGCACATGCATTTTCAGCAACCGCTATTAAGGCGATTGAAACTGCAGGTGGTAAAGCGACTAAAGTGTAACGATGAAGAAATTCTTCACCACCATAAAGAATATTTTTGCGATAGAAGATCTTCGCGTTCGGATTTTAAATACGATCGGTTTCCTGATCATTTTCAGGTTGGGTTCGTATATAGTACTTCCGGGTGTGGATGCTAATCTATTGGCCGGTAATCAAGGTGGTATTTTCGATTTGCTGAATACTTTCCTTGGAGGCTCATTTAGCCGAGCTTCCATATTTGCATTGGGAATCATGCCGTATATCTCGGCTTCGATTGTGGTACAGCTACTTACTGTTGCGGTTCCTCACTTTACCAAAATGCAAAAGGAAGGTGATAGTGGAAGAAATAAGTTAAATCAATTTACGAGGGTACTGACAATTGCTATTACAGCAGCTCAGTCATACGGCTATCTGAGAACTACTATTAATGCAGAGGCACTTACCAATCCTGGCATGTTCTGGATGGTTTCCTCGATTATCATTTTGATATCAGGCACAATGTTTTGTATGTGGCTGGGAGAGCGCATCACAGATAAAGGAATTGGTAACGGTATCAGTATGCTGATCATGATTGGTATTGTGTCACGTTTTCCGGCTGCAATCTGGCAGGAGATGGACGCCAAGGGAATGAACGGAGCCCTCCTTTTCATCATTGAATTGCTGGCCTTGTTCTTCGTGGTAGTGGGAGTGATCGCACTAACACAGGCAACCAGACGTATTCCTGTTCAGTACGCAAAACAGGTAGTGGGCAATAAGCTGTATGGAGGGAAAAGAGATTTTATTCCTTTAAAGCTGAACTCCGCAGGAGTAATGCCAATCATCTTTGCTCAGGCATTGATGTTTATCCCTCCTTTGTTGGCAGGGATTTGGCGCGACAGCGATTTGGGTGCTTATGTAGGGTCTACTTTTGCTGACTTTACCTCATGGCAATACAATTTATTATTTGCTATCCTGATTCTGTTGTTTACATTTTTCTATACAGCAATCACGGTACCGACTAATGATATTGCTGATAATTTGAAACGCAACGGTGGATTTGTTCCCGGCATAAAACCAGGAAAGCAAACCGCTGAGTTTATAGATGGTATTTTATCAAAGATTACTTTTCCAGGTGCAATCTTTCTGGCGATAGTGGCGATTCTTCCTGCATTTGCAGTAAGGGCTGGCGTTACGCAAAATTTTGCTCAATTCTACGGAGGTACTTCTCTTTTGATTTTGGTAGGTGTTGTTTTAGACACACTCCAGCAAATAGAGAGTTATCTGTTGATGAGGCATTATGAAGGAATGATGAAGTCGGGAAGAGTGAAAGGACGTTCTCAGTTTGCTGCGGCTTGAGTTTGAATGATTCATTACAAGACGGCAGAGGATATTCAGGTAATTAAAGAGGGAGCTCAGATTTTAGGGCAAGCTCATGGGGAAGTAGCCAGGCTGGTAAAGCCGGGCGTCAAAACCAAAGACCTGGATAAAATCGCTGAAGAGTATATCAAGGATCATGGGGGCTCGCCTTCTTTTAAGGGTTACAATGGCTTTCCGGCAGCCTTGTGTATTTCTGTCAACGAGACAGTGGTTCACGGGTTTCCAAGTCAGTACGAATTGAAAGAGACGGATGTAATTTCTGTTGATTGTGGTGTTTATTATAAAGACTTCCACAGCGACTCGGCTTATACTTATCCGTTGGAAGGCGTATCTCAGGAAGTACTTGATCTACTGGATCGGACTTATGACTCGCTTTATCTTGGTATTGAACAAGCTAAAGTTGGAAATAGGATAGGAGAGATCAGTTTTGCAATACAGAGTTATGTGGAGCAATTCGGATACGGAGTGGTGAGAGAGTTGGTAGGTCATGGAGTAGGTAAAGATCTCCACGAAGACCCGGAAGTACCAAATTACGGAAAAAGGGGAAGAGGGGCAAAGATAAAAGCAGGGATGGTGTTCGCGATAGAACCGATGATCAACCTGGGGACGAAGAGTGTAGTCCAGGAAGACGATGGTTGGACAATACGGACGGCCGACAGAAAGCCCTCAGCTCATTTTGAGCATACAGTGGCGGTATTAGAAGATAAAACAGAAGTCTTAACGACTCATAAGTATATAGAAGAAAATTATAAGTATAAGTGGCGAAACAAAAGTCGATAGAGCAAGACGGTACCATTTTGGAGGCGTTATCCAATGCGATGTTTCGTGTACAATTGGAAAACGGCCATGAGGTACTGGCACATATTTCAGGAAAGATGAGGATGCACTACATCCGCATTCTGCCTGGAGACAAGGTGAAGCTTGAAATGTCGCCTTATGATTTAACAAAAGGAAGGATAACTTTTAGATATAAGTAAAATGAAGGTAAGAGCATCCATAAAGAAACGCAGTGCCGATTGCAAGCTGATAAGGCGCAATGGCAAATTGTATGTGATTAACAAAAAGAATCCGAGATTTAAACAAAGACAAGGATAATTATGGCACGTATCGCTGGTGTAGATATTCCCGACAACAAAAGAGGAGAGATTAGTTTGACCTATATCTATGGTATTGGCCGTAGATCAGCTCAAAAAATTCTTGCTCAGGCAAACGTGGAATTAGATAAAAAGGTGAAGGATTGGAATGACGATGAGTCGAATACCATTCGTGCCCTTATCGCAGAACAGTTTAAAATCGAAGGTGTGCTTAAGTCTGAAGTTCAGCTAAGCATTAAGCGATTGATGGATATTGGATGTTACCGTGGTTTGAGGCACCGAAAGGGATTGCCTGTAAGAGGTCAGGGAACAAAGAACAACGCCCGTACACGCAAAGGAAAGCGTAAGACGGTAGCGAATAAGAAAAAGGCAGTTAAAGGTTAATAAGTAAATACTTTCCAAATGGCTCAGGAAAAGAAAAAAGATAAAAGTAAAAAGCGGGTTGTTACTGTAGAGACAACTGGACAAATTCATATCCAGGCTACATTCAACAACATCATCATTTCCATTACTAATATGGCGGGTCAGGTAGTTTCCTGGGCATCTGCAGGTAAGATGGGCTTCAAAGGTTCTAAAAAGAATACACCTTATGCTGCACAAACAGCAGCACAGGAATGTGGCACCAAAGCCTATGAGTTGGGAATGCGCAAAGCTGAGGTATTTGTGAAAGGGCCGGGATCTGGTCGTGAATCTGCGATTCGTACACTTCAGGGTGTTGGAATAGAAATTTCTACCATTCGTGATGTTACTCCATTGCCTCACAATGGTTGCCGTCCTCCAAAGAAAAGAAGAGTTTAATTTATTATAGAGCATAATCTAGCCATGGCAAGATATACAGGTCCTAAAACAAAGATTTCAAGAAGGTTCGGTGAGCCTATTCTGGGAGATAGCAAAGCGCTACAAAAGAAAGCCTATCCTCCAGGACAACACGGTAAGGGTAAAAGGCGCAAGCAATCTGAATATTCTATTCAGTTGATTGAAAAGCAAAAGGCCAAATACATCTATGGTGTATTAGAGAAGCAGTTTGAAAATATATTCGATAAAGCAGCCCGGAAGAGTGGTGTTACAGGTGAAGTATTGCTTCAGATGCTGGAGTCAAGACTGGACAACACAGTGTATCGTTTGGGCATTGCCACCACACGCAGAACTGCACGTCAATTGGTTGTGCATAAGCACATTCTTGTAAATGGAGAGGTGGTAAACATTCCTTCGTATACACTGAAGCCGGGTGAGACCATTGAAGTAAGAGAAAAATCCAAATCATTGGAGACAATTACAGATAGTCTGGCCGCTCATTCTACCAAAAGACACAGCTGGTTAGAGTGGGATGGTGGAGATATGGTGGGTAAATTCATTACCCTTCCTCCCCGCGAAGATATTCCTGAGAATATCAATGAGCAGTTGATAGTCGAATTGTACTCCAAGTAATATTTAACATTAAATTAAATTACCTATGTCAATATTAGCATTTCAAATGCCAGAAAAGGTTGTAATGGAGAAGTCCGATGATTTTCGCGGTCTTTTCACATTCAAACCACTGGAAAGAGGATACGGAGTAACGATTGGTAATGCATTGAGAAGAATCCTTCTTTCATCATTGGAAGGGTATGCCATTACAGGTATTAAGATTCCTGGTGTGTTGCATGAGTTCTCTACGATAGAGGGTGTAGTTGAGGATGTTTCCGAAATCATTTTGAACCTGAAGCAGGTTCGTTTGAGGAAGAATTCAGATAATTTCGAAAGCAAAATCACCGTAAATATTAAAAAACAGAAGCAGTTTACCGCTGGTGATATTGCCAAGTTTACTTCTGGTTTTGATGTATTGAATCCTGATCACGTAATCTGTAATCTTGACGAGTCGGCACAATTTGAAATTGAGTTAACGGTTGAGAAAGGTCGCGGATATTTACCTGCAGAGGAAAATAAGCCTACGGAACAACTATTTGGGTTTATTCCGATCGATGCCATTTTCACCCCAGTGAAAAATGTGAAATACAGTGTGGAGAACACCCGTGTGGAGCAAAAGACTGACTATGAAAAGTTGGTTCTCGATATTGAAACGGACGGTTCTATCCATCCTGAAAAGGCATTGGAAGGAGCGGCCTTCATTTTAATTCAACATTTCCGTCTGTTTTCAGATAAGTCTATCGAACTGGAGACAGGAAAGGATAGTGAAATTGAGCAGGTGGATGAGGAGATGCTTCATATGAGGAAATTGTTGAAGACTGCTTTACATGATTTAGACCTTTCAGTGCGTGCATACAACTGTCTTAAAGCAGCTGATGTGAAGTCATTGGGAGATCTTGTAAGATTGGAGATCTCTGACATGATGAAGTTTAGAAATTTTGGGAAAAAATCACTAGCTGAATTAGAGCAGTTGGTGGCAGAGAAGAGCCTTACCTTCGGTATGGATCTTTCAAAATATAAATTAGAAGAGGACTAATGAGACACGGGAAGAAATTTAATCACCTTGGCCGCCAGGCGGCTCACCGCCAGGCGTTGCTTTCCAATATGGCATCGTCATTGATTCTTAATAAAAGAATTACGACAACTGTTGCCAAAGCAAAAGCATTGAGAAAGTATGTTGAGCCATTGCTTACCAAATCAAAGACAGACACCACCCATTCGCGTAGAACTGTGTTTGCTTATCTTCAAAATAAGGAAACGGTATCTATGCTATTCGGAGAGGTTGCGTCACGCATTGCTGACCGCCCGGGTGGGTACACAAGAATTATTAAATTTGGCAGCTTGCGTCATGGTGATAATGCAGAGATGTGCCTTATGGAACTGGTAGACTTTAACGATATCTACAAGAAAGAGGGTGCTGAAAAGAAAGCGAAGACACGCAGAAGCCGCAGATCTAAGAAATCTGAGGATGCTGGTGCCGAAGTTGAAGCGGCTACAGCCGAAGCGCCAGAAGCTAAAGAAAAGCCTAAGAAAGCTGCTAAAAAGGCAGCTAAGAAGACCACAAAAAAGAAGGACGAAGAGTAGTGATTTGTCTAAATAATATCGAAAAGGGATCAGTGTTCATTGCTGATCCCTTTTTTTATGCCCTGTCATTTCACAAGGAAATTTTATCCAATATATTCCAAGATCAAATTCCAAACGGGTTATTTTTGCCAAACCAAACCACACAATGAGCTCAACCAACAAAGCATACTTACTTTTAGCAGACGGACTTTTAATTGAAGGAAAAGCAATAGGAAAAAGGGGGACATCTGGAGGAGAGATTTGCTTTAATACGGGAATGACGGGTTATCAGGAAATCTACACTGATCCTTCCTATTATGGTCAGATTGTAGTGAACACTACGTCACACATCGGCAACTATGGTGCTTTGGATGCTGAACAGGAGTCGGACACTCCAAAAATAAAAGGGTTGGTCGTCAATGAATTTTCGGCTGATTACAGCAGAAAGACGGCAACCGAGAGTCTTCAGCAATATTTGGAGAAACACAATGTGGTTGGAATTTCAGGTATTGATACCCGTAAGTTGGTACGCCATATTCGCAGCAAAGGTGCGATGAATGCTATTATTTCATCAGAACTAGAACCTGAGGAACTAAAGAAAGAGCTGAACAATGTGCCCTCAATGGATGGTTTGGAACTGGCATCAATTGTGAGTACAAAGAAACCATACTTTGAAGGTGATAGTAATTCGCCCTTTAAAGTGGCGGTGCTTGATGTAGGTGTCAAAAAAAGTATTCTTACCCATCTGGCGGCAAGAGGGTGCTACCTACAGGTATTTCCTGCCAAAACTCCTTATGCTGAAATGGAGAAGTGGAATCCTGATGGTTTTTTTGTCTCTAATGGGCCTGGTGATCCTGCTACCATGGACTATGGTATCACTACTGTTAAAGAAATGATGAACTCAGGCAAACCTATTTTTGGAATTTGTCTGGGGCATCAATTGCTGGCATTGGCCAATGGCATTTCCACCTATAAAATGCATCATGGCCATCGTGGATTAAATCATCCCGTGAAGAACTTGATTTCTGGTTTGGGTGAGATGACCTCTCAGAATCATGGATTTGCCGTAAGTGAGAAAGATATTGAAAAGAATAAAAATGTAGAAGTGACGCATATTCATCTCAATGATAAAACCATTATGGGGTTGAGTGTAAAATCAAAAAACGCATTCTCAGTTCAATACCATCCGGAAGCATCTCCAGGGCCACATGATTCGCGGTATTTGTTTGATCAGTTTGTTGAGATGATAAAACAAAATCAACTTTCTGAAGTTGATTCTTCAAAGATTTAAGATTTTATGATTTTGGAATTTTAGATTTTAATCTCAATGAATAAGCAAGAATTAATTAGAAGAACCAGAGAATTCGCCAGAAGAGTATTTAAGTTAATAGAAAGGCTCCCAAGAGGTCAAGCTTCGCAAGTGATTACTTATCAACTTATGAAATCCTCCTCCTCAGTAGCCGCCAACTACAGAGCAGTAATTCGGGCAAAGTCATCTAATGATTTTAAGAATAAAATGAAGATTGTCTTAGAAGAGGCTGATGAGAGCAATTTTTGGCTAACATTTATTGCGGATGTTGAATTGTTGTCCATTGAAGACAAAGAACTTAATTTGCTGACTAAGGAATCAAATGAACTGACAGCAGTATTCGCGGCTTCAATTAAAACCTTGAACAAGTCAAATCTTAAAATTCCTAAATCTTAAATCTTCCATTAAATGAGCTTAATAGAGAGTATCCATGCCCGTCAAATTTTGGATAGCCGTGGCAATCCTACAGTTGAAGTTGATGTAATCACCGAATCGGGTGCCTTTGGGAGAGCGGCTGTTCCATCAGGAGCATCTACCGGTACGCATGAGGCGGTTGAGCTTCGTGATGGTGATAAGAAACAATTTATGGGCAAGGGTGTGCTCAAGGCAGTGAAGAATGTTAATGAATCGATTGCCGAGGCCATCGTGGGGTTTGATGTTACCGATCAAAATTTGGTCGATAAAATAATGATGGAGGTGGATGGCACAAAAAATAAAAGCAAGTTAGGAGCCAATGCAATATTGGGAACTTCACTTGCGGTAGCCAAAGCTGCGGCCATGGAATCAGGCCAGTCATTGTTTCGCTACATAGGTGGCGTAAATGCCAATACCATGCCTGTTCCTATGATGAACATTTTAAATGGCGGCAGTCATGCGGATAACTCCATCGACTTTCAGGAGTTCATGGTAATGCCTGTGAAGGCCGATACTTTTTCTGAAGCATTGAGAATGGGTACTGAAGTTTTTCATCATTTGAAAAAAGTGCTTCATGACAAAGGATTGTCGACTAATGTAGGAGATGAGGGAGGCTTTGCGCCCAACATCGCAAGTAACGAAGAGGCCATTGAGGTAGTGTTGAAAGCCATTGAGAAGGCAGGATATAAACCGGGTGTTGATATTTTTATTGCCATGGATGCGGCCGCTTCAGAATTTTATGATAAAAAATCCAAGACCTACCATTTCAAAAAATCTTCCGGAAGGAAATTGAAACCCGAAGAGATGGTAGAATATTGGGCCAAGTGGGCCAAGAAATACCCAATTATTTCTATCGAAGATGGCATGGACGAGAGCGACTGGAAAGGTTGGAAACAGTTGACAGATAAAATTGGAGACAACGTGCAGCTGGTGGGTGATGACTTGTTTGTAACCAATGTTGATTTTCTTAGGAAGGGAATTGATCAGGGCGTAGCTAATTCTATCCTGGTAAAAGTGAACCAGATAGGAACACTTACCGAAACCATCAATGCAGTGAACCTGGCCAAACAAAACAAATATAAAAGTGTAATGTCTCACCGCTCTGGAGAAACAGAGGACAGTACCATTGCAGATCTGGCAGTGGCATTAAACACAGGTCAGATTAAAACCGGATCCGCTTCACGCTCCGATCGTATGGCCAAGTACAATCAATTGCTACGCATTGAAGAAGAATTGGGCGAGACGGCTTATTTCCCTGGGATAAAGTTTTAGATAATAATATAGACTACATTGACTATTGAAAGTTACTTTCAATAGTCAATGTAGTAAGGTTTATCCGCAAGCCACATCCTCCAGCGAAGCATTCCAGCAGTGGAATTGATCGTCCCCAAAGTGATTTGGATTACTTACCCTACCTTCGTTTGTTTCCCTGCTCCATTCTATTTTTACCATATTATCATTTTCATTGTCAAAAATGTGGTAGAAAGTATTGAAGGGACTTTCTTCATTAATGCCAAAATAGATGTAACCCCCTTTGCCAGCGGCATCCGGGTCGATACTGGTATACTTAATGTCGGCTACAGTGTTGTTGACATTTCGGGACCAGTCAATCTGAATAAAAGGCTTGTTTTGATCGGGGCCAAAATTGAGCGTCCATTCACCTTCTGTTCGCTCTGCATTGGCATGTCCGGTGTACCATTCGTAGTCAGTGTACTCGCCTGCCTTTGACAACAGCATTTTCCAATCGACTCCATCACTTACCAACGTGCCCTGAAGCTTTGCTGAATGCTGTACATTGGCTACAGTAAAATTATATGTCCATTGCCACGTGTTGTTACCAATGAACTCAGGCGTTTGATTGATGGATGCTTTGAAAGCGGTTACAGGTACAATGGTAGCGACACCTAATATCAAATTCCATACTCCGATTCCAATAACGGAATGTCCCCAATTGCCTTTTGCATTGGTGCGTCCACCCACTCTGCCTCCGTTGTCTTGTGGGAGCTGATTTAGATCCATTTCAAATGTTGAAACTGGAGGTATTTCAGGGGCTGGTCCCGGGGGCGTACCTATGCCATTGTCGTCACTACAGGAAGACAACAAAAGACTAAATCCCAAAAAATAGATTGCCAAACTTTTGACCAGGTTGGTTTTAAGTGTATTCATATTATTTGCTGTAAGATTAATTCTATTATTCAACGACAAATTTTAAGCCAAAACAAAGCAAGAAGGCATAAATGACCTTTCATTATAAGATAACACGGTATTTGGGGTATACCCTATGTTATAGTTACTTAATTTATAACAAGTCGAAATGGTGATTGTTGTAAAAGTCACCCCTCATTGGGGCATCAATTCCACAAAAATGTTGATTGCTAACTATGATAAACTCTTGATGCGATAATTAAACCATCATTGACTTCAAGCGTTTCGCCCACTCTGAGGTCCTCCTCATTTTCTACCTGTCTAAGGTATTCCATGAATACCCTGTCCTCGTGAGAAATAAGATGAAGTACTTTGTATTGAAGGGATGGCAATCGCTCAAAGGCCTCCTGCCACCAGTTGCGCAAGGCTTCTTTTCCCTTTATCAAACCCAAAGTTTCTGGATATTGTAGTTTTAATTTGGGACTATAGTGCTGTGCATCATTATGATAAAGGTTTAATAACTTTCCAAGATCATGTTGATTGAATGCGTCAAACCAATCTAGCGCTATTCTATTCAATTCATTATTGGTCATTTCTTTTTCTTTCGGATGGACAAAAGTAATGGATAGACATGAAAGTTAGTTAGTAAATTACAAGGTATCATCAGTGTTGTTACAAATAAATTGAAACTCTCTAAGCATCAATATCAGGATATCCTTCAGGTACTGACGGAGTTAAACATTCCTCCTGAAAACCTTTCATTGGTAAAACGAAAAGGAAGGATAAGAGTAATTATATCTGGGATAGATTCATATTTTGAATTCTTCAAAAGGAAATCTATCGCAATTACTCGGGATGGGCTTCAATGGAAAGACGTGGCGCATTATGAATTAAATATTTCAGGAATACACAAAAATGTACCCGCCTGGATTGAAGTGATTCTGGAGTTTAGAATTTGGATAAAAGGCAGTGAAAAAGCCTCATAAATCACTTCCTCAGTGTCTCAAAATCAAAACTGGCATCCCAATATGGGACATTTTTAAGTGAAACGCACTCCTTCATTCAGTCCTTCGATCACTCAAAATCTCGTTTTTTGAGCTAAAAAACCACTTTTTTCGCGAGCAATCCTATCTATTTTTTCTTTAGAATACTTTTTGAGTAGTAGCTAAGAAATAAAATGTTTGAATATGACTCTGCTACTTGTTTTTATCATCATCATGGCCATTGTACTTCTGGTCATTTTTGGTCTGCCAGGAACCCCCAATTACTTGGGGTGGAAACTCGCAGGTATCTGGGCTAATCAATCTGACACACTTCAGATAATGATTCATGAACAGGATGCTTGTCTGAATGGACATGTTGTATCAGCGGATGTGCGAGACAACAATAGCAAAATTGTAATTGGAAAAATGGTAGTGAATAAGGTGAAACTGCGATCAGTATGGAATTGGAGTACCGGCAAATACATTGATCCTTACACCATGGAAGAATTTGATTTTAAAATTAAGCTGAAGGGTAGCGACAGGCTGAAGGTCTATTATTTGGAGAATAAAAATTTAGTAAGAAGAGAGGAATGGAAATTAATAAGCTCTCTGAACAAATCATAAATATTAGAATTATGGAAACATACTATCCGATATTGTATCTCATTTTGTCTTTTGCAATTGCTGTTTTTTCAACTTTGCTTGCTTTTCGATTGAGAAACTCTAAGACCGCTCTTGAGTCACGCCTTACGGGAATCTGGGTGAATGAATCGCAGACAATGCGCATTCTCCTTCACCATATTGATTCAATATTTCAGGGTGACGTGGTATGGATTAAATCAATTGAGCATAACCATCAGCACATGTTGGGAACTAAAATGATTAAAGAGCTGGCTTTAAAAACTGTTGCTCAGGGAAGCACAGGTATTTATATAGACCCTAAAAGTGGTGAAGAATTACCTTTTAGATTGTGGTTTCAGGGAAAAGGAAGGTTGAAATTGGCCGTTATCAATAAGGTAGATGGTAAAAATAGGGTGGTAAAAGAAGAGCGATGGTTTCAGCTTTAGGCTTTCTCCTTGTTGAGTTGTAAAATGGGGTATTGTGGGAATTTGCACTGAATTTCCTATCTTCGTGAAACTATTTTTTAAGCTATGTTAAAACGGCTACCACCCATTTTTAAGAATTTTTATTTTCTCACAGGCTTTCTCTTTTTAGTTTGGATGATTTTTGTGGATTCCAATGATCTGATTACCCGCTTCAGTATGGGTGCCAAACTTCGTGCTTTGCAGGGAGAAAAGGAGTATTACGAGGCTAAAATTGTAGAAGTAGAGAAAGACAGAAAAGAATTAATGACAAATAAAGAACTTTTGGAGAAGTTTGCTCGTGAGAAGTATTTAATGAAAAAGGAAACTGAGGATTTGTTTATCATCCAGGTTAAAGAATAATTCAATGAAGACTACTTGGCTACTCGCATTTGCTCTGTTGTTCTCAAGTGTTGCATTCGCTCAACGCGAAATTGATAATAAAGCGGGATGGGGGTTGAAAGACAGACTCTATTTTGGAGGTGGTTTTGGCCTGAATGGCGGAAATGACTCCTTTGGCAATAGATATTTCTATGTTGGACTTAATCCAATAGTAGGTTACATGATCACTCCACAGTTTTCTGGTGGACTGGGGTTGCAGTGGCAGCATTACTCTTATCCAGATTTCAATACCAAATTTGATCAATACGGGGTGAGTCCTTTTTTGAGGTATAACTTTGGTCAATTGTTTGCTTACACAGAATATAATGTGTTGAATACACCTACCTTTAGTAATTCAGAAAGGAAAAACTTTGATCGATTCCTAATGGGCTTGGGTTATTCTCAGCCATTAGGCAGGCGTGGCTCCCTCAATGCCATGGCGCTATATGATTTGATTTATTCTAATACAGAAAGAGCCTTTGCATCTCCCTGGGTATTCCGGGTTTATTTTTCTTTTTAAAAACTCACCTGCAGTTTTTTCGCAATTTCTTTTAAGTCTTCTACTACCATTTCGTTGAGTAGAATTCCTTCTTTGCTCCTTATTTTTTCTTGTTCGCGTTCCGGGTCACCAGGTATAATTACCTTCTCTTGTCCAGCAATAGTTTGTGCCTGACGAAAGCGGTTAATCCAATTATCCATGTGCTTGAAAAAATCTTCTTTTGGACGAAATGCGTCCACCCTCATGGCGCCTACAAAATGACCAATGCCTTCCCCTACCGGATCAGCTGGCGGGGCGAGAAAACTTACAAATGGAGGAACCCACGGACCGTAGTTGGCACCAGAGAGCACACCTGAAAAGATATCAACCCACGCACCTAGGCTAAATCCTTTGTGGCTACCATGCTCCCTGTCACTCCCCAAAGGGATTAAGGAACCTCCTTCCTTCACACCATGCGCGTTCGTGGTAGGTTCTCCTTCTTTGGTTTGTACCCAACCTACCGGAGCCTTTTCATTTTTGCGTTGTAATATTTCCAACTTGCCATTGGCCGCTGTAGTGGTGGCGAAGTCAGCCACGAAAGGGGGCTGTACCCCGGCAGGGATAGCAACACAGATGGGGTTTGTACCTAACAATCTTTCTGTTGAAAATGTGGGAGCAACCAAAGGGCTCGCGTTGGTCATGGATATACCAATCATGTCATGTTGAAGCGCCATCATGGAATGATAACCCGCGATACCAAAGTGATTGGAGTTTTTCACAGCTACCCACCCAGTACCACAGGTTTTTGCTTTTTCGATTGCAATATTCATAGCATAGGGTGCTACCACTAGCCCAAGACCCTGGTCACCATCGACAACGGCTGTGCTTGGTGTCTCATGGATAACTTTGGGGGTCGGTTTTGTGTTGATTCTGCCCGCTTCCCAAAGCCTTACGTATCCGCTTAGCCTGGCTACCCCATGCGAGTCGATGCCACGCAGGTCAGACTGAAGGAGTACATCTGAGGCAAGCTGAGCATGCTGCTCAGAGCTGCCCATTTTTATAAATATGTTGTAGGCAAAATCCCTAAGCGTTTTTTCGGTATATAAATTGTTCATGATGTAGCAATAGTGTTTTTTTGGACCCTAACTTCAATTATCAAATTCATTATTACTTGCGACAGGCGCTATTTGCAGAAAATTTTCGTTCGAATTATGGAAATTGAAGGATCGGTGCATCTTACAGCTAAAACAACAACTCATGAAACGAATAAATTTAGGAACAGCCCTGTTTTTCAGCTTTTTGATAACATTCGGACAAACTGAGAAACCAATCGACTCCAAAATTACGAATGTTACTGTCTTTTTGAACAAAGCGCAGGTAACACGAGAGGTGAAAACGAGAATTGAGGCCGGTAAAATGGATCTGATCCTTTCTGGATTAACATCTCAACTTGACCCTTCCAGCATTCAGGTAGCCGGCAAAGGCAGCTTTTTGATTTTGGGCATACGCCATCAACAGAATTACCTCAATGAATTTAATGTTCCCGTAAAACTTAAAGCGCTGAAAGACTCATTAATTTATTACCAAAGGAACTTGAGCCTGGAACAGAGCCAAAAGGAAATTCTCAACAAAGAGGAACAAATGCTTTTGAGTAATCAGAAAATTGGAGGAACCAATCAAAATCTTACAGTCGCGGAATTGAGAGCGATGGCTGATTTCTACAGGTCCAGATTGGGGGAGATTGTGAACAGCAGAATGAAGCAGGATGAGAAGGTGAAATCAATTAACGAACACATTCTTCGTCTTCAAAGGCAAATCAACAGTGAGAATGAGTTGTACAGTAAAAACACCAGTGAAATTGTAATTAGTGTGTCAGCCAATTCTACAACAGCGGCTACTTTGGAGGTAAATTATGTAGTTGCAAATGCGGGGTGGTATCCTATTTATGATTTAAGAGCGATCAACACCAAATCTCCAATACAGCTCAACTATAAAGCGAATGTATTTCAAAGGACCGGAGAGGAGTGGAAGAACGTGAACCTGATATTGTCTACTGCTAACCCGAATCAGAGCGGGTTGAAGCCAGAGCTTTACCCTTGGTATCTGGATTTTTATAACCCTGTAGCTTATAAACAATATAATAACAAAGCTTTAGGCAGGGGTATGCGATCGGAAGCCCCATCTGAAGATTTGGCTTTTGAAATGGAGATAGCGGAAGCTGCACCAGCACAATCCATGGCAGAGCTGGTAAGCAGGGTTCAAACTTCGTTGAATACAGAATTTATAATTGCCCTGCCGTATACTGTGGCCTCCTCATCCAAGCCAACACTTGTTGATATTCAAAGCAATGAAGTGAAGGCAAAGTATTCTTATTCAGTTGTACCCAAATTAGATGCAGATGCTTTCCTTATAGCGAAAGCAACTGGGTGGGAGGAGTATAGTTTGTTGCCAGGGGAAGCCAATATCTTTTTTGAAGGTACTTTCGTAGGTAAAACATTTATTGATCCTAACGCAATCGGAGACACGCTGTCTGTTTCTTTAGGTCGGGATAAAAGGATTGTGGTGAAACGGGAAGAGTTAAAAGACCTCACTTCAAAGAAGTTCATAGGGTCAAACGTAAGGGAGGAACATAGCTGGGAAATTTCTGTTCGAAACACAAAAGCAGAGCCCGTTACTATTACAGTAGAGGATCAATTGCCGGTGACAAGAAATAAAGACATTGAAGTAACATCACTTGACAATGGCGGAGCTAAGTTTGAGCCGGTATCCGGTAAACTCATCTGGAAGTTGACGCTTCAGCCAAATGAAACGAAAAAGGTGACGTATCGCTATGAAGTCAAATACCCTAAAGACAAACAAATATCCGGACTTAATTAAAAGTATGTGGGTCAGTTACCATATGTGATTGACCCACTCATAATATCTGCCAATACCCCCTCCTTTAGTGCATAACTGGATACACGCAAATTTGTAAAAGCATATCGGCTTATTAGATAATTGATCAGAGAGCAGGCTACTACAATCATATCAACCCGCAGTTCAATCATTCCGGGTATCTTCATGCGAGCCTCCTTGTCTCGAACAATGAGTTCTTTATAGATATCATGAAAACCCTGAAAGGATAAAGGGGTTTCAGCAGTTTCAGATATCCTTTCAAGACCTTGGCGGGCACAGTAGATATCACTAAGGGTATCAAATGTGCCAGAAGATCCCACCAATGTTTTTGGTTGATATCGTTCTAAGACTTGAAAAAGAGATCCAAGCTTATTGTCAAAATGTATACTTAAAGCTTTTAAATCTTCAGTTCGGATAGGATCGTGTGTATGATATTCCTCTAAAAGCCGTTGAGCACCGATCTCAAAACTTTCTTTCCAGTAAATATCATTCTCATCTCCAATGATGAACTCTACGCTTCCTCCGCCAATATCCAACACCAAAGATTTTTCGTTGCCTAACGGTATGGCAGATCTAACACCCATATAAATTAACCTGGCTTCTTCATCACCAGATATAACATTTACAGCTATACCTGTATTTTCCTTAATACGGTTGATAACATCTTTCTGGTTGCGGGCATTTCTAAAGGCACTAGTACCATAGGCAAATATTTTTTTTACATTGTAGTTGTCTATGGCAATTCGGAATGCAGAAATGGCACGTAATGCCCTACTCAGTGCTGCATCAGTGATCAGGCCTTTGTTGATTCCTTTCTTACCAAGCTTTACAGCCGTGCGCTCCCTATACACAATATGATGTTGGTTTTCCTTTACATCTACTATGAGCAGGTGAAAAGTATTAGTCCCTAAATCTACTATGGCTATTCGGCTTTCCATTTTAAGGAGCCAAATATACATTGTAGAGAACACTGTTCTGGGCTTTTAACTCAATTTGTCACCCAATCTTTGCTACCCAATTATTGTAATCAAACACCCCGACCTCTTATAAGTCGGAAGAGTACTGCAATGATTGCGAAAACCAGTAAAAAATGGATAACACTACCAAGACTAAATACGAAAAAACCAAGAACCCACCCGATAAGGAGGATAGCGAAATTTTGTTTACCAGGGTTATTGGAAATAGCATACCATTGTGTAAAAACCACATGTGCTGTTGATGTGGCTTTTAATTCTTTTAAGCTGTAGAACCGATTTCACATACTTGTGGGGAATAATTTTCTCTATTTGCCCTTATTGAATGTCGAACCGATTGGAATCGATTTGCTCTAGAGTATTAATCACATTGGTTTACTGCTAGTCCTTGCTTTAATTAATTTCTGAAGAAGTCAAAGGTTTTATGGTTGCAGCTTTTTTTGTCTAGAAATTATACAAATAAAGCGTCTAGGGCTACTGTTTTGCCTATATTTCGAGTTGAATTTTATCAAATAAAAATCAATGATGAAACGAAAAGTTGACTCTCAGGAACTGAGTAAAAAGTTTGATGAGTTGCACCGAAAAAATCAGGAATCACTATTGGGTGGTGGAGAAAAAAGAATTGAACAGCAGCATGGAAGAAATAAGTTAACGGCCCGTGAGCGCGTTCACTTACTGATGGACGAAGGATCATTTGAGGAGCTGGGCAAGTTTGTCATGCACAGATGCAAGGATTTTGGACTTGATAAAGAATATTATCTTGGAGATGGTGTAGTAACTGGATACGGAACAGTTAATGGCAGACTGGTCTATGTTTTCTCTCAGGACTTTACTGTTTTTGGAGGTTCTTTGTCAGAAACGCACGCAGAAAAAATTGTAAAAGTAATGGAGTTGGCCATGCAAAATGGGGCTCCCTTAATTGGACTGAATGACTCAGGTGGGGCACGTATTCAGGAAGGCGTTGTATCGCTGGGTGGATATGCAGATATATTTTATCGCAACGTGATGGCATCCGGAGTTATTCCCCAAATATCAGCCATCATGGGTCCTTGTGCAGGTGGGGCAGTTTATTCACCCGCCATGACCGATTTTATCTTCATGGTGGAGAATACATCGTTCATGTTTGTGACAGGGCCCAACGTGGTGAAAACGGTAACACATGAAAATGTGACCGCTGAAGAATTAGGAGGTGCGAGTGCCCACAGCATGAAAAGTGGAGTAACACATTTTGCGTCTGCCAACGAAATGGAATGTATCAACGGGATCAAGCAGTTGCTGAGCTATGTGCCTCAAAACTGTGAAGACGATGCACCTCGTGTGGATTACACTCCATCCGAAGAGGTAAGAGAACAATTGAATAGTATTATTCCCGATAACCCCAATCAGCCCTATGATATGCGCGAGGTGATTGATGGGATTGTAGATCAGGGCAGTTTCTTTGAAGTGCATAAAAATTTCGCGGAAAATATTGTAGTGGGTTTTGCACGAATTGCGGGAAGAAGTATCGGAATAGTTGGTAACCAACCAGCATCATTGGCTGGTGTATTGGATATCGATGCCAGCGTAAAAGGAGCGAGGTTTGTTCGCTTTTGCGACTGCTTTAACATTCCGTTGTTGGTGCTGGAAGATGTTCCTGGATTTTTACCAGGTACTGATCAGGAGTGGAATGCAATTATTACCAATGGGGCAAAACTTTTGTATGCATTTTCAGAAGCCACCGTGCCGCGTATTACAGTGATTACCCGTAAGGCATATGGTGGAGCTTATGATGTGATGAACTCTAAACACATAGGAGCAGACATGAACTATGCATGGCCCACAGCTGAAATTGCCGTGATGGGAGCCAAAGGAGCGGCAGAGATTATCTTCAAAAAAGAAATTGCTGATGCAGAGGATTCGGAAGCAAAGCTGAACGAGAAAGTAGATGAGTATACCCGGAAATTTGCCAACCCATACCGGGCGGCTCATCGTGGATATATTGATGAAGTGATTTATCCGGATCAAACCAGAGAAAAATTGATACGGGCCTTTCAGATGTTAGAAAATAAAGTGGCTAAATTGCCAAAGAAGAAACACGGAAATATTCCGTTATAATTTTTAATTCAGCTTACTATGGACAAAAAGAGTAAAAATTTTTTATTTAATTATTTAAATAATGCATCACCAACAGGTTTTGAACATACAGGTCAGCAGATTTGGTTGGACTATATAAAACCCTACACGGATGAATACATCGTTGATACCTATGGAACCGCTGTGGGAGTGATTAATCCTAAAGGAAAATACAAAGTGGTGATAGAAGCACACGCAGATGAAATTTCCTGGTTTGTCAATTACATTACTCCTGAGGGATATATCTATGTGAGAAGAAATGGTGGCTCCGATCATCAGATTGCACCGTCTATGCGTGTGAACATTCATACGGAAAACGGAATTGTAAAAGGAGTTTTTGGCTGGCCAGCGATCCACGTTCGCGATAGTGCCAAGGAAGAAACACCTACACTCAAAAATATTTTTATTGATATTGGTTGTGAGTCTAAAAAAGAGGTAGAGGCATTGGGCGTGCACGTAGGTTGCGTGATTACCTTCGAAGATGAATTGATGGAGTTGAATAAAAATTATTTAACCGGACGTGCATTGGATAACCGAATGGGTGGTTTTATGATTGCTGAAGTAGCCAGAAGGTTAAGTGAGACCAAAGCTAAACTCCCCTTTTGTTTATACATCGTAAACTCTGTTCAAGAGGAAATTGGTTTGCGTGGTGCTGAGATGATTTCAAGAAGACTGAAGCCAGACCTGGCCATTTGTACAGATGTGACTCATGATACGGGTTCACCCATGTACAATAAAAAAGAAAGCGGGGATCTAAAGTGTGGGGATGGCCCTGTATTGTGTTATGGTCCTGCCGTGCAAAACAATGTGTTGAAGGCTATCATTAAAATTGCAAATAAGAAAAAAATACCCTTTCAGCGACAGGCGGTATCACGGTCAACAGGGACCGATACAGATTCATTTGCTTACTCAGCAGAGGGCGTTGCTTCAGCACTGATTTCCCTTCCGCTAAAGTACATGCACACTACAGTGGAAACGGTGCATAAGGATGATGTGGAAAATGTGATCAAATTGATTCATGAAGTGGTGTTGAACCTGAAGCCCGGAGCAGATTACAGATACATTAAATAATTGTATTTACAGCCAGCTTCAAAAGTCAAATTCAAATTCACCATTCTGAGTGAAGTGAAGAGTCCTGATTTCTCACTTGTGTATTGCGAGGGATGCCTCGCTTGGCTCAATATGACGGGCTGACTTTTGAGGCTGGTCACCTTAACATCTTTGATCATGCAACAATCCAAGTTGTCATTGACCAAATGGGAAACGAAGTAAAATTTGATTTGCCCGCTTAGACATCATTTCCAGCTCCACATTATGTCTGGTAGGCGGCCAGTTTTTTAGTTGGCATGGAAACAGGCTTTTAAAAGCACCTTATTATTTCAATTTATTTTATATCAAATCCGATCGCGTTTAAATCATCCCAAAACTCCGGATAAGATTTATTGACCACTTCAGGAGCCTCAATTTCAATATCCATTAAAGTAGCCCAGGGAGCAAAACCCATAGCCATACGGTGATCGTGATAGGTATTGATTTTGATTCTTTCTGTAGGAATTTTTCCGGGAGTAAGGCTGAAAACTCCTTTTGATGTTTCCTCCAACTTTGCGTCTACCTTACTTAGCTCATTTTGTAATGCTGCGATACGATCGGTTTCTTTAATGTAAAGGCTTTCCAATCCGGTGAAAGTACCTCGTACTCCTTTCATAGCGCATACAGGCAATACGGTTTGGGCCAGGTCTGGGCAGTCGGTGAAATCCCATTCTAAATGTCCACTGATGTTGCTTGCCTTGGTAAGAATTGCATTACCATTTTCAAACAGGGTATTAACTCCAAGCTGTTCCATGATCTCTACAATTACCCGATCTCCCTGAACGGAGTGCGATGAAACATGGCAAAGTGTAATGGATGATTTTTGTGCCAAGGCTACAATAGCGAACCAATAGCTCAGGGCCGACCAGTCGGGTTCTACGGTTATGCTAGCCGGCTGGTATTGGCCAGGCAGGATCACCACTTTTCCATTCTTCATAAAGAACCTTCCTCCAAAACTGGCCATTAAGGCTGCTGTCATCTCGATATAAGGCCAACTACCTACTTTTCCTTCCAAATTAATAGTGAGCCCTTCTGGTAACACAGGGGCAATCATCATCAAGGCGGAAATGTATTGACTGCTGACATTCCCTGGTAGTGATATTTCGGTTGTTTTCTGAGAGGGAAAGCCTTTGACCTCATGGGGAGGAAATCCTTCCTCCTCCAAATATTCGATGTCAGCCCCAATTTCCCTTAAAGCAGTCACTAACAATCCAATCGGTCTTTCCTTCATTCTAGTTGTTCCGGTGAGCACCTTATTTTGACCTGAAATGGCATAATATGCCGTAAGGAAGCGCATGGTAGTGCCGGCATCCATGGCATCAATGATTTTACCTGGATCGGCCAATAGGCTTTTCATGAGTTGTGTATCCCGGGCTGTGGCCAGATTACTGATAGTCGACAGACAACCTGAGAGGGCATCTAGAATTAAGGCACGATTACTAATGCTCTTGGAAGAGGGTAGCTTCTGGATGATTCCCCCTATTTGGGGTGTGTGCTTTAGAAGTAGGTTGGGCATGGGGGTTTAAGTTAAAAAAATAAATATTTGGTCACTCTTTTTACTTTGACGTGAAACATTTTAATTTGATTTGTGGTTTATAACAACATGGGTGCAACTAAAAAATTTGCAATTGGATTAGGGTTGGCAGGTGGTGCTGCTCTTTTTACTGCTTGGTTGCTTTCTGGCTCCCGTGGTCAGAAAACAAAGGACTATTTAGTAAAGAAAGCGCAAGACCTGAAACAAAAATTAAAGAAAGAAATAGATTCTAATGATGAAAACGAGGCTCACTACATTTAAAGTGAGCGATAGTAATCTAATGAATTACGTATTTCATTTTCGTTAACCTCTATATCCCACACCGCACGTCCTACCCCGTCAAGTAGGGCCATTAGAATTCTATTGCCTTTGTTTTTCTTGTCCTGGATTACCCATTGCAATATAGAATCGGTCTCCGGCAGTTGTTCTTCTTTTCCGAATATGTCTTTGATGTAGCTGGCAATCTCATTCAGGTCATCTTGTTTAAGCATTCCTTTTTGGTATGAGACATGCGATTCTGCGACCATACCTACTGCGATGGCCTCACCGTGAAATAATGGTGTGTCCGTTGTCAAACAACAGCTTTCTACTGCATGACCGATGGTATGGCCAAAATTTAAAATCTTGCGGACACCTCCTTCATAAGGATCGGTTTCAGCAATTCCAGATTTGAATTGAAAAGAGAAGTCTATAAGATCCTCCCAGTTTTGCTCATCCAACCCCTTCTTATTAAGGCTATTCCATTTTCCTTGATCAGCAATTAAGCTGTGCTTAATCACCTCTGCATAGCCCGATCGCAATTCTCTTACTGGCAGAGTTGAAAGAAAATCGGAGGAAATAAGAGTTGCAGTGGGCTCTCTGAACAGGCCGATATGATTTTTGAACCCCATAAAGTCGACACCCAATTTCCCACCAACACTTGCATCCACCTGAGAAAGTAGGGTAGTAGGTACCAAAATGAAATCGATTCCTCTCTTATAGGTAGAAGCACAAAATCCACCCATGTCTCCCAGCACCCCGCCTCCTAGCACGATTAAAACGGAGTGTCGGTCGAAATTCATGTTGGTGAGCTGTTCCCAAATCATCTGACATGTCTCCAGCGTTTTAAATTTTTCACCGGCTTCCACTCTTAAAACCTCGAACTCTGGAATGGTGTTTATGATTTTGGGAAGGCACAAATTTTCAGAATTGGTATCTACCAGTACACCTATTTTACTATAATTTTTAAGGTCAAGTATATCTTGTAGTGTTTGACCAATTTGCTTCTTAATTATTACGCTTTGCACTATTCTTTCTTTTCTGTTTCTTGCCCCATTATCTCTGTTTGAATTCGTATGGATTCATCATGGATGGCTTTGTAAATTTCTTGTATGAATTTTGGGTTCATGTTCTTGCCCTTTCCCCACTCTGTTCTAGAACTGAGAATTTCGTTCCAGCGCTCTAATTGAAATACCGTCACGTTATTTTCTTTCTTGTAGTCTCCTATTTTTTCTATTAACTGTTTCCTAAGCGATAGTATTTCGACTAGCTCCTGATCTATTTGGTCTATATTTTCCCTTAATTGTTCTAGCTGACTTATAAAAAGGGCGTCATTGGAATGTTTTTTGGCAAACCGAAGTTGGTCTATTGTTTTGGTTAACCCCTCCAGGCTTACCTGTTGGTCTGCATCGCTTAATGCAAGCGCAGGATCAGGGTGTACTTCAATCATTAATCCATCATAGCCCAGATCCAATGCTTTTTGGCTTACCTCAAGAATCATTTCTCTGTTACCTGCAATATGACTGGGATCACATATAAGAGGTAAGGTGGGGAAGTTTGACTTCAGTTCGATAGCAATTTGCCAACTTGGTGTGTTTCTGAATTTAGATTTTTGGTAGGAAGAAAACCCACGATGAACAGCAGCTAATTTCTTGTTTCCAGTATTATAAATACGCTCAATAGCTCCTTGCCAAAGCGCCAGGTCAGGGTTGATAGGATTTTTGATCATAACAGGAATGTCAACTCCCTGGAATGCATTGGCTATTTCTTGAACGAGAAAGGGATTTACAGTAGTGCGAGCGCCCAACCATAATACATCAATGTTATATTTTAAGGCGGCCTCAACATGCTGAGGAGAAGCTACTTCAGTGGCTACTTTAATGGGAATTTGCTGCTTTAATTCTTTAAGCCAATTCAGCGCCTCAACACCTTTGCCTTCAAACGAATTGGGTCGGGTTCTTGGTTTCCAAACCCCCGCCCGCATGACACCAATCCCCAGCCGGTTCAAATGAGTGCCAACCTGGATTAGCTGCTCTGGGCTTTCTGCGCTACATGGCCCGGCTATAAGCAGTGTATTATTTTTGTTAGACGTCCAACTTTGCCAGTTATCAAAAATCATATTACGGTTGCTCTGTAATTCAAACAAAATAACTCAATTATTGACTTTAGATATAAAAATAGACTAAAAGAATTGCCATCGCTGTTATATTTGCGCCCATAAATTAGGGCTCATGGAAATTGATATAAAAGTTAAATTTAACGATACCAAGACTGCATTTTCTTATAAAAGTGATGCTGAATTAAAGAAGGCAAATTTTATTTTCACATTGGTGAATAACCCTGTGATATCTAGTCTTGCTATACGAGCCGTAAGATTGGGGCTGTTTCTCCGCCTCCCAATAAAAGGATTGATTAAAAATACAGTTTTTGACCACTTTTGCGGAGGAGAAAGTATTGAACAATGCAGACCGATCATAAAAAAAATTAGTGATCATAATGTTCGTGCCATCTTGGACTACTCTGTTGAAGGAGCAAAAACAGAAGAGGGATTTGACCAAACAACTGTTGAAATACTCCAAACTTTTGATGAGGCAAAGAGTAATGATAGCATCCCCTTTGGTGTATTTAAAATGACAGGGCTTGCAGATACAGCCCTACTGGAAAAAATTAACTCAAAAAAGACATTGACCGCTGAGGAAGTGTCTGCATTCGAGCGCGTGAGAAACAGGGTAGATAAAATATGTAAGAAGGCCTATGAATATCAAATTCAGGTATTGATTGATGCAGAAGAGACGTGGATCCAGGATCCCATTGACCAACTGGCTTACGAAATGATGCAGAAGTACAATACTACGTCAGCTATTGTATTTAACACTTATCAAATGTACAGAGCGGATATGCTTACTAACATGCGCAATGCTCACCACGAAGCAACGATGCACAACTACTACCTTGGAGTAAAGATGGTGCGAGGAGCGTACATGGAGAAGGAGAGAGAACGTGCTGAGAAAATGAATTACCCAGATCCGATCCAACCTTCTAAAGAAGCAACAGACGATAGTTTCAATAAAGCCCTGGCTTTTTGTATTGATAATAAACAAAGAATTTCGCTCATGTGCGGTTCGCATAACGAATACAGTAATCAATTTCTTACTGTATTATTGGAAAAGCATAACATGAAAAAAGATGACGGCCGAGTGTGGTTTGCTCAGCTATTTGGGATGAGTGACACTATTTCGTTCAACCTGGCCAAGGAGGGTTATAATGTAGCAAAGTACCTTCCCTATGGCCCTGTAAAGGCTGTTGTTCCCTACTTGCTTCGCAGGGCGGAGGAAAACACTTCCGTAGCAGGCCAAAGCAGCCGTGAGTTGACACAAATCAGGACAGAATTGGCCAGAAGAAAATCGGCCTGATCAGGTTCACTTACTGCCTGTTTTGGGTTAGAATTAGGCACTCCGGGCAATGGCAAGGTGATGCTAAATTTGAGAGCCGTACATGATGGTGTTTAGGAGCCCTAAGCCTAAATCATTATTTTTGCCCACTTTTACGTACAATCAACAGCCGTAATTCGATGCAATTAAGTGAACAGGAAATAATCAGAAGGCAAGCGCTGGAAGATCTGATCAAATTGGGTATCAACCCCTATCCAGCAGATTTGTTTCAGGTAAATGTTTCAGCAAAGGAAATACTGGAGAACTACCCAAAACAGAAGATCGAATATAAAAGTGTTTCTATTGCCGGTCGTATTATGTCAAGGCGAATAATGGGCAATGCTTCGTTTGCAGAATTGCAGGATGCAACAGGAAGAATTCAAATTTATGTAAGAAGGGATGATATCTGTCCTGATGAAGACAAGACACTTTACAATACTGTTTTTAAGAAACTACTGGATATAGGAGATATTATAGGCGTTCAGGGTTATGTATTTACTACAAAAACTGGAGAAACCTCTATTCACGTAAACAACTTTAAGATTTTATCGAAGTCACTTCGGCCATTACCAATTGTAAAGGAGACGATGGATGAAAGTGGCAAGGTAATACTTCATGATGCATTTACTGATCCGGAACAAAGGTATCGCATGCGTTATGTTGACCTGGTGGTAAACCCTCATGTCAAAGATGTATTTATAATGCGCACTAAGTTGATCAATTCAATGCGCGAGTATCTCAATGACAAAGGGTATCTGGAGGTAGAGACCCCTATACTACAACCTCTGTATGGTGGAGCCGCAGCACGTCCCTTTAAAACCCACCACAATACCCTGGACATGACTTTGTACCTGCGTATAGCCAATGAGCTTTACCTAAAAAGATTGATAGTTGGAGGAATTGAAGGCGTGTACGAGTTCAGTAAGGATTTTAGAAATGAGGGTATGTCTCGTTTTCATAACCCTGAGTTTACTCAGATAGAATTATATGTTGCTTATAAAGATTATAACTGGATGATGGATCTGGTGGAAGAGATGGTGGAAAAAGTAGCCATCGATTTGCACGGAACAACCAAAGTTCAGGTTGGTGATAATGTGATTGATTTTCAACGTCCGTGGAAGCGTTTTACCATGTATGAGGCCATTGAGCATTTTACCGGGATTGATATCTCTGGGATGAGTGAGGATGAGCTTCGAAAAACATGTAAGCAACTGAATGTGAAAGTGGATGACAGCATGGGAAAGGGCAAGTTGATAGATGAGATTTTTGGAGAAAAGTGCGAGCATAACCTGATTCAGCCCACTTATATTACTGACTACCCGATAGAAATGTCACCATTGGCCAAAAAGCACAGAACAAAGCCAGGGCTTGTTGAGCGCTTTGAAGCTATTTGCAATAGAAAAGAAATTTGTAATGCCTTCTCGGAATTGAATGACCCGCTGGATCAGCGCGCACGATTCGAAGAACAGTTAGAATTGGGCAAACGGGGAGACGATGAAGCCATGACACTGGATGAAGATTACTTGCGTGCGCTGGAATATGGTATGCCACCCACTGCGGGTCTGGGTATTGGTATTGATCGGCTCACAATGATTATGACCAATTCATCATCCATACAAGATGTTATATTCTTTCCTCAGATGAAGCCGGAAAGAAAAGCTGCGAACATTGAGATGGAGTTGGGAGGGTTAGGTATCAGAGAAGAATTATTGCCTATTCTTCAAAAACTATCACTTACTACCAAATCAAAACTAAAAGAACAGAAAGCTTCCAAGTTGTTTAATGATGTATGTGGTACGAGAAAGAAAATGAAGTTGGAAGACGTAAAGAATCCAACATTAGAGGAGGTAGAAGGGTGGCTAAGTAAACTCTAGGTTTTTTCAGGCTTATCGGATATCAAAGAAGCCTCGGGTTCTATCCAGTTTCAAGTCCCTGAGCATTCCGGATTTGACTCCGATTGAAAAATTATAAGATTGAAAGGCTCCAAATGGAGTCCACCCTAAGCTTACCTGCCAGCAGTGAAGGTCGCGATTAATATTAATTGAGGTTTGGGTAAACTCTTTACTCTTTAAATCATAACCGGAGTTAAAAACCACCTTCCATTTTTCTGTTAAGGATAGATCTCCGTTGAACCTGACCGCCTGCGTGACGTTGGATTCCTGCCTCCCTTGTTTACTGTATGCCAGGTTATAGTTCACTCTTAAGTTCCATGGAATGCTGAAGTCAATATACATATCAGGGTTTTGAAGCAGGAATTCTTTATCACTCTGCGAGATATCGGATTGAGATATTTTACTTCTGGTATTCGCATCTTTTTCATTACCCTTAGGAGATAGGTTAGTGCCGAACGATAGGTTGAAATTTGTAATCTGCCCAAGGCTAAAGCCATCTTGCCAGGCGAATCTGCTGATCTTAGTTTCGTAAATCTTACCCATGTCAGCTTCAGAATTTCCAATGCGATCTATTCTATATTGGTAGGGATCTAAAGTAGCACCCATGTTAATGTTGATTTTGTCGTTAAGGATATTGGTATTGGCACTTAATGAAAAAGGCGATAGTTTAAAGGAGTCTGCCGCAAAATTGTAATTGGTTGATATCGAAAGATTATTCAGTAGGGAGATTTTTCGTGCTACTGAATCGGTGGAATTCTTTACTTTCATCTCCAGGTTGTTGCCAAGGCTGAACCCCATGGCGCTTTGTTTATTTTGAGCGGATTGGCCATAGACAAATCGCGATCCCTCATGACGGGATTTTTGAATGACCGTTCCGTTGGTAGTCGTAAATGTTTGATAGTACCCAAACTTAGGGTCAGTGAAATCAGGTTGATAACTGTAGGAAATACTGGGGTTTACCACATGCCTAATCGCTTTTATTTTTCTGTCAGGATTTTTTGATATGTACATTCCGTAAATCCTAGTATTGAGCGAAACGCCTGTTGAGTAATTGGAAATTCTGTTGAATTGTTTTAGAGTATCAACTACAACGGCTTTTTCTGTTTCATCAAGCCCCCATGTCAATTTTTCAAAATACCATGTTTCATTGTAGTTGATGGATGGTGATAGCGTAAAATGCTTAAGTGCTTTTATTGAGGTAGAAATTGGAATTTCATGCCGTACACCTTTTTGGGAGTTTTTTAAAAACGTGGAGAGGTTATCAAAATTAAATGGAATAATGCTGTCGGTCACATCTCCAATTGGTCCAAGGCTATTGGTAATTCGATTGGTACCCTTTGCCGTGTACTTAACAACCAAATTTTCCAATGCCTCTTTATTCGATTTCTTAAAAGGATAAATATTGTTGACGTTAAAGCTTACATCCGGCAGAGGCAAGTCCACTCTTTTGGTCACAAGATCCTGATTATGTCTCATGTTAATACCCATTGAAAAGGGCGTGCCTCTAAATGTTTTAGAATAAGAAACATTTGAACTCAGCTTCCTTGAAGAGTTGTCAATGTTAGTGGCATTTGGGTTGGTATTAATTCCAAGTAAGTTGTTGTTAGTAAAGCTTGACGTAGCTGCATTGACAGAGGCCGAGAAGCGTCCCGTTCCTTTCGATTGAGGTGAATGACTCCAGGCAAGCCTGAAATCACGGATTTTTTGGTTGTCCTCAATGTTTTGAGTGAGCCTGTTATTGGTCATGCTGAAGTTAATACTACCATTATGGGCGTATCGCTTTCTGTACATGGAATTGATGTACAGTGCAGAAGATCCTTTGGTATACAAATCACCTGTGACTGCTAGTTTAACATAATCACTTATATCAAAATAGTATCCGCCATTTTTAAGGAAGAAACCTCTTCTTGCCTCTTCACCATACGAAGGCACCATTATTCCCGAGGCACTTTTCTTTTGTGCAGGAAACATTCCAAAAGCAAATCCAAGAGGAAGGGGAACGTCATTAAGCTCCATGTAAAACGGCCCTGTAACAATTTTGTCGTTGGGGATGGCTTTTGCTTTATGCGAAACTATTCTGAAGTGAGGGTGGGCAAGGTTGCAAGTGGTGTATGCATTACCAATGGTAAACAACTCATTTTTATCATTCTTATACACAACTTCTCCATGAACGATACCATCTCCTTGCTGGGTTACCACCTCAGATATTTTGGCTTTTTTAGACTTGAAATTGTATACAATGTCTCTTGTTTCGTAAACCTCATTTCCATTCTTAAACACAGGATATCCCACCCGTTGCCCCAAGGAGTCCAATTGACCTTTGGCCGTAATGGTTGATCTTTCGTAATCTATGATGATCTCATCCGCTTCTAGTTCTATTTCACCGTACTTGATTTTGGCGTTGCCATAGAGTTTGATAATCTTACTTTCAAGGCTGGAATTGATGGAATCTCTTGCAGAATAGAAAATAGTGGTCTCAATATCGCTTTTAGGAGGTGGAGCTTCAATAGAATCAGACTTGAAATCAAGTGAATCTATTTTATTAATTAAGGTATCGTTTTTGTGTAATAGCCTTGCAGAATCTGATGGTATTGTATCTAATCGGGCAGGTAAGGCAAGTTCAGGCGCCTGGATTGGATTCTCTACCTGGGCATAACCTGAAATAGAAAGAAATGAAAGTATTAAAAAAATGAAAAAAAAATGTTTTCTCACACCTTCTGGTTTGATTTCCAGGTATTTAGCTTTTAGTGAAAAATTCACAACTTTGCGTAAAGTTATTGCAAATACCTCAGACATTGATAAGCCAGTGAAGAATATCGGATTCAAAGCCTTCCTAATAGCAATAACCTTGCTAATCTCATCATCTTCTCCTCTTCGGACTGATTTTAAGGTGGATGTAGTTGTGATTGATGCCGGGCATGGTGGCCATGATTCAGGAACCCTGGGAAGCAGTAGTAAGGAAAAAGATGTGGTACTGAAAATTGCCCTAAAAGTGGGGGTATATATAAAGGAGAATATTCCGGGAGTAAAAGTAATTTATACTCGTGAAACAGATAAGTTCATCGATTTGAGCGAGAGGGCCAACATCGCAAATAGAAATCATGCTGACGTATTTATTTCCATTCACGCCAATTCGCTGCCCACAAAAACGCCTGATGCACGCAAGCAATCAATTTATGGTACGGAAACTTACGTAATGGGACTTCACAAAACGGATGAAAACTTTGAGGTTTCGAAGCGTGAGAACTCAGTAATCTTACTGGAGGAAAATTATCAAGAAAAATATGAAGGATTTGATCCAGACTCCCCGGAGTCCTACATTCTGTTCAGCTTGACTCAATCGGCCAACCAGGAGGCGAGTTTACTGCTTGCCAGCAAAGTAGAGGATCAATTTGGCCAACGAGCCGGTAGGAAAAGCAGAGGTGTGAAACAGGCAGGATTTGTAGTGCTATACAAAACGTCAATGCCTTCCATCCTTATTGAAACTGGATTTCTTTCTAATACCAAGGAGGAACAAGAGTTGAATAGCGATAAAGTTCAAGACTATATAGCTTCAGGCATATATCGTGCCTTCAAAGAGTATAAAAACCAAATTGAATCCGTAAACTAGCAGCTGTGAATAAAGAGGTAAAAGTAGGTTTGTTTGTGACCATTGCGCTGGTCTTGTTGTATTTCGGTTTCAATTATCTGAAGGGAATAGATTTTTTAAGTTCTCATAGTAAGTATTATGCCATCTATGACAATGTGGATCAGCTCTCTGTATCCAATCCTGTACTCGTAAACGGATATGCGGTAGGGAGAGTAAGCAATGTAAAAATTGTGCAGGGCAAGCAGAATAAAGTACTGGTAGAATTGGAGATAGACTCTGAAATCATTCTTGGTGACTCCGCTACTGCTATTCTGAACAGCGATTTTCTGGGGAGTAAATCTATTTTACTTAACATCGGAAATAAACTAAAACCTCTCACTCCTGGCGACACCATATTATCAGAGGCAGCAAGAGGTATTTTTGATGTGTTTACAGAAACTGCAGAGCCTGTTGCCAACAATGTGCAAACGACTTTGCGAAAACTGAATGCTGTGCTGGATAACCTTGCCCTTAATTCAGCAAGACTGGACACCTTGTTCATGAAGTTAGCATATACTCCCGGGCTTGTTAATCGTACACTCATCACTACTGACGAAAAAATGAAAGAGTTGTCAACAAGCTTTAAAAACACTGCTGACAATCTTACCGTTACCCTTAAGGATCTCCGCCCTGTAATAGGCAACTTCAAAACTTTTTCCGACACGCTGAAACAAATGGAATTGAACAAGACGGTTGCTAAAACGCAACAGACACTTGATAATTTGAACACTACCCTTTCGAAACTAAACAGTGGAGATAATACAGTAAGCAAACTAATGACTGATGATTCAGTCTATGTAAATTTGAACCGTTTGTTGTTAAATCTTGACTCAATTGCCGTGCACTTTGATAGTAATCCTAAGCATTTCTTGGCACCACTTGGAAAGAGTAAGAAGAGAATAGACAGAGACAGAAAAAAGGCAGCGGAGAAGAATTAATCATTGGATTTTAGAGATTATGGATTTGGAGTTTAATAAGAATGAAGATCTTTTCAAGCAGCTTTGTACGCAACTGAAGCACCGTGAGAAAATCACAAAGTTGGGTGGTGGTGAGAAGAAAATTGAAAGTCAACACAAAAAAGGAAAACTTACTGCTCGCGAGCGAATAGATTACCTCATTGATAAAGACTCTGAATTTTTAGAGGTAGGTCTTTTTGCAGGTGATGGAATGTACAAAGAGGAGGGTGGTTGTCCTTCAGGTGGCGTTGTTACAGGAATAGGCTATGTAATGGGACGGCAATGCATGATCGTTGCCAATGACGCCACGGTAAAAGCAGGAGCATGGTTTCCAATCACAGCTAAGAAAAATTTAAGGGCGCAGGAAATTGCTATGGAAAACAGACTGCCAGTTATCTACCTTGTAGATAGTGCCGGTGTTTTTCTTCCCATGCAAGACGAAATTTTTCCAGACAAGGAACATTTTGGACGGCAGTTTAGAAACAATGCAAAGATGTCTTCAATGGGTATTGTGCAAATTGCCGCTATTATGGGAAGCTGTGTTGCGGGAGGTGCTTACTTGCCCATCATGTCTGATGAGGCCATGATTGTTGATAAAACAGGTTCAATCTTTTTAGCAGGATCTTATCTGGTGAAGGCGGCTGTGGGTGAAGATGTGGACAATGAAACTTTGGGAGGGGCTACTACGCATTGCGAGATTTCCGGAGTTACTGATAACAAATTTCCCAATGACCAGGCTTGTCTGGATTATATAAGAAAGCTTTTTGATAAAATTGGGCATAACGAAAAGGCAGGTTTTGATAGGGCTGAACCAGTTAGCCCCAAAGAAGATCCAAAAGAAATCTATGGACTTGTGCCCAACAGCAGGGTGAAACCATATGATATGCTGGATATTATCAAACGGATTGTTGACAATTCTGAGTTTGAAGAGTATAAGAAGCTCTATGGTATGACCATCTTATGTGGATATGCCAGAATTGATGGATGGGCAGTAGGTATTGTAGCCAACCAAAGAAAAATTGTAAAGACTAAAAAAGGGGAGATGCGCATGGGGGGTGTGATCTACTCAGATTCGGCAGATAAGGCAGCACGCTTTATAATGAACTGCAACCAAAGAAAGGTCCCTCTGCTTTTCATTCAGGATGTAAGTGGATTTATGGTGGGCAGCAAAGCGGAACATGGAGGTATTATAAAGGACGGAGCTAAAATGGTGAATGCCATGGCAAACTCTACAGTTCCCAAATTCACTTTGATTGTTGGTAATTCATATGGGGCGGGTAATTATGCCATGTGCGGAAAGGCCTATGACCCTCGACTTATCTATGCTTGGCCTACGGCTCAAATCGCGGTAATGAGCGGAGCTTCTGCGGCTAAAACTTTGTTGCAGATCAAAGTAAATACTTTAAAAGGGCAGGGAAAAACCATTACAAAGGAAGCAGAGGATGAGTTGTTAAAAGAAATAACAGATCAATACAATGACCAGTTAAGCCCCTACTATGCTGCTTCAAGATTATGGGTAGATGGAGTAATTGATCCTTTGGAAACTAGGAGGATGATTTCGATGGGCATTGAGGCGGCCAATCATGCGCCAATAGAAAAATTCAATGTTGGGGTGATCCAAACATAATGGAGGAGAAGGAACTTAAAGCATTAGTATCATTACTTGATGATGACGACAACCAGATAGTTTCACACGTTAAAGAGAAAATATTATCAATAGGTGTTTCTATTATTCCTCTTTTGGAATTGGAATGGGAGAGTTGTTTTAACCCTAAAGCACAGGAGAGAATTGAAGACCTTATTCACATTCTGCAATATGAGCTGGTAAAGGAGAGGTTAAAGGAATGGTACATTAGCAAAGATCACGATTTACTTACAGGGATGTGGATTGTATCCACTTATCAATACCCTGATACCGACTTACTAAAATTGAAGCAGGACCTGGAGCAGATTTATTATGAAACATGGCTGGAGTTTAGAAATGATCTTTATCCGTTTGATCAAATAAAAGTGATCAACAGTGTTTTGTTTGGAAAACTGAAATTTGGAGCGAACAGTAAAAACTTCCATTCACCGGGAAACTCTTTGATAAATGTAGTGTTGGAAACACGTAAGGGTAACCCTATAACACTCAGTGTAATTTATATGCTGGTGGCTCAGAAGCTAAAACTTCCCGTGTACGGAGTTAATCTACCCAATCTATTTATTCTCACTTATAAGGATGACAAGAACACTCAGTTTTATATCAACACCTTTAATCGTGGTTTGATTTTTTCAAAACAGGATATTGAGAATTACATCAATGAGCTTCACCTAACACCTCAGGCCTCATTCTTCGAGCCATGCGATAATTTGGAAATTGTAAGAAGAGCGTTGCGAAATCTGGTAATGTCTTTCGAGAAGATGGGAGAACATGCCAAAGCGGATGAAGTAAAAGTATTACTGGTAGAAATATCAGATGGTGGAGACCTGGGAGTGTAATTTATTTCAACTTTTTTCTTATGGTACAACCTGCAGCCCGATTTTCAGGTATTTCAATTCTTTTATTGGCCAGCATCTGCTCTATGGCCATGTTCAGATAGGCTTTGTTAACATCTGTTGTAACCAACGGATTGTCATCAATTGATCCGCGATAAACGATAGTGTAATTCTGGCCATTTTTTTTCAGTAGGAATGCTTCTGGACTTTTTTTTGCACCCATGCAATCCATGGCAATCTGGTCTTTGTCGGCAAGGTAGGGTATAGCCAATCCCCAACTCGGGTATTTTTGAGCCATTGCTTTTGCGTTTTCCTTTGGTTCGGTATGTGAGTTGATGAGTAAAAATTGAATAATCCCTTTATGCTTGTCATTCAGTTCTTTTATTCTTTGTCTGTATTGTTGGTCATACGGGCATTCATTACTTGTAAAAATAATGGCAATTCCCTGGCAATTGGTAAAGCCATTGAGAGAAACATTTTTCCCATCTGCAATATTGACCAGTGTGAAATCCTGAACAGTTTGTGCGAAACCGGAGGAACTCATCAGGAACAGAATACCAAATACAAAAATTTTCATCTTAATCTGTTTTTGAATAAACGAGCACGTAATCTTTATGAACAATATACTGAAGTTCTGCAAGCATACTGTTGTCCTCTGTTTTTATGCAGCCTTTTAGGTAGCCCGTTTCCTCCAAATCAAAAGGTTCAATACTGAGGTTATTGGTGAAGAGGAGTCCTCTTTTGCCATAGATTTTATACAATGCTTCCTTGGCAGACCAGTATATGCAATGTTTGGTAATATCGCTCCCTGCATTTTCTAGCTCTACTGCATTTAAAATACGAGGTGCCACCCTTAGTAGTTTTTCTTTGGGTTGTTCAATGTCAATTCCTACGGAGTGTGATGGATGAATTTGAGCTGCCACATAGGGGTAAGAATGAGAAAGTGAAATATGGTGATCGAGGTTTTTGAGAAAGGGTTTTCCAAATCTGTCCTTTACAATTCCTTGGTAAGTAAGGCCCATTGCGTCTGTCAGGTATCGAATGAGTAAACGCCCGGACAGCCACTCTACCCTTTTTTGTGGACTGATTATTTCTCCAGGGCAAGATACTGGCTTCAATTGATCGGCAAGGAAGCTTTCATCCTCTGTGATATGCCACAAAGCAATCTTACCTGTATTTACTCCATTCAAATCTATTAGTGGCATTGGTTTATTTGGCTTATCTATCCAATTTTACCAAAAATAGGAACAAATGAGGTGGGTCGGTAATGTTGATTTTTTATGACTGTTAAAGAAGTAAAAAGACTTCATACACTTTCAGGTCATAGGGATTGTATTTATACAGTGATCAATGGTAAAAGTGAAGGAGATATATTTTCTGCAGGTGGTGATGGGATGGTAGTGCGTTGGAAGATGGAAGCTCCCGAAGTGGGAGAATTGGTGGCAAAATTTCCCAACTCTGTTTATGCGCTGCTCTATCTTCAGAAAGAGGATCAACTTATTGCTGCTCAGAATTTTGAAGGAATTCACTTGCTAGACTATACCAACAGGAAGGAGATCAAATCGCTAAAACTGACCGATTCATATATTTTTGATTTACAATCAATTGGTAAGAAGGTATTTGCAGCAGGAGGTGATGGGGTGGTTTATGTAGTTGATAAGGAAGAATGGATCATTCTTGATCGCCTCGAGTATGCTCAAAAGAGTGCCAGAACAATGGCCATACATAAAGAAAGAAACGAGTTGGTGGTGGGTTATAGTGACAATTTCATCAGGGTATTTGACTTATTCGACCACCGAATGAAGCAAGAGTGGCAGGCGCATAACAATTCTGTTTTTACAGTTCAATTTACAGTTGACGGAAATTATCTGTTGAGCGGATCACGGGATGCGCATCTAAAAGTATGGGATTCGGCTAATTCTTATGAATTAAGGGATGATATAGCGGCCCATATGTACACGATCAATCATATTGCATTTAGCCCAGATGGCAAACATTTTGTAACTTGTAGCATGGATAAGTCCATAAAAGTGTGGAATAGCAATGAGTTTAAGCTATTGAAGGTAATTGATAAGGCACGTCATGCGGGGCATGGCACCTCAGTCAATAAATTGGTCTGGACTTCGTTTAATAATCAGTTGGTGAGCGCCAGCGATGACAGAACGCTATCCATTTGGCAAATTATTTTTTAAACTATGATCACCACAGCAAACTAACAATCACATGAAAATCACACCACTTGATATCCGACAGAAGACATTTGAAAAGGTATTACGAGGTTTTGATAAAGATGAGGTTACGGCATTCCTGCTTTCTTTATCTCAGGAGTGGGAGCGCGTACAGGATGAAACCAAAGAGATGAGGATCAAATTGGAGGCCACTGAAAGAGAAGTGACCAAACTCAGAGAGGTGGAAAGCTCTTTGTATAAAACCTTGAAAACAGCTGAAGACACCGGTGCCAATGTAATTGAACAGGCAAATAAGGCAGCAGAACTTCACATGAAGGAGGTGCAACTGAAAGCCGAGGCGTTGTTAAATGAAGCAAAAACAAAAGCCAAGGATGCCATCGAACAATCTGAAGCTACCTCAAGACAAATGTTGGAGGAGATGGAAGAGCGGCTGAAAACCCTGGTTCAAAATTATAAGAGCATTGAATCTGAAAGAGGAAATTTATTAGGTGACTTGAAAAGGTTGGCTGGTGAAACACTGGATAAAGTGGAGCGATTGCGGAGCGCTACCAGTGGTTTTGATCCGGATCAACATTTGAATTTGGCAAGGAGAGAGGCCAAACACACCCTCAACCCTAATGCAAACCCAAATACCGCTTTCAATAATATTTCCCAAAACAATCAACCGGAAGTCGAGGAGCATCCAGAAGCAGAAGAAATATCAGAGCCAAAGCCTCAAAAATCCTTCTTTGATGAAATACAATGATTTTGCTGCTAGCATATGAAGTTAAAGGGCAAAGTCGTTCTTGAAGGATTAGAATTTCACGCTTATCATGGTATCTATCCTGAGGAGCGTTCTTCAGGAAATAAGTTTGAAGTAGATATTTCAGTTAATACATCTTTTTATGAATCAGCATTTCACGATGATTTATCCGGAACGATTAATTACGAGGAGATTTATTCCATTGTGAAAAAGCAAATGGAGGTGCCTTCAAAACTCCTTGAACCTGTTGCCCATTCGATCGCTCAAAAAATTCTGGACTCCTTCAGTTCTGCCATGAGAGCAGAAGTAACCATTTCAAAATTTAATCCACCCATTGGTGGAGTTTGCAGAAAAGCACGGGTGTCAGTAGATCTGAAGAGAAATGACAATGATTAACGAGAAGGATCTACAAACATAAATCCACGCGCTTCAGCACCCTCATGAAAGTCGACTTCTTTGCCGATTACATACATGGTGTGCTTCTTATCAACCACTATTTCAATGCCCTCGATTTGATAAGACAGATCAGAATCTTTCTTTTTGTCAAAACCAATCATCATTGCAGCTCCCCCACAGCCACTACCCCTTATACCAATGCGTAAGCAGTATTCGGCAGGGATATTTTTCGTTTTCATTATTTTGCGAACTTCCTCTGCTGCTTTTTTCGTTAGTGTAACTGGAATAATGGTATTCGGCATAATTTGAAATGGTGCAATGCTAATTTTTTAGCGAATTAACCGGTAATTTCGACTCTAAAATAGCTTAATTTTAAACATTCAATTGAGATAAATAATTCTATGAACGCACTGATTGAGTTTGGAAAAATATTGATACCGGCATCGGTAGTACTTTACGCAGTGTATCTCATGGTAAGGGCTTTTATTTCAAAGGAACTGGAAATGAAGCGACTGGAGGTGAGGGGCAGAAGTATTGAAACTTTGTTACCTGTCAGGTTACAGGCGTATGAGAGGATGACACTGTTTCTGGAAAGAATTTCCCCTCAAAACCTATTGGTAAGATTGAACAATCCTGGATATACGGCACAGGATTTTCAAAAAATACTTCTTGATGAAATCAGGAATGAGTATAACCATAATGTTTCTCAGCAAGTGTATATGAGCAAACAACTTTGGGATATGATTAGGAATGCCAAAGAAGATCTAGTTATTCAAATTAATGAAGCAGCCGGAGCCATGAAAGAGGAGGCCACTGGCATTGATCTGGCAAGGCAGATATTTCAGTCGGCCATTGACAAAAAGGTGGATCCGATAAATCACGCCATGTCTGAATTGAAAAAGGAGATTCAGCAGATATTCTAGCAGTTACCATTGATCATATGGTAACTTGTTATATGGAATTGATTGTACAGCTGGAGATGCTTATTTTTGACTAACGTTATTATCCATATATGGCAGAATCAGAAATTTCAGAAGTAGTAGCTCCAGAAATCCAACGTGAAAGGGTCGAAAAGAAATTGATTCGAGAATTTTTTGATAATAAAGAATTTGGAATTTTTGTTGAAGTAGGAGCTAATGAGCCTAAAACTGATTACTCGCAGTCATGGCATCTGGAGAGTCAACTTGGCTGGAAGGGAGTTTTGGTTGAACCAAATCCTGAGCTTGCACAAAAAGCCAGAATGGAACGTCCCCATGCGATGGTTTTTGAAGTGGCTTGCGTTTCAGATAACAATCAGGATTCAATCCAACTTTTTATTCCAGTAATTAATGGAAGTGAAATTACAGGACATGCATCAATTGGGAAAAATATTGACGATTTTAGTTATACAGCTCACCGTGAGGTAATAGTAAAAGCTCAAACTCTTAATGCTGTTTTAGAAGAAGCAAAAGTCAACTCGATTGATTTTCTTTCTATTGATGTCGAGGGTGCTGAGATGGAGGTGCTTAAGGGTTTGGACTTGCAAAGGTATAGACCAAGACTAATCATGTTGGAGGATAAGCATGTGTATTTGGATAAGCATAGATATTTAACGAGAAGAGGTTATAGACTCGTGAAAAGAACAACACTGAATTGCTGGTACATTCCTGTTGGAACAAAAAGGCCCCATCAGTCATTTTTTGAAAAACTGCGATTATGGAAAAGAATGTATTTGAGTATTTGGCCTAAGAAAATTGCTCGTGCGTATAAATCTAAAAGTATCGAACCCTTTAAGAAACTTTAGCATGAATAGGAATAATCCAATATTTTATAAAGCCTTAGATCAGGCAAAGTGTATGCTTAGTAGTCGTTACAGAATTATTGCTACTCTAAGTCAAGCAATAGTAAAAATTAATTTATTAGAAGATAAAAAAAAGATAGCTGCTGAAACAAAAGAGAAAATTTTTGTGCTCGGCAGATTGCTGAGGGCATTTACAACAGGAAAATACAGGGCGCTACCCTGGAAGGCGGCCATCAGTATAACAGCAGCTACGCTCTATTTTATCAATCCGGCAGACATTGTTCCGGATTTTATTCCATTCACAGGCTTGGTTGATGATTTTGGTATTCTGGTATGGACCTATAATTCACTGGGATCAGAATTGGATAAATTTATTGACTGGGAAAAATCTCATTTCTTTCAACAATGAAGGTGGCATTACTTGCAGGAGGAACGGGATTGATTGGGAGTCAATTGCTTCAGCTACTGGTGGAGGACGATGCCTACAGTACTATCAAGTGCCTCACCCGAAATACATTACCCATCAGCCATCATAAGATAGAGGTAATTCAAACCAATGGAGACAACCTCCATGAGCTTGCATCCTCCCTGATTGCCGATGATGTGTTTTGTTGTTTGGGAACAACCATAAAGAAGGCAAAGACAAAGGAAGCATTTCGAAAAATAGATTTTGATTACCCACTAAATCTCGCAAAAGTTGCAAAAGCCAATGGCGCAAAACAATTTTTACTGATCTCCGCGTTAGGTGCTGATCCGACTTCATCAGTATTCTACAATAAAGTAAAAGGAGAGGCAGAGGAAGCAATTGCAGAGATTGGATTTGAGGCCTACCACGTATTCAGGCCTTCACTTTTGTTGGGCTCTCGCACTGAAGAACGTTCAGGTGAAGATGCCGCTAAGATATTTTTTAAACTATTTGGTTTTCTGGTACCCCTAAAATACAAAGCAATTGATTCTTCAAAAGTAGCAAGGGCAATGTTGGCTATGGCCAATAGAAATGAAAAAGGAACTTCAGTGTATGAATCGAAATTACTTCAGCGTTTTTAAATGATTGCAGTAATTCAACGTGTGTCTGAAGCTTCAGTAAAAATTGATGGTAATACGAAGGCATCCATTCAAAAGGGTTTATTAATTTTATTGGGTATTGAAGACGCAGACTCTGCCGAGGATATCTCCTGGCTAGCTGCCAAGATTGTTAACCTCCGTATTTTCAATGATGCTCAGGGGGTAATGAATCTTAGTGTAAAAGATGCAGGAGGTGATATTATTGTAGTAAGTCAATTTACCCTTCACGCCAGCACAAAGAAAGGAAACCGCCCATCTTATTTAAAAGCTTCAAAACCCGATATTGCTATTCCGATGTACGAACGTTTTTTAGTGGAACTGGGAAATGTATTTGAAAAACAGGTACAAAGTGGAGAGTTTGGAGCAGACATGAAAGTAGCACTGATCAATGATGGTCCGGTGACCATTATAATTGACACCAAGAACAGGAGTTAGATTTATTAGGTAATTGTGAGTCTCACAAAGAAGATATTTGTCTTTCGGATCATAGCGGGGACATGATATTCAACCTGACCTAAAAATTTTGAGTGGTATTTGAGTGTTTAAGTAGTAAACAGGTCGTATTAGGTAATTATATGTGACATAATCTATGATAATCTATGTCGGGTAGCTTATTTTTGAGCTTAAAATAATAGTAAAAGCATGTATACAGGACTTCTTCACACCCACTCAAGTTTACGTTATGTTGTATTGCTACTTTTGGTCATTGTTGTAGCCAAATCGATGGTCGGATTGATCAGCAAGAAACCATTCGAGAAAGCAGATGAGAAACTAACTTTGTGGTTGATGATTGCTACACACATTCAACTTCTTGTTGGTTTGTTTCTGTATTTCGTGAGCCCTGTTGTAAAGTTTGGGTCCGATACTATGAAGGACTCCATTATACGCTATTGGACGGTAGAGCATTCCTTTTTAATGCTCATCGCTATTGTATTAATTACTTTGGCTCGTACTTCCACCAAAAAGATTACTGAAAGCAACGCAAAGCATAAGAGGGTTTTTATTATGTCTGCAATTGCTTTGGTGCTAATTGTGTTGAGTATTGCAATGAGTGGGCGTGGTATCATAATTCCTGTACGCGCCTAGAATTCTTCAAATAGGCTATTTTGACGTATTAATGGCATCTCCTTTGCAAGGATTCTGCTGTTATTGACTTGAGATTCTGCTAACTTTATATTTGAATAAAGTCTGAGATATGAGAAAATTGCTATTCCTATTATTATGTCAATTTGGCGCTATTGCCTTCGCTCAGGAATTCAGTCAGCGATATGAATTGGTTAATCTTGGCAAGCAGGTCAATACTTTCTATCATGAAGCTGCTCCCGTTATTTCTCCTGACGGAAAGACATTGTATTTTTTTGTTCAAAATCACCCTGAGAATACTTTTGGTAAAGAGGGAAGTCAGGATATTTGGGTGACTCGCAAGGATGAGAATGGCGAATGGTCTGCACCCGAACATCTCAAAGCACCTTTCAACAATCAAAGATCCAATCAGGTTTTCAATGTGCTTCCAGACGGTTCTTTATTTGTTCGTGGTGGACGAGGCCGTGATTCCAAAGGATTTTCAATTGTTAGCCCGGATGGCAATTTTCAGGAACTGGATGTAAAGGGCTATGAGGAAATGGAGAAGGGCAGATTCAATGGTGCCACCATTTCGTCTGATGCCAGGCATATGATTCTCTATTTCACCGAAATCCCTAAAAGTATCCGGAGTGATCTTTACGTAAGTAATCAACAGCCAGATGGTACGTGGTCACGACCAGAAAAATTAAACATCACAGACCGCTCGGACATGTTTGGTCCTTTTATCGGTCCAGATGATAAGACATTATATTTTGCCAGTGATAAACCTGATCCGAATCGGCAAGGGGGATCTGATATTTATAAAGCCACTCGCCTTGATGATACCTGGAAAAATTGGTCTAAGCCTGTAAACCTTGGACCCCCCATAAATACTGCTGCAGGTGATGCTTACTTTTCAATGGACGCCAGTGGTAATGTGTTTACTTCACGGGCCAATAGCAGAGTAGACGGGGGAAATCTCGATCTGTTTATTCTTTTGCCAAAAGACATTAAGGTTAAAGTGAATGGGATTGTCTATGACGGAGAGACCATGCAGCCTATTACCTCCCGCGTAACAGTAAAACCTAAAAGTGCAGATGCGATAAATATTGATGTGAAGAATTCTGGAGAATTTGAAACGGGTATTCCTGAAACGGATCAGGTTATAGTTTCAGCCTCAGCAGAGGGATACATTGCAAAGGAATTAACATTCCCTATTCCAACCCTTTTTAATGACACTACCATCATCGCTGATATTTATCTTGCTCCCATTCCTAAAAAGCTCATGTTGGCGGGTACCGTATTCGATTCAAAAACGAATGAACCTATCAAAGCCAGGGTGAACGCCACCTATAAGGAAACTAACTCAAGTAGAAACCTGGACGCGCCAAAGGGAAATTATGAAATGGAGATAAATGATATGGGTTGGTATGTATTCAATGCTTCTGCGGAAGGGTATCTCAATGCCGCTGATAGTATAGAAGTGATTAATAATGAAATCAACCCTCTAATAAAAGATCTTTACTTAAATAAGATTGAGGTGGGGGTTACGGTGCGATTGAAGAACATTTATTTCGATTTTGACAAAACTACACTGAAGTCAGAATCGTTCGTTGAATTGGATAAGGTGGTTGATTTGTTAAAAAGTAATCCATCTGTAGAAATTGAAATTTCTGGCCATACCGACAGTAAAGGATCGGATGACTACAATTTGAATTTATCTCAAGGCAGATCACAATCTGTTGTTGATTATTTGATCAGCCAGGGAATTGAAAGTTACAGACTTTCCGCTCAGGGGTATGGCGAAACAAAACCAATCGACTCCAATGATTCGGAAGAGGGTAGAGCCAATAACAGACGAGTAGAGTTTACTGTATTGAAAACTTAATCTCGGGCTTCGAGAATTTCGGCTACCCTGGATTTGTCATTTTCAAAAATATGAAGACGAACCCCGGGAAAGATATCGTTTCTAATCGGATAGATGTTCATAGCGCCCTCACCGCTTAAAAAGCACGGGATTCCATAAGCATCCAGTTTGGTCTTGGCTAAATTGGCCTCTACACCAGTATCAAACCCTTTAAATACGATAATCTTGTCTTGCTCTTCCATAATTTTGGCGTCAACGAATCTAAGATAACTGATCTAAAAGTGACTCTTCCTTTTCGAATAAAAAAATAGTTAAATTCATTAGTAACATTTAAAGACCATCACCGTCTTGCTTTTGAACGATGAATCTTGAAGCTTTTGAAAATCGGGTCTTACCATCCAAAAACAAACTTTTTAGGTTTGCGCTAAGGCTTTTAAACAATGCTGAAGAAGCAGAGGATGTCGTTCAGGAAGTGCTTATAAAGGTGTGGAATGGAAGGGCTGCCATGGATCAGATCAATAATTGGGAGGCCTGGTGCATGAGATTGACCAAAAACCTGTCATTGGATCGGTTGAGGGCTCAGAAAAGAAAAGCAACGGATTCAATAGAGGTTGGTTTTGAAGTGAAACAGGAAGGCTTATCGCCACACGAGAAAGCAGAAATAACTGAAAGTATGCAACAAGTAAATAAACTTATCGCCTCCTTACCCGAAAAGCAACGCCAGGTGATGCACCTCAGGGATGTGGAGGGGTATAGTTACAACGAGATTGTGGAGATTATGGAGATCGACATGAATCAAGTGAAAGTAAGTTTATTCAGGGCGCGTAGTGCAGTGAGGGAAAAATTGATTAAGATAAACGCTTATGGACTCTAAAATAGAACAGCTACTTGAGAAATATTGGAAGTGCGAAACTTCCCTGGAAGAAGAGAAAGAGTTGAAAGATTATTTCAATGGAAATGATGTACCGGAGGATTTGAAGGAGACAGCAATACTTTTTAAATACTTTGCGGAACAAAAAAAACTGGGAGTAAGTAAAATTGATTTTGACAAAACCGTAAGGGCAAAGGCAGTGCCTGTTGAAAAAGGCAGAGTGATTAGGATGATTTTCACCACAGCCAAAATTGCTGCGGGTGTGCTTGTGTTGGTGGCTGCCGCTTATTTAGTAAGACAAGAAATCCGAAAGTCTTATCCTGAAGAAGTGGTAGATACATACAGTGATCCTCAACTGGCATTTGAGGAAACGAAAAAAGCTTTGATGATGATCTCGAAGACGTTCGGGAAAGCCAAACAGGAAGCTGGTAAGATCACCGTTTTTAATGAGGCAGAAGAGATCATTCAAAAGGGTGTGGCAAAGGATGATGATGAGAAAATTGAAATTTAAAGCATTAAACAAATTAACATGAAAAAGATAATCGTATTTGGGGCGATGATGCTCGTAGTAGCGGGCGCTTACGCACAAGGGGAGGCAGTTTCTAAATTTTTTAGTAAGTATCAGTCTGACGATACTTTTAGCCAAGTAACCATCTCCAGTAAAATGTTTGGATTGTTCACCAATATGGAGATGGAGAATAAGGAAGACCAGGAGGTACTGGATGCTATCAGTAAACTTAAGGGGTTGAAAATTTTGGCAAAGGATGAGACAAGAGATGCACGCGGGTTGTACGATGAGGCCAATAAGATGCTTCCGAAAAGTGAATATGAAGAATTGATGTATGTGCGCGACAAAGACAAAGACATGCGATTCTTTATAAATGAAAAGGGAGGAAAGATCAATGAACTGGTGATGATAGCTGGAGGTAGTAATGATTTTATGTTACTGTCTGTATTCGGTGAAATCGATTTAAAACAGATTTCGAAAATTGGAAGCAAGATGGATGTAGACGGGTTGAAAGACCTGGAACGTTTGAAAGACAATAAGAAAGAAAAAAAGAATTAAAAAGATCAGATCAGGAAGGGCAAACTCAACATTTACCTTCCTTTTTCGTTTAAGCCAATTATGAAACGTACTTGTCTCTTATTTATTTGTGTTTGCCTTGTAGGATTCAATTTTCAGGCTGTAGGCCAAACGGAAACAACGATAGCGCTCAATAAACGTTTTGATGACGCACTCACTTTGTATTTCTATAAGAATACGTTACGGATGCTTAACCAGTCTGAAAACAAAGAGTTTGATGATTTGATCAAGGATATCGAAAAGATGAAATTTTTGGTGATCGACAAAACCTCTGATCGTTTTGGTTCTGCAGATTATAAAAAATTGACCACTGACTACAAAGGGGAGGACTACGAAGAGATTATGACCAGTAGGTTTGATGGAAAGAATTTTGATGTATTACTGAACGAGCGAAATGGAACGACCAAAGGTATGGTAGTATTGGTCAACGATTCCTCCAGTTTGTATGTTTTGGATATCCTCGGTAAAGTGGAATTGAATAAGGTGACAAAACTATTTCGAGAGATTGACAACAGCGCTGAAATAGGTAAAATGATAAAGGCATTCTCTGATGATCATGATTCGCGTGATCGGGTAAGAAGGGTGGATAAGAATTAAAACCAATTCATTTGAAAGCAGTTTTACAGATCGAAAATCTGACCAAGAATTTTGGTCGGCTCCGTGCAGTAAATAACATGAACCTTGAGGTGGGTGCAGGTCAGGTATTTGGTATGCTTGGCCCCAATGGTAGCGGAAAAACTACTACACTTGGTATGTTGATGAGTGTGGTCAATCCTTCATCAGGTAGTTTTAAATGGTTTGGTGAGGAGGCTACACATGAAACACGAAAGAAGATTGGTGCAGTCCTTGAACATCCCATCTTTTACCCCTATCTGAGTGGGCAAAAGAATTTGGAACTCACAGCCATGATAAAGGGGGCTTCCAGCGAACAAATTACTGAGGTGCTGCAATTGGTAGAACTCTCCGATAGGAAGCACGACAAATACAAAACATATTCTTTGGGAATGAAGCAACGACTTGCCATTGCTTCCGCATTGCTTAATGACCCACAGGTATTGATTTTGGATGAGCCCACCAATGGATTGGATCCAATGGGTATTGCAGAGATCAGGGAGCTTATCAAAAAGATTGCCTCTGATGGAAGAACGATCATACTTGCAAGTCACTTATTGGATGAAGTACAGAAAGTGTGTACTCACTTTGCTGTATTGAAGAAGGGAAACATGGTGTATAGCGGACCGGTGGAGGATGTAAGTAAAGGTTCGGAAACGGTAGAAGTAAATGCAGAAGGTGATATTTGGGAAGTACTGAATACTTTCGATGGGGTATCTTCTGTAAACCGCGAAAATGGCTTTTATGAAGTAAAACTAAAAGATGGAATTAAAAGTAAAGACTTAAATAAATTCCTATTTGAGCAAGGAGTTACCGCATCCCATTTGGTGACGAAAAAGAGAAGCCTGGAAAAACAATTTTTAGAAATTTTGGCCGAATCGAAATAATGCTACATCTCTTACAAATAGATCTTAAAAAACTGACCAGTTACCGTACCTTCTGGGTGGTTTGCGGCCTGTATTTCTTTACGTTAGGCACCACTACGGCCAGTGGTATGGAGTTCTTAAAATGGCTGGTAAGCATGGGTGCCAGCTTTGGTACTGAAATTAATATAACCAGAATTCCGTTTTACCACTTCCCGGATGTATGGCAAAATATCACTTTTGTAAGTGGATTCTTCAAAGCGATACTGGCCTTTATGGTTGTTATTAGTATCACCAATGAATTTACCTACCGTACGGTAAGACAAAATATAATTGATGGATTGAGCAGATATCAATTTATACTCTCCAAAGTACTTACTAACATTCTGCTGAGTGCGATGAGTATGATGATGGTTTTCATTATCGCTCTGATTACAGGATTTATCTATAGCCCGTCAGTTGAGATGGCTGATTTGGTAATGGATCTTGAATTCTTTGCTGCATATTTTCTCGAGGTATTCGCATTTTTATCATTCGCACTTCTTCTTGGGGTGATTATTCAACGATCGGGATTGACTATCGTAGTGTTAGTACTTTCTCAAATGATAGAGGCCATCATTCGTGCCAACGTAGACGATTATGTGCCCTGGTTAATTCCCTACTTTCCTATGGAGTCGATAAGTAATTTGGTGCCAATGCCTTTTCCTCGTTATGTGTTTCAGGAAATTCAGGATTATGTGAGTATCACTTCTGTTGTGATTGCGGGCGCCTGGACTTTTATCTTTAACTACCTGGCGTACCTGAAACTGAAAAGGTCAGATATATAGTTATCCTGATGTTATTAGTCAATCACAGCCTGATAGGTTAGTGTTTTAAAAAGATTCCCAATTTCTCTGTGTTGTGAACTGTAAATCTGAGTGTATAAAAGAGCCACTATATTTTCTTTTGGGTCGGCCCAATAAGTAGTGTTGAAGGCACCACCCCAGGAGAATGAACCTAATGAAGCTGGTGAGAGGAAGTCGTTAACAGGAGTTTCCAATTGAAACCCAAGACCAAATTGCGTGGGTAATGCGCCAGTTTGATTGGTAAGCATTAGTTCTATTGTTTTGCGGCTCAGTAAGCGGGTTCCGTTGAATTCTCCTTTATTGAGAAACAGTTGAAGAAATTTTGCATAATCTTCTGCAGTGGAACTTAGGCCTGCGCCCCCACTGTAGTACTTCCCTCGCAAAGTAGGGTATGCAGGATTTACATGGTCGTATATTTCGTGGTTCACTTTTATGAGCTTATTTTCCTTTTCCTCATATATTGGTACAAGTCTGCTAATCTTATCCTTGGGTAAATAAAAATAAGAGTCATTCATTCCCAATGGATTAAATATTCGTTTTTGGAAAAAATCAGCCAAGGTTTGCCCGCTCCAAACTTCTATCAGATATCCCAAAACATCAATGTTCAATCCATAAGTAAATGCTTCACCTGGTTGGTGAGCGATGGGTAAGCCGCCCAGTACTTTCATTTTGTCAGCCAATACCATTTTGTCGTTGCCAATACCAGAGGGAATACCGGCTTTTGCATAAATAGCTTTGAAATTGGCACTGCCAATTGCTGCGTAATCTATTCCCGAGGTGTGTGTCAGGAGCTGACGAATGGTTATTTGCATTTTGGCAGGTTCTGTTGAATAGCTTGAATCCTCCTTGTTAAAAGTTGAAAGTACCTTGGTATCTTTGAACTCAGGAATATATTTAGATACGGGATCGTCCAGTTGAAACTTTCCTTCTTCAAACAACATCATGGCAGCAAGACTTGTGATTGCTTTAGACTGAGAGGCAATGCGAAAGATATTGTCTTTTTTCATTGGCGTCTTTTTTTCCAAATCACTGTAACCATAAGCTTTATAGTGGACCAGTTTGGAGTTGCGCATGATAAGTACAACTGCACCAGGGAACCAATTGTCATTTAGCCCCTGCTGAATTCTTCGATCGATTCTTTCTAATCTTTCAGAGGACATCCCCTCGCTCTCAGGATTACTAGAGGGTAATGTTGTCTGTTGTGCCCAAACAATAATGGGAAGAGATAACAAAGCGAGTGCAAGTAATCTTTTCATCTGACAATAATTTGGTTGATTAGAATTTACAATCCTTTTGACATCATTCCACCATCTACATTGATATTTTGGCCTGTGATGTAGCTGGCCTTATCCATGGCGAGATAAGCGACAAGACTCGAAATCTCTTCTGGTTGGCCAACCCGTTGCATTGGGGTTCTGTCAAGAATCTTCTTTAGTCTTTCCGGGTCAGTTAAAACGGGTTGTGCGAGGGGTGTATCAATGTACCATGGTGAAACAGTATTCACCCTTATGTTATCCACTGCCCATTCTACTGCAAGGTGTTTGGTTAACTGAATGATGGCTGCCTTGGTCATGCCATAAGGAGGTCCACTTTGTACGTCTGCGGAGCCGGCTACGGAGGCAATGTTGATCATACTGGCTTTACCTGATTCTTTGAGGAGAGGATAGCACAGTCTTGCCATCTCAGTTAAGCTGAATAAATTGGTTTCGAATATTTTTCGATATTCTTCTTCTGAATATTCGATGAGTTTTTTCCTGATGTTAGTGCCTACATTATTTACCAGGACATCCAACCCTCCCATTCGTTTTTTGATTTCATTCACCAGTTGGTTTCTGAATTTGTGATCGGTCACATCTCCTGCAATTCCATCAATATCATAGTCTTGCTTTTTAAACCCTTTTACAATTTCGTTGAGCTTTTTTTCATCACGAGCTACAATAATTATTCTGGCACCCAATTGGACAAACTCTTCCGCGATGGCAAACCCAATTCCTTTTGATCCGCCCGTGATTAATGCTTTCTTTCCTTCCAGAGACCAAAACTTCATAGTATTATTTTATTTCCTTTTTTACGATGAGTACAGTTTTTGGATCAATCTCCAGATAGCCTTGCTCATAACAATACCGATAATAGGCACCCTCCTTGGTGCGATAGGTATCTGTATGATAGCTGAAATCAAATCCTTTAACACTGAGTTTGTTGCGACTTACTTTGGTTTTTCCTGTCGGGTTTAGTTCCGCCAAAATTCTTCTGTTCTTGCCAAGAATATTATTCACATTTCGGACGTAATTGGTCTTGTCGCTGTTGATGCGGTTGTTATAGGATACCCTGCATTGGTCTGAACAAAACTTTTTATCGGCTCTGCCCACTATTTTTTCTCCACATTCCAAACAGGCTTTTTCTTCTTTTTCAGCCATTTTTCAATGATTATTTCCGATTACAAACGTTTACTAACGAATATAACCGAAAGTAAGCAATTAACATACGATTCGAATTTTTTTCCTCCTACACCTTTGCATCGTCAGTCGTCAATAATCCGTCTGGCACTCAGCTGAGAGTCAGTGAGTCAAAAAAATAAATAATGTTTAACAATTAAATTCTACAATCATGAAAAGTTTAAGAAACAGTGTACAATTAATCGGTCGTTTGGGAAAAGATCCTGAAGTAAAAACGTTTGGTGACAAAAAGAAGGCGGCCTTCTCTATCGCCACAAGTGATTCTTACAAGAACAACAAGGGCGAAAAAATAGAGGAAACGCAATGGCACAACATTGTGATCTGGGGTAAGCTTGCGGGTGTGGCAGAGAAGTACTTAAAGAAAGGTGCTGAAGTAGCCGTAGAAGGCAAGCTGGTACACCGTACTTATGAAACGGACAAAGGTGAAAAGAAATTTTTTACAGAGATCAATGTGAATGATTTGGTAATGCTTGGCGGAAAGAAGGAAGCTTAAGTTCGCTTCACCAATGCAAAAAAGCCTGGTTCTAAAGAGCCGGGCTTTTTTTGTTTTAATTAAAGCCTGATTATCTCAGTAAAGATTATACCATTATTATAGGTGGTGAAATGAATCCTTTGTTAGTACGAGGTGTGGTGAATGAAGAGGCTTGCGATCTGTTGACTTGATTTTGAAATGGTTAGGTCTAAGAAGTAGATCTCTTGGTGGTATACCTTTCCATTCATCTGTTATTTGGAACTCATTTATAAAATCCCCGTTATTCATGAGTAATTTATCTATTTTTGACGTTAATGAACTTTGCATTTCCTCAGTTTCTCTGGGCGCTCACGGCTCTTTCCATACCCATCATCATTCATCTTTTTAATTTTAGGAGAACTACACGGATTTTCTTCTCCAACAACCGCTTGCTAAAGCAAATTAAAGAGGAGACCACGCAAAAGAGGAAATTAAAGCAATATCTGGTGCTCGCTTCCAGATTGTTATTCATATTGTTTCTGGTTTTGGCATTCGCGCAACCTTTTTTGCCAGCCAAAGAGCAGGTGAGTGCAGCGAGGAATATTGTTCTCTATTTGGACAATTCGTTTAGTATGTCAGCTCAGGTGGGGGAGAAGACCCGTGCTTTGGACGCTGGAACAAGTTTTATTAGAGAGATCGTAGATTTATTCCCTCCAGACACACGTTATAAGTTGGTCACAAACGACTTTGCTCCTTTTTCAAATTCCTTTAAAACCCAAACCGAAATTCTAGACTTGCTCACACAAGTTCGACTTTCAGCAGTGTCTCGATCTCTAGAGGAGGTTGATAAGAGAATAGGACCAGAAAAAAAGGGAACTGATATATTTTGGATTTCAGACTTTCAAAAATCTACAGTAGGAGTGAGCGGAAGTTTTCAGGCAGACTCGGCCAGTCAGTGGCATCTGGTGCCCGTAACATTTGGGCAAGCATCAAACATTTATGTGGATACCTTATATCTGGAAAATCCATTTGTAATTGGTGGTGAGAAAAACACAGTGAACATCAGATTGCGAAATGTGGGCTCTAAACAGACAGATGGTCTCAATGTAAAACTCGTTGTCAATAACATCCAAACAGGAGCAGTCTCTGTTGATTTAGAACCCAACAGTTATGCTGAAGCAAGTTTTGATCTTACGTCTGGAATGCGAGGACTTAACCAGGCAAAAATCAGTTTTACTGATTTCCCTATTAGTTTCGATAATGAATTTTATTTTACACTTAACTTCACAGAAACCATCAGGGTAGTTGAAATTAAAGCCAATAAGGATGATGCGTTTGTGGAACGTGTTTTTGGCAATCGTCAATTATTCAATTACAAAGGCTTTTTAGCTGAGAATGTGGACTACAGTTTAATGGCACAGGCTGATCTCATTGTGCTCAACGGGTTAAATACAATTGATGCATCATTGTCGGCTACTATTGCCTCCAATATGGACAACCTTGGATCGCTTCTTATCATTCCTGGTGAAAAGCCTGACCTTAGTGCTTATAAACAATTGATACCTTTTCAGAATTTGGCCCTTGCGGCTACTTCAGAAATGGCCGAATTGGATCGTCCTGATTTTCAGAACCCATTCTTTGAAAATGTATTTGAGGAACGATCTCCTGCTATGGAAATGCCAAGTGCAACTCCATTGTTAGATTGGGGGCTTGATAGGTCTGCAATTCTGAAGTTCAGAACGGGCAAGGCTTTCTTGTCGCAGAGTAACAAGGTTTTTGTGTTGTCCAGTCCATTACAGCGGAGTTATACCAATTTTTACAATCATGCGCTGTTTGTACCGGTGATGTATCGGATTGCAGCCGCTTCAAAGCGAGCAGAGCAAAGTCTCTATTACACCTTAGCCAATGATCTAATCGTTATCCGGGCAGACAGTATTTATGGAGAGGAGCCTATTCGGCTGGTTGGTAACCAGGAAATTGTACCCCCGCAACGAAGGGTCGGAGACCGTTTTTTCCTGGAAATGCCCAAATTTTCAATGAATCCCGGTTTTTATGCAGTTCAATACCAAAAAGATACCCTCAACCTGCTAGCCGTTAATTTAGACAAAAGTGAATCTGACTTGACTCAATATGGGCCAGACCAGATCAGACAGTTATTTGGCGGGGGAGATCATGTTACAATGTTTCAAAGCACTAGCCTTGAAAGTTTCAGCAACGAAATAAAAGAAAGATATTTGGGGACTCCATTGTGGAAGTACGCAATTGCTTTGGCCTTGCTTTTCCTAATGGCTGAGGTTTTATTCATACGCTTTTTAAAGTAAATTAGTGAGAGTCTCAATCACTCCTGAACCAAACACAGAATGAAGATACTCATACAATCTGCTACTATTAGTGACCCCAATTCATCTCACCATTTAAAGAAGAAAAATGTTCTCATTCAAAATGGGAGGATCGTAGAGATTACCTCTAAAAAGATTACAGCCGATAAAGTGATTGAAGCAGAGGGGATGATCCTTTCAACAGGTTGGGTTGACATGGGCACTTTTGTGGGAGACCCCGGATTGGAATACAAAGAGGATCTTGAATCTGCTGGTAAAGCTGCTGCGGCTGGAGGGTTTACAGAAATTGTAATGCTTCCCAATACGGTGCCGGCTGTTCAAAGTAAAAATGAAGTCAATTACATCACCAAGGGAAACGATGGCCGCTTAGTACAGATTCATCCGATGGGTGCTGTTACATTAAAAAATGCAGGAGAAGAACTGACAGAAATGATCGATTTGAATGCATCGGGTGCGGTAGCATTTAGCGATGGCTTAAAGCCGGTGTGGAATACGGACATTTTTGTGAAGTCGTTGCAGTACCTTCAAAAATTTGATGGTTTGTTGATCAACCACCCGGAAGACATTTGGCTGAATATGTTTGGTCAGATGAATGAAGGTAAAAATAGTACAATACTGGGGTTAAAGGGGATGCCAAAAATTGCAGAGGATTTGGCGGTAAGCCGTGACGTGGAATTGCTTGGATATTCCGGAGGAAGGCTACATTTTGCCAGGTTGTCTTCTGCCAAAGCGTTGGATCTGGTGCGTGCGGCAAAAAAGAAAAAACTAAATCTGACTTGTGATATTGCTGCCTATCAGGCTTTGCTTGATGATTCATTATTGGAGGACTTTGACACCAATTATAAAGTGAATCCGCCCCTCAGGGAGAAAGTTGATTTGAGTGCATTGATAGGAGGGCTGAAAGATGGAACAATCGATGTTTTAACTTCAGGTCATTTGCCCCAGGATACCGAAAGCAAAGTGCTGGAATTTGATCATGCGGATTTTGGGATAATTAATTTGCAAACATTTGCTTCGCAATTGGCAAGCCTTTCAAAGCATGTGGACGTGCATGTTTTGGTGGAGAAGGTGACAGGCGCACCCCGCAAACTTTTAAAGTTGACAATTCCCACTATTGAAAAAGACGAGAAGGCTAACCTTACTCTTTTCGACCCGACTGAAAAGTGGGTTTTCACAGAAGAGTCTAGTTACTCCAAATCTAAGAATTCTCCATGGATAGGTAAGGAGATTGTGGGTAAGGCCAAAGCAGTATTTAACAACTCAAAGTTCTGGATGGATGCCTAGTTTTTCTAAATGGCCTCCATTACTGCGAGTGCCTCTTCGATATGGTTTAATGGCTGGTGTACTGGGATTTATACTTCTGCTCATTCTTTATTATACCAACCATCACCCCTTCGTTATCCCCGTGTTTGTTGATTTCCGAATAGCCCTTTTTGCTATTATCTTCATTTTTGCTTTAAAGGAACTCAGGGATTATTACTATGAAGGTATCTTGCATTTTTGGCAGGGTATGCTGGCAACATTATTGATTACTTCAGTTTTTGCTTTGATAGCAAGCGCTTGTTTGTATCTCTTCGCCTTAAACAATCAGGAATTTGTTCAATCCTATATTGACCTTTCATTGGAACAAGTTCAGGGATTTGCTGATGAGGATATTGATCGGATGGGAAGAGACCTCTATGAGTCGGGCATTGCCTCATTAAAGGGAGCAGATGCCTCTTTTTTGGCCATTCGTTACTTCTGGCAGTCCTTTATTATTAGCTTTTTTTTAAGCATAATAATATCTGTAATTTTGAGGAGGCAACCAAAACTCTGATTTTATGGAAACAGAAAACATTTCTCAAGAGGACAATACTCCTCCAACACTACTCAATCATGCACTTCGTTGGGGACTAATTGTAGGTTTAACAAGTGGAATTCTATCACTGCTATTATATGCAGTTGATTATTCTCTGATGGCAGATTGGAAGATAGGGCTATTGCTTTTTGCGATTTACATCGGTTTAACAATCTATGCAGGAATAAGCTATAGAAAGGAGTCTGGTCCCTACCTCGCATTTGGTAAAGCTTACCAGCATGGATTTATGATTTTCGCAATCTCCGGATTGATAGCCACAGTTTTTAACATTCTTTTATTCCAGGTCATTGACACAGAACTGGGAGGTAAAGTAACTGAGGTGGCAATAGAAAAAACGGCTGAGATGATGAATAATTTTGGTGCACCTCCAGACCAAATTGATAAAGCATTAGAGGATACGCGAGAGAGAATGACCAATCAGTATACTTTAATGGGGCAATTGAAAGGATATGGATTCATAGTAATCGTCTCTGCCGTACTTGCTCTGATAACAGGATTGATAGTTAGGAAGTCTGAGCCTGTATTTGATAAATAGATATTCATAAGCTGGCAACACCAACCTTGGAAAGAGTGAAGGGCATAGATGTAAGTATTATCATTCCGGCAAAGGATGAAGAAGAATCACTTCCAGAGTTGTGTCAATGGATTGTGCGTGTAATGGATGAAGCTGGATTGTCTTTTGAAGTTCTTTTTATTGATGATGGCAGTACTGACAACACATGGACGGAAACCCTCAAAGCCAACTTGATGAACCCTGCTTTTAAAGGGATCAAGTTCAATCGCAACTTTGGTAAATCGGCTGCCTTGCATACTGGTTTTAAGGCAGCTAAGGGTAATGTGGTCATTACAATGGATGCAGATCTACAAGATAGCCCTGATGAGATACCAGAGTTGTATAAAATGATAACTGAGGGGGGGTACGATTTGGTTTCCGGATGGAAGAAAAAAAGACATGATCCTCTTTCGAAAACTATTCCGTCTAAGTTTTTTAACTACGTTACAAGGTTAATGTCAGGGATTAAACTGCATGATTTTAACTGCGGCCTCAAGGCATACAAATCTGTTGTGGTGAAAAATATCAATGTATATGGTGAGATGCACCGGTATATCCCTGTTATAGCCAAGTGGGCTGGTTTTAGTAAGATCGGTGAAAAGGAGGTGGAGCACCGGGAGCGAAAGTACGGTGTTACCAAATTTGGACTGGAGCGTTTTGTAAAAGGATTTCTTGATTTGCTTTCTATTATGTTCGTAGGAAAATTCAGGAGAAATCCGATGCATTTTTTTGGCAGCCTTGGAATCGTTTCTTTTTTATTTGGTTTTGCCTTCACTGCCAAAATATTTTACGATAAAATAGACTCACTATTTATATCTAAAATTCCTCTTAAAAGAGATATAACAGATCAGCCGATTTTTTTCCTTGCCCTTGTAGCCGTTGTTATTGGTGTTCAGCTCTTCCTTACAGGCTATTTGGCCGAAATGGTTGCCATGCAGTCTCTTTCAAAGCGGGATTATCTTGTAATTGAGAAAGTAGGCATTAAAGACCTGGTGTATACTGAGCAAAACCCGCTCATGGTTACTTCATAATTAAATAACCACAACTAATTAAGATTTTTTGAAACAATTTGTCGCTTCTTGCGATTAAGGAGGAGTATTAACAGGTATTCATGAAACAATTCATTCTCTTATTTCTTATTTCATTCGCTAATCTGGTACACGCGCAGAACAAACTCACCATAAATGGTTATGTCAAAGATGCGTCCAATGGTGAGGCATTAATAGGAGCTACTGTTTACGTGAAGGAAATCAGCAATGGGGTAATTACCAATGTATACGGGTTCTACTCAATAACGCTCGATCCGGGAGATTACACAGTTAACTATAGTTATGTGGGCTACACCACCAATTCTCAAACTGTCACATTGACCAAAAATCAGGAGATTAATATCGATCTGGTGGCTGAGAGTGAGGAACTGGATGAGGTAGTTGTGACTGCAGAACGTGAGCAAGCCAATGTGGAAAACATGGAAATGAGTACCAACAAACTCGACATTCGAACCATATTGAAAGTGCCCTCTTTTATGGGGGAAGCGGATGTCTTTAGAAGCATAATGTTGTTGCCAGGAGTAAGTACGGTGGGTGAGGGTGCATCTGGTTTTAACGTGAGGGGAGGTAGTGTGGGTCAAAATTTAGTATTGTTGGATGAGGCTCCGGTTTACAATTCATCGCACCTCTTTGGATTCTTTTCTGTATTTAACCCGGATGCAGTGAAAGACACGAAATTGTATAAGGGTGCTATTCCCTCACGCTATGGTGGACGCCTGGCCTCTCTTTTGGATGTGCGCATGAAAGAAGGCAACAGTAAGGAGTTTGAAGCGAATGGAGGTATTGGCTCACTCTTTAGCAGGCTGGCAATAGAAGCACCTATTGTAAAAGACAAATCTTCATTTATTATAGCCGCCAGAAGATCTTACATCGATGTACTCGCTCGACCGTTCGTGCCATTATTGAAGGAGGGTGGAGCACTTAACTTCTATGACCTTACCCTTAAGACCAACTATACATTCAATAGAAAGAATAAACTATATGCATCAGGCTACTTTGGGCGTGATGTATTTCTCTTTGATGCCAATCAGGGATTTAGCTGGGGGAACACAACAGGTACGTTAAGATGGAATCACTTATTTAATGAGAGGTTGTTCTCAAACATGACTTTTGTTTATAGCAACTATGATTACAAGCTTCAGTTTGGAGAGGATGACCGAGACAGTTTTAAATGGAACTCTTCGATTTCTAATTTTATTTTAAAGCCACAGTTCACCTATTTTATTAATAGTAATAATGAAATCGACTTTGGTGGAGAAGCGATTTACTATTCTTTTGAGCCTGCCAATGCGGTAGGTGTTTCCAATGGTGATGCTATTGATATAAGCCTTGACAGGAAGTATAATCTTGAAACCGCCCTGTATGTAGGAAACAGACAAACGATCAATGATGTACTTTCTGTTGAATATGGTTTGCGTTTCTCTCATTTTCAATCCTATGGCCCCGGTAAATCCTTTCAATTCAATGATACCATTCCAGGCTTAAGGAGAACTCCAGTTGGGTTTGAGGAATTCAAGAAAGGAGAATCTATCGTAGATTATAACAATTGGGAGCCACGTGCTTCATTTAGAATCCAATCGAGTCCTACAAGCTCTGTAAAGGGAAGTTATAATCGAATGGTGCAATACCTTCACTTAATTTCAAATACCACTGCCTCCAATCCGCTTGATGTGTGGGCACCCAGTTCAAAAATGATAAAGCCGGAGGTTGGGCAGCAGTTTACCCTTGGTTACTTCAAGGATTTGGGCGCGGAGCGTACCTATGAAATTTCAGTGGAAGGTTACTACAGGGCCACTGAAAATCAGATTGACTACATAGATGGAGCGGAATTGTTGATCAATGAGTTTCTCGAAGGAGAATTATTGAATGGGAAAGGCCGTGCCTATGGGGTGGAAACCTATTTGCAGAAAAAGAAGGGAAGGTTTACCGGCTGGATAAGTTATACTTTGGGCAGAACGGAATTAAAGGTGAATGGTATCAATCGTGGGGAATGGTATCCCACCCGATATGATCAGTTACACAACCTGAAAATAGCTGCATTTTATGATATCAATGAGAGGTGGTCAGTATCCTCTGATTTTGTGTATGTAACCGGAACCCCAACAACATTTCCTACATCCAGATTTGTGATGCAGGACATTCTCATTCCTTATAATTCAAATGGATCGAGAAGTAATGTTCGCTTACCTGGTTATAACCGATTAGATGTTTCTTTCCGCCTCGAAGGTAAAACGATGCGAAGGGGTAAAGAAAGAAAGAATACGGATTACTGGGTGTTTTCTCTTTACAATGTATATGGCAGAAAGAACCCGTTCTCCATCTACTTTTCTCAACGTGACGAACGTACCCCTCAAGGCACGCCAATCAACTCTCAGGCAACTCAATTGTCAATTATAGGAACTGTGGTGCCATCAATTTCTTACAATTTTAGATTCTAATATGAAAAAGCAGTTATCTACATTTTTTAGAATAAGTGTTTCCATGCTGGTGGTTAGTATTCTGTTATCCTCTTGTGAGGATGAGATATCACCTGAGCTGGAGAAAGCTGATCCGATTTTGGTTATTGATGCATGGCTTACTGATCAACCGGGTAACCAGGTCATCACGATTACTGAAACACAACCTTATTTTGACAATACATTACCACCGGGAATATCGGGCGCTACAGTTTCTGTAATCGATGATCTGGGGAATACATTTTTATTTCAAGAGGATGCAGCAATGAAAGGGAACTACGTGTGGACACCCGTTTCGAACGAGGTTATTGGGACTATTGGGCAAACTTATACTCTTAGGGTTGTGCATGAAAATGAAACGTTTGTTTCCTCATCGAGAATGGGAAGGGTGCCTGTAATAGATAGTTTGACATTCACTTTTGAGGAGAAAACCTCAATCCTACCAGAAATGTATGTGGCTGAATTCTGGGCCAAAGATTTTACAGGGCCTAATGATACCTATCGAATTAAAACCTGGAAGAATGGTGTTTTGTTGAATAAGCCAAGTGAATTAAACCTGGCGTATGATGCTGGTTTTTCAGCAGGGGGAAATTTTGATGGGGTAATATTTGCCACACCCATCAGGCAGGGCGTCAATCCGTTTGACGAGGATGAAAACGATGAGTTTCTTTCTCCATACGTTCCCGGGGATTCTATTTATGTAGAGATTCATTCGATTACGTTGGCTGCATTCAATTTTTTGAGTGAAGTAGCCATTCAGACGGATCGCCCAGGTGGTTTTTCAGAATTGTTTGCGACTCCATTGTCCAATGTTTCTACCAATATTTTCAATGAGAATCCAAATGGAAAAGCGGTGTTGGGCTTCTTCAATGTAGCTGCTGTATCAGCGCTTGGCAAAAAATTCGAAGAATAGGAGATACTTTGCAGTCTTGCTGCATGAACTAAATTACGCGTATCTTTGTAGTTGAATTGCGTTCATTGATATTGGTTGTACTTATTATCCAATACTAAACCATACTCATTAATAAAATGGGGCCGACCGGTTTTGACAGGATGTGTGAGTGCGTATGCCAGCATGCAGGCTCATGGGGTGAGAGCCTTAAAAGATAGTCCTAAAACCATACTTGGCGAGTCTAACTACGCCTTGGCTGCTTAATCTGACGATACGTTAGATGAGCTTGTCTCCGATAAGATCGGAGAGGTCAACATCGCTCACCGCCTTTGTTCTGCGGGAGGTGAATATGCGGTGTCGTTTGTCGGAACTGCTCTGTGTGAGGTTACTAAACACAGCTAAGACATAGTGACTAAGGAGAAGTTGAGGTTGTTGACTGCCTTGCTGCTCCCGACAATCAAAGTTAACTAAGCATGTAGAATCTACGCGTTTATCTTCTCTGGACCAGAGTTCGATTCTCTGCGGCTCCACCAAAGCTCGCCTTGGTACCATCTTGATACGAAGGCGAGCTTTTTTAATGTCCAATTTTTCTTGTTGAATTGTTCACGGGCTTCGGTGGAGGAGCTCCACTCTAGTCCTTATTGTAATAGAAATAAAAAAAGGTTAGCAACTGCTAACCTTTTTTATTTTGATAAAGCTATACTTTATCTTTTTCTCTTGGCAGCTTTCTTTTTAGTTGCCTTTTTCTTGGTTGCCTTCTTGGCAGTCTTCTTCTTAGCAGCCTTTTTCTTGGTTGCTTTTTTCTTTACAGCCTTTTTCTTAGCAGCTTTCTTTGCTGGTCTTTTCTTAGCAGCTTTTTTCTTAGCTGCCTTTTTAGCTTTCTTTGCCATAGCTTTTTGTGTTTTTAATTAAACATATTTAACAAATACGCTTTGAAATAAGTAACTAAATAGTTAAAAACCAAAAAAATATCAATTTTGTTTTCCTTCGTAAGATTTTGTTGTCAATGAAAATGGATATAAAAACATTCTGTAACGGCTATAAATAATATTTTTTGATTGAAGTGAATCAAATTGCACTGAATGTAATGCCACGTTAAATTCGATTCACTTCAAGTAGTACTACAAGTAGAATGGTGATGGTGACATAAGATTGAATAAGCGGTAAAACAGCTACAGGCAATCAAAAAACAGCTTTTTGGATTTTCTATTTGTGAAGGAAAAGCTTTTGTTCTTGTACTTATACAAGCACGAATGATTTGTCAATGATGGATGAGTGCTTGTGTGATTTGTTTTTTGATCATTAAAAATTTTAATGTATTCTAAACTCAATGTTGACTCAAACACGTGAAGAATAGTCAAAATAAATTTTTTATGATTATTATGCTGATTTTCAATTTTCAAGTCAAACCGACCATATTTTTTATGTTGAGATGCTTTGAGAGATCATGATATGGCTCTGCGGTGAAGCAATAAAATAACTTGGTTTAGGAGATTTTTGAATAGAAATAAAGACGTAAATTTGTAGGCTCAATTACAAATGGCTCCGTATTTCAATGGATAGAATTTCAGATTCCGATTCTGAAGATGCAGGTTCGATTCCTGCCGGGGTCACTACTTAATTTTGTGTTTGCCTCGACTCACACAATTGAGTCAGGATTTTTCATCAGTCTTCAATTTGCCTTGCTTCAATTGTTTTCGATCAATTAATCAATTTTTGATTAGCAATTCGAGACATACTGAATAATCCATTCCCTGATTTTAGTTTATCCTCATGGATTGTTTACTCACTCAGAAATGGGTATGAACTTTCTTTTTATCGCACAGAAATTTTTAGGGCTACTACAGAGGCTGGTTAATTGCATATCAAGTGTAGCGTATTTTGTGGTAGGCTTAGGGTGATTATAAAATGGGGTGAGTCTATTAAACACCACAAACAAATGTTAGTTAGAGAAAATAGCATTGTATAAGCACCAAACTAATTTGGCAAATGCTTAAATTGAATTGCCAAAAGAGTTTTTGGAGGCATAAATAAATTTCTAACTAAATTAAAAATCATGAGAAAACTTCTACTGTTAGGATCTTTGCTATTGGCAGGGATTGTGACTTTTGGACAGAGTGATGTTATTTCGGGTAGGGTGGTGTCATCGGAAGACAATACCGCTATTCCCGGGGTTAACGTTATTCTAAAAGGTACTGTGCAGGGCACAGTAACTGATGCGAATGGAAATTTCAGGATGGATAAACCAACCGAAGGGGGAACACTGGTGTTCTCTTTTGTGGGGTTTAAAACCCAGGAAGTTCCGATTGGAAATCAAACCTCTATTAATGTCAGGTTGGAATCTGAGGTCGGACAATTGGCAGAGGTGATTGTGGTTGGATATGGAACCCAGCAAAAGGAGGCTATTACGGGGTCGGTAGGAACCTTGGACAACACCAAGTTAGAGCAGGTACCGATGGCTTCATTCGAGTCAACACTGCAAGGTAACATAGCTGGTGTGCAGGCCTCGGGTATAGATGGAGCACCTGGAGCGAATACTCAGGTTAGAATTAGAGGAATTGGGTCCATCACTGCCTCCAGCGAACCACTTTATGTGATTGACGGAATCCCAGTGACATCTGGAAACATTAGTACTTTAAATGATAATGATGATCGAAGTGCCAACGTAATGGCAGGTATCAATCCAAATGACATCGAGAGTGTAACAGTGTTGAAAGATGCCTCGTCTACTGCGATTTATGGATCACGCGGTGCAAACGGAGTTATCTTGATTACTACGAAAAGCGGAAAACAAGGTAAAACCAAAATTGACATCAGGTCTCAGGTTGGGTTTAATAATGTAGCATCTAACAACCTTCTTCAACCTTTGAACGCTTCTCAATACACTCAATTGTTTTTGGAAGGTTATACCAATCGGGGAGATACTCCTGCACAGGCACAAACTAATTTTGACAATCGTTTTACTCAATTAATAGATCCCAGTACAGGATTACCTACTGATACGAATTGGCTTGAGTCAGTAACAAGGACGGGAGTGAATCAATCCTATGATATCAGTGCAAGTGGAGCGAATGAAAATGTGAAGTATTTCTTTTCAGGGTCCTATTTTGATCAGGAAAGCCATATTATTGGAACTGATTTTAACCGCCTTTCATCACGACTAAACTTGGAGATGAAGGTGAACGATTACATTACAGTATCTAATAACCTGAGCGTTTCCAATACAGACCAGAACGGAATGGTGGATGGGTCGGCCTGGGCAAATCCTCTCTATAATGCATACCTTTTATCTCCTCTTATTCCTATTCGAGATAACCTGGGAAGATTTAATGCTGAACATGATGGCTATTTCCCAATGGGTGGGAATAATCCTGTAGGAGCACTAAGTGGTGACGACTCTAGAAGCGTGACACAACTACGGGTGATGGATAATTTTGCGGTAACTGCAAAGTTCCTTAAGAACTTTACAGCACGCTCTCAATGGAATGTTGATGCGATTCAGGTTGATGAGTATCAATATAAGAATCCACGTTATGGTGATGGAAGGAATAGTGGAGGATATGCGGAAGAGAATACTACTCTAGACAAGAACTGGGTGGGTACGCAAACATTGAATTACGGAGTTACCCTTGGCGGAAGACATAACCTGGAGGCTTTGGTAGGGTATGAAGCACAAAAATCCAACAGAAAACGCTTGTATGGATATGGTGAAAACTTTCCAAATGAACAGCTTAAAAATTTGGCCAGCGCTGCAGCCGCGTATAATGCGTCTAGCACCAGAACTGCTTATTCCTTTAACTCAATACTCTCAAGAGTAAATTATGATCTGGACGGTAAATATTATTTTTCGGCAAGTTTACGAAGAGACGGTTCTTCACGCTTTGGATCTGATGTGAGATGGGGAACATTCTATTCTGTAGGAGGAGCCTGGGATATAAAGCAAGAAAATTTTATGTCCAATGCAAGCTTTATTAATAACTTGAAATTTCGGACTTCTTATGGAATTACAGGAAATGCCGATATTGGTAACTTCTTATCGAAAGGATTATACAATTATGGACAAGATTATGATGGAAACCCTGGAGGTGCTCCTGATCAAATAGCTAATCCACTTCTGACATGGGAAAGCCAGGAGAACTTCAACGTTGGACTGGACTTCAATGTGATTTCAAGGATCTCTGGTTCTGTAGATTATTTTTCTAGGGTATCTTCTGATTTGATATTAGAAGTTCCCATATCTCGTACTACCGGATTTCAATTTCTGACCCAGAATTTTGGGGAAATGAAAAACACAGGTGTTGAGTTGTCTCTAAATGGTACAGTGGTTCGAACTAGTGATTTTATGATGAGTGTAGGGTTCAACACCACTTTTCTTAAAAACGAGTTAACCAAGCTGCAAGCTGATTTCACAGATGGCACCAAAAGAAGACAGGAGGGGAGTGACTACCAGTCCTACTATCTATATGAATGGGTCGGTGTAGATCAATCAAACGGTCAGCCTTTATGGTATACTAACTCAACAAGGAGCGAAACCACCTCTGATATTAATAGCGCAGAAAAATTCATGATTGGTAAGAGTGCAACACCGGATCATTTTGGCGGATTTAACACATTGTTAACATACAAGGGGGTCTCACTTAATGCACAATTCTCCTATTCCTATGGCAATTACATTTATGATGCTAATGAACGCTTTATTCATGGAGATGGCGCGCTAACCCCCAGAAGTACAACGACCTACGCTTTTGAAAACAGATGGCTTCCAGGAAAAACCGATGCTAAATTTCCTGAACATAGATGGGGTGGTAATATGAATAGTAATATTGCAGATCAGTCACGTTGGTTGCATGATGCTTCATTTGTTAGATTAAGAAATTTAACAGTGGCTTATAACGTACCTAATTCCATTGTTTCAAGAATGAACCTTAGATCATTGAGGGTGTACACACGCGGTGTAAACTTATGGACTAATACAAAGGACAAAAATTTGCATCTTGATCCTGAACAAGCAATTAATGGTGTTGCTAATGGATTAACCCCAGCGATTAAGACTTTCACATTTGGAATAGACATCGGATTATAGAATTAAAAAATTAATTTGATATGAAAAATATAAAAAATAAGATAGTTGTGGCCTTACTGGCATTGGCCTCACTTTCCTGTTCTGATAGTTTCTTAGAACTTGAAGATCAGCAAAAGGTGCTTACCACGGAGGCGCTATTAACACTTGGTGATTTTAACTCCTCTATCACTGGAGTATACAATGTTTTGTCTGATGCAGATTATTATGGTAGGTACTTTCATTTGATACCTGATGTTATGTCTGACGATGTAAAACAGAACAGTCAGGCCAATCGTGTAAGAAACTACGCAGAGTATGTGGCTACAAGGGGTGATGCTCAGGCAGAGGATATGTGGGAAAAGATGTATGAAGCTAATCTTTCACTTAACGTAATCATCAATAGTGATGTAAAAGTAGATGATGATGATGTTGATGATAGAGACCACATTATCGGTGAAGCCTATGCACTAAGGGGACAGGTTTATTTTGATTTGGTAAGAATGTTTGCACAACACTATCAGTTTACTGCAGGGGCAAACCATCTTGGCGTTCCAATTGTTTTGGATTTTGATAGATTTAGTACACCTGCCCGGAATACAGTGGAAGAAGTGTATACCCAGATTATTAATGATATGACGAAAGCGCTGACCCTTATGAAGGACACACCGCGATCAGGCAATAAAGGCACTTTATCTGCCACTGCCGTCAAAGCACTTCTGGCGAGGGTATATCTTTATAAAGGTGATTGGACGAATGCTGAAGCTATGGCCACAGAAGTAATTGGCAGCGGCAAATACACACTGGTGTCAAATGCCAACTATGTGAGTTCATGGGCGACTTCTTATAGCAGTGAGTCAATCTTTGAGATAACGGTGACAGCGGCAGATAACCGCGGATCAGATGCATTGGGTAGAATGTACATCGTACAAGGATATGGCGACTACTTACCATCTAATGATGTCTATTCACTAATCCCTGTTGGAGATGCACGAAGAGGTGTTTACAAGACCGATAGTAAGCTGGCTGGAGATTTTGCTCCTTTTCGGATGAATAAATATCCAAGTACACAAGGAATAGATAACACCAAAGTGATGCGCTTATCGGAAGTTTACCTTATTAGAGCTGAAGCAAGAGCCATGAAAGCAGCACCTGATGAAGTGGGTGCAAGAGCTGATGTGAATGCCATCCGACTTCGAGGACTACCATCAGCAACTCCAATCGCTTCTACAGGGCAGGCATTATTAGATGATATTGCCAGAGAAAGAAGAATAGAGCTTGCGTTTGAAGGGCAGAGACTTTGGGATTTAATGCGAAAGAAGCAAGACGTGGTCAGAATCCAATGTACTTCACCGATCTGTACAATTACTTATCCAAATGATAGGTTTATACTTCCCATTCCAGAAGCTGAAATGGATGCAAATCCAAAAATTCAACCCAACCCTGGGTATTAATCTTTATTAAATCTATAAAAAGAGGAGCACAACTGCTCCTCTTTTTTTTGCACAATTAACATACCTTAGAGGTATCAATTAAATGATCTTATTTTATAATGACTTCAACGGAATTTAGAAAAGCAGCACATGAATTGGTAGACTGGATGGCCGACTACATGGATAATGTCGGGGACTACCCAGTGAAACCAAACATCAAGCCAGGTGATATAAAAATTCAACTGCCCACCTCAGCACCGGAACAGGGTGAAGGATTTCAATCTATTTTTTCGGATTTTAATAACATCATTCTTCCGGGGATTACGCACTGGCAGCATCCACAATTTGCCGCTTACTTTCCCTCCGGCACAAGCGGATCTTCTGTATTGGCTGAAATGCTATCGTCAGCGATAGGCGCTCAGTGTATGATTTGGCTTACTTCTCCTTCCGCGGAAGAATTGGAGGAAAGAATGATGGAGTGGCTAAGGGATATGCTTGGCTTGCCAAAAGAGTTTACAGGTGTAATTCAAGACAGCAGTTCATCGTCCACACTGGTGGCATTACTTACTGCACGCGAAGCGCTTAATAACTATTCAATTAATAAGAATGGGTTTGAGGGTAGAGGCAAATTCAGAATTTATACATCGGAGCAGGCACATTCTTCTGTAGATAAAGGAGTGAAGATTGCGGGGTTTGGCATTGAGAATTTGGTAAAGATAGCGGTAGATGAAAATTTTGCTTTAAAGGCCGAGGCCTTGGAAGCGGCAATTAAAAAAGATTTGGAAGCTGGGTACATACCCTTGTGTGTTGTGTCGACCATTGGCACCACCAGTTCGACAGCCGTGGATCCGATAAGATCTATTGGTAAGATCTGTAAAAAGTACAAATGCTGGCACCATATTGATGCCTCCTATTCTGGTGCGGCTCTTCTTATTCCTTCTATGCGGTGGATGAGTGATGGAGTAGAATTGGCCGACAGCTTTGTGTTTAATCCACATAAATGGATGCTGACCAATTTTGATTGCTCTGCTTACTTTGTAAGGGATAAGAAAGCTTTGACGGATACATTCAGCATTTTGCCAGAATACCTTAAAACGCCCCATGATCATCTGGTAAACAACTATCGCGATTGGAGTATTCCATTGGGAAGGCGTTTTAGGGCGCTGAAATTATGGTTTGTGATAAGGAGCTATGGAGTAGCAGGGTTGAGAAAAATAATTGAAGAGCATATTGGCATCGGACAATGGCTGAAGAAAGAGATTGAGGGGGAGGAGGATTTTGAAATACTGGCACCAGTACCCGTAAACTTAATCTGCTTTAGGTACCGCCCCATTGGAATTACAGACGAAGATGTACTCAACAATCTAAATACCACGCTACTGGAAGGCCTTAACCAAACGGGCAAGATACTTCTCACTCAGACGAAGCTCGATAATAAGTATACATTGCGTTATGTGTCCGGAAACTCAAATACCTCACTGGAAGAAGTAAAAAGGAGCTGGGACATGATAACCGATTTTGCAAGAAAAATTAAAATATGATTTCTGTTGTAGGCATTCCTTTCGATGAGTTTTCCTCTTTCATGCGGGGACCAGCTCAGGCGCCACCAAAGATCAGAGAAGCATACCATTCTGATTCAGCTAACTATTTTACTGAGGGACTTGTTGATTTAAAAAACCATCCGGGATGGAAGGATGAGGGCGACCTCACACTGCCGGAAGGAACGCAAGCAATCGCAGTAATTAAAGAATCTATCTCTACACTTCTTAAAAAATCAGACAAGGTTTTATCATTAGGGGGAGATCATTCTGTTACATATCCAATTGTAAAAGCTTTTGCAGAGAAGTTTGGTAAACTCACTATACTGCACTTTGATGCTCATGGCGATCTCTATGATAATTTTGAAGGCAACAAATATTCTCATGCCTGCCCGTTTGCACGGATTATGGAAGAAGGACTGGCCAGCAGGTTAGTACAGGTTGGAATCCGCACCATGAATACACACCAGGCCGAACAGGTAAAGCGTTTCGGGGTGGAGGTGATTGAAATGAAAGATTGGAACTCAGCCATCAGATTTCAGTTGGAAGGTCCTGTTTATATATCTTTGGATATGGATGTCATTGACCCCGCTTTTGCGCCTGGAATATCACATCATGAGCCAGGGGGGATGACCTCGCGTGAAGTTTTGTCTATTATTCAAAATATTAAGGCAAATGTGGTCGGTGCGGATTTGGTGGAGTTGAACCCAACACGCGATCAATCGGGTATCACGGCCATGTTGGCGGCCAAATTGTATAAGGAGTTACTTCATTTGCTTTTGAAAAATTAGTTAGGCTTTTATGTCTAAAGACCTTTTTTCTGGTCACGCAAAAGACTACGCAGCATTCCGTCCTGTGTATCCCAAAACACTTTATGATTTTATCTACCAATTCGTTGAGCGATTTGATAAAGCCTGGGATGGCGGAACGGGAAACGGGCAAGTAGCTCGAGTACTGGCAGATTCCTTCACTAAAGTGCATGCAACGGATATCAGTATACAACAAATTGAAAATGCTTTTACAGCTCCCAATATTCAATATCATCTTGCAGGAGTAGAGCAAACTGATTTTTCTAACGATAGTTTTGATCTCATCACAATCGGGCAGGCCATTCACTGGTTTGATAGAGATAAATTTTATAAAGAAGTAAATAGGGTAGGTAAGCAGCGCGGAATAATTGCAGCTTTTGGTTATAATCCAGTTCGTTTTTCGCCCTCTTTTGATGAGGCACTTAACCGTTTTTATTATGATGTAATTTATCCCTATTGGGATAAGGAGCGAAAAGTGGTTGAGGATCAATACCGATCTATTTCATTTCCATTTGAAGAAATGGAAGCACCGGAATTCAAAATAAGGCTAGACTGTTCACTACAGGATTTGCAGGGTTACATCACTACCTGGTCAGCCGTTCAAAGTTTTATTAGAGAAAACGGTTATAACCCTGTTGATGATTTTGTGGAAGGGGTAAAGCCATTATGGAAGAAGGAATCGGAATCTGTTTATTTTCCAGTATTTTTAAGAATTGGCCGCATAAATAAGTAGCGCATGAAAAAAATTTTACTCCTTTCCGCTTACGCCTTATTGATAGGGGCGTGTACTCAGAGTCGTTTCGATGTGATCATAAGAAATGCCCAGATAGTTGATGGGAGTGGATCTCCATCTTTTATTGGTGATGTTGGTTTTAATGCCGACACCATTGCAGTAGTAGGAGATTTGTCAAAGGCTGTTTCTGAAAATGAGATAGATGGATCGGGTTTCGTTTTAGCGCCTGGTTTTATTGACACACACAGTCATCATGATAGGGGCATGTTTGAAAAAAGGGATATGGAGGCACTCACCAGCCAGGGCGTCACTACAATGATCGTAGGCCAGGATGGCGGGTCGCAGTTTCCACTTACCCAGTTGACTAACAAGTTAGACAGCACCCCTGTATCCATTAACGTAGGGTCATATACCGGGCATAATACAATAAGGAGAATGGTATTGGGTGAAAAATATCAGAGAGAGGCCACCCAGGAGGAAGTGGATCAAATGAAAGAGTTGTTGGAACAAGATTTGAAGCTCGGGTCGTTGGGGCTGTCTACAGGTTTAGAATATGATCCTGGTATTTATTCCAATGAAAATGAAGTGCTAGCGCTGGCCAATGTGGTTGCACAGTATGATGGACGTTATATCAGTCATATGCGAAGCGAGGATCGCTATTTTTGGGAGGCGTTGAAGGAGATAATAAATATTGGAAAGCAAAGTGGAATACCTGTTCAGATTTCTCATGCCAAGCTGGCCATGAAAAGCCTGTGGGGTCAATCAAACAGAATGATAGGGATATTGGACTCAGCCAGAAATGCGGGTATCGATATTACCGCTGATATTTATCCATATCCTTACTGGCAATCTACCATGACGGTTTTATTTCCTGAACGCAATTTTAAAGATCAGGCAGCAGCCAGTTATGCGCTATCTGAGCTAACCACACCTGAAGGTGTCCTTATTGGCGATTATTCTCCAATTCCTGAATACGTTGGTAAAACGTTGGCCGAAGTGTCTTTGATTAGAAAAACAGATCCTGCGCAAACCCTTATGGATTTGATAGCGATTGTTGAAAAGCAGCAAGGAGATGAGAGTATAATTGCTACGAGTATGGCAGAGGAGGATATAAAACGCATTATGGAATGGCCCTATACCAATATTTGTTCTGATGGAACTACAGAAGGGTTGCACCCTCGTGGGCATGGTTCGTTTACAAAGATATTACGGCACTATGTAAATGAGAACCAATCGCTGTCATTAGAAGAAGCCATCCATAAGATGACTCAACAAGCGGCAACAAATTTAAATTTGAAAAAGAGAGGGGAGATTAAACCTGGATATTATGCTGACCTGGTACTATTTGATCCTGTTACCGTTGCAGACCAGGCAACATCAGATCGACCTCATGCACTATCTACTGGAATAATTCGCGTAATTGTAAATGGTATTGAGGTGCGTAATGAAAACGGCTCCACGCACCAATTTCCAGGCAGAACAATAAAAAGGGAGAATTTGGCCGGCAAGATATAGCTTCGGTATGGAACAAGAAACTAAAGAGGAAAAAGTGCCTAAGAAAACGTTGGTGAAAACACTTCGTCAACTACTTGGCTATCAGTTTAATCTGGACTATGATAAATCTCAGGAAGATCAAATCGTAGAAGACATTCAGGCGAGTGTTGAGTTTCGAGGAATGAACCTGTGGGTTCTTATTTTTGCCATCTTTATTGCTTCCATCGGTCTCAACATGAACTCGACCGCGGTGGTAATAGGCGCCATGTTAATTTCTCCACTGATGGGACCAATTATTGGCTTAGGGGTTGGCGTAGGGATAAATGATTTTGATCTTATTAAGAGGGCACTTAAAAACATTGGGGTTGCAACTATTATAAGTCTTCTTACCTCAACTGCTTATTTTTTAGTTTCCCCACTAAGTGATGCCAGTTCGGAATTGTTATCCAGAACAACACCTACCATCTGGGATGTATTCATCGCTTTTTTTGGAGGCCTGGCAGGGATCATTGCCTATACCAATAAACAAAAGGGTAATGTAATACCAGGCGTAGCGATTGCTACCGCACTCATGCCTCCACTTTGTACTGCAGGGTATGGTATAGCAACAGGAAATCTATCTTTCTTTCTGGGTGCATTTTATCTCTACTTTATCAATAGCATTTTTATAGCGATTGCTACCTACCTGATGGTAAAGTACCAACGCTTTTCCCTTCATAGTTTTGTGGATGCCCAGACAGAAAGAAGGGTAAGAAGATACATCACGCTGGTTGTGATCCTGACTATCGGGCCAAGTATTTTTATGGGGTATCAGATTGTAACAAAAACATTTTATGAACAGAGTGCTATTAATTTTATTAATAACGAATTTTCTTTCCCAGAAACGCAAATTGTAAGTCGTTCAATTGATCCAAAGGAAAGGAAGATTGAGTTGTTGCTTTTTGGGGAAAAATTAGATGATGATATGTTGGCCATCATAAAAGATAAAATGGCAATATATGGGCTTACTGAAACAGAATTAAGAATACGGCAAGACGTAGACAAATCTGATCCTGTAGATTATAATGCTATTAAAACAGGAGTGTTGGAGGATTTGTATAAGAACACAGAACAAACATTGCGCCAGCGGGATCTGATAATTGATTCATTGCAAAAGAAATTAGAAAGTGTTAAGCCAGAAGTATGGCCGATTAAGAGCATGACGGATGAATTGAGCATTGTAGTAAGCCCTGTGGAAGAACTTTCAATATCGCCTTCTATTTACTATAAAGCAGATGTTAATAAGTATGACACTGCTTTAACTGTCTATTTAAAGATGAAGCGAAGACCTAATTCTTCTCAGATTAAAACGATAAACAGCTGGCTCAAAGCGCGTATGCAAAATGATTCAATCAGGGTGATTCTCCAGTAAACAAGGGTTGCACTACTAACTTGGGGAATTCTGCTTTATTTTATCATGCTGATTATGTAGCTTAATATCCCAAAACCCCATCATCCCATGAAAAGAGTATTCATATTTCTCATGCTCATTGTGAGCATTCTGTCTTGTAAAAAGGAAGAGTATGATGTAATTATCCGTCAAGGAACTGTGTATGACGGGTCTGGTGCAGAGGGGAGAGTCACTGATGTAGGCATTAATGGGGATACAATTGCAGCAATTGGTGATTTGTCTAAGGCTGTTGGTAAAAAGGAGATTGACGCCAAGGATCTTGCAGTGGCGCCTGGCTTTATCAATATGCTCAGTTGGGCTGTTGAGACTTTAATCATTGATGGTAATTCGCAAAGCGATATTCGACAAGGTGTAACATTAGAAGTGTTTGGAGAAGGGGGGTCTATGGGACCGATCAATGAAGAGATGCGAAAGGGGATGTTGGACGATATGAGGCGCAACCCTGACTATTCTTATGACATCGATTGGACAACACTCGATGAATATTTACAATCCCTGGTGAAAAGAGGGATATCACCCAACGTTGCTTCTTTTATAGGTGCCACCACAGTAAGAATTCATGAACTCAAATACGATAATAGGTTGCCCAATGAAGAGGAGCTTGCAAGAATGCAGGATTTGGTGCGTAAAGCTATGGAAGATGGTGCATTGGGAGTGGGGTCTTCATTGATTTATGCCCCTGCTAATTATTCAAGTACAGAAGAACTGATCGCCCTGAATAAAGTGGCTGCTGAATATGGAGGGATGTACATTACGCATATGCGTAGCGAGGGCAATGGTATTTTTGGTGCTGTAGATGAAACCATTCGTATCGCGCGCGAAGCGGGTTTACCCGCAGAGATTTATCATCTTAAAATGGCGGGTTCGGAAAACTGGAATAAACTGGACTCAGTATTGGCAATGATTGATGCAGCCAATAAATCCGGAATAAAAATAACTGCTGATATGTATACTTATCGTGCTGGGGCTACAGGGCTGGATGCGGCTATGCCACCTTGGTTACAGGAAGGAGGGCTACAGGAGTGGATCAAGAGAATGAAGAACCCGCAAATCAGAAAGAAAGCCCTAGCGGAGATGAGAAAGCCATCCGATCAATGGGAAAATTTGTTATTGATGTCTGGTGGTGCTGAAAATGTATTGCTACTGGGATTTGCCAATGATTCACTCAGACAGTTTACAGGAAAAACGTTAGCCGAGGTGGCTGAAATTTATGGAAAATCGCCAGAAGAAACAGCCATGGATTTGGTGATGGCAGATAGTACAAGAGTGGGTACAGCTTACTTTATGATGAGTGAAGAAAACATCAAAAGACAAATTGCTTTGCCGTATTTGAGCTTTGGATCGGATGCGGGATCACCAGCAGCGGAAGGAGTTTTTCTTAAGTCCAATGACCACCCCCGGGCGTATGGGAATTTCGCACGACTTCTTGGAAAGTATGTAAGGGACGAAAAAGTTATTCCTATGAAAGAAGCAATTAGGAAGTTGACTTCATTACCAGCAAGCAACCTGAAGATCAAAAAAAGAGGGACACTTACTCCTGGTTATTATGCCGATGTAGTTGCCTTTGATCCGGAGAAAATCCAAGATCACGCTACCTTCGAGCAGCCGCACCAGTACAGTACGGGTATGGTGCATGTGTTTGTTAATGGAGAGCAAGTGCTAGCGGATGGCGAGCATACCGGAGCAAAGCCTGGCAGAGTGGTGAGAGGGCCAGGGTGGAAAGGGGAGCATTAAGGACTAACTATCCTTTCCGTTAACCAACTGAATAAACTAGGGGGTGGTGACTTTTATGTACTCGTAATCGGAAAATTTCTGATGAGAATACACAGCCATATTGGATGACACTGTTGAGTAGTATGGGCTATTGATGGTAATCCAATCAGCCTTACCATTCATAAAGATGACCTCAACACCGCCACCTTTAAAGCCTACTTTAAAACATGGGCAAGGAGCGTTTGACGGATTAACATTCTGTGACATTGAGGGCTCACCGAGAATTGATTTGACCTGCTCTAATTTAGCTCCGGTTATATTTGAAATATCAATGGAATATGGATTTGAATTAGTTGAGGCAACCAATTCTACTTTTTTATCCTTATTAGCGGAGCAAGCAAAGACTATCAAACAAATACTAAGTACCGTCTTATACATACACTTCGAAAATTAGAGTACATCCCTGAGCTCTTCTTTTTTGTCAAATACGGATTTGGCAAAGGGGCACAATGGAAGGATTTTAATCTTTTTATTTCGAGCAAATTCAACGGCAGCCTTTACAAGTTGCAGACCTACTCCTTTGCCTTTAAGCGCTTCACCCACTTCTGTGTGATCAATGATAATAAGGGTATCGCCAGCCTTGGAATAAGTCATCTCAGCCAATGCAGGATCACCCACGTAAAATGAACCTTTGGTTTCTGTTTCTTTGTGAAGAATTTCCATTATTTAGCGTAAGCCACACTTCGCATTTCACGAATCACCGTCACTTTAATCTGACCAGGGTATTGCATGTCATGCTCTATCTTTTGAGAGATGTCGAAGCTGAGTTGACTGGCGCGTTCGTCAGAGGCTTTCTCTGCGTCTACGATCACTCGTAACTCTCTGCCGGCTTGAATAGCATAACACTTCTCTACGCCTTCAAAACTTAATCCTACTTCCTCCAGTTCGCGCAAGCGCTTGATGTATTGTTCCATCACTTCTCTTCTCGCGCCAGGCCTTGCACCACTGATGGCGTCACATGCCTGCACAATGGGAGATAAGATGTTCGTCATTTCTATTTCATCATGGTGAGCACCTATGGCATTACAAACTACCGGATGTTCCTTGTGCTTCTGCGCCAACTCCATTCCTACAATGGCATGGGGCTTTTCTAATTCTTCTGGCCACACTTTACCAATGTCATGAAGCAAACCTGCGCGCTTGGCTTGTTTTACATTTAGCCCTAGTTCTGCGGCCATGATGGCGCATAGGTTGGCTACCTCGCGTGAATGTTGAAGAAGGTTTTGTCCATAAGAAGAACGGAAACGCATTCTTCCCACCATTTTTACTAATTCCGGATGGAGGCCATGGATACCCAAATCAATCACCGTGCGTTCTCCGGTTTCAATAATCTCGTCTTCAATATTTTTAGCCGTTTTGGCTACGATTTCTTCAATACGAGCCGGATGGATACGTCCATCCTGTACCAATCTGTGTAATGAAAGTCTGGCAGTTTCTCTTCTCACAGGATCGAATCCGGAAATGATGATGGCTTCTGGCGTATCATCTACAATGATCTCAACTCCGGTGGCCGCTTCGAGGGCACGAATATTTCGTCCTTCGCGACCAATGATTTTTCCCTTGATGTCATCACTTTCAATGTTGAAAATAGACACACAGTTTTCAATGGCATGCTCGGTAGCTGTGCGTTGAATGGTCTCTACAACAATTTTGCGGGCTTCTTTGGTAGCGGTGAGCTTGGCCTGCTCCATAATGTCTTTAATGAACGAGCTCGCCTTGGTTTTTGCCTCTTCTTTTAAGGTTTCTACCAATTGATCACGCGCCTGGTCTGCAGTAATTTTAGAAATGTTTTCCAGGATGGCTACTTTCTGTTGGTTGAATTTGTCTAACTCCTCTTTTCTTTTTCTTACGTGTTCTAGTTGTACAGCCAGGTTCTGCTTATCTTCATTGGCTTCTGCCTCTTTGCGCTTTAACTGCTCTAGTTCGCGAGAGATTTGAGCCTCCCGCTGCTTTATCTTTTGCTCGTTACTGATGATTTGATTTTTCTTCCGATTGGCCTCTTCTTCAAACTCCTGCTTCATTTTCATGAGCCTTTCCTTGGCCTCGATGATCTTGTCTTTTTTAATGTTTTCGGCCTGTAGTTCGGCTTCACGAACCATCGACTTGTATTTCTCATCAAGGTCCATCTGTTTTTTGGCCAGTTTCTTTTTATAAAAGAGGTTGCCAAACAGAAGGCTGAGAATAACTATGAGTGAAACACTTATCGCAATGAGTATGGGTAATTCCATGATGCTAACGTTTTAGAGTTAAGGCACCCAGAGAATGCTGTAAAGGAAGGAAAAAGATGGGGTTTTTAAATTCCCTGTGAAACCAGCTGGTTGAGGTGATTAATTTTCTCTACCACGGTATGATCGATGTCTTCTAAGTTCTTTTCATCGGCCATTTTATCTACGAGACAATCAAACGCAACCATAGCTAACAGGTCTTGTTTATCATTTATTCCAAACTGACCCCGGTAATGCTTTATTTTTTCATTGATCAATTTCCCAGCCGCTCTGATTTTCTCTTCTTCCGCCAATTTTACTTTCATTGGGTACTCGCGGTCGGCTATTTTGATCTTTATTGAAAGTTCTTCCATTAACTGCCAGTTATCTGCTCAAATGAGCTATGCATTTATCGATTTCTCGGATATACTCGTCCACTTTCTTTTTCAACTCCGAATTACTTCCGTCTTCCGGGTCTATATAATCAACAATTTTAGTGATTTTAATCTGATTTTTAAAATTGGAGATTTGCTCGTCACGGGCCTTAATACTTGACTTTAGCTCATGGTTCTCCAATTTAAGGCTTCTCACTTCGTCTTTTAGCGACTTGTGATCGTTCAGTAAAACCAAAATTTTACGCTCCAACCCGTGGAGGTTAGTCTTCAATATTTCCTGATCCATTTTAATACTTTAAGCAGCTCCAATAGCCTTTTATTGTTGCCAGAATTTATTTTCTAATCAGAGCACCCATTTTTTGTTCAAAGGCACTCATTAATTTATTCATCGTTTTGTCGATCTCCTCGTCCGTCAGTGTTTTGGTTGCATCTAATAAGATAAAACCTAAAGCATATGCTTTTTTTCCATCGGGGATGTTTTTACCCTCGTAAACATCAAATGCAATTAACTCTTTGATTAACCTCTTCTCCGTTGCCAGCACTAAATCCTTGATTTCAGCGAAGGTTACTTGCCGGTCGAGAACGAGCGACAAGTCACGCCTAACTTCAGGATACTTGGGTACCTCTTCTATCACTAACTTAGGGTTTGCCGCATTGAAAAGCAAGGCAGCATTGAGATCGGCATAAAATATTTCCTGCTTGAGGCCAAAATCCTTTGCAATAGCTGATTTTACTTTTCCAATTCTCCCTACTTCCAAATTTCCTTTTGTCAGCACCATTCCATAATCGAACATCGGATCATTGAGTTGCCCCTGGTTTAAATCTGTAAGGTTCGATTTTTGAAGAATATTGGTCACCTGTTGGGCTAAATCAAAATAGGTTACTTTCTCTGATTTGGTCTTCCAGTTTTCGGCATTAAGGTTCCCACTTAAATAAAGTGCAAGTCTTTCTTCTTCCTTGTACTCATTGCCTTCTTTCCAATAGGTCTTCCCAAACTCAAATAACTTAAGGTCTTTTTGTTTTCTGTTAATGTTATGCACGCATACTTCCAATCCGGTGAACAGCATGGTTTGCCGTAGCACCCCCTGTTCTTCGCTGAGCTTGTTGAGTATCTCAATCTGTTCGCCCTTAAAGCTCAGGTTTTGTTTTTTATAGTAAGTTTCGTGTGTAAGGGAATTGGTCAGGATCTCATAAAACCCATTAGCTACTAGCATTTCTCCAATGGTGCGCCTGTATATGTTGCTGTCTTTTGCTGGAAAATTTGCAAGAAAGCTAGTTCCGGCACTTTCTGTCAATTCAATGTTATCCAGGCCGTAGATACGGAGAATCTCTTCTATGATGTCCGCCTCTTGTGTCACATCCACGCGATAGGGAGGCACAGATGCTATAAACTGGCTTTCGGTTTCCTCGGTTGTAGCAATGTCCAGGCTATTTAATATGCTGTGAATCCTTTCTTTGGGTATGTCTTTGCCAATAAGGCGTGTGATATTGCGATATTTTACAGTGATGATTTCGTTTTCGATTTTCTTTGGAAATACATCCTCTATTTCTGAAGATATTTTTCCGCCTGCCAATTCTTTGATAAGCAATGCAGCTCTTTTGACTGCATAGACAGTAAGGTTGGGATCAGTTCCTCTTTCAAACCGGAAAGAAGCATCTGTTTTCAATTGATGGTGAGTTCCCGTTTTTCTAATGTAGTCGGGTGACCAATAGGCACCTTCAAGAAAGATGTTTTTGGTCTTATCAGTAATTCCGGAATTGGCGCCACCAAAGACTCCGGCAATACACATCCCTTCTTCTGCATTACACACCATTAAATCATGGGCAGTAAGGGTGCGTTCTTTTTCGTCCAGTGTTTTAAACTTCGTTCCTTGCGGCATTGTTTTTACGATCACCTTGCCTCCGGTTATCTTATCCGCATCATACGCATGCAAAGGCTGCCCTAATTCGTGACAGATGAAATTGGTGATATCCACAATGTTATTAATGGGTGTAAGTCCGATTGCTCTCAGCCTGTTTTTCAACCAATCAGGAGATTCTGAAACCGTAATACCAGAAATGGTAATACCCGAAAAACGAGGGCACCCAATGCTATCCTCTACAGTCACCGGAATAGTAAGACTGGTATCATCTACTTTGAAACTTTCGACAGAAGGCCATTGCAGCGTAGCATTTTTGAAAGCTTTTATGTCTCTGGCTGTGCCAATGTGTGAGGCCGCATCTGCACGATTAGGGGTAAGGCCTATTTCAAAGACGAAATCATTTTCAATGTTATTGTAAAGAGCCGTTGCAGGAGTGCCGTTAGGTAGCTGCGTATCTAAAACAATAATGCCATCATGGTTTTCACCCAATCCAATTTCGTCTTCCGCGCAAATCATTCCTTCAGAATGCTCCCCTCTTATTTTTGCTTTTTTGATGATGAATGGCTCTCCTTCAAAAGGGTGAAGTGTGGCGCCTGGTTGCGCAACAATTACTTTTTGACCTGCGGCCACATTAGCAGCTCCACATACAATTTGGACAGGCTCTGCCTTACCTACATCTACTGTGGTAATGGACAATTTATCAGCATTGGGATGTTTGCCACAGGTAATTACCTCTCCTATGACCAGCCCCTTTAACCCTCCAGGAACAGATTCGAATGGAGTTATACTTTCCACTTCCAGTCCAGTAGAAGTAAGAATTTTGCCCAATTCCTCAGGTTCGTCTGTGATGTCAATATATTGCTTGAGCCAGTTGTAGGAAATCTTCATGAAAATCTCGAAAAATTGACTCCAAAAATAGAGAAAAAGAACGGGACAGGGATTGTTTAACAGGGTCAAATTGATCCCAAAGAGGCAAAGGATTAATTGCTCCTAATGGTAGACCTTTTCGCCTGCTCTTATCGCTACGTTGAGGATGTTTTCCTTTGGTGGAAATGGACAAGAGAAATTTTCTGAATAGGCGCAATATGGGTTATAGGCCTTATTAAAGTCAAGCAAGACAGAAGTGCTTCCTGGCACCTTTTTAATGTCAAGGTATCGCCCTGCCCCGTAGGTTTCCTTTGTGCTGGTTTCATCAGCAAAAGCCAGGAATAGTGTGCCTCTGTCTGGCCCCTCGTCCATCACTTCAAGAATAAGCAATCGGCACTGTACACCGTTGAGTGTAAAATCGGCATAGGCATATTCCAGGTAGCGGTTTTCCAGTCCATCATTGGTGGTTAACCTTACCACTTTTTTACTTTTTATAGGCTGGAGGCTTGCGCTGATTCTATAATCAGGGTTAATATCAAAATATTTAAGACCTGTAAACTCTTCGGCTTTTCCATGAAAAGGAGCATCCTCACTGAGCATCTGTTTATCCTTTTCTTCCTGGTATTGCTTTATTTCATCAAAGTACGTTTCACTGGATTGGCTTCCCTGTATTGTGTAATAGACAAAACCGATAATGGAGATAACAACAATGGCTCCGATGATTTTACTGAGTTTCATTTTTAAGGTGCGGCTACTTGATCAGGTTGTTTTATAGTTACTTTGAAGTATTTGTCATAGGTATTGAAAAATGCAGGAATGGCATGGTCTGAGAAGCCACTTGGTCCGTTGGCAAGTACACAGATGGCTATCTTTTTTGTTGGGTGTACTGCTATTTCGCTTCTGTATCCATTCACGTAGCCACCATGGTAAGCCAGTGTATCGTTTTTGAAGGTAAGCACCCGCCATCCCAAACCGTAATATGATCTCTTAATTCTGCTCCATCGGTTGAAGTTTCTGTTTTTGGCTGTCGCTCTCACTTCCTGATTGAAGAGCTGGTCAATTGTTTTTTGTGTCACTACATCTTCTTTATTTCCCATAAGGGCTACCATCAATTTGGCCATATCTGTGATGCTGGCATTTATTCCTCCAGCGGGTGCAGTGTTGTAATAAGTGGGAGAGACAGGAATTGTTTTCCAATGGCGCCCCCTCAATAAATGAGGTTGTGCATAATTGGAGTTGTTAAGAAGCTCTTCATAGTTCACTGATGCGTTGGCCATATGAAGTGGCCCAAAAAGACGAGCCTTAATTTCTGTCTCAAACGAATGGCCAGTGGCGGATTGAACCACATCACCCAACAAGCTATAGGCTACATTTTGATAGCTGTAAATCTTTCCAGGCTCACCAATCAATTTTACATTTTTCAATTCTGCAATCAGTTCATCATGGGGCGTTCCTTCTTCAATAAGGTTTGTGTAAGTGTGGTAGGGAAGCCCTGTTGTGTGTGACAGTACATGCCGTATTGTAAGTTGATTGGTGAAAGTCGCAGAGTCAAGCTCAAAGTTGGGGAGATATTTGACGATAGGGTCATCCCAGTTTAAGATACCATCTTCCATCATTGTACCTATTAATACAGAAGTCACAGGTTTTGACACGGATGCAAGTCTGAAGACGGTGTGCGCATCTACGGGTTCCTGAGTGTTTATATTTCTTACTCCAAAGCCCTTTAAATAAATAATGGTAGAATCGTGAACAATGGCAATTGCAGCACCAGGCACACCGGTGAGCTTTAATGACCCATTGATATAATCTTCATAGTCACTTAGTAAATTCAGGTATTCAGCGGGCAGTGGATGAGCCTGAGGTTCATCCGGGGCTACAGTTTGTTTTACAGGCTTGTCTGGCGTAGTGTAAAAGACAAAGCCAACAAGAGCAGTGACTGTGATTGTAATAAGTACGAGAATTCTCTTCATTATTAACTATAACATTCCCTCATCTGCAAAACTAAAGTATTTTTGGCCAGCAACGATGAGATGATCCAATAACTGCACCTCCATCACCTTTCCTGCCTCTTTCAATTTTTTAGTAAGTGTAATGTCATTTTGGCTTGCAGTGAGATTGCCCGAGGGGTGGTTGTGCACTACGATAATGCCGCTTGCCAGCTCTTCAAGTGCCAGTTTGAATATTATTTTGGGATCGGCCACTGTACCGGATACACCACCTTCACTCACTCTCTTTTTTTTAATTAATCGGTTGGCCCTGTTGAATAATAACACCCAGAACTCTTCATGAGCCAAATCCATCAGATCTCCTCTCACGAGGTCGTAGGCTTCTTTAGAGCTTGCTACTTTTGGTCTTTCGTTTGTTTCAGATTCTTTTCTCCTGCGGCCCAATTCCATAGCAGCCACTATGGTTATTGCTTTTGCTTCTCCAATCCCCTTGCTTTTCATTAGGTCTTTAACGGTAAGCCGTGCCAGATCGTGCAAATTATTTTCTACAGTCTGTAATACTTGCCGTGCCACCTCAACAGCGCTCAATGATCCCGTTCCGGAGCCAATGAGCAGTGCGATCAACTCTGCATCAGAGAGGGCGGATTTGCCCTTGAGTAGCATTTTTTCTCGAGGGCGATCTTCAGCAGCCCAACTTTTGATCCCCAGGGGTTTTGGTTTAGACTTCATGTTATTAAGATGAGTCATTCAAAAACCAAATATTTGGATTTTTTAGGCAATAAAAAACCCTCCCTCATTATCGTAAGTCCGAAACAAGGAAGGGAAAAGTATTTTCATTCCCGCTTTTAGGCGAGGCTATTTACGCGCTTAGCCAGTTTAGATTTCTGATTGGCAGCTTTCTTCCAATGAATGATGTTTTTCTTGGCTAGCTTGTCAATAAGCGAAGAAACCTCTTTTAAAAGAGTTTCAGCTTCTGGTTTAGAAGTAGTAGCCACTAATTTCTTAGTAACTGTACGTGTAGTTTTATGCTGATAACGATTGCGTAAGCGCTTCTTCTCGTTAGCCCTGATCCTTTTCTCTGCTGATTTGTGGTTTGCCATAAGTCTTTTTTACAAACGGACTGCAAATGTAAGATCATTCAGCATAATTACAAAACACAGTTTAGCTCATTTTCCATTGATTTTACCTTCAAACAAAAGCCATGTCTGAGGGTCAAGAATGAGCTCCAAGGGCTTTTTTTCAGCCGAAAAACTGAATTTTGTCTCTTTTCCAGCCAATTGAAGCGTTTGGATGTTAATTGAGCTGCTTTCTGTTTTTACACCAATCTCCATTGGTGTAGTAAATTTTGTTGCCTGGGTCTGTTTGACCACAAGGTCTACCTGCTTCTTTTTTATGTTATAACTCCAGGCTGCTGAAATCACGGGATGCCCAGCTGTCCTCAGCCATTGATTAAAAAATGACTTTAAGTCCTTTCCAGACACTTTTTCCATTATTGCCATGAAATCGGATGTCAACGCGTTGGAGTTTTGATACGTTTTGTAGTACGCCCTTATTCCGTCCCAAAACGCTTCATCTCCTACCTCTTTTCTTAGCATATGAAGTACCCAACTTCCTTTTTGATATGAATTGGTATTTAACACCCGATTAATATTTATCAATGTGGTGTCGATTACGGGTGCTGGGTTCTTTTTAAAGTATTGAACAACTTCAGTTCTTTGCGTTGCCATCCTGCTGGCCAACTCCTCTTTGCCGTAGGTGGCTTCATAATATAAATTGGTAAAGTAGGTGGCGAACCCCTCACTCAGCCACACGTGATACCAATCCATTTCAGAGGCAGAATCACCAAACCATTGATGTGCAATTTCATGGGCGATCAATCCTTCGCGTTCATTTTTGCCTGTCACTGAATTTTCGTAATAAAAAATATTGCTGGCGTTCTCCATGCCACCAAATCGTGTGGTTGATTGCACATTGGCAAGTTTTTGATAGGGATATGAACCGATGTGATCAATGAAATAATTAAGAATGTTTGTAGCTATTTTGAAATCCGTGAAACCCGCTTCTTTATTCTGAGGATATACCCAGGTTTCCACGGGGATATTATTAATTACTCCTGCTGTTGTAACGGCAAACCTGGCCACACCAATTACCATCACTTTGGTAGGAATATTTACCGTTTCTTTCCAATGCGACAAAATCCTGTTGTTGGGTAGGTTGGTCCTTTCGATAAGTACTCCGTTGGCAATGGTCTGATAGTGTGAGGGGGCTGTTACAATAAATTCGCAGCTCGCTTTGTCGTAGGGGTGGTCAATGGTAGGTAGCCAATGATGCGCCCGGTTAGGCCAATTGTCTCCAAAGAAAGTGCGATCGCCAAATTTATTGGTACTGATCACCAATCCATCGGTAGGGATTCCTGAGTAATTAATTGTTATGGTAATTTCTTCTCCTGCTTGAGGTGGATTATTTAATGTAATAGAAAGTCTATCATTCTTTTGACTAAATTTTAATGAGTTTTTCTGTTGGGTAACTGAATTTACCGTCATTCCTCTTTCATCTTGAGATTTTCCCACTAAATCCAATTCAAAAGTTGATACCGAATTTTTAAATAAAATGGTAACTTCCGTTGTTCCTGCTATGGTATTGTCCGAGTCATTCAAATCAATTTGAAACAGGTAATGTTGAATGTCAATGTTGGGATTTCTTGGGTACGGATCTGTGGCAAAAATTTGAGAGACAGCACTGAGGTAAAAGGCAAGTACTAAAGTAAATTTCGACATGTAGGTAAATTTTCGGAAATATAAATACAGTGTTCCGCATACGTAAATTATTACCCCTTTGTTTGACTATTCCTTGTCTTGGATTTGTCTGGGGTTTCTTTGCCCATAAAAAAATAAACAGATTGGCGGTTTTCACACTCCCTTCGGAGATGATTGGATTCTACAAGAAGAATATAGAATTCCTTACAGAAGAATCCGTATCTCCTGACAGAAGAAGGTACGCAGTGAAAGATGAGGCTCCCCGTCATTATATCGATCTGGATGAATTTGGAGACAGTGCCACTTTTAAATTACCCAGAACATGGCAAAAAGCGGTTGAACTATATGGAGAGGATTCTTTAATGGAAAGGGGAATTGTTCCATGGCATGTTACCAGCATGTATTATCAACTAAAAACTGCGATGATGCTTTATGATCCCCAAAAGATATTGCGCGCGTCAGCAGAGTTGGGTCATTATGTTGCTGATGCCAATGTGCCCTTGCATACCACCAGTAACTACGATGGACAGCTTACCAATCAAGAGGGTTTACACGGGTTTTGGGAGTCGAGACTTCCTGAGTTATTTTTTATTGACTATGATTTTTTTGTGGGACGGGCAACGTATATCGACAATGTACCGGATTATGCATGGAGAGCCGTAACAAAGGCTCATCTGGCGCTGGACTCTGTGCTTGGCTTTGAAAAGCAAGTGGGAGAAAGGATGAAGAATAAAAAGTACAGCTTTGAAACAAGGGGAAAGCAAACCGTAAAAGTAGTGTCTTATCAATATGCGAAAGCCTACCACTCATCACTCAATGGGATGGTGGAAAGGCAAATGCGTGCAAGTGTGAAAATGATAGGCGACTTGTGGTATACCGCCTGGGTAGAGGCTGGTCAGCCTGACCTTAAGAAATTGATTGACTACAAGCCCTCCGCTCAGGAATTAGAGGCTCGTAAAAAGGAACTGGAACAATGGAAGGTACATAATTACCCAGCTAGAAAGCATGAAGAAGATGGTAGTAATTGATTGATCTGTGCTTCATTCTTGATCTCTAGTTTGTCAAATCGTTGCTGTAATTGACCTGAAGTTTTTTTGGTGTAAAGTTGATTGACTTCTATAGGTTAATTTCCTATGTTGTTTTATCTAAACCTTTAATCAAGTCACTATGTATTCAATTATTACTCAATATTGGATTTCGACCATTGTGGCCGTTACCATTTTGGGTGGGTTGGCGCTATGGATTGCAAGTACAAAAATGAGCCGAAAGGAAATCCACCCAATCCCAAAAAGGAAAATAAAAAATAATTTTAGTGCAAAGAATGAGGGTCCACCCTTGTTAATTCGATTGCCAAAATTGGGGTAGTGCCGCAGGGCTTCTTTGTGATGTGAGTTGGCTTGTGTTTTAATTCAATTGAAATTTGCAAGCATCTGTTGCACTCCTGTTTCGTTAAGCCACAACGGCTTGACAAGTATCGTATCATGCGATTAGTGGGTTATTTATACTATTATTAACCTTCTAAAAGGTTGTGTTTTTCCTAAAAAATGCAAAAATTTAGTAACCCTAACCCCCCTAGATATGAGTTTTTTTAACAATCCCAATAGAATTTCTGAGAGTTATGGACTTAGAATTGCGGCTGGTCTCATAGGTTTTTTTCTTATTATGAAATTGGTAGGCCTCAGCCATATTGTGGAGCTGCGCCTTCTCAATCTTCCTATCCTTGCAGGTGGTGTCTATATGGCACTTAAGAGATTCAAAAAAGCACATCATGACAGATTGAACTATTTCAGGGGACTTATTACTGGAGTCACTACTGCTGCCGTGGGCTCTTTGGTGTTTGCTTTTTTCCTTTTTCTCTACATGAAATTGGATACCAGTATGATGCAGTTCATTATCGAAAACGAACCTATGGGCAGATACATGAATCCCTATATCTCAGCCTTTGTTGTAGCTTTGGAAGGTGTTTTCTCTGGTCTTTTGGTCACTTTTATTCTTATGAACTATGTAGATTCTGACCAGGTTAATCAATCATAGGCAGTTCAATCTTTTGATTTTCTACTTATATTAAATGAGTTGTCCTCTGGGGCAAACTGTTTAGTGCCGTATATTTGTGCCCTTTAAAAATATACGGACGCTTGCACTTTTTTGAACTATTTTTTCTTGTCTTTTCTGGGATACAGGTGGTATATCTGGTGATCTATCTTAAAGCATTTAATAAAATGAAAATAGATAGAAACGAATTGTCCGTTCCCGTATCAGTGATCGTATGCGCACATGATGAAGAACAGAACCTTCGTGAGTTGATCCCAGAATTGCTTCAACAAGATTATGCAGACTTTGAGGTAATAGTGGTGGAAGATCGGAGTAATGATGGCAGCTTTGATTATTTGCATGAGATGGCAAGTCAGAATCATCAACTTAGGGTAATTCCCATAAAGCACAGACCTGACCATATCAATGGCAAGAAATTTGCACTTACACTGGGAATAAAGGCTGCTAAACATGAGTGGGTGCTGCTTACCGATGCGGACTGCAGACCTCGAAGCAACAAATGGATTGGAGAAATGAGTAGTCAGTTTTCGAATGGTACAGATATAGTCCTTGGCTATTCACCCTACCTTAGGTCTCCCGGCTTTCTCAATTCCTTTATTCGATATGAAGGACTGACAACTGCGACTCAATACGCTGCTATGGCGTTGCTGGGAAAGCCATATATGGGTGTAGGGAGAAACCTTGCCTATAGGAAAAATATCTTTTTAGATAACAAGGGGTTTAATTCTCACTTGTCTGTAACCGGTGGTGATGACGATTTGTTCATCAATGAAGTGTGTAATGGCAGTAACACAAAGTTATTTGCTGGTGAAGATTCAATTGTGTACTCTAAACCAAAGACCACGTGGAGTGAATATTACTTTCAAAAAGTAAGACATTTATCAGTAGGTAAACATTACAAAACAGCGGATAAAATAAGATTGGGTATATTTAACATTACTTTGATTGGTTTTTGGTTGTTGCTCATCCCAGCCTTATTGAATTCTTCTTTGATTTATATTCCTATTGCTGTTATTTTACTGCGTCTGACCTTACTTGTTGTGTTGGTTTATACTGCTTCGCGTAAGCTGGGAGATGCATTTGAAGCTTGGAAAGCACCCTTTTTAGACTTTATTTTTAGCATTTATTATCTTGTCATCGGCCTTGTGGCGTTACTCACTAATAAAGTTAGATGGAAGAAGACCTGAATAGCAGATTTTCAAAGAAAGCGCTGGAAGATTTTAAGCTGATTGACATGGCCGTAGAGGGTGATGAGCAGGCGTATGCCAAACTCTTAGCCCGGTACAAACGGCCAGTATACCACATGATTTTAAAAATGGTGCGGAATGTGGACGATTCAGAAGACCTTACCATTGAATCATTTGCCAAGGCATTCAAAAGTCTTCATCGCTTTAAAAAGGACTACACTTTTAGTACCTGGTTATTCAGAATTGCCACCAACAATACAATTGATTTCATCCGAAAGAAAAGAGTTAATACGATGAGTATTAGTAATACTTACACCGATGACGATGGTCAGTCCGTTTCCATTGAAGTAGAGGATGGAAGTCTCAATCCACAAGAGGAGGCCATCAAGGCACAAAAGATTGAGTTGATTCAGCTCTTTGTAACGATGCTGCCTGCGAAGTATCAAAAACTGGTAAGACTTAGATATTATAATGAACTGTCCTACGAGGAAATTGCGCAGGAACTGGAAGCTCCATTAGGTACTGTGAAAGCTCAATTGCATCGTGCCCGTGAACTGATGTATGACCTGGTAAAAAATAAAAAAGAACATATTTAGTTCTTTTCGGATCACTTCATTTTATCCTATGAAAACCTCGTTGATCATTTTTTGCGTAAGCGCATGGGTAACCACTGTTGGCCAAATCAATCCGCCACTGGTTAGTCAACGTAGTATAACCTTAACTCTTCTCTTTAATAAATAACTCACCGACTATTTCGTCTATTGCATCTCTGGCCTCTTCAAATTGGGGATGGTAATTGTTGTTGAGGATGATCAGCGTTTTTCCTGCATCCAGGTAACGAACGATAATGGTTTTATATCCGGGGTTATCTCCGTTGTGCCATACTACTTTCCCGGCACCTGATGTTGGGATAATCTCCCACCCAAACCCATAGTTGGATTTGTTGCCATTGTTAAGTGTAGCAGGAGTAAATGCATCTTTTAGTGTTTCCTGTGTGATCAGCTGATCTGCGTAAAGTGCCTGATCCCATTTCAGTAGGTCTGCTGTAGTAGAACTTACGCGCCCTGGTCCCTTACGTCCCCCCAACCAAATAGTATAATTGGACGAAGGAAAAGAATCCGCTCTGATGAAACTCTTTCTGTCATCCACATAGATATGCCCGTAAGCAAGATGAAGGAGTTTGTTTTTCACTTCGTTGCTACGGATGGCGGTGGATGTCATTTGCAATGGTTCAAATATTCTTTCTTTACAAAACTCAATAAAGTCTTGTCCAGACACGGCTTCCGCTATGCTCGCCAGAAATACATAGCCTGTGTTGCTGTACTCATATTTTTCGCCCGGCTCGAAATTCTTCGGAGGGTTATACTTTTTCAAGTATTCGAGGATATCAGGGTTGCTGGCCACTTTGCTTTTATCCCAATGTTCATCCATCACGGCCTGGTAATCGGGCAACCCGGAAGTGTGATTGAGCAAATGTCTAATCGCAATCCCTTGATAAGTTAATCCTGGCAAATATTTTTCAATAGGATCATCGTATTGTAATTTCCCTTCTTGTTGCAACATCATGATGGCCATGGCGGTAAACTGCTTGGATACTGAAGCCAGTTCAAAAATATCGTTGAGTTCGATGGGAACATTGGTTTCGAAAGACCTCACGCCAAAAACTTTGTGGTAGATGGGCTCGCCCTTATCGGCAAAGAGTACGACACCGCTAAAATCGGGTAGAGAAGTGAAGATGGAGTCAATTTTTGTTACCAGTGTGTTTCCTTCTGATTTTTGATCTTGGTTCATCTTACAACCTAGTACTAGTGTCAGCAAGATGAGAATTGGTAATTTTGTCATGGGTTCACTTATTTTTGACAATAGAAATAACGTTTAAATCAGATCGAATTGCAAGACACATCTCTAATATTAAAATACTTTCCGGTATTAACACCCTCACAGATTGATCAGTTTAAAAAACTTGGTTTGGTCTATAAGGAATGGAATGATAAAATTAATGTGGTATCGCGTAAGGATATGGATAATCTATACACGAACCATATTTTACACTCTCTTGGGATCGCCAAGGTGATCTCTTTTCAGCCCTCCGCCAATGTATTGGACGTAGGTACGGGTGGTGGGTTTCCAGGTATTCCGCTGGCCATATTATTTCCAGCAACCAATTTTCATCTGGTGGATTCCATTGGTAAGAAAATTACAGTGGTGAATGAGGTAGTAAAATCGCTGGGCCTCAAGAATGTGATTGGTGAAAAAATAAGAGCGGAAGAGATAAAGAATAGAAAATATGATTTTATTGTAAGTCGGGCTGTGACCCGAATGAAGGAGTTTTATGGTTGGGTTTATAATAAAGTAAACAATGAATCCGCCCATGATATGGACAATGGTATTCTCTACTTAAAGGGGGGTGATCTTGAGGAAGAGATGAATGAGTTAAAAAGACCTTATCAATTGTTTGAGCTTACAGAATTTTTTGAAGAAGAATTTTTTGAGACCAAGAAGGTGGTGTATGTGCCGGTACACCAATGATTGCAACTTGTTTACAATTTATATCCAAAAAATTTTCCATTAAACTGCCCCAATAGCGCGATATTGTCTCCTACTAATTGTACGGTTTGTCCTACAGATAATTTAAACATAAAAGTAGCGGAGAAGCGTGGCTGGGTCGCGCCAAAAGGTAAGACTATGGTAATAGGATGCTTCACTGAGTTGTACAGTAGGCTTAGAGTTCCTCCTGAGCTTACGGTATTGTAATAACCTTCCACAGAAAATACATAAGTGCCAGCTTCAGTTGCTGTGAAACTAGTTGGTCCAAGAATATTAAAATCATCAAAGTCTTCGGAGACTATTGGCATGGTTTGATTGTTCATCAGGGTGCCTGTTAAATTTTGGTAATCAAAAGTACCTTTGAATGCATAGTTGGTGGATATCATGGATGAAAGTACAGCATCCTGTGTATCAACATAATTCTTCGTTGCAGCATCCTGTAGGCCAGTAGGGTTGGAGAGGTTTGATATCTTGTTTCCTCCTGCATCGCTTCCTCTGGTAAGCACCTGATTAAGGTTCTGCAATTCGTTGGTGGCATCTGCATCGGCATCATTGATTGAAAAAGACCCACCACCAGCTCCATTGGCCTGGGTTAACGTTACCGTACTGCCAGTCTTTGAAATAGTTTGCGCTTCGTTGGTGTTGCTATCGTCATTTAGAATGAAGGAGCCACCTCCCGTTCCGCTTACATTGGTAAGTGAAACGGTGGCGCCAGTTTTGCTCAAGGTTTGTGCCTCATTGGTGGGGCTTGCATCAGCGTCATCAATGCTTACTGACCCACCTCCAACACCCGCCACCTGTGTAAGGGTAAGATTGCTTCCAGTTCGGGTTAATGTTTGTGCTTCGTTGGTGGGATTGTCATCATTCAAAACAACGGTACCGCCCCCTGCACTGAGAAGAATGTTACTTCCGGTTTTGCTCAATGTCTGAATCTCATTGGTAGCGCTTTTATCTTCATCTAAAGTAACAAGGTTATCAACATATAGTTTTGTAGCAGCATCGGATGCGTTTACAGGAGCACTCAAATTGGTAATAGCTGAATTGCCTGCATTATTTCCCTGAGCAAGCACACTACTCAGGTTCTGCGCAGCTCCCCCAAGATGGTTAAGGTCTGCTTCTTTAATACCCCCTGCATCGGTAATGCGAAGTACGTTGTCGGATCCTAATGTTACTTCTTGTATAAGCTCATTGCTGGAGTCATGATCTCCATCTCCAAGATTGGTAATCATATTGTTGTTGATGGCTATACCGTTGCCCGCCTGATAACCATTGCCCGCTCTTTCCGCATAAAGGGCATAAGGTACGCTCATCAGTTGCTGACTACCCATTAATTTAAAATTTCGGCCCCCATTTTCATCTAGTTCTACCTGAAGCCACTTTTTTCCGGATGTCCAGTTAATAAAGTTGAACACGGAACTGCCCGACTCTCCCTGACCGATAACGAGTGTAAACAGTCCAAATGAATTGGTTCTCACTTCATGGATTTCACTGTACTCACTGTCCCCATTGGCTGACCCGTTTAAAATACTGATGCGTATTGAAATTTCTTTTGAAGTAAGGGGTTGGCCATCCGTACTTCTGGCAACTCCCTGATAATTAATCCCCTGTGGGGATTGAGCCATTACAAAATGATTTAGATTAAAGAGAAAAACCATACAGAGTAAAAAGAATGTTCTCATGCTAATTCGGAATTTTTATAACACTAAAATTTCCAGATACACCTCCTTTTAGGAAGACTTTGAACACATATAACCCCTGACTTAAATCACCCAAATCAATTCGGTTGTCTTCTTTGGGGGATACTGTATTTATCACCCTTCCCCATAAATCAATAATTTGGACAGTGGATATTTGATCATCACAACCTACTGCCTCAATGATCAAATGATCTTTGGCTGGGTTGGGGTAGTAAGTAAATTCTGTTCCCGAACAGGGTGTATCTAGAATAGGTTGTAAATAACCTTGCGTGATCACAGTGGAGGTAGATGTAAATGTATTGATCATTGGTTCCCCTATAGAGATGGTGATGGAGGAGTTTTCCATAGACAGCTCGAACCCCACAGCGTTTGGGACGCTTGGAGATTCAAACTGGGCATAACTGAACCACGGACAGATCGCAGCCAATAGAGCGATAAAATGTGACTTCATAACTTGTTATAGCATAGCAACTTACAACAAATACTTAAATTTTCACATAAGGTGTAAGATTTGCTGCTACAGAGAAGAAAATACCCGAAAAATGAATCCAGAGATAATATTAGGTACCTAATAGGTACCTTGACCGAGGTATAGACCTGCCAGAGTGGCACCGATACATAGGGTGAGGCTCAATCCGATATAAAGGAGGCTGGATCCTGTGAATCCGCTTTGGATGAGGGACAATGTCTCCCCGCTGAAAGTCGAAAAAGTACTAAAGCCGCCACAAAACCCAACTGCCCAAAATATTTTGGCCGATGGGGACATGAGTTGGCGGGCATCTGTAATACCCAGAATAATTCCCAGAGCGAAACAGGCAAGGATATTGGCCACCAGGGTTCCAAATGGAAAATAATGGGTATGCAGGGTGCCGATCCACTTTCCAATGGAATAGCGGAGTACACTACCGAGTCCTCCTCCTAAAAAAACCAAAATTACAGTTTTCACACCTTACCGTTCATTCTGATTTGAAAACTACAGAATAAACGACTACTGAAAAAAAATTCACATGTAGGTTATTCAATGGATTCTGAAATAATCGCTTCAGGATCTTCCAGTTTTGCTCTTTCCGCTACTGAAAGATTGAGCTCCTGTGCAATAACAGACTTGGTGGGTCTAAATAGTATAAAGAGCATGAGAATAAGAGGAACAATGACCAGAAATAGAACTTGAGCTGTAATCAGCGCAGCCACCGACACGAATAGCCCTGGTATTTCCAGAAAGGCTGACCTAATCAGATTAGCACTGAAATATCGTTTCATCTTATGGATGAGAGGTAATTCAGGTTGGATGCCTCTGAGAAAAACTCTAAACAGTAAATAGCCGGCCGCCAAGCTTAGGGGAATGACAACCATGATAATCTTTTGGAACGACACCGCAAGGTCATTGTTTTCCGGCCCCAGGCTTCCCTGCTGAATGAGAAAATAGGCTACCACGGCCAGCAGGGTCATTGCACCAATCTGGGCAAAGTAGATAATGTTTAGGGTTCTAAAATATTCCTTCGATTTAATTTTCCGTGCCATCTTTCTGTGGTTATTCGTTGTCTACAATCATCCCCTCCATCGTTTCAAAGACTTTTTGTTTTAATAAAGCGGTCTCCTTAAGTGTCAGTTGGTCTGTTGATATTTCTTTGCCTACAATCACTTTGATAGTGCCAGGCTCAATATGAACTTTAGTGGGTGGCATCAACTTACCTGCATTCAACACTACTACTGGGATGATGGGTTGTTTGGTTTCTATGGCTATTCTAAATGCTCCATCATAAAAGGGCTGGAGGCGTTCTTTGCTTCTGTTCTGCGTGCCTTCCGGAAAAATTAATACAGAGATACCCATTGCAAGTATCTCTTTCAAGTGTTCCATACTCTTGCGCCTGCTTTCATTGCTTGATCTATCTACAATGATGCAGACGGATTGTGCAATCCAACCAAAGACTGGAATTTTTTTGAGTTCTTTCTTTGCCAGTGCCCTGAACTGAGTGGGGATGGTGAGGGTAAGGCCAGGGATATCCAGGTAAGAGGTGTGATTGCTTACATAGATGTAAGCTCTCTTTTTATCAATATTTTCTAACCCTGAAATGCGATAGGGGATAAAGTTAAGTTTACTAAAAGTCCAGGACCAGAGCTTTAAAAATTTGAAACCAAGAGCAGCAGCTCTGTCACCAAAAACAAATGGGATGAGAATGCCTGGCAGGTAGAGGATCATAAACACCGAAAAAACGGTGAGTACCCAGATCATATAAATTTTTAAAAGGAGGTAGCGAATAATTTTCAATGAAAAAATTTTTTGATTTTAATGAAAAGGCCTTTTTAAGGGCTTGAAGCCAGAAACAAAGCTACTATTTCTTTTTTATCAGGGCCATGTAAAATCCGTCAAACCCATCAGACGGCCAGCAGTGGTTTTCGTCTACGAGTTCATAAGTTGGGTTGGAAGCTAAAAATTGTTTGACTTGCTCTCCATTCTCTGAGGGTAGTATACTGCAGGTTGAATAGACGAGCATTCCTCCCGGTTTTACCATGGTAGCATATTCTGAAAGTATCTGCTGTTGCAAAATTTTAACTTTAGAAATATAATCTGGCGATAACTTCCACTTTGCATCCGGATTCCTTTTCAGTACACCAAGTCCTGAACAAGGAACATCCAATAACAATCGGTCTGCAGAATTAGCCAATCGTTTTATGGTCTTAGAATTTTCAATCACTTTTGCTTCGATATTATTGGCACCAGCTCTTTTTGCTCTTTTTCTAAGCTCATCCAGTTTCCAGCCTTCGGTATCCATGGCTACGATACGGCCTTTGTTTTGCATCAATGCAGAGAGGTGCAGGGTTTTTCCACCAGCACCTGCACAGGCATCAATAACACGCATGCCCGGCTCAACCTGCAAGTAGGGAGCTATCAGTTGAGAACCGGCATCTTGCACTTCAAATAAACCCTGTTTGAAGGATTGACTTCCAAAAACATTCATTCTTTTATTGAGGATCAACGCATTTTGAAATTTTGAATTGACCGTAGTTTCAATTCCTTCTTCCGTCAATTGCTTCTGAATAGTAATAATGTCACCCTTTAGCGTATTTACTCTTAATACTACCTCGGCTTCATGGTTTAGGCTTTTTATTTCTTGTGCCCATTGTGATGGAAGCTCTCTGTTCCCAAGTTCATCGAGCCAGTCGGGTATGGATTCTCTAATGGGTAATGGGTATTCTTTTTGAAATCTGTCTTTAACAGATGTGATGTTTAATTTTTTAAACTGATCCCATGCCGGAAGTTCAATTTCTCTCCAGATCAGCCAGGTGCCCAACAGGCTCCAATAATCATCATTTTCGGAACCGGAAACAGTCAGCAGGTAGCGATACCATCGAACGATGTCGTAGGTAGTTTCGGCAATAAAACGCCTGTCGCGGGCGCCCCATTTTGGGTTTTGTTTCAGTGTTTTTTCGATCACCTTATCCGCGTATTTATTGTCTTCAAATATTGTTTTGAGCGTGGTGACCACGGCTTCGGATAGGTTTCGATACAATTTCACTTTTAGCTGTTTGCCTCAAATTTAGGTGTTGTTGGTTAGAATCCTGGAGGTAGGGGGTATTCTATCCTAATAAAGGGGAATCAGCTTTTGATTCTGGTAATGATTATTTCTGAAATTTAATTTCTGTAGATTATCAGGGATAGACGTTATATTCCACATATAAGATGCTCTATCGTTATGGAGCATGCCTTACAGATGTAAACAAAATCGAAAATTAGTAGATTTACTGAATGGAATATTGGGAAGAGATAAACAAGAAGCTAAAACCTTGGATTGACAACGAACTGAATAAAACAGTTGTTGATCTTTTTGCGGGTTGCGGTGGACTCTCTCTAGGCTTTGAAGCAAATGGATTTAAGACAATCGGCTATGAAATGGATGAACCCGCTTCCAAAACCTATAATGAAAACTTAATAGGTGAATGTGTTAATAAAAAACTAACACTAGACTCCAGATATCCTAAAGCAGATATTGTAATAGGAGGACCGCCATGTCAGCCATTTAGTGTTGGAGGTAAGCAACTAGGTTTGAAAGACTCAAGGGATGGGTTCCCTATTTTTTTAGCAGCAGTTCGTCAGTTAGATCCAGAAGTTCTTCTTTTCGAAAATGTGAGGGGAATGCTCTATAAAAACAAATGGTATTTGAAAGAAGTAATTCAGGAACTTGAGAAGTTGGGTTACCATTTAAATTATTCATTACTGAACGCTGTAGATTATGAAGTTCCTCAAAATAGGGAACGAGTAATTGTTATTGGATCAAAGAATAAAATCAATTTGCCAAAAAAGGTGAATCGTAAAGTTACTTCCGGCCAAGCCTTGGGCGATCTTCCATTTCAATTTGACGATAACTCTAAGTTTTTTACTGAATCAATGGACAGATACGTGGCGAACTATGAAAAAGCATCTAGCTGTATCAATCCTCGAGATTTGTACTTAGATCGACCAGCCAGAACATTGACCTGTAGAAACTTGGCGGGTGCAACGGGTGACATGCACAGAGTAAGGCTAAAAGATGGCCGTAGAAGACGAATTACTGTCCGCGAAGCTGCGCGTTTACAGAGTTTTCCTGATTGGTTCGAATTCTCAGGAACAGAAACTCACCAATTTAATCAAATAGGAAATGCAGTTGCTCCGAATTTTGCTTTTCATTTAGCTTCAAACATAAAGGATCACTTGATTGGTGAAGTGTCTCATCAATGCAATGTGACTGAAAACGACCAATATTTACTTTTCGAAGATGCAGCAATATATCAGTCCCGATAAATCTAAAACTTTCGCTGAAAAATCTTCGGGAGTTAAGAAGCTCATAAACACCACCCTTTACATTTTAGATTGCTTTGGAATCCCACTGGATTCTAGCCCCAGAAGGTTGGAGAGAATGGCTCTTGCCTTTTTGGCCACTGGAGATATCAAAAATATTGGTGCCTTTAAAAAAGCAAAGGATTTAAATGCTGGTTATTCGTTGAAAACAAGAGAGATTATCATTTATGTAAATGCTCATTTTAATGAAGACATAAGCTCGGGTTCATATGATGACATAAGAAGAAAGGATTTGAAACTTCTTACTGTGGCTGAAGTTGTATTGCAGTCAAATCCTAATTCAGCAACAAATGACTCAACTCGAGGCTATTCAATAAACCCCGTGTATGGGGAGCTTATTAGAATGTTTGGTTCTAAGGATTGGGAGAAATCAGTAAAAGAGAAGTTAAAGAATATTGAGCCCCTAAGACAAAAATTAAAGAGAGAGCGAGCGATTTCTAAAGTCAATGTCAAACTCCCATCTGGAGGTAAACTTACGTTTTCAACAGGCGAACATAACGATTTACAAAAAGCAATTATTGAGAAATTTTTACCACGATATGGATATGAAGCTGAAGTTCTTTATGTAGGGGATACTTCTGATAAATATCTTTATTTGGAAAAAGAAAAATTGGAAGCATTGAACTTCTTTGAGATATCACATGAAGAATTGCCAGATGTAATTGCTTTCTCAAAGAGAAAGAATTGGCTATATCTGATTGAAGCCGTTCATTCTTCAGGGCCGATTAGTGAAATAAGACTAATCCAACTTCAGAAGCTAACTAAAAAATGTAATGCCGAGATAGTCTATGTGACGGCCTTTTTGAATAGATCAAAATTTCGTCAATTTATGAATGATATAGCTTGGGAGACCGAAGTCTGGATTGCTGACAATCCAGATCACTTAGTCCATTTCAATGGAGATAAATTTCTGGGTCCTTATAAAGAATAACCTGTAAGAGAGTATGACATTCTCTAATCAGTCACGATGTATGAGTGTTTACGTAGGTTTCTCACCGCATCTTCCTCTTAAACATCACCCTGGGAAGTTTCATGCCCAACATCAACGAAATCCAACCCAGTAACACAACATGTTCTAAGTAGCTCCCACCAACATTAGGCAGCAATCCCCTTACCCGAGGTAAATAGGTAAGGAAGAAGATGCCCCAAACAAAGTATTGAAATACAATGATCATGATGCTAAATTCCTTCTCTGAAAACCTGCCTTGCTCGAGCCTGTCGGCAAGAATGGGCATTAGGAAAATGAGTAAGTAAGCAACAAAACCACCCGCTATACGATACGGAATTATATCTGTACCTGAGAGATAAAGAAATGTCAATAATTCTAAAAGGTGAATCCCATGCGCCAGGGCAAAAATGTGAAATGGTTTTTTTGAAAGCCAGGAATAAATATCAGCCGGGCGATTGGCTAAGAAAATAATGCTGAAGAGTAGCAATGAAAACCGACCGCTATACCGTGTGGTAGCCTGTAGTCCTTCTATGCTCCATCCATAATTGATAACGCCCAATGCACCGAGACTTACTTCTACTATAATACAAATAAATACAGCATTGCGAAACGTCATGAAATGTTCAATCGTTTAGGTCCTCTAGGGATTGTATCAAACTATCAATTTCATCTTCAGTATTGAAGTAATGAGGAGAAATTCTCAAAGCCCAGTCCACTTTTTTTGATGCGAAATCGATTTGTGCGTGTGAACGGTGGGTGGTTGACGTGTTGATGTCGATCGCTCTCAGATATTGCAGTACTCCATTGGGCTGCTTGCCTGGCATTTCGATGGTAATAATACTGGATTGATCCTTACCAATATCCAATACTTTTAATTCAATGGAATGAAGTTTCTTTTTTAGAAGATCGCATAAAACTTTATTTCTTGCGCTAATATTTTCTACTCCAATATTTAATGCATAATTAATGGCTTCTTTGCTTCCCACTACCAGGGCATAGGGTAATTCCCACTCTTCAAATCGCTTGGCATTCATACGCACTTCATAAGTGTCCGCCCCAGTCCATTCAGCGCCCCTCATATCTACAAAAAGCGGAGTGAGTTTTTTTTCAAGAATACGGTCGGAGGTAAACAGAAACCCTGCGCCTCTTGGCCCCCGAAGGAACTTTCTCATCGTAGTGGTGAGAAAATCGCAATGGATGTTTTTTACGTCAACCGGAATTTGTCCTGTAGATTGACATGCATCTACCAGGTAAAGGATGTCTTTGGCATGACACATCTTACCGACTGCTTCTACAGGTTGAATTAACCCTGAGTTGGTGGGTATGTGCGTTAAGGATACCAATTTCGGGTGATGCTTGTTGATCAACTCCTCCATATCGTTCAGATCAACTCCTCCGGTTGACAAACTTTTTGCCCGGATCAGTTGTATGCCCAATCGTTTTTGCAAAGAAAGAAATGCGATTTGATTAGAAATATAATCTTCGTTGGCGATCAATACTTTATCTCCTGGCTGGAAGGGAATGGATGAAAGTGCCAGCGAAAAAGAACTGGTAGCACTTGATGTAAAAGCAATATTGTTTTCATTCGTATTGATTAATCTGGCTGCGCTGCGGTAAAATTCCTGAATTTCGGCTTTACGAATGTCAGCTGTTTCGTATCCTCCGGTAATGGACTCAAATGAGATGTAATCGCGAATAGCCTCCGTTACGGTAGCAGGGGGAAGTGATGCCCCTGCATTGTTAAAATGAATTTTGGATTTACAACCTGGCGTGTCTTTTCTTATCTCATCAAGATTCATAATATGAATTGGAGTTTAGAGACAATAAATGTCTTGGATAAACTCGATTAATCAAAAGTTTAAATAAATTTATTGAATGCATACTTGATCCTGTTTTTATGAAAATATTTTTATCTGTTGCCCTTGTTTTTTTTAGTTGTTGCCAGGCACTTAGTCAGGAAGTTAACTTCACTGTTTGTGAAAACTGTTGGGATCCCGATTCTTTGGGTAATCACAGGGCTGTGGTGGAGGTAACTTCCAGGGGTGAAGTGGCGAAAGTGACGATTCCATGGCGCAGAAGAGATTTGAAGCCTGAGGATAAAAACATTTTGGTGTATTCAGAAAATGGAAAACAAATTCTAAATGTTTCTCGGGGTGCCATCAATAGAGAATTGGGCGAAGTATTTTTTGAACCAATTGATGGCGCAGGAAAATATTATGTCTACTATTTGAAGTATTTATCTTCAGGCCGTGCCAATTATCCCACAGTTGATTATCCACCATTTAAGTCTACAGCCACAACAAGTTGGCTCAATAAACTAAAGTCTGCCCGTAATGCAGAAGTCATCTCCATCCAGGCCATCGATGAGCTGAATAGTTTCTTCCCGATGGAAGTAATTGCAACAGCGACTGAAGTAAATCAGTTGGCAGCAAGCCATGCCGGAAATTTCATCTTGTTTCCTGAAGATCGGATGCATCCTATAGCGATGCGACACGATTTGCCTTATCGGTGGATAAAGCAAGGAATTAGCAAAAATTTTGAGGGCAAAGCTATGCGGGGAGAAAACTTTTCCTATCAACTTGGATTATATGCTTCGAAGCAGGATGTCAACAATATCAAAGTTGAATTTTCTGATTTAAAGTCTGCGAATGGAAATACAATCGCTTCATCCACCATGTCAAGTCTTAATACCACAGGTGTGGATTGGGATGGAAAGAATCTGAACAAGATAGTCAATGTGAAGAAAGGAGATGTTCAGGCGCTTTGGTGTTTGATTGATATTCCTTCCACAACCAGAACTGGAATATATAAGGGTATTGTCAGGGTAAGTGCTGATGGTAACCCACCTGCTGCCATTGACATTACGCTGAATATTGGAGAAGAGCAACTATCTGATGGAGGAGTCAATGAGCCGTGGAAGCAAACCCGGTTGACCTGGCTCAATTCTCAATTGGGAGCCAACAATGAAGTGATTGCTCCTTACACACCGCTAGTGGTTAAAGATAGAACGATTTCTCTTTTGGGTAGAGCGGTTGAGCTGAATGCGTATGGTTTACCGGCACAAATCACCAGTTACTTTGATCCTAAGATGACATCCTTGACAACTGAAGGTAAGCCCATGTTGAAAAATGATTTTGTGTTTCGCATCAATGCGAATGGAACTGAAGCGATCACATGGAAGAATAATGGGTTGAGAATTACTGAGCAGACTCCAGGTTTGGTTCAGTGGGAGACAACCAATGAGTCGGCTGAGTTGGTAATGAAAATAAAAGGTAAAATTGAGTTTGATGGATTTGTGTCCTATGCTATTGAGCTAAGTGCTAAAACTGATTTGTCAATAGGAGAAGCGCGTCTTGAAATTCCAATGCACCAAACTTCAGCACCTTACTTTATGGGTCTTGGCGAGCGGGGTGGTTTTCGTCAGTCGTACATCAACTGGAAATGGGATGTGGCCACTAAAAATCAGGACGGTGGATGGATTGGTGATGTGAACGGAGGTATTCATTTCTCTTTGCGAGATGAAAATTACGTTCGCCCCTTGAATACTAATTTCTATTTACAGAAGCCTTTGGTATTGCCTACATCCTGGGGCAATGAAGGTAAGGGAGGAATTACTATCGAGGATTCAGATGATGTGACGCTTATTCGCGCGTACAGTGGATCCAGAGAAATGAAAAAGGGAGATCAACTATTCTACAACTTTGATTTGCTCATCACCCCTTTCCATGTCATTGACACAGACGCTCAATGGAAGACGAGGTTCTATCACCAATACAGCCCGGTTGACACGGTGGTGAAAAAGAAAGCGTCTGTGGTGAATGTGCATCATGCCAATGAAATAAATCCTTACATCAATTATCCATTTATCCGCTGGAAGGAAATGAAGGCTTACATCGATGAGGCACACAGTAAGGGATTAAAAGTGAAGATTTATAATACCATCCGGGAACTATCAAATCGTGCCTACGAAACACAACCTATGAGAAGTTTGGGTACTGAAATTTATTCACCCGGCAAAGGAGGAGGATTCTCGTGGCTGCAAGAACACATTGCTGAAGATTATATCGCTGCGTGGTTTGTCCCTCCTTTGAAAGATGCTGCCCTTATTAACAGCGGCATGAGCCGTTGGCACAATTACTATGTAGAAGGGATGAGTTGGTTAGTAAAGAATGTGGGCATTGATGGTATTTATCTTGATGATGTCGCTTTTGATCGCACTACGATGAAAAGAATAAGAAGAGTGATGGGTAGTGAAAGAGGACCTGGAATTATGGATTTACATTCTGCAAATCAGTTTAACGAGCGAGATGGGTATAACAATAGCGCCAATCTTTACTTAGAACACTTCCCTTATCTGGACAGGCTATGGTTTGGAGAATATTTTGATTACGATATGGATCCTGATTTTTGGTTGGTTGAAGTTTCGGGGATTCCTTTTGGGTTGATGGGTGAGATGCTGGAGAAGGGGGGAAACAAATGGCGTGGTATGGTATATGGTATGACCAACAGGTTGCCCTGGGGTGGCAATGATCCCTCACAAATTTGGGAATTTTGGGATGAGTTTGGAATGGAGGATACAGAAATGATTGGGTATTGGGTCAAGGAGAACCCTGTAAAGACCAACCATGATAAAGTAAAAACCACATTATATCGAAAGAAAGATAATACCATGTTGATTGCCGTGGCCAGTTGGGCGGAAAATGATGTGGATGTTCAACTAGAAATTGATTGGAATGCGTTGGGTATAAAACCCAGGTCATTGATGCAAATTCCTGCCATTCCAGATTACCAGGATGAACAGACATTGAGGGTGAAAGACACGTTGACTATCCCAAAAGGGAAGGGGTTTTTGATTGTTATTAAATAATTATATGCAAAAGATCATCATCATTTTTTCATTTCTGCTTTTAAGCAGCCATTTGAGCGCTCAGCAAAACGCAACAATAAAGGAATACGATCGGGAATTTAAGACTTATCCTTATTCCGATCCCGACCCCATTCCAAAATTTGAGTTGATCTATCCTTACTATCGGTTTGATGGTTATACGGATGACCCCATCAATAAAAATTGGAAAGTAGTGGAGTTAGAGAATGAGTTTATTAAAGTGATGATCCTCCCGGAGATCGGAGGGAAGATATGGACAGCTATCGAAAAATCTACAGGGAAACCATTTATCTATTTTAATCAGGTTGTAAAGTTTAGAGATATTGCCATGCGCGGTGCGTGGACAAGCGGGGGTATAGAAGCTAACTATGGCATCATGGGTCACACACCAAACTGCTCAACACCCGTTGATTACAAGATGGAAAAAAAGGCCGATGGCAGTGTGAGTTGCTACATTGGTACACTCGACCTGCTTACACAAACTTACTGGACAATTGAAATTAACTTGCCCAGGGACAAGGCCTACTTTACCACTCGTTCCTTTTGGCACAACAGCACTTCATTAGAGCAACCCTATTACACATGGATGAATGCCGGAATAAAAGCGGAGGGTGATCTGCAATTTATTTATCCGGGAAACAAATACATAGAACACGATGGAGACTACGGGGAATGGCCCATCAATAAGGAGAACGGGAAGGATGTTTCTTTTTATAAGAACAACAACTTTGGACAGTACAAGTCTTACCATGTTTTTGGTAAACGCACCAATTTCTTTGGCGGGTATTGGCACGATGAAGATTTTGGTATGGGGCGTTATGCCACCTATGCGGACAAGCCTGGAAAGAAGATATGGATTTGGGGACTTTCGGAGCAGGGAATGATTTGGGATAAATTGCTAACCGACACGGATGGTCAATATGTGGAAGTACAATCAGGAAAATTGTATAACCAGACTGCAGCAATCAGTACGTTTACACCGTTTAAGCACCGCGGTTTTGCTCCCTATACAACGGATGAATGGATTGAATATTGGTTTCCAGTGAAAGGAACAAAAGGTTTTGTTCAGGCGAATCCATTTGGTGCACTCAATGCGTATGCAAAAGACGGGAAACTGAATCTTGCATTTTCTCCTTTGCAAAGTTTCAAAGAAAAAATAGAAGTGGAGAAAGATGGGGAAGTCTTGTTCTCCAAAGAAGTAAATTTTGAAGTGCTTAAGCCGTACGAGGATTCATTTGCTTTTTCAGGAGACACGAAGGGTGTTGTGGTACGAGTAGGTGATAAGGTGGTATATGATTTTAATCCTGAGCAAGGTACGCTGAGCCGGCCTGTGGACTCTCCAGAAGATTTTGATTGGGTATCAGCTTATGGTCATTGGTTGCAGGGAAAAGAATTTATTAGAGCACGAAATTACAAACAGGCTGAGATTTCATTAAAAGCTTCCTTGGAAAAAGATCCCAATTATTTGCCGGCACTAGCGGATATGGCGATGTTGATGAATATCAATGGATTGTACGAAGAGGCATTTAACTACAGCCATCATGGGTTGCGTATTGATACGTACGATCCAGCAGCCAATTATTATTATGGCCTCTCTTGTAAATACCTGGGTAAAATAGAGGATGCTAAAGATGGGTTTGATATAGCAATGCAATCTTTAGCATATAGAGGAGCAGCCGCTACCGAATTGAGTAAAATTTATTTTAAGGAAAAGGATTATTTAAAGGCAGCGTTTTATGCGACTAAAGCCATCGATAATGGAAAAGGCAATATCACGGCATATCAAATATTGGAACTTGCACAGCGGAAATCTGGTGACAGTGAAAAAGCCAAACATAGTTTGGAAGTAATGGAGTCACAGGATCCGCTCAACCATTTTGCGAGATTTGAAAAATTTATGTTGGATGAATCAGAATCTAACAAGAATGACTTTACTTCCATGATAAGAAATGAGATGCCCTGGGAGTCATATCTTCAGTTGGGGATTGAATATTATGAATTGGGATTGTTGGAAGAGTGTATTGAGGTTTTGAATTTGTCTCCATTCCATCCCGAGGTAAACTATTGGATTGCTTTTGCAAAAAAGGAAAATGGCGAGAAGGATTTTGAATCATTACTCAAGGATGCGAATAACTACTCTCCAAAACTTGTTCTTCCTTTTCGAACTGCATCCAAAGAAGTGTTGCGCTGGGCCATCACAGTGACAGACCATTGGAAATCTAAGTATTATTTGGGGTTGGTCTATTGGCATGCGCAGCAAATGGATGAAGCGAAGAGATTATTTTTAGCCTGTGCGAACACACCAGACTTTGCTCCGTTTTACGCAGCACGCGCCAATTTGATTGCTGGAAATCAGCTGACTGATTTGAAAAAAGCAGCCAGTATGAATGTGAATGAGTGGAGGTATGGAAAATTGCTTGTTAATTATTATCTGGAAAATGGCAATACCCTCGAAGCGGTTAACACAGCAAGGCAATACAATAAAAGACTCCCTAAAAATTATTTGATAAGCATGTTGCTGGCCAAGGCATTGTTGTTTGATGGTCAGTTTGAGGCCTCAGGCAAGATACTGGCCAATACTAAAATTTTGCCTTATGAAGGCGCAACAGAGAGTCGATTGCTTTACCGAGAAGCCTGGTTGATGCAAGCTGCGGGAGATATGGGAAAGGGTAAGTACAAGAATGCATTGGCCAAAATCAAGACGGCAAGAATGTGGCCTGTCAACCTGGGTGTTGGCAAGCCCTACGATGAGAATATTGATGACAGGTTAGAGAATTATATGGAATCATTGTGTTTCGAAGGAATGAAGAATGAGGAAGAAGCTAAGATGAAATGGAATGAGATTATTCAGACGGATGCTACCAATGATTTTGGCAACTTCATTGCTGCTGAGACATTCAAAAAGGCGGGTAGACTGAAAGAAGGCACTGAACTGATGACCAGTTGGGTAGAAACTGATCCGGGGAATGAATTGGCCAATTGGAGTAGGAGCGCATTTAACGGAGACATCAATCATGATTTCTCAATTGATAATTCTGATTTTAGAATCATGAAGGCCGTTTTAAACTCAAGCAAAAAATAATTGCACATAATTATGAAAATTCAAATAGTAATATTACTCATGGTTCTTGCTTCTTGTACGAAAGAGACTAAATATAAGTATGGGTTAACACCAACAACCTTTCAACAGTATCAGGAAAAGGTTCAAAAAGATCCTGAAATGGAATTGGTTGATTTAGAAAAAGTGATTCCAGGTTTGGAGCTTGACATCAGGTATGCAACCACCAATAATTTTACTGGTGAGGTGATTTATAATTTGGCTAAAGCTTATGCCCGCAAGCCAGTGGCAGAGGCACTTGCTTTAGTTCAGGCAGACTTGAAAGCGCAGGGTCTTGAATTGAAAATTCATGACGGTTACAGACCCTATGCTGCAACGGTGAAGTTTTATGAGGTGTACGGAGACACCACTTTTGTAGCAAGCCCCTATCAGGGATCACGACATAACCGGGGTTGTGCAATCGACCTTACCGTAATTGACAGTGAAACGAAACAGGAACTCAACATGCCTACGCCCTATGATTCATTTCAAGAGGAAGCCTTCCCTGATTTTCCACTGGAGGATATGGAAGCCGTTGCAAACAGAACCATGTTGATTGCAGCGATGGAGAAAAGGGGATTTAAAGTATATGACTCTGAGTGGTGGCATTTTGATTTTGTGGGATGGGAAAAATTTGATGTGATGGATATTGATTTTGAAGAATTGGCTAAATGAAAAACGAAATAACAATTCATCAGGCGCAGCGTGAGGTCGATCAATGGATTAAAACGACTGGGGTCAGGTATTTCAATGAATTGACGAACACCGCTATCTTAGCTGAGGAAGTAGGAGAGGTGGCGCGCATTATGGCACGCAGGTATGGCGAGCAATCAGAAAAGGGAGGTGATAAGAATAAGGATCTTGGCGATGAGCTTGCAGATGTACTTTGGGTAGTTATCTGCCTTGCCAACCAAAAGGAGTTAATTTGACAGAAGCGTTTAAGAAGAATATGGAAAAGAAATCCCTGCGGGATAAAGATCGCCACCAACAGAACGAGAAACTAAAGTAAAGTCAATTCCCCCCGTTTTAATATTGGGATAACGGAATACTTATCTGGTGTGAGGCAAAACGCTATGTCTTTGTGAATGTTTAATCGATTGAGTCTCTTCACATGAGAAGAAGTGCTAAGAAATTTCACCATGTCATCTTTAGCACTGAGGTAAAGTTCCTGTGCTATTATGGGGGCATCACAGTCAGGTTCAATGTACTTTCTAAGGGTGTCTACCAATGCACCTGCGAAAAGGCTGTCTTCTAAATTGATTTTCCCTTTCCATCCAGCACAAACAATTAAAATATTGTCATCTGACATTAGCAGGTACCTGGATATAGCAGAGAGATTGAGGAAAGATCCTATTAGTATTTTCTTAGCACCTTTTGATTTTTCAATAGCCAGTGTTCCGTTAGTGGTGGTAAATGCGATCTTTAGTCCGTTGATATTTTCATCCATATATTCGAAAGGGGAGTTGCCCTTGTCGAAGCCAGGAATTTTTTGACCGTTACGTTCACCAGAAATAACATAACCTCTCAATTTCATTCGCTCACACTCCTTTTCGCTGGCTATAGGCACAATGCACTCGACACCATGTGCAAAGGCGGTCACCATACAACTGGTGGCGCGAAGGATATCCACAACAACTACAACCTTATCTGAAACATCATATAGGTGTATGAGCTCCGGACTAAGGCAAACATCAATTGTTTTCATAGGTCTTTACCTTGATAATTATGATCATGTGAGATCATGATTTTTTTAAGTTCGGCCTAACTACTTTCGGCAGGAAGGTCATTTCCCTGATAATCATGAACTTCCTTGGCGCACTCAATAACTTTTGCCAGTTGACTCAGAATAACAGTATTCAGACTTTATTTCTTTTACAATTCAAAAACTAAAGCTTAGACAAAAGGCAATTTACTAACTACAGCCTTCAGATCTCTATTTCGAACTGAGATCAGTATCTCTGATTCGGCTTTAACGTGGTCAATGGTTACATAACCCAACCCGATGCCGATACCCAACACAGGCGATATTGTACCAGATGTGACTGTTCCAATTACTTCCCCCGACATATTTTTGATTTCATAACCATGGCGAGGTATTCCTTTATCAATCATTTTGAATCCAACCAATTTGCGGGTAACGCCCTCCTCTTTTTGTTTCTTTAGGTTTTCAGAATTGGTAAACTCTTTGGTGAATTTGGTTATCCACCCCAGACCCGCCTCAAGAGGAGAGGTGGTGTGGTCAATATCATTACCATATAAACAAAAACCTTTTTCTAAACGCAATGTATCCCGGGCTCCAAGACCAATGGGTTTGATGTTCACGTCTTTGCCTGCATCAAACAAAGCGTTCCAAACTTTTTCTGCGTGATCTTTATGCACGTATACTTCAAAGCCACCGGATCCGGTGTATCCTGTGTTACTCAGTAGCACATCATTCACTCCGGCAAATTCGCCTATAGCGAAATGGTAAAATTTGATCGTACTAAGGTCAATTTTAGTTAATTTTTGGAGAACGTCCACAGCTTTGGGGCCTTGAACGGCAAATAGACAAGTCTCACCCGATATATCCTTCATGTCAACGCCATCTGTATTGAATTGAGAAATCCAATTCCAATCCTTGTCAATGTTACCAGCATTTACCACCAGTAAATAGTCATTGTCTTTTATTTTGTAAATGATAAGGTCGTCAACAATTCCGCCATCCTTATCCGGTAGACACGAATACTGTGCTTGCCCGTCAATCATTTTACTGGCATCATTGCTCGTTACACGTTGGATTAAATCCAAAGCATTGGGGCCTTTAAGAGTAAATTCGCCCATATGTGACACATCAAACACACCCACGCTCTCTCGCACCGCCATATGTTCCTCAATGTCAGAGGAATACCGAACCGGCATGTTGAAACCTGCAAATGGCACCATTTTAGCGCCTAATTTTTCATGAATTGCATTTAGGGGAATTCTTTTTACTTCGTCCATGGTATAAAATCTTGTTATCCCAACAAAACTATAAGAATCCTGGAGAACTTACTGAATTACTTGCTCAAAGGTATTTTGGTTATCAGACAGGAACTTTCGCAACGCCTGTTGGGACATAAGCGGCCGAAGGCGTTCAAGTGCACTATTGGCGTAATCGATGAATCCCAGGTGAGCCGCTTCAATACTGTATGCTTTCAAAAGTTTTACAGAGAATGGATTGGCAAGGAGGGCATCCGTTAAAATGGTATAAGGAACCAGGTTATCACTACCATTTACCTTAAAATAATGAGCTGAGGAAATGACGGCATCTTCAAGGTAGGAGTTTGCAGAAGCCAGCCATTTATATTGTCTACTGGCTGAAGTTGTGTCTTGACGGGCTTCACTCAGTATGGCTTCAATGAATACACGGAGACTGTTGTTACGTCCTGAAAAATTAACGGTGCCACTTTTTAGTTTCTGAGTTAGAATTTGAGCCTCCTTTTTGTTGGCGAGCAATTCCAATTCAAAAAGTGATATTTGGTTATAGAGCTGTCGGTCTAAGAGTTTCAATCCTGAGACTTTTTCAAAAACTCTTATCGCTGCTTCTGTTTCATCCGCTTCAAATAATTTCTGACTTCGATCCAATAGGGCGCGGGCTTTCAATTCTTCATCTTCAATTTGACTTAGCGCTAAGTTAAAAGTTGTAGAATCAGATAAGGAAATTCTGTAATTGCAGTACAATAATTTTTCCTCATCAGTAAGTGTAGCGGTAGTACTGGCAGTTAGCGCCCGGATAATTTGAGTTGCAAATTGATAATATGATGTATCGGAAGCACTTTTAAGACTATCCCATTTGATTAATGCCTCATCTGTTCTTCCGGCCTCTGTAAGTGAAATGGCGGCTACGGGTAGCGCGTCCGAGTGTTGTTGGTTGGCCACAAAATCGATAAAGGTGGATGCATCTTTCGGTGCCCTGTTTTCGAGTGCCCAAAGTGCAAGGATGGTATTGTATTTATCTTGTTCCTCGCTAAAAATGGCAATGTTTTCCAATAGTGAAAACGCTTTTCTGGTTTGTCCATCGGCATACAAAGAAAGCGCGGCACTAAACAACACTGGTTCACTGAAGTCTTTGTTAATTGGGTTTTCGCCAATGGAAATTACTTTATTAATAAATGTGCTGTCTAATTCACCAAGGTGATTGAGCATGTAATTGTTAATGAGATTTGCTGTGAATAGATTGAGCAACGTGTCAGACTCTAAATCGATATCCATGTTAATTTTGGTTCCCTGGATATTGGCGAAAGCCAATGCGTTGCTTCTTATGCCTATGTTATCAGAGGCGATCAGTTTAAAGAGTGAGTCTGCATTTACAGGCAGGTTATTTTTTGCAGCTACACCAATAAAATTGGCATCGGCCGCATCTTTTATTACTCTTTTATTACTTGCTGATTGTAAATAATACAGAGAAGAGTCTATAAGGTTTATTTTAGAATAGATGATGCCAAGGGAATTTTTAATAGGACCGCTATCAGGAAAATGTTGAAGGGCTTCATTGAGGACGAGACGGGCTTCCATCCATTGCCCGTTTCTTTGATAGGTCTGACTTAAATTGATGTAGGCAAACTCGGTAGGCCTTCTTTCCGTTGCACGATTATAAAAATTTCTTTCCTTAATCGTGTTGTAATTTTTTTTGGCTTCAAGATTGGCGAGGGCATAATTGGCGTGATGATTTAGAAATCCATAATTGCCCGACTGCTGATAAAAGGCTTCCGCAAATCTATTGTCGCCTATTGTTTGATAGAGATCTCCGGCTGCTGTATAATATCCACCATATGCGTTTTGAACAGGAACCTGCCATGTGTTATAGAAAACGAATGCCAGCGTAGCAATGATGCCTCCAAACCGAAATGTGAAGTAAGGCATGTTGCTGGGCTTATATAATATTTTATGAACCGCCACATTTTCAGCCAGCATCCCAAGAAAATTGGAGATTACATAGGTTAGAAAGATTATACCATACCCAAGATGAGCGTAAATGATTGCATCATTAATAATAATAAGTGCGGAATCATTTGCTGTACCAATAAAATACGCAATGGTAGTAAAGCCAATGGCTCCGATACTCAGAAAAAAGTAAACTCCGAATGGATCGGCATCAATGATTTTTTCGTATTGCGGATATCGTTGGCGAAAGCCCCAAAGACCAAGTAGGCCGGAGATGGTAAGGAGAAGGTAAAAGTTGATGTACATGAAGTTCCAATCGATGGATCCAATTTTGTGAGCGTAGGCCAACGCCAAATTGATCATGTAAATGGAACTGATGATAAGGAAATGATTGAGGCTTTTTCCTTGCTTGCGAGGTTGATTAGCGATATAAATAAATGCGGCAAGGATTTCATGTGCCACCGTTAAAATGAAAATAATGCTGATGATAATACCAGCGGTGACTCCGGTAACCGACAAGTGAAGAAACGGATAGGCTACGGTTGAAAAATTGAGAATGATTAAGCCAAGAATAACCGTAATTGCGGTAAACCAGAGAAGTCTCTTTTTGAAAGCAACTGTGGAGTTAAAAAAATGAAAATAGAAACTTGGAATGCAATAAATAGCAAGTGCGAGAATGGTGAAAAGTTTGTTGGGCTGGTCAAAGACAGAGATGATTTCCATTCGAAACCCCACAATAAAAAGGATGAACAGGCCCATTCCAACTAAATACCAAAACCTTGGAAGTATAGTAATAATGGCCAGCATCATGATCATACTGATCACAAGAACGGTTAGAAAAATATGCCCTGCTAAAACATTGGGTTGTAGGTTTTCACCGAGCAACCTCCCGAAAATGAGATAATTGTCACCGTGAATAGTAAGTTCCAATAAGCCCTGTTGAAAACTATGAACAGGTACCTGGGTAATTTCTTGTTCCTGAACTGTAAACCATGTTAATGCAGGGGCAGGTGAAACAAACCATGAATACCACAGGAAGAGCAAGGAAAAGACGAAAGTACCTCCAATCACTAGCCCAATTTGTTTGTAAATCTTTGCCCACGAATTCCAAAACTGAAGAGAGTGCATTCGGATAGTAATTTTTGGTTCGCAAACTACAGAGGGGCAAGTGAAAATGAAAGCCACTTTAATTCTATGCCTCTATTTAGTTAGATTTGGTAACAAATATTGACCATAAATGAAGGATCAATTGGAAATTAGGCTGTTCGCAGAAAAAGACAAAGATGCAGTTTGGGCCATCATTCACAAAGTGGTGGCCAACGGAGAAACCTACGTTTTTCACCCGGATTCATCACGAGATAAAATGTTGGCCTACTGGCTGGCACCTGACAAGCAAATTTATGTGGCAATTTTGGAGGGCAAAGTGGTGGGTACATTTACATTAAAACCCAATCAACCAGACAGAGGAGCACATATCGCAAATGCTTCCTATATGGTTAGCCCCGATCATGAAGGGAAAGGGATTGGTACGTTCATGGCAAAGTATTCTCTTGAGGAGGCTAAGCGATTGGGTTATCTGGCGATGCAGTTTAATATAGTCATCAAGTCGAATGAAAATGCTATAGCGCTTTGGAAGAAGATGGGCTTTGAAATAATAGGAGAGATCCCCAATGCATTCAATCATCCCAGGTTGGGTATGACCAATGCTTATGTTATGTATAAGGAGTTGTAGCTATTCGAGCACTTTAGGAACTCTAAAAAAATCACTGTCTTTTTTAGGGGCATTCTTTAACACCTCTTCTTTGCTAAGCTGATTTTTTACCACGTCTTCACGCAAAGCATTTACTTCGTGCGACATGGTAGTAAGTGGTTCAATGCCCTCAGTATCGACTTCATTCAATTTTTCCACAAACGAAACCATTTTGCTCATGTCTTCCAGCATTTTTGGAGCATCTTTTTCGTCAATCTCCAGTCGGGCCAAATGAGCCATCTTGCTTAAAGTTTCTTTATCAATCTTCATCTTTCAGTATTCCCGGGTTTTCCTTTTTGAGCTCTGCGTCTATTATGTTGTAGACCTTTTCCTTTAAGGTATTCATGTCATCCAACGTCATGCCTGTGACATCTACAGGTTCATGAAATATGATCTTCGTGGGAACCCAACTTAATAACATTGGCTCTACTGGCAAAAGTATCCAATTGTGGGGAATGGTGACGGGAACGATGGGTATTTGTTTTTCTATAGCCGCTCTAAATGCCCCATCTTTCAGGCGTGCCATTATTGGTGGTTGTTTCGTGTAAATCCCGCCTTCTATAAAAATGGTTAAGCTCTTCCCCTCATCCAGTGCTTTCAGGGACTTCATCAGTGTATCGTACATACTTCTTAGTTTTGTTCGGTCTACGGTGATGTGCAAGTGCTTGTACATCCAACCAAAAACAGGAACGGACTCCATTTCACTTTTACCAACAAAAATGGTACTGTGCGTATTGAGACCCATGGTGGGTATGTCAATAAACGAAAAATGATTGGGGGCAAATATGTATTGCTTCTTTGGATCTAACTTGGTTTTATACTCCAGGTTCCACGGTATACCCAGAAAGAAATAGAGTGATCTTGCCCACCAACGATTGAAAACACCTACCAATTTGAATTGTTTGGGAAAGAAGATAGGGATAAGGAGTGGAATGAAGAAAACGACAAACAACAATCCGAATATTAACATACCGTATGCTGTGTATACTTTTTTTAGAAGTTGCATAGGGAACGTTGTGAAGAGATTAAAAATGAATAACCAGACATTGAATCAATAAATATAAAAAATGCCGCAAGATATGCGGCATTTTTTGAAGTAAGACAATTAGTCTTCCTATTTCACATTAGGGAGTACTTTTGGTACAACTATGATTTCCGTTTGCCTGCCATCAATGTAATTGACGCCACCTTGGTCAAAATAGGCATCCTCTTCTAATGCAATGCGAACATCTTTCTTCCATTCCGGAACATTGACGATACAATTCAACTCAATGGAATAGGCAGTATTGAGATGAAGTGGATAATCTCCATCATCGGGAACACCACCTTGCATATCCCACATACCCAATGTTGTGCCCGCAGCATGTCCATGGTATCCGATCGGGTGCGTGTAGATGGAAGGAGTAATTCCTTCAGAAATGGCTTGGGCACGCGACTCGGCCAAGACCTGGTTTCCGGTTTTTCCTTCCTTAAAATTGTTTGTAAAAATATCCTGTAAACGATTTCCTTTTTTAAAGGCAGCCTTTAAATAGGCAGGCGCATCTGTTTCCCCAGGCTTAAGTATATACGCATGTTGTTGGGTATCCGTATTTAACCTCAGATAAGTAATACCAAAATCAACGTGAATAAAATCTCCTGGGCGGATTACATTTTCATTAAATTCTCCTGGACGCTGAATGTCTACACTCGGATGAAACCATGTGTCTAATTTCAGTTCTTTTATCTTTTCCCTGTACCACCACACTAAATCTTCAGTAGTGGTAACGCCAGGCTGAATTACTCTGTCTGAGAAACCTTCTGCAATTATTTCATGGGCAATCCTGACGATCTGAGGATAGATCTCCATTTCTTTTTTTGATCTTGTCTCCAGCCATGCAACAGCAAGTTTTTCAGCAGACACTACGTTGGCTTGTAACTTTTTGGGTACTACCTTCATCAGGTTATCATAATCATTGGATGTTAAACCATCCGTATGTCCCCAAATTGCAGCTTTATTCACCCCAATTTTTTTAGGGTTTCTTTCTTCAATAATTTTACCAAGTCTCGCCCATTGATCGGGTTGTTCTTCAGGGTTCCAGGCTCTTTTGAACATTTCACCTACATCATACCTTGCCACAGCGAGGTATTCTATTTCATTCCCCTTGTCAAACATTACCAACATGGTAGTTCTACGAGCGGCCATCCAGGTAGCAGGCAGCAATGTTTTTATTACTGGATCTTCATTGTATTCGCGAGACATGACTATCCACATATCATAACCTTCCCTTTTCATCAGGGTAGGTAATAAATTTTTTAGACGGTCATTTAGTAGTTCGTCAATTACCCGGGCTTGTTCTCTTTGGGTGAGCACGGTGGGATATTGTGCCTGTGCAATAAAAGCCCAAAAAAGGCAACAGGTTAAAATCAGTGATGTCTTATTTATCTTAAACATAGTATTTGGTTGTAGTTAATTAGAAAGAAGTCTTTTAAACCCAAAATATACATCTTATGATTGCTATTGGACAAATGAATTAGGATCGGAGTACTAATAATAGGTGGTTAAATTTTAGAATGAATTGCCAATTATTTATATGCAATAACGCATCGTTGATCTTTAAGGATTTCGGTGGCTTTATTTACTTCCGTTCTGGATTTTACATCGTCCATTTTTTCCTTGATATTACCCTCTATTTCTCTCATTCGCATTGCTTCTATGAATCGTTTTACCTCTTCACGATTCTCAAGCAACAAAGGGGGCACCTGGGTGGGTTTATCATCTTCACCTTTGGCGACCATGGTGAAGTAGGAGGTATTGGTATGCTTCACCAGTCCCAGTTTGACATTTTCAGCAATCACTCTTATTCCTACAACCATGGATGTCCTCCCCACATAGTTGACCGAGGCCAGCAAGGAGACCAGGTCACCGACCTCTACAGGCTGCAGAAATTCAACTCCTCCCACGGATACAGTAACACAGTAGTTTCCAGAATGCTTTGTGGCACATGCAAATGCCACTTTATCCATCAATGAAAGTAATATCCCTCCGTGAATTTTTCCTCCAAAATTGGCATACGAAGGAATCATTAATTCGGTAATGGTTGTTTGCGAATGTTTGACTGGCTTGGGTTGATTTTTGTCCATAGTCTGATTTGAGACCTTCAAATTATATAAATCCATGAAGGATTGAAAGGGCTAAGGTACTTGGTTAGCGGATAGTTTGCGCAATAACAATCGAAATCGGATAAACATGGCAATGGCAGTAAGGGTAAGGCCAATAAGTAGCCCGTACCAAATTCCGATACTTCCATACCCTGCTTTAAATCCAAGGTAATAACCAAGTGGCAAACCAATGATCCAATAGGCAATGAAAACGAGGACAGTAGGTATTTTCACATCCTGCAACCCCCTTAAGGCTCCACTGCATACCACCTGAACACCATCTGATAGCTGGAAGAACCCCGCTATCACAATCAGTGGAGAAGCGATCGCAATTACGTCTACATTATCAATGTAAATAGTGGGAAGAAAATTTCTGCCTACAATAAAAATGATGGCCCAGAGTGTCATAAATGCTAGTGCAATCAGTATGAGGGTATAGGCAACATCCTTTAGTTTCTTGAAATTTCGTTTCCCCAATTCATGGCTTACCCTTATAGTAGCTGCTGAAGCAAGACCTGATGTAGTCATATAACTGATGGTAGCCAGGTTAATGGCAATCTGATGGGCAGCAAGACTGTTTGTGCCCAGCCAGCCCACCATGATGGCCGAAAAATCGAAGGCTGCAACCTCAAAGATAAATTGCATCCCTGCGGGTATACCAATATTCAATAAACGATTGAAAAGCTTTTTGGAGTAATTCCCTACTGCCATACCTGCACGGTAGATACTAAATCGTTTTGCGAAATAGATGAACCCAACCATGACCAGCATCATCACTATACGCGATATCAATGAACCCCATCCGGCTCCGTTCAGACCAAGGGCTGGTAACCCTGCATGTCCATATATCAGTATAAAGTTTAAAAGAATGTTCAACACTACACTACCCAACATAATGATCATCGCGATGCGTGTGTTGGATAATCCTTCCATGAATTGACGTAAGGACTGGAAAATGAGAACCGGCATCAATGAAAATGCAAGAATGGATAAATAAGGAATAGCCAGTTGTACTACATCTTCGGGTTGACCAATTAGATAAAGCAACGGACGGCAAAGAAGTACAACTCCTATTAGAATTAAGCCATTAATGAAGGCAATCATTAACCCATGTCGGAGTGTATCATTTATTTTTTCTGTATTATTTTCACCATGAGCAGTTGCCACCAAAGGAGTGATGGCATAAGATACACCTATACCGAAAAGCATTAATAAATTGAAAACAACATTGGCAAGTGAAGAAGCTGCCAAGGAGGTGGCGCCCACATGCCCAACCATGATACTGTCCGTTACACCCACCATTACATGGCTCAACTGACTTAGCATTACAGGGTATGCCAATTGCCAACTCTGCTTAGCGTGCGGACGATATCTGTCGAGTGAGATCAAAATCCTTTTATTCTGGCCAACTTCAATATTCCAATCACACTTAGACTATCCGTGATTTCACCATCCTCCACCATTTGAAGTACTTTTTTAAAAGGTAATTTTTTTACGATGAGATCCGCTTCTGTATCTTCTGGATTTGACTTGCCTTCTTCAAGACCTTCTGCTAAAAAAACATAACCAATTTCATCGGACACAGAATTGGAAAGGTAAACTGTAGCGATTTCTGTCCAGTGCGATGCAGTCAGTCCGGTCTCCTCTTTTAACTCCCTTTTGGCTGATAATAAGGTATCAATATCCAAAGGACCACCTCCTTCAGGTATTTCCCATGACCATTGATCCAGGGTGTAACGATGCTGGCCTACAATCCATGTATTGTTATTTTTATCCAAAGGGATAATGCCAATAGCTTTATTCTTGAAATGAACCTTTCCGTAGATCCCATTTCCACCCGAAGGATTAATGACTTGATGCTCATCCAGTTTGATCCATGGGTTTTCATAAACCTTCTTAACCGAAACGGTCTTCCAATTATTTTTCTTTATCGAGTCCATTGTAGAAATCGTTAGATCACAAAACTATTCTTTTTATAAGAATAAGTATCTTGCAGCGTGCTTAAGTCTTCCCATACCATTGATTTAATTGAAGCCGGATGCGATGAAGTTGGGCGGGGCTGTCTTGCTGGGCCAGTAGTTGCTGCAGCGGTGATACTTCCAAAAAACTATTCTCACGAAATTCTTAATGACTCAAAACAGTTGAACAAAGAAGAGCGATTGATACTGACGCAGGAAATTCAACGGGATGCGATAAGTTGGGGAATAGCGGAGGTTAGCAATGAGGAAATAGACAAAATTAATATTTTGAACGCCTCCTTTAAAGCAATGCATCGGGCATTGGATAAGCTAACGACAAAACCGAATCTACTGTTAATTGATGGAAATCGATTTCAGCCTTATGGAGATGTAAAATTTGAATGTGTTATTAAAGGAGATGCCACCTACTTGAGCATAGCCGCGGCATCTGTTCTGGCCAAGACTTACCGTGATAAATTAATGGAGAAACTTTCTGAAGAATATCCCGGTTATGCATGGGAAAGCAATGTGGGATATCCTACAGTAGAGCATCGGGACGGTATTCGAAGCTTGGGTATTACTCCCTATCATAGAAGGTCATTTCAATTGCTTCCGTCTCAGTTAGAATTGTTTACTTGAACAGGTAATTAATTATGTGTTTAATTTTTCTTTCGGTCAACGATCATCCAAAGTACAAACTCATAGTTGCTGCCAATCGTGATGAGTTTTATTCCCGTAAAACAGCAGCTGCTTCCAAATGGGAGGATCACCCTGATGTAATTGGCGGAAGGGACCTAGAGGCACAAGGCACCTGGATGGCAATGACCAAAGATGGAAAAATTGGCATGGTGACTAATTATCGGGATCTAAAAAACATTAATCCCAAAGCACCTACCCGTGGTCTATTAGTTACTGATTTTCTCTTCAATGGATATAAAGCAGAGCCCTACTTAAAAGATGTCCATTTAAAAGCTCCTCAGTATAATGGATTTAACCTGGTGGTTGGATCAATTGATGAATTGTTCTATTACTCTAATTACCAATCCAAGATTGTGAAACTGAAGAATGGTTTTTATGGATTGAGCAATCATCTGCTGGATACTCCATGGCCAAAGGTGAGGAGGGGTAAAGAGAAGATGGCTTCTGTCCTTTTGGAATCAAACCCTGATCCCAGCGCGATTTTTGAAGTACTGACGGATGAAAAGATTGCACCAGATGATCAACTTCCGAATACCGGTTTGGATATAGAAAGAGAAAGGGCCGTATCGGCAATGTTTATCAAATCACCCAACTATGGTTCTCGTTGCTCTACAGTAGTGTTGGTAGATACAGATAATAATGTATCCTACACAGAACGAGTATATGACCTCGAAACATTTGATCATTCCGAGAGGACCTTCAAATGGAAGGTTTAAAACTATTCTATTACAAATCGTGAAAAACTTCCGTTTGTACTTTTAATGGTGTAGACACCTGATGGAAGTCCTCTGATATCTAATTCATTACTGTTCTCGATAAGCAATACCATTTGTCCCATGCTGTTGAATATTGCAAAAGAGCCACTGTAATTAAGTGCAGCTGTTGTTGATCGTGCAATAGGGTTCGGGTGTACAACTATTTGTGCGGGGGCATTAAGGTCTACTCTGGCGATTTCGGAAAATGATACCGTGCCATCAAAATCAGTTTGCTTAAGGCGATAGTAAGACACACCAACTTTTGGTTGTTGATCAAGGTATCGATAATACTTTCTTTCGTTGACTGTTCCAGCACCCTTAACAATTCCAACTTCTTCAAACTCAAATCCAGAAATGGATCGTTCTACAGTGAAGTAATCGTTGTTGAGCTCAGATAGAGTAATCCAACTCAGTTCAACATTGTTTCCCAATGGGGTGGCAACGAATTCGATTAACTCTATGGGCAACGGGTTCGCAGATGATGTGGAGGCCAGCGTAAACGGACTGAAAGAAGTGACGACCCCTGATGAAACAACGCTACCGGTAGATGCATTCCCCGTTGTTCCACCATTTCCATGATTTACCCATGACGATCCATTCCATCTTGCCACTCTTAGTGTGGAAAGGTCACCAATGTAAGGACCTGAACAATCTGCCGAGTTCCAGCTTAGCGTAACACTCACATTAGACCCACCAATGGCAGGTGTTCTATCCAATGTCCAAAACTCACAAGAACTTACGGAGTAAAAGGAAGGATCGTAAGTAGAGGTATTACCAAAAGCCTGGGAGGTATGGAAGTATTCAGCGGTAAATGTATGGCTGGTATTGGATGGTGCTGATATGGCTATTGTTCTAAAAATGCCATTGTCACCTGTTGGGAATACGAATGCATCATTTCCAACTTTTGTAACTGGTCCGTCAATGTGACTGGCATTGGATCCACCGGATGAAGTTGCGTTGTCAGCGAAACTGAGAATATTTATTGCATCAGTATGGAGAATACCGGATGTGAATGTCGCACTGGTTGTAATAGAAATAGTTGTATTGAGCGTTACCGTATTGGATGGTTTATTCATTTGCAATCTTCTGAAAACGGGAGCAGCCACACCAATTCTATTGATTGTTTGCGGATTGCTGCCAGTAAAAACAGCCGTTCCATTGTTGGCTCCAAAAGTGATAGGGGATGCTCCATTCACCGTAACATTTCCCTGGAAATTACTAGGTTGGTTATAGGCTGGCTGGATGGTTCCGCTGGACTGATTGAAAATCACATTGCCAGAAAAATTATCCGCAGTTGAATTTGCGAATCTAAAAATACCGGAGCCTGAATTGATGATGGTGGTTGTACCACCAAATGTATTCCCGCCAATACTTGAATCTGTAGTTGCTCCTGTTTTGGTGATTGAATTCGTGTTGCCGTTTAATGCACTTCCATCTAAAAATACCAAAGGTGAGGACACAGTAAGAGATCCGTTCCAGACTGCAGTTGGCCCACTTCTAAATGTGGATGACCCGGTGAGTGAAATATTTTGGGCTGTTGTTCCTGATTGTGTGAACCGCTGTAAGCGAAGTTCGCCTGCAGTAAAGCCAGTGCCCCCCACAGAAATTGTTTTGGTATTTGCAAGTGTGGCAGTACCTGCAGCATTTTCGCAAAAATAAATACCTGTACCTGAAGTGCTGTTCACAATAATATTTCCGTTGAAAATATTATTGCCAATATAGGCCGCCCTCACATAGGAGCTTCCGGTATTGGTAAGGGTGAGGTCACCATTGTACGTACTTGCAGTTGTTAATTCAAGGAGCAAGTCGTTGCTTCCTGCATTAATAAGTGCGGTAGATCCGTTAAACGTATTGCCACCGTTGGTTCTTAAATGACCACTGCCACTACTTGCCAATCGTATGGTGGTTGATCCCATAAATGTTGTATTTCCAGCGCCTGTATTACTTGATGCACCGTTCTTTTCGAGTAAAGCAGAGCCATTGAATAAGCCGCCATTGATAAATAATTGTGGTGAGCGAAAATCAACATTGCCATTGAAGGTAATTGATGGTCCTAAGACCAAACTCGCAATTCCAGTAAGAGAAAGATTTTGCGCAGTAGTTCCAGTTTGAGTAAAGCGCCTTAACCTCAATTCACCATCGCTGAAACCTAAACCTCCTACGGAAATTGTTTTGCCATTGGCAAGAGTAGCAGTTCCTCCACCGCTTTCGCTGAAATAAATACCACCACCCGGGAAAGTTGAATTTACAATGATGTTTCCGTTGAATTGTGTGCCGCGTGTATTATCAGCCATACGAACGGAGGAGGGGCCTGTGTTCGTCAAAGTAAGATCGCCATTGAATGTGTCCAGACTAGTTAATGCAAATCGGAAATACCCTGATCCGGAATTAGCAATAGTGGTTGCTCCGTTAAATGTATTACCCCCACCACTATTATTATTTGTGGCTCCGGTTTTTTCCAGATACGTGGTTCCATTGTAGGTGGCTCCATCCAAGGCAAATTGAGGAGAACGAAAATCTATATTTCCATTAAATACACTTGATGAACCGATTCGAAGTAGGGCAGTCCCTGTGAGCAAAAGTGTTTGAGCAGACGTGCCTATTTGTGTAAATCTATTAAACCTTAATTCACCACTACTAAAACCAAGACCACCTACCAGCAAAGAAGCACCATTGCCTAAAGTAGCATCGGCCGAAGCGTTGTTGGCAAAGTAAATACCCTGACTGCTACTTAAGAAGGTGGAGTTGAATGTGATGTTCCCATTAAATTGATTACCCGTAACATTATGGGCAAGATAAATAACACTAGAGCCGGTATTTGTTACAGTTAGGTCAGTGGCAAAAATGTCTGCAACTGAATTGGCCGTCATTAAATATCCGCTACCTGAGTTTACCAGGGTAGTGACACCATTGAATCTATTTCCGCCATTACCTGGGTTACTGGTTGCACCATTTTTTTCGAGATAGGCAGTACCATTGAACGTGGTTCCGTTAAGATATAATTGAGGTGCCCGAAAGTCAACATTACCATCAAAGCTGGAAGTAGGCCCGAGGGTAAGAGCAGCAATACCAGACAGGTTAAGCGCCTGTGCTGTTGCCCCAACTTGTGAAAATCTAATAAGGCGAATATCGCCACTGATTACTCCGGAAGATCCCACGCTTATGGTTTTGGTTGCTGCCAATGTGGAAGTGCCTCCTGCACTGTTCCCAAAGTAGATACCTCCTCCAAAAGTTGAGTTAAGGCTAATGTTTCCATTGAATTTATTGTCACCAGCGTTATCTGCCATTCGTATGGTAGAGGATCCGGAATTTGTCAGGATCAGGTTGGCATTAAAGATATCCGGGCTTGTTGAGGAGGATAATAAATAGCTGCTTCCGGAGTTTACAATCTCAGTGGCTTGATTAAAGATATTCCCTCCTGGGCCATCATCATTGGATGCCCCGTTCTTTTCAAGGTAGGCAGTGCCATTATAAGTTGCTCCGTTTAGTAATAATTGGGGCGCTACGAAATTAACATTACCATCAAACTGGGAATCAGGACCAATCCAAAGACGCGCAACAGTTGTTAGTGTGAGGTTTTGTGCAATTGCCCCAACCTGAGTGAATCTTCTTAACCTTAGATCTCCGGTTGTAAAACCGCTTGCGCCTACTGCTATTGTACCGCCTGTAAATGTGGATGCTCCTGTAGCGTTGTTTGAGAATAGTATACCATTGGCACTTCCTGTATTATTAACTGTTATATTATTATTGAATTGATTGCCGATTACGTTATGAGCCATGTAAATCCAATTGCTTCCGGAGTTGGTGATCGTAACCACTCCATTAAAAATATCCGGGTTGCTGTTTGCCATCATTAGATAGCCGCTTCCTGAATCTACCAATGTGGTAATGCCATTAAATATATTACCTCCATTGCTCTGGTCATCGCCAGAACCGTTCTTTTCCAGATAGGCAGTTCCGTTATAGGTGGCTCCGTTTAAATATAATCTGGGAGCAACAAAGTTTACGTTGCCATCAAAACTTGATGCTGGCCCCACGCGCATAATTGCTCCGTTCGTGAGTGTTATATTTTCAGCGAAGGCTCCGACCTGAACAAAACGATAGAGGTTTAAAGATCCATTGGAGTAAATCCCTGATGTGACGGATCCATTAAGGGTAGAGCTGGCACTTGCTCCATTATTAAAAGTAATTCCATTTGCGCCACCACTATTTACAACGGTAATATTTCCACCGTAGGTGGAAGTTCCATTCTCGCCCATGGCAATTGTGGTGGAGGGGTGCGTGTTGGTTACATTAATTGTTACGGTTCCGTTATAAGCAGCTGTTGATCCGCCTCCGTTGAGGATGCGATGATTGCTTTGGATGGTGCCCGCACAATTGATGATGACATCAGAGCCAAAGCTTATCCCGGTATTTGAGCCATCTGCAATTAAATAAGACCATGCATCAGAACCTGAGGTTTTATTTGAGTTAAAGATAACCGTTGATGCAAACGTGGTAGTTTCACCTGAGTGGTTGTTGGCCACATATATGCGGCTACCTCCGGTATTGTTAAATGTAGTAGGCGCCAAAAAAGTATCCTTGCTCCCGTTTCCGGTATACAGAAACCCACTGCCGCTATTGGTAATTGTCGTTATTCCGGTAAAGGTATTGCCACCTGTTCCACCATCATTAGTTGCGCCATTTTTCTCAATCGTTGCAGTGCCTTGATAGATACAGCCATTCAGATATATCTGAGGCGATATAAAATTCACATTACCATCGAATTCTGAGTTAGGGCCAACGCGTAATGCCGCATCACCCGTAAGTGTTAAATTGTGTGCTATGGCACCCACCTGATCAAAGCGATATAGGTTGAGCGACCCGCTAGAAAATCCGGCACCTATTGAGATAGATCCATTGAGAATAGAAGTTGCTGAAGCGGTGTTATTGAAGGTAATTCCTGCGGCACCTCCTGTGTTTGAGACGGTGATATTTCCGTTATAAATGGAAGACCCATTTTGCCCCATGTTAACTAAAGTAGAGGCATCTGTATTGGTTATATTGATGATTGTAGTACCACTCACGGTCATGGTAGATCCGGTTCCATTTAGAAAGCGATAGTCACTTCGTATGGTGCCTCCATTGTTTATCGTCAGGTTGCCACCTATGGAAATACTTGAAGCATTATTTTCTGCGATCATGTAGGGATACTGATCTGTCCCACCTGATTTATTGGTATTGATGGTTAAATCAGATGCAAACGTTGTTGTTTGGCCATCATGGTTGTACGCAAAATAAATTCTATAACTGCCCGTGTTGCTAAAAGTGGTGGCATCAAAAAACTGATCGCGCGAACCATTACCTGTCATTAAATATCCACTTCCACTATTAGTGATCGTAGTAATTCCATGAAATTCATTGCCACCGATACCCGCATCATTTGTGGCGCCACTTTTCTCAATTGATGCCGTACCTCTGTAAATACAGCCATTTAGGTAAATCTGAGGTGAAATAAAATTCACATCGCCATCGAACTCAGATCCTGGCCCGAGGCGCAATGCGGCATCGCCTGTTAATGTCATGTTGTGTGCAATGGCTCCTACCTGGTCGAATCGATATAAGTTAAGTGACCCACTGGAATATCCGGCTCCAACTGAGATGGATCCATTGAGAACTGAACTTGCTGATGCACCATTGTTAAATGTGATTCCAGCAGCACCTCCTGTATTGGTAACTGAAATATTTCCGTTGTATACAGAAGTACCGTTTTGCCCCATGGTGATTATGGTAGAGGGGTCAGAGTTAGTGATGTTAAGGGTTGTAGTTCCGTTAAAAGTGGCCGAAGAAGTGGCTCCGTTTAAGAGGCGGATGTCACTTCGGATGGCACCGCTACAATTGATTGTTAAATCACCTCCGAAGGTCACTGCAGAGGTACCTTCTGCAATTAAATATGCCCACTGAGAGCCGACCCCTGATTTGTTTGTGTTTAGAATAACATTTGAAGTAAATGTTGTGGTCTGCGCTGCGTGATTGTACGCAAAATAAATTTGATCACTGCCTGTATTATTAAATGTTGTAACAGCGTTGAATTGATCACTGCTTCCATTACCGGTCATGAGGTAGCCACTGCCACTGTTGGTAATAGTAGTAACGCCATTAAATATATTGCCACCACTACCTGCATCATTACTTGCACCAGTTTTTTGAAGGGTAGCCGTGCCGGCAACAGTTAATCCATTTAAAAATAAGCGCGGTGCTGAGAATACTACATCACCTCCAAAATCGACAGAAGGGCCTAACGTTAAATTTGCTGTTCCAGTAAGCGTATTGAGTGTTTGGGTGGTGGCACCTGTTTGTGTAAATCTGTATAAGCCCAGGGTTCCTGCATTGAATCCGCCTCCTCCGATAGAGATAGTGCGGGTGGCAGCCAAAACAGAACTTGCTGATGCGGTTGTGTTAAAAAATATTCCATTGGCACCTCCACTGTTGGTTACTATGATATTTCCATTGTAGGTGGAAGTCCCATTTGTTCCAAGGCTTATAGATGTACTGCTATTTGTATTTGTAATATTGACTGATAAGGTTCCGGAGTAAGTTGCCGTGCTGCCATTACCTTGCAAAATCCTATGGTTGCTTTGCAGTGTTCCTGCGCAATTGATGGTTACGTTTCCTCCAAAGAGAACATTTGTGTTGGCACCTTCCGTAATCAAATAAGACCACGCATCGGTACCTCCGGATTTATTACTATTTAAAATAACATCTCCTGTAAACGTAGTTGTTTGCCCCGTATGGTTGTGGGCAAAGTAAAACCTGTCACTTCCATTGTTATTGAAAGTGGTTAATCCATTGAATTGATCACGGGTACCATTGCCTAAAAGAACATAACCTGCCCCCAGGTTAGTAATTGTTGTCGTGTTGTTGAAAATATTGTTTCCTGAGCTGGCATCATTGCTGCCATTCGTTTTTGATACATTGACGGTACCATTAAAAGTGGAGCCATTAAAAAAAAGCCGACCGGTCGATCCGGACACGTTGGCATTGAGTAATGTGCCGCTGAAAGTGGTTGTAGCAATCGTATTAAGGATAATACTTGCTGCCGCTCCTGTGTTGGCCACAGTCCCAGTTGTAAATGAATTTGTGCCTGTGGTTGTCAGGTTAAATCCCAATAAATCAATTGTACCTGTATATCCGTTGATGGTTATGCCAGCAACCGTGGGTGCAATATCTAAATTACAATTTCCATTACTCCCCCCTGCACCATTAAAGATAACCTGATCACCAGGTCCTGGCACGGATGCCCCCCCAGGTCCACCAGAAGTGGCTGACCAATTCAGCGTAGTGTTCCAGACCCCTGGAACAGTGCCTATCCAATAACGCTGAGCCATAGCTCCCCATGTAAGAAATAGGAAAAGAAATGTGAAAACTATCCTCATGTGCCTTCGATTAAGACCTATAATCAGGGAAAACAGTAAAACTAATCTTAATCCCTGAAATCTCCGCTTGTAATATTATAGGGATAATTGAAAGTTTAAATAACCTACATGGTCAGAATGTGACCACCCAAAGCCTTGAAAATTTTTGATGGAATAGTGGGGGAATTGAACTGTTATCAGTAAAAGGTAACAAATGGACTTTTTTTACGTCTAAAGACGAATAGCTTTCTTGTTGAGAATGATAAAAGCTCCTTCTTTTTCCAGACTTTTGAAGATTGTTATCTGAATATTATAGCCTGAAATGACCAAAATAATCGAGACCACTAATATTTCACGTATTTATAAAATGGGGAATAACACTGTTCGTGCCCTACAGGATATTTCAATAACCATTAATAGGGGTGAGTATGTCGCCTTTATGGGGCCATCCGGATCGGGCAAGTCTACCCTTATGAATATTGTAGGATGTCTGGATACCCCAACCGGTGGTACGTATGTTCTCAATGGGCAAAAGGTGAGTGATATGACAGAGAATGAGTTGGCGGAAATCAGAAATAAAGAAATTGGGTTCGTGTTTCAAACCTTTAATCTCTTACCGAGGGCATCAGCCCTGGAAAATGTGGCGCTACCGCTGGTTTATGCCGGGTACAACCGATATGATAGGGAAGAGAAAGCCATGGAAGCATTGGAAAGCGTAAGTCTGGCGGATCGTTATCATCATAAACCCAACGAACTATCCGGTGGTCAGCGACAAAGGGTAGCCATTGCACGAGCGCTTGTCAATAACCCTTCTATCATTTTGGCGGATGAGCCTACAGGTAATTTGGATTCTAAAACGTCTTATGGCATCATGGCTTTGTTTCAGGAGCTTCATGACAAAGGCAACACCATTATTATGGTGACCCACGAGGACGACATTGCGCATTATGCACATCGCATTATACGGCTGAAAGACGGACTGGTAGAATGGGATAAGAAAAATGATAATGTAACCAGAAGCACACCTGTTGCTGCTGTTTGATTTCTCTAAACTAAATTCCGGTTAGGGACATTTAATCTTATCTGCGACCTTTAGCCGGGTAAACCAGAAACATGTTATGAAAATTTACACTAAAACAGGAGATAAGGGAGATACCGCTTTATTTGGTGGCAAACGTATTTCAAAGGGAGAGTTGCGTATTGAGTGCTACGGAACAGTTGATGAACTTAATTCACATGTAGGGTTATTGCGAGATCAGGAAGTGAATAAAAAAAGAAAGGAAGTGCTTATCGAAGTGCAAGACCGCCTGTTCACAATAGGATCTATTCTGGCAACAGCGCCAGGCAATACCAAGGTAAAAGTACCAGCACTCTCAGAAAATGACATCACTTATCTTGAACAACAGATCGATGCCATGGAGGCTGAACTATCACCCATGAAATCTTTTGTGCTTCCGGGCGGGCATCCATCAGTTTCGTTTGGCCATATCACCAGAACGGTTTGCAGAAGGGCAGAACGCCTGACGATCCGATTGAATCAGGCGGAGGAAGTTGCTCCAATGGTAATCAAGTATCTCAACAGATTATCAGATTACTTTTTCGTCTTGTGCAGAAAGATGACGAAAGAATTAAATGCAGAAGAAACTCCCTGGCAAGCCAGAATGTAATTAGCGGTTAGATTCCATGAGCATTATGGGCTACTAACGGTTGTCCCTCCTCATCAATTATTTGCAGCCAACCTTTGTACTTCTTAAGTATGTTTTCTTCTTTCGTTTTGGTTGGATCATAAGGGTTTTTGTATTGAACTACCTTTACCTTACAAAACAAACCCTCACACACGCCAATGGTCGTTATTTCTGAATAGAGCTCATCGGCAGTTTCAATAATGGGTGCATCCGCAAGTGGACTTGTTCTTATGGCCGCAACTTTTTCTATTGGGTGAATCATGTTTCCTTTTTCCGCTCCGTAAAAATCCAACCATGAAGTAAGTACAAAGCCTTTACTTTTAATTTCGTCTATTGACATCCACCCCTGATATGCATCATTCAACACGCGAACATATGCATCTTGTTGACGATCAAAAGTCAAGTAGTATTTGCCATCTGAAGTTTTAAAGTAGGTATCAATAGATAAAAGCTGAGGGCGAATACTGGCGCCTGTAATAGTGGAAGTAAGTAACGTATCCATATCCAATACTGAACCAGAAGGATTGAGTGGAGGACCGGGTAAAATTTTCCCCTTGAAATCCCCATTGGGAACCTCATAAAATGCGAATCCGTCTTGTGGAAGAAAAATGATTCTCTCGTAGGAAAGAGTTTTTTTAAGTGAGTCTCCCGGAGCCAGAAACCCGCCTTGATCTCGCTGGGCGGCAGCAGGGGCAATTGCGCATAAAAGCAATCCACAAAAAGCACGCTGGAATCGGTAAGACATGATGAATTCAATATGAATAAATAAACTTATGCATTGTGGGGAACAACAAATGTGCCTATATCGTTAAAAAGTTATTCAATTTCTCCTAACGTTTGTTAGGGATGTTTTATCATAAAAAAGTAACTTGCGATCGTTCATTAATAATGATGTAAAAAATGGTAGATCTAGATAAAATAACCATCCAGAAAACTGAAAAAACGAGGATAAATGAGGTAGATTTTGAAAATATTCCCTTTGGAAAGGTGTATTCAGATCACATGTTCCTTGCTGATTTCAAAGATGGGCAATGGAATAATTTTAGAATAGTCCCCTACGGCTATATGCCAATTAGTCCGGCAACACCTGCCATTCATTATGGTCAATCCATTTTTGAGGGTTTGAAGGCTTATAAAAACGATAAAAATGAGGCGCTGGTTTTTCGCCCTTTAGCCAACTGGGAAAGAATGAATGTTTCAGCGGAGCGCATGTGCATGCCTGCCTTACCGGAAGAGTTATTTATGGAAGGCATGAATTCCTTGTTAACGATAGACAGGGATTGGATACCCACTACTCCGGGAAGCTCCCTCTACATCAGGCCGTTTATGTTTGCGGCTGACGAGTATATTGGAATTCGCCCTTCGGACAATTTCACCTTCATGATTATAACATGCCCGGTAGGTGCATACTATTCTACACCAGTAAAAGTGAGAATTGAAACACACTACACCCGCGCAGTAGAAGGAGGTACGGGATATGCCAAAGCAGGGGGCAACTATGCGGGGGCGCTATACCCTGCAAAACTTGCCCAGAAGGAAGGCTACCATCAATTGATCTGGACGGATGGGAAAGAACACAAGTACATTGAAGAGTCAGGCACCATGAATGTGATGTTTGTAATTGACGATACGTTGGTTACCCCATCTACAGGAGATTCGATTCTAAAGGGAATAACGAGGGACAGTGTTCTGTCTCTTGCCCGGCAATGGGGAATGAAAGTAGAAGAGAGGAGAATATCGGTTGATGAATTAATTGAAGCGCTAAAAAAGGGTAGGGTAACGGAGGCCTTTGGAGCAGGAACAGCGGCAACCATTGCACAGATTGAACTGATTGGCCACGAAGGAGAAGATCATTACTTGCCGCCCATCGAAGGAAGGGAGTTTTCCAATAAAGTTTATAAAGCACTTGATGAGATGAAGCGAGGGCTTTCTGATGACCCGTACAATTGGATTTATAAAATTTAATTGAGGAGCCATCGTACATGCTTATAATCCCCGGTTGTGGATTATATTTATAAGGTGAGACACTTCATCATTGTAGGGCTAATATTTATTTTGGGGTCGAATAGCTTATGTGCACAACCTCAACTTGCGCTATTAAAGAAGGATGGAATTATTACCCGATTCGAAGAAGGAGAATATATTCGATTTCAGCGGAAAGGAAGTGACGATTTTATTAGGGCAATAATAACGGGAATTCATCCCGGTTATTTCATGCTCGGAGAAGATACGATTTATCATTACGAAGTCACAAAGGTTGATATTAGAAGTAAAACAACCACAAGTTTTAAAGTAGCATCGATTGGGAAAGCTTTAATACTGGCTGGAGTTTCGTTGATCTTCATTGATGTATTTAATACAGTAGTCATTCAGGATCGTTCGTATAAAGTAGAAAAGGGAGTAGGAAGTGCCTCTTTGGCATTGGTTGGAGTGGGAGGGTTGATGCAAATAGTAAATAATAACTACTTTAGAGTGGGTCGGAAGAGAAAACTGGCGAGTCTCAATCTCAGATAAACCAACTGCAACTGACCGATTTCATTATCTTTGAAAAAATTTGAACTATGACTATAGAACAGTTGAAAGACTGTAAGGCCCGTGTAACGGCCTTGAGGAGGTATCTTTGACTACGATCGTAAGATTGTAGAAATAAAAGACGAGGAATTAATTACCCACCAGGCAGATTTTTGGAACAATCCTAAAGAAGCGGAGGTGTTGCTGAAAAGCATACGCTCTAAAAAAATCTGGACGGATGAGTTTGCAGATGTGAATAAACAACTTGAGGACCTGGAAGTGCTCTATGAATTTCATGAGGCAGGGGAGGTAAGTGAAGAAGAGCTTGATAAAGAATACAACAAAGTGTTCGAAGCCATTGAAGACCTTGAGTTTAAGCGAATGCTGAACAAAGAGGAAGATCAGTTGAGTGCGATGATTGAGATCAACCCGGGTGCCGGTGGTACGGAGAGTATGGACTGGGCGGATATACTGAATCGCATGTATATCATGTGGGCTGAAAAATCCGGATATACTGTAAAACAGGTTAGCTATCAGTCGGGTGAGGTGGCAGGAATTAAATCCGCTACATTGGAAGTGGACGGACCTTTTGCCTATGGCAAGCTAAAATCAGAACTTGGGGTGCATCGCCTGGTACGCATTTCTCCTTTTGATTCTAATCAAAGAAGGCATACTTCTTTTGCATCCGTGTTTGTTTATCCTGTTGTGGATGACACCATCAACATTGAAATTAATCCCGCTGATATTGAGTTGCACACTTCCCGCTCCGGAGGTGCCGGTGGTCAGAATGTAAATAAGGTTGAAACGAAAGTACAGTTGACGCACAAACCAACGGGTATTGTGATCGTTTGTCAGGTGGAAAGATCCCAACATGCCAATAGGGAAAAGGCGATGCAAATGTTGAAGTCGCGCTTGTATCAATTGGAAATAGATAAACGAAATTCTGAACGCGACAAAGTGGAGGCTGGAAAAATGAAAATTGATTTTGGCTCTCAGATCAGGAATTATGTGCTGCATCCTTACAAGTTGGTAAAAGATGCGCGAACAAATGTAGAACGTCACGATGCGCAAAACGTGCTTGATGGTGATCTTGACGATTTCATAAAAGCTTATTTATTGGGTGCACAAGAGGCGGGTGTAAAACCATGAGTGGAGAAAAGGTGATGCAAAACACCTACTCTCTTCAATTTTGGTTATTGTGTACAAGCTCGTTGATGTTTTTCGCGAGCTTTAATATGATTCTTCCCGAATTGCCCTCCTACCTGACCAGTCTTGGAGGGGCGGAATACAAAGGCTTAATTATTTCTTTGTTTACGATCACGGCTATGTTGTCCCGTCCCTTCAGTGGCAAACTGGCAGATAGTGTGGGCAGGGTTCCCATTATGATGGTGGGATCTATTGTATGCTTTATTTGCAGTGCTTTTTACCCAGTAATTACCGGTGTTCTTGGTTTTTTCTTATTGAGGTTGATCCATGGATTTTCTACGGGGTTCACCCCTACAGGACAAACAACTTACTTATCGGATATCGTGCCGGCCAACAGGAGGGGAGAAGCGATGGGCTTTTTAGGAACAGCCGGAACAATTGGGATGGCAGGAGGACCCGCTTTAGGAGGAACCATTACCAATCAAATCTCCATGGATGCCATGTTTTATTGCTCTTCCTTTTTTGCATTGAGTTCGATTTTAATTCTTGTTGGAATAAAAGAAACACTTCCTGTTAAAAAGAAATTTTCTCCTTCAATGCTCAAAATAAAAAGGACAGATCTTTTTGAGCCCAGGGTGCTTGTACCCTGCCTGGTAATGGCGCTTTGTGCTTTTTCATTTGGAACAGTTTATACGGTCATTCCTGACTTTGGGGAATTTGTAGGGATCAAAAACAAAGGATTGCTTTTTACTTATTTCACTTTGGCTTCTTTGTTAGTAAGGTTTATGGGAGGCAAAGCTTCTGATATTTATGGGCGTGCACAAGTTTTGAAGTTTTCCACGGTTTTAATTACAGGGGCTATGCTGATAATAGGTACCGCAAAGTCTGGCCTTGTTTTAACAATAGGTGTTTTTGTATATGGATTGGGACATGGGATCACCGCACCCACATTACTTGCATGGGCATCGGACCTAAGTGACGATAAGAGAAGAGGGAGAGGATTGGCTTCCCTTTACATTTTTATGGAGATAGGAATTGGGGTGGGAGCTTTCGCATCCGGGATTATGTATGGAAACGATGCCTCTAATTTTATAACAACGTTTTTTGTTTGTGCTCTATTAAGCGGAACAGCATTTGTATATTTAATGACAAGAAGAACTGCCCTGAGTGTTCAACTCTAATTACACATGAAATCAAAAATTTTAATTCTCTTCTTTATGGTAAGCCTCGGGGAACTCGTGGCTGTAGCGATAAGTGCAGAACGATTACAATGGGTTTTCAAACCACTTATTATGTTGGTGCTGGGCGCATATTATTATACCCAATCCACTCAACCCATATCTTTGACTAAGAGTGTTATGGCTGCAATTGTTTTTTCCTGGATCGGTGACGTTAGTCTGATGTTTCAAAACAAAAACGAATTGTACTTCATGGTTGGTCTGGGCGCATTTCTTGTTGCGCATATATGTTATGTGATGGCTTACTTTCAACACACTGAGAAGAAAGAAGGAGCCGGTTTGCATGGAATACAAAAATTTAGATTCTCCTTTCCGATTGTGTTGGCCGGCACCGGACTGATTACTATACTTTATGCCCATTTGGGGACACTTAAAATTCCTGTGACCGTATATGCCATAGTATTAATGGTGATGACGCTGCAGGCGCTCTTTCGGTATGGATATACCAATGCTGTAAGCTTTTGGTTTGTATTTGTTGGGGCAATTTTATTTATGATTTCTGATTCTATGATTGCCGTAAATAAGTTTCTGGTACCATTTGAATTAGCGGGATTGGCAATCATGGCCACCTACATCCTTGCTCAGTTTTTAATTGTGAGGGGATTGTTATTCCATTTTGAGAAATAAAAAAAGCGGATTGATTAGTCCGCCCTTTCTAGTGTATTTAACTAACTAAACTAACCTTCTATTTTTCTGATTTTACCGCTTCCAGAGGAATGGTTATTGACATGGTTGGGGCTGCCTTTGTAGCGAACGCTTCCGCTACCGGTTATTCTGGCATCCAGCTCACTTTTTACATTGATTTCAACATCTCCGGAGCCAGTAATGTTTACTTCACATCGGTCCGTTTCTAAGTCTTGCGCCAATAGTTTTCCTGACCCAGAAACACTGGCCTTTACTACTTTTGCCCTTCCGGCCGCAAGTACTTTTCCCGATCCTGACAATCCGAATTTAGCTGTGCCCTCTATTGCATTGGCGATGTATACTTTGCCCGAGCCGCTAACACTGCTGTCTAAATTCCTGCAATTCCCCTTTACCCTCAAATCTCCGGAACCAGAAACATTGGCTTCTAAATCTCCATTGAGATCTACCTGTAGTTCCATTGAGCCAGAACCAGAAACCCTTAAATCCATATTTTCAGATTGAATAGTATTTTCTGCAAGTAAATCCCCAGACCCACTCAAGTAGATGGCATCAATATTTTCTACAGTGATATAAATATTTATTTTGTCACGAGAGTCGTTACCCCAGGAAAACCAACGGTTATTGTCTCTGTTCTCAATGATCAAACGGTCTCCTTTTAAATAAGTCTCGACCTCCCTTATCGCCTCCTCATTACCTTCCAATACCACTTTCTGTGGACTGCCCTGTCTTAGATATAATTTTCCGGATGTCCGGTAGGATATCTCTCTGAACGTGCTTACGTCCCTTGTTTCTTTGGACTGTGCAAATGAAACATTTGAAATCATCAATACAGCCAATGCCAGCGTTGCAATTGTTCTCATATCTAATTAATTATTGCGTTTTGTAGGATTCTTTACTTTTTAAGACTCCCAAATTATTACATAGGTTGCACGTTTGAATGACTTTGTGCGGATAAATGAGTGAATCGGGTAATAAATGGAATCAATGGACCAATTCTCGTACTTAACTGTAGATGGAATTAGCGAAGGCCTTTATAAAGAGAAGGGAAGCAAGTTTATTTCATTTGTATTCCCCGTGGAATCAGAAGAAGAGGCGAAACGCCATTTGGAGAGAATAAAGAAACAATTTCATGATGCGAGACATCATTGCTTTGCCTGGATTATCAGACCGGATAAGTCGCTCTATCGTGCATCAGACGATGGGGAACCCAATCATTCGGCAGGAGATCCCATCCTGGGGCAGCTCAGATCAAAAAATCTTACCCATGTGATGGCGGTGGTGGTTCGCTATTTTGGAGGAACCAAATTAGGTGTAGGAGGATTAATCGTTGCATACCGATCTGCAACTCAGGATGCCCTTGATAAAGCCATCATTGTTGAAAAAGAAATTGAGGAAAACGTCACCTTGAAATACGATTATGCGTATACCTCAGAAGTTATGCGCTTGGTTAAGGATTTTGATCTAACGATCCTGTTTCAGGACTTTCAATCGGAATGCAAACTTCAGGCATCAATAAAGTTGAAATGGAAAGAGCGTTTTGTTGAAAAAACCAACCTATTGAATGCCACCGGAACATCAATAAATGTGGAATGGTCAGACTAACCCATTAAAAATGAAAACAAGTATTGTATTGGTTATGCTGTTGGTAACATTTGCCACCTCCTTCTCTCAATCTGTAAAGAAGGTGTATGTGTGTACACCTTGTGGGTATGAATGCGACCTTAAAGAATATAATTCCCTGGGAACCTGTAACTCATGTGGGATGGCTTATGTTGAAAAATCGACTGTTGATTTTGATAATATCACATTTGCTGAAATGTGCGACAGAGTAAAAAAGAATAAAGATATTTTACTGCTGGACGTGCGCTCTCCAGGCGAGTTCACAGGGGAAACATCGATGTCATCGTTTGGTCATTTCAAGGATGCGATTAACATTAATGTTAGCGAGTTGCCTGCCAGGCTTGTTGAGTTAGAGGCTTACAAGAATAAAGAGATAATCGTCTATTGTTCACATAGCCACAGGAGCCCAAGGGCTACCTATTTGATGAAAACGAATGGATTTAAGAATGTTTCAAATGTGTCAGGAGGGGTTTCTATTCTGGAGCGGGAGTTTGGAAATAATGAATGTATATCCAAATTATTTGTAAGTCATGTAAAATAAAAAAGACCCCGAATTATTCGGGGTCACTGTACTGGGAAAAATTAGTTTATTTTAATCTTACCTGTAAACTACCCATGTACATGCTTTTGTCATTCAGAATTTCAATTCTGTAAATACCTGATTTCAATTTTGACTTAGGTTTATATTCCATCTTTACCTGTTTGGTCTGTTTTACATATCCGGTATTGTCATTAGAGGCAGTCAGCATCGGAGTTTCTTCCAATTCAACCATGGCAATTGTGCCATCCTTTGGGGTTAATAATTTTCCGCTTGGATCAGTGATTTTAAATTGAAGATTTTCACTTGATACATTTGCTGAAATAATAAAATTGACGTCAAGTTTTTTTGTTTTTTTGGCTGACACTGTCAATTTAGACTTCTTGAGTGCTTCTACACGAATGTCATCAAGAGATGCGATTTGTGTTTTGTTCAATTCATCTTCCAGGCTTTTGTTTTTCACCTGGAGGCTTGCAATCATTTTGTTTAATGATTCTTTCTCTCTGTTGGAAGCATCCAGTGAATTATTTAACGATGTAAGTTGCCTTTCCAAATCAGATTTTATTTTTTCTACATCCACCAATTGCTGCTTGTATTGTTTCATTGAAGCATTCTCTTTTTGCATCTTCTTCAGCTCACTCTCTTTCATCGCAATTTTAGATGAAGCATTGCTGAGCATCTTATCAAGATCTGAGTTTTTACCCTGAAGGGAGGCGATAGACTGCTTTAGCTTGGTGAGTTCCTTGTCAAGAGAAAGTTTCTCAGAAAGCATTTTTTCTGATTTCAACTTTTCAGTGTTAAGTCCGTTTTCTAGTGATTGGTTGGCTTCATAAAAAATTACAAGGCCAACTAAGGATATAGCCAGCAGAAATGTAACTGTTGCTGCTATTATCTTTGGGTTTTGAATTGCTTTTGTCATCGTTTTAAATTTTTTCTCAAATGAACGATAGGCGAATGAGTGCCTGGTTAAGGCGAGATTAAGAAGCAATTAAAATAAAGATGAATCTCAATTTTAGGCTGAAATGGGCATAATTACTATCACCTCCGTCCCCTTATTCAGTACTGATTTAATTTTGAATGTAGCTTTGTGCATTTTTAAAATGGCATCTACCAATGAAAGCCCTATGCCATGACCACTTGTTGTGATGACGTTTTTACCCCGTTGGAAAGGTTCTGTCACAATCTCAAGGTCACCAGGGGAAATACCGATGCCATTGTCACGAAGTGAAAGGGTGAGCTTATCCTTTTGGAACGATAAGGTAACATAAACTGTGTGATCGTTTGAGTATTTACAACCATTCTCAATCAGATTAGTTAGCGCTGTCTTAATTAATTGCTCATCCCCATCCATAGTAAGGTGTTGGTCATCTAAGTCTTCACTTAGGGATATTTCTATCTTGTAATCCGAATGATGTTTTAGTAATTCTTCCCTGGCTTGCCAAAGTAATTCATCTACCCTAAGCTTTGTGAAAACTTTATCTTGTTCCTGATTGCTTGTTTGTGCCAGCAAAAGGAGTTTGTTGGCAATGCTATTCAGATTTTTTATATCTTCTAATATAGATTTAACCGATTTTTTATATTCATTTGAAGTCCTGTCTTTCATAAGCAATACCTCCAACTGCCCGGTGATAGCTGTGAGAGGTGTGCGAAGTTCATGAGATGCATTGGCGATAAAGTTCTTCTGTGTTTTGAATGCACTCTCGAGACGGTCAAGCATTTCATTGAATGTATGTGCTAGCAGTGCTATTTCATCCTTTCCATTTCCTTCATCCACACGAAGATTCAAACTCGAAATGGAGATATCATTCACGTTGGAAACGACTCTCGAAATTGGCTTTAGCGCACGTCCAGCATATATATACCCAGCTATGGATACAACAAAAATGCTAGCACAAAAAACTATAATTAGAATTAACCTAAGGTTATGAAGTTTATTTAGGCCATAGATGTCCACTGCCCCAGTTATAACCACAAAGCGATCGTAAACCCCAGAAAATAGAAATCCAAGAATTTCATAATCACCCTGTTTAAAACGCACTTCTTCCTCCAGCCTGATTTTGTCTAAAAGCTGATTGTTTATTTTGATTTCAAGTTGTTCGTCCGTGCTGAATAATATTTCGTTTTTAAAGTTGTAAATAATTATTTTTTCTTTTGGAAGACTGAGTGGGTTGTCGCGTTCAATTCTTCGCAAGAGGGATGCATTCACCTCTTCTACTTCAATGAGCAGCTTTGCTGTGCTTATAGCCTTATTCATCAACCGGTTATAAAAATCGTCTTGGCGATAGTCTGCTGAAGAATAGTAGATCGAGATTGAAGCGAGAGTGCTGATAACAGCCACAATCACGATGAATAGGAAGGTGAGTTTGTTTCGGATATTCATCACTCCTCATTGGTGAATATATAACCCATACCTACTCTGGTATGAATTAGTTTATTTGGAAATTCCTTGTCAATCTTTTTTCTTAAAATATTGACATAGACATCGACCACATTAGTTCCTGTATCAAAATTTATATCCCATACCTTTTCTGAAATATCGATTCTGGATACCACTCGCCCTTTATTTCTCATAAAGTATTCCAACAAACTATATTCTTTAGCGGTCAGTTCAATTATTTTTCCACCTCTTATTGCTACTTTTTTATTAAGGTCTAATTCAAGGTCCGCTACTTTTAATTTATTAGCTACCTCAGAAACAGTAAATGCTCTCCGTGTAAGCGCCTTTATTCTGGCAAGGAGTTCCTTGAATTCAAATGGCTTTACAAGGTAGTCGTCAGCACCCGAGTCGAGGCCTGTCACTTTATCATCGGTAGTGCCGAGTGCTGTCAGCATGAGTATGGGTATATCCGGCTTATTACTTTTTATTTTTTTACAAAGCTCAAGCCCGTTGATATAGGGAATAATAATATCTAGTATTATAATATTGTAATCTTTCGAGAGGGCTAATTTTTCTCCAATTTGCCCGTCATAGGCAATATCCACATCGCAATTATTTTCTTCTAGGCCCGTTTTAATAAAAGCGGAAACCTTTGGTTCATCCTCTACTACCAATACTTTTAATTTTTCCATTGAGCCTGAAAGGTAATTAACGATCTGTCCAGAACTATCTTGTTCCACTGTTAATTTATCTATTTTGCATTAAATTTTTTATAAAATGTTTGGTCATCGGAAGGCCGCACTTGGCTTTATTTTCGTAACGCTACTCATTGATGTGATAGGTTTTGGAATCATCATTCCGGTGATGCCCAAACTGATACAAGAACTTACCGAAGGCACTTTGGCCCAGGCTTCCAGCTATGGTGGCTGGTTGCTTTTTGCCTATGCATTCATGCAATTTATTTGCGCCCCTATAGTTGGCAACCTCAGCGATCAGTTTGGAAGAAGACCTATTCTTTTGGCTTCCCTTTTTGGATTTGGAATTGATTATTTATTCATGGCTTTTGCTCCCACATTGGCGTGGCTTTTTCTTGGGCGTGTGGTGGCTGGAGTTATGGGAGCTAGTTTTACAACAGCTTCAGCCTATATCGCGGATGTAAGTACACCTGAAAAGCGGGCTCAGAATTTTGGGATATTGGGTGCAGCATTTGGATTGGGCTTTATCATTGGCCCTCTCATAGGTGGTCTGGTAGGTGTATATGGAACTCGCATTCCTTTTTTGGTTGCAGCCGGACTCACATTGATCAATTGGTTGTATGGATTTTTCATTTTACCAGAATCTTTGTCATCTGACAATAGGAGAACTTTTGAGTGGAGAAGAGCCAATCCGGTGGGATCTCTTATGAGTTTGAAAAGATTTCCGATAATCATGGGATTGATAGTCTCTTTGGTGTTGGTTTATATATCTGCACACGCAGTTCAAACCAATTGGTCCTACTATACAATAGAAAAATTTCAATGGGATGAGCGCATGATAGGAATTTCCTTGGCGGTTGTAGGTATTGTGTTTGCGGTTGTGCAAGGAGGATTGATCAGGGTGATTATCCCAAAGCTGGGTCAGGAGCGAAGTGTGTATGTGGGTTTGGGCATGTATGCGTTGGGCTATTTTCTTTATGCCATTGCTACACAAAGCTGGATGATGTTCGCAATCACGGTACCCTATTGTATGGGGAGTATCGCAGGGCCTGCACTTCAGGGAATCATATCTAACCAGGTGCCTGCCAATGAACAAGGTGAGTTACAGGGAGCCCTGACCAGCTTAATGAGTGTTACGGCAATTGTTGGGCCACTATTGATGACACAAATATTTTATTTCTTTACCCGGGTGGATGCTCCTGTTTACTTACCCGGTGCCCCAATGTTGCTCGGAGGTGTATTAACCGTGATCAGTGCTCTTTTAGCAAGAAAAAGCTTGAAGCGAAGTTTATTGTCAAAGCCTGTGACTAATTGATAGTGGACTTCTTTAACTCAGTATTGAATACATCACCAACATAACCCCATCTCTTTTCCATCTCACCCATCCTGTAGGCACTATGCGATCAGCTAATCCTACAGTGGAGACCAGCAGCCAATCACCCTTCACGGCAATGGGTCGCAGTTGTGCGTCTGGTACTTGTGCAAGGATACTGGCATTATCCTGCGGACTAATCCTTATTGGATTTTTGTCAACATCAATTATTTCTACGGCTACAATTTCTGTCAAATAGGTTCCCCACTCGGTGTATCCAAATGCGTGCCTGTCTACCCACCGGGTAAGCCCGTTGGTGTTGTTGACTATCACCTCGAGCCAATTTTGAGAATATGTAAGTACACGAAAGGTAAAAATGCCATAATCGAGCTTTAAGTGTTCTGGAACCAACCAGGGAGGGGCAGTGGCAATGTCGGTATAATGCTCACCTTTTTTGAAGGTAATGCTGTCAATTGGTTTAAACCGATCAGGTAACACATCAAAATCCGGAGTGGCATAAAAATATAGCGATCTTCCTGGTTCAATAGTCGGGGAAGCAATACCAATGCCCAGGGGCAATACAAAATTGGGATCAAAGCGTTGTGCGTCTACCTGAATGCTATTTAACATACCAGAGAATGCGAGGAGAAGAGACAACGATCTTATGGATTTCATAATGGTTAAATTATAGTACAAGCTCATCTAACTAAAGTTACTTATTTTTTAGTTTTGATAATCCCTTTTCTATAAAAATCCAACGCCTTGTTTAGAACCTGATTGATCATTGCAATATCTATATCATCATTTGGATTAATCCTCATTACTTTCATTCTCTTTCGATTGCCCTTCTCAAGTAGTGGGTGACCAATTCTATTACCTTCTACAATTCCAATATAGGGCTCATTGGTTTTCTTGTCGAGTCGTAGATAGCAAAACATTTTTCCTTTATAACAGAAAAATGGCATGGCATACTTCCATGTTGTGGAAATGTTGGAATCAAGGTTGAGGATAATTTCTCTCAGTGTTAATAAACAACTTTTATTTGGCTCGTTTTGATTGATATAAAAGTTGTCGATGACTCTTTCCATTTGTCAAATACTAATAAATAAAATGAAGATGCGATGGCAATATTTCAATGACCAACTCCTTGCCTTCTAAATATTCACCGTCAACGTGTGCCTGAATGCTAGTGCCTTTACTGAAAATTTTTATTTTATTGGACTGAAAATATTCTATGAATGATAAAGACAAGTGTTTTCCTTTTTCAATGGTTGGTAAAAACCATAGCCGTTTTAGGACAGAGAGTTTTTTAACAAGAATGATATCCAGAACGCCATCGTTGGGCATCGCCAGTGGAGCGACATAAAAACCACCTCCATATCTTTTCCCGTTGGCAACGCTTATCATCAGGTACTTATCTTCAACCGAATGATCCCCTGATTGGATATAAAATGTACGTTCCTTATAAAAGAAAATGTGTTTTAGAATGTGAATAAAAAAAGATGTTTTCCCATTGAACTTTTTAGTGTTCAATAAACTTTTAACCACAGCACCTTCAAAACCTACCCCGACTCCATTAATAAAGAATTGATCATTACATTTCCCCACATCAATGGGTTTAGGAGTCGATTGCAAAACATATTGAATTTGATTTTCAACAGACATCTTTTTATAAAGGAGTGCGTAGAAATCATTTCCTGTCCCTCCATCAAAAAGGCTGAGTGGTTTTTTAATATCATTAAACTGGTTAACAAAGTAATTAAGGGTGCCATCTCCACCCACAATCCACGCTTGATCAAATTGATATATGGCCTTGCCCCACTCCGTTTCCCGAAAAATCTGAGAATCGATTTTGATGTTGTTCAACAACCTTTGAATTTTAAGCGATAGCCTGATCGCTTTTCCATTACCAGCCATTGAATTCGTTACTATTGCGATCCTCATAGAAAAAGCAGCTTTATGGATTTGAATTCACAACCAATTGATCCTGATGCATACGACTGCCTTAAACTTAGTCAAATTACCATTTACCTATAACCGTTTTTTAGCCAACTCCTTTTTTACTAGTTTTATCCAATACCTAAACAACTATGAACACAAAATACCTAAACCCACTTATTGTATTAAGTTTTGCAGTCTTGTTCTCAATGTGTAGTAGCCCTCAGCCTACTGAAAAGATAGCATCAGGATCGACTTATGAAGAGTTAGTGCAGTTTTTTAATGACTGGCGTGAATTTGAATCACCTGAAATAATAGATGGAGTACCAGATTATTCTTTGGCTTCAATGAAAAAGCAATATGCTGAACTAATAACCTGGCAGGATAGGCTTAATAACTTTGACACCACAGGATGGCCAATTAAACATCAAATAGACTGGTATTTGATTTGGGCGGAAATGAATGGACTTGATTTTGCGCATCGCGTGAAACAACCCTGGTCTCGGGATCCTGCATTTTATGTGTGGTTTTATCCTTACCCAACGGATGTGCCAGAGCGTGAAGGGCCTAATATGTTTGGTGCCGTGGAATTGCCAAAATACAAGCAGCCCTTGTCTGCGGAAGACGCAGCAGAAATCACAACACGTTTCAAAATGGCACCAGCGGTATTTGAAACTGCAAAGGTTAATCTTACTGGTAATGGAAAGGACTTGTGGGTATTGGGAACCCGATCAATTCGTGAGCAAAGTGGTGAGTTTGCATCGTTTGCTGAAAAAGTGAAAGATTCTTTTCCAGAGCTGGCTGCTGCGGCATTGGAAGCCAAAGAAGCCTCGGATCAATTGGCTGTGTGGTTAGACGAACAAGCGCCATTAAAAACGGGCACATCGGGTGTAGGAAAGGAAAACTATACCTGGAACCTTAAGAATGTACACTTGCTTCCATACACCTGGGAGGATGAAGTACTGTTGATGGATCGCGAGTTGAAGCGTTCTCATGCTGCTTTGAGGTTTGAGGAACACCAAAACAGGAACCTGCCTAAATTGGAAAAGGCCAGCAATCCACAACAGTTTGATAAGATGCTGGAAGACGCACATGTGGAGTTGATGAAATTTTACAAGGATCAGGAAATTATTACGATAAAGGATTATATGGAGCCGGCCATGCGTGAACAGATCATGGAGTTTGTACCAGCTGAAGGAATCCGTGGTTTCTTTCATGAAATACATTACCGCGATCCAATGCCATTGAACTGTCATTTCTTTCACTGGATTGAGCTCGCACGTATTAGAGAAGAGCCTAATGAGAGCCCCATCAGAAAGCACGCTTCGCTTTATAACATATTCGATGCACGATCTGAAGGAATGGCAACAGCCATGGAAGAGTTGATGATGAATGCGGGCTTATATAAAAACAGACCACGTGGGCGTGAGTTGGTTTATATTATGCTGGCACAACGTGCAGCACGTGGACTCGGTGGTTTATATCAGCATGGTTTGGAAATGGATTTTGAGGAATCAACAAAATATGCTTCGAAGTGGGTGCCATGGGGACTACTGCCTGCGGATGGAGGAACCATCCAACATGAAGAGCATTTCTATTTGCAACAACCTGCTTATGGCACGAGTTACGTAATCGGAAAATTGGAGATTGACAAATTGATTGCCGAATACGCGCGTCAACGAGAAGGAAATTTTGTGATGAAGGAATTTATGGATGAGTTCAGTCGTGTAGGCGAGATTCCGATATCACTGGTGTATTGGCAAATGACAGGCGACAAATCCATGTTAAATGAGGTATTGAAGTAAGGATTTTATAGGATTAGTTAATTCATTTTGATCTGACCATGAAATACTTCTCTCTGTTGTTGCTTCTTATGTTTTCTTGTTCATCATCTGAGAACAAAAAATTATTTGACATTGATGAACTTACGGTTGAAAACATTCATGCTGCGTTTCGATCGGGGGATTTGAGCAGTGAACAATTGGTCAAGCAGTATATTAAACGGATTGAAACTTATGACCAATCCACGGGGCTTAATTCTATCCTATTGATCAATCCGGAAGCGATTACTATTGCGAGGGCATTGGATGAAGAATTTAAAACATCGGGAGTACTTCGTCCATTGCATGGTATTCCACTCATTGTAAAAGATAATTTCAATACCAGTGGACTTCAAACCACTGCAGGGTCGGTAGCGCTGAAAGGCTTTATACCCAAAGAAGATGCTTACCAAATTAAGAAACTGGTCGAAGCAGGTGCGGTAGTGCTTGCGAAATCCAACATGGCGGAGTGGGCGTTTACACCGATGCATACGCAAAGTAGCATGGGTGGTGAAACGTTGAATCCTTATAACCTGGGTCATGTGCCTGCCGGCTCGAGTGGAGGGACTGGCGCTGCCGTAGCCAGCAACTTTGGAACAATTGGCGTGGGATCTGATACAGGTAATTCCATCCGTGGGCCCTCTTCACACAATTGTCTGGTGGGATTCCGTACTACTTTAGGGCTTACCAGCCGCGAAGGCATTGTTCCGCTTTATTTAAGAAATGATGTAGGGGGTCCGATGTGCAGAACCGTGGAAGATGCAACACGCATGTTACAAGTTATTGCGGGATACGACCCTAACGACCCAATTACAAAGCACAGTGAGGGCAAGGTACCTGCCAACTATCTGACTTATTTGGATAAAAATGGGTTGAAGGGAGCCCGAATTGGTGTGTTGAGACAATTAATGGAGGATGTACATCCGGAAGTAAACCAATTATTTGATGAAGCCATTCGAGATATGATTGCACATGGAGCGGAAATTGTTGATCCACTCGTTGTCGGGAATTTTGATTCACTTCGTGCACACCAGTGGTGTGGTGGATTTAAAAATGATATTGCCAATTATCTGTCCACTTATGTGCATTGGGACTCGCTTCAAAACATCGATGACATCATCGCTTATGGCCATAATTCGGAATTAGTAAAAAACAGATTGATAGCGCAACGGGATCGTGTTGGTCGTGGTGGATCGGTAACAACACCTTGTGCCGATGCCTATACAGATGAATTGAGAATTGCTTTTCGCAATGCCATAGAATCGGAAATGGACAGGTTGAAACTCGATGCCATCATTTATCCCACCTGGAATTATCCGCCCGCAAAAATTGGGGATGACGAAGGATACAAAGGCGACAACAGTCAGGTGATCGCTCCCCACACCGGACAACCGGCCTTTACCATTCCTATGGGATTTACTGAAAATAATTTACCTGCAGGAATTCAGTTTCTGGGGCGTATGTTTGATGAACCTACGTTGATCAAGCTGACCTTCAGTTACGAGCAAGCAACACACCACAGAAAGAAACCCAATTTAGTTCAATAGTATTTTCCTGTATCCAGGTTTCTCTTTATCTCATTGAATGGTTTTACAACCCCGTGCATTGCAATGTAAGTACCTTCATCCAAAAGGTTGGCGGCAGCAATGGCGCATCCAATGTTGATGGGTGCATCAGAGTTGCTAAACTGTTCTGGACGCATAGCCCCCGTGATGATGATAAGTTTATTTTTTACCTGGTCGGATAAGTAGGAAGCTGTTTCCATCATGGTGTCGGAGCCATGAGTTATTATAATTTTATCTACAGATTGTTCATTGATTAATACTGCAAGCTTCCTCCTGTCGGCATCAGTGATCTCGAGACTATCTTTTTGAAATGCGGTTAATATCTCATATTCAAATGAAGGGTTGAGTTTTGCCAGTACTCGCGTTGTGGCAGGTTCACCAAATTCAAAGGCCCATCCTTTGGTGGTGTGCGGGTAATCTTTGTCTATCGTACCTCCTGTTTGGATAAAGATAATTTTCATAAAACCGAAGCTTAGATTACTTTTTCTTATAAACAGATTTTCCTCCTACAAAGGTTTGAAGAACCTGGGTTTCCCTAATCTTCTCTGGTTTTATTTTGGTTAAGTCCTGATCGACAATGACGAAATCTGCAAGCTTTCCGGGCTCCAAAGACCCTTTAATATTTTCATCGAAAGATGCATAAGCGGCATGAGTGGTGTAGCCTGCCAATGCCTGCTCAACAGTAATCTTTTGTTCAGGTACCCATCCATCAGGATTTTGATCATCGAGTGTTCTGCGCGTCACTGCTGCATAGATTCCCTCAAGAGGAATGGGGGGAGCCACAAACCAATCACTTCCGAAGGCTACTTTCACTCCGGTATCGAACAGTGATTTGAAAGCGTATGTAGTCTTAATCCTTTCAGCCCCTATCACCTTTTCAGCCCAGCGACCATCATCTATTGCATGATAGGGCTGCACACTTGGAATTACCTTTAATGCAGCCAGTCTTTTAAAATCATCCGGAATAAAATGTTGTGCATGTTCAATTCTGAACCTCCTGTCTTTCATTCCATTTTCTTTCTCCACTTTTTCATAAATATTGAGCAAGGTGTGAATGGCCTTGTCACCAATGGCATGCACGATGAGTTGTAAGTCAGCTTTGTCTGCCGCAGAGATCCATTCGTAAAGTTTTTCAGGAGGGTTTGTGAAAAATCCTGAATCATTGGGAACGTCCGTATATGGTTCAAAAAAAGCAGCAGTATGTGATCCCAATGATCCATCCACAAAACCCTTCAGCCCACCGATTTTTAGCCATTTATTGCCACTCCCTTCTTTTTTAATCTTTTCCGATAATACGGCCCAATCCTTAAGAGGCATTGCAGCATATATTCTGGTGATTAAACTATTGTTATTGCGGGCTCGCTCAAGTGCTTCCATATATCCTGCCATGTGATGCACACTGGTTACCCCTTGAGCGGCTACATAATGCATTGCGGCTTGAAGTGCCTGGTCTACTTGTTGGTCTGATGGGGGAGGAACCTTAGCATCAATTAAATCAGATGCTCTATCTTTAAAAATCCCTGTAAGATTTCCTTTTTTATCTCTTACTATGGTGCCCCCGGTTACATCCTTTACCGTATTGTCAATTCCCGCTGCATTTAATGCGGCTGTATTGGCCAAAGACATATGACCATCCAACCTTGTTACCCAAACAGGATGATGAGGAGTGAATTGATCAATCCATTCTTTTGTCGGAAGCTCACCTCCCCAATTTTCGTGGTTCCAATCTCCTCCTAAAATCCATGTACCTGGCTCTTGCGTTGCCGCAAATTCTTTGATGCGGTTGGCAAACTCTTCTGGTGTTTGGGCATCCCGTAGTTGAACGGATGAAAGGTTAAAACCACCTGTGAGAAAATGAACGTGGCTATCAATGAATCCGGGGGTAATAAAGTGACCCTGGGCATCCAGTGTTTCAGTTTGATCCGTCTGATATTTTGCCACTGCTTCATTCGACCCAACAAACAGTAAGGTATCTGCTCTTATGGCCATGGCTTGTGCATAGGGCTGTTCTTCATTTCCTGTCCAGATGGTGGCATTTGTAATCACCAGGTCAGCTGGTTCTGATGGATGGGTGCAAGAAATCAATGAAGTAAGGAATGCAATACCTAAGACTAATTTGGCTATCGAATGCATGGTGTGGCGAGATTAATGCGTTTTATAATCGGAGTTGGAATAAATAAAATTATATTAAATTCCAGTGGATTGTATACTTCTCTATTGGAATTTGTGTTTTTCAATATTGAATAATTAAATTAACTGCCTTGAATCAGTTTGTTGTCAAACAATAACCAATTGCATTATGAACTTTTCTGAGATACTTAATCTTTTTCGCCAGGGGAAAACCGGAGCAAAAAGCCATATGAAAAACTTAATTGAGATGGCGGCAGTAGATGGCAACTTCGATGACGTGGAATATGATTTGCTCAGGCTAATTGCCAAAAGAAATGGTATTTCAGACAGTCAATTGAAGGCCATTAAGGCCAATCCTGGTGCAATTAAGTTTGAGATCCCTGAAGATCCTAAAGAAAGGTTTTATCAATTGTACGATCTTGTTCACATGATGACTGTTGACAATGAAATACATCCTGAAGAAACAAAACTTAGTAATCTTTTCGCTATCAAATTCGGTTACCCAAAGGAAAAAGCAGATAGCTTGATTGAGGCCATTCAGGGAAATATTGAGAATGGACAAGATCATGCTGAGACGATGATTCGGGTTGCATTGATGTTGAAATAATAACTGCACATTGATTTTAATGATGGCCCTCTTCTTTTTATTTTAAAAGAATACTTCATGCCTTTTGACTAAATTTGAATACAACAAGGGTACTTCCCTTATAATATTTGTTTTGGGTAAATTATGGGTGAAATGGAGAAAAGGCTATTGATGATCGTTTTGGTTTTAGGGCATATTTCAGCAATTGCCCAGTTTAAGAACATTAAATTATCAGAAGAGGATGAGGGAGGAAAGCCGATGGTGGAGCCGAGTATTACAATTAATCAAAAGAATTCTAAAAACATAATTGCAGCCTACAGCCTCGATCAAATTAAATATACCAAAGATGGTGGAGAAACATGGGAGGGTACAACCGTTACATCTCCCTATGGTGTTTATGGTGATGTTGTCTTAGAATCCGATCCTAAGGGGAGAATCCATTTTTTTCATTTGTCTGATCCTAGTGGGGAAGGCAGAAGCAATGAAGCATGGTTGGACAGAATAGTTGGCCATCAATCGGATGATGGTGGAAAGAGCTGGGATGAAGGAAACTCAATTGGTTATAATTCACCTAAAGATCAGGATAAGCCTTGGGTGGCCATTCACCCTCGCAAAGGAAATCTTGCTGTAACCTGGACGCAGTTTGATAAGTATGGATCTGATGACAAGGAATGTCAATCCAACATCATGTTGAGTACTTCTTCCAATGGAAAAAAATGGAGTGACCCAATCCAACTCAATCAGGAGCCAGGAGATTGTGTGGATGGTGATAATACCGCTGAAGGTGCAGTCCCCGCTATTGGGCGCGATGGAAAAATGTTTGTGACCTGGTCAAATGGAGAGTCCATTTACCTGGATCGATCATACAATGATGGAGAAACATGGCTTCGAAATGATATAATGATTGCTGATCATGTGGGTGGTTGGGATATGAAGGTTCCTGGATTGGGCAGGTGCAATGGAATGCCAGTACTACGCGTAGATAATAGCCCGACAAGATCTGTAGGTGTACTGCATTTGATTTGGGCGGATCAAAGAAATGGTGAAACGGATACTGATGTTTGGTATATACGATCCGTTAATCATGGTGATAACTGGACCGCTCCCATGAAAATAGGAACTGATTCAACTAACAGACATCAATTTCTTCCCTGGATGTCGATCGATCAGACTACAGGATATATTTATATCGTTTATTACGATCGTAGAAACTATGACGACAATCGCACAGATGTATATTTGTCCTACTCATCTGATGGTGGCAATACTTTTAAGGAAGAAAAAATCAGTGAATCACCTTTTATTCCCACGGAAGATAAATTTTTTGGAGACTATACCAATATTGCAGCACACAATGGAGTAATAGCACCGATTTGGACTCGCATGGATAACGGTAAGACCAGTATTTGGACTGCCATTATCAAACAAAATCAATTGATTAAAGAGGAAATCCCTAAAAAGAAAGAGTAAACTACTTATCGGATTCAGTCAACGATTTTTCGCTTATGTCTTTAAAGGCACTCACAAAGCTGGAAGCGGGTTGTGCTCCTGAGATTCCATACTTACCATTTACAATATAAAAAGGCACTCCGCTAACACCCCTTTGAGAACTGACCTGCTCCTGGAGTTTAACTTCAGCAAGTCCTTCGTCAGACAATAGTAAGGCAGTTGCTTTGTCGCGATTGAGCCCCGCAGATTCGACAACGTCTATCAGGTTTTCATTCTTAGTAAGATCAATTCCTTTTTCGAAGTAAGCATTGAGCAAAGCCTCCTTTACTTCAGCTTGTACTCCCTCCTGTTTGGCCAGCCAAATAAGACGATGAGCATCTCGTGTGTTGGGAGAATATTTTTGTTGACTGTAGTCAAAATGAAGCCCTTCTTCAGCGGCTACCGCGGCCACGTTGTTCGTCAATTGATTGTATCTGTCTTCTCCCCCAAACTTTTCTATGAGGTATTCCTTCTGATTCCTTCCTTCCTTTGGCATATTTGGATTAAGTTCAAAGGGCAGGTAGCTCACATCAAATTCATATTCTCCTTTCAGTTCTTCGATTGCCTTTTCTAATCTCCTCTTGCCTATATAACACCAGGGGCAAACTACATCTGAAACAACTTCTACTGTGATCTTTTGCATTATCTGAATTTTGATATAGCAACACACGGAATGTCTCAAATAGTTCAGTTCTGGCTAACTATAAAGAACATAAGTAGTTGCGGCTAATGTCAGGTGGGTATTTATAAACCTTTGTTGTATTTTTGTGTTTCAATTGGGAAACAATCAAAAAAACGCAGAAAAATGGTTGAAGAAAAAGTAAAATTTAAGGTTAAGGATATTAATCTGGCCGATTGGGGCCGCAAAGAAATGCAATTGGCTGAGGCTGAAATGCCTGGTTTGATGTCTATTCGCGAAGAATATGGCCCTAAGCAACCCTTGAAAGGAGCCAGGATAGCAGGTTGTCTTCACATGACAATTCAAACTGCTGTATTGATTGAAACATTAACGGCTTTAGGTGCTGAAGTGACCTGGTCGTCTTGCAATATTTTCTCCACGCAAGATCATGCAGCGGCTGCCATTGCCAAAGCGGGTATACCTGTATTCGCCTGGAAGGGAATGAATGAACAGGAATTTGACTGGTGTATTGAGCAAACACTACATGCCTTTGAGGGCGGGCAACCATTGAATATGATTTTGGATGATGGTGGTGATCTTACCAATATGGTATTGGATCGTTTCCCTGAATTGGTGCCTGGCATCAAAGGTATTTCTGAGGAAACGACTACCGGGGTTCATCGCTTGATTGAAAGAATGGAAAAGGGAACACTTCCACTTCCTGCTATTAACGTGAACGACTCGGTTACAAAATCAAAGTTTGACAACAAGTATGGTTGTAAAGAATCTTTGGTTGATGCTATCCGCAGGGCAACTGACGTAATGATTGCCGGTAAGGTGGCGGTTGTAGCAGGTTATGGAGACGTGGGTAAGGGGTCAGCGGCTTCCTTGCGTGGAGCAGGAGCACGTGTGATCATCACAGAGATCGATCCGATCTGTGCACTGCAAGCAGCAATGGATGGATTTGCGGTAAAGAAGATGGACAATGTTGTAAGTGAAGCTGATATTGTTGTTACCACCACAGGTAACTTCAACATTATTGTTGACCGTCATTTCAAAAAGATGAAAGACAAGACCATCGTATGTAATATTGGCCACTTTGATAATGAGATTGATGTGGCATGGCTGAACAAAAACGCAAAGAAGGATACTATAAAGCCACAGGTTGATCTTTATACTTTGGACAGTGGTAATCAAATCATTCTTTTGGCTGAGGGTCGCCTTGTGAACCTGGGCTGTGCAATGGGGCACCCCTCGTTTGTCATGTCCAATTCATTCAGCAATCAAACCCTGGCTCAATTGGAGTTATGGAACAATACGGATCAATATGAGAACAAGGTATACATGCTGCCAAAGCATCTGGATGAAAAAGTGGCTGCCTTGCATTTGGATAAAATTGGTGTTGAGCTGGATGTATTAAGCGAAGAGCAGGCCAAATACATTGGTGTGAAGCCTCAAGGGCCGTTTAAGCCGGACTATTATCGCTATTAATCAGGGATAAATCTTTTTTTGGAGCCCATGTAATTGTAAATTGCATGGGCTTCATATTTTTTAAACTATACAAGATGAAACATTTTTTAATCTTGGTTGCCGTTGCCTCTTTGTTTAGTGCCAGAACTATAACCGAAAAACGGCCTGAGCTGGTTTGTGTAAAAAACAGTAAATCCAAAAACATCTGCTACTACAACTTTATGATTGAAGGAGTGGAGTACCAGTTTATGGATGTAGGGTGCCGGTATTCCAGAGCAAAAATTCTGGAGAAAGTAGAGGCGGGCACCATTGCCTTAGGCAAAGACTGGAAGGTGCCTTGTTAGTAACTCAGCTACTTAAAAAAAAAGAGCATTTAATGTTCTGAATTTTTGCTTCAGATACTGCCAAAAGAAGAAACGCAAAAGAGATTTTAATGGCTGCGACCAGTAGTGCAAATCAGGCAAATATTTCACCTGGAAAATCGAAAACTCGAATATTTTAAATCCATTCTTCTTGCTAAACTCGCTATTACAGAGGGTTAAAAATAGACGAATTAAGGTTGAATCCATCAAAAATGTATAAATAAGATGTATTAAATCTGCTTATTATTACTATATTTGAATAAATAAGTGAATTTATGAGCAGTTTAAACCTTATTCCAACAGAAAAAATAGTCGAACGTCTACGTTACGAGAATCCCTGGTGGGTAACTAAGGAAATACCGGAGCTATACAGCGCCATGTCAAATCGTTTGTATTTCGATTTATTTTATCCTTTCGTAAAAGAAAAAAATGCCCGTAGGGCATTGGTGCTGATGGGCCCCAGGCGCGTGGGTAAAACCGTCATGCTGTTTCATAGCATCGATCAATTACTTATTGAAAAAGTAAACCCACAGCAAATTTTCTTTATTGGAATAGACAATCCCATTTATGTGCATTTGGGGCTGGAGGATATTCTAACGTTGTGCAAGAATGCGCTTCGTCTAAATCACCTCAAAGAATGTTATGTTTTCTTTGATGAAATACAATATTTAAAAGATTGGGAACGCCACCTTAAGGTATTGGTGGATGCCTATCCCGATACCAAGTTCATCGTATCTGGATCGGCAGCGGCTGCATTAAAATGGCACAGTACCGAAAGCGGAGCAGGCCGTTTTACCGATTTTATGCTGCCACCCCTTACTTTTCAGGAGTACATTCATTTGAAAAAAATGAATCACTTGATATACAACGGCAACATCGCGTGGGGAGATAAATGGATTCCCTATTGCCTTACTCACGATGTAAAGGCACTGAACAAAGAGTTTGTGCATTATCTGAATTTTGGTGGCTACCCCGAAGTGGTATTGTCAGAAAAAATTCAAAGCGATATGGGGCGTTATGTAAAAAATGATATTGTGGACAAGGTACTGTTGAGGGATTTGCCCAGTTTATATGGCATTAAAGATGTGCAGGAACTGAACCGGTTCTTTACCTATATCGCCTACAATACAGGCAACGAATTTTCGTATGAAACAATGTCTAAAGAAAGTGGCATACAAAAAGACACGCTAAAAAAATATTTAGAGTACCTGGAGTCTGCCTTCCTGATAAAAGTACTCAACAAGGTAGATGTGAATGCCAAAAGATTAAAGCGGGTAACTAGTTTTAAAGTGTACCTTACCAATCCCTCGCTCAGAACTGCTTTGTTTTCACCTATATCCGAGACCGATGGTGAAATGGGTAATATGGTAGAAACAGCAGTACTATCACAATGGATGCATCGGGAAAATCTTGATTTGACATACGCCCGGTGGAAAGAAGGAAGAAACGAAGGCGAGGTGGACCTGGTGTTGGTAGATGATAAAAAGTTTAAACCTGTTTGGGGTGTAGAGATAAAATGGAGCAATCGTTATTTTGAAAAACCTAAGGAATTAAAGAGTTTACTGCAATTCTGCAAAACGAATGGTTTTCAAAAAGCCCTGGTTACTTCCCTCGACCAGACAGGTGTTAAAAAATTGGAATCCCTGATGTTAACGTTTTTGCCGGCTGCTGTATACACGTATAACATTGGTGATATCACCTTGAAAATGAAAAACTCAAACTAATACTTGTTAATCCCAAAATTGCCCGGAATGTCATGATCCTGATGTTACGATCAGGATCATGACCAAAGTGTCATTGACAGTCTATGATGTGGATCATTAGAATACCCTAAATAATATTTGTCGTGAATTGCCGAGTAAAGGATATAAATGAAGTACATGAATAAAAAAATCCCGCGAAAGTGCGGGATTTTTTGCTCTCCCTCTAGGATCCCGAACTTTCGGGAGACCCTCTGATTAATCCCGCATGTGCGGGACTCTAACCAGCTGGGCCAGTCGTCCATCAGGCACAAAATCAGTTTCGCACAATTTTTCAAGCAACTTCCGACTTTTTTGCCTTTTAATGAATTTTTCAATTCTGATTGCATCGGATTCTGTTTCGCTGCAACTGAAAATGGCTGCTAACCTCCAGGGTCGATACTTTGAAGTAAAAGTGATGTTTGTGGTTGTATTGTGTTCTACCAGTCTACGATGTGGATCATTAGAATACCCCACATAATATTTGTCGTGAATTGCCGAGTAAAGGATATAAATGAAGTACATGAATAAA
>ERZ761609.34-NODE-34-length-209724-cov-13.820345_pt1 | contig 209724 bp, 182 predicted proteins | sample MGYA00511163_ERZ761609 | MGnify/ENA primary metagenome ERZ761609 (study PRJEB28899, sample SAMN02445070) | bioreactor sludge metagenome | biome: EBPR sludge | place: Australia: Brisbane, Thorneside Wastewater Treatment Plant | collected 2011-12-16 ... | reverse complement strand
GCCCCCGCGATGCGAGGGCTTTTTTTATTATCTTGAATAACAAAACAAGTTGTCATGATTCGGTTCTCTTTACTTGTGTTTTCAATCCTGACTTTATCAGCAGGAGCCCAGAAAAAATTCGGCTGTCTGAATGAAAAAGGAGAGCGGCTGATTTTTCCGGAGGAATGGCACGGGTGCAAATGCTGAGTAACAATCAATGGCGATACGGCTATATTGATACAACAGGCAAACTTGTTATTCCGTCCCAATTTGAAAAAGCATCTGATTTTCGTGACGGAGTAGCGTGGATCAAAGTGCCGGGTGGCGATTTTCAATTGATAAACACAAACGGAAAAATCATTTCGAAAAAATCTTACAAGAAAGAGGGGATGTGGTTTTTACACCGAAACTCGCCACCAACATGGAGCATTTCACCAACGGATTATCGCTTGCCTATACCAATCCCAACCGTAAGGGTTTTGGATTTTTCAACCGGGAGCATCAATGGGTGGTGAGGCCGACCTACGATAACGCAACCAGTTTTGAAAATGGTTTTTCCATTGTTGAAATGAATGGTCAAAAAGGAGTGATTGACATCACCGGAAAGATCATCATTCCACTCAAATACCAAAGCATATATGCCAACGCAATTACAGATGGTTATTTTGCCTGTGAGCAAGGGAATAAACGAGAATATCTCAACGCAAAAGGACTGCCCGTAACAACAATTGCTGTGGATTATTTATTATCGGCTAAAGGTCATTTGCTGATGCCGTACAAGTCGAGCGAAAACGGAAAAATGGGCTACCTGAACCGGAATGGAGATATAATAATTAAAGCAGATTACGAAAAAGCAGCCTCCTTTAGTGAAGGAAAAGCATGGGTAATAATTTAATCAGGGTTTAATCAAGAAGGATGTTACCCTGAGGAAAAACCCACCCTTCTCCTTACAACGCTTAACATGAGCCTTGAGTTCGGAGATGTTTTTATCGTTGAGTGAAAGTGCAATTGCCTTGCGGTAAAATTTTATGGCCTTACGGTATTCCCCACGCAATTCGTAGAGCGAACCATACTCATCGTAAACCATACTCTTGTTAATGCTATCGAGTACGAGGGCCTTGTTTAGTATGTTCTCCAATTCATCCAGACGACCTGTGTCACGGAGTAAATAAGCGTAATTCAGATATGTATGTGGAAAGGAAGGATCGAATTTCAGTGCGAGTTTATAGTGCCGTTCTGCTGTTGCAAAATCTGAAAAACGGTTTTTGTACAACCAACCCATGTGATTATGCGCCTTTCCAAATGAAGGCTCTTCACGAAGGATGTCTTCAAGCAAGCGCTTTCCTTCAGCAAGATTACCCTCATCCAAAGCTCTGTCGGCCTCCAAAAAAAGTTCTTCTACATATGAAATTGTATCCACAGTGCTTGTTGTTATTGTTAACCAGAAGACGAAGTCCGCCAATCAGGTTGCCTCAATTTACGGAAATTCCTACAATTCCCCATCTTTGCATTGAAAATGGGACTGATCCTTTGCATAGAGACATCAACAAAAGCCTGCTCCACAGCACTTTGCCGTGATGGTTCGATCATTGCCTCTGAATTCCTTTTTAATGGTGAATACCTCCATGCAGAAAGCCTCAATCCAATGATTTCGGATTTACTTTCCGGCTCTTCTGTTGCATTTAATCAACTGGACGCCATTGCTATTAGTCAAGGTCCCGGCAGTTATACCGGATTAAGAATTGGCACCAGTACTGCTAAAGGACTTTGTTTTGCGCTTGATATTCCGCTAATTGCCATTGACACACTTCAGCTTATCGCCAAAGCCGCAAAACAAGAGCAACCTGCCGACAGGTACATTGCTATGATGGATGCCAGAAGAATGGAAGTGTACACGAAAATTTTTGACACGAACCTGCAGGCAATTACCAAGGCAGAAGCGCTTATTCTGGATGAAAAATCCTTCTCGGATTTCAAAAAGGAATCGCTTACCGTTTTTTGTGGCGACGGAGCACTAAAAGCAAAGTCTTTATTTGAGAAAAGCAATTTCATTTTTTTGCCCGAGATTCATCCCAAAGCTGAATTCATGGTTGAACTAGCGGAAGAAAAATTTTCTAACGGGCAATTTGAAGACACCGCTTATTTTGAGCCTTTTTACCTGAAAGAGTTTCACACTCCTCAGCCAAAATCCTGATCAAGGATCCCCGAATTATCCGGTATACTTTTGTACAGCCTCCGATGAATAAGTAGAGCGTTCAGAATAAAAAAGCCTGCAGCAATTACCCAGGCAGGAAATACTTCATCAAAACTTATATGTCGCGGCGATTCATACATTAAATACGACCATGCCTCCATAACGATCGCTGCAATGATTGCCGAATAATGCAATACACGTAGTTTATGCCTTGAAAGAATCAGGGACAAACTAAAAATGATGAGCAACAAAGGGAAAAACAATAAGGAATAAATTGCAGTACTTTTTGTATGTATGACATAATGCGGAATTGAATTTTCCGAATAATACAAAAGGTCTGACACTCTAGATAAGCGAATCCAAAATCCGGATTGGATTGAAAAAAATGCGAGTCCGATACACAACGGCAGGACAATCCAAAACAAAGGAAAATATTTCAACTATTTATTTAGTTGATTACTTGTTTTCAGCGACAGCAGGACTCAATTTGTCCAAAAATGCTTTTAATGCCGTCCAATATTCTGCGTTATTAGCAGTACTTGGCCACAATGCTGAAGAACCGTGAACGCCTTCTTCACTGGGAGTAAATACCTGCTTGGTGGGAGATGTAACACCGGAAAGCACCTTGTCGATGTCCTTCATTTCCTTTTTCGCTCCTGTTGCAAAAACAGGTTTATCAAGCCCGCTAATGCTTTCGCTAAGATTGGTACCCTTAAGGTATTCTCCGGGAGAAAATGCGACAACAGCGCTTACCTTTTCGTTGCCCTTGGCGATTTTAAGTGCAAGCGAAGCGGAATAGGATGAGCCCCAAAGAATGATCGGATGATTGGTTTTCTTATGAACGAAATCGATTGCTGAAAGAATGTCTTGTTCTGCATCGGCATACTCGCAGCTTTTCTTATCCTTCTTTGCGCGACTCGCTGTTTCGTTAATCATGTCGTTGCATTTATCCCCAGAACGCTGATCGATTGCAAGGCAATTGTATCCCATTTTATTCAGCTCTTTTGCAATTTCACGGTACTCACCACGACTATATCCGGCCTGATGACAAAGGATGATGTAATCTTCAGAAGGAATAACTTCGTAACTGCTAGCCGAAATGGTTAGTCCATCGGTTGATGGGAATTCAATATGACCAAAAACCATAAAGGAATCGCGTGGAGCTTGTTCAGTGATTACAACGGTGTCCGTCTTAACAATCACTTCTTTCTCAACCGTAGTATTGTTTCCTCCGCAGGAAAGGAGTCCTGATACAGCAAGAAGAGATCCGATTACTTTTTTCATAATGCTTTCGTTTTCTTTAAACATAAAAAACCCCGAACCGAAGTCCGGGGTTGTATTATTCTGCAAGTATAATAACCTTGTTATGGTTCACCTCAACTACTCCTCCGCCAACATCAAAGGTTTTTTCTCCTTCGTTGGTTGAAAGCTTAACCACTCCTTTTTTCAATGTGGTAATGAGCGGTGCGTGGTTTTCCAGAATTCCTAATGATCCGTCTTTACCCGGTAAACTTACTGCAGAAGCTTCACCGGAATAAAGATTGCTATCGGGAGAAAGAATATCAACTTTCATAATTCATTATTTACAACAGTTCGGCTAAGCGAGCTTTCGTCGGTCTGTATTATTTCGTGGCGTCTGCCATCATTTTCTTTCCTTTTTCGATCGCTTCTTCAATCGTTCCAACAAGGTTGAATGCTGCTTCAGGATATTCATCCACATCACCATTCATGATCATATTGAAACCTTTGATCGTTTCTTCGATAGGAACAAGTACACCTTTCAATCCCGTGAACTGTTCTGCAACGTGGAAAGGCTGAGAAAGGAAACGCTGTACGCGACGTGCACGGTGAACCACTTTCTTGTCTTCATCAGAAAGTTCATCCATACCAAGAATCGCGATAATATCCTGAAGTTCCTTGTAACGCTGAAGAATCTCCTTAACACGCTGAGCGCAATCGTAATGTTCGGAACCAACGATTTCAGGAGTAAGAATTCGTGAAGTAGAATCCAGTGGATCTACTGCAGGATAGATTCCCAACTCAGCAATCTTACGACTCAATACTGTTGTAGCATCAAGGTGAGCAAAAGTTGTAGCCGGAGCAGGGTCGGTCAAGTCATCTGCAGGCACATATACCGCCTGTACAGAAGTAATGGATCCGCGCTTGGTAGAAGTAATACGTTCCTGCATTGCTCCCATCTCAGAAGCAAGAGTTGGCTGATAACCAACAGCAGAAGGCATACGACCAAGAAGTGCAGATACCTCAGAACCTGCCTGGGTAAAGCGGAAGATATTATCAATGAAGAAAAGGATATCGCGACCACCGGATTGTTCATCACCATCACGGAAATATTCAGCCATAGTAAGACCTGAAAGTGCAACCCGCGCACGTGCTCCGGGAGGCTCGTTCATTTGTCCGAATACGAAGGTAGCCTTCGACTCTTTCATTTGCTCAGCATCGATACCGCTCAGGTCCCATCCACCGTGGTGAAGTGAATCCATGAATTTATCGCCATACTTCACAATTCCTGCTTCGATCATCTCGCGCAGAAGGTCATTTCCTTCACGGGTACGCTCACCTACCCCAGCAAATACAGAGTAACCGTCGTGACCTTTTGCAATGTTATTAATCAATTCCTGGATAAGTACGGTTTTACCTACACCGGCACCACCAAACAGACCGATTTTTCCTCCTTTTGCATAAGGTTCGATCAGGTCAATTACCTTGATACCGGTAAAAAGTACTTCAGTAGAAGTAGAAAGATCTTCAAAACGCGGTGCTGGACGGTGAATAGAATATCCATTTGCCTTGCTTACCTGCTTAATTCCATCAATCGCATCTCCAACAACATTAAACAGACGACCCTTAATAGCATCTCCAACAGGCATTGTAATAGGTGCTCCTGTAGATAGCACGGATAGACCACGACGGAAACCATCAGTAGAGTCCATAGAGATTGCACGAACGGTATCTTCACCGATGTGCTGTTGAACTTCAAGGACAACTACCTGTCCATTATCTTTAGTGACTTCAACGGCATCGAGAATGTTTGGTAGTTTTACTCCATTATCAAAGGAGATATCGACTACCGGTCCGATTACCTGTGCAACTTTTCCGTAGACCTTGTTTGACATTGTATTGAGGATTAAATGATTGTTCCTTTTTCGGGCGCAAAGGTAGGAGAATTCCCCATTTCCAAAAGGTTCCTGTTAGTAAATTTATTTTCCTAATTTTGCGTCCCGTCATGATTCAGATTCGCCTTTGTTTTCACGGCGTTTATCGGTCCATTGGGTCCATTCACAGTGAAAGTCTATACCAGCCCAGAATCCTTTAAAGATGTTCGTAATCCGGTACTTACTACCGGAACCTTTGACGGTGTGCATAAAGGCCACCGTCATATTATCGATCGGCTACGGTCAATTGCGGATGAAGCAGATGGAGAAACTGTGGTATTTACTTTTTTCCCGCATCCCCGCATGATCTTATTTCCCGATGATACAAATCTGCGGTTACTGAATACCCAGAATGAAAAGATTGAACTTCTGGAAAAAGCTGGTGTTGATCATCTCATAATTTTCCCTTTTAGTAAAGAGTTTTCACGACTGAACGCACTTGAATTTGTAAGAGATATACTTGTCAATCAACTACATATTTCGCGTCTGGTGATCGGATACGACCATCAATTCGGAAGAAACAGAGAGGGTACGATTGCTCATCTGCGGGAGCTTAGCCCAATGTTTGGGTTTCAGGTTGAAGAAATTCCTGCTCAAATGGTAGACAGTGTGAATGTTTCGTCTACAAAAATACGAGCTGCCTTAACGGAAGGTGACATCGCCACTGCGGCTAATTTTCTGGGTTATAATTATCCCCTCACAGGCCTGGTTGTCGGCGGGCAACAGATTGGGAGAAGTATTGGTTTTCCTACGGCAAATCTTAAGATCATTGATAACCACAAGCTTATTCCCGGAGATGGTGTTTATGCCGTAAACGTGAGCATGAAAGCCGGACAATTTGGAGGAATGTTAAATATTGGCAGCCGACCAACGATCAACAGCGGAGCAAGTCAGAAAAGCATTGAAGTAAATATATTTGATTTTGAAGGCGAGTTATACAATGAACTCCTTAAAGTTGAGTTTATTAAAAAGATCAGAGATGAGCGAAAGTTTGAAGATCTATCCGGATTGAAACTTCAGCTCGAGAATGATCGTCTAAAGGCTAAAGAAATACTTTTCAGCTGATGCGCATTATCCTTTGTATTCTTTTCTTCACACCCTATCTCCTGCCGGCACAGCAGGACACAATGAAGACCTATACCAGCCTCGAATCTGCGCTAAAGAATCCTGAACAGGTTTACAGACTCAAACTACAAAAGCAGGAGCTGAAAGATTTTCCGAAAGAAATATTTCTGATGAAAAATCTTCGTCAGTTGGATCTAAGCAAAAATAAAATCAAGGTCATTCCTGAAGAGATTGGTCAGCTCACCCAATTGGAAGTGCTCGACATTTCCCGCAACAAAATAATCGACATACCCTCAACGATCGGGCAGCTGATCAACTTACGCGCATTAATTCTGAATCAGAATTTCATTGAAAGTATTCCTCCTGAAATTGGCCAACTGGTGAAACTTGTTTACCTCGATATGTGGAGCAATAATCTTTGGAATTTTCCGGAGGAACTGACGCAATTGAGTAATCTGAAAGAATTTGATTTACGCAATATTCAATTGAGTTTTAAGGAGCAGGAATTCATTAAAAAACTGCTTCCCAACACCAAGATTCATTTCTCTCCGGCCTGCAATTGCGGCAAATAATCAGGGACAAGCACCGGTGTGCACAACTGTTATTCCGTTCGAATTTGCGATGCATTCGTTGCAATACGTCTTCCCATCACAACCACAAACAGAAGGACAATCTTGCGGGCAAATCCCACTATGATTTCGTTTCATGGCACCATCGTAGCAATCCTGCTTTGAACAAGAAAGCAGCAATAGAAAAAATATAATCCGGATTCCGATTTCAGACATTGTTTTGGGTTAGGATGCGTAATAGTTTTCTTGCGGCTTTTTGAACGGATGCTTTTTCATGCAAAGAATAATTATTTGCTATTTTTTCCAATTGAGCATTTGCGGGAAGAAATACTGCACATTGCATCATTGCAAAAATACATTTTCCAGCAAATCGCCCATTTTCAAGGCTCAGGAATTTTTCCAGATATGGAAGTGCTTCCTTTGCACACAAAAGGGAAACTCCACTGTAATTTCCAATAGCTTCAATGACATAATCCCTCACGATAATGCTTTTGTCTTCTTGAACCAATCGTTCAAGTTCAGGCAGTAGCGGCCGCATTAATTCCACATTTAAGAAAGTGATTGCAGAAATGGCATGCATTGCTTCCCAGCGAGCACGATTGTCCTTACATTTTAAGAGTGGAAACAAATCATTAAAAAAGGGAGAAACTAATTCAGGCTTTTGCAATGCTACTTCCGTAAATACTTCTGCAGCATCAGCTGTTATTCCTTTTTTGTAAATCAGAAGTGCCGGACGAAGATTTTGCAATAACAAGGGATCTTTTAAACAACACAAAGCAAGTTCCTTATTCGGGGCATTCCCACGAACCCCCATTGAAGTTGAAAGTCGATCAATGGTTTTCATCACCGAAAATATCGTTTAACCAAAAACCGAACAGGTACATAAGAGCAGATTATTCCCACAATACCTACAATTCCCGCTACCCAAATAAAATCGAATGCTTTTAATGCAACCGGGTAATGATCGATTACAGCTCCCTCGAGAGGAATCAAATGAAGGTATTGTTGCGCCAAAACCAAAGATGCTCCAATAAACAAACCAATAAATCCGCCAAAAAAATTGATCATCAAGCCCTCTGAAAAAAAGATGGTGCGAATCATTTTTTTATCTGCACCCATACTGATCAACACGTCGATATCTTTTTTCTTGTCGATCACAAGCATCGTTAAAGAGGCAAGAATGTTAAAGCTGGTGAGCAACAAGACAAAAGAAAGCATGATCATCACAAAAAATTTCTCGCTCTCACTGACTTTATGTAAAATTTCATTTTGCTCGTAACGTGTCTGGATTTTGAATGCATCACCCATTTTATTCTGAAGGGATCGCTTAACCTGCTTAACATCAGAACCCTTTTTGAGGCGCAACTCATACGCAGAAACCGATTCTCCATATTCCAAAAGTGAAGCTGCCAGATCGCGATGAACCAGAATAGGCTTTAATTCGTCATCAGAAGATGATTCAAAAACGCCGGAAAGAAATAGTGTATGCCGGTTAAAGGGATCTCTGTTTACCCTCATTTTTTTATTTCTCATCGGCGCAAAAATGGTCACCGACTGGAATTCACCCGGACGATCAGAAACGTATAATTCGAGCGTTGCAGCAATGTTTACATCGACCATGCAGAAATAAAAATCCTCCATCTGCAATAGCGTATCGCCATCAATCATGTTTTCCCGGACATTGCTCACCTGCAAAAACTCAGGCTGAACGCCTTTAAGCAATCCATGCACGAAATTATCGCCATACTTCAGCACACACAATTCTTCCACAACTTCACTTGCCGCTTCAACGCCTTCAACCGATCGAATTTCAGCAATGGAAATAACATTTCGATCGAATGATTTTCCTTCAAGTGGTGTAATTCGGATATCCGAATCAAATTTCGAAGAGAGAGTGTCGACTAGTCCTTCAAGTCCGTTAATGGCTGAAAGAATAATTATCATAGCAGTAACGGCAAGTGCTATTCCCGCAACGGAAATCCCGGAAATGATGTTGATCACATTGGTGGATTTCTTCGAAAAGAGATACCGGCGAGCTATGAAAAATGGAGTGCGCAGATTTTTTTTCTGCAATTTAGGAAATATTCAGCGGCAGGATGTACCCGGTATAAAATGATCGGTTATTGCCAGTGTCTATTATTCATTTGCACTGTGCTTCCCTGGTATTTCCATTCTTTTCTGCCCGGACAATTAAACCGGTACCGCTACGGTGTGGACTAAACGTATCGAGATAATGAAGGATAAGAATGGGAATCAGGAACACGATGTAATAAACCGGGAGAATAATGAATAAGCCCTTCGACCATCCCAACATTTTCATTGGCCACTTCATTGCAAATTTCCAGGCCAATCGTCCGGGGATGCCATACGAATAATGGGCTTTTACCTTGCAAAAACCTGCGGATTTCAATTTTTCCTTGATCTCCTGCATGTTGTATCCGTCGCGAACATGTTCCCCGATAAATGATTTTCCATGGTTATTCAAAGCATCAGATCCCCCTTTGTCACTTGGTGTGCTGATGAGTAATACGCCTCCGGATCGAAGTGCTTTAAAAAAATTGCGAAATACCAATACATCCTCTTCGATATGTTCCATCACATCAACCGAAAGAATCAGATCATACGCCCCTTCATCATTCAGTCGGGTTAAGTCTGCAACCTTAAAATAAACATTGCTTCGACCCTGATCCCGAAAAAAATCATTGCAATCGGCAATATAATCGCGCTTCACATCCACTCCAAGAATTGTCCACTCCTTACTCAATCGGGAAAAATACCAACTGTATTGTCCAAAGCCACTTCCTGCATCAAGAATATGTGCATTCTGCGGTGCTGATCTGCGCCATTTGCGAATTTCCCTCTGTATATGCCAGGAACGTAACAAAACAATATCCAAGAGCCGGTAGAACACCTTTCTTAGTGTGCTGCTGCGGTTAAAGAAGGAGCCTAATGAATCTTTTACGGGATCGTAGTCCATCGGACAGCTGTCACTTTTTTAAAAGCTGATTGATTTCCTCAGCGTAATTGATGCTGTCGTCGAGGTAAAAAATGAGTTCGGGAACAATTCGCATTTGTTTTCCAATTTGCTGTCCCAGTTTGTAGCGAATTTCTCTGGTTTGCGAAACAATAAACTGAAATACCTCTTCCCGAGGCGGGCCGGCATAAATACTGAGGTAAACTTTAGCCACTGAAAAATCAGGAGACACGCGTACAACAGTTACCGAAATCATTGAACCACCAAAATAGACAGCACTTTCTCTTTGGAAAAAATTTCCCAACTCCTTTTGAAGAAGTGCAGCTACTTTGTTCTGACGTACGGTACTCATGGGCGGCAAAGATATTTAAAATATATGCACAGATGAGCCGCTAATATGCTTGTTTTAAGAACGATCTGCCTTAAGCGACTTAACCCATCGCTGAACAGTAAATCCAATGCGACGAATTATCCCTTTTGGTTTATGGTCAAGCGAAGAAGCAAACATTCCGTTATGACTTCCCTGCTCAGCAATTGTTGGGTGTGACCAATAGATAATCAAGTCTTTACGCTCACCCATCCACCAATCAATGGGTTTTTCTACCGGGCCTTTCTGTAACTCATTCAACAAAAATCCGGCACCCTCACGAGTAAGGTAATAGGCGCCTGCGCAACGTAAGCGATCGGCTTTGTAAAGGAATTGACCTTCTTTGCGCTCTGAACGCGGAACAAACATCAAAGTGGAGTTCTCCAAAGAAACCAGCATTGGATCTGAAAATTGATTCTTTGCATCCATTTCGGAAAGGAACTTATTCATCCAAACAGGAAACTCCTTATTAAGCAGCATATCGTCTTCAAGAATCAATCCACCTTTTTCATCAGAAGTTGCTATCCTTTTCCATGCTTCGATGTGTTTCATTGCACAGGAAACCTCCGGTCGAATTCCATACATTTCTCCGGTAAACATTCTCCGGATTTGTTCTTCTTTCAGATCCGGCAAATCATGTTCCAGTATCCAATTGAAAGGCATCGCAAAACTATCCAATTGCTGTTTCATGAACCGTTCGCGGTCTTCGTAGCCCTGGCGGACGTGGAGGATGTAAATTGGAATAGTGTGAACAGAAGACTGCATCATTTTGCAAATCTAAAGCTAAATCTTGTCCATCTAAAACATTGCCTGCATTTTCAAAAGAAATCATAATGATGGCTTAGTTTATTTATATTGCGTTGTATTCAATGCCCATGCAACTATCCATCCTTTTTTAAGTTGATTCCTTACCAAACAAAACACCGGAAAACTAACAGAACACCAAAAGTTTTTTGGGGGGTGGTTTTTCTTTTCATTTTAATTTTTTCCGGCAAGGCCCAACAACCTGCCTATTTCATAATGGGACAGGAACAATTTAAGGGTGTCAAAATCTACGATGTGATTCAGGATCGATCCCAGAATTATTATATATCCACCAATGAAGGAGTTTACCAATACGATTTCTATTCATACAAAAAACTGAATTGTCCGGACTGCAAGGGCAACTCCTTTTTCAATTTCACTTCCAACTCTTCCGGGGTCATTTATTGTAATAATCTCAATAAGCAGATTTATAAAATCGAAAAGGGGAGATTAGAATTGTTTTATGAGCTTCAGTCCGATGAAGAAAGTTCCGATTTAAGTCTTATGATTGCTCCAAATGGGGAGATATTGGTAAGCGGACATAAAATTGTAGTACTTGATTCCGTTGGGAAAGTCTTAACCCGCAAAATGATTTCATTGAGATACATTGGCCAGCCTTACATAAACAAAAAGAACGAAGTTATATATCATCTTTTCGGATCTGACTCGCTAATTATTTATTACAACAATAAAATTCGCTGTGAAAAATTAATCAGCTCATCCGAAATTTCTGCGGGCCTGCGGTTCTTTCGATTAGGAGAAAAAGAATTGGCAATTGATACTGAAACTAAAAATCAGTACAGCTACAATTCAACAACACAAAGCCTCACTCCGTTTACAAAAAACAAACTATTTGAACGAACAGAAGCATTTCGCATCTATGAAACCGGAGAAGATATATGGTTAGCCGGAACGCTTCCCGGGGTTTCCAGATTTCCAAAGAATAGTTATAAAGACATCATTTTCGAAGATTACTTTATATCTGATGTTTACCGTGATTCAGAGGGAAATTTATTATTCAGCACATTCGATAAAGGAATTTTTGTTGTGCCTGACAAGGATTTATATGATGTCATTTTTAATTCCAAGGAAGATCCTGTAGTATCCCTCTATTTTCACCCTGCATCCGGATTGATTGCAGGAACCTCACAAGGACATCTGATTCAGATCAAAGGACAACAATTAAACCTACTAAATACAAAAGGTACGCGTCCTATTGAAGTAATTGCAGGCAATCCTGAAGGGACAAGTATCTTGTTTGATAATGGACATATCCGATTGTATGATTTTAAAAAAGCAACCTTCAGCGACATCATTTCTGCTTCGCTAAAAGATGTGGTTGCAATTAGTGACCAGGAATATGTACTTGGAACAAATCGGGGAATCATCCGATTGCTCCTTATCAGAAACGGGAAATTCAACATTGAATGGGTTGAGGATGCAAAATTCAGAATCTATTCTTTAGAGTATCATCCTATTGAAAAATCAATATACGCTTCAACCTCAGAAGGATTTATTTGTCTTGCCGAAAACAATAAGGTTGGCAAAGTTCTGAATAAAGGAAATGATCATTACTCGAATTTTGTTCATTATTCAAACGGAATTATCTATTCAGCAGGAAAGGATGGATCGATACTCAAAATAAAAAAGGGGGAAATAATTGGGCGAATTCCCCTTACTAAAAAGGATGAAACTTTTGAAATTCAAAAATTCGCGATTTATAAGAACACCTTTCTGGTAAAATCTCCAAAAGGATTCGACCAATTCAACAGTGATGGAAAATATGTCCGTTCGTTGCAAAACACATTTTTTTTGCCTGAAAACCGAATCATTGATTTTACTGTGTATGGGGACTCTGTCTGGATAAGCCATGACAACGGCATTCAGCATTTCAATTTAAATTATCTGGACAAGCAGCAGGACAAGCCGGAGATTGTCCTGCAACAGATTACACTAAATGATAACCCAATCGCAATAGATAAGCCCGGAGAATTTGCAAACGATGAAAGAAAATTGAGGTTTGTGCTTTCATCGCCTACCCTTAAACATCAAAGCACAACAAGTTACAGCTTTAAACTCGAAGGTTATGATGAAAACTGGAATACACAAACATTCAACAACAATGAAATTACCTATACCGCACTGGCTCCGGGAAAGTACACCTTCAGAGCAAAGGCCATTAATCAGGAGAGCGAAAGTAAAGAGATAAGTTTTCAATTTAGCATTGCACTTCCTGTATACCTCAAATGGTGGTTCATGTTATTGGCCGGGGCACTATTTACCATTGCAACAATTTTGATTTACAAACGTCAAATCAGGATTCAACAAAAGAAATCGGCCCAAATTAATGAACTCCATTTATCAAAACTCGCTGCCATACAATCGCAGATGAATCCTCATTTTATTTTCAATTCACTGAATTCTATCCAAGACCTCATCCTGAAAGGAGATGTTGAGCATTCTTATTCCTACATCACTACTTTTTCAAATCTGGTAAGAAAGACGCTCAACTATTCAGAAAAAGATTTTATCGACTTTGAAGAAGACCTACAATTGCTTGAATTGTATTTATCGCTCGAAAAACTGAGATTCAAAAAGGATTTTAGCTATTCAATTGATCATAATGATATTGAAGACATACTAATACCACCAATGCTCATTCAACCCTTTGTTGAAAACGCTTTAATTCACGGTTTGCTGCACAAAGAAGGCGAGAAGAAATTAAGTCTGAAGTTTGAGTTAAAAGATGTACTGATTTGCGAAATTACCGACAACGGAATAGGAAGAGAAGCTTCCATGGCCCTGCAAAAAAGACAACGGGCAGGTCATGAATCCTTTGCAGGAAAAGCCATTAGAAACCGTTTCGAAATTTTGAGTGAGATTTTTGATGGAGAGTTCGATTACAGGCATGAAGACTTAACCGAAAACGAGCTAGCTACCGGAACTCGGGTTATTTTAAGAATTCCAATTAAACACAAATACTGATTCGTTGCTGAATAAAACAAATCCATTCATGAATTTACCGATTTGCGGTTAAGTTAAAACACGTACTTGCAGGCAATGAAGAAAATAAAAGCGATAATTGTGGATGATGAAGACAGCGCCAGAGATGTCCTCCACAATCTTTTATTGCGTTTTTGTCCGGAAGTAGAGATTCTTGCCAAGTGCGAAAATGTAATTCAGGCAGTAGAAGCCATTAAAAACACCCCTCCCGACCTCGTTTTCATTGACATCGAAATGCCGAATTATGCCGGGTATGAGATTGTGAAGTTTTTTGATAGCATTTCGTTCGAAATTGTCTTTGTTACTGCCTACGATAAATATGCTTTACGGGCATTTGAGATTGCTGCCATCGATTACCTGTTAAAACCTGTAGATATTGACCGCTTAAAAAAAACAGTACAACGTGTTTCGGAGCGTAAGAATTTACAGCAACAGACAGAACGCTTGGCGGTGCTACACCGGTCGATGGAAAGCAAGGAAATGAAAAATATTGTAATAACGGATAAAGGGCAACAACATGTAATTGCGCTTGAATCCATTATTGCCATCGAAGCAATGGAATCGTACTGCTCAATTCATACAACAGAAAAAAAATACACCGTAAGTAAAAACCTAAAGCACTTTGAAAATCTCCTAGAAGATTCTGAGCAATTTATTCGGGTGCATAAATCATGGATGATCGGGAGAAACCATATTAAAAAATACTCACTTACAGATCTCAATATTTTCCTGAGTAAGGGCTTAGTGGCCAAACTTTCGAAATACAAAAAATCCGGGTTTGAGGACAGTTTGAATAAATAATCAACACTCCTAAATATTGGTCGATTAAGATGACAACATTTTTCTTCAGGCCAAATGCGGCACCCCCCTCGAAATTAGCCATTTATGTCTCTAATGGCAATATTTACTACCTTGCAGCGTTTTCAAATCCGATAAACGCTTATGAAGCTGCTCAAGCGACTTCTTATTTACGCCCGGCCTTATCATCATTTTTTGCCGGAATACCTCATCTACACCTTTTTTGGTATTGTTTTCGGACTACTCAACTTTACAATGCTTATTCCGCTGCTCAATTTGCTTTTTGGGAATGGAGAACAAACCACTGTTATTCCTGCGGAACCCTCCTTTTCGGTTTCCATAAGCTACCTGATTGACTTATTCAATTATCATTTTCTGAGCATAGCCATTCTAAAAGGCAAAATGGCAGCAATGGCATTTGTATGTGTTATCATAGGCGCAGGCACGGTGCTTTCCAATTTTTTCCGCTATATGTCGATGCGCGTTTTGGTTAGGTTAAAATTAAAAATGCTCGAAAAGCTCCGTGTATCGCTCTATGATAAATTACTGGATCAATCACAACGTTTTTTCCATTCCCGCAAAAAGGGAGATATTCTTTCTACCCTCACGAATGATGTACAGGAGATCGAATATTCAGTCATATCATCCTTTCAAACGCTTCTGCGAGATCCTTTTGTGATCATTGCCTATTTCATTGCACTATTCTACCTTTCCCCCTCGCTTACTCTTTTCACGCTCTTCTTTTTTCCCGTTTCCGGAATTCTCATTTCCCAGATTTCGAAGCGACTCAAGAAAAAAGGATACTTCAATCAGGAAATGCTTGGAAAAATTCTGCATACATCTGATGAGAGCATTACAGGCATTCGCATTATACAGGCCTTTCGTGCCGGAGATCGTTTCAAAAAGAATTTCCGGGATCTCAACGGACAATTCACCCGCAGCAGTAAAGCGCTTTTTAACCAACGTGAAATTGCATCTCCACTTAGCGAACTTCTGGGTGTAATTGTAATTATTGTGGTGGTGATGTATGGCGGAAATCTTGTTTTGCAGGGAAGTCTCAGCGGCTCTATGTTTATTACTTACCTGGCTTTGTATTCGCAAATACTGCAACCTGCAAAAAACCTCGGCACAGCTATTACGAATATGCAACGCGGACTAGTAGCTACAGAGCGTGTGTTCAACATTATCGACGAACCAGTTTCCATAATGGAAAAGACGAATGCCATTCAAGCCGGTGATTTTTCGAACGAGATCCGCTTTGAAAATGTGGTGTTTGCATACGATGAAAGTTCTGTTCTGAACAATATTAGTTTTACAATTCCCCGCGGAAAAATGATTGCACTCGTCGGGAAAAGCGGATCAGGGAAATCAACACTTGCTGATCTTTTGTTGCGTTTTCAGGACGTAAACGAAGGAAAAGTTTTGATCGATGGAATTGATATCCGTGATATTACCCTCGAGAGTTTACGCGGTCAGATCGGGCTTGTAAACCAGGAACCCATTCTATTCAACGATTCAATACTGAACAATATAACCATGGGAGCAGAAGCCGACATGGAAAAAGTAAAATCAGCCGCGCGCATGGCGAATGCTTCCGAATTTATTGAGCAGCTGGAAGAAGGATTCGAAACCAAAGTCGGCGACAGAGGCTCGCGTTTGAGTGGTGGTCAGAAACAACGTATTGCGATTGCGAGGGCGCTTTATAAAAACCCACCGATTCTCATCCTCGATGAAGCCACTTCCGCACTCGATACCGAATCGGAGCGACTGGTTCAGGACGCATTGCATCATCTGATGGAAAACCGCACAACCTTGGTCATCGCGCACCGACTCTCTACAATTCAGCATTCAGATGAGATAATTGTGCTTGATGCCGGAAGGATAGCAGAGCGCGGAACACATGCTGAATTGTCTGCAAAAAACGGTCTCTACCGAAAACTTTGTGATCTGCAAAGTTTTGAGTGAACTTTTTCACTTCAAGTACCTCGTCGGGAAGAAATGCACACCGTAGTTATTTCAAGAAAAGAACAGTAATATTCGGTTCACAAAGTCATATCCACTGCTCACAAAAAAGGAACCGGAACATACTGGTATCTGCAATAGATTTGGTGAAAACAATTAATCGACCCAAATCTTTATGAAAAACATCCTAGTTTCATCTGTTTTATTCCTCCTTTCAGTAGGAGTAAATGCACAAGCCCTCGAATTTAATTTTGCTTCAGCAGTACCGGTAGGATGCAGCAATGCAAAACCAATTACAGATGGCGTGAAAAAAATTACAGTTGATCTTGCAACCGGAAATGCCGTTTTTTCGATGCAAAGCCTGAATTGCAAAAAAGACATTAAAGCAGAAAACCTCGGTGTAGTCAACGAAAGCTCAAAAGCAACGGCCTATTTCGATGAAAAGTCAGAAAAAGGAATCATCATTGAAGCAAATGAAAAAGCAGTTGTGTTTGAGAAAAATCAAAACGCCTATGTGGTAACCGGTGTAGGACATGTCGACAAAAAAATTGCGAAAACGCTTTCCATAGAAACAGAAAAAACCACTTATAATTCCGTGCTTGCTGATATACCCAATCTTATCACAAAAGCAAAAATCAGAAAAAAAGAGGCAGAGATGGCGGCTAAAATGGCCAAGCTTCCTGAAACAGAATACAAGGACGAATATGATATTTCTGGGATCTATTACTTGTCCAGAACTATTCACGATCCTAAAAGCGACAAGTATGTAAATGCCATTAATTTTCAATTCATAGTTGCAGAAAACAAAGCGCTCCTTCACTATCATGAAGGACTGAAGAACGAAGTATTTATTGAAGGAATCTATCGCAAAGCATTGCAAGCTAAATCGCTCTCCTACATATATTTCATGGGAGACAATATGAATTCGCTAGAGCCATTCGCCAACGAGATATTTATGCCCATTGAAAAAGATGTGTACTACGTATCAGGTGACCAATTTGGAACAGACACCCGTCTCGATTGCAGTTCCGTTAAGCTTACCACCAACAAAGATGCAAGCGGAAATATAATTCGCGACTATTTGATCATAGGTAAAGACAAAAAAAGAGTTGAAGAATTGAATAACAATCCTGAATTACTTGAAAAACTATTAATAAAGAGTTGCATTGAAATGTGTGAAGCCTACAATGTGGTTCGAGCCGGAAGAAATCCAATGCCGGGTGAAGGTCGTGTTGATGAAAAACTTGCAAGCGAGGCTTTTGAGTTAACCAAGAAACATGCTGCAAGTAAAAACTGGCCACAAAAGCTTGAATACTGCTATATCAAGAGCCCTGAATGGGTAATCATCCGTAATAAAGTGACAGGAGTAATTCTTTCCCGCTCTACCAGAGTAGTTGTTATAATGACTTCCAATGGAAAGTGTATGTGGGAAGAGATGGAAATTCGTCAGGATTATGACGGTGCTCAATTCGGCAAAACCTATTTCTATGGGAATTCAGGGAATATAGTTCCCGCAGAATGTACAGATGCAATGAAAAAGAAAAAATAACATATCATTTCCTTCAGGAAAAAGGCTGTTTCAATTGGAAACAGCCTTTTTTTATTGAATTATTTCTCCTGAAAACGCTTCCAGGACCTCATCTAAAACAGCATACACATCGGCAGGCTGCAACATTGTTACAAGGCGAGATCTGTATTCTTTAAAATGGGGAATGTTACGGAAGTAATTTGCATAGTGTCTCCGCATCTCAACAATTCCCTCGCGTTCACCTTTCCAACGAATGGAAAACTCCAAATGCTCTCGCGCTGCTTCAACACGCTCGATCAATGATGGTGGCGCCATCGTTTCTCCTGTTTCCATGAAATGCTTCACTTCACGAAATATCCAGGGATAACCAATACTCGCCCTTCCAATCATAATTCCGTCTACGCCGTAACGGTTTTTCATTTCGAGTGCTTTCGCAGGTGAATCCACATCGCCATTTCCGAAAATCGGAATTTTTATTCGCGGATTTTCCTTGACCTGACCAATAAGCGTCCAGTCAGCCTCTCCCTTATACATCTGCACACGCGTTCGACCGTGAATGCTCAATGCCTGCACACCAATGTCCTGAAGGCGTTCGGCAACCTCCAAAATATTTTTGGTATCATCGTCCCACCCCAACCGCGTTTTAACGGTTACAGGCAATTTAACAGCCTTTACCACAGCCTCGGTAAGGCGCATCATTTTCGGAATGTTTTTCAGGATTCCGGCACCTGCATCTTTACATACTACTTTTTTTACCGGACAACCATAATTGATATCGATAAGTTCCGGTCCTGCCGATTCACAAATTTGCGCAGCCTGAACCATTGAACTTTCTTCTCCGCCAAAAATCTGGATTCCTATGGGGCGTTCATAATCGAACACATCCAGTTTTTTGCGGCTCTTCCATGCATCGCGAATTAGTCCTTCGGATGAAATGAACTCAGTATACATCAAATCGGCACCATACTTTTTGCAAAGCCTGCGGAAAGGCGGATCACTGACATCCTCCATTGGAGCCAATAGCAAGGGAAACGCTCCCAAATCGATATTTCCTATCTTTACCACTTCTGCAAAAATACGCAAACCATCGCCATCATGAAAACACCAAATATCCGTCACCTCAACCCTATGTTGCAGATGTTTGTGCTTTTCGGACTCATTTTCATTACCCTTTTTCTGGTCATGTTGCTGGGTAAATTAGTTGCTGATTGGGGATATGGTATCAATCTTCTCGATCCGGATTTTGCCAAAGACCCCTCTGCCGAAGGCGTTACTGCTGTACAACGCTGGCTAATGGTATTGAATCAGCTCGGATTTTTTCTCATACCAGCCCTGCTGTTCGGGCAAATGATGTATTCGGAAGAGCAATCCTACTTCCCGCTCAAAAAACCAAACCTGATGCAATTCGGACTCGCAATCGTATTGGTATTTGCAATGCAGACTCCAATTGATTTTTTACTCCGATTAAATTCATCATTACCTCTGGGCGATGAGGTGATGAGTGATATTAATGAGATGGAAGTAAAAGCCGCGTTCATGATAAAACAACTGATAGGAGAAGGAAGTTTTGCCGATGTTGCGATAGCAATGATTATTCTCGCAATTATTCCGGCCATCGCAGAGGAATTTTTCTTTCGCGGTGTACTACTTCAAACTTTCCGGGCATCCTTCCGCAACGCTCATCTGGCAGTATGGATGACCGCAATAGTTTTCAGTTTTATTCATATGCAATTTCTTGGATTCATTCCAAGAATGATGCTCGGCGCATTACTGGGTTATTTGATGGTATGGAGCGGAAGTATCTGGCTTTCTATAATCGTTCACTTTTTCAATAATGCCCTGGGAGTATTTCTAATGTTTCAATTTGGTGCAGAAGTAAATACAATCTCCCAACAAGCAGAGACCAATTGGCTAATGCTTTCTGTGGGTAGCTTATTTACCATCGGTACGATCTATTTTTTCCATCGCTTCCGACTTAAGGATCAAAACCATCAAGAACCCTTCAATACATTTGAATAGCAAGCGGCTCACGCTCTATCAACCGTTGCGGCACAATAGATCGGATTACTTTCATTCGTTCTTTGGATAAAGCATCTTTCTGATCCAAATCAACATACGCAACACCATACAATTTCATACTCCACTCATCGCGAAGTGAAAGGATACATTGCTCAATTGCATCCTGAACAGCAATGTAAAACGCATAGGACGTTGCATTGTCATTTTGCAGGGAGATCACTGCATCTTTACAAATAAAATATCCTGCGCCGGTTTGTTGAACCATAGCGAGACGATCCTTCCAGAATTCTTCTTCGTGTTTACGGCTATCATCCGCTTTTATTTCTGACCAATTCTGCAGGCAAATTTCTTCATTTACAAAATCCATTTCTGCAAGACTCCTTTCCCTTTTAGGATTGGTCAGGAAGTCGCGTAACACAGCCTTCAATTCCGGAATGGTTGTAATTTTATCTTCCACCAGTAATTGATTGGCAGCATTGATGCGAATATCCAGAACGTTTCGCTCGTGGATTTCCTTTTCAATTTCTGTCTCCACCTTTTGAGGCAGTCTTCGAGCTATTCCTTCTTCGGTTTCCATTGTAGTTACCAGCAAAAAAAACACCAGTAAAAGAAAAGCAATATCAGCAGTTGAGCCGGCATTGATCTCAGAGTTTCGGTTGGTCTTCATCGTTATTGGTTTACAATAGAAACTTCAAACAAAAACTTATAGTGTATATTCCTTCACTCAATGAACCAATGGCTGCAAACCAAAATCTAACGGTAAAAAAAAGCCCATCTTAGTGGATGGGCTTTTAATTTCAAAACAAAAAACAAGATTAAGGCTGAACGCGTTTTCTTGTTGTGGAATAGTTAATCTTTAACGCATCAACCTGACGCAATTCGTGCTTCACACGAGAAACGATACCCATACGGGTCTTTTCATCAACTTTTAGAGATGTAGTTACGAAAGGAATATCCGTTTCATTACGCTCTGTGCGTTTGCGGATCACGAATGGTCCAACATCAGTTGCCTGAGTTGCAATCTGATCATCGAGCTGAATGCGAGGCTCGGTTCCATACATGCTGCGGTAACGCATTGTTGCCGGCCCGATGTAGATGTAATCTACCAATGATTTTTTCTCAAGCTTGGTGATTGCTTCTGCTTCAGGTTTTTTGATTTCAATTTTCAGATCCACTTCACGCATAACTGTTGTTACCATGAAGAAAAAAAGAAGCATGAATACGATATCAGGCAAAGAAGCCGTTGAAATGGCGGGTGATCCTGAACTATCGTCTTTTTTAAATTTTGACATACGTTTCCTTTTGTAGTATTAATACGCAGGGATGTTTTTGGGCTCTTGTTCAGCAATACGCTGCGGAACAATAGCACGAATCACCTTGATCTTTTCTTTATCCGAGTCGTTGGAGGAGTTCCAATCGGTAAAATTCTCTCCATATACCTTTTGCGACCATTCATTACGCAGTTCGTTAATGGCAGATTGCATCTGATCCTGAACTTCAACATAACCCTTGTACGAGGTTCCATTATCGTTACGAAGAGAAATGATGGCGAGTTTAGGCAGTGTACGGAAGGGGCCTACTTTTTCAGCGGCAGCAAGTTTATCCTCCCAATCGGAAAGTTCTGACTTGATTACCCCTAATGAAGCAGCAGGTGTCTTTGGATTATCGATCAGTTGTTTGCGATTTGCAATTTCCTGGCGCGCTCTTTCAACAGTGATTTCTTCCATTAGAGGGAGATTCTCACTATTATAAGGGTTCGTAAGAAACTCTCTGATCTTCCCTTTGAGTTCACCGATTTGGATGTAATCGCTCTCAACCAGGAGCTGGTCATTCGAATTCAAATTCACTTCGAAAACATCGCGCTCGTTGATCTCGACTTCCATTTTATAATCCGGTGGAAGTTTTTGCGGCAGTGAGCGCACAATACCTTCATCGGTATCCATGGTAGTAGTTACCAGAAAGAAGATTAACAACAGGAAGGCGATGTCTGCCATCGATCCTGCATTGATCTCTTCCAATTTTCTCTTAGCCATAACTTATAAGTTTAAGCTGAAAAACGCTTTACCAGACCCCAAACCCAACCGGCCGCAATAAGAACTACTGCCAGCAGTCCGAAAATTGAAACCAGTTTGATAGAGAAATCAGAAAACTTAACGAACCCGGGATTAAACAATTCGGGGTCTCGGTATTTCCATGATTCAATCATTGCGTCGGAAGCAGTTACCCAACTGAACAAGACGATTGCTCCAAAAATGGCAATTCCAACAAGAAAGGGAATGTTGTTTCTCAAGTCAATGAACGTCAGGTAAACAGCAAACAGAATCGCAAAAATCAACCCCCCGTAAATCATATATATCGTGAGATTCATGGTAAATGTCAGCTTACCGTTGAAGGAGATGTTTGAGTTGATCGCATCAATATGACTATTGATTGCCAGCTTTTCATTCTCGTCAGCAGCACCGGCAAGCTTTCCTTCCCAGATACCGACATTTTCCTTGAGTGTTTTTTCTTCATCAGCAAGGTGACCGGGTCCCAGCACAGCGGCTGTTCCCTGCAGCATCAGAAGAATACCAAAAACAAAGCCCAGTACCATTAGTACGCCTTTGAAAATGGTAAGTATTGAGTGCAACTTAGTGTCTTTCATACAGATCGTTTTTGATCGTTAATAGTTGCCCGAAATTACTTACCGGGAAATACCTTGTGCTTAAGAAGGATATCCATGATAGAAATGGAAGAGTTTTCCATATCAATTACCAGGTTATCGATCTTCGACAATAAGTAGTTGTAGAATAACTGAAGGATCATCGCAACGATCAAACCACCTACTGTGGTAAGAAGTGCCACCTTAATACCATCCGCAACGATCTGGGGAGAGATGTTACCCGCACGAGCGATGTCATCAAAAGCCTGGATCATACCGATAACAGTACCAAGGAATCCGAGCATAGGTGCAAGAGCGATAAAGAGAGAAAGCCAGGTAAGACCGTTTTCCATCTGACCATTCTGTACGCTACCGTAGCTGATGATTGCCTTTTCAACGTTATCAGGACCTTCATCCACACGCATCAATGCCTGGTAAGCGATAGAAGCAACAGGACCACGTGTATTGCGGCAAATTTCCTTTGCAGCTTCAACTCCACCTGATTTAAGTGCAGCTTCAACCTTTTCGAGGAACTTCTCAGAGTTACCTGTAGCCATGTTAAGGTAAATAATACGTTCGATGCTGATCGCAAGACCAAGGATCAAACAAATTAAAACCAAGGACATGAAGCGGGGATCCCCTTCAATGAACTTTTCTTTTAGCACCTGAGTGAAAGTAACTTTCGGAGCTTCATCAGCATTTTCACCTGAAGCTGTAGCCTCAGTAGGTTCTGCCGGTGTTTCAGCAGGAGTTGTAGTTTCAGTCGCTGAAGTAGAATCTGTATTCTGCGCTTTTGCGTACTGAGTGGCTCCAATAGTAAGGAGGCCGGAAATTGCGATCAATGAAAGGATCTTTTTCATGTGGAACCGATTTGTTTTGAGAACTTGTATTTCTGGGTTTTTAGTATGAACTGAAAATTGTGGGTGTAGCAACGGTTGTTTGGAAAATGTAAGCGGATAAAATTTTAAGATTCAATCTGCATTCACTTTCCACAGACTAACAAAATAATCTGTACCGCTTCCTACGGTAATTTATGCGGAGAGAGAGGGATTCGAACCCTCGATACCCTTTTGGGGTATACACACTTTCCAGGCGTGCTCCTTCGACCACTCGGACATCTCTCCGGGAAGAAAACGTTCAATGAACGGGGTTCTGTTTTTGCAAACAGGTCGGCAAATTACAAAAAAATATTGCAGACCGCCAAAAGGCAGGATATTACGGGAACATTAAATCAGCCCAGACTCACTTCTCCCCTCAGGTCGGTTGCAAAGCCCTCAGAAACACGCATCCCGTTACCCAAAAGAAACATCATTTTTGTGACCGCAGCCTCAGTGGTCATGTCGTTTCCACTAATCACCCCAATCCTGGCCAAGCCTGTACTGGTCTCATATTTACCCTGAACCACCGACCCGCTTGAACACTGAGTAATGTTCACTACAGAAATTCCGGACTGGATAATTGCATGAAGTCCGCTGATAAACCAGCTTTCCGTTGAAGCGTTGCCGGAACCAAAGGTTTCAAGAATGATCGCTTTTAGTCCGGGTATAGATCGGAAAGCATCAAGAACCTGAGGCTGCAATCCGGGGAACAGTTTCAGAATGGCAATATCCCGACAAAATTGTTTCCGAATAACCAAAGGTCCGTTTGAGGGTCGCCGTATGGAGGATGTATGGTACTCAATTTTAATTCCTGCCTCAGCGAGAAGGGGATAGTTTCCTGAGCTAAAGGCATTAAAATGATTTGCACTGACTTTACTGGTCCGGTTTCCACGCAAAAGTTTATACTCAAAGTAAATGGCAACTTCAGGCACCCTTGGTAAACCCATATCATCTGTTGCCGCAGCTATTTCAATGGCGGTCAGCAAATTCTCTTTTCCGTCGGTTCGAATCGTTCCAATTGGCAATTGCGAGCCTGTTAAGATGACCGGTTTTGCAAGGTTTTCAAGAAGAAAACTCAAGGCAGATGCTGTATAAGCCATGGTGTCGCTGCCATGCAGAATTACAAATCCGTTATAGTTTTCGTAATGATCTGCAATCATTGATGCCAATTTGATCCAGATCTCCGGATTCATATCGGAGGAATCGATGGGCTTTTCGAATGAAAGTGTTTCGAGATGAATATTGAATTTTCCGATTTCGGGAACCTGTGAAGTAAGGTGTTTAAAATCGAATGGGCGCAAAGTATGAGAAGAAGGATCTTCCATCATGCCGATGGTACCACCTGTATAAATTAAAAGTACTTTTTTCAAAATCGGGATGCTATATGCTGTGTGTATAATTCTGTGCCTGCTAAATTCTGAATAATTCCTTTGCATTGGCCGAGGTTATTTCAGCGATCTCTGCAACCGAAACATCAAAGATCTGCGACATCCTGGAGGCGACCGCTGTGATAAAAGCTGTTTCATTTCGTTTCCCCCTGTTCGGGACCGGAGCCAAATAAGGTGCATCTGTTTCAAGTACAAGTTTTGACAGTGGAATTGTTTCCAGGACTTTATCCAATCCGCTGTTCTTAAAGGTCACAACGCCGCCAATTCCCATCAAAAAACCCTTATAGGATAAAACATGTTTTGCTTGTTCTGCATTGCCGGTAAAACAATGAAATACCCCACGCAATCGGGCATCGTTTTCCTTGTCCAGTACTTCAAAAATTTCTTCGAAAGAATCGCGCGCATGAATGATCAGGGGAAGATCAAATTCTTTCGCCCAATCAATTTGAATCCGAAAGGCCTCCTTCTGCTGATCAATAAATGTCTTATCCCAATACAGATCGATTCCTGTTTCCCCAACGCCATAAAACCCTCCCTTCTCCAAATGTGCCCTGCAAGTTGATAAAACCTCCTGGAAATCAACCCCTACTGAACACGGATGGAGCCCCATCATTGGAAAGCAATTGTTTGGGTAGTGATTCACCAGTTCAAGCATCGGTTCAATGCTCTCGAGGTCAATGTTGGGAAGAAAAATCCTATTTACCCCTGCATCAATTGCCCTTTTTACCATTTGATCCCTGTCCCCGGCAAATTCTTCAGCATACAAATGGGCATGAGTGTCTGTAAACATGAGTCAAAATTACGTTTTAGGAAGGCCTGAAATTCGATAGTTCTACATAAAACATGAAAAAAACAGAACTTAAAGGTTATTTTTTCGGTTTAGGACATTTTGTGCTATGAACTTTGGCCTGTGATTTGCTATGTTTGCCGCGATAAACCTAAAAAAACTATGAAAAAGATCACCACCCTATTCCTTTCTGCGGCATTTATTATGTCTGCTATGTTAACCTCTTGCGGTAAGTACGAAGACGGTCCCGGATTCTCTGTCCGTTCAAAGAAAGCTCGTCTTTGCCAAACCTGGAAGCCAGAAAAATACATTGATGGTCAGACAGGAACTGAAATTGCTGCAGGTGCCAATGATGGAAAGGTTTCCTTTGAAAAAGATGGAAAATTCAAATTAATCAACGGCTCTGTTACAACCGAAGGAACATGGGCTTGGGCAAATGACAAGGAAGGAATTGCAATCACCTTTTCTGCCGGAGGATTTAGCTCTACAACAACCTCAACTATTCTTCGTCTTACAATGAAAGAGTTTTGGATAAAAGATACTGATGGTGACAAGACTCATTACACTGCTGAATAATTTTTAATTATTCTTGAAAAGCCCCGCCACTTGGCGGGGCTTTTTTGTTTCATGGAAATCGTTTTCTTTGTCTGACACTTATGAAGATCCTCATTGTCCGCTTTAGTTCTATTGGTGATATCGTATTGACGAGTCCTGTCATTCGTTGTCTGAAAGAACAAGTGAACAACGTCGAGATCCATTTTCTCAGCAAAAAACAGTTTCTACCGGTACTTGAAGCAAATCCTTTTTTGAGCAGAATTTATACCATCGAAAAAGAAATCACCGAAGTAGTGGATTCACTGAAGAATGAGAAGTATGATCTGATTATCGACCTACACCGCAACATAAGAAGTTTGCGACTGAAAAAAGCACTTGCTGTTCCTTCAAAAAGCTTTAACAAACTCAATTTGGAAAAGTGGATGCTCGTTAATCTTGGCATTAACAAATTACCCAAAATCCACATTGTAGACCGTTACCTGAAAACCTGTGAATCGCTTGGTGTAAAAAACGATTTGAAAGGTCTCGACTATTTTATACCTTCCGGAAGAGAAGCCGCCCCCGGACTATTACCGGAATCGCATCAAAAGAAATACATTGCAATTGCAATTGGCGCGCAACACGCTACAAAACGTTTACCTGATCGCCAACTTGCTGCGCTGGTAAATAAAATCCATTTTCCAATTGTTTTGCTTGGCGGTAAAGAAGATGTAGCGAGCGGCGAAAGGATTGCTGCAATAGACCCGGGTAAAATTGTAAACGGCTGTGGTAAATTTGATCTTCACGGATCGGCTTTGATTCTAAAAATGGCTGAAGTTGTTATTACCCACGATACCGGATTAATGCATATTGCGGCAGCATTTAAAAAGAAAATCATTTCCATTTGGGGCAATACTGTTCCGGAATTCGGGATGTATCCTTACTTACCCGGGCAACAAACAGAAAGCATAATGTTTGAAAATAAAGCGCTACGCTGCAGACCTTGTTCAAAGATCGGCCATCAGGAATGTCCGAAAGGACACTTCAAGTGTATGAATGAACTGGACATGGAAAAAGTAGCGAATGAAGCCAATCGTTTAGCGGAACATTAATCTTTCACAAACAATGCTCTTAGTTCAGTAGCTTCATCAGGGCTCATTTTCCCGGCAAGAATAAGGGATAACTGACGACGACGCAGAGCACCGGAATAACGTTTGTTCTCCTCTTCCGTTTCGGGAACAAGCTCAGGAACTTCAATTGGACCACCATTTTGATCAACTGCCACAAAGGTATAGATCGCCTCGTTACACTTTTTGCGGAATCCGGTTACATGATCCTCAACAAAAACATCGACCACCACTTCCATAGAGCTGGTAAACGATCTTGAAACCTTTGCTTCAAGAGTTACGATTTCTGCGTGGCGTATAGGACTGTTAAAACTAACATTGCTAATAGATGCTGTAACAACAACCCTTTTGGAATGCCTATGAGCAGAAATGGCAGCGATCTCATCCATCCATGCGAGAAGTTGTCCGCCAAATAAATTTCCCAACGTATTGGTATCGTTGGGCAGAACCATTTTTGTAGTTACTGCAAGTGTTTCCCGTGCAAATTTTTTCTTAGAAGCCATGCTGCAAAGATACAGCGAATCGGGGAGTTACGGACGCTATTTTCCTACCTTTGCCCCAAGTCATGAGCTACCTCATTTTTAAATCGCTGCACCTGATCTTTATGGTGACCTGGTTTGCCGGGTTGTTTTATATCGTCAGGCTGTTCATTTACCAAATAGAAGCGATGGACAAAACGGAAGAGGAAAAAAAGATTCTGCTTCCCTATTTAAAAAAGATTCAGCGTCCCCTTTGGTATGGCATAACTTGGCCGGGAATGATCTTGACCTGGATTTTTGGTGTTTCTATGTTGGTTGACAACCCTCAGTTTCTTAAAATGCCTTATATCCACATCAAGTTAAGTCTTGTTTTTGGCTTGACGGTCTATCACGTTTACTGCCATCGCATTTTTAAGCAATTGCAAACTGAAAAACGTCCGCACGGAAGTGTGTTTTTACGCTACTGGAACGAAGTGGCGACGCTATTTCTCTTCACGATTGTATTCGTAATCGTAATGAAAAATTTCCTGAACTGGATGTATCTCGGAGCAGGTTTGCTGGTGCTTTCTGGACTGATTGTTTGGGGTGTTATTGCCTACAAAAAGCGAAGAGCGCGTCAATCCTGATTACTTTCTGTACTTATCCGAGAATCTTTTATAAAGCTCCTTCTGATGATCATTCAAATCAACTGCCTTGCCCTGTATCCAAGCCATGGTGACTTTGTTGGTTCGCATATCGAGAGCATCACCCTCCGACACGAATAAGGTTGCCTCTTTGCCTTGCGCTAATGAACCAATCCGATCGGAAACACCAAGTATACGAGCTGCATTAAGTGTAACGGCCATTAGTGCAATTTCTTTATCAAGGCCATAGGCACAAGCGGTTCCGGCAAGAAATGGAAGATTCCGGGTGCGGTGCGCTTCCTGATCACCTTCATTGCCAAGGCAAAACAAAACACCTGCTTTATGCAATAATGCCGGCAACTTATACGGAAGATCAATATCGTCCTCGGGTCGAGAAGGCAGTTCATGCACACGTTGTAGAATTACACTGACTTTATTCTCCTTGAGCATTTCTGCAACCATCCAGGAATCATAACCACCAACGATTACAATTTTGGTGATTTTTAAATCGCGGCAGAAGAAAACAGCGTCGGTAATTTCTTTTACAAACGAAGCATGGATATAAAGATTTTTTGTTCCGTCGAACAGACCTCGCATGGCTTCGAATCGGACATCAATACGTTCGTGTTCCTTCACTTCTGCATATGCTTTAGCTTCCCGAAAAAACTTTTTCATTTCATCGAGACGCTCCTGGTACCTGTCATTTGCCTTGGTCTCGCCCGGCTCTGCCCACCATCCTGTATTCTGAAAAAAGCGTGGCCAATTCATATGCACTCCGTCTTCGTTTTGTAAGGCTGCGTCTTCCCAGTTCCAACCTTGTAAGCGCATAATTGAAGATGTTCCCGACAAAACCCCTCCGCGAGGCACAATCTGACTGATAAGTACACCATTGGAGCGGACAGTGGGAATTACTTTTGAATCGGTATTGTAGGCAACAACGGCTCTCACGTTAGGGTTGTATGCACCCACCTCAGCAAAATCTGCAGTAGCCCGTACGGATTCGATTTCGATCAATCCAAGCGTAACATCAGTTGCAATGAAGCCGGGATAAACATGTTTGCCTTCGATGTTGATGACTGTATCGTATTCGCTTTTATTGGGATTCGTAATTAATGCGTTCGCAACAAGAACAATTTTTCCGTCGCGGATACCCACAAGTGAATGCGTAATTACTTCACCTGTACCCAGGTGCGCTGTTCCGTTCATCAATAAAACGGATTTATATTCTTTTGCGTTTGCACCAAATGCAAACAACAAGAAAACAAAAAGGGAGAATATCTTTTTCATAATCGTAATTATTCAAATTCTTCGTTGTACTCTTCGAGCGATTCGCAATGGTACAATCGTCGCGATGGTCGTTGTGGTCGTTGTGTTGGTGCTCCACCTTGTTTGGCAGCAATCATTTTACCGATTAGCCGGTTGCGTTCCTGCATGTTTCGTTCACGAAGCAATCTGTCGCGATCGATATCGAAATAACATACACCTTCAATAAAAGTGCGTTCTGCCTTCGCGTAAATGGAAAGGGGATGATCACTCCAGATCACAAGATCTGCATCCTTGCCCACCTTGATACTTCCGATGCGGTGATCCAAATGCAACATTTTCGCAGGATTCAGGGTGACCATTTTCAATGCCTCTTCCTCGCTAACGTCGCCATATTTTACCGCCTTTGCAGCTTCCTGATTCAGTCGACGCGCCATTTCTGCATCGTCGGAATTAATTCCTGTTAACACACCCACCTTGTGCATTAGTGCTGCATTGTAGGGTATGGCTTCAATTACCTCGTATTTGTATGCCCACCAGTCGGAGAAGGTAGACGCAGCAACTCCATGTGCCAGCATTTTGTCGGCGACCTTATAGCCTTCAAGAATATGTGTAAACGTATTAATTTTAAAACCCATGGAATCGGCAACTTTCATGAGCATGTTGATTTCACTTTGAACATAACTATGGCAGGAAATAAAGCGCTTACTATTGAGGATTTCTACCAAAACATCCATTTGAATATCGCGTCGTGGAAGTTCGCCTCCAAATTTTCCTTTTACCTGTTCAACTTTCTTCCATTCCTTTTCATAAGCCTTTGCTTGCAGAAACGCATCATAAAACACTTGCTCCACTCCCATTCGGGTTTGAGGATAACGTGTGCTGAATTGTTCTCCCCAATTCGATTGCTTCACATTTTCTCCCAATGCAAACTTGATAAATCCGGGAGCATCTTTGATCAACATTTCATCAGGCGTGTGTCCCCATTTCAGTTTAATAAGTGCCGAGCGTCCTCCAATTGGATTTGCGCTTCCATGTAATAATTGTGCTGCAGTAACACCTCCACCTAACTGTCGGTAAATATTAACGTCGTCGGAATTCACCACATCCGAAATATTTACTTCAGCAGTTACAGCATGTGTCCCCTCGTTTACCCCGCCGCTGATCGCAATGTGCGAATGTTCATCAACGATTCCTGCTGTGAGATGTTTTCCGGTGCCATCAATTACCCAAGTGCTTTTGTCGACCACATCAAGGATCCTTCCGATCTTAAAAATTTTCCCATCACGAAGCAATACATCCGTGTTCTTTAAAACACCTTCTTTTTCGTTGGTCCAAACCGTAATGTTTTTGATGAGCACCTGGCCCTGTCGTGGCAATGAATCCCAACCATATGCCATTACCGGAAACCATACTCTGCCTTGGTTCAACGAATCCTTTGGAGCAACAGAGGGTTTGTTTTCTTCTTTGAATTTGGCTTTCCGAATAGCATTCCATTTGATCCTGTTTCCATTAGGAAGCTCTCCGTTTCCGTCCCATACACCACCATCCTGATGAACTACACCAGTTAAGCGAACGGCACCGTTATAATTTTTATCCTTTACAATAAAACTCACAGAGACATTCCGGTTTTTTAGTGAGACTTTCGCCTTAACCTGCGTTGTGTCCACTTTTAAACTTGCCTGTAATTCCTGCAAACCACCTTTTACCGATAATGAATAGATATTGTTTTCAATATTTACATCATAATCTCCCCGGATATCCAAAGGGTCTTCTACCTGAATAACGAATAAGTTTCCCTGTACCCAGTTTTGCTGAATGCTTGCCTTTTCGGAAAAGATCTGCTCTGAACAAATAATGAAATTTGCGACTTTCCCCTTTTCCAGTGTGCCAAGTTGTTTGTCAACACCTAACAATTGTGCGGGATAAACGGTAAGAGCCTTTAATGCTTCTGCTTCCGGTAATCCGTAGCGAACCGCTTTACGAAGATTGGGTAAAAACTGCTTTTTTTCTTTCAGATCTGAAGAGGTAAGCACAAATCGGATCTGCGATTTATGAAGCAATGATGGATTATATGGAGCAAGTTCCCAATGCTTCATGTCCTCTAGCGAAACATTCATCGCATCGTAAGTATCCTCTACATCATAGGGGTCGGGAAAATTGAGTGGTACAATCAAAGTACCTTTCGAAGACTTGATTTCATTGAGACGCTGATATTCTTTTCCATTAGTTTTAAATACGTACTGTACACCAAACTGATCTCCGATCTTATCTGCACGCAACACATTGTATTTATCATTTGCATCGAAAATTTGTGGAAGGTTATGCCAGCGGTTAAGTGCTTGTAATGATAAATTCTCTTCCTTCAATTGCTTTTGAGCGGCATACCACTTTGCATCGTAATAAGTCTGGGTGAGAAGAGCAATGCTGCCCATTAATGAAGATGGATAGGCTTGATTGCTATTCCCTTTTCTAAATGAAAAATGTTGTGCCGCATCGGTAATTAATACACTTTCGTTCTCACGCTTGTCCGATAATGTTGTAAAAACTGAAGTCCCGCGTGCAATTCCATCCTGCAAATGCGATAATACCGCTCCGAATCCTGCCGATCGATACTCTGCTGAAACTTTTGGGTCTGCCTTGAAAACCTCTGCTGCCCTGTATTCAGGATGAATGGATTCATTCCAGTAATAAGCTCCTTTTTTTGAACTTTCATATTGAGGTCCGCGGTATCCTCCGCCTTGCTGACGAGCTGTTTCTGCCAGTCCGTAAGATGTATGGAGATCGATGAAGGAGGGATAAACATGCTTTCCGGCAAGATCGACAACTACCGCTCCTTTGGGAATGGTAATTCCTGTTCCAACATCTTCAATTCGTCCTCTTCGAATTACGAGTGAAGCGTTATCCAGTTTTTTATCGGCCGAGACATAGATCGTAGCATTGATAAAACAATAAAACCCTTCGGCTGTAACCCGTGGACCATTAACAGGATAAGTGTCCTGAGCTGAAACGGCGAAAGCCAAAAGAAATAAGGTGGCGGTAAAAAGTCTTTTCATGAAAAAAGTAGTCTGGAACAAAAATAACATTCAAACAATACAAAAGGTTGACTCTGGTACAAACGGAATCAATGCAGGAAGAGTGGGTCAGGATCTGTTTGTCCGTGATTTGAGATAACCATTGAGCACCACTGTCAGCAATATGATGCCCGAACCAATGTAAAAACCAGCGCTCATGGTCTCCTTTTCAGGCCAGATCAATATAGCGAGCAGAATGGTGTAAATAGGCTCCATGTTCACCGAAATACTAACGGTATAGGGCGATAATTGCTTCATTACCCATACTGAGATCACAAATGGCAGCGCGGTGCATGCTATTCCCAACAGCAGCAGGTACCAGGTATCCGAATTGTTTAACGCCAAGGTATCTGTGGTTAATGCGCCGATAAAGAAATTATACACTGTCAATCCAAGAAACCCGCCAGTCATTTCGTAAAAGGAAATTACTGTTGAATCCATCCGCTTTACAAAACCTGCATTAATTACAGTGAATAATGCCGCAAAAAATGCAGAGATCAATCCCCATACAAATCCTTCCCATTTGTCCGTTTCCACACCCATCAAAACAGAAACGCCAAGGATGACTCCTATTCCGAGGATGAATTCGTACCAAACCATTTTTGTTTTAAAGAAAAGTGGCTGCAAAAAAGCAGTAAAAAAACTTGCTACTGCCATACAGGCAACGGCCACAGACACATTTGAAATTTTAATTGCACCGTAAAAAAAGATCCAGTGAAGACAAATGATCAGTCCGGTCCCTAATACCATTAACAGGTTTCTCCTGCTAAGCCGAAAACTCCGGCGCGAAATACCCATAAAAATTGCCAAAGCAACCATGGCAATAAGCATTCTCCACCACACAAGCACATTTTCCCGAACGCTGATTAATTGTCCGAGTATTCCTGTAAAGCCCCAAACAAAGACCACGACATGCAGTATTACCTGCAGCTTTAAAGGGGAATGAATTGGTTTTGTTTCGCTCATAAAAAAGAAAAAGGGCCATCAAAAATAGCCCTTAAACTGTAATCGTGAATTTTATTTTTGAATAACCAGCGGAATCCTATTTTACAGCGTTAAGCTTTTGTTTGGCAGCTTCCGTGGTTTTTTTCTGTTCATCAATTTCTGACTTCTTTTTCTTTTGTTCTTCTTCGTTTTTCTTGATTTTGTCTTCTGCCTCAGCTATTTTCTTTTTATAATCTTCAATATCCCCTTTCAAATTCTTATTGTCCTTTTCCAAATCCTTTTGCTGATCTTCAAGTTTTGAGAGTTTCTTTTCTTCAGCAGCGGCGTTGTCAGCCAGATGATCTTTCGTTAGTTTCACAGCAAATTCGTAAAGGATATCCCGAAATACTTTGTATTGATCGCTGTGTTTTGAAGAAGACATAAAGGCTCCACCAAGATCAACAGCAACGATCAGTTTTATTCCTTCGCCTTTAACGACTTCTGCCCTGGCGTACATGTCAAATGTATTCGGACCCATTGCTTTAGTTTTGGCGTCGTCGCCAAACATATCTTCTTTGGTGGAAACTTTTGCACCAAGATCTTTCATTTTGCTTTTCCACGCCTTTTCTACGGCATCTTTATCATCAATATAGATCATTACGGTTAAAGCGTTATTGCTACCGCCGCCGATCTTTTCGTTGGACTCACGAACTTCAACTTTTTTTTGTGCATTCAGCCCGCTTACACAGAGTGCAAATGCCAATAGGAAGGAAAACTGTTTCATATTTAGCTTGTTTGCTTAAATATACACAAATCCTGTTCCAAAAGCGAAAGAAAAACGAAATCACTGAATTTCAGCCGCAAGGGCTCGACCTGTCCTCCTTTTGCTATTTTTGTAAAAAACCACATTATGAAGGATCTTCTTATTTCCACCCATTCCGGTCTGCGTTGGCTGGTGTTGCTATTCATGGTCTATGCTGTTTTCAATGCATTCAGCAAATGGCGATTTGGGAAAGCTTATTCAGGCACTGATAAATTGGTGAATCTTTTGACGATGATCCTTTTTCACACCCAATTTCTGGTTGGATTGTTATTGTATTTTTTCAGTGATAAAGTACAATTTAACGGAAACACCATGTCCAATTCAATGCTCCGCTTTTTTACGATGGAGCATTTCCTGATGATGACAGCAGTTTTTGTATTACTAACAATGGGGCGTAAGCGTGCAGAAGCGTCAGAAACAGACAAGGCGAAACATCGCAAATACATGATCTGGTACGGAATCTGTTTGGTAATCGTTCTTGCTGCAATTCCCTGGCCTTTCAGAACAGAACTTGCCGGAGCATGGTTTCGTTAAAATATAGCTTTCTGGTATTGGGGATTTCGCTTCTGTTTTCCTGTACCGGAGAGAATGAATCTGCATCAGCTACTCCGAATGGTAAATTACTGTTCGAAAAAAACTGTGCGATTTGTCATGGTAAAGACGGCAAGCTTGGTCAAGGCGGCGCAAAGGATCTCTCCATTACTAGTCTTTCGAAAGACGACATGGTTCGAATTGTTGAGTACGGAAAACCAGGAATGACTCCCTTTAAGGGCTTGTTGAATGATGGTGAGATTCAAGCTGTGGTAGAATATATAGAAGAGTTGAAAGAAAAATGATCGAAGCAAAGATCGAATCGCGTGTTGATGAAACAACCATTCTTGTTGGAGTGATCACACCCCGACAGGATGAACTTCAGGTAAAGGAATACCTGGATGAACTGACTTTTCTAGCTGAAACAGCCGGAGCCAAAGTCATAAAAACATTTACCCAAAAACTTCAGGTTCCTGTACCCGGGACCTATATCGGAAAAGGGAAGCTGGAAGAAATAACGCTATATGTTGAAGAGAACGACGTAAAACTTGTCGTGTTCGATGATGAATTATCGCCCAGTCAGCAAAAAAATATTCAGGATGCTGTAAAAGTTCCCGTACTCGACAGAACAAATCTAATTCTGGATATTTTTGCGGGTAGAGCACGAACTGCACATGCGAAAACACAAGTTGAATTAGCCCAATACCAATACCTATTGCCAAGATTAACCCGAATGTGGACCCACCTCGAACGACAAAAAGGTGGTATCGGTATGCGTGGTCCCGGTGAATCGCAAATTGAAACCGACCGCAGGATTATTCAGGATAAAATAGCCAAACTCAAACTTCAGCTCAAAGAGATAGACAGGCAAATGTCGACACAGCGCAGCAACAGAGGTCAACTCGTTCGCGTCGCTCTGGTAGGTTATACCAATGTGGGGAAATCCACGCTGATGAATATTTTGAGTAAGTCGGATGTTTTTGCAGAGAACAAACTATTTGCAACGCTCGACACCACAGTGAGAAAGGTTGTGCTCGATAATTTACCCTTTCTCTTAACCGACACTGTTGGTTTTATACGCAAGCTTCCGACCCAGCTTATTGAATCATTCAAAAGCACTCTGGATGAAGTGAGGGAGTCGGATTTATTAGTGCACGTATTGGATATTTCTCATCCAAATTTTGAGGATCATTTTGCAGTAGTCAATCAAACACTGAAAGAAATTGGCGCATTGGATAAACCAACAATTGTTGTATTCAACAAAATTGATGCCTACCGCCATGTTGAAAAAGAAGAAGGAGACCTCTCGCCCATTGAAAGGCACAATGTTTCGCTTGAGGATTTGAAAAAAAGCTGGATGGGCAGGATGTCGCCCAATAAAGTTGTGTTTATTTCAGCTGAGCAACGGATCAATCTTGATGAGCTTCGCGAAGTATTGTATGAAATGGTAAAGGAAATTTTTGCAGTACGCTACCCTTATAATAATTTCCTCTACTAAACAGCATTCCAATATTCGCTTTATTTTTTGTGGGCAACCCTTTTCGTTTTACGCGTTATCCATTAAACTTCAAGGCATGCGGAAATTTCTCATTTACCTTTTTTTGTTTCCACTGGTAGCGTTTGCTCAAGAGAAACGGGTATTGTTCATTGGTAATTCCTACACCCAATACAACAATTTACCCCAACTCCTCAGAAACCTCGCATTATCAGGTGGTGATTCGCTTTACACTGAAATGAATGCCCCCGGAGGTTATACCTTTCAAAATCACACCACCAATTCAATTACACTTTCAAAAATTGCGCAAGGCAACTGGAATTACGTAGTGCTTCAGGAGCAAAGCCAACTACCTTCATTTCCTCCTGCACAGGTTGCCAGTCAATGTTACCCGTATGCAAGAGCGCTCGACAGCTTGGTTCGTTTGGCAAACCCATGCACAGAAACCATTTATTACATGACATGGGGAAGAAAATACGGCGATCAGGGAAATTGTGCTTCCTATCCCGTATTGTGCACCTTTAACGGGATGCAATCACGACTTCGCACCAGTTATTTGGAAATGGGTTCAGACAACAACGCAAGTGTGGCGCCGGCAGGACAAGCATTTAAATTATCCCGGGAGCGAGACAGCACAGTTGAATTGTATACAGCAGATAATAGTCATCCCACCTTGGAAGGAAGCTACTTAACTGCATGTGTTTTTTATGCAACGATTCTGAAAAAAACACCGGTTGGTTTAAACTATACTGCAGGAATAAACTTTACGACCGCACAGTTTTTACAGCAAGTCGCCGCTGACGTTGTTTTAGATAGTGTTCAAACATGGAATCTGAATATTGATCATCCGCAGCCACTCAGCACAATTCAGGTTTCAGGAAACACACTTAATTTAACGGACGCAAGTACAAATGCGCTATCAAATTCCTGGTATATTGAGGGAATAAACTACAGCGGGACAACAGCTCAGCACACATTTACCTCGAACGGAACCTATCAGATCCTACAAATAGTGCAGAACAATTGTTTTACCGACAGCCTCGTTTTTACTGTGAATATCGGACCGTTAAACGTAATTTCTTTCCAGCCGGAAAACATCCGAATATATCCGAATCCGGTTGAGCATCTGCTTTTTGTTGAGGCAGATAATGTATTCTGCTATTCAGTGTTTTCAGCAGACGGAAAATTGGTTCTTTTCGGGAAATCTTTTAATGCAATTGATGTATCCGGATTAAATTCCGGTTTGTATTATTTGCAATTGACCAATGATTCGCAACAGGCTACATTAAAATTTATGCGCGATTAAAGAATAGTTTTTGTCTTATTCTCTCTGCGTACAAAACGAACGCCAAGCATCAATTCATGTGTGCCTGAGCTGTAATTACGAACATTGGAAGTAGTAATATCGTAAGCATAACCAATGCTGAGGTAATTTTTATACTGGTATCCCGCCATTATGGAAACCGCATCCATTGTGCGATAAGAAGCGCCGAGCCAAACCTGCTCTTTATAAATGGCCCGAGCCATTAAATCAAGCTGAACAGGAATTGGCTTTACATACTTTACAAGAAATGAAGGTTCAATCTGAAAATCATCTCCGACATCAAACTTATATCCGGCTGTAAAATTATAATGGTATAATAAATTGCTTCCCGTTGTAAGCTGATTGGAAAAGAAGTAGAGTTTGTTGCGCAATAATTGTGGAATAACTCCTCCAACAAACCATTTCTTGTGATAGAGATAAAACCCGAATTGAGCATCAAACTCCATCGACCATTGCAAACCATTACTGATTACTGCATCACCGGGATCGTATGTTGTTATTTTATGTCCATCAATCATAAACTGCAACATCCCTGCAGAAACCCCCAAACTCAATTTCACATCTTTATTTATTTTGAGATGATAGGCGTAAGAAAAATTAAATCCGGTACGGCGTGTTGGTCCAACATTATCTGTGAAAATTGATCCGCCAAAACCCATATTGTATTTTTTGTTTGGACCATGTGCACTTAGAGTAAACGTTCGTGGAGCATCAGTAAGACCTACCCATTGGTAACGGTGATTGCTTCGCACATCATACCAGTCGCGCGTGCCTGCAACGGCAGGATTGATGAAAAAATCATTGAAGAAATACTGACTGAAAAGCGGATGATGCTGCGCTTCAGCCAGAAGGCTCGAGATGAAAAACAAGAGTGATAATAATTTCTTCATAGCCTATCGAATTACAGTTAATGGTCCTGTAAATGCATCCGGATACAATGGATGATTCAGGTTAATGATATAATAATAGGTACCAACAGGAACAGGCTGATTATTAAAGGTACCATCCCACGGCGTGTTATAACCTATAGATAAAAACAGCAATTGTCCCCAACGGTTGTAAATCTCAACTTGAGCTTCCGGAAACAAACGAATGAAATCGATCTGCCATACTTCATTCATTCCATCACCGTTTGGCGAGAAACCATTTGGGAAGGAGATGAAAGGAAACACCTGAACCCTCATTGTATCAGAGTTAACACAGCCGTTTGCATCCGTAACAAACACAATATAATTAGTAGAGGAATCCGGAGAAGCAACAGGATTCAATGCCAGTGAATCGCTCAGATGATAGGACGGAACCCAAAGAACAGAATTACCGGCAGATGTTGTTGGACTACCACCAATCACTGTAGAAGTATTTGCAACAATATCGATATCGGGACCGGCACTTACACTGGGCAAGGTATTTACCGAAACAGAAACCGTGTCTGAATCAATACAGCCATTGTTATTGGCAACCAAAATATAATCGCTTGTTCCAAACTGTGGATTAACATTCACAGTTTGCGATGTTCCTAAAGAAACACCAATCATATCAAACCATTCGTAGGTAACACCACCGCTACCCGTTAAGGAAACACCAAGCAGACTGCCGGCACATATCGTAGTATCATTCCCCGCAAATGCATTGACTACAAGAATTGCATTCACAATGATTGAATCTGTAAGGGAACAGCCGTTCGCATCGGTAACTGTGAGATAATAAATTCCACTAAACACATTGGCAATATCTTCTGTTGCTTCAGTGAATCCGTTGGGGCCTGTCCAGTTAAAGGTGAAATTCCCGGCTCCACCCGAAACAGTTGCATTGATGGCGCCGTCCGCAACTGTTGAACAAGATGCATCTGTACTATCAAGCGAAAGCACTATTGCCGCCGGAGCAGGCACTACAATGGTCTGGTTTGTGCTGCAACCATTTGCATCGGTAACCGTTGCAATGAATGTGCCTGTGCACAATCCACTGGCAGTAGCGGTAGATTGCGAAGCCGGATCATTCCACGAAAAGACATAAGGAAGCGAGCCTTCAATCACAATTGCAACAGCAATTCCATCGCAAGAATTAAAACATGATGGCGCCTGAACAAATGGCAAGGCAAACAAAAGACTATCGGGCTCTGTGATGGTAATATCTTCAAAAGCTATACATCCGGCTGCATCCGTAACTTCAACAATATAGTCTCCTGCGCAAAGGTTTACAGCTGTTGTGCCGGATTGTCCGGTAGAAGTTCCGTCATTTAAAAACCATTCCGTAGAAAACGGTCCGGCTCCACCGGAAACAAGGGCCGTTGATGATGCATCACAATTTCCTTGACAGGAGACATTCTGTGCAGATAAGGAAAGCGTAGCAGCAGTGAGATCGTTTAACGTATAGAATTGGGATGTAGCACAACCGTTTCCATCTGTAATTTCTACTTCGTAAATGCCCGCACAAAGATTTGACACCAGAGAAGTAGTGGCATTTCCGGCGGCAGCATTCCATTGATAGGACAAAGGAGGAGTTCCTCCAAATACAAATACACTTAGTGTTCCGTCACAATTTCCGCAAGTGGATGGAAGCACCAGTAGAGAATCATTCAATGAAGCAGGCTCAATAAGGTCTATTGTACTTACACGTACACAACCATTGGCATCAGTAACTTCCAGGTAATAGGTGCCTGCACACAAATTATTTGAAGTGTTTATTGTTGCACCATCATGTATCCAATAAAAAGAATAGGGCGCTGTTCCGCCAATGGGATTTAAACTAATTGTTCCATTGCAGTCGCCGTTACAAACCGGGTTGGTTACCGTTACATTCTCACCGTTGGGCCCGCCAATATTATTTACCGGAACATTAAAATTTGCAGAGCACCCTGAATTGTCTGTAACCATTACCATGTATGCCCCTGCACAAAGTGAAGATGCAGCTGATCCGGTTTGACCATTGCTCCAATCGAAAACATACGATCCGGTTCCACCGCTTGCAGTAACGCTTGCCGCACCATCACATTGACCGCAATTTGCATCAGTTACTATAAATGAAGCGTTCAGTTGCGCCGGCTGTGTAACCGATAAATTTGCAAAACCAATACAACCTGCAGCATCCGTAACCTGAAGAAGATAGCCACCTGCACACAGTCCGGTAAGGTCTTCGCTTATCTGTCCACCAGGAAACCAGAAGAAACTAAAGGGAGCTGCCCCTGATGTTACTGTAATATCAATTGCTCCATTGCAATTGGAGTTACAGTCGACATTGGTGACAACTGGAGTAACGGTTGGACTAATTACATTATTAACTGTAACGCTCACCTGAGCTACACAACCATTGGCATCAGTAACCTCAGCAACATACACGCCTGCTGAAAGATTAATGGCTGTCTGTGTTGTTTGACCAATGGGATTTAGTAATTGATCCATCCAAACAAAAGTATACAAGGGTGTACCCCCCAGTGGCAAAATTGTAGCAGCGCCATTTGGTGTATTACAATCCGCAGGGAAAATCTGGTCAGTTGCGGTGAGTTGTGTTGGCTGATTAATGTTGATGTTTTGAATGACAGACAAACAATTGTTCGCATCCATTACAACAGCTTCATATGAACCGGCACATAAACCATTAAAAGTGTTTCCTGCTTGAAAGGTTAATCCACCGTTTATACTGAAAGAGTACGGTCCACTTCCTCCTGAAGGTGTTACCGTAATAGATCCGTTGCAACTTCCATTGCAAGCCACATCAGTTGCAGTAACAGAAATTGAAACTTGTGTAGGATTGGTAATTGCAACGGGGAATGTGGTTACTGTACAGGTATTCGCATCTGTAACAATAACCTGATAATTTCCGGGACAAAGTCCGGTAGCAGTGGCCGAAGTTTGGTTCAGTGCATCATTCCAGATATAGGTATAAGGTGAAGTGCCTCCATTCGCAATTGCAGTAGCCTGACCGGTACAATCACCAAAACACAAATTATCTGAAATTCCCATTGTAACAATCAATGCTGCAGGCTCAGAAATAACTGCATTAGCTTGTGTTACACATCCATTTGCATCCTGAACAGAAGCAATGAATGATCCTGCACACAATCCAACAGCATTTAAAGAAGTCTGCACAAAAGGATCGTTCCAATTAATCAAGTAAGGAGCATTACCTCCGGAAATAGTAAGCAAAGCGGAGCCATTGCAATTTCCTGAACATGCCACATCAACTGCTGCTGCAGATGCCTGCAAAATTGTTGGGTTGATAAGTATTACCGTATCCGGATCAGAACATCCTGTTGCATCTGTAATTGTAACAATATATGTTCCGCTGCAAAGGTTGTTTACAGTTGCAGAATTTCCTCCACCAGCTGCTGCATCCCACAAAATGGTGTAAGGTCCAGTGCCGCCGGATGGATTTACGATTGCAGATCCATTGCAATCGCCATTACAGGAAGGTTGTGATGCAACTGCATTTGCAGTTATTTCTGTTGGTTCACCAATTACTGCCGGAACAATAGTTACGCAATTCAGCGCATTGGTAACCTCAACAAAATAATTACCAGCACACAATCCACTTGCTATTGCATTTGTTTGTCCGATTGCAACTCCGGTAATTCCGCTGTACCATTCAAATGCGCAAGGACCATTAACACATGCTGTGATCGCTGTTGCAGAACCATTGCACTGTCCGAAACAAGTCGCATCGATTACAGCGGTTGAAACAGTTTCAGCACCGAGATCACTGATCGCAACTGCTAATTGTTCGGTACATCCGTTATTATCAGTAACCACAACAGAGTAAACTCCTGCACATAATCCATTTGCTGCCTGGGTTGTCTGATTTCCTGCAGCCGCATTCCATTGGTAACTATATGCGGGTGTTCCGCCGGAAGGACTCACAGAGGCAATACCGTTGCATACTCCGCATGTAGATGGAGAAAAAGTACTGGTTACTGAGAGTTGTGCAGGCTCAATAATATTTCTGCTTCCTGAAACTACACATCCGTTCGCATCACGAACAACAACACTATATAATCCAGGACACAACCCACTTACCCCAGGTGAGGTTGCTCCTGTATTCCATAAATAAGAATAAGGCGCAGTTCCTCCAATTGGGTTCGAAGTGACAAATCCATTGCATGATCCGAAACAGGAAACGTTTCCAAATGTCAATGGTAAAATCAATTGCATCGGATCATCAATTGCAACTGATGCGGTTGTTGAACATCCGTTTGCATCCGTTACAATCAACGTATAAAAACCTGCACACAATCCCGAAACAGTTGCTGATGTGCTTGCTGAAGGATTATTCCATTGATAGGTATAAGGCTGTGTTCCCCCAATAACAGTAGCAGAAACACTTCCATTACATTGACCTGAACACAATGGAGAAGAAACCGAAAATGAAACATTAAGCGCAACAGGTGTTGCAATTGCCACTGTTCCCGGACCTCCAATGCAGCCATTTACGTCGGTTACGATCAATTCATAATTTCCTGCACAAAGATTGCTTGCATTGGCAGTTGTTTGTGAAAGTGGATCGTTCCACTGATAAAAGTAAGGCGCGGTTCCACCTGTTACACTTGAAGTTGCTATTCCATTACAATCACCATTACAATCAAGCGGTGATGCATTTAATACCAGACTAATCTGATCCGGCTCCTGAATTGTTATCTGAGGAGGAATGAAGGTACAACCATTAGCGTCAAATACAGTTGGTTGATATTGCCCTCCGCACAAGGCTGTTGCTTGTTGAGTGGTTTGTGATGCGGGATCGTCCCACAAAAAAGTATACGGCGAAATTCCTCCGGAAGGAAATACTGTGCCTGTTCCATTGCACTGTCCCTGACAATCTGCATCGGATGAGGCTATCGTTGCTGATAGCGGTGACGGTTCATCTATAATTACTGATCCGTTAACTGTGCAACCGGAAGCATCGGTAACAACAACACTAAATGTTCCCGGACAAAGATTAAAGGAGGTTGAAGTTGTTTGTCCTGCCGCATTCCACGCAAAACTATATGGCGCTGTTCCACCTGCAGGTAGAGCTGTTCCGGTTCCGGTACAAGTTCCAAAACACAAAACGTCAGTGTTGGACATTGATAAAGTGAGTAAAGGCGGTTCAATTACATCAACAGTTGCAATTGTAATACAACCCAAACCGTTTGTAACAGTAACCGCATAGGTTCCTGCACATAAACCTGTAACCGTATTTGTTGTTGATGCTGCCGGATCATTCCAAACTAAAGTACACGTTGGATCTGCACAGGTCACGTTTACACTAACAGTTCCATTACAATCTCCAAAACAGGAAACCTGTGTAGCAGCCACATCCAGAATTTCGTTGGTGTTATCACTTACACCAACGGTTATTACCTCAGTACATCCATTAGCATCTGTGATGGTTGCATCATAAATACCTGCACATAATCCGCTTGCCGTCGGAGTAGTTTGTGCGGAAGCATTTACGCTCCATAAAATGGAAAGAATACCTGTGCCTCCGGATGGATTAACCGTTGCGCTTCCGTTGCATACACCACACGTTGCTTGCACAGAAGAGCTGGTGGCAGTAATTGCTGTTGGCTCTGTTATTGTAGCTGTTGCGTTTCCGGAACAGCCGTTTGCATCGGTAACTTGTACGTTGTAATTCCCATCACACAATCCTGTTGCGGTCAGACTTGTTTGTGCAGCGAGGTCATTCCATACAATAGCAAAAGGAGCGGTGCCACCAACGATAGAAACTGTTGCCGTACCATTACAAACATCAAAGCAGGTAGCATTAGTCCCTGAAGCAGTTACAGTAAGAACAGATGGCTCTGTTACAGTAACAGCTGAAGGCGTGAATGAACACCCGTTTGCGTCAGTAATAATTACACTGTACGATCCACCGCAAAGTGAGATGGCGGTTATTGTGTTCTGCGAAAAAGGATCGCTCCATGAAAATGTATAAGGAGCAGTTCCGCCGGCAGGTGCAACTGTTGCGGTTCCGTTACAAATTCCGTTACAACTAGCCGGTGTTGCTGTTGCGCTTCCCGATAAGGCCGTTGGTTGTGTAACAAATGAATTTAATGGTCCGGTTGTACATCCGTTTGCATCGGTTACAATTACTGAATATGAACCTGCACATAGATTGTTTGCAACAGGGGTTGTCTGATTTCCTGCTGCTGCATTCCATTGGTAAGAATAGGGCGCTGTTCCTCCCACAGGTGCAACTGAAACACTTGCATTGCAATCACCATTACATAATACAGTGGCGTTGGTTGTTGTGGCTGACAATAACAGTGGCTCAGAAATTGAAAAATTTTGCGGTGTTGAAGCACAACCATTGGCATCCGTTACTGTAACTGTATAATTCCCATCGCAAAGTCCTGTTTCTGTAAGTGCTGTATTTCCACTCGAAGACCATGTTGCCGTATACGGTGCTGTTCCGCCCGCAACAGTAACGGTTGCCTGACCATTGCATTGATTAAAACACAATGCGTTTGAACTGTTCAATTGCACAACAATGGATGCAGGAGCAACAAGTGTGACATTGTGTGGTCCTGCTGAACACCCTAAAGCATCTGTAACGGTAAGCGCGTATGTTCCTGAACATATTCCATTCGGATTCTGTAGTGTTGATACAATCACACCAGTAGCAACATCAACCCAAGAAAAAGAAAAAGGAGCCGTTCCACCAGAGGCCGTTCCAGATAAGGTTCCGTTACAAACTCCAAAGCAAGTTGGATTTATTCCGTTGGCAGTAGCAGTCAATTGATTTGGTTGCGTTAGAGTAACAACCAATGGCGCAGGGGAGCAATTATTTACATCTGTAATGGTAACATAATATGTTCCTGCACACAAACCAATTGCATCTTCTGTGGATTGTCCTATTGGTAAATTGGTGGTTTGATCAAACCATTGAAAAGTAAAAGGAGCTGTACCTCCGCTTACCGTCACATCAACCATTCCGTTACAAAAACCAAAACACGATGGGCTTACTGAAATTGCACTTGCAGTAATAATAACATTTGGACTAACCGTGACTTGTGGTGAATTAACAGAACATCCATTGGCATCGGTAATGATGGCAAAATAATTTCCTGCACAAACTCCTGTTGCGGTTATTCCGGTTTGACCGGTTGGAGTCATTGTAGTTGCGTTCATCCACACTACTGAATATGGCGCTGTACCTCCAATTATGTTTACTGTTGTTGTTCCATCACAGATTCCGCAACTGGTGGTTGTTGAGGATGAGGCAACCACCATTGTAATGGGGTCTGTAAGTGTATAGCTTGCTGTTGCTGTACATCCCAAACCATCGGTAACAGTCACAGAATAATTGCCATCGCACAATCCTGTTGCAGGATCCGAGGTTTGACCATTCAAAATATTTCCCGGTTGCTCAAACCATGCAATCGTATACGGAAGTGTTCCTCCTGCTGGACCCGCAGTAGCAGTTCCATCACAAACACCCGCACAAGAAGGTTCGGTGAAAGAGGGATTTAATGATAGAACTGGAGGTGCTGTTATTGTGAATGGATGAATAGTATCACAACCATTCACGTCTATAATGGTAACCAGGAAATTTCCTGAACATAAGTTGTTCTCTGTTAATCCCGTATTGCCGCTGCTGGACCAGGAAACAGAATACGGTGAAGTTTCTCCGCTGATGCCAGATAAAACAGCTGTTCCGTTGCAGGTACCAACACAGGATACTGGTGTAGTAGTTAATGAAAAAGAATAAGGAGCAGGTTCTGCAATAACAAATGTAGTGTCATAAACACAACCATTGGCATCAGTGACTCTTGCAGTATAAGTTCCATCGCATAAACCAGTAATTGAATTACCGGTACCAAGTACTGTTGCGCCGCTTAACCACGAAACCGTGAGCGCTCCGGTTCCCCCGCTTGCAGAAACAACTGAAGAAGATCCATTGCAATCATTATGGCAAACTGTATTTACAGGATTTACCAATAATGCAAGTGCCGGTGGGTTGGGGATAGTCATTGGGGGAATGGTGTTGATCAAACAACCATTTCCATCTTGTACCTGGGCAAAATAAGTTCCCGGACAAACACCGTTAAGTGGATTCCCTACACCAATTGGTGTTGCTGTGGCAGCATTGATCCAGGTAAATACATATCCGGGTGTTCCACCATTTGCAATACCTGAAAGTGTTGCATTACACTCGTTATGACATAGCGGTGGCGTAAATGATGTTGATGCCGTAACAGGCGTTGGCTGAGTGATGGTGAATACAGCAGAAGTCTGTGAACAACCATTATCATCAGTAACTACAACATAATAGCTCCCGGCACAAAGTCCTGAAGCAGTTGCTGAGGTTTGTCCGGCAATTGGTGTATTGCCCGGTGACGTAAACCATTGGTAAGAATAATTTCCTACGCCTTGGGCTGCGTTTACAGTAAGGCTACCTGAACAGACATTATTACAAATCAGATTCGTTTGATTTGTGAGTGTAACAATGATTGGTTGCGGCTGCGTTACCGTTGCACTTGCTGTTACTGTACAACCTGCATTATCCGAAACTGTTACTGAATAATTTCCTGCACAAAGATTGGGATTGAGAGCTGTTGTTGCGCCATTCGACCATGAATAGGAATATGGTGCTCCATTTCCCCCTGTTGGTTGCGACTCAACCGAACCGTTACAAACACCAAAACAAGCCAGATTTGTTGTTATGAGATTGGGGCTAATTTGTAGCGGAGTAAGAATAAAAAAAGTAGTGTCGAACGTACAACCGTTTGCATCCACCACATTCATTGTATTTAACCCAACACACAATTGTGTTGCAACCGGAGCAGTTTCACCTGAACTCCATGTATAAGTGTATCCGGGTGTTCCACCAAAAACAAACGGCGTAGCCGTTCCATCACAAGTGTAATTACAAGAAGGATCTGTTGTTGACCATGAGAGAACTGTTAAATCACCTGGCTCAACAATGGTAACTGTAGTTGCGCAAATCACATTCGGTAATACTCCGGTATTAATAACCCTAACGGTATATGTTCCCGCTCCGAGGCCGGTCCAACACGAAGTTGCAGGTCCGCCTCCCAACCATTGAATGTTAAATGGTCCGGGTGCACCCGTAATGGTCACGCATACTTCACCATCGTTTGCTCCTTTACAACTCACATGTTGTCCATTGTAATTTGTAACAACCTGAGCATTGATTGTAAATTGATTGGGGGCAGTTCCACAGGTAGCAGTAAGGCGCAATTGCGGGTTTTCGGTATCGGTGTTGCGAATGATAAATTGTTCTGTGCCATTTGCGATCCAGTTAACCAATGTGCCTGCAGGATCAATCGGCTCGAGAGTGAACAAGGATGAACCGGACGAATTAAACACTACCTGCTGATTGGACGAGAAGAGAATCTGATCCGCTTTTACTCCTTTTCCAGAAGTGAAAAAAGCACCAGACTCCAGCACCAGATCAAAGCCGGGCTCCAGTTCGAGATCGTTGTTCTGAAGTGACAGGGAATTATAACCCTGTTTAATCAAATTCGCTCTGAAGTGAACATTTCCTGTCTGAAGAATCGCATTTGGCTGGGAAGGATTGAAGCGAATGTTTCCGTTGATATGATTCTGAAATTGTCCGGTTACAATCCAATTTCCTGTAATGGTAAAATTGATCTTTCCATCCGACTGAAATCGGGGAAAACTGTTCTGTGCAGAAAAATTGAAATTCCGGATAGAAGCAGATACATCAAAGCGGATTACATTCTTTGAACTCGAAAACGAGCCGGAGGTGAAAAACACATCATCATTCACACCCGGTACTCCGGCTCCGCCTGCACCACCATCCTGAAGGGACCAATGAGAGGCGTCCGACCAATTACCAGTGCCGCCAATCCAATAATATGCTGTTGCATTGGAAAACTGAACCAACAACATAAAATTCAGGAAAAACAGACTTTGTAAAAATCTTCTCATCTTCTCTACCGGCAAGTATTCATTTCACCATTAAGACGCAGCAACAGCAGCGGTCGTTGCCCCTCTAAACGGATTTTGTAAGGTTAAGGTAGGAAAAATAGGATAAACGTCAGGTATTTTTCGCTCAGTTCCATGCAGGACAGTCTGTAATGCCTTTTCCGCGGTGTGGACATGCAGAAATACCCAGAATAATTTCGTGTGTATTTGAGCTGGATTGCCGAATTCTTGATGTCGTAAAATCAAAGGAATAACCCATTGAGAAATGTTTCAGAAAATTCAGCTTAAACAAGGCACATATTGCATCTGTATTGCGGTAGGACAACCCGACCTGCATTTTATTTTGAAAATCCATCATCAGGTTTAGATCGATTGCCGGAGTAGACATAGGCGCAAACTTCAAAGCAGCAGAGGGAATCCAGGATAGATCGTCGGAATACTTGAAACGTTTTCCGCCGGAGAGAACAAAATGGTGTGTAAGACGGGATTGATCGCCAACATTTTTCCATTTGTTGCGCAAAGCCTGCCACATGGTGAATCCAACAAAATAATCTTCAGAATATAAAAACAACCCAGGGGCAATATCGGGCCACACAAACTGGACACTTGAGCCGGGTATTGAATTATCATTTGGGTTAGCAAGCGTTACTTTTCCTGCATTAAATCGCAATTGCTGAAATCCTGCATACAATCCCATTCCAAGATTGGTTTTGCGTCCAACCGGAATATGATAAGCGTAAGAAAGGTAAATTTTTGTTCTGCTTATCGGACCGGCACCATCGCTTTCCACATGTCCGCCAATTCCGTGTTTTGTCTTTAAATGTTTGCGGTTCTTGCCCATGATTTGTCCATGTGCGTTGGCAAACATGGTTATTGGTCGGCCGTCGAAACCAACCCATTGCGTTCGGTAACCAACACGCATATCCAAACAGGGCCTGCTGCCTGCTACTGCGGGATGGTGTGCAAACTGATTAAAAACAAACTGCGTGAATTGAGGTGTTTGTTGCGCACTTGATTGCAAAAACAATACAACAAAAACAGCTCCTGTAAATATTCTCTTCATCATAGCACAATGGTAATTGATCCTGAATACTGACTGTTCTCATCATCCGACCCTGTATTCAGATCGATAACATAATAATAAACACCCGCAGGAATTTTCATTCCCTTATTGGTTCCGTCCCATGCATTGTTATTACTGTAGCCCTGTCTGTTAAACACCTTTTGTCCCCAACGATCGTAAACCGTTACACGTGCGTTGGGGAAATTCTCGATGTTTTGAATTTGCCAGGTATCATTTGTTCCATCTCCGTTTGGAGTAAATGTGTTTGGAATTGAGATGGGATCAACCACATAAACGACAACCTGATCCTGATCGAAACAACCGTTATCTGTAACCGTAAGTGTATACACAGTGGTGTTGCCCGGTGTTGCAAAGGTCGTTGCAGAAGTGCTGTTGCTTAAAGAAGAAGTTGGTGTCCAGTTGTAGGTTCCGCCACCGCTGCCGGATAAAACTGCGGTCTGACCAGGGGCGATGATCTGATCAGCACCGGCATTTGCATTGACTTCAATAATATCCAAATCAATTGCGTTGGAGCTGGCTGTGCTTGAACATGGATCTGTGCAGCTCATGTTTACCGAAACTGTTACATCAGATGCAAACGTTGAAGAAATTACACCTGTGGTATTGGTAGCGAAAGGAGCACCATTAATCAACCATTGGTAGTTTGCAGTACCTGTACAACCGTTTTGTGTTGCTGTAAATGTAACTGCATCATACGAACAGGCGGTTGTTGTATTGCTTACAATAGAAACAGTGGGATCGATTTGCGGATTCACAACAACCGCAACTGAATTGGAGTTAGTGGAAAGTACAGCCAAACAGGGATCTGACGAAGTAACAGAACAAACCACAACATCGCCATTGGCAACTGTTCCTGATGAAAAACTTGTTGCAGGACCGCTTTGAACAACTGCACCATTAACAGTAAATGTTAAAGCAGGATTTGTTCCCGCATTTTGAACTACTGCAGTGAATGTAACATTATCTCCCGGGCATGCGGGATTGGGACTTGCGGTTAAAACTACTGAAGGCACAAGATTACCCGGTTGTTCAACCAGACTAATTCCACTTAGCAAAAACGTACATCCGTTATCATCAGTAACCAGAACAGAATATGTTCCTGGAGCAAGATTAGTAAACGCATTGGACAATTGTGCCGCTCCACCATTGAGTGAAAAAGTGTAGGGCGCTGTTCCACCGGTAACCGCTACTGTAAACGATCCATTTGTTGCATTGCAATCGGGATGAATAATAGTAGGCAAGGCATTATCCGGACCTCCTGCATTGCTGATGACTCCATTTACTGTTTGTGTACACCCTTGTTGGTCGGACACGATAACTGAATAATTTCCTGCAGGCAATGGATTAAAGATATCTCCGGCTTGGGGCGGGCCACCATTTAAAGAATAAGTATAAGGAGCTGTTCCACCGGTCACACCGGTTACCTGAAAAGTTCCATCATTGGTGTTGCATCCTGCATCTATTGTTGTTGCAGTTCCGTTTTCGGGTCCGTTTAATAAATTTACAACTATAGTGTCCACAAATTGAATGCATCCTGATGCATCAATCACCCGCAAAACATAGGAGCCTGCAGCGAGTCCTGTAAACTGAGTTCCGGATTGAAATGCACCCCCATTAAGAGAATATTGGTATGCCGGAGTACCTCCTTGTATTGCTGTAATGTCTATTTCACCATCCAGATTACCACAAGTCTGATCAGTAACTGCTGAGGTTGATTGCCATTCTACTGCTGATCCGTTGACCTCTATTGAAAAGGTTCCTTGAGCGGCCTGCGTGACCCCTGCGCCGGTGCTGTCACCATCAATGAGAATATAGTATGTAGTATTGGGACTTAATCCTGTACCATTCAATTGTATTGAAGTTGCAGATCCTGCATTGCAATCGATTTCTGTATAGGTTGCTGCATTACATGCTGTACCTGCCGATAAAAGCACAGCCTGTAATTCCAGGTCTGCACCTGCCCCCGGAATACAATTAATTCCAGTAATGGAAACATTTACATCCCCTCCATTTGCATTGGTTGTAAAACTATACCAAACAGAATTATTCAACCCGAAACATGAAAACCCTGTTCCGTCTTCCGGGCCTGAATCTGATCCAATATTGCTACCCGCGAATGCTGCACCCGGACAAAGCACCTGAGCGTTTTGACAACCATTATTGGCCGGTTGGGCGTACAAGCCGATTACCGGAAAAAGAAATACTAACTGAACAATCCACTTCATCATGCCTTTTTTCAGGGTCCTAAAGGTAGCCAATTACATCTTTTTTCTCCTATTTCCCGAACCCCAACACCCTTTTTTTATCTTTGAAATGCTTTTTTGGTACGATTAATGCACCAAGCACCATAGATAATAACCCCTTTGCTATGAACAACATTTACAAAACATTGAAGAGCAATCAGTTAACTCTTCTCTTTTGTTTGCTCCTTGCCTTCAGCGGAACTGTTCGCTCACAACACATCAACTACCAAAACGATTCAGGTTGGAAGATCGGCTTCAACATGGGTGGTGTTTGGCAACAAAGTGATATGAAATCAAAGGCCGGAATTGGTTTCGGCGCGACACTTGGTAAGGCCTTGTACCAAAAACCCGGTCGCTATTTTGCGTTCGACTTACGGTTCCGGTACCTGCACGGATATAATTACGGATACACCGATACAGCGATCACTCAGTTCCCCGCAACATCTATTTATAGCGGGAACAACACAGCAAATCCTACGTTGAATGCGTATCAGTCGCAAGGGAAGATGTTCTACAACTACCGAATGGCTCTCAACGAATATTCGATGGAGGGCGTTCTTACGTTTAACCGTTTGCGCGAACGTACAGGAATTGTGTTGTATACCTGGGGTGGAATTGGCTTAACAACTTACCGCGTAAAAACTGACCAGATCGATAATCCTTTCCTGGGAAGCGGAACTCCTTATAATTATACCGCTTTCGACTCTACTTCAACATGGTCGCAGCTCAGCGGAATTTGGGATGGCGAATATGAAACAGATGCTGATTTAAACCGCGGATTACAAGTTGGATTTATGCCTTCATGGGGTATTGGTTTCGGATATCAGTTCTCGCCTTATTTTGCAATGGTTCTTGAGCATAAGGTCACTTTTGCGCTGAATGATAAAATTGACGGCTATGCTTACAAAAATCCTGAAACACCTGTTAACGATCGTTACCACTATACAGGATTAAAATTCGTGTTCCACTTCGGAAAAGGAAACGGTCAGGTTTACACAAATTACAATACAACCACCACAACTACAACAACTGCTACAACAAGCACAAGTACCGTTGTAACAACTCCTCCGCGCGCACGACCGATTATCAATATTACCCAACCATCAATGAGTCCTGCTACCGTGAGCAACCAATACTACACGGTTAATGCAAACATTTACAATATTGATGGGCCTTCCAATATTAATTTTAAAGTGAATGGTAACCAAAGCACCAACTTCACTTACAATACATCAACCCAACAATTCTCCAGTAGCATCCTGCTGAACCCGGGAAGTAACGTTGTTGAGATCCGCGCTACCAATGAGGTGGGGTCAGACTATCAATCGGTGGTAATCGTATTTGATATGCCGATTATAAACAACATCCCTCCACCAATTGTAACTTTTACCAATCCTCCCTTTACTCCGTACAATACCAACAACCAATCCTTTAATGTTACCGCAACTATTTTAAATGTTGCAAACTCTTCGGGAATTGCGTTCAAAGTAAACGGACAAACAGTAAGTGGTTTCTCTTACAATCCTACGTCCCGCGCTTTTTCTGCTGTTATTGGTCTTCATGCAGGTCCGAACACAGTAGAAATTAAAGCAACCAATACTTCAGGAATGGATGTAAAACAAGTTGTGATCAATTACCAGCCGGTTGTTGTTCAGCAGCCACCTGTTGTTACGATCACAAACCCTACACTCAATCCCTACACGGTATATGTGAACTCTGCGAATGTTGACGCAACTGTCCTCAACGTTAGCAATTCATCAGATATTCGCCTGCGAATAAACGGACAGCTTTCTCCAAACTTCACTTACAACACTACCACAAAAGTGATGAATGTGATCGCGAGTCTGATTCCCGGTCCGAACACATTTGAAATTACTGCAACCAATGCAGCAGGTACAGATTCCAAATCTACTACCATTGTATATGTTGCGCCATCGGCTCTGCCACCAGTGATTACGTTTATCGATCCTGCTACTAATCCTGCTACTGTAACCACATCCACCAAAACAGTAAGGGCAACAGTTCAAAATGTTGCCGGACAAAGCAATATTCAGGTTCGTTTGAATGGCATTATTGTTCCTAATTTCTCATGGAATGCAAGTACCAAGGTTGTACAATTCAATGCTACACTAAACCCCGGTGCAAACACTGTTCAGATTACGGCTACCAATACAGTTGGATCAGACATTAAGGCAACAACAATTATTTATCAGCAGGTTCAAACCGGACAGCCTCCGATTGTTAGCATCAGCACTCCGGCTCAAAATCCTTACGCAACAACATCACCAAACGCCAGTATTATTGGTTCAGTGTTGAATGTGAATAGTCAGAGCCAGATCACCTTTAAGGTAAATGGCGTTCCTTCAAACAGCTTCACCTATGATGCCGTTACAAAAGTGTTCCTTGCCAACGTAACACTTAATCCGGGAACTAACGTTTATGAAATAAGCGCAACAAATAACTTCGGAAGCGATTCGCGCACACAAACAATAAACTACACCTTGCCTTGCAACGCACCGGTAATTACATTGGTACAACCTGCAAGCGCAAACTTCCAGACATCATTAAGCAATTTGCCATTCACTGCGATTGTTCAGAATATCGGCAATCAGTCGGCTATTACATTTAAGCTGAACGGTAATGCTCATCCTTTCACTTACAATGCAGCAAGTGGTACAGTGACTGCAACACTGAATTTGAGCGGGACCAGCAATACTGTTGAGTTAAAAGCGACCAACAATTGCGGAATGGCTACGCAAAGCATTTTAATCTATTACCAGGCGCCGCTTGTACCACCGATAGTTACCATTACAACGCCAGCAACAAATCCTTTCACTTCTGCCAACGCAAGCACTGCCATTACTGCTACAATACAACATGTAAGTTCTGCAGCAAATGTTTCACTTAAGGTGAATGGAACAAGTGTAACCGGATTTACATTCAATCCGCAAACTACACTGTTCAGTGCGAATGTTAATCTTATAAGTGGTGCCAATACAATTGAGATCACAGGAACTAACAATGATGGAAGCGATTCGAAAAGCACGGTGATTATTTACCAGCCTGTAGCACCTCCATGTCAGCAACCGGTTATAGTGCTAACTCAACCGGCAGGAAACAATTATTCAACAGCATTGAGTTCCTTGCAGGTAACAGCCAATATTCTGAATGTGACCACAAGTACCGGAATTGTTTTCCGTCAAAACGGAACCAACGTTCCCTTTACATTCAATTCTGCTACAGGAGCATTCTCTGCAAATGTCAATTTCACACAACCTACCAACAACCTCGAAATTATTGCAACGAACAGTTGTGGCAGCAGCACAAGTACGATTAGTGTAACTTATAATCGTCCACTTGTACCGCCGGTAGTTACCATCCTGAATCCGGGGCAAAACCCCTTCAACAGTGCAGTAGCGAACATGACGCTTACCGCAAACATTCTGAACATCACAGGATCATCGGACATTACTTATACAATCAATGGTGTATCGAGCACAAGTTTCACATTCAATCCGACAACGAATGTTTTCACCAGCAATGTGACCCTGGCAAGCGGAAATAATGTATTTACCATTTCTGCCACCAACGCAGATGGCAGCGACTCAAAAAGCACAACTATTATTTACACACCTGTTGTTGTTCCTTGCAACGCACCGGTTATCACTCCAATTGCACCGGCTACTGCGTCACAAACTGTGAATCTTGCCAATTATTCAATTCAGGCCTCTGTGTTGAATGCAACACAAAGCCAGATCACACTCAAACAAAACGGAGTAAGCAAAACATTTACGTATAACCCAACGACGTTCTTGTTAACCGCATCCGTTACACTGGTAGATGGAACCAACAACTTTGAAATCCTTGCTACCAACAATTGCGGATCAGAGACGACTTCATTCAGTATTGATTACAATCGTCCATTGGTGCCGCCTGTTGTAACCATCACTCAACCTGCTGCAGATCCTTACACCTCAGCAACGCAAAACACAACTATTACTGCAAGTATTCTTCACATCAATGGCAGCAGCGATATCAGCTTTAAAGTAAATGGCGTTCCAAGTACTTCCTTTACGTACAATGCCACTACTAAAGTCTTCACTTCAGCTATTACCCTTACTCCCGGTAATAATTCTGTAGAGATCATTGCTACAAATACAGATGGTACTGCAAACGACTCCCGCACGATTATCTACCAATACGTTGCTCCTTGCAACCCTCCGGCCGCAACCATTACTTCGCCTGCTGCAAATACAGTAGTTGCTGTTCCTTTTGCGACGTTTACTGCAACAGTAACGAATAGCAGTCAAAACGCAATTTCTCTGAAGCTTAATGGCACAACCGTTCCATTTACCTATACAAACGGAACTGTAAGCGCTAATCTTACCTTGGTAGAAGGCGGCAATGTTGTTGAGCTTACTGCCGGAAGCAATTGCGGTACAGCCTCGGAAAGTGTAACGATTACCTATAATCGACCACTCACACCTCCAACTGTTACCATCAGCGCTCCACAAAACGGAAGCACAACGCAAACATCAACCTCTACTGTAAATGCAACAATTACAAATATCCAGAACACTTCAGGAATTGTATTTCTTGTGAATGGTAATCCAAGCACCTCTTTCAACTTCAATGCAGCCAACAATAGCTTTACTGCATCTGTTAGTCTCAATCCGGGAGTAAATACTTTTGTGATTACCGCAACCAATCAGGATGGTCAAGCTAGTGATCAGACCAGCATTACTTACCAGCCTTGTATCGCTCCGCAGATAGTATTGAGTCAGCCTTCAGCAACCGGAACTACCGTAGCTAATGCTGCATTCAATCTTGTGGCAATGGTTCAAAATGGTGCCAACACTACAAACTCAGTCACGCTTAATGGCGCAAACGTTAGTGCAACTTCAACCGGAAACGCAATTAACTCAGGACTTACATTGGTTGCAGGAACCAACACGATCGTCATCAATGTAGCCGGTCCTTGCGGGAGCGATAGTGAAACCATTACCATTATCTATACCCCATGCTTCGATCCGGAAATACAACTGAACCAGTCGGGCGTTAACGGTAGCACGGTGAGTTCTTCAGCTTTCGCATTCAGCGGTACAGTTGCCAATGCATCAGGCACAAGTCTTTCTGTTACTTTTAATGGAAGCAACGCAAATGCTACTTATTCCAATGGCAGCTTTAATGGCAACCTAACTCTTGCCCAAGGGTTGAACACCATTGTAATAAACGTAACCGGTCCTTGTGGCACTGACTCAAAAACCATTCAGATCACCTACACGCCATGTAATGCTCCGCTTATTACCATCAATCCAAATTCAGGAGGAAACAACGTTGCAAACGCGGCATATACTATTACAGGTACTGTTGCAAATAATACAGGCACTACAGTTGCAATTACTTTAAATGGAACTGCGGTTACCTCTACCTATTCAGCAGGATCTTTTTCTGCCGGACTCAACCTGAACTCAGGCACAAACACAATTGTAGTTACTGTTACTGGTCCATGCGGAAACGCTACACAAACAGTGAACGTAACCTACACTCCTTGCAACGCTCCGGTAATTACTCTTAACCAGGCTAATGCAAATGGTACAGATCAAAGTAATGCGTCCTTTGCATTATCAGGTTCTGTAAGTAACCATTCCGGAACAACAGTCAGTGTTCAACTCAATGGAGCAGCCGTAAACGCAACCTACAACAACGGTAACTTCAATGCGTCACTTATACTTGCTGCCGGTTCCAACACTATTCTGGTAACGGTAAATGGTCCTTGCGGAACGGATACCAAAACAATCAGCCTTACACATACTCCTTGTGTTGCACCTGTTATTACAATGACCAGTCCTTCCTCTACCGGAATTACAGTAAGTAACCCAAGCTTTACTGTAATCGGTTCGGTTGCTGCCGGACTCAATAATGTAATTAAGGTTAAAGTAAACGGAACCGAAGTATTCACCACAAGTACTGCAAACAGTGTAAATACGAACGTTACGCTGAATCAGGGATCAAACAACATTGAGATCCTTGTGAATGGCGATTGCGGTTCAGCACAATCCGCTTTCGCTGTAACTTATACTCCATGTAACGCGCCGGTAGTAAATGTTGCTCAATCTTCTGCAAACAATTCTACACAAACCGCAGCTACATTTTCATTAAGTGGTTCGGTAAATAATTATCAGGGAACAACGTTAACGGTTCAGCTGAATGGCGGAACAGTAAATTCCACTTATACCAATGGTAATTATAGTGCAGGACTAACACTTGTGCCCGGCTCAAATAATATTGTGATTACTGCCACCGGAACATGTGGTACAGATACAAAAACGCTTACCATTAACCATACTCCATGTGTTACTCCATTGATCGGAATAACTAACCCTTCTGCAGCGAGCACAAGTTCAACCACTGCTTCGTTCACTGTTTCAGGTGCTGTTACCGGCGGGTTGAACAATGTGGTTACTGTAAAACATAACGGAACAGAAGTATATCAATCCACAACAAGCAACAATATCAACGTTCCGCTTACATTAACACAGGGCTCAAATACAATTTTAGTTTCCGTTACAGGTGATTGCGGCAATGCATCTCAAACCTATACGGTAAATTACACTCCATGTAATGCCCCTGTTGTAACTATTACACAACCTGCTGCAGCGGTTACCAACGCATCTGCAAGCATAAGCGGAACTGTTCAACACCACGCCGGAACAACGATTTCTGTGAGTGTAAACGGAACACCTGTTAATGCAACTTATAGCAATGGTAATTTCACGGCTAACGCAACATTAGCAAGCGGAAGCAATACCATTTTAGTTACAGCATCCGGTTCTTGCGGAACGGCAAGCAGTACTGCAACGGTAACTTATACAGCGCCTGCTCCTGCTCCTTGCGGACCACGTTTCAATCCCGGAAATTCAGCATGGGAATTCTGTTTGATTACTCCAAGCGGAACTTATACTAGAGATAACCTTGCTGCAAATCCAAACTTCACCTATACCGGTCCTGCAAGCAGTGCTTATTTCAAACCCATTGCAGGTGGTGGTGATGCAATTGTTAACGGATCAGCGTATCCTGTACAAAATGGTTCGTACTACCACTTTAGCGGAAACCTAACCGTAACAGTTGGCAGCAACCAACCCGGATCGATGGGTCACTGGACCATCTGTATTGAATCGAATGCTGCTCCTGTTTTTGGTAATGGTAATAATCGTCCGGCTAGCCCCTGCCAAAGCACCAACCAGGGTGGAGGAAACAACTCCGGTAATGGTGATTCTACTGTAGATTTTGATATTAATCCTAATGGTTCTGTCACCGTTAGTCAGACGGTTTGCGCAAACATCAAATGCCTGGGAGAATCAGTTGTTTATAGCAACACACAGGATGCTTTTGTAAAAATCTCCTATAGTATCGACAATGGTGTTACCTGGTCAAACTTCAACAACAACAATTATGTAAATGGCGGGGAACAAGAATCCGTTCTTGTCCCCACCGGATCCAACGTAGTGTTGAAAGCGTTTTGTACAACTGCAAACGGAAGCTGGACCAATACAATAAAAACCAACACCGGAAGTCAGTATGTGTATGTATTGAGAAACGGTGATCCCGCTCCAAACATTCAGCCCTTCCAAAATCAGGCGTCAGCAGAAGCGTTTCTGGCGGGAGTTATGACAAATGGCGTTATTACGATTGGTCCGAACGATGTAATCTACCTCTTCGAATTGCGGTTTGTCGGGAATGTCGGCATCGACTATCAAGACGCTGTTATGCTTGTAACGTTTGATGAAAACGGGAATTGCTCGAACGATAACAGGGGTAATACCGGAGGAGGATCCACCGGAGGAAACAACAGTGGAAGAGGCAATAACAAATCTCCAGAGAACACCGGAGGAAACACCGGAACTCAAAACAAAGGTGATGGCAATATTAACCCCAACAACAATGTAAACCCCAACAATACAGGAGGGAAAACAAATCCTGTTGAAGGAGGAAGTACCAACGGTGTATCGCCCAACAATAACACAGGCGGAAAAACTGATCCAGTTAATTCCGGGAAAGATGTTCAAAACAACACTCCCGTAAATAACAGAGAGTACACAGAAGCCATCAGTGCCGGCGACCGTTCGTTTGCTGAACAGCGGTATGCCGATGCAAAAACGCATTATGCACGTGCACTCACACTTAAGCCGGGCGATCCTTATGCAACTCAAAAAATTAAAGATTGCGATCAAATGCTCGACCGTAAGCGCATAGAAGAGGACGCCCAGCGTAAGGCACAGGAAGACGCTCAGAAAAAAGCACAACAAGATGCGCAGCGCAAGGCCCAGGAAGATGCTCAACGTAAAGCACAGGAGGACGCTCAGCGAAAGACACAGGAAGATGCTCAACGTAAGGCTCAGGAAGATGCGCAACGTAAAGCACAGGAAGACGCTCAGCGAAAGGCACAACAAGATGCGCAGCGCAAGGCTCAGGAAGATGCTCAACGTAAAGCACAGGAAGACGCTCAGCGAAAGACACAGGAAGATGCACAGCGTAAGGCTCAGGAAGATGCTACCAAGAAAGCAGCGGCTGAAAAAGCGGCGGCTGATGCAAAGAAAAAGCAGGAAGAAGAAGCCAAGAAAAAAGCCGAAGAAGAAAAGAAGAAACAAGAGTCTGAAAAAAAAGCAGCTGACCCTAAAACCCTTCCCGGAGGAAAGGTTGGGGTAACGGTTAACGAAGAGGGCGTAAAGCAAAACCCCAAGTAACATAGTATAAGGCGGGCCTAGGCCCGCCTTTTTTATGCCCTAAATCTGCGCTTGGTGGTCCATTTTTACCACTCATCGAAAAAGCCACGCAACAGAACCGATACTTTTTATCTTCGCTTTCCAATTTTTAAGAAATGAAAAGAACACTGATCGTATGGTCCCTGTTACTCGTAAGCCTCACCTTGAGAGCCGACGAAGGGATGTGGCTGCTGATGCACCTGAAGAAAATGAACATGGAAGACATGCAGAAAAAAGGCCTCCGCCTCACTGCAGAAGAAATCTATGACATCAACAAACCCGGTCTAAAAGACGCTGTTGTCTCTCTGGGGGGATTTTGCACTGCAGAAGTTATTTCCAAAGAAGGCTTGTTGCTTACCAATCACCATTGTGCGTTTGATGCAATTCAAACCTTTTCCACCGTAGAGAACGATTACCTGACCAACGGCTTTTGGGCTATGGATCGTAAGCAGGAATTGAATGTGCCCGGTTTGTTTGTGAATTTTCTGGTTCGCATGGAAGATGTTACAGAAAAGGTACTTGCGGCTGGCGCCAACATGGGTGTTACAGCCCGCAATGAAGCGATGCGCCGTAAAATGGAAGAGCTCCGTAAAGAAGCTACAAAGGGAACCCATTACACTGCAGAAATAAAATCATTCTTCGACGGAAACGAATATTATCTTTTTATCTATGAAACCTACCGCGATGTGCGTTTGGTTGGGGCCCCGCCAAGTTCCATCGGGAAATTTGGAGGTGATACGGACAACTGGATGTGGCCACGTCATACCGGTGATTTCTCTCTATTGCGCGTTTATTCCGGCGCAGATGGCAAACCGGCTGAATATTCGGATAAAAACATACCACTCAAACCTCGTCACCACCTGCCAGTTTCATTGAAAGGCGTGAACCAAAGCGATTTTGCAATGATCATGGGTTATCCCGGAAGCACCGATCGTTTCCTCACTTCTTACGGGGTAAAACAAGCCATTGAAACTGAACAACCTGCCCGTGTCCGAATTCGCGGAACCCGTTTGGAGATCATGAAGGCAGACATGGATCAGAGCGACAAAGTACGCATTCAGTATGCCTCCCATTATGCTGCCATTGCCAATTACTGGAAATACTTTATCGGACAAAGCCGCGGACTTAAAAGACTTCGTGTTTATGAGCAGAAAAAAGCGGAAGAAGTTGCCTTTCAGGAATGGGTAAATGCGGATGCAAAACGTAAAATCCGCTACGGCCAGGTGCTCAGCGATATGGAAGCGGCCTATTCTGAATTGGATAAAGTAATTGTTCCCGATGTCTATTTCAACGAATGCATCTTTGGTATCGAGATCAACACCTTGTTCCTGAAGTTGTATCCATTGTATGGTGCCTTGAACAATACCGACATTACCAAGGATCAACTGAATGGCGTTGTTGAAAGTGTTCGTACTGCTGTAAAGGATTACTTTAAAGATCACAATGCACCAACAGATGCCAAATTAATGGCCGCTATGTTGCGTCTTTATCATTCAGACGTTCCTGCTGAGTTTCATCCAAAAGAACTAACAGATATCCATAAGAAGACAAAGGGTGATTTCATGAAGTGGACCGTACCCTATTATGCGAAATCAATCTTTACTGATGCTACACGTCTTGATGCCTTCCTGAAAGCGCCCGAGATGAAGAAGATGAAAGCAGATCCCGGGTTTGCACTTATGCTGGCTTTCATTGATGTGTACCGCACCTTCTCGGAGCGTTCAAGTGCAGCCAGCAGTAAACTCGCAGAAGCGACTACTTTGTATGTAGAAGGAATTCGCATCCTGCGTACGGATAAAAAATTCTACCCCAACGCCAACTTTACCATGCGCCTTACCTACGGACAGGTGCTTGAATATTTCCCTCAGGATGGGGTTCATTATCTCCACTACACGACCCTGGATGGCATCATGGAGAAGGAAGATCCAAACAATGATGAATTTGTTGTGCCTGCACGTTTGAAAGAACTTTGGAAAAACAAAGATTATGGTCAGTACGGACAGAATGGGGTTCTCAATGTTGCATTCATTACCAACAACGATATCACTGGAGGAAACTCCGGTAGTCCGGTGATTAACGGAAACGGAGAGTTGATTGGTTGTGCCTTTGATGGTAACTGGGAAGCCATGAGCGGCGATATTGCGTTTGAACATAAACTGCAACGCACCATTTCAGTTGATATCCGCTATGTTCTTTTCATTATTGATAAGTATGCCGGAGCCAAACATCTCGTTGATGAAATGACACTGGTGAAATAATTATCTAATACATTCAAAAAGAAAAGCCCCTGAAAATTCAGGGGCTTTTCTTTTTATTTGAATAGGATTAATTATCCAAAGCTTTGTATAACTCATCAAGATTTGGAATCAGAACAATCTCAATTCTTCTATTCTTAGCCTTATCCGCTGCGTCAACAGGAAGAAACTCGCTTCTACCGGCTGCAGAGATTCTTTTTGGATCCATTCGACTGCTCTCCAACATCATTTTTACAACTGAGGTGGCGCGCAATACAGAAAGCTCCCAATTATCACGCGGTACATTTGGCGAGTTCAGTTTATCAGTGTCGGTGTGTCCTTCAACCAGAATTTCAATGTCTTTGGTGTCTTCAAGCACTTTTGAAAGTTTCACAATGGCATCTTTTCCTTCCTGATCTACTTTGTAGCTACCCGATGCAAACAAGAGTTTCGCTTCCATACTCACATAAACGCGACCATTCTTCTGAACCACTGTCAAGCCTTTTCCTTCAAAAGCCTTAAGTGCATTAGCCACTTTATCGCGTAATGCTTTTGAAGCTGCTTCTTGTTTTGCGAGAATATCCTCAAGTTCTTTGATGCGTTTTTCCTTGGCTTCCAATTCGGATTTTTTCACATTCAGTTCGCGCTCAAACAATTTCAAGGCATCCTCCTTGCGCTGCAATTCCAGTCGTGTCGCTTCAAGTTGAACAGATAATTTGGAGGCCTCAGCTTCGCTTCCTTTTTGCAGGAACTCGATCTTGCGCATGATCTCATCATTTAACTTGTTGATCTTGTCGTATTGCTCCTTCATTTGACGGTATGAAGCGCCAAGAATAGAGGTATCGCGACCTAAAGCGTCTGTAGCCTTTTTCAGACGCTCATGTTGCGAAGAAAGTTCTTTATAGGCATCAATTGCCTGTCGTGAGCTATCCCGCAGTTTCGTGAGTTCCTGATCACATGATTTGTACTTGGCTTCAAGTTCTTCATACTTTCTCTGTGGCACACAGGATGTAAAATAAAGTGCCAGCAAAGGCAGGAGAAGGATTAAAATCCGGTTGGTTTTCATAGGTTCTGATTTTTGGGAACGTTCCCAATCAAAATTATGCCGCTTTTTAAAAAAAGCACCTAAAAGGAAACTCTTTTTTTGAACAGCTCGTTTTTAAAGGAAAAATAAGGGCATGAAACGCTTATCACGGGACTGGTTCCTTCAACCCTCTATAGATTTCGAATTGAAATCCTATACCTTGCTGGGATGGCTTCAATCTGCATGCCTTGAAGTGAACGAAAGCAGAATCTACCCTGCCTTCGATGATCTTCAGTTTCACCTGCGTTCGCTCGAACAATTCAAAACCGATACCGATACCCTGTATGAACAGTTCCCAAAGGAAATTGAGCATCTCTATACCGGTAATCCTCCCAGAATTATTTACAAAACAAAGCACGAGCCTGACTCCCAATTTTCTATAATACGATCCATTATTGATTGGTCAATTCCTCGTGTTGAAAGCGCATTTAAATCAACTGAAGAACGCTTACTCGAAATGAAATCGAACACCGAGCTGTTTCCTGTAGGAATCGAGCCCATCTATAAAAAAGAAGGATTTCTGTTTATTCCGGATGGAGATCAGGAATTGCAAATATTCAGTTACCGAATGGGAAACATTTTTGAAAAAGAATCTGCTTCAGTACCTGCACTGAATACTCAATTCTTCATGCATCAACGCTGGACAATAAGCACTACTTTAAATGCAATTAAAAGTGATATTCTCAAACAATCTGATTTTGTGCCTGCCGTATATTTTTTGCGTTCAGAAAAATCGCTACCGGTAAATGAAACCTTGCTTCCAATTGCAAAAATAAGGCTGATGGAATATTTGGCCGGAGAATAAAAAAGGGAACGCTAGAAACGTTCCCTTTTCAAATTTGTGGTGCAGGATTATTTTTTCTTTTTCTTCTTTTTCCCTTTTTCTTCAATAGCAAAATATACACGCGAAAGATCGCGGTATTCCATTGCATTAATCGGGAAATTACGCACATTAGTTTGTACCAGACGGATGTAATTGTCGTAATACAGTGGCATTACCACAGCATCATCCACAATCAACTGATCACACTTAGCGAACAGCTCCATACGCTCTTTTTCATCAGTTGTGCGTAATGCTTTGCTGAACATTTCGTCGAATGCATCACTTCTGTAACGTGTGAAGTTGATATACGATTTGTCGGAAGGGTTTTCAGGAACATTCTTTCCGTAAAACAAGTTGAGGTAATTCTCAGGATCCGGATAATCCGCTACCCAGGCAGAACGCCAAAAATCAGCCTTGCCGGATTCAAACTCCTCAATGAGCTGATTAAGCGGCATGACATCCAGCTTAACTGTTACCCCAAGGTTTTCTTTAAGCATACTTTGGATGGCTTCAGCAAGCAATTCATTAGTAGTACCACCGGAGTTTAGCTGAAGTGTAATTACAGGAAACCCTCTTCCGTTGGGGAAACCGGCTTCAGACATTAATCTGCGGGCTTTGTCAGGATCGAAATTAAATCCTTTGATATTTCCTGATGGATAATTGGGCAATGATGGAGGAACGATTCCAAATGAAGCAGGAGTACCCTCGCCCTGCAGTGTATAGGTTACAAGTTTTTCGCGATCGATTGCATGGTTAAATGCCTGACGAACTCGCTTATCTTCAAAAACTTTTGAGGTGCTCAGGAAAGCATAAAACTGAATGGATAGCGCTTCTACCTGTTGCAATTCGAATTCAACGTTACCACCCTGGCGAGCCTCGTCCATAGAACCGAGTACAGAAGAGATTTCCTCTACCGGCAGTTTCCAAACCATATCGAGGTTCTTTTTACGGAACTCCATCAGCTCTGTTTTCTTTTCCTTATGGAAAGTGAACTTAACACCCTGCAAATACGGTAACTGATTTCCATGTTCATCCTGCTCCCAGTAATTCTCATTCTTTTCAAGCAAAATCATTTGACCATCACGCAAAGACTTTATCACGAAAGGACCTGTACCCACAACCTTTGTGCGCATATCATCCTTGTATTTTTCGTAAGCCTCACGTGGATATACCCAACATCCGGAATGTGCGATGATTTTAGGAAACGCTGAGAATGAAAAATTCAACTCGATGCTGAGTGTATAATCATCAATGACTTTAATTCCTGCAACACCACCTGCAGGAGATGCTTTTCCACCGGAAGTTGCAGCATAGTGTTCATTTGCACCTTTTACCTTGTCCTTAAACAACCAGTAAACTTTATTATCACCTGATGCAGTACAGAGACGATCAAAACAGTATTTAAAATCATTAGCAGTGACTTCACGTGCAGCACCACCAAAACATTCATCCTCATGAAACTTTACTCCTTTGCGAATGGTGAAGGTGAAAAGTGTGGCGTCTTCATTTACATCAAATGACTGTGCAATACAAGGGACAACTTCGAGACTTTGCTGATCGAATTTCAGCAAGCCCTGATACATTTGGCTGGCGATGTGATGTGAAGAGATGTCGTTAATACTAAGCGGAAAGAGGTTTTTAAAATCTTCAACCTCATTGATCTTGAAGATACCGCCATAAACGACTCCTCCTTTGGCTTCAACCATTTTGAGTTCATCACCTTTCTTTCCGCCACCGCAGGACGCCAAAATCACAGAAAGGCCAACGACCGGTAAAAGTTTCTTTATCATTGCTTACTTGGTGTTAGGGACATTGGCAAATATATACAAATAATCATTGCAGGAAAGGGCTTATGCAGGAAGGCAAATTAGCTGGATAAACGGCTAATCTTCAATTTCCAAAATCACCGGGCAGTGGTCGGAATGTTTCGCCTCAGGCAATATTACCGATCTGCTCAATCGCTTTTCCAATGATGCTGTAGCCATATGATAATCAATACGCCAACCCAGATTCTTTGCTCGTGCATTCGCTCTGAAACTCCACCAGGTGTATTGATGCGGATCCTGATTAAAATGCCTGAAGGTGTCGATGAACCCACTTTCCACAAATCGATCCACCCACTCACGTTCTTCGGGTAGAAAGCCACTGCTGTTCTTGTTGGAAACAGGGTTATGGATATCAATAGCTTTGTGGCAAATATTGTAATCTCCTGAAATGATGAGGTTCGGCCTGCTCTTTCGTAACTCGGATACATAAGGAAGGAAATCACCAAGAAACTCCATCTTAAATTCCTGTCGTTCTTCCCCTGAACTTCCACTTGGGAAATAGGCGCTCATAACAGAAAGATCACCAAAATCGCATCGCAGGATGCGCCCTTCCCTATCGTACTTTGGCATTCCACAGCCAATTTCAACGTTATCCGGTTCCTTCTTGCTGAATATCGCAACACCGCTATACCCCTTTTTTTCAGCAGGATGCCAATGGGTGAAATACCCAAGTTCCTCAAAAGGACGAATATCAATTTGTTCAGGCGTCGCCTTGATCTCCTGCAGGCAAACAATATCAGGGTTAACCGACTTTAGCCACTCGATCCACCCCTTTGAGATGGCAGAGCGCAAACCGTTGATGTTGTAGGTAATAATGCGGGTTTTCATTGCAAAAAATGGCCGAGAATGGTTTTTCGGAGGCATAAAGTTAATCAGGGAAGTCTGATTACATGCGCTGAAGGTCCTTTTCCCGTTATTTTGTGCAGTAAAACGAAAACGATCCGGTCTCTTGTACATATCATTCTGTTTTTGGTTCTTGGCCATTCGGTACAAGCGCAAAGTAATCTTCGTAACCGACTGGTGATCAATTCGGGGGACACATTGACTATTGATACCTTGAGTATGGTGCCGGGAAGCATCCAGGTATTTTATCAAGGCAACTTCCTCGATACTTCTCTTTTCAAAATTGATCCGCTAAAAGGAACGATGCACCTGGATATTCCTACAGGCGATACCGTTCGGATATTGTACCGCGTTTTTCCACAGAATTTGCATGCAGAATTTGCCCACAAAAAATCAGGAAACCGGGAGCCCGACATTCAACAAGAAAAAAACTCCTTTCGCTTTCAACCCGGAAAAGCAACAGACGATCTCTTCGGTGGTGATGGACTGAACAAATCAGGAAGTATTTCAAGAGGAGTAAACTTTGGGAATAATCAGGATTTATCTGTCAACTCATCCCTTAACCTGCAGCTCAATGGAAAAATATCAGACCGATTGAGTCTTATGGCCTCTGTTACCGACGACAATATTCCAATTCAGCCGGATGGAAACACCCAACAACTGCAGGATTTTGACCAGGTATTCATAAAAGTATACGATGAAAACTCATCGCTTACGGCCGGTGATTTCTGGATGAAAAAACCGGTTGGCCACTTTATGGTTTATAACAAACGTGCACAGGGAGCGTCGTTCAGTACGCTTCAAAGCAATACAGAAAAAGGGCAATCCTTCGAAACAAGAACAAGTGCGGCTTTATCCAAAGGAAAATTTGCGAGAAATCTTATTCCGGGCAGAGAAGGAAATCAAGGTCCGTACCGTTTACGCGGTGCAGAAAATGAGACATTCATTATTGTGCTTGCAGGAACGGAACAGGTCTATATCGACGGTCAATTATTGAAAAGGGGACAGGAAAACGATTATATCATCGATTACAATACAGCAGAAATCACATTTACACCCAACCGGCTTATTACCAAAGACCGAAGAATTGTTGTAGAATTTCAGTACTCCGACAAAAACTATGCGCGTTCGATTTTTGAATCTACCAACACCTGGAAATTTCGGAATACAGGAATTCATTTAAATATATATTCGGAACAAGACAGCAAAAACCAACCCCTTCAACAAAACCTGAGCGATAGTGCAAAATCGCTTCTGGCTTCTGTTGGCGACAGTGTTTATATTGCTGTTTTCCCCTCGCAGGATAGCGTTGGCTATGACCCTAATCGTGTGTTGTACCGAAAAACCGATTCATTGGGTTATGATCCTGTTTTTGTTTTCTCTTCACACCCCGACAGTGCAGTTTATGCTGTACGGTTTTCATTTGTTGGAGAAGGAAGAGGTGACTATGTGCAATCTAATTTTACGGCAATTGGACGAACTTTCCGTTGGGTTGCTCCTGATACGGTGGGATCGCAAATAGTACGAAGAGGAAATTTTGCACCCGTTGAAATTCTTATTGCCCCTAAAAAAAGACAGATGATCAGTACCGGTATCGACCATCGTTTTGGAAAAAAAGGTCGCTTCAGAACCGAACTGGCCTTATCGAAAACCGATCAAAACACATTCTCTTCCCTGCATAAATCCGACGACCAGGGCTTTGGTATCAAGCTTGCCTACGAGAATGATTATTCCGTTTTTCCCCGAAAAAAAGATCTTTCGCTCTATACAAAAGCAGATGTTGAAATGGTTGACGCACGATTCCGGTCCATTGAACGGTACCGCTCCGTTGAGTTTGAGCGCAATTGGAATGTCCTCAACCGTCCCTTGCAATCATCGCAATTATTAGCAGATATTGAAATAGGAATTCGCAATAAACAGGAACGATTGGGATATGGCTTTCAATCTTTTCTTTCCGGAAAAGAATACAATGGGATGTTGCATCGCTTAAACGGTGATTTACGAAGAAAAAGGTGGGCGGGGTATTTCAACGGCAGCTATCTGGAAGCTAAAGGGAGCAGCAGCAGCAACTTTATCCGGCATAAAAGTCAGATTGCACGCACCATTGGGAAATTCAGTATTGGCTATCGCGACGAGCATGAACTGAACCGTTTCTACACTGCAACCGATAGTCTGCGAACAGGGAGTTATCAATTTCATGAATGGGAAGCGTTTTTTGAAACAGCAGACACAGCACGAAATCGAATTCACTTTGCTTATCGCGAACGCATTGATAAATTATACGACACTACCAAACTGGGAAAAGCCGCACATGCACGACAATACACAGCAGGATTTACCCTCGCATCCAACGCATCACATCGATTAAGAGCTCATGCAGGGTATCGCGAATTGCAGATTGTTAATCCTCTGCTTACAAATCAAGCACCTGAGCGCACCCTTGTAAACAGGGTTGAATACGATTTGCGTGCCTGGAAAGGAGCGGTTACTGCCAATACATTTTTTGAAGTTGGAACCGGACAGGAGTTGAGGAAAGAATTTATTTATCTTGAAGTCCCGGCAGGACAAGGGATATATGCATGGGTAGACTATAATGGAAATGGAATAAAAGATCTTAGTGAATTTGAAATTGCAGCATTCCCCGATCAGGCACGATTTATCCGGTCGTTTACGCCAACCAATGAATATGTAAAAACATATACCAATCAGTTTAGTCAGAGTTTGCTATTGAATCCGGCAGCAGTATGGCGCTCGAAAAAGGGTTGGAAGAAAGCGTTGACCTACCTCTCCAACCAAACAGCCTACCGTGTAGATCGCAAAACGAATTCTGAAAATGAAACGGATCGGTTTAATCCATTTCTGCGCGAAATTGCAGACACCAGTTTATTGTCGCTGAATTCATCCTTTCGAAACACCATTTTTATAAACAGAACCGGAGCTGTTTTTGGGCTCGACCATACATATCAGGACCTCCGATCGAAATCGCTGCTTACAAACGGATTCGACTCCCGAATTCAGCGATCTCACCTGGTTAAGCTACGTTGGAACATTACCCCCGAATACAGCATTATTATTGAAGGGGAGCGAGGAGAAAAGGGAAGCACTTCCGACTTTCTGAGCTCAAGGAATTTCATCATTGGGTATGACAAGATTAATCCCCGACTCAATTTTCAACCCAATACCCGTTTGCGGATTACTGCATCCTACAAATACAGCAACAAACAAAACAAACCCGAATATGGAAATGAATCGGCAGAACTTCATGACATAGGAACCGAACTTAGGTATAATGTTGTGAACAAAGGGAGTTTGTTGATCAACATGAATCATATTCGCATACGTTATGTTGGGGCAAACGGAACGCCCATTGCATTCGACATGCTGGAGGCATTGCAGCCCGGCATGAATTATACCTGGAGCAGCAGTTGGCAACAAAACCTTTCGAAAAATATGCAGCTCAGCCTGAGTTACAACGGGAGAAAATCGGAGACTTCGAAAATCATTCACACAGGCGGAGTGCAGGTCAGAGCCTTTTTTTGAGATATTTGAGCTATGACAAAATCCCCGGGGAAAATCGCACTCATTGCGCCAGCTCGAAAAATGGAAGCTGCCGATATAGAAATCGGAAAACAATGTCTTCAAAAATGGGGATTTCAGCTTACTGAAGGTGCGCATCTCTATTCTCAACACAATCAGTTTGCAGGGACGGACAATGAACGAATTCTCGATTTTCAAAATGCACTGAATGATCCTACCGTAACGATTCTTCTTTGTGCCAGGGGTGGTTACGGAAGCTTAAGAATTGTTGATGCAATTGATTTTACTGCAGCAAACAACAAAATAATTGCAGGGTATAGCGACATCACTGTTTTTCACAACCATTTAATAAGCAAGCACAACATACCTTCCCTGCATTGTACAATGCCGGTTAATATGGCAAGCAATTCGTCTGAAGCACTGGAGAGTCTGAAGGATGCATTACTAAGAAAAAACCTTCACTACGAAATAGCGGCTCATTCGCTCAATAAAACAGGCGATGCTGAGGGTGTCTTATTCGGGGGCAATCTTTCATTGATTTACGCTATGAACGGAAGCTCCTCCCTTCCAAACCCCGAAGGGAAAATTCTCTTTCTTGAAGACCTCGATGAATACCTCTATCATATCGACCGCATGATGCTAAATTTAAAGCGAAGCGGAATACTTCAAAAGATTGCCGGACTCATCATTGGCGGATTTACCGGAATGAAAGACAATCCTACTCCATTTGGAAAAACTGCAGAGCAAATTATTCAGGAACATACACAAGAATACAATTACCCGGTTTGTTTTGGCTTTCCTGCAGGTCATGTGAACGACAACCGCGCACTGATAATGGGAGGAACAACCCGTTTAACAGTTAACCCAGATAAAGTGATCGTGCGCTCAACCTGGGAGCAATAAAAAAAGCGGAAGAATTTTCTCCCGCTTTTCGTTGGTGAAATTCCAACTGTTACTTATCGTATTTCGAATATCCCTGCGGAATATCAAAAATCGAATTATCAAGTGATTGTTTCTTAACTGTAGAAACCTTTAAAGTGGTGATCAAGGTGCCATCGGCCTTCTTTTCCTCACCTAACATAGGGAACATTCCATCCGCACCATTAAGCTTCAAAAAATACAGGGAAAGCTTATCAGCACGGTTAAGGGTTTTAAGCATGGGCATGAAAAAAGTGAACTGATCGTTTGCGAGCCAATACGTAATTACACGGTCTTCGTCCTTACAACTTACTTTCCACTCGGTACACTTGTAGCCTGCAATTTCTTTGGAGTTGTTGGTTTTCTGAATATCGAGTTTTACATCCTTACGCTGACGATTATTGGGCATATCCATCCACAATTTACGCTCCGGAGAAATCCCGATCACTTTATTTGCAGCAGCATCAACCAACATGATACCCTGAAGCGTTCCGTCAGTACCAAAATCTTCGATACGCATCTTATCGCCCTTAACGAAATACTTGTATTTAACCTCGGTATTTCCCGTCTTTTTGGTGAACTCAATTACGCCCTCAAAGTTGGCCTTTACAGAACCCGCGCCGGTCAAGGTGAGACCGAACAGTAAAATTGCAGGCAACATTAACTTTTGAAAACTGAAAAACTTCATAATCTGTGATTTAATTTTAAAGATACAAAAATAGTCTTTAACCAGATTGCAAAAGCTGTTCCAAACCATGAATGACAAGAAAAAATTGGGTAATAAAGGTGAGGAACTGGCTCTGGTTCACCTTCTTTCAAAGGGCTATGAAATTCTGGAAGTCAACTGGAAATCGGGTCACCTTGAAGTGGATATCATCGCAAGAGACGCTGATAGACTGGTCTTTGTGGAAGTGAAATCCCGAACTTCAGCTGTTTTTGGTGAGCCCGTTGAATTTGTGAAGCCCACCCAACAAAACAGGATCTTTAGAGCTGCAAACCTTTACTATGAGCAAAAAGCCAGTGAACTGGAAGCGCGCTTTGATATTATCGGACTCCTTTTCATGCCCGAAGGCTTTGAAATTGTTCATTTGGAAGACGCATTCTACCCAATCGCCTAGTGTCCGGCAAACAACTTGGGTAAAATAGCCGTACTTTTGCGCCTTATTAATAAAGTTCCATGAAAAGACAATCATCGCGCAGGCCCACAACCGGTAAGGGTCCCCGCAGATCTGAAAGTAAAAGTAAATCCGGCGGCCGCAGTCAGCGCGACGACAACAAAGGGGAAAAACGCTCATTCGGCAAGAAAGAAAGCGGATTCAGTTCCGATCGCAAAAAATCATACGGCAAAAAAGACGACAGTTTTGGTTCCGACAGAAAACGTTCCTACGGAAAACGTGAGGACGATGGCGGAGAAAAACGATCCTATTCGCGTCGCAGCGATGAGGGTGGTGAGAAAAGATCCTACGGTAAACGTGAGGGCGGATTCAGTTCCGACCGCAAAAAATCATACGGTAAAAAAGAAGACAGCTTCGGCTCTGACAGAAAACGTTCTTACGGAAAACGTGAGGACGATGGCGGAGAAAAACGATCCTACTCCCGTCGCAGCGATGACGGTGGAGAGAAAAGATCTTACGGCAAACGTGATGGCGGATTCAGTTCTGATCGCAAAAAATCATACGGTAAAAAAGAAGACAGCTTCGGCTCTGACAGAAAAAGTTCTTTCGGAAAACGTGAGGACGAGGGCGGAGAAAAACGATCCTACTCGCGCCGCAGCGATGACGGTGGAGAGAAAAGATCTTACGGAAAACGTGATGGCGGATTCAGTTCCGACCGCAAAAAATCATACGGTAAAAAAGAAGACAGCTTCGGCTCTGACAGAAAACGTTCTTACGGAAAACGTGATGGTGATACCGGTGAGAAACGTTCATACTCCAGAAGAAGTGACGATGGTGGAGAAAAACGTTCGTACGGAAAACGTGATGGTGATGCCGGTGAGAAGCGTTCATACTCCAGAAGAAGTGATGATGGTGGAGAAAAAAGATCGTACGGAAAACGCGATGGTGATACCGGAGAGAAACGTTCATACTCCAGAAGAAGTGACGATGGTGGAGAAAAACGTTCGTACGGAAAACGTGAGGAAGGATTCGGTAATGATCGCAAGAAATCCTTTACACTGAAAAAGGATGACGGAACTGCAGAAAAACGCGGGTATGGTCGTGATAAAACCGATAACTCCGGCGACAGGAAAAGAAGCTATGCAAAATCCGGAGAGGAATTTTCCGGTGAAAGCAATCCGGAAACAGAAGGTAGTTCCTATTTCAGTGGACAAACCCGAAAAGGTGGTTTTGGTCGTAAAAAAGAGGATGGGGAAATTAAGAAGCCCTATATCGAAAAGGAATTCTCGGATGATGAAGAATTTGACTTCAAAGAACTGAGTAAAGAGAAAAAATCTTTCAAAAAATCGGCCAGTGCTTACAATGACATGGTAAATCGCTCGAAAGAGAAAAAGAAAACTACCAAGCCGCACGATGATGGTAAAATTCGCTTAAATAAGTTTGTAGCCAATACAGGAATTTGTTCACGTCGTGAAGCCGATACATTGATTGCAACCGGTGTTATCCGTGTAAACGGACAGGTAGTAACAGAGTTAGGCACACGCATTTTACCAACAGACAAAGTCCATTTTCACGACCAATTATTGAGTCAGGAAAAAATGGTTTATGTTCTTCTGAACAAACCCAAAGACTACATCACTACAACTGACGATCCTGAAAAGCGCAAGACCGTACTTGATCTTGTTGAGAACGCAACCAGGGAACGCTTGTATCCGGTTGGACGTTTGGATAGAAATACAACAGGATTATTATTGATGACCAACGACGGAGAGCTTACAGACAAACTCACCCATCCCAGAAACAACATCAAAAAGATCTATCATGTAATGACGGATAAAAACGTTAAGCGTGAAGATCTGATGAAACTGAAGGAAGGCTTCGAGCTGGAAGACGGATTTATTAAAGTCGACGACGCTCAATTTGTGGGCGATGCCAGCAATAAGCGTGATATCGGTGTTGAGATTCATAGCGGAAAAAACAGAATCGTTCGTCGTATGTTCGAACATTTGGGATACGATGTGATCAAACTTGACCGTGTAATGTTTGCCGGATTGGTGAAAAAAGATCTTCCACGCGGAAAATGGAGATTCCTTTCTGCAAAAGAAGTTTCGTTTTTAAAAATGCTTTGATCTAAGTATGCCGCGAATACTCACAGGAATTCAGAGCTCAGGTGTTCCACATCTCGGGAACATATTGGGAGCCATTCAGCCTGCCATTGAATTATGTCGTCAGCCGGGAAATGATTCGTTCATTTTTATTGCCGACATGCATTCGCTTACCTCACTAAAAGATGGTGCCATTCGACGCAACAACACCTATGCGGTTGCTGCTTCCTGGCTTGCTTTTGGATTAGATGTTCAACGAACAGTATTCTATCGTCAGAGCATGATTCCGGAAGTGTGTGAACTTGCATGGTACCTCAACTGCTTTACGCCATTTCCAATGCTTGCCAATGCGCATTCGTTTAAGGAGAAAAGCGATAAGTTATCGGATGTCAATGCCGGTTTGTTTACTTATCCTGTTTTGCAGGCGGCAGATATTGTTTTGTATGACGCTGAATATATTCCTGTTGGAAAAGACCAGGTGCAGCACCTTGAAATTTCACGCGATATAGCAGAAGCCTTTAATCGCATCATTGGAGAAACCTTTGTTGTGCCCGAGGCAAAAGTAGATGAACGCGTGATGATCGTTCCTGGTACGGATGGACAAAAAATGAGCAAGAGTTACAAAAACTTCATCGATATTTTTCTTCCCGAAAAGGAATTGAAAAAACAGATTGGAACTATCATTACCGACTCTACTCCACTAGAGGAACCAAAAAATCCTGACACCTGCAATGTCTTCAAACTTTTTCAACTGATCGCCAATAAGGAACAAACATCAGCCTTACGCGAAAAATACCTTGCCGGAAATTTTGGTTATGGTCATGCCAAACAGGAATTACTCGGCGTGATACTTGAGAAATATGCTGAGCCACGTTCGCTATTTGTGCATTACATGAATTCTCTTCCTGAGTTGGAAAACCAATTAAAAATTGGAGAAGAAAAAGCAAGACACATTGCTCATGCTAAAATGGCTGTAGTCAGAAAAAAGTTAGGCTTTTAAAAGAATCCGATGCTTGATTTTGCTCCCCGGGAATACCAATATGCAGGCATGTTCATCCTTGCGCTCCTCATGCTGAGGATACCGGCAATCGGCCCATACTTTCGCGGTTTAAATACCATGTTCCATGAAAGCGGACATGCATTCTTCGCATTATTGCTTACAGGTAAATTCAGTAAAGTCGATCTTCATGCCGACACCTCCGGATCTTGCAAATACACCATTAGCGGTTGGCTTCGCGATTCGCTCATCAATTTAGGAGGCTATCCCTTTGGAACAGCGGCCGCAGTTACCATGTTTTATTTTCTTCACAAGGGGAATACCGATTACGTTTTTTATGGTTTGGCCGGCTGGCTAATCCTCAATTTACTTTTTTGGATCAGGAATCGCTTCGGTTGGTTTTGGATTTTAACCTACGGAGCAATGCTGGCCGGTTGCTATTATTTACAAAATGAAGCTTTAACTTATTACTTTTTGTTCTTTTCTGCAGCCTTAAACCTGATGGAAGCGGTTTATTCTTCGCTTGTGATTTTATGGCTAAGTGTCGATGAACCCGGCCATGCAGGCGACACGACAAACCTCAGGCAAATCACTTATGTACCTGCTGTGGTATGGGGACTTCTATTTGCCACAAGCACCCTTTACGGGGCAGGTTGGGTCGTGCAGATTCTTTTCGGATGGAATATTTTACCCTTCTGATTAATCAAGTGATTTCTGAATAATTTCAGATAACACGTCCGACCGTGTTAGCATCATCATGTGCGAAGAATTCTTTAACCGAATATCCGGATTGGCAGTTCTTGCAGGAATGGTGTGATCTTTGGTTCCGTGAATCTTCACTATCCGTTCATCGCTTCCACAAACACCATCCCAATTAACAATTAAATGAATCGCCCGCTTAAGAAAAACAGGGTCTTTGTCTTGTAGCATCGCGTCGAATAAATCGGCGTTCTCTCGTCGCTCCGGTTCAAACAACAATTGTGCGGGTTTTGCCATAGCCTTGTAGAATCCTCCGGAAAAACATCGATAAACTTCTATATGTTTCATGCTTCTGTAACGAAGCGGCAATTCTTCTTTGCAGGACGCGCTCGATACCAGTATTACCCTTCGAACGGGAAGATGCTTACTTAGCTCTACCGCAACCATTCCACCTAGCGATACTCCAACAAACGAAAACAAACCCGTTGTGTCGATCATTGGAATAATTCGTTTTACATAGTCAGGCATTAACTCAAGATGAGCAGGAAGCGGAAGCCGAATAGATACCGTATCGTACCGCGATGAATCGAGTTTTAATCCGGAAAAAATACGCGGATCAGATCCATGCCCGTGAAGTAAATACACGCGCTCAATGCTAAAAACAGGTTGTGTAATACTCAGCAACACAACCAATGCGAAAATTTTCTTCATGTAGAATTAACGCTAATGAGATGCAATTATTTCAGCGAATCGAAAAATCATCTCCGTCCAATAATACCGGAAACTTTTCTCTAAAATCTAGTAGCTCGTTGCGTTTTAGCAGTACGGTCTCTACCAGCTCACAATTGTAACTATCCGATGAAATCCGCATTCCTTTTGCATCCATAACACAGGAATCACCGGAATGGGCAATCCCTCTTCCATCAGTGCCAATACGATTTACACCAACAACATACGACTGATTTTCAATTGCACGGGCAGAAAGCAATGTCATCCATGGCTCACGACGCAATTCAGGCCAATTGGCAACATAAATCAACACATCGTAAAAGGGAGAACTATTCCTTGACCAAACCGGAAAACGCAAATCGTAACAAATCAGGGGACAGATCCTCCAACCTTTTACCTCCGGAAAAATTTTTGTGCTTCCGGCAGAATAATGTTCATGTTCATTGCCCATTCTAAACAAGTGACGTTTATCGTAATATTCGATAGTACCCGAAGGATTGATCCACAGCAAGCGATTCACATACTGATCTTCAGCTTTAATAATTACACTACCGGTAAGTACAGCGTTCTTTTTTCGTGCAGTTGTGAGCATCCATTGTACGGTGTCGCCACTCATTGCTTCTGCAAGTTTCTCCGGCTGCATCGAAAATCCGGTACTGAACATTTCAGGAAGAACGATCAAATCGGCTTGCACATTCTGAAGCAAACGATCAAAACGCATACGGTTGGCTTCAGGATTTTCCCAATCCAATTCCGTTTGCACAATACAAACCTTTAATTCATTTGTGTTTCCCATCAAATTGAGTTTATTACATCAATGGCGCGCTTAAGTGTTTCTTCCTTTTTGGCAAAACAGAAACGCAATACTTTTGTGTTGACCGGCTCATGATAAAAAACGGAGATCGGAATACTTGCCAATTTTTTTTCTTTGGTCAGGCGAATTGAAAAATCGGTATCCTTTTCATCAGCAATTGCCGAATAATCCAATAACTGAAAATATGTCCCCCCTGAAGGTCTAAACGAAAAGCGACTGCCTTTAATTCCATCCAAAAAGAAATCGCGTTTCTGCTGATAAAACGCAGACAGGGAATTATAATTCTCTTCGTTTTGCAGATAAGCATTTAAACCGTGCTGCATTGGAGTGTTCACTGCAAATACGATAAACTGATGGGCTTTCCGAAATTCCGCCATGAGGTTGGCAGGTGCAAGTGCATACCCCATTTTCCAACCGGTTACGTGAAACGTTTTCCCGAATGAAAAAATTAAAATGGATCTCTCCTTTAAGCCCGGAAATTTGCATACACTGTTGTGTTCCTGTCCATCGAAAACCAGATGCTCATACACTTCATCCGACAGAACCAGGATATCTGTTCCCTTTGTGATTTTCTCAAGTTGTTCCAGATCCTCCTTTTTCAGTAAAGTACCGCTTGGATTATGCGGGGTATTAATGATGATCATCCGTGTACGATGATTGATCAGTTTTTTTACTTCGGGCCAGTCAATTGAAAAATCAGTCTGTTTTAATGTCGACCAAACAGCAACTCCGCCGTTTAATTCTATTGCGGGTTGATAGCAATCGTATGCAGGCGCAAACAGGATCACCTCATCTCCTTCACGAATAAATGCAGAAATAGCAGAATAGATTGCCTGAGTTCCCCCTGCAGTAATTGTAATGTCGGTTTCGGGATGATAATTGACGTTGTATGCCCGATTCATTTTTGCACAAAGCGTTTCCCGGAGAGATAACAAACCTTGCATTGGAGCGTATTGGTTATGCCCATCGTTCATTGCTTTGGATACGTGGCGAAGCAAATCCGGCGAACAATCAAAATCAGGAAATCCCTGCGATAAATTGATTGCCCCATGTTCGGCAGCAAGCCGACTCATCACCGTGAAAATGGTAGTGCCAACCTGGGGCAGCTTGGAAATGATTACAGGGGAAGAGGAATGTGCCATACTTCAAACTATATACAGTAACGTAAATTATTATGAACGCTACCATGAAGTTAGTGGTTTTTAACAAAGATCCCATAGTTCAATTCAAATCCTTATTTTCGTATTCATGCGCTTAGGATCAATACTGCTTTTTGTTACAGGAAGCCTCTTTCTTGCTTCGTGTGGTCCGGAAGCAGATGCGCGGGAAGTATGTGCCTGTTTTCATGAAGTACATCAACTGAGTGAAGAAGAGGGAACGGAAAAAATGAATGCGTGTTTAAAACAACTGGACCGGTTTCGATCCAGGTATAAAAACTCCGGTGATGAAATTGAATTTGAAACTGCTCTTGATCGTTGCCGTTAACACTTGCTTTTTATCCTGCGAAAACGCTGCAGAAGAAAGCGCGAATAAATGGTGTCGTTACAATGAAAAGGTAAAAACTGCCTCCAATGAAAAAGAGCAACTTCAGTGGGCAGAAAAAGCACGTGAGTTGGAAGAGGAAATAAAAACTGAATTTGGCTCAGATCCGGAAAGCATGAATATTATTTATACCATAACCAATGAATGCGATTAAAGTCTGTTTGTTGTTTGTAATTTTCCTAACAGTAAGTTGCAGCACCCGCGATCCTAAAACACTGGCCAGGGAATATTGTGCGTGTTTTAAAGAAGGGTTGAATGATCCGAATCGCATGAATGAATGTGCAGAATTAGCAAGAGAACACCAGGAGTTGCTTCCAAAAGATCCTGAAGCAGCAAAAATTTACGGTGAAGAAATCATTCGTTGTGCGGTCTACGACCAAAACGAAAAAACGAGATAAGAACATCGCCATGAAAAATCTGATTTATACCTCAGCCGTATTGTTCATGTTTGCGTCCTGTAAAAAGGACGATCCCCAGGCGAATGCTGAACAGTACTGCGAATGCATGAAAAAAGCTGCTGCCGATCATTCGTATTTACCCGATTGTGAAGTCATGGGCAACGAGCTTTTAAAAAAATATCCGGAAGGAAGCGAAGGGCGATCGACCGTTGAAAGTGTAATGCTGTATTGCGGGAAATAGATTTATTGGTGAGTGGTGAACAGTGAATGGTGAACAGATTTCTATTCACATATCACCGTTCACTTTTTACCATTCACCAAAAAACAAAAAGCCCTCTTCTTGCGAAGAGGGCTTTTTGTTTTTTGAAAATAGTTATTTCTCCGAAAGAATTGATGCTTTCATAAACTCACGGTTCATCCGTGCAATGTTTTCAAGTGAAATTCCTTTTGGACATTCAATCTCACATGCACCGGTATTGGAACAATTCCCGAAACCTTCTGCATCCATTTGTGCGACCATGTTCAATACACGTTGCTGTGCTTCTGCTTTACCTTGTGGCAACAGAGCAAGCTGAGAAACCTTCGCAGATACAAATAGCATTGCAGATCCGTTTTTACAGGTAGCAACGCATGCTCCGCAACCAATACAAGTTGCTGCTGCAAAGGCTTTGTCTGCGTTCTCCTTGGGAACAGGTAAACAATTGGCATCCTGAGCACCGCCTGTGTTTGCGCTTACATAACCGCCGGCCTGAATAACCCGGTCAAATGCGCTTCGATCCACCGCCAAATCCTTAATTACAGGAAAAGCCTGGGCTCTCCATGGTTCAATAAAGATTGTATCGCCATCTTTAAAAGAGCGCATGTGCAGCTGACAGGTAGTTACGCCATAATTAGGTCCGTGTGCACGACCATTAATGAAGAGTGAACACATTCCGCAAATTCCTTCGCGGCAATCGTGGTCGAATGCGATGGGATCATCTCCCTTGTTGATGAGTTGCTCATTGAGCACATCCAGCATTTCGAGGAATGACATATCAGGTGAAACATGGTCGATGGAATAATCTACCATTTTCCCTTTGTCCTCACGGTTCTTCTGGCGCCAGATTTTTAGATTGAGTTTCATATCTATCGATTGAAAATTCGAACTGAATTATTTATACGAACGTGCAACAACTTTGATTTCCTCAAACTTGAGTTCTTCCTTGTGAAGTACTTCGTCTTTGATATCGGGTTTGTATTCCCATGCGGAAACAAAGCTGAATCGATTGTCATCGCGCTTGGCTTCTCCTTCTTCTGTTTGTGATTCTTCACGGAAATGTCCACCACAGGATTCTTCGCGGGTGAGGGCATCCATACACATCAATTCACCAAGCTCCAGGAAATCGGCAACACGTCCGGCTTTCTCCAGCTCAGGATTGAATTCGTCATTGCTTCCCGGTACACGAACTTCCTTCCAGAACTCCTCACGCAATTGGCGGATTTCCTGAATGGCTTCTTTCAAGCCTTTTTCATTGCGCGCCATACCGCATTTGTCCCACATAATTTTTCCAAGACGCTTGTGGAAATAATCGACCGACTTCGTTCCCTTATTGTTCACGAAGAAGTTGATTTGATCTTTCACCGCTTTTTCGGCAGCATCAAACTCAGGTGTATTGGTTGGAATTTTTCCGGTACGGATATCATCAGCAAGATAATTTCCGATGGTGTAAGGAATCACAAAATATCCGTCAGCCAATCCTTGCATCAGTGCAGAAGCGCCGAGGCGGTTTGCTCCGTGATCGGAGAAGTTGGCTTCACCCAATGCATAACATCCCGGGATGGTTGTCATCAGTTCGTAATCGACCCACAATCCACCCATGGTGTAGTGAACGGCAGGATAAATTTTCATTGGAGTTTCATAAGGATCTTCGCCGGTGATCTGCTTGTACATATCAAACAGGTTTCCGTATTTTTCCTTCACCACATCCTTACCCATCGCACGAATCTGCTCAGGTGTAGGATTGGTCATGTTGTGTTTATTCGCTTCAATTTTTCCGTAACGTTCAATCGCTGCAGCGTAATCGAGGAATACTGCTTGTCCTGTTGCATTCACTCCGAAACCGGCATCACAACGCTCTTTCGCAGCACGTGAGGCTACGTCGCGCGGAACGAGGTTTCCGAATGCAGGATAGCGACGCTCGAGGTAATAATCGCGATCGTCTTCGGCAATGTCTTTTCCGAGTTTTTTCCCTTGCTGAATGGCAACGGCATCTTCTTTCTTCTTGGGAACCCAGATGCGTCCGTCGTTTCGAAGTGATTCCGACATCAAAGTCAGTTTCGACTGATGGTCGCCGGAAACAGGAATACAGGTCGGATGAATTTGTGTAAAACAAGGATTTCCAAAGAAAGCACCGCGTTTGTGCGCCTTCCAGGCAGCAGTGACGTTACTTCCCATTGCATTGGTAGAGAGGAAAAATACATTTCCGTAACCTCCTGAACACAGCAAAACTGCATGGGCCGAATGACGTTCAATCTCTCCTGTTACAAGGTTACGTGCAATAATTCCTCGTGCCTTCCCTCCTACAACCACAACATCAAGCATCTCATGGCGGTTGTACATTTTTACTTTACCTAATGCTATTTGTCTTGAGAGAGCTGAATAAGCCCCGAGTAATAATTGTTGTCCGGTTTGACCGGCTGCATAAAACGTACGCTGAACCTGTGTTCCACCGAAGGATCGGTTATCGAGCAACCCACCGTAATCGCGTGCAAAAGGAACACCTTGTGCAACACATTGGTCGATGATGTTTGCAGAAACCTCAGCCAGGCGATGAACGTTGGCTTCACGTGCGCGGTAATCTCCACCTTTTATGGTATCGTAAAACAATCTGTAGGTAGAGTCACCATCATTCTGGTAATTCTTAGCAGCATTGATCCCTCCCTGTGCGGCAATAGAGTGGGCACGACGCGGGGAGTCCTGAAAACAGAACGCCTTAACACTATAACCCATCTCAGCAAGAGAAGCAGCCGCAGAAGATCCTGCCAGACCTGTACCAACGACAATAATATCGATAGAACGCTTATTAGCAGGATTCACCAGCTTTACGTGGTTTTTATAATCGGTCCATTTCTTGTCAACGGAACCTTCAGGTATTTTGGAATTCAGCTTGCTCATGATCAGCTAAATTATTTTTACAACATGAAACGAATATAGAACGGAATGATCGCGAACAGCAATGGCACCAGTAGTGCAAAGCCATATCCGACCTTCTTAATAAGGGGAGTGTATTTTGGGTGACGAATTCCCACCGACTGAAATGCGCTTTGGAATCCATGCATCAAATGGAATGCAATTGCAATCATGGCCACCAGGTAGATCATGCAAACAATAAGTCCGTTGTCTGCATCCTTAAATGAAAGAACGGTGATGGAATATAAATCCTTTAGTTCCTCGCCATTGGCAGCAATGTATGTTTCAATTGGACCAAAATGCATTCGCTTCCAAAATGCCAGCATATGCAAAACGATAAATACCAACATTACTGTTCCCAATAATGCCATATTGCGAGAAGCCCAGGAGCTGCTGGCAGATGGTGTTTCCTTAACATAACGAACAGGACGTGCTCTTCTGTTTTGAATAGTCAAAATGATACCATCAATCGCATGAAAAAGAATTGAAATGTAAGTGACGATACTGAGGACCTTGACAAAAATGTTGGTCGTCATAAATTTCCCGTACATGTTAAAGGCGTCACGTGCGCCATTTTCGGGACTGATCAGGAGCTGAAGGTTTCCGGCAAGGTGTCCGGCCAGAAACAAGCAGAGGAACAAACCTGTTGCCGACATCCAGTATTTCTTTACCAGAGAGGACTTGAGCAGGGCAGAATTACTCATAGCGCTAATTGAGGTTTTGGTTGCACAAATGTAACCGCACAAAGCGATTGAACCACAGAAAAAAGTTATTTAGAATGATTCTAATAATTTTGTCTGGTGCTCATTTGAATAAGATTCGTTTTCCGATTACAATTGATTGAATAGAAAACAATTGTCGGACAAAAAAGTTAATGCTCAATGTTAAATTTTCCGAATCAATGCCATATAAAACCCATCTGTACCGGTAAGTGCGGGACTAAGTTTCTGTTCATGCACTAATTTAAAGGAAGGATTTTCCGCAAGGAATGCTTTAACCTGTTCATGGTTTTCAGATGGAAATATACTACAGGTTGCGTAGACCATTTTCCCTCCGGGCTTCAGCATTTTTGCATAGCTGAACAAAATCTCTTTTTGAAGTTTTTTTACTTTTTCCAAAAATTCAGGACTGAGCTTCCATTTTGCATCCGGATTACGGCGCAATGTCCCCAAGCCCGAACAGGGCACGTCTAACAAAAGACGATCGGCGCTTGCCTCCTGACGTTTAATAACCTTAGTGGAATCAATAATTTTTGGCTCAATAATGCTCACTCCGGCTCTGGCTGAACGCTTTTTCAACTCCTGAAGTTTCCGTTCTTCAACATCCATGGCAATAAGCCGCCCCTTATTCTCCATCAAGGCAGCAAGATGAAGTGCTTTTCCTCCTGCACCTGCACAAGCATCAATGACCCTCATTCCCGGTTTCACTTCAAGATATGCGGCAATCTGTTGGGAGCCTGCATCCTGCACTTCAAAATACCCTTCCAAAAACCACTTGTTTCTGAAAATATTTCTTCGTTCCGTGAGCCGCAATGCATCCGGCGCATGTTCAACCCTTTCTGTTTCTATACCATCTTCTTGCAAGAACATAGAAAGCGCATCGGGATTGGTTTTCAATCGGTTTGACCTGACATCTACCGGTGCCTCCTCGTTTAAAGCAACAAGCTCCTTCTCCCATTGCAGTCCCAATTCCCGTTCTCCCATTTCATCCATCCAATCCGGAATACTGTAGCGTAACGCTCTAACCGCCAAGGCTTCTGTATGTTTTTGGCGGACAGATGAAAAATCCATTCCGGAATTTTCTTTCCAGGCATATTTCTTATCGTGAAAGAGAAAAAAATAGGCCGATAATACCCTAAGCAAGGATGGTCGATCTGTTTGTTCATTTGTTGCTGCACAATAATGCAACAAGCGCCACCACCTTACTACATCATAGGTTGTTTCAGCAAGAAAGGCTCTATCGCGCGACCCCATCTTCGGATTGAGCTTCATGGTCCTTTCAATGACCTTGTCGGCATAATAACGTTGTTCAAAGATCTCCGCCAGTGCTGTACAAACTGCATCAATAAGCGGAAAATGAGGAGGGCGTTCGTGATTCACAGTCCAAAAGTAAGAAGTTTAAGGAAGGCTGAAAAAAAACTAAAGATGTGATAAAAGTCACCCAAAAAACATAGGATTCTACCTATGTTTGCAAAAAACACTACAGAACTATGAAAAAGCAAGAACTGGCTAAGCTGGAAAACGCATCAAACATCTTAAAAACAGTTGGCCACCCCATGAGGATTGCCATTATTGAACTGCTCCGTGCCAACAGAGGCCTCACAGTAACGGAGATTCATGAATCACTCGGTATTCTGCAGGCAATTGCCTCGCAGCATTTGGCATTGCTCAAAGAGATCGAAGTTGTTGGGTTCCGGAGAAAAGGCAGAAATGTCAGGTATTTCATCAGTAACAAAAAGGTTTACAAACTAATTGAGTTGGCTAAAGGCTTCAACTAATGCTTGTTATAGCCGGTTATATCGGGGCGGTGTTGATGGGGATTGTTCTCGGCCTTATTGGCGGAGGGGGCTCCATACTCACCTTCCCGGTATTGGTTTATTTCTTTGAAATAGAGGCCAACCACGCTACTTCCGATTCCTTATTTATTGTTGGAATAACCTCATTTATAGGGGCGATAGGCTATTTGAAAAATCAGCTGGTTAGCATGCGCTCGGTGTTGGTTTTCGGTTTACCGAGTATTGTTTCGGTTTACTTTACCAAGCGCTATATTTTTCCACCTATTCCCGGCGAATTTCCTGTTTTCGGTGTTATCGTAAGTAAGGATTTTGCAGTAACAGTACTCTTTGCCTTACTCATGGTTATCGCCTCCTTCTCCATGATCAAACCGATCAAGGTAATTCGGCAAGATGACTATGAATCAACAGAACGTTATCGTTACTTACTGATCATGATCATTGGTTTAGCGGTAGGTTTTCTTGCAGGCATGGTAGGTGCAGGAGGCGGATTTCTGATCATTCCGGCTTTGGTGATCCTTGCCAAGCTACCCATGAAAAAAGCAATTGGAACTTCTCTTGTGATCATCTTCTTAAACTCATTGCTGGGATTTGCCGGTGGCCTCAGCGCGGATGCAAACGTAAACTGGAACCTGTTACTCAGTCTTGCCGCCTTATCGATTGGAGGAATACTGATTGGACTCAAGCTCGCAAAGAACATTCCCGGATCAAAACTCAAGCCGGCATTTGGATGGTTTGTTCTTGCAACCGGCAGCCTGATGTTGATCGACAAATTTTTTAATCATTAATCATCTTCCCTCTTATGCTATTCGCTAAAGGCACAAAAATGTACAGCATTGCACATAAAAAATGTCCGCACTGCCATGAAGGAGAATTTTTTGTTTCCCGTAATCCCTATAACCTTTCCAAGGCAGGGGAAGTTAACGAGAATTGCAGTGTTTGTAAACGGAAACTCAGCATAGAACCCGGCTTCTACTACGGAGCAATGTATGTGGCTTATGCACTTGCAGTAGCGATGTATGTAAGTATATATGTGGCAACAAATGTTCTGTATCCATCTGCAAGTACATTGGTGCAAATTCTATTGATCATTGGAGGATTGATCCTAACCGGACCATGGCTTTATGCGCTCTCGAAAATGATATGGGGTAATTTTTTCATTGCTTATAAGGGCGTTGAACCAACGGAAAAAGAAATCCTGGAACTGGGTAAAAGACAAGTCCCTAAAGCATAATCGAATTCACTAAATTTGTTGACCGGAAGAATCCTATCCATATGAAGATTGAACAACTCTATACCAACTGTCTTGCAGAAGCAGCCTACTACATCGAAAGCGAAGGTGAAGCAGTGATCATTGATCCCTTACGTGAAACCGATCCGTATACAAAGAAAGCTGCCGAAAACAATAGCAAGATAAAATACATCCTGGAAACCCACTTCCATGCCGATTTTGTTTCCGGTCACGTTGATCTTTCAAAAAAAACAGGGGCAACCATTGTCTATGGACCAACAGCCCAACCTGCCTTTACCTGTCATATTGCAAAAGACGGTGAAGTCCTTAAAGTGGGCAAAATAACCATAACGGTGTTGCATACACCGGGACACACTCCTGAATCGGTAAGTTATTTGCTGAAAGATGAAAACGGAAAGGAACACGCACTTTTCACCGGTGATACGCTTTTCATTGGAGATGTGGGTCGTCCGGACCTTGCGGTAAAATCGAATCTGACTGAAAAAGATCTCGCAGGAATGTTATATGATTCCCTACGTGAAAAAATCATGACGCTTCCGGATGCTGTAATCGTTTATCCTGCGCACGGAGCTGGTTCAGCATGCGGTAAGAATATTGGTAAGGAAACGTATTCAACATTAGGAGAACAAAAGAAAAACAACTATGCCTTGCAACCAATGAGCAAGGAAGAATTTATAAAAGAAGTCACAACAGGAATTCTACCTGCTCCACAATACTTTGCAAAGAATGCAGCGCTCAACAAAGGGGGTTACGACAGTATCGATGATGTAATTGAACGCGGAAACAAAGCTCTCACCATTGATGCTTTTGCCACGGAAATTGCAAATGGAGCACTGGTTTTGGATGTGCGTAAAAAAGAAGATTTTGCAGCAGGATATATACCCGGCGCACTATTTATTGGTCTCGACGGTCAATTCGCTGTTTGGGTTGGGGCTTTGATCAAGGATCTTAATCAAGCAATTCTTCTTATTTGCGATGAGGGGCGTGAAGAAGAGGCGGTTCTTCGTTTGGCAAGAGTTGGTTATGATAATTGTAAAGGGTTTTTAAAAGGTGGTTTTTCGACCTGGAAAAATTCCGGGAAAGCAATTGCTGTTATTGAACAGATCAAGCCGGAAAATCTGGCAAAAGCGTATGCAACGGCCAGCATCATTGATGTCCGCAAACCCGGCGAATTCGAAGCAGAGCACGTGGAAAATGCAATTAGCCTTCCTCTGGATTTCATTGCAGAAAAAATGAACGTACTTGACAAAAACAAACACTATTTTGTTCATTGCAAAAGCGGATACCGGTCAATGATTGCTGTATCCATTCTAAAAGCGAATGGAATAACGAACCTGGTGGACGTAATTGGTGGTTATGATGCCATTGCAAAAACAGAGGTTCCTGTATCTGCATTTGTTTGTCCTTCTACATTAAAATAAGATCACTTTCACATAAAAAAAGGGCGTCGTGATGACGCCCTTTTTTTATGCCAAATTTTTCGTTTTCATTTCAATAAAACCAAGGTAACATATTGCGACAATTCACCATCCGGAAATTTTGCAAGCTCTTCCCGCAAAATTCCATTTCCCCACATTTTTATCTCGACTTTGTGTTTCCAAGCTGATAGTTCGTCAAAAACCTGTTTGATTTTATTGTCAGAAAAATCGATTGTCGACAAGGCCTGCATTTTGCCTAACATTGATGGTATAGCAGTAAATGCATTTTTACCCAGATCAAGATCGGTAAGTTGGGTCAATGAAGAGAAACAAGAAGGTAAGGACGAAAATTTATTTGCTGATGCCCTTAGTTCCTTTAATCTGGTTAGTGAACAGATAATCTCAGGGAAAAAAGGAAACGCATTGGTGCTAATATCGAGTCTGCCGATCATTTGTAATTTCGAAAATGCATCCGGAATGGCGTTCAATTTATTCTGATCGATCAATAATTCCTGTAAACTATCCATTGAAATAATCTCTGAAGGAAACGAAACAAATGCATTGGCGCCAAGATCCAGACTTGTAATCGTTTTTGCCTGTAAGAATTGTATTTCGGTTAATTTATTCCCTCTGAGTTTTACAATTTCCAATTTGGAACAGCCCGACATTGACGCAGGAATCCGATCGATTTGATTGAACGAAAAATCGATATACTCCAGGTTTTTTAATGCTCCCAACTCAGGAAGTACTTTTATTTTATTTCTGCTGATCATTAATTCCCTCAAGGAGGAACAGGAAATTACGGCCACCGGAAAAAGCGCCATTTCATTTGAAGAAATATTCAGAGACAGTAACGATTTCGGAAACCCGGCATCAGGTGTCAGCATCTTTAATTTGTTGCCGGAAACATCCAATTTTTCCAATGTTGCCATCGATCCCAACCAGGAAGGCAAAGTGAACAACAAATTATCCTCCAAGCGCAGCTCCTTCAAAGAGGCAATATCTCTGATTACCTCCGGAACAGATTGAAGCTTATTATTGGAAAGATCCAGCTTCCGCAATTGCTTTAATCCGGAAATCCATTGTGGTAAAACAGTCAATTTGTTGTTGTTAAGGCTTAACTCTTCGAGGTTGATTAATTTCTCGATTGAACCGGGAACCTCTGTTAAGTCTTTATCGGAAAGAATTAAAATTTTTACCTTTTTGGGATCCTGCAATGCAGACTCGATAGTCCAATACGCTTTTGCTTTTTCCTGAGCATAAGCAGACGCAGCAAGCGTCATCAACAACAAACATGAAAAAAATTGTTTCATAGAACCCTTCCGTTTATTCAATTAAATGTAGGTATATCGGAACAATTATTAGGGTATTGTTGAGATCTTAAGATGTAAGCCGCATAATAAACTGTAAATGTTTGTGATCCAAACCAACAACAAGATCTATTAACAAAAACGATAGGGCAAATACTTTAAACAACATCATTGCATGACCATATTTCATTCTATTTTTGACAAAAGATCATTCGATGCTCGAAATATTAAAACAACCCTGGCCATGGTACATTACAGGTCCGCTCATCGGGCTCATGGTTCCGCTCTTGCTTATTTTTGCAAACCGTCATTTTGGAATATCCACTTCTTTTCGGCATATCTGTGCTGCCTGTATTCCTACGAAGAATCCATTTTTCAAGTACGACTGGAAAAAAGAATCGTGGATGTTGTTTTTAGCAGGCGGAATAATAATTGGCGGCTGGATTGGCGGAGATGCGCTTAAGAACCCCAATCCGATGCAACTCAGTAACAACGCTATTGAACTGTTTGCTTCGATGGGGTTTTCTGATTTCACAGAGATCTCGCCTTCAGCCATCTTTGGTTGGGAATCGTTTTCCGGTTGGCAGGGTTGGTTGTTTATGATTGCCGGAGGATTCCTGATCGGATTCGGAACTCGCTGGGCCAATGGATGTACTGCAGGACATGCCATCATGGGATTATCATTGCTCAATCCCGGCTCGCTGGTTGCTGTTATCGGGTTTTTCATTGGCGGACTCGCTGTTACTCATCTTCTGTTCCCTCAACTCTTCTGAACATGAAAAAGAATCTGTTTTTTCTCGTCATTGGAGTGGTATTCGGAACCATCCTTACCAAAGGGGAAGTCATTTCGTGGTTTCGCATTCAGGAAATGTTCCACTTCCAAAGTTTCCACATGTACGGTGTAATTGGATGCGCTGTTGTGGTTGGAGCCCTCTCGGTTCAGCTCATTCAGCGTTTCAACATCAAAACCATTCATGGCGAAAGAATTAATCTCGAAAAGAAACCTGCACAATACAAAGCGCATATTCTGGGAGGTACACTTTTCGGAATGGGATGGGCACTTACGGGAGCTTGTCCTGCCCCCATCTATGCATTGACCGGAGCCGGATACTACCCCATGATCACTGTACTGTTTAGCGCAGTGATGGGGACATTTACCTACGCACTTGTCAAAGACAAACTGCCTCATTAAATTTTTATGTCGCTCGAAAAACATTTCTCCACCTTTCGCGAAAACATCATCGGACAACATCAATGGTTCACCGGCCCGGAAGGCGAAAAACGCATTCTTTATGCCGACTGGACAGCCAGCGGAAGAATGTATGCACCCATAGAAGATTTGCTGAAAAACGAGATCGCGCCATTTGTAGGCAATACCCACACGGAAACCTCCGTTTGCGGAACAACAATGACCAAGGCCTATCATGAAGCCTTACACATCATCAAGCATCATGTCAACGCCGGTAAAGACGATGCGATAATCACTTATGGTTCGGGAATGACAGCGGTGGTGAATAAACTTCAACGCATGCTCGGATTGCGTATTCATGAAAAGTACCGCGAAAAAGTTTTACCAAAGGAGAACGATCGTCCGATCGTTTTCATCACCCATATGGAACACCATTCCAACCAAACGTCCTGGCTGGAAACATTAGCCGATGTTAGAGTGATCGATGCCAATGCAGAAGGATTACCGGATTTAAATTCGCTGAAAAATTTATTGGAAGAGTTTAAACATCGTCCGATGAAAATTGCGGCGGTAACATCCTGCAGTAACGTAACTGGTGTATTTACTCCCTACCATGAAATTGCTACAGTTATGCACGAAGCAGACGGGTTGTGCTTTGTCGATTTTGCCTGTAGTGCGCCTTATATTACCATCGATATGCATCCAAAAGAATATCCGCAAGGTTGGCTCGATGCAATCTATTTCTCACCGCACAAATTTCTTGGCGGGCCGGGTACAAGCGGTGTTTTAGTATTCAACACCAAACTGTACACCAATAAAATTCCCGACAATCCCGGAGGCGGAACAGTCGACTGGACCAACCCATGGGGAGAGCACAAATACGTGGACGATATTGAAGCACGCGAAGACGGTGGAACGCCCGGTTTTATGCAAGCCATTCGCACTGCATTGTGCATTCGCCTCAAGGAAAAAATGGGTGTCGAAAATATCATGAAACGCGAAGAAGAACTTCTCTCCATCATCTGGCCGGGATTAAGTTCCATTGAAGGATTGCATCTTCTGGCCGACAATCACCCGCATCGTTTAGGCGTACTTTCGTTTTACGTTGAAGGCTGTCATTATAATCTTGCCGTGAAACTTCTCAACGACAAATACGGCATTCAGGTAAGAGGTGGTTGTTCATGCGCTGGAACTTACGGACATTATCTGCTGGAGGTGTCGTACGATAAATCGAAAAACATCACGGATAAAATCAACCAGGGCATCCTCACCGAAAAACCGGGCTGGGTGCGTATGTCGATTCACCCTACCATGAGCGATCAGGAAGCAAAGGAATTGGTGGAAGCAGTAAAATCACTCGCAGCTCATCATCGCGAATGGGTAAAGGAGTATGATTACTCTTCAAAAACCAATGAATTCACACGAAAGAATTTTAATGATTCCCGTGAAAAGGTAGTCCTGCAATGGTTTTCGTGAATTGTGACAGGCATCACTGACCGTATTGTTCAGGTAGTGTATCTTTGCAGTATGAAAAAACTGATCTTCCCCTTGGCAACAATGGTGCTTCTTGCATCATGCACTTCTGAAAAGACACATACAGAAACGAGCACTACTTCTACTACAGTTACTACTACCGAAGGCGAATCGACAACAACAAGCAGTTCGCTCAGTACAGTAGATGCAGCCACATTCAAATCAGAAATGGAAAGTACACCGGGTACTCTACTAGATGTAAGAACACCTGAAGAAGTTGCTGCAGGAATCATTCCTGGTGCTACTGTGATCAACATTAATGATAGCGATTTCGAAACACGCATTGACCAGCTGGACAAAACCAAACCTGTTTATGTTTACTGTAAAGCCGGTGGCCGTTCAGCTCGCGCTGCTGACATGCTGAAAGAAAAAGGATTTCCTGTTGTTGTTAACCTCGATGGTGGAATCATGGCATGGACAGATAAAGGATTTGAAACTGCGAAATAAAAGAATTGCACTATGTCTAGTTTCTCAGAACTCATCAAAGGAGATAAGCCGGTGCTTGTCGATTTTTTCGCCACCTGGTGTGGTCCGTGTAGGATGATGTCGCCAATTCTTGAGGATGTCACTAAAAAAGTTGGTCCAAAAGCCCATGTGCTAAAAGTTGATGTGGACAAGAATCCTCAGGCAGCAGCACATTACGGAGTGCAGGGCGTACCTACATTAATCCTGTTTAAAAAAGGAAAAATTATCTGGAGACAATCGGGGGTAATTCCTGCCAATCAGCTTGTAAATATCATTCAACAAAACAGCTGATTGAGCGCAAATTCGCATCGACTTTATCTGCTTGCAGGATTCATTGCATTACTTCCTCTTTTCGCATTATCTTTTTTTACCTTTCCCTGTGCTGATGACTGGTGCGCAGATATTTTTTTTAGGCAATTTCATGTGCGATCCGATGCATTTAATGCCTTGTATGAAACTTACAATGGAAGATTTGCAGCTAACGGGGTATTGCTTTTTTCTCCATTAAATTTTGGGCAATCCGGATATTCAGTTTGGCTGTTCTTTCAACTCCTTCTCTTTGCATTGGTTTTTTTTCTTGTCGCAAAAAGCCTCTTTCGGTATTTTGGAATTGAAAGAGGTAGTGAACTAATCAGCCTGCTCTCATTGCTTACCGCCTTTTCTGCATTACCGCAAATTTCTGAGGGTCTATTCTGGCTGACCGGCAGCGCAGCCTATCTTGGCGGATCCATTTTTTTGCTGTTGCACATTGGAAGTATGATTTATTACCTCCGAAAAAAAAACACATCAGGATTACTTTTTGTTTTCATAACAGCGTTTTTAGCACAGGGATGGAATGAAGTTCAAACAGTGTTTATGGCAGCAGTTTATTTTATCGCCTTAATTGGTTTTATCATCTACAAGAAAAAAATTCCAACATGGTTTATCTTTTCAATGATTGCCATCAGCATAGGCACATTGATTATGGTACTTGCTCCGGGAAATGATGTGCGAATAAATAATTATCCGGACGCAGGAAATACAGTGAACAGCCTTTTTATGAGTTTCGCACAAACACTGCGCTTTCTGGCTTTGTGGCTGATTCACCCATCAGGCATTATCCTTGCCATAATTGTGATGTATAAAGGCGCACAATTCGGTTCAACAACTCGCTTACCCTCGCTGTTCATTCTGATTTCACTTCTGCTTTTTGCCGTTTTTATTGCTGCATTTCTTCCCTATTTAACAACGGGAATATTAGGTCAACACAGAACTTTGAATTGGGCATGTGTGTTTTGTTTTCTCCTTTTGCCACTGATTTGGTTTCAGGTTGGATTCAGGCTGAAAAACATTATTCGTCCCGGAATATTGAAATGGAGTCTTCCCTTGTTTTTTGTTGCACTTGCAATAAATGGAAACTTTTTTACTGCAGGAAAAGATTTGTTTTCCGGCAATGCAGCTTCTTATAAAAACGAACAAATTCAAAGAAACGAATTTCTGGCGAAAAGAAATTATTCGGATAAAAACTCAATACCAGAGCTTATTCATCGTCCTGTTTCAATATCTCCTTTTGATTTGGGTGGTAACGGAGACGAATGGATTCGTGATTGTATGTGGGAATCGAAAAATTAAATCCAGATTGAAGATGAAAGAAATTATTAATGATTGGAAAATAGCAGGATTGCTATGTTTAAGTCTTGGACTTGCACCCTTTTTTCCTGAGCCGCATATCTGGGGCAAACTCAAATGGATTTCCGGAGGTGGAATAGGTATGCAAGCCATGGATTGGTTCGACGCATTATTTCATGGAATACCCTGGATTTTAATGTTGCGGCTTGGGGTGTTGAAACTATTTAGTAAGCAAAAAGGATAAAACTCTAAGATCGAATCTTTCACTTAATAAGTAATTTGGTATCGCTCAACTTGATTTTTTCCAGCTAAGCACCGAACTTTGGCAGACCTCCGGGATTTTAAAAATCCCGGAGGTCTAGGTTCAGGTATCCGTACTCTAGAGCGAAAAAAAATCAAAGACCGGTATCACGACGCGAATAAGACTTTGAATACTTCTTCAATTTTTCCAACCTGAATTAATTCAATAGAAAACTGATCCTGTGAAATTCCCTTATTGTATTTGGAAATGATTATCCGCTCATAACCGAGCTTTTCTGCTTCCGAAATGCGTTGTTCTACGCGGTTCACAGGACGGATTTCACCGCTTAAGCCTACTTCTGCAGAGAGACAAGTTTTGGATGGAACAGAAAGATCAACATTCGATGATAATACGGCGCAAACTACTGCCAGATCAATTGCAGGATCATCAACACGGAGTCCACCTGCTATATTGAGAAAAACATCTTTCGATCCAAGTTTAAATCCGCAACGTTTTTCAAGAACCGCAAGCAACATGTTCAGTCGCTTTGCATCGAATCCGGTGGCGGAGCGTTGTGGCATTCCGTATGCTGCTGTACTTACGAGTGCTTGTACTTCCACGAGTAAGGGACGCATACCTTCGAGTGTAGCAGCAATAGCGATTCCGCTTAATCCTTCATCATTATTTGAGATCAGTATTTCAGATGGGTTTTCCACTTCGCGCAAACCAGCACCGCGCATTTCGTAAATACCGAGCTCATTGGTGGAACCAAAACGATTCTTCACACTGCGCAACAAACGGTAAACGTGATTGCGATCGCCTTCAAACTGCAATACGGTATCGACCATGTGCTCTAAAACCTTCGGACCGGCGATGCTGCCGTCTTTGGTGATGTGTCCGATGAGAAACACCGGTGTATTGCTCTCCTTCGCAAAACGCATGAGCTCTGCGGTGCATTCACGGATCTGCGATATGCTGCCTGGTGAGGATTCGATGTAGGAGGTATGAAGCGTCTGGATGGAATCGACGATGAGCAGATCAGGCTGAAGTTCTTCGATCTGACGGAAGATATTTTGCGTATTGGTCTCGGTGAGAATGAAACAATCGGGATTGGCAAAGCCGATGCGCTCTCCACGCATGCGGATCTGTTTTTCGCTTTCTTCGCCACTGACGTACATAACCTTCAAACCCTGGTTCTTCACTGCAATCTGCAGCATGAGAGTGGATTTACCGATACCGGGTTCCCCACCGATAAGAATAAGCGAGCCGGGTACGAGTCCACCGCCCAAAACACGGTTCAGTTCACGATCGGAGAGTAGCACACGGTCTTCTTCCTGCAGACGGATCTCAGTGATTTTTTGTGCTTTCGCTAAACGTTTGGAACCCGATGCGCCAGGACGAAAACTTCCTTTTTCTTCCTTGTCGAGAACCTCCTCCACAAAGGTGTTCCAGGCTGCACAGGAAGGACATTTACCCAACCATTTGACAGATTCGTAGCCACAGCTCTGACAGAAATATGCGGATTTCACTTTAGCCATGGGACGAAATTAGTGTAAATGCACGCAAAGTATGTGCGTTGTGGAAAAAGCTTTACAACTGCTTCATCCCCTCCACCATCTCCAACACGGCCGGACAAACCTGCGTGTTTTTAAAGGTGAGATCGAGCAACTGAATCATTTTTTTTCGGTCGGTGTGTGGATACTCTCTGCATGCTGCGGGTCGACCTTCGTACACGGAGCAATAGTTATCTGCACCAAGAAAAGGGCAGGGTGAAGTACGCATCACATAGGTGCCATCGGGTTCGGAGGTGAGGTAGTGAGCAATGACTTCGGCAGGACGAATGCGCAGGGTTTTTGCCAGGCGGTCCACATCGCTTTCGCGGACGATCGGACTGGTGGTCTTGCAGCAATTGGCGCAGGAGAGGCAATCAATGCGTGAAAACACTTCTTCGTGTTGCGCATGAAATTTCTCATCAAGTTTGCGCGGATCACTTTTTTTGAGGGAGGAAAGAAATTTTTTGTTCTCCGCTTTCAACGCAGCAGCACGTTTGGCAAATGCAAGGAGATCGATCTGCACTCAGCCTTTCAGTTTTGCGATGGTAGAGGTAGTGGAAAATCCATCCACAAAAGGAATTGTAACGATCTCTCCTCCGTTTGCACGAACACCATCGGAACCCACAATGTATTTCTTTGACGAAGGATTGGTCTCTGCAGCATCGTAATCTCCGCCTTTTACCAAAACGTCCGGCTGAAGCATTTGAATCAATTCAAGTGGGGTATCCTCATCAAAAACCACAACTGCATCCACCACCTGCAAAGAGGCGATCAGCAAAGCACGCGATGTTTCGTCGTTGACCGGACGATCATCTCCCTTGCCTTGTCTGCGCACCGAAGCATCGGAGTTCACCGCAACGATCAGCTTATTTCCGTATTCGGCAGCCATGGCGAGGTAGGTTGCATGTCCGCGATGCAGAATATCGAAACAACCGTTGGTAAAAACAATCTTCGACGATTTAAGTCGCCATACCTTCACCGAGCGTTGCAGATCATTCAGCGAAAGGATTTTGGATTGGATGCTGTCGAATTTATTCATGCTGTTGTATTTACCCGCGGCTTTGGATGCGAAAGGTAGCCATTACCTGGAAGAAAAAAAACATCCTTTTTCGCAATGTGGAACTCCTGAATTTTACGTATACTCGTAACAATGAGCTACCTGATCATCGAAATAAAAAATCCGAAAGCGCGTAAACTGTTAAACGATTTACGCGACCGGAATCTTATTTCCATCAATGAGGATAGTTCTGTGTTTTTTGAAACCGTCAGAAAAATAAAAAAGAAGGCGGATAGAAAAAGATTACACTCAAAAAACACTCTTGCGCAATAACAATTATGCCGCATTAACCTTAGCACGGGGAATGCCTGCAATTTCTTTTTGTTTTGCCCGCATTTCTTCCTCCAGATCATAATCATCCTGCAATCCCATCCAGAATTTAGGAGAAGTACCGAAATAGCGGGCCAATCGTAAAGCGGTATCAGCAGTGATCCTTCGATTTCCTTTCAGAATCTCTGAAATGCGGGTCTGCGGAATGGAGATATCCTTGGATAATTTATAGGCCGTAATGGCCATTGGAAGTAAAAACTCCTCCAACAAAACTTCTCCGGGGTGAATATTTCTAATTCGTTTCATGTTAATGGTAATCTATAATTTCAACATTCGAAGCATTTCCATTGTTCCATTTGAAAATGATCCGCCACTGCTTATTGATTCGTATTGAATAAAACTGACTCAGGTCGCCTTTAAGCTTTTCCAGCCGATTCGCGGGTGGAATTTTCAAATCAGCAATACTTATCGAGTTGTTGATCATTCTCAATTTGCGTCGCGCTACGGCCTGTATTTCATTCGGAATATGACGAACCGCCTGTCCCTCCCAAATTTTTTCAGTTTCCCGGGTTCCGAATGAAACAATCATAGTAACGCATCACGATAGTAACGCCAAAGATAAGTAAACAATGAATACAATCAAAGGAAAGTTAGTGGTCCTTTCGTGCTAAGTGTCTTTGTGGTGAAAAAAATCACCCCTCCTCATTCATCCGCGGCATCAGGTAAAACGACACCGCTCCGGCAACCACCAGCAACAAGGTCTGCGCTGCCCAGGTTACCCAGCCCAAGGCAATCACCACATCGTAATCGGCGCCGTACATCACCAATGCAGAAGCTACCAGTACCGGATACACACCCACGCCACCCTGCACCAGAATAATTCCTAAACTTCCTCCCAAAAATCCAAGGAGAAGTGCTTTCAATTCGAGCTGTGATGTTTCGGCTATAGAATAAAAACAAACGAGGTACAAGAGGATGTACAGGAACCAGATCAAAAATGTAAGACCCAAAAACTCCCAGCGCTTTTTAAGTCGGAGTATTGCAAGTAATCCATCAAACAAGCCGCTTACCAAGGCATTTACTTTTGTGCGAACTTTTGGGTGAATAAAATACAAAACAACTCCCGCAAGTAACAAGGCAGACAAAACAACAAGTGCAATAAACATCCAGCTGCTGCTTTTCTGATCACCGGAACCCATAGCTGAAAATGTATCTTTCAATTCAATGAATTTATCGTACTGTAGTGCAATGGTGATCAACGAAACAATCCCCAGCATAAACACATCCACCACACGCTCTGCGAGGATGGTTCCGAATGCTTTTTCGAAGGGAATCTTTTCGTAACGTGTCATCATTCCTGCGCGACTCACTTCTCCGGCACGGGGCAAAAGAAGATTCATGAAATAACCAATCATGGTAGCATGGTAACTGTTCCACACCCGCGGCTGATACCCCATGGGTTCGAGCAGGTACTTCCAGCGCAAGGCACGCACAAAATGACTGCACCAGGAAAAGATGACCGAAAGAGCAATGAAAAAATAATTGGCGCGCCCCATCACCTGAGCCACCTTATCCTTGTCCTGAATCGAATCGAACGAATACCATGCCAGGTAAATCCCCAGCGCCAGCGGTACGGCAATCTTCAGGACTTTCAGAACAATCTTCAAGCCTTTAGCGAATTGGTGGCAGCGTCGGGGAAAATGACATGCGGACGAAAGCTTTTCGCTTTTTCGAAGTCCATTCCGGCATAGGAGATCACGATCACATCGTCGCCCACAGTAAATTTCAGCGCGGCCGGACCGTTGAGGCAGATCACTCCGCTACCCCGTTCGCCCTTGATGACATAGGTAATGATGCGTTCGCCATTGCGGTAATTGAGCACGTGAACCTGTTCGTTTTCAATAAGGTTAGCAGCATCCATGAGGTTTTCATCGATGGTGATGCTGCCGATATAATCCAGATTGGCTTCGGTAACTCTGCACCGGTGGATCTTGGATTTAAGAACCTGAATTTCCATGGGGCAAAGGTAGAAGAAAATGGAATGTGCGAATGAAAGGAATGTGCGAATGTGCGGATGGGGGAATGTGCGAATGGGAGGAATATGCGAATGTGGGGAATGTGGGGAATCCTTCTTCGCCAGGGCTACGAAGGATAAATGTGCGAATGGGGGGTGTTCGAATCCTGACGTTTAAATCAAAAATATCTCCTGAGGTGAAATAAAGGTGGAATACATTTGAGATAGTACCGAAAAGGGAATAAGGGAAGAAGAGAGATATTCGCCTTTTCCCTTTGTCCCTTAGTGGCTTAGACTTGTTAGAGCATGGTTGTCGGACAGACGTAATCGCTGATGCGGAATTTTCCGGTTGCTTTAATGGCGGAAAAACCTCCGGCTACATTGATCAGGTTGCGGTAACCTCTGGCCTGGAGGATAGATACGAATGTCATTGAACGGTATCCTCCTGCGCAATGCACGTAATAGCTTTTGTTTTTGTCCACCTTCAGCATGCTGTCGTTGATGTAATCCAACGGTGCGTTTTCGGCTTCTACGATGTGCTCGCTGAAGTATTCACTGGCTTTGCGGACATCCAGAATGTTTGCATTGCCTTTTTTATACGCGACAGCAAATTCATCTGCAGAAACGGAAGTAATCGTGTCGGTTTCCTTTGCGGCTTTGATCCATTCCGCTATTCCTCCCTTCAGGTAACCCAGCGGCTGGTCGTATCCAACCCTTGATAAACGCGTGATGACTTCTTCTTCTCTTCCTTCTTCAATAATGAGCAGCAAGGGTTGTTTAACATCAGGAACCAATGTCCCTACCCACACAGCAAAGCTGCCATCGATGCCGATGTTAACTGCATTGGGAATAAATCCTTTGTGAAACTCTTCTGCACGGCGTGTATCAATGATCAGCGCACCGGTTTCATTGGCGGCGACTTCAAATTCCACCGGATTCAATGCACGCATTCCGCGATCCATAACCTTGTCGAAACTGTCGTAGCCTTTGATGTTCAACACTACATTCTGCGGAAAATAACCGGGAGGAGGGGTTAAACCAGTAAGCAATTGCTTTTTGAATTCCTCTTTGCTTAACGCAGGATTCAGCGCATAGTTTACCTTCTTTTGATTACCCAGGGTATCATACGTTTCCTTACTCATGTTCTTTCCGCATGCACTGCCGGCACCATGACCGGGATACACAACGATATCATCATTGAGCGGCATGATCTTGTTACGCAACGAATCGAACAAATGTCCTGCCAGTTTATCTTCGGTCAGATCCGAAATCACGTGCTGTGCCAGATCGGGGCGACCTACATCGCCGATAAAGAGCGTATCGCCGGTGAAAATGGCTGTTTCCTTTCCGTTCTCATCGCGGAGCAGGTAACAGGAGCTTTCCATGGTATGTCCGGGCGTGTGGATGAGCTCTATGGAGATGTTTCCGATGCGGAACAATTCTCCGTCGTGCGCAATGTGTGCTTTAAATCCGGTTTCCATTTTGGTAGGACCATAAACAATAGCTGCACCTGTTTTGGCAGCGAGATCGACGTGACCCGAAACGAAATCGGCATGGAAATGCGTTTCGAAAACGTATTTGATTGTTGCATTGTTTTCTTTGGCCTTTTTGATGTAAGGCTCTACTTCGCGAAGCGGATCAATGATGGCTGCTTCGCCATTGCTTTCGATGTAATACGCCGCTTCGGCCAGACATCCGGTATAGATTTGTTCGATTTTCATAGTGACTGTTTTTTTAATTGAACGAAATGGTGGAGTGAGAAATTGTCACTTTCCATCAGGGACAACGTGTGCTGCAAGTGCTGTTCATATTAGTGGTTTTCCGGATCTTCCTTCTTGTTCAATTTTGCCCATTCCAGTTTATAAAACAAGTATCCAAACCCGGCAATCAGGTGGAGCAGGACAATAACAAAAACTGTTGTGTACATGGCAGAAATTTTACAATACAAAGATCGGCAGGTAGAAAATGATGCAGAATGACAAATGTCACATTTGGTGGATGGTTGAATAGTGGTGAGTAACAAATGTTACTGATAAGGCAATATTACACTCCGATTTGATCGCAAAGACACGGGAAGCGCATGAACCTTACTCCATAGGCGACAAAATAGCACGTAGAATACTAAAACACTTACCGCAAAGAAATCTGTTTGTGATCTGCTTGAATAATTATCCTCTTCTGAATTTGTTTTGAGAATACCAATTCGGATTTTTTCAAGGAGAGCAAAGTCACCTTCGGCGCTGCGCAAAGGGGTAACACTTGGAAATAGGTGTCTAATTGTGTATTTGGGAATGAAGTAAATTAACCTTAAGCCGTCAACCTTATTCAGGCATTGACAACCGTTTACTGTTCACTATTCACAGCCCTGCCCAACCCCAAATTATCAATCAACCTCACCTTGCCTACGTGTGCGGCTACGAGTGCCACGGGGTTTTTGGTTTGCGATTTATCGGTAATCTCTCGGAGGGTGTCGCCGTCGCAGATGACGAAATATTCGAGGCGGATGTCGGGGCGGCTGAGTGTTGCGATGGCATGCTGCAGGAGTTCGGGAATGCTTTGTGATGGGTAATTTTCCTTAGCAGTAAACAAGGCTTTACTAAGTGCAAGTGCTATTGTCCGTTCTTCAGCACTTAACAAGCGGTTGCGCGAACTCATGGCGAGTCCGTCGCTTTCGCGGATGGTGGGCATGGCAATGATCTCCACAGGAATGGAAAACTGCTCCACCAGCGAACGGATCACCATTACTTGCTGGTAGTCTTTGCTCCCGAAATAGGCAGTTGATGGCTTTACGATTTCAAACAGACGCTTTACTACCATTCCCACACCGGAAAAATGGCCGGGACGGTGAGCGCCTTCCAATACAGTTTCCAGAAAGCCAAAGGAAACAGCTTGTTGTGAAGCATCGTCGGGATACATATCCTTTACCGAAGGAAGAAAAAGCACATCGCATCCAGCTGATTCCAACATGCGTTGATCTTCTTCCACTACGCGGGGATAGCGTTCGAAATCTTTGGGGTCATTAAACTGAGTCGGATTCACAAAAATACTGGCCACCACAACGTCGTTTTTGGACTTGGCCTCGCGGACAAGGGAGAGGTGTCCTTCATGCAAAGCGCCCATGGTGGGCACAAAACCGAGGCTCTTACCCTCCCTTTTCAGGGTGTCGGAAAGAGAGGTCAATTCGTGCGGAAACGCTAATGTTTTCAAGGGCTTGAGGGGGAGGTGGGTGGGTAGCGGAGCGGGCAAATCTAAGTCGATTTGTTGAAAGTGCCGTTTTTTTTCTATATTTTTGTACCCGCAATGCAATTCTGCAGGAACGTAAAACCCCATTATGGAAAAACTTCGTGTACTTTATGTTTCCCAGGAGATTACTCCTTTTCTTCCGGAAACCACTCTCTCTACCATTTCACGCAAATTGCCTCAGGGCGTACAGGAAATCGACAAAGAAGTACGCGTCTTTATGCCACGTTACGGATGCATCAATGAGCGTCGTCACCAACTGCATGAAGTGATTCGTCTCTCAGGGATGAACATCATCATCAACGACAACGATCACCCGCTCATCATTAAGGTGGCCTCTATCCCTTCTGCAAGAATGCAGGTTTATTTTATCGATAACGAAGACTATTTCAAAAGAAAGAACGTTGTTAGTGATGATTCCGGAAAGTTCTTTGACGATAACGACGAGCGTTCGATCTTTTTCTGCCGCGGTGTTCTTGAAACCGTAAAGAAACTGGGTTGGGTTCCCGATGTAATTCACTGCCACGGCTGGATGACAGCTCTGATGCCTGCTTACGTTAAACGTTTTTATGGCGACGATCCGCATTTTGCAGATACCAAGGTGGTTTATTCTGTTTACGATAATGGTTTTGAAGGTTCACTTGATAAAAAGCTGGCCGGGAAAATGAAGTCCGACGGATTTACCGACGGCGATGTTACCCACCTAAAAGCTCCCGATTTTGTTAACCTCACCAAAATGGCTGTTCAGCATGCCGATGGTGTCATTCTCGGATCAGAAAAAGTGGATGCGAAAATCAATTCTTTCCTCAAAGAAAGCGGCAAACCCGTTCTTCAATACCAGGAAGAAGATCGCTACATCCCCATCTACAACGAATTCTACGACAAAGTCGCCGAAGCACTTCTGGTGGACTAAACCACAATGAAATTGAAAACTACATCATTCTCTAAAGCTCAGCGGTCATTTATGGCCGCTGTCTTTTTTGTTGCCCTTAGTCTGGGTGCGTGCCGCAAGTCAGATGCCGACCTCGGAGCCACTGTTCAACCCGCAGACGATATCCTCAACGGAACAGTAATGGACACCCTTACCCTGCGCACTTTTACGCGGGTATCGGATTCGTTGCGTACCGATGAGCTGGCCAATAACCTGATCGGAAGCATCAACGATCCTGTTTTCGGAAAAGCGAAAGCCGGTATTTTCACGCAGATCCGTCTGGCCGCCAACGCACCCGATTTCACTCCGGGCGATATTATTATCGATTCGCTGGTGCTATCGCTCGTTTACCAATCGTACTACGGCAAACTTGATGCACAACAATTTCATGTTTACGAAATAACCGATACACTCTATCAGGATTCGGCCTATTATTCCACCACCGTTAAACAAACCGATCCCACCGATCTTGTTGTGGGTGGTTATTCCATTCAAACACCCAATACGCTTTCCTGGTTTCACGACCCCATCATCGGCGATTCTTCCAAACCACAATTGCGCCTGCGTTTGGATAATTCGCTTGCACAACGTTTTGCCAATGAAAGCGGAAATGCAACACTGGCCGACAATGACAACTTCACACGTTGGTTCAAAGGATTGCATGTAACAGTAGATAACAGCGCACAAGCTGTTGGCAACGGAGCATTGATGTATATCGATATGCTCGATCCCAATACAAAAGTGACGATGTATTACCGTCGCATCAGCACCGGAGATACCGTTCGTTTTTCTTTTCTCATCAACGATCGTTGCGCACGTTACACCAGGTACACACACGATTATTCCGGAACCGAAGTAGCACTGCAATTAGCAGACAGCACACTGGGAAATAATTATTTTTACCTGCAGGCGGGAGCAGGATTACAAGCGGAAATTCATATTCCGCATTTGATGGAGCTCAACAACAATGGCAACATCATCGTTAATCTTGCAGAACTGATCTTACCCGTACAATACTTCAACCTCGATCCGCTCACTCCTGCGCCGCAAATCATTCTTTTTGGAATAAACGACGAAGGCGAAAGCTACACTGTTGCAGACCTCTTTTTGGGCGATCTCATTTTTGGTGGTTACTATGATGCCAGTCGTAAAGTCTATCGCTTTTCCATTACACGACATATCCAGCGCATCCTGAACGGAACACACCCGAATAAAGGATTGCGTTTAGCTGTTGTTGCCTCTTCCATTTCCGGGAACAGAAGTATATTAAGTGGTGCGGGCGCCGACAATCGCGACAAGCCAAGTCTAAAAATTATTTACACCAAATACCAGTGAGCCATGTGCGGAATCGTTGGATACATAGGAACTAAGGACGCTTATCCTATCCTCATTAAAGGACTAAAACGCCTCGAATACCGCGGATACGATTCGGCAGGTATTGCCTTGGTGGAAGGTGGTCATTTGAACGTGTACAAGAAAAAAGGAAAGGTTGCAGAACTCGAAGCTTTTGCCACCGATAAAAACATCAAAGGTACAATCGGTATTGGTCACACCCGCTGGGCAACGCATGGTCAGCCGAACGACGAAAACGCACACCCGCATTTTTCGGGTGATAGTAATCTCGCTATTATTCACAACGGAATCATAGAGAACTACGCCACCATTAAGGAAGAATTATCCAAACGCGGTCACGTTTTTACCTCTGAAACCGATACAGAAGTCCTCATCCATTTCATTGAAGAGATCCGCAACAAGGAAAAAGTAGATCTCTTTGAAGCGGTGCGTATTGCATTGAACGAAGTACACGGCGCGTATGCCATTGTGGTGATCGACAAGAGCAATCCCGACCGACTGATCGCTGCAAAAAAATCATCTCCGTTGGTGATCGGTATTGGAGAAGAAGGCGAATTTTTTCTCGCATCCGATGCCACCCCCATTGTAGAATACACCAAAAATGTGGTGTACCTCGAGGACGAAGAAATTGCCGTGATCGATCGCAAGGAAGGATTGAAACTGAAGAACATCAAGAACCAGGACAAACGTCTCTCGATACAGGAACTGGAAATGCAACTCGAAGCGCTGGAAAAAGGCGGCTACGAACATTTCATGCTCAAGGAGATTTACGAGCAGCCCCGTTCCATTCGCGATTGTATGCGCGGAAGGATCAGTGCCACGCAAGGCTGGGTGCAGCTGGGAGGAATAAAAGATTTCGAACAGAAACTTACTTCCACCAAACGCATCATCATGGTAGCCTGCGGAACATCATGGCATGCAGGACTGGTGGGCGAATACCTTTTCGAAGAGCTGGCGCGCATTCCCGTAGAAGTAGAATACGCATCCGAATTCCGTTACCGCAATCCGATCGTTGATGAAAACGATGTAGTGATTGCCATCTCACAATCGGGAGAAACGGCCGATACGCTGGCTGCCATTCAGCTTGCCAAATCGAAAGGTGCAACCATTATCGGTATTTGTAATGTGGTGGGTTCAACCATTGCACGCTCAACCGATGCCGGATCGTACACCCATGCCGGTCCGGAAATTGGTGTGGCCTCTACTAAGGCGTTTACGGCACAAGTAACAGTGCTTACCCTTATGGCGCTGATGATCGGACAAAAACGCGGCACCATTCCTGCCAACCGCTTTAACCGTTTACTCATCGAACTCGATTCCATTCCCGAAAAGGTGGAAGAAGTACTCAAGAGCAATTCGCAGATCAAATACATTGCCGACATCTACAAAGACGCACGCAACGCACTTTACCTTGGTCGCGGAAACAGTTTTCCGGTTGCATTGGAAGGCGCGCTGAAGCTGAAAGAAATTTCCTACATCCACGCCGAAGGCTATCCTGCTGCAGAAATGAAACACGGTCCGATCGCACTGATCGACGAAGAGATGCCCGTGTTTGTGATCGCCACGCAGGGACCATCGTACGAAAAAGTGGTGAGCAATATTCAGGAAGTAAAAGCCCGCAAAGGAAAGATCATTGCCATTGTTACCAAAGGTGATACCGTGGTAAAAGGACTGGCCGATCATATCATTGAGATTCCGGATACGGATGATATTCTTGTTCCGCTACTCTCGGTGATTCCTTTGCAGTTGTTATCGTACCACATCGCCGTAATGCGTGGGTGCAACGTGGATCAGCCGCGTAACCTGGCGAAATCGGTGACGGTGGAGTAGAAGGATAATGTGCGAATGTGCTAGTGTGCGAATGGGTGAATGAGAGAATGTGAGAATGTGAGAATGTGCGAATGTGCTAGTTTGCGAATGAATAGGTGTTGCCGATGAAATCCGTATTATTACCAATATTCCAACTTGTCCGCTGAAGGTTTAGCGAAGGAGGATTACCCAACTTGTCCGCCGAAGGTTTACCGAAGGAAGATTAACCAATTACCCCCCTCCCATGCGTAAAACACTATACATCCTTCTCCTCCTCGCTTTCGCCTGTTCGGGTGAGCATAAGCACGATCATGGGCATGAGCATGACAGTACCGGGCATGAGCATGGGGAACATGAGCACGGGCATCATCATGGGGATGCGAATGCGTACATGAACGAGAGTGAATTCGATGAACTGGTGCAGCGCTTTGAGGATCCGGAGCGGGAGAAGTGGCAGAAACCGGAGGTGGTGATTGCGTTTATTGGCGATCTGAAAGGGAAAACGCTGGTGGACATTGGTGCGGGTACCGGTTACTTTGCATTTAAGCTGGCCGATGGTGCGGAAAAAATTATTGCTGCCGATGCTGATGAACGTTTTATAGACTACATCGAAAACAAAAACAAGGACGCGAAAAAAAACAATCTCATCACCCGCAAAGCTGAATATGCTTCTGCTCCTCTCGAAGCGAACGAAGCCGATGTGGTGCTATTGGTGAATGTGTACCATCACATTGAAAAACGAAACGATTATTTTAAAGCAGTACACTCCAAACTCCGCGAAAAGGGAGAATTGATTGTTGTCGATTTTAAAAAAGGTGATTTGCCGGTGGGGCCGCCCAATGCGATGAAGGTAGGTCCAAACACCGCAAAAGCAGAACTGGAAGAGGCAGGATTTACATTTGTGCAAATGGATGATGCCTCGTTGGAGTATCAGTATTTGCTGAAGATGAAAAAATAATTGGCATCACCTGCAATTAAGACTTTTTAAGAATTCCGTTTACTTGTTTCCAAAACTAACTTGGGTTACCTTTCCCCCACACTCGGTATTTATTAGCAGAACCTACTGCTCTCCTTCGCTCCACATGAATACGTTGGGGTTGTTGAGATAGGGTGTGATGTCGTTGGAGAAAACGATGAGCAGCAGATCGACCACAGGAAGAATTCCTACGCCTCCGCCCAGTGTGAGGGTGTAGGCAACAGGAACGTTTGGTGTAGTGCCCAAATACAAACGGTGCACGCCAAAAGGACCCAATGTAATGCACAACAGAGAAGCTACAAGTCGTCGCGGACGGCGTTGTTTTGTATTTTCTGTATTAGAAGAAAGGGTGTCGTAAAAAACAAAAACACTATCTTGAACTTCAGTTAAAGAAAGGTGTACAGAATCAGGAAATGAAAAAGAAGTCTGTTGCGCGGAAAGAGTGCTGCAGCAAAAAAATAAAAAAAGTAAAAGAAGACGCGTACGCAACTGAACCATGATCCAAAAATACGAATCAAAAGCATAGACCTAATCAAAACGAAATGAAAAAGATCTTGTTATACCTATCTCTTACCATTGCGCTGGCAATAACGGCCTTTCTTGTTTATCGTTTTATCTATACCTTGAATACCGGTCCGAGCGAAGAACAATTGCAGGAACATAAATCGCACGACGATGAAGTGGTAGCGCCTTCCAAACTCGATGCACTCGAAGCCAGCTTTGCAGAAGAAGATTCCACTGCAAGTGATAGTTTAAAATAAACCAATTCCATTTCAGCACAATACCATCGGGAGAAGTTCTTCCGCAGGAAAAAGTATATCCAACCAAAACCATTTGCCATGAAAAAGTCAATGTTATTACTGAGCATGATTCTCGTTTTAGTTTCCGCCTGCGGCTCCGGCAGCGATTACAAAAGTTCAGATGAAACGAGCCTGGAAACATCCGGCGCCGCTATGAATAACGACGAGTCCGCCCCAAGCGAAATTTATTACGAAGCGGAGGAATCAATAAAAGAAGACGGTGATGATGAGAATGCTACACAAACATTATCCGCAGCCAATGCCGGGAGAAATCTTTCATACGGATATATATCTCCAGGTGCAAAAACACAGCCAATGGTGAGCGAACGCTTATTCTCTTCTGCAGCTGTTGCATTTAATGTAAACGATTCTTTGCGTCCATTTATCATTTCGGCCGACCTTCGTTTTCGTGTAGCCAATGTTGAGAAAAGCACATACGCCATCGAAGATGTAGTGATTGCCAATAAGGGTTATGTAGAATCCACTTTCCTGCGCAGCACTGTACAAAGTTCGCGTACCATTCCCATTTCGCGGGATTCAACACTTGAGCAGGTGGATTATGTACTCGAAAACCGAATGACATTGCGTGTGCCGTCCAAACACCTCGATCGTGTATTGCGGAAAATCGGTGCGGAATCCGAATTTTTTGATCACCGTAATCTCACCGCAGAAAACATCACCTTCGACCTGGTTGATAAAGAACTCGAGCGCAAACGTCTTGCAAAATACCATTCGCGACTTTCAAAAGCCATCGATGATAAAGGAAGAAAACTGGAAAGCATTGAAAGCGCAGAAGAAGCACTTTTACGCGCGGATGAACGTAACGACCGCAACACTGTTGAAAAACTTCGTATGCTGGATAAGGTTGAATATTCTACTCTTGAAGTTTTCATTTATCAGAACGAAAGTGTGTTTACCAAAGTTGCTGCCAATCGTAAAAACATTGCGCAATACGAACCTTCCTTCTGGAGCAAACTGGGCGATTCCTTTATCGAAGGTTGGGAAATTGTGCAGGATTTCATTCTTGTGCTTGCCCGCGCATGGTTCCTGTTGCTCATTGCAGGATTTGCACTTTGGTTCCTGCTAAAAAAGTACCGCACATCTAAATAATTTTTCGATCTTTAGTGCATGAAACCCGGTAAGAACGTCAGGAACATCTTTTTTCTCCTCGTTCTTCCTGGTTTTCTTATGCTCTTTTCCTGCACCGCACCGGAGCATGAAATAAGCGAAAACAAAACAAGCGACAGCCTCGGGCAACTATTGATTGATACCGCACTCCATTTTGAAGAGGTGAAACAATTATCGCTGATGCTGAATAAAGGTCATGCAGGAGAAACCCAACTGAGCGCCATCATTACCGCACGACCATCAAGCGCATTTGATCATTACTGGATTGAAATCGGCGAATCCATCAACGGAGAATTCATTACGTATTTCCATTTTCTATTTTTTCCCGAAGCAGAGGAATGGAAAGTGTACGACGAAAAAACAGATGCTGTTATGGATCGTTCTCAATGGAAAACGGAACGCATGAACGCTCCTCTACTGCAGCACAAAACACCACCGCCGGATAGGGAATGATGATTGGTGAATGGTGATCCCGACGCTAAAGGTCGGGACAGGCCGGTGAACAGTGAACGGTGAACAGTAATCAGTGAACAGTGAACGGTTCTGAAGTAGAAGGGTGCTCTACTTATTAAATTTAGATTGAATATCAATTTTCGGGTGTGCACTTTTCCCAATGGTAGCGTTTTTCAAAACAAATTCTTCTTGTCCGCCGACTTGTCCACTGACTTGTCCACTGAAATGAAACGAAAGTGGAAGTGGAACAAAGGGTGTAGGAGGATGCGGTAAAACCACCAAGAACGTATTCCAATGAAAAATCTATTCCTGCAGATCTCCATTCGTTACTCCCTACTATTAACTTTTAACTATTAACTCCTAACTAAAGACTCATAACTTCTTACTTTCCTATTGCACTAATGCGGTGAATGAAATTCGTCATCCAATCTACAAAAGCATGAAAGCGATCTCTATCGGCTTCTACTACTTGTGTTGTTGCTCCGGAAGAAACATATGCCAGGACATCTGTCCCCCGCGTTAATTTTACCGATGTGGTTGCCTTATCGTAAATAATACCGCAGGGAAGTGTACGGATAGTATTCAAACGATAAGTGCCAATGGCCTCTTTCACTTCTTTGCGCAACTGATCATTCATTGCATACGCACGCCGCAGTACCAATCCATGGTCCATGTCCTCCACCACTACACTATCGTAACGGATATAATAATCCTGCGAGCCATAATACATGCCACCACCGTGGTAATAGTGCAGCACAACATTGGTATCCACCGAAGGATTCAACAATAAAGCGGTAAGAAGAAGAAGCGTGTTCATAATATCAGATTTTATAGCTGTACACGTGCCGGAGAAAAAGGTTCAGGGGGGGTGAAAGGTGAACAGTAAATTCGAAATTCGTTCTCGTTCCCAGTCCCGTTCTCTACAAACGGACTCCTATAACGCACACATCATCGATTTGTTCCAGGTTCCCTCTCCAGTTTTCAAACGCATCAGTGAGTTGTTGTTTTTGTTGCTGCATGGGAATGTTGTGCATCGATTGCAATAGTTTTTGCAGATTGGCGAATTTTAGTTTCTTGCCTTTGGGTCCGCCAAACTGATCGGCGTAACCGTCGGTGAAAAGATAGAGTGTATCGCCTTTTTGCAATTGGTATTCTTTCAGTGTAAATGGAAATGCACGCTCGAAAAATCCGATCGGCTGTTTATCGGCACCCAGTTCAATCACTTCGGCTCCTCCTGCCTTCACAACAATAGCAGGATTGTGTGCGCCGGCAAATTGTAGTTCTCCGCTTTTGTAATTGAATCTGCATAAGGAAATATCCATCCCGTCTTGTCTGCCTGATCCGTTTTCGCTTTTTAATGTGCGTACAACGAGCTGACGTGTTTCATCGAGAATCTTTTCGGGCGATTGTATTGCGCGGGTTACAGCAACATCATTGAGTGCATTGCAGCAAATCACACTCATGATCGCACCCGGAACACCATGACCTGTACAATCGGCTACAGCGAGATATACCCAGTCGGATGCTTTGTTTTCTGCGAATCCTTCTTTGAAAAACCAGTAAAAATCGCCGCTTACAATATCCTTGGGCTGAAACAAAATAAAACCCTCCTGAAAATAATGTTCAAAAACGCGCATAGGAGGAAGATAGGCGTCCTGAATTTTTTTAGCGTAATTGATGCTATCCGTGATCTCCTTGTTTTTTTCCGCGAGCAAATCATTAGCCGAATGAAGATCGTCCTGCATTTGTTTGCGTTGCACCACTTCCTGTTTAAACTTCCGGTTCCATCCCAATACAGAAGCCCCCAGAACCAAAGCACCCGATGTCATCATGAAATTAGCATAAGGCCAGTGCATGAACTTGAAGAGGATTCCCAAAAAGAAAAAAACAGAGCCTAGCAATTCGGAAATACTCAGGTACAATGCATCGCGGTGTGAAAGGGAAAGTCCTTTCCAGCGAAGGTACTTTTCGTAAAACCGCAAGGGAGAATAACTGAAACAGATAATCAACACACCAACTATAGTTTGCACATTTGCTCCCGGCCAATGTTGAAGTTTGAAAATATACCCCAACATGGTAATCAGCAATCCGATCACGCCCAATACAATCATTGCCTTTTTACGCCGAGGCGAGTGCATGTAGAAAAAGGCAAAACTCAAAAACAAGGAAGCGAATGCCAACAGTGTAACCAACAATGGAATCGCTACCGGCATGTTTGCAAACCAACCGTATTCAGTTAAATAGATCACACCTGCAATGGCAAATGGAGACCCGATCATCACGTATATGGAGGCGCGTTTCATTATGTTAAATGTAGGGATATTTAGTGAACAGTGATCCTGACGCTCCCTGATGATCTTTGGCGGTCCCTTTACAACTCCCAAAATCCCCTTCCCTCCATCTGTTCATCAACCCATCCATCCCTCCCCACCGAACTGTTCACTTAACAAGTAAGTTGGTACAGAATCGCTTGTATGCCGTTTTTCGTGCGGCTAGTTTTGAAGCATGAAAAAACAATTCCTTCTGTTGATCATCGCGGTACACCTTTTCAGTTTCCCCTATTACGGAAATTCACAGGCTTTGCAAAGCGCTTTTCCGCAGTTAAATGCCGGCGGACAAATCAACGCTATTGCCGAGGACAGTGTAAACAACATTTTATACCTCGCCGGAAATTTTACGCATGTAAACGGAATCGCGCGCCGGAATCTTGCTGCAGTGGATCTTGCCACCAATACCGTACTCAGTTCCTTCAATCCCATCAGCACCATGAACGGTAGCATACTTTGCCTGGCGCGTTACGGCACACGTTTGTATGTTGGCGGGGAATTTACTTCGGTGAACGGCTCCGGTGCTGTTCCGTATTTCTGTCGCATCGATCTTAACGCAAGCGGCAACAACGGAACACTCAACACCGTTTACCAGCCGGGCGGCGCTTCTCCTGTTCAGGATATGGTTTTAGATGGCAGCACCCTCTATCTTGCCGGTCAAGGTGTGCTCATCGATCATTTACCCAGCGGGTCGCTGCGTTTGGCGATTGCCGCTATTGATGCTATCAACGGAAATCTGCTGAGCTACGATCCTGCCAGTCGTCCTGCTAACGGACTCCTAACCTTTACTTCCTGTACCATTGTAAAACTATTGCTGGCTCCAACGCGCATCTATGCATGCGGACAACAATTCGGAGGAAACGGCAACGAAGGCATCATTGCCCTGGATAAATCAAACGGAGATGCAATTCCCTCTTTCAATCCTGTGTTCAATTTTGCAAAAGTGATCGATGCGGAAAGGAGAAACGGGAAGATCTATATTCTGAATTCAAAGATTTGGCCTCTGGGATATTCATTAATGGAATTTGATGAAAATACAAATGTGATGACACCCGGTGCATTTATGATTACAGGAGGGACTCCGGAATCGATCGGAATATATCAGGATGAGTTGTTCATTGCCGGATCTTTTACAAATGTCCTAAGCCAATCACGAAACGGTTTTGCTGCTGTTGATCTGAATACCCTTTCTTGCACGCCATTTTCTCCGAACCCAATCGGTGTTCTTGATCACCCGAGAGCCATCCAGATATCGAGAAATAATCTGTACATCAGTGATGCTGCTTTAACCACAATTTCTTCTCAAAGCCGAATCGGCCTTGCTAAATACTGCATGAAACCACATCCTGCAAATGCCATTTCAATTAGTGATGCAAGCATCTGTCCAAATCAACAAGGCATAATAGCAACAGTACCGGCTGCGCGCTATGCAACTACCTACACTTGGAATTATACAGGGACAGGAATTAATTTAACCGGAACAGGGACATTCAACACACTTAATGCTTCGTCAAACCCGTCCTCCGGAAATTTAATTGTAACACCACAATCCTATTGCGCAATAAACGGTTCATCCTCACAACTACCACTAACAATTGAACAAGCTCCTTTTGTTTATGCAGGAAATGATACCGGTTTAACATGTATCCAAACTTCAGTTTTACTTTCAGGTAACAGTAATGCACAATCGGCAAATTACGTTTGGACCAATCCGCAACTTATACAAACATTCAATCAAAACATTTCCATACAATCAGCAGGAGAATATCATCTATCGGTTACAGATGGAATTACCGGCTGCACGGCAAAGGACACGGTATTGGTTATCGCAGATACGAGCAGGCCTGCAATCAATCTTCCTGTTGGAAATTTTCTTCTTAGCTGCAGTGATACAACACTTTTTCTCTCCGGAAATGTATTTCCTGCAACAGCATCTTCCTATTGGAGATTGCAAGGTGGCGGGCTGTACTCTGATCCATTTCTTTGTCAGTCACCCGGTCAATACTATTTGGTAGGAATTGATAATACGAATGGTTGCAGGGACAGCAATTTCATTTTTGTTCAACAAAACATACAAGCTCCACAACTTTTTTTACTCCACCCTAATCAGAGTTTTATTCTGGACACCCTCAACTGCAGAGATACCGTTTTAAACATCTCCGGCATGGCAATTCCAGGTACAACTGATTTGGAATGGTCTGACGGTTCAAATACACTCAACGGAAATACCATTTCCATTACAAATGGCGGATTATGGGCCTTGTCGGGAATTCGTCAGGATAATGGATGTCAATCAGTAATAAATTTTTACATCTACGAATGGAAAACACCACCACAAAATCAAATTACTTCAGACACACTGTTACTGAATTGCTCGTTTCCGGAAAAATGGACAGACAACTTTACAAGTACCATCAACACAAGCATTGAAATAAAAAAAGACACTTCCTGGTTGCCGTATCCGCAATTAATTGATACGCCCGGAATTATTCACTACTCAATTCGTGATTTAAGAAATGAGTGCGTACTAAGGGATAGTTTTATTGTGATCCATAGCAATACATTTTCATTTGCCGGATCAACAGATTCAGTGGTATGCATGAATACAGAATTCCTACCTATTCCGGATCCGATAAATGCCCAACAAAACCTCTACTACTCATCATCAGGGATACCACCAAGCTCATTTGTTCCGGTCTGCACCATTGTGTTTGATACAACTGTGGTAATTCACGTTACAGATTCAACATGTAGTGGGGACTATGTAATAAATCTATTGCTTCCACCGCCAAGAGCTGATTCACTATTTTCAGTCTCATCCTGCATAGACAGCTCCGGAAGTGTTTCGGTAATTTCCTATGGTGGTGCACCGCCATTTTTGTATTCGATCAATCAGTCCCCATTTCAGTTGTCCAACAGTTTTACATCACTACCTTATGGAGAATATACATTGGAAATAAAAGACAACTATCAGTGTCGATCCATATACGAAATTACTCTTGAATCAACTTCTGCACTTCCGGTAAACAGATTTATGGTAGACACAAGAGCATCGCGGGAAGACACTATTGTCATTGTAAATACCACCTTACCCCAACCGGATTCAATAAATTGGGCATTTTCTGATTCACTTCAATTCATTGACCAAACAGGTAGCTCTCTAATACTTAAAATAACCGACACCCTTCCACACCTCATAAGAAGCACCGCCTTCTTTCTTGGTTGTGAATCATCATCAGAGCGATTGATCCAATGGCGTGAAAAAATAATGATAAGTGACTCCATTTACATTTCAATACTTGTCTTTCCCAACCCATCATCCGGAATAGTAACCATTAGAATTTCATCCAATGTTCCTCAACCAATTACTACGGAAATTTCTGGAATTAGTGGGGAATTTATCAAAAGATATTTTTATCCTGAAGGCACATTTTGGGAAATCCATGAAAACATGATTAGTCGTGGAAACGGGCTTTATGTTTTAAGGGTAATTGGAGAACGAACGTACAAAAGCATACTCTTTCAGATTGTTGGTTTATGAAAAGGATTCCGATCATTTGCCTGACACTATTTCTACAAAACGCCTTTGCACAGGAGCTAAGCAACATTCATAAAAAAGAAGCGTATGGTTTAAATACAGATTTCCAACTTCAAAGTATTCTGCGTAAAAACAATAATCAGGAACTCCACTTTCAACAATTTTTTAGTGGGAGCGTAAAGGCTAAAATAGCCAATGTTGATCTACCCATTACATGGAGCTGGTCGAATGGATGCAATTCCTTTTCTCACCCCTTCAACCAATTTAAGTTTCATCCATCGTGGAAATGGATTAAAACACAAGTGGGTCACGCTACACTGAATTTTTCCCCTTACGTATTATCAGCAATGCCTGTTTCAGGTTTTGCTATTGAACTGGACAAAAACTCAAAACATTTGAGTGCTATTGCCGGAAGAATCCGTAAGGCAAGCTTTCCGGATCTTGAAAACACATCCGGTCCATTTTATCCGGAAAGATGGTGTGCCGGATTAAAGCTTGGAATTCAAAAATCAGATCTCCGTATACAGCTCAGCGGTGCCTTTGCTTTTGATAGGAACCTTGATGAATCTCAAATTACCAACGTACCGTATGCTCCTGCAGAAACAGGATTTAGCATGTCTATTAATCTTGAAAAGAAAATACGCAATAACTGGCAACTTTCTATAGAGCAAGCAGCATCACTAAATACTTATTTACACAATGAAGAAGAGACCACTATTAAAAATAAATTCTATGAGACAAAGCCGAATTTTGCAGGGATATACAAATTGAGTTATAGCAAAAAGCAGGAGTTAAATTTCTTTTATGAACGAATTGAACAGGAATATAAATCACTTTGTTCCTGGTATTTTGTTGCAGGAGTAGAAAACGGAGGTGTCGAATTTAATTCGAGAATTTTCAAACAAAAAATAAATATTTCCATTAAGAGCGGCATTCAGAAAAAGATTCAAAGTTTGGATGATTTGAGAATGCTTTTACAGCTAAGAGTAAATTCCAAAATATTAAAAACAGGGGATATTTCATTGGCAATAAGTAACCAAACAAATATCCAACGAAATAATCCATTTCTAAGGCCTGATGAAATAGCAATACCGCAAGATACCCTGTACCTATTTGCCGTTCAAAAAAATCTTCAGTCCAACCTTACATTACCATTAGCAAAATTACAGAATACATGGTTCTCTGTTGTTGGTAATTACAACGAAGGAGCTCAATTGAAAGGCATAGCAATTACTTCAGAAAAACAATTAGAATCCTCATTGAGCACCCTGAATATGATTTGCTCGGTAACTCGAAAATTTAACGCTCAAAAAAACTCCTTTTCTCTTGGTGCCAATTACAATCAAACCACAAACTCTGACAGAGTTACATACTCCAAAGGTGGACAACTCAGCATTACGCAAAGCAGGAAACATGGAGATAAGATCATGTTTCAATGTGCCTATTTCGCTAACCAAACACAACTTATTCAAAATAGAATTGCTTGGTCAGGCTCTATTCTAAAAACCAAAAGCAAAAAAGAATTAATTCAACTTCAACTTCAAACCGTATGGCAACTTCTGGTTCAGCCGGTAAAAACACAAAATTTCCTACTATGCGCAACATTATCATTAAAGGTTCTTTAAGTCTTGCATTCTTGCTGATTTGTTTGTGCGGTAGATCACAACAATATCCAATTTCTGTTTCTTTGCAAATTAATCCTCCGTATCAATTAACATGGTCGGGGTTTTCAAATCCATTTCAAAATAATTTCAGGCTTATTCTACTTCAAAATGATTTAGGAGCACAGGGAGCCGCTGTACAATTACGCTTTGAACTTTCAGGGCCAGGATTCACAATCCGAAACAGAGAAAACACATCATACCCTGCTATTCAACTTCTACCCGGAGTTCCGCAATTCATCGATGGAAATTTTTTATCGAATTATTTTGCTTATTCGAAGTGGGCTACAATTTCAGGAAATTCACCATCAAATAATGGAAATTTTCCGTTGGGAGGTTATTCTCTAAAGGCTTGGGTAATCCAAGACGGGCATCCTCAACAACTTCAATTAAGTGCGATTGAACAAAACTGGTTTTTTCTTCAGGCAATTGAAGCGCCACAACCACTTTTTCCTTCCTGTAATTCACACATTCAGGATGTGCCGGGTTCAACATTGGGTTTCCAATGGTCCGTTCCATTTATTTCAGACCCTATCATAAGTGATCGCTTAAACTATTCATTTCAATTGTTTGAGATTCGTGGAATCAATCAGGATCCCAATTTCATTTCTAATTCCACAGCACCTATATTTTCGACAACAGTCCAAAATCCATTCTTCGAATATGGAATATCCGAGCCACCGTTAATTCCGGGTTGGAAATATGCCTGGCGTGTGAAAGTTTCTGATCCACTAAATGAATTGACTTTCGCCAATCAGGGGTGCAGCTTTGCATGCGAATTCAGATATGGCGAAAACTTACAATCACCACTTGTATTATCTGCAAGTCAAATCATGCCCAGAACAGCGCTCCTTACGTGGAATGTCTTTCAGGGAGCAACAGATTTCACTCTCCAAATTAAAAAAACCGGAACAGCACAGTGGTATTCTGCTAATTCCGCGGGAATACAATACCGGCATCAAAATCTCGAACCCGGAACAAATTATGAAGCCAGAGTTAAAGCTATTACTCCTTTAGAAGAAAGTGAATGGAGCAATACGTTAAATTTTACAACGCCTGAATTACCACAAATCAGTTGCGGGCAGAATGATCCGTTTTTTACACCAACAGCGTTTAATCCGATTGCACATCTTGTTCCGGGAAACATTGTAAGAGTTGGTCAATTTGAAATGCAAATCATCGAGGCATTTTCCACATTTCCGGATGGATTTTTTCGTGGAAGAGGTAAAATAAATATTTATGGAACACTTCCCCTGTCTGTAAAATTTGAGCGGATTTTTGTTGATGAAAATCTCATTCTCCGCAATGGAATTGTTGAAGCAGAAACGCAAGGTCTTGGAGCCTGGTACAACAATAACACAGTTGGAACAATTTCAGATGGAAATGAATCGGTTGAGCACAGTATTGATTACGATATAGAAACGATAACCCTTGGGCCAAACAATGAAATTATCATCAATGGAACCTCAAGCTCTATTGTACTCGACACACTTGCAGGAACAACGCTAGAGGATAGTAATGGCACACTATTTATCGTTACTGAAAACGGTGATGTTATAAACGCAGGTCAAAGCGGAAACGGAAGCGGTGTCTGTCCGGAAATTGAAAATCTGATTTTTCCCGAGTTTGCGCAGACAACCTTGTTGTCACATTCCAACGAGAAATACGGAACCGATGTTTTCCGCTATACACAACTGCAGGAATACTATTTAAATGTCAGGGTAAACAACCGCCATAACCCAAGCAAAGTAGATTGGAAATCCGTCCGCAGTTCAAAATATGATATTATCGAATTTCAACTGACCATTACAGAGAACTCAATAAATCCGGACAGTATCCGATTTGAAACATGGACGGGAACAAGGTACAATTACTCAAGAGAAAACAACAATTATACCTTACATATCATTGGAGGGAGGCACGGTGATGGTCAGGAATTATTTATTTATGCGAAACATGAAAATGCCTGGAAAAAGATTGGTAAGTTGAATATTGTTCACTACAACCAGATAGATAAAAAGCTTATTGTATTAAAATCTCCAACGGCAATTCTTGAGAATGAGTTCATTATTTCCTCCTTTAAAGGCGCCATTGCTTCATGGAATATCGAAATAAAAAACTGGCAAATTCCGGTCGGATGGGATCTGAATAATGACGGAAAAATAGAAGCAGGGGGCATCAAGACCAGCGATGAATTATCGGTTGTAATCGAAGCTATAAAATCAGAAAGTTGGTATGATAATGAAGCATACTACTTGATTCTAACGGCGGTAGAATCATCAGAAACAGAGTTGAAAGGGGAGATGCGAAGAGGGAAAAGATTCGGATTTATTTTCCCGCAAACGGATTTTGAAATAAACAGAACTGCAGCGCACGAACTTGGTCATGGTGTATTCGGCTGGGAACATACCTTTTCCGGAAATACACCTTTAAATAAAGGAACGAGCGATAATATAATGGATTATGGATTGGGTAATAAAACGTTCAAATTTCAATGGGATCTTGCACAGGATCCGGCATTGTTGCCCGGATTAGGTGACGGCGAAGAAGACATACAGTTAAGACCCCATTCTGCATTGGGAGAATATGTAAACGTTATAGGCAAAAATTATGTTTTCCCCGCACCTTCAGGCGCAATATTCGCATTGCCGAATGTAACGCATGTTAAATATAATCACACAGGCGCTGTAACCCGATTTATACTTAATAACGGAAAAGAATACATCGGATTCTGTACCAGTAATGATCAATTTCTGGGATATTACGACACTTCGTTTATTCGTCACCTGGAAGGCGTGTTTACCAATGAAAAAAAGGTGATACTAGCCACCTATGAATTCAAGGATTATTCAATTGCCAATAACGGCGATTTGGTTTTGTCCCGCTCTGCAAAATCTACAAGCGGAATAGTTACCGATTGCTATTGCTACAGAAAATGGAGCAATGCCAGTTCTATTCTTACCATGAAGGGAGATATGGTAAGGATACAAATACCGGAAAATGCAATTATGTTTTCATGCACCGGAACAGAATGCTTAAATCCGGAATCGGAAGGCGTGGAAGAAGGACTTGGCATGCAATTGTATTATTTTCTACGTCCCAAATTGCCTTCGAATACAGAGCCTTATCAGCTGGCTGAACTATGTAATTTCATATCCGAAACAGGGTCAGGTAAAATTGTTGCGTTTTATGAAAACACCCTGGAACGTTACCATCCTTCAACAAGAATTTCACCTGAAGTCGCTGCTCTTTTCATTCAGGAAAATATTTTCACGCTTAGCCGCTTTCAACAGCTATTCCCATTTAGATCCTTTGCTCGTGACGTTGATGTAATCTATGCAAATTCAGATTTACGAAACGGAATACCTGAAAATTATAATACGAATTCAATTGACTACGACGCAAGAAGAAACAACATACAAAGGCCCTACTCCTATTCATACAGTGATCTTTGCAGTAGAAAAAAACTAATAGGGACTTATTATACCAATTTAATTCTCAATTATGAACAGAGCGGGAATGCTTGTCCGCTAAGTGAAAGTGACTTCTATATTCAATACGTAGGCCTGTATGGAGATGATTCAGCATTTCCATTTATTGCAAGAAATTTTTGCGCACAAATTAAAGATGTGCTGATTGCCTTTACAGCCCTCCAATTTGCTCCTCAATTTTTTGAAGTATTAGTTACCAATTTCACGGAACAGTTTTTAACCAATCTTGCCATAGGAGCAGCCATTGATGTTTTAATTCAGATTGGCGCTGAGTATTTCTTTGCAGAGGAAGATATTTCCCTAGCCGAAGCTCTTGGAAGGATAAATTATTCCCAGGCACTAAAAGAAGGAATTTTAGATGGTGTATGCGGAAAGCTAAATGGAATACTGCCCCAGATTATGGGAGCATTAGGCGACTGTATTTCGGCTGGATCCTCCGGAAACATCTTCACAGAAGATTTTGATTATGCATCCTGTTCCTCGGCAACATGGAATTATTTCCTTGGTACTGCAGCTACAGTTGGGATTTTAAAAACCCATCGGATTTTCAAACGCATCAATTTACTCCCTCTCGATCGGATAGAAAGAGGACTTCGCAGGATGGGGATAGTTGCACAGGAAAAAATAGACAACGTGCTTTCTTGGATGGGGAAGAAAGTAAACCGTCTGATTGTCCGGGGAGTTTCAAAAAATGCATTCCTTAATAGTGTTGCCGAATTTTCACAGCCACAATTTGCTCATCTATCAGAGCAGGCCTGGGAATTTTTCTCTGCTGAAAACTGGGCAGAGCTCGAATCACTTTTTAATACACACAATATAAACAGCAAATGGCCACCCTATGGAGGATTCATCTCATCACAAAAAACCACACTGAGAGTGGGGGAAACTTTTGATAGGTATGGGGGGCGTTACTTTAATGGAGTTTTTGATGATGCAACAGGATTTTACACTTCTCCATTAGGAACAGAATTTGAATTAAGAGCCCTACCAAGTTCTTATAAATATGGACCTACCCCAAAGCCGTATAAAAAATACAAAGTAATTAAAGAAATTAGTGACGTAGAAAAGGGAGAGGCAATTCCTTGGTTTCAAATGCCTGGAAAAGGGACACAATATAAAACCCCAAAAAGCATTAACCAATTAATTTCAGAAGGATATATTGAAGAGATTAATTAATAATACTAAAAACATAATCAATTTCCATCTTATATCTACCAGGTTGAGTTTCCTCGGCGCTATAAACAATAATATAATTATCTTCCTCCTTAACAAACGTTGTCAATTTATTTTTATTTTTAAAAACACGACTACCTTTCATGACTTCAATTGGCTCGATTGAAGGGCATTGTTCTAGTAATCGAGCAGCAAATTCATCATTTAACTCTCCTAACATCTTTGCTGGAAAGGGAATGAATGAAATAAGTTTAGAATCATTCAACTGAATTTGTTTCAAATCATAAAAATGATCATCCATCCCGTCATATATCAACTTATTTTCTAGCAGTTTTTCTAGTTTCATGCTGCTAATATAATGATATACTATTTCGAAATAATATTCAAAAGCACATAATCTCAAAACCCCTCCGACCTAAACTCAGGGAGGATGTTCTTTCTCTTAATCCGGTCTCCCAAACTTGTATAGTACAAATAAAACGCTGCAAGCTGGTTATGGATATTTAGGTGCAGTTTTAGCTCGACAAACTTTGCCAGAGGGGACTGCACCTTTAAGCTATAACGCAAAACCTTAATTTTTCCATTGTCCTTGACCTGAAACAGGCTGTAGGAGATGACGTGTTCAATCATTGTATTAATAGCATCATAACTTTCCGCATACATGCCTCTATTAGAAACAATGCTGCCATGAACCCTAGGCGTAAGGTAATATTTATCCAAAAGATAGTCCGCTCCTTCTTCCTTTGTAAACGAAACGGTAATATCGCGCGCTATCTGCGAGCCCGTTGAACGAACACGTTCAGGCACTTTGTCTAATGGAACTTCTCTAAATTCTCTTGTGCTGCATGAAGTCAAACAAACAAATAAAATTACTTTATAACGAAATCGAAGAATTCTATTCATAGAACCGCAGTAACGTTCAATTTTCTCTGAAATCCTTTGGCAGGTTTTTCTTACGGGTATTTTCACCTGCTTGTATCTCCAACCAAAACGAGGCCGCCAATAAAATAATTCCGATAACCAGTTGTCCCCAAACCAAAATGGCATTTGTTCCGTCAGCCAGACCCAAAGTTAAAGCAAACGTGACAATGCAAAAAAGTCCTAATCGCATCAAAACAACTCCCAAGAGAATTGATTTGGAATTCCACATCAAATGACTAAACAAAAAAGGCTTCTTCTGATTAGGATCATCTTCCCTCAAAACTTTTCGTTGCTCATAACTTCCCAATGAGCGTTGTTTAAACTTCGAATTTCTCATGAACCAAATATTCATTCATTATTCGAATTAAACCATTCGCTTTTGCTTAAAATTTGGCGAAAATTAAAATTCTAAGTCCCAAAAATCAGCGCCGAACTGTTCAGTACACATAAAACTTGGTAGTAGTTTACTTGATTATTTCGTTTCCCAAATAGAACTTCGCCACCCCGGCCAGCGCGCGCTGCTAGACCTCCGGGATTTTTAAAATCCCGGAGGTCTGCGGGAAAGAGGGCTGGCGAATTGTCCGTTTTTTACAAGTAACCAATATTACCGAAATCGTATCTTTGGCGAATGATCAACTTCAAAAACATGAAAAAATCTCTATTCTTCACTGTGTTTACCTTCTCATTCATGGGCTTGGTAAATGCACAAAATGTAAACATTACCGATCCGGCATTTAAAGCTTACTTATTGGGAGAGGCAACAATTAATACCAATTCCGATGGAGAAATTCAGGTATCCGAAGCTGCTGCTTTCACGGGTGCGCTTTACGTTCCCAATAGCCCTAGCGTTGCTTCCCTTGACGGGGTCGAAGCCTTTACCGCAATAACTGGTTTAAATTGCTCCAATAACCCGATCACAAGTCTCGATCTTAGTCAGAATACCGCTCTTACCTTTTTAGGTTGTGCCGGTACGCAGATCAGCTACTTGGATCTAACCGCTAACACGGCACTTTTCAATGTCAACGTTTCTGATATTCCCACTTTAAGTTCGATTAATATTGCCAATGGAAACAATACTATATTCAGTTCCTTCTTTGCGATTAATGTTCCCAACTTAACCTGTATTCAGGTAGACGATGCTGCGTATAGTACGACCAATTGGGTCGGGATGAATTTTCAGTTCGATGCACAGATTAGCTTCAGCGAAGCTTGCAACGCCTGTTATGTAAATATACCGGATGTATCATTCAAAAATTATCTGATTTCAAATACAAGCATCAATACCAATAGCAACGGCGAAATTGAATGTTCAGAAGCAAGCGCCTACACCGGATCCCTCTCCTGCGGAAACCTCTCAATTGCCGACCTTACCGGGATAGAAGCTTTTACTGCGCTTACCGCCCTGTATTGCCAGAACAACCAACTTTCCACCCTTGATTTAAGTGCTAACACTGCATTGGAGGAATTGAATTGTGCCTATAACCAGCTAAGCGCTCTAAATCTCAACACAAATACAGCCTTGACTTACCTAGCATGTGTAAACAACCAGATCACAGCGCTGGACCTGAGTCAAAATACAGCGTTGATTTACCTGGAGTGTGATAACAATGATTTGACCGCCCTGAACCTAAGCGCCAATACAGCTCTTGAGGAAATCACCTGTTCCGAAAACACATTGACTTCTTTGAATGTAAATAATATCAGTGGTCTGACTTACCTCGATTGCAGCAGAAACAACCTGACGTCTCTTGACCTTAATGACAACCCTCTGCTCACTGAAATCATTTGCGAATTCAACGCCATTACTGAATTGCACCTGAGTATTCACACTCAACTGGAATATCTAATTGCACGCGACAATCAGTTAATGATTTTGGATATTGCAAACGGAAACAACACAGCAATAATCGATTTCGATACACGTAACAACCCGAATCTTGGTTGCATACAGGTTGATGATGCCGCATACAGCACAGCTAACTGGACAGATATCGACGCCATTTCCGTTTTCAGTGAAAATTGTCAGATAGGGCTTGATGAAGCTGGAGTTGATACTGACAAAAACTACGTTAACATTTTTCCAAATCCAACGAAAGATCAAATCCACTTTTCAATCCCAAGTAATATTACGCTTACATCTATTGCCGGCAAAATTATTATTGAATCCAGGAACACTAACTCCATTGACCTAAGTCAACAAGCATCAGGTGTTTACTTAGCAACTATTTCAGATGCAAACGGACAAATCATTCGTCACGTAAAAATCATCAAGGAGTGAGGATTTGCTTCAGAAAAAAGCTCTTCGAATTATCCGGAGAGCTTTTTTTATTTCCGTAAAACCACATTTAATACACGATAATTATTTGTCATCAGTTGATAGGCGAGAAAGTGCATACCCGACTGAATGCAAATCATAATTAATAAACTCCTTTGGAGAGACCTTCGTAAATTTTTTGAACCATTTGTTAAAATGAGAAAAATCATAGAAAGGAGAAGTAATAAAATCTGTTATTTCTTCCCTTTTTAAAATAGCGAGCTTCCGTATTACCTCCTGAAACAAAGCACTGGAGAAATATTGTTTCGGAGCTACTCCAAGCACTTCAACAAATGCTCTATGCATAGTTTTTTCACTAACACCAAGTTCTTGAGCAACATCTCGAATAGAACATTTATACTCGTTTCTTTTTGCAAGATCATCAGCACGTTCAACAAGCAAGCCTTTTTCACTTATTATTTGAGGAGTTTTGTAGGAAATAAATTCTTCAAATGAAGCAGAGCGCTCTTCAAATGAAATCTCCCTTGAAAGTTGGAGGTACAATTCCTCTACTTCAGATTTGGACCAGATCAGATTTGCATCAACAAACTTATTCTTGAATATAATTCCCGGCTTTCCGGTTAATTCATACATGCCAATTGGATGAAAATCGGCCGCAAGGGAGGTAATAGAATTATCGATGTAGGAATAAAAATAAGGAAAATCAAAAACTCCTTTTATTGAGGCTTTCGGAGGAATACTTTCACTTTTGCCTGTTTGATATTTAATATTGCCTCTGACGGAAATGACCAAACCAGTATTTTTTAAAGCAGGAGCAAAAAAATTACCTGCCACATCGCTTTCATCGATGCACATATAGGCCCGAACTAATCTGTTTGTTTTTTCTTTAGCGCAAAACTCAGTGTACATTAGCATTCAAAACTACTGCGGAAATTTTTAAATTCAAAAAAGGGGAATTCAATTCCAATGTCATCACTTAAATTGCTCTTTAGACTTCCTTTATCCCAATTACTTAAAACTTACCTGTATCGATTAGCTTTAATAATCTCTCTCCTCGCAGTCGCACTGAGCTCACACAAAAATTCTTCGGTGACCGGTAAAAATTAAATTCAAAATTCGCTCCCGTTTATTATCCTTCGACATGTCCACCGAAACGAAGTGAAGGAGGAAGCCTTGGCGAAGAAGGATCCGTCCGCTAAACGCGGACTCCGATCACGCAAACATTGCATCTATACTGACGCTCCTATCGTCGGTCAGTATTGTGATGTTTAAGCGCTCCCGTTCGTCCGCTAAACGCGGACTCCGATCACGCAAACATCATCAACCTGTTCCAAATCTCCTTTCCAATTATCAAAACTTTGCTGAATGCGTGCCTTTTGTTTGTTGATCAACCGAAAGCGGTGATAAAGAATGGCACCAAACACAAGTGACAAAATGAGAATTGCCATCAGAACATAATTCTGCAACTTACGCTGACGACTTTCGGCATTCTTGGCAGAAAGTTCCGCATCTTTTAGCTTATCTGCTTCTGCTGCACGTAAACTGTCTGCGGTCAATTGTTTTTCGTATTCGAATTCATTCCGGATAATTTCCATTCTGTTCTGCTCACTTTCCAAACTGTCGCGCATTTTTATAAAGAGCTCATGCATTTCAAGCGCCTTATTTGTTTGTCCGTTGGATTTATAAATTTTCCATAGCGATTCAGCAGCCCATTTAATATGTTGTAATGAATTGATTTCTTCTGCCAGCATCATCGACGTTTCTGCATATTTTCTGGCATCATTGAGCTTACCCATCGCCAGATATATTGTGGCAAGATGATTATTGGTTTCAGCCATTCCTTTGGCATCACCAATGGATTCTCTCATCTGAAGACTTTTTAAAAAATAGGTCTTCGCGCTATCCAATTCACCTGAAAACTTAAAAACCAACCCAAATCCATTATACGCATCTGAAATTCCCTTATTATCTTTTTTCCACCACACTCATCTCATAACACGTGGTAAACATCTGCCGCGCCATTTCAGCTTTACCTTGCTCCAAATAAATTCCCGCCAGATTAGATGAGGTAACTACACTTCCATTGACATGATCGATTTCACTGTAAATTGTAAGACTTCGCTTATAATAATCAATTGCTGTTGTACGATCATTTTGCGCTTTATGAATGTTTCCAATATTGTTCAGCGTATTTGCCATTGCCAATTTATCCCATCTTTTCTCTTTCATTTTCAGACTTTGTGTCCAAAAATTGATGGCCGGCTTGTAATCCTCCTGGTAATAATGAATGTTACCAAGATTACTGTAGATGCTGGCCATTCCATCTTCATCATCCAATTCCCTATAGATATCCAGCGTTTTCATCATCCACTCCTCACAGGTTTTGTAATCTGCCTGCATTCCATAAACAATTCCAATGCTATTGTAGGTGCCTGCTAGTCCTTTTTTGTCTCCGGCTTTCTTTGAAAGTGCAACTGATTCATTGTACCATACAAGAGCATGGAAATAGTCGCTTCTGTAGCGGTGAAAATCACCTTTGAATCCCAAAATTTTCGCTTCCCGTTTAAGAAAATCTTTCTGCTCTTCACCTGATAATCGCACATTCAGATTGCGATCACAAATACTATCGGCACGTTCAAGAAGTTTAAAATAAAAATCACCATCAGCACGACGAATCGTTTTACTCAATTCCAAAAACGCATTCACTTTGAGTGTATCGTGGAAGATTGCTGAACAACATTTCGAAGCGAATCTGCCTTCTTTTCCTGTTCAACAGAAAGTTGCACCGCGCTGGTAAGAAGAATAGTAAAAAGTAAAATCCACACCCACTTCATTTCACATCAGCATTTAGGATTTGAATATTATCCGATGAGAAATACTCCGGAGAATACAACAAACCGGTAGTGGTAATTGATTTAAAAATTATTCGTTTGGCAAGTAGTAATTCCATCATGCGGTGTGAGTAACATCCCTAAACTACTAAAAATCCAACGTAAACATCTTCCGGTTATTCATCTTTCAGGAATAAGCCTCGCCGAACTGTTCAGTTAACCTATAAATGTGTATTATTTCACTTGATTATCTCACTTCCCTCAAAGAACTTTGCAGCACCCAAAGACGGTAGACCTCCGGGATTTTTAAAATCCCGGAGGTCTTAGGGGGCAGTTCAATTTCCTCAGGATATTATTTTTTCCTGAACTCCGTTTTTTCAATATCATATTGCCGCCCAAAATCATCAATGTGAAAACTTAAGGAATAGTCTGCTAAGGGAATAAATTTTGAATGGCAGTACCAGTAATTGTATCCCACTGAGGCATCATGGTAATCTATTAGTAAATGTACTCCGGCAAAATTTGAATTTTTCGGTTCAATTATACGGCACAACCAGTATTCCAGATGTGGCTTACCTCCCATTCCGGGGTCTGAGTAAAAATCAATCTTTTCAATAACTACAATGCAAGAATCAGAATGTAAATTGTTCTCCATAAATCGATTGATATCATCGTAGGCAATTATGGTATCACCTACGCCAAGTGTTTCAATTTGTCGGTGCTTAAAATTCAAATCATACCTGTTTCTCTTTGAATTTTTTGTTTCAGTCTGAGTAATTTCTGTTTGATAAGCATTTTCATCGTCCCATCCCTGGTCAGAAATACCGTTTACCATTAAAGTAAAAATTCCTGAAAATAAAAGCATCAATGCCCCTGTAATGAGACTAACGGCCCGGACAGTACGATCAAAGCCTGCTACCCAAAACGAAAAAAGTCCATAACCCAGAGTCACACACCCTGCAATGAATAATAGTATTGCTAATCCGAGAAAAACAAATATGATTCCGATACTCATTACAACAAAATCTTTATTTGCATTTTATAAATCTCGAATCTTTGATTCACCAAGAATTCATCAATAAAAACAACAGGAATCCGCTTAAGAATAAAAAATGCCCCGGTATCCGGATTCTATTTACACTTGCACTGCTCACAGTCCTCCCGGGTAGAAAATCCGAGTGCATCACACCCATTATAGCCGATCTCTTCGCAACGATCCGATTTCTTGTTGTAAAACCACCGCTGAAAGGCGGCCTGACAGGCCTGCCCTTCAGGTGGCGCATCCTTGCATGTTGGGTTATCTGAAGAACAATCCTTCCTGCAGGATCCGAACATTCCACCCCATAAAATCAATAGAAATACAACTTTTGAACGCATATGATCAACCTATATTTCATGTTAACGAAATTCACGGAATTTTAGTGTTCCTGATCCAAAAAAGAACGGTCAATTATTCCAAATTCGACCGTTTCACAAACTCATACCCGATCTTTACAAAACATTCTTCTAAAGGAATAATTTCCTCCGAAGCGATGGTACAATCTCGCGGTTTATAAAGCTATAATGAAAAATCCCCGAAGATACTTTCGAAGATATTTCATGGATTTTAATTATCCCTCTTTTCAAAATCCTCACGTTTTTTATCTTCAATACGTTTGGAGATAAGATAAATGATAATTACCAATGACCCCAGGCCAACTAATACATAAATGCTAAGGATAAAGCGACCAAACTCTTCCATGATTAACGCAACTTAACCGCTGTGCCGTAAGCCAGTATTTCGGATGCACCCTGCATAATTGTTGAAGTTGCCAATCGCACGTTTACAATCGCATCCGCTCCAAGCTTTTCAGCATCTTTGATCATCCGTGCCATCGCCTCTTCGCGCGACTCCGCCTGCAATCGGGTGTATTCGCTGATTTCTCCTCCAACAAGATTCTTGAACCCTGCAAAAATATCGCGACCAACATTACGTGCCCGGACAGTGCTCCCGCGTGCAACACCTAAAATTTGAATGATCTCCTTCCCTGGAATTGTCTCAGTTGTTGTTATAATCATAATAGTTGTTTTTTATACGTTTTATTATTCAAAAACTACTGAGAAAAATTAGCTGCGCTTTTTCATCCTGTAAATTGCAATAGCCACTAAAACCAAAAACGGAACGGTAGAAAAAACAATCCTGAAATTCGCTCCTAATATTCCAACAACAAAAATAAATCCAAGTAAAAATGCCAGACATCCAATTCCCAGAATCGTCAAAATTTTGCTTGGTTTCTTCTGAAATAGCGTTACAATCAATACAATCTGCCCGGCAAGTGGAATTAATGTAAATGGATGAACGGCGGATTGAGGGTCAGAAAACAAGGTTGCTAAAACCTCGCACTCAGCTTGGAATAAAAAAGAACTGCTGTCGCCACTCCATTCGAGGTAACCAAATAAGGAGCTGATAACCAAAAGGATATTAAGGAGTTTTTCTTTTGTCATCTTACAATGCTTTTTTTGGTAACCTTTTCAGCGGCAGGCAAATATTCACCAAGAGCAGCCGATCCATACCAGGGAAGGTATTCTGCTTCAAGATATCCTTCAACAACAGCGGCATCAGCCCCCACCAATTCACGGGCTTCTTCAATTGTGGAAACATTCAGGATAAATATTCCACGGTAGTTCAATTCATTCTTGCCAAAGGGACCCGCGACAAATAATTTCCCGTCGTTCTTCATTTTCACTATGTTTTCCATGTGGATTTTAAAACAACTATCGCGATGTGCTTTATTCAAACCGGTGTTCTGACCTGATTTTAATATTACCAATGTATACATCTTCATTCCATAATCATCAGCTCCTAGTTTTCGGGCTAAAGTAGAATCGTAAGTTTCTGAATTTGTGTTCTGGGCAAAAAGTGATAAAGAATGAACTACAAAAAGAAGAATCAATATATGTTTCATTGACACAGGTTTTATCAAAAATAGTCATTCCATAGGTTCGTCTCACTATCCAATTGTGACCGAACTACTCACTTGACATAAAAACTGGTGCTATTTCACTTGATTTTCTCAGTTAACATAAAGAACTTTGCAGCATCGCAGGCGAGTAGACCTCCGGGATTTTAAAAATCCCGGAGGTCTTCGTCAGGGCTGCCGGATTTGAATGGGTGTTTCCTTTAATCAACTCCGGAAAAAACACATGCCCATTCCTTATATATCCATATTCTTCGGCTCCAACAGCTTTCAAATGTTCCTTATTATTTACTTCTAAATAAGTTTTGTCTAAAATTTGACGAAAACAACAGGCGGGTTGTTTCTAAATAATAACCTGTGCACTATCTTTCCGCTCATGAACAAAGGCTGGATAATTATTACGCTATGTGGTTTTGGGCTTTCATTGCAGGCGCAAAATTTAGTGAGCAATCCGTCATTTGAAATCAAAAGTGAATGCCCGGTTGAAAATGGGAAACTTGAGAAAGCCGTTGGCTGGATCAATCCCAGTAAGGCTACTCCTGATCTGTTTTGCCATTGCGCTCAAAATAAACTGGCCCCTGTTAGCACACCGCAAAACGGAATGGGCTATCAGGATCCATACAGCGGATCTTGTTATGCAGGTTTGTTTGTGTACACGGTTAACGATACGCTATACGGAGAGTATATTCAAACCAAACTCGATCATCCCTTGGTGAAAGGCCAAACCTACCATGTGTCGTTTTGGTATTCGCTGGCCGATCACAGCATGTACAAAGCGGTTTCCATTGGTATTGTGCTTACACAGGAAAAACTAAAGAAAAAAGGCAACGAGCGCTTTCATGAATTGCCTTCGATCGTTAACGATGAGCCGATGAGCAACGATACTTTGCAATGGCAGTTGTTTCACTCAAGTTATATTGCAAAAGGTGGAGAAGAATGGCTGACCATCGGTCCTTTTGGAGAATACAGGTACGACGAAAAAATGCGTAAAAAAATTAAAGTTCCTGCAAGGTATAAATACATGATTCCGGGTGAGGCGGCTTATTTCTACATCGATGAAGTATATGTAAGCGACAAGCCTTGTCCGTTCGATTCTACACGTGCCGTCGCGAAAACAAAACACTCCCACCAACACCCTCATAAGGAAATTGTAAAAAAAGACACTCTGCGCAAGAATGAAAAGAAAAATGAAATCGTTTCTTCCAATGTGATTTCCGAAACTAAAACGGAAGTCAAAAAAGAAGAACCTGTAATTTTTAAAGAACTTGTTTTCGAAAGCGGGAAATCCGTTATTCTTCCTGCATCTTATGCCGAACTGGATCGCATGGTTTCGCTAATGAAAACAAAACCTGAAATGAAAATTATGATAACCGGACATACCGATAATACCGGTAATGAAAAATCCAATCTGGAACTTTCACGACAAAGAGCAAAAGCTGTTGCCGATTATTTAATTTCAAAAGGAATCGATTCAAAACGGATTAACCACGAAGGCAAGGGCAGTGCAGAGCCACGAGCTGAAAATTCCAGCGAAGAAGGAAAAGCCAAAAATCGCCGTGTCGAGTTTATCCTGAAGTAAGTAGAATTACTTCGTAATTGTAATTAATGGCTTCAGTAAATCTTCCAGTCCGTTCAATTTGATGACATACATCAATTGCAACAAGTCGCCCAGCTTCCCCTTTGGAAATCCTTTGCGCGCAAACCACTCCAAATAACTAACGGGCAGCCGATACAAATACCAATCCTTGTACTTGCCATAAGGCATGCGCGTACTCACCAAGGCTAGCAGCTGCTTATTGTCCGGGATTCCGGGATCTTCCATGGCCTAAAGATAAAAGGTTCTTTTTCGTCACCTTAAGATTCAGTCTCACCTTTAATACCAGGGGTTTCAGCAAAATTTAACCCCTGTTTAACCTTTGCTGAATGCATTTAGGGTATTTTTGTACTGCCGCAGTGAACACCCTTGAGGTTTTCTCCCTTACCCGAGATCAGCCGAAGCCGCGCGGAACGATGTGTTCGCATGAGGGTATTCTTTCAACGTTTGTCATTTCTGTTGCTCTTGGTCTTTGCCATTGGCCCAAACCTTATTGCACAAACACTCATCATCAATGAAGTTTCCAATGGTCCAACCGGCAACAAAGAATATGTTGAACTTGTGGTTATCGATACAACCATTGTCTACGACTGCAATGCCACAACGCCTCCTTGTATCGACATCCGTGGTTGGATTTTCGACGATAATAGCGGCTACCATGGTGCAGGTGGAGTAGCATCAGGCGCCATCCGATTTGCCAATCATCCTTTGTGGGCTTGTGTACCGGTGGGGACAATCATTCTCATTTACAACAACGGCGATCCCAACACTAGCGTTCCTCCCAACGATCTCTCTACTACCGACGGAAATTGCGTTATCATCGCTCCGGTTGCAAGCATCTATTTCGATCGCAATGCTACTACACCTGGTGCAGCAGCCTGCAGTTATCCGGCAGCAGGATGGATCAACGGTGGCGACTGGACCATGACCGCTTTGGCCAATTCGGGCGACTGTGCACGTATTGTCGATTTAAGCGGATGCGAAGTTTTTTCATTGTGCTATGGCGCAACAAATTCCAATACGCTGATTTATTTTAATTCCGGCGGCTCCGGCGCACAAAATGTATGGTGGTTCAATTCGGGTAACCCCTATACTACAGGTAGCTGGAGTGAAGGTTGTGCTTCCATCGCAACATGCGGAAGTGATGAACAAACTCCGGGAGCGCCCAACAATGCAGCCAATGCGGCGTATATTGCTCAATTCAATAACAATTGTTTACCTATTCCTCCGCTTACAACTAACCTCAGCAACTCAAGCAATGCTGTTTGTGGATGCGCGGGTTCGGCTACTGTTGCAGTAAGCGGTTCTATCGCACCTTACACAATAATCTGGACAAACTCCTCCTTCTCCCCTATCGGACAAACAGGCCTGCTTGCTACTAACCTCTGCGCGGGAACTTATCATGCAATTATTAATTCTTCCATCAATTGCGCCGACACTATTACAGTAACTATTGCCGCTTCATCGGCGATCAATCCGCAACTTAATTTCAGTCCTGTAAGCTGTGCAGGAAGCGCAAACGGACAAGCATCCGTAAATCCCATTGGGGGTACAGGTCCATACACCATTCTTTGGTCGCCGGCACCGGGTTCCGGACAGGGAACGACTACTGCAACGGGGTTAACGCCCGGAAATTACAGCGTGCAAATTACCGACAACACAGGATGTACACAATCTGCTTCATTTACCATAACACAACCCAGTGCACTCAATGCAGTACTAAGCCCGGTCAACCCAACTTGCAATGGTGCTTGCGACGGTAGTATTACTTCAGCTGTTTCGGGAGGCACAGGTAGCATCAATTTAATATGGTCGAACGGTACGAATGGCGCTAACATTAACGGACTGTGCGCAGGTAATTATTCTGTAACACTTACCGATCAAAACAACTGCACTGCAACATTTTCTTCACAGCTAACCGATCCTGCCGCCATTGATGTAATCATATCGCATACCGACGCAGGGTGTGGTGGTGTTCCCGGCACTGCAACAGCGATTGCTAATGGTGGAACGGGAGCTTTTTCCTATATCTGGTTCGACTCACAATTCAATGTTTATCCTTCAACTCCTACAATAAGCAACTTACTTCCGGATGATTACACTGTTGTTGTTTCAGATGCCAATGGTTGCTCTGTTGCAGGAATGGTAACAGTAACTCAAGGTTTTCCTCCTTCACTTTCTGAAACGCACACTGATCTTTTATGCAATGGTAATTTGTCAGGAACAATTGATCTGAGTATTTCAGGAATCGCTCCTTTTCAAATTGCTTGGACCGGGCCATTAGGATTTACTTCCTCGCAAGAAGATATTGGCAACCTTTCTGCTGGTGTGTATACTGCAATTGTTAACGATGCAAGCGGATGTAATGCTATACTTTCGATCACGCTCACTGAACCGAATGCTCTTGTAGTAAGCCTCAACAATCCGGGAACAGTTTGTTCTTCCTCTTCAACCACTATTACCACAAATGTAAGCGGTGGAACTTCTCCATATTCCTACAATTGGGGTGGCTCACATACTTCCTCTTCGTTAACTTTTCAGACTGTTTCAGATACACTAGTTTGTGTTGCCGTTTCAGATGCAAATAATTGTCCGGTAGTAAATGAATGCCGCTCTGTTTCTGTTTTTCCTTCACTGGTTTATAATGGTCCGGCAGATGTTACTCTGTGTGAAGGATCAAGCACCAACCTTTCGCTTTCCGTATCGGGAGGTACAGGCGCTCCTTACGGAATAACCTGGAGTGATGGCTCAAGTATTATCTCTACAACAAATGCTCTTTCCGTAAATCCCACCGGTACCATTTCCTATTTTATTTCCGTTCAGGATGCCTGTGCGGCTAACGCTGTTTTTGATACAGTAGAGGTTCAGGTAATCGCTGTGCCTGTTCCGGCAATTGCTGCAATAAACACTTCCGGTTGCGCGCCCTTGACAGTGCAGTTTTCAGAAAGCAATGCTGTTGCAGGATTAAATTGCGTGTGGACATTCGGCACAGCAGGTTCGAACGATGACTGTGGAGCAACGTCATTTACGTTTACGCAAGCGGGTTGTTACGATATTTCTTATTCGCTAATTACACCCTCCGGTTGTACCTCATCGGTAACTGCACAACAATTGGTTTGTGTCTTTCCGGATCCCGTTGCATCATTCACTCCCTCCAGTCAACAGGTGTCGTCGTATAACAACGTGGTTACAATGAATAACTCCTCATTCGGAGCGAGTGATTATTTGTGGACATTTAACGGACTTCCCATCGGCACTGATCTTAATCCTCAAATCACTTTTCCAAGCGAAGAAGCTGCAGTTTTTGAAGTTTGTCTGAATGCAACAAGTAATCTTGGTTGTGTGGATAGCACCTGCAGGTTCATTGAATCCATTCCAGATCTTGCAGTGTATGTTCCAAACGCATTTACGCCTAACCACGATCCGATAAACAATTCCTTCTCTCCTGTTATTTCAGGTTATCCCAACGAATACCTGTTTCGCATCTTCAACCGTTGGGGTGAACTGATTTTCGAAAGTAAAACTCCGGGGGAAAGCTGGGATGGAAATTATTTGGGCGTGCCTTGTCAGGTTGATACCTACGTATGGTACCTGATGGTTTATGTAGAAAATCCTGGGAAAGAATACCGATACCGCGGACACGTTACCCTGTTCCGATAACAAAAAACTTCACCTGATTTTTACTCGGAAGAACTGATTACGGACGATCAAGCAACTGAATAATGCTTTTTGCCATGTTGCTGCCTTCATTGGTAAAATGTTTTTATTTGGGTTGACCTTCATGTTTCTTTCTCAACTCTGCCATGATGGTATTGGCATCTATGAACAGAGGAAACCAGGAAGATTGTCCAGTCTGAAATTGAGCCATACTTTCTGATCCTGCATATTTCCCTTTATTGGTCAGGATGTAAAACTTCACAGTTTGCGGATCGGGCGCAGGAAATGCATTTACCTTACTGCAAAGTGGAATCACCTTTGCTGCATTCATCACATATTGCGGAGCAAGTTCCTTCACGGCCGGAATCCCGATGCCTCCGATCATGGTAGTTCCGCCACTGAAATACAAACTTGCATCACCGGTAGAAAAACAAGCTAACGTTGCCACTCCATTGCCAACATACCAATCCATTATCACTCCAAACGGACGCTCTTCATCAAAGCCAATCTGAATACCCAAGGTCTTATGGTCCATATTCAAAGCCTGATTTCTCAGATTCTCGTAAGGGTTTACATTGACTTTAGCTTCCGGTTCCTTTTTGCGCTTATCTCCACTGTCTCCGCTGCCAAGAATAATCCAGGCAAAAACAACAGCAATAATCACTAACAGAACGATCCAAACGACTTGCATATACTCAGGATTTTCCCCGAATATCCAGCTTTTTCCCGCTCATGAAGGATCCGATCTGGCAGGTTATGAACAGCACTCGGGAATCCAATTGTTAATCGGTTTAACTATTCACATCTTGTTCATTTCGTCGAATACCCATAAATTTCTAGCGAACTTATTTGTTAGTATGATAAAAGTTGCTAGGTTTGTTAACACAGGAGTCCTGAACGATTGTTGATAACCCAAGACTTAATTCGGATTAAGGCTTTTGGGGGTGAAAGAAGGCCCGGGCTTGGATTCCCGAACCAAACTGTTAATAACCGGATATGCAGTCACCCTTTGTCTACGGACGAATTGCCGAAGGATCGGCTTTCGCCAACCGCAAACAAGAACTCCAGCGTCTGAGCGGAAACCTCCGCAATAAGATCAATACCATTGTGCTTGGTCCGCGTAGAATTGGCAAAACATCACTGGTACGAAAAATCACCGCTGAATATTCCGGGCTCTCTTACTACCGTTTTTGCTATATCGATGCCTACAAGGTGAACGATGAAGAAAGTTTCTACAGCTATTTTGCTTCCGAAGTGATCAAGGCTTGTTCATCCAACGTGGAAGAAGCCATTGAATACTCACGCCAGCTGATGGCAAAATCCTCTTCACGTTTAGCTGTTTCTTTAACGCAATCGCGCGACTACAATCTTGCAGTAGTTACCGAAGATGAAATAGGTGATGATGCTATGGATTTCGGTAATGAAATTGCACGAAAAAAGAATTTCACACTCATTATCTGTATTGATAATTTCCAGAATATTGAGCGCTTCGAGCAAAGCCTGTTGTTTCAGAAAAAATTTAAAACCGCAATAGAAAAACACGATAAAACAGTGTATTGCATTGCGGGTACACGCACTTCCTTTCTCAATGATGCTTTCCTGAACCCGGATCAACCACTATACCAAATGGGTGATCTTATCCAATTGGATCGCATCGCTCTTGATGAGCTGGCACCACTGATCATGAATCGTTTTTCTGAAAGCGGAAAATCATGCGCTATGATGTTTGCCGAGCGTATCTGCAAGGAAATGGTTTGTCACCCCTATTTCACCCAGCAACTGGCGCATATTGTTTACATGAATGCCAATGGCAAAGTGGACGACGCCGTAATTTCACGCTCGGTAGAAGAAATGATTGAGCGCAATCTCGTATCCTTCCAGCGCGAATACGAAAACCTCAGTATTCTCCAGGCCAACTTTCTGCGAATGCTGCTAGATGGTGTGGAAGATGGATTTACCACCAAACCAATGATCGAAAAATACAAACTCAGCTCCTCGGCTGCCGTCATTCGTGTGATTGACAGTCTGCTGAAGAAAGAGGTCATTGAACGCCGCCAGGGTAAGTTTTGCTTTGTTGATCCCACCTTTCATTACTGGATGCAGCGCGTTGTAAAAGGCTGATTATCTCCCTCTCATTATTCGATTTTCCTTAGCTTTGCGCCTCTATTCCAAAAGGCATGTCAGCGCAATACCGTACCTACGAATCACTTAACTTACCTTCTGTTGCCCGGGAGATCCTGGAACAATGGGAAAAGGGGAAGGTTTTTGAACGCTCAGTGAGCACCCGCGAAGGGAAAACCCCTTATGTGTTTTACGAAGGTCCTCCTTCCGCTAACGGAATGCCGGGGATTCACCACGTAATGGCCCGATCCATTAAGGATATTTTCTGCCGCTATAAAACACTCAAAGGATTTCAGGTAAAACGTAAAGCAGGATGGGATACCCACGGGCTCCCCATTGAGCTTGGCGTGGAAAAGGAATTGGGTATTACCAAAGAAGACATTGGCAAAAACATCAGCATTGCCGAATACAACGAAGCCTGCCGAAAAGCGGTAATGAAGTACACCGATGTGTGGAACGACCTTACCCGTAAAATGGGGTATTGGGTGGATATGGATCACCCGTATGTCACCTACGAAAACAAATACATCGAATCCGTCTGGTGGCTGCTGCGCAATCTCTACGACAAAGGATTACTCTACAAAGGCTACACCATTCAGCCTTATTCGCCGGCAGCAGGAACAGGACTCTCATCGCACGAACTTAATCAGCCCGGTTGTTACCGCAACGTAAAAGACAATTCGGCGGTAGCGATGTTTGAGGTTAAACAAGATGGTTTTTCATCCTTGCTTAAAGCGTTCAAGGCAGAAAACAGCGGCATTGGAAACGCTTCCATCCTTGCATGGACAACCACTCCCTGGACACTCCCTTCCAATACTGCTCTCGCCGTTGGACCGAACATTGAGTATGTTTTGGTTCAATCCTACAATGCTTATTCACATCAACCCATTGCGGTGGTGCTTGCAAAAGATCTCGTAACAAAACACTTTAGTGATAAAGCAAGCGAGCTAAAACTGGAAGACTATAAACCGGGTGATAAACTCATTCCCTGGAAAGTTATTTCTGCCTGCAAAGGTTCTGATCTGGTGGGTATCCGTTACCAGCAGCTTCTTCCCTACGCCTTGCCGCATGAAAACGCAGAGCAGGCTTTTCGTGTTATTCCCGGTGATTTTGTAACTACTTCAGACGGTACCGGAATCGTACACATCGCTCCAACATTTGGTGCCGACGATATGCGCGTAGCCCGAGAAGCCGGAGTCCCTCCTATGCTGGTGTTGGATGAAAAAGCAAAGGCTGTTCCGCTTGTAGATTTGCGCGGACGTTTTCGTCAGGAACTGAATGATCCGACATTTGGTTTGGGTGGAGAACATGTAAAGGAAGACTACCTCAGCGCTGAAGAAAAAGCAGCTGAGCTACAAAAACAAAAAGAACTGCTCAAAGGTATCATCGCCGATACCTCCAAACTCAACTACCTGAGCGTGGATGAGCGCATCATTCTGAAACTGCAGAACGAAGGAAAACTATTCAAGAAAGAAAAATACGAGCACAACTACCCGCATTGCTGGAGGACCGATAAACCCATTCTGTATTATCCGCTCGATAGTTGGTTCATCAAAGCCACTGCAGCAAAAGATCGCATGATTGCGCTGAACAAAACCATCAACTGGAAACCAGAACACACCGGAACCGGACGATTTGGTGAATGGCTCAATAACCTCAACGACTGGAATCTTTCCCGTTCACGCTATTGGGGAATTCCGCTTCCCATCTGGAGAAATGAAGAGGGCGAAGAGAAATGCATCGGCTCTGCAGAAGAACTGAAAGCTGAATGCGATAAAGCCATCGCTGCAGGTTTCATGAAAGAGAATCCACTGAAAAATTTTCATCCCGGCAATTTTTCGGAAGAAAACTACAACTCCTTTGATCTTCATCGTCCGTATGCCGATGATATTGTACTTGTTTCTGCAAGCGGTAAACCCCTGAAACGAGAAGCGGATCTAATTGACGTTTGGTTCGATTCCGGAGCTATGCCCTATGCGCAATTGCATTATCCTTTCGAAAACAAAGAATTAATCGATAACAAAACGAATTATCCCGCCGATTTCATTGCCGAAGGTGTTGACCAAACGCGTGGTTGGTTTTACACCCTACATGCAATTGCTTCACTTTGTTTTGATTCGGTCGCTTACAAAAATGTGGTTTCAAACGGGCTCGTCCTCGACAAGAACGGACAGAAAATGTCGAAACGTTTGGGCAATGCCATTGATCCGTTTTCAACGCTGGAGAAGTTTGGTCCCGACGCCACACGCTGGTACATGATCACCAATGCTGCTCCCTGGGAAAATCTGAAATTCGACCTCGACGGCATTACAGAAACGCAGCGAAAGTTTTTCCGTGCATTGTATAATACCTATGCGTTTTTTGCATTGTATTCCAATGTCGACGGTTTCTGCTATAAAGAAACTGAGATTCCGCTTGAGAAACGCCCGGAGATCGATCGCTGGATTCTATCAAGACTCAACTCCCTTGTTAAGTCTGTCGACCAGAGTTACGCCGAATACGAGCCCACGCGCGCAGGAAGGGAAATCGAAGAATTTGTTCTTGATCATTTGAGCAATTGGTATGTTCGTTTATGTCGTCGCCGCTTCTGGAAGGGAGAATACAGTGAAGATAAAATTGCAGCCTACCAGACATTGTACACCTGTTTGGAAACCATCGCTATTCTGGCTGCTCCGATTGCGCCGTTTTATTCCGATCAGCTCTTTCAGGACCTCAACCGTGTAAGCAAAAAACATACGGCGGAGTCGGTGCATCTGGCAGATTTCCCAACGGCGAACGAAAAGGCTATTGATCTTTATCTCGAAGAAAAAATGGGATTGGCTCAGCGAATCACCTCAATGGTTCTTGCGCTAAGGAAAAAACAAGACATCAAGGTTCGTCAGCCCCTTGCACGCATTATGGTGCCCGTACTCAACTCCACTTTCCGCGAGCAACTGCAATCTGTTGAAGAACTGGTATTGAGCGAGGTCAATGTGAAAGCGTTGGAATACCTCGATCAGAACAATGCGATTCTGGTAAAACGCATCAAACCCAATTTTAAAACATTGGGTAAAAAATACGGTAAGCACATGAAAGCCATTTCTGCAAAAGTTGCGGAATTTGGTCAGGAAGAAATTGCCGGAATCGAGCGTGAAGGAAGATTCAGCTTTGTGACCGAGGGAGAAACTATCATTCTGGAATTGGAAGACGTTGAAATTCAGTCGCAAGACATCCCCGGCTGGTTGGTAGCTTCGGAAGGTGCCTTAACCGTGGCGCTCGACATCAACATCAGCACCGAGCTGCACCAGGAAGGACTGGCCAGGGAGGTGGTAAACCGCATTCAGAACCTCCGCAAAGAATCGGGACTGGAGCTTACCGACAAAATCAGCGTTAAAATTCAGCGTCACAACACCCTAAACGATGCGATTACGAACAATTTGAATTATATTTGCTCGGAAACATTGGCCAACACGCTGGAACTGGTTGATTCTGTTAATGGTAACGGCGTGGAAGTTGAGGTTGACGAGACTATCAAAACCAGTATTTTAATAGAGAAAGAACGCTAAATCAATTAGTTATGGCGGCAAAGAAAAAACCGGCAAAAGCAGCAGCAAAGAAACCTGTTAAGAAAGCGGCACCTGCCAAGAAGGCGGCGAAGCCCGTTAAGAAAGCAGCTCCTGCTAAAAAAGCCCCCGCAAAAAAAGCTCCAGTGGCCAAAAAACCTACATCCAAGCCCGCGAAAAAAGCGGCTCCTGCTAAAAAAGCTCCGGTCAAGAAGGCCGCAGCCAAACCCGCAAAAAAAGCAGCTCCTGCAAAGAAAGCAGCTGCCAAACCAGTGAAGAAAGCAGCTCCGGCTAAGCCCGTTAAGAAGGCGGCTCCGGCTGCAAAAGCACCTGCAAAGCCTGTAAAAAAGGCGGCTCCTGTAGCTAAAACTCCTGCAAAGGCGGCTCCGACTCCCAAAAAACCGGAAGCAAAAAAACCAGAACCTCAAAAAGCAGCTCCGGCTGCTAAACCGGCTCCGGCTGCAAAAGCACCTGTGGCTAAACCGGCTGAGTCTGCAAAACCGGCAGCTAAACAAGATGCGCCTGCAAAGCCTGTTGCCCCTGCTCCAAAAGCAGCTTCAAAGCCTGCTCCACCGGCAAAACCTCTTCCAAAAAAACATAATCCTACTTCAAAAGAGATTCGCATTACTCCAACCGGAGACACGGTAATGACCGTTAACGGTGGAATCTCCATTCCGCTTTATACCAAGCCGCAAAAACCTGCTGTTGTGGTAAATAAAAAACCGGCTGAAGTAGATACCCGTACCCGCTTCTCTGATGCTGAACTCCAGGAGTTCCGTGAGATCATCCTCAAAAAACTTGATGAAGCACGTCGCGACCTTGAACTGTTGCGCGGATCATTGAGCCATACTGATGACCACGGTACCGACGATACCTCTCCTACATTTAAAATGATGGAAGATGGTTCGGAGACACTCTCCCGTGAAGAAACAGCTCAACTTGCCGGACGTCAGGAGAAATTCATTTCTGCTCTTGAAAGTGCTTTGGTACGTATCGAGAACAAAACCTACGGAATCTGCCGCGTTACAGGTAAGCTGATCTCTAAAGATCGTCTTCGTCTGGTGCCTCATACTACGCTGAGCATCGAAGCTAAGAACCTGCAGAATTAATAGCGCTTTGTTACGGTCGCGGACATCACTCGCTGTCCTTACTATTCTTGTGGTCCTTTTGCTGGACCAATGGCTGAAGATCTGGGTAAAAACCCACATGATCCTTGGTGAATCCATCCATATTACGGATTGGTTCCAAATTCTCTTTACCGAGAATCCGGGGATGGCATTTGGGATGCAACCCGGTGGCGAAGGAAGTTATTGGGGCAAACTCTTTCTCTCTGTTTTCCGATTAATCGCCTGCTTCTTTATTGGTTGGTACATCCTCACCCTCATCCGGAAAAACGAAAGAAAACTGCTCATCTTCAGTATGGCGCTCATTTGGGCCGGTGCATTCGGAAACATTATCGATTCCATGTTCTACGGCATCTTATTTTCCGACAGCTTTCTCTTTCCTGCCGAATTTCTACCTGCTGATGGTGGATATGCCGGTTTCCTGCATGGTTATGTGGTGGATATGTTCTATTTCCCACTCTTCACCGGACACTTTCCGGAATGGTTTCCGTTTTGGGGTGGACAGGAGTTTCTCTTCTTCCGACCGATCTTTAACCTCGCAGATGCATCCATCAGTATCGGTGTGGTGATTCTGATTATCCGGCAGAAAACATTCTTCGGACAGCATGCCAAAAAGAAGCACAAAGAGGAAGCCGAAGAAAATCAGGAAACGGTAAATGAAACCCCTGCGCAGGATGCCTCTGTCAGCGCCGAATAGAAACAGGAATGTTCTTGTCCTTCGCCATCAATTCAAGATGGTGAAAAAAAGCTTCACGCTCTTTCTCCTCTGTTAAATAGCGAAATACCGAACGTATATCATTTTCGTTATACACGAAATACAACTCGTCGTATTTACTGTCTATTGAGCGTAATCCGCCAAAGGAAAAAATCTGCAGGCCGCCATTATGAATAACTAAAGCATTAGGTGTTAATGCTGCGCGGAATAGTTTTTTGCTGCGACAAACAACAAAATAAATCAGTTTCTCCAGTGCAGAAACCACCACAACCACACCTGCAAGATAACTATGTGTATCGGCTATCATTAAGAATCCGCCACACAATAATGCCAGAGGAATTCCGATTCCAAATGTCATTCCGCTCCAACGCAAGGCCTGCGAGCCGAGTACTGCATTATGAAGGATCTTTTCGTTTTTTTCGGCACGCAGGAAAAAAAGCAATCCGGAATACCTGTCCACAACATTCACCAAATAAGCTCCGAGCACAAGTCCGAATATCACTTTGAAAAATACATCGGTCCAGCGATTTGGGTCGCCGGTATACACAAACTCTCCGCTTCCTATCGGTTGACCCGAAAACCACAAATACAGGGCATACACCACACCGATTAATAATGCAGGGTAAAAAATAAGGTTGGAGAGTCGTTTCATGCGGTAAAAGTAAGACTGTGCGCGCAATATTTGCGAAATTGAATAAATTCATCCGTCCAACTGTAAAATTCAATTCTGTAGAGCCCTCAAATAATGTATTCTTGAAGCGTAAAACCCAAATCATAAGTACTATGGTTCGTTATTTTTCTCTATTGATGTTTTTCACATTGCTCAGTCTAAATGGAATGGCACAGCCTGTGCAAACCATTCGGGGAAAGGTGGTTGACAAGGAAACCCAAATGCCATTACCTGGAGCCAATGTGCGCATTTTGGGCGATAGCACCGGAAAGAGCGGGGCATCAACCGATGCTGATGGCAAATTCAGAATAGAAGGTGTGCCCGTCGGAAAAAGATCCGTCAAGATCAGTTTTATCGGATATATGGATAAAGTGCTCGACATTGAAGTAAGCTCCGCCAAAGAAATTGTATTATCCATTGAACTTGAAGAATCGGCAACGACCATTGCTGAGGTGGAAGTGGTTGCGAGACAACGTGGGGAGGTAAACAACGACATGGCACTCACCAGCACACGATCATTTGATGTTGCCGAAACCGAACGTTACGCCGGTTCACGTGGCGACCCTGCGCGTATGGCTTCCAACTTTGCAGGTGTACAAGGTGCAGACGATTCGCGGAACGATATTGTAGTAAGAGGAAACTCGCCATTGGGGGTCCTTTACAAATTCGAAGGTTTTGATCTGCCCAACCCCAATCACTTCGCTATTGCAGGTTCTGCAGGAGGACCGGTGAGTGTGCTCAACAATAAAGTACTGGCGAATTCTGATTTTTTTACCTCCGCATTTCCTGCTGAATATGGCAATTCCACTTCAGCCGTTTTCGATTTGCGCATGCGTCCTGGGAACAACCAAAAACACGAATTCTCCGGTCAGCTCGGATTCCTCGGAACAGAACTCGCTGCAGAAGGACCCATCAATAAAAAAACCGGTTCCTCGTATATGCTGGTCTACCGCTACTCCACATTGAGTCTTTTCCAATCCTTGGGAATTAGTTTGGGTACCGATGCCGTTCCGCGCTACCAGGACCTCTCCTTCAAGTTCAATTTCCCAACAAAAAAAGGGGGCAACCTCTCCTTTTTCGGTATTGGAGGTAAATCGCTGATCGATATTCTTATTTCCAACCAGACAGCGCCGAAAGCAGATTTTTACGGTGAAGACGATCGCGACCAGTATTTCCGCACACAAATGGGCATGACGGGAATAAGCTACACGAAAACCATCAACGAAAAAACATTCATGCGTGTGGGTATTGCACAGGCACACGAACAAAACCGCGCTGAACATTTTTACATCCTTCGTCACGTCGATGCTGCCAGCAATCTATTTGTGGTGGACTCCATCTACCAGATCCTGAATTACCGCTTCAGGGTGAGCCGCACAACCGGCATGGTGAGCTTTAACACCAAACTTAACAAGCAGCATGTATTGCGCTACGGAATCAACCTCAACATGATTCGGTTTAACATGTGGGATTCTGCAGTAAGTTTTATCGACGATCAGTGGAAACACCGTTGGCAAAACGATGAATACGGAGTACTCGGACAAGCCTACCTCCAATGGAAATGGCGCCCTAACGAAAAACTGGCAATGACAGCTGGTTTGCACAGTCAGTTCTTTAGCATCTCGCAAAGTATTTCACCCATTGAGCCGCGAATCGGAATGCGTTATACCATCAACAACAAAAGCGCAGTATTCTTCGGGACAGGGCTCCATTCGCAAACACAACCCTATTACACGTATTTCTACCGGTACCAAAATCCGGATGGAAGTCTGAAAGCACCCCACAACAAAGGTATGGGCTTTACCAAAAGTTTTCATTCTGTTTTGGGATACGATTATGCATTTAATCCCACCATGCGTTTGAAAGCAGAAACCTATTATCAATACCTGTACGAAATACCTGTTGAGCAAAATCCAAGTTCGTTTTCACTGACCAACATGGGTTCCGGATTTTCCCGATTCTTTCCGGATACATTGGTAAACAAAGGCACCGCACGCAACTACGGAGTGGAAGTTACACTTGAAAAATTCTTCAATAAAAGTTTCTTCTTTTTGGTTACCGGTTCTGTTTTCGATGCAAAATACCGCGGTAGCGACGACACCCTGCGTAATACCGATTACAATACAAAATATGCAGCTAATTTCCTTTTTGGAAAAGAATTCAGCATCAATAAAAAATCCACCATTGGACTTGGCGCAAAATTCACCACCGCAGGCGGCCGCTGGCACGGTTATGTAGATTCTCTGGCCTCTGCAACGAACAACGAGCTTATCTTTCGTAAAGACGGTAACAACTCCATGCAGTTTCGTCCCTATTACCGTTTCGATTTAAAGATCAATTACAAGATCAACGCAAAAAAGATCACGCATGAAATTGCGCTTGACCTGGTGAATGTACTTGGAGTACAAAACATTCTCAACCTCACCTTTAATCCCGGTAACACTGCAATACCCTCCGGAAAAAACGATCCGCCACGTTATTCAAGTTTCAATTACCAGCTCGGATTCCTGCCGTTGTTTTATTATAGAATCGATTTTTAGGGTTAGAGATGTAATAAATACGGAATTTTGTATCAAACAACGGTCGCCGTTTAAGCCAGATTTCCGAATTTTACAGGAAACGATGATTATGTTGCTTCGAAATTTGCTTGTCTGTTTTTTTTGTGGAACTGCGGTGATTTTTTCAAGCGCAACCCATGCACAGATTTGGCTTAGTGAGCCCTTTACGTACCATACTGAGGCGATCCCAAACGGCGACACGCTAATCTATTATGGATATTCAGGCGATTCTTACCGTCTTACCTCATTCGAATGGAGCACCGGTCAATACCATCATGCATGGTTGTCTGATTCGGTTCAAAAACTTTTCCCATTGCACTTACTACCCAATGGTGATGTCATTGCCGCATACGACCGCTTTTATCCTGACACTTTTTTCTATGAAAGTGTGTTTAAGAAATTCTCAGGTGGATCGCTAACCAATACCTACATCATTGCTGATCCTGCCAACACGTGTAGAATTTTAGCTATCGCGTATACCGATACCAATACTCTCGTTTATCACTCCGCCTGCGGAGGCCAAAATGGCTACGTAATTGCGCTGGATTCCAATTTTGGCAACCCTGATACTTTGGTTGCAGATCTAACTGCAAATTTCAGTTTACAAATGAGCCGACAGTTAGCGCTCCGTGCTCCGGATGAAATTCAGATCACGGGAATACTGCAGCCCTACAGCACTTCCGATTATTCACTTCACCGGTATTCGGTAAACACAAACATACCGCTGGTAATTGAAATGACCTACCCGAGCTGGATTCAACAAATTGACCAGAATACAGAGCCCAATTTGTACAATATTAAAAACACGCTAGGTTACAAAAACTTTGATGTTTTTGGCTTCAACGCACAATACTTTATCAACTTTTTCAACCAGGAAATGATTGGCGTACTGCAACTGGATGCGGCAGGATTTCCGCAACGCTCCTACACCTATCGCGATCCTGCAGGACACGATTATATTTTCGCCGATTTATGCAAAACTTCTGATGGAGGATTTTTATTATTGGCCAATCGTGGAGAGAATTCTTCCTTTTATTCTTTTCCTCCGGGCGAAGGGATTCTTTTGCAAAAGCTCAACGATACACTGGGTTTGGAGTGGTCTCGTTTTTTTCCTGGTCCTGAAGGAAACTCCTTTTTTTCCGGATTTTTTATTTTTCCATTTCAAAACGGTTACTGCATCCAAGGCTGGGGAACACCGGATAGAAATTGTCAAAGCTTTTTCCTTCTCCTTGATGAAAACGGGATCATTTCTTCGATTGATGAAACTATTCTGTCAGAAAACCTTCTTCTCTTCCCCAACCCCAACAACGGAAGCTTTCAACTAACCTGGCCCCAGGAAAAAATTCTAAGTGTAGAAATTTACACCCTCAGCGGCGCGCGTGTACATCAGCAAAACGCATTCGGCAACGAAAGTCTTTCTATTGATCTCAACCTGAGTAACGGCGTCTATTTCATTCATGCGGTGAATGCAAATGGAAATCGGGTGGTGAAGAAAGTAGTAATTGCGAAGTAATTAATACAGCATTCCGAACATCCAAAGTGGTATGGCCTTACCGATGGGCCACTCAATATCATCCTTCACGATAAAGGCGGATGGAAGACCACGAACCTGTTTTTCAGTTTTGGATTTGCCTCCTATTTCAAAGGTAAACTTGTTATCCACCAGAAAATCGCCCTTGGCAACCGCTCTTACCTGGTGGTTTGTTTTAAGTTGTGAAAGGAAAAACGTCTCACGCAGATTGCCTTTATTAGGTTCTGATTCCGCCAAAGCGAATAGTACCGATGGATTATCCAGGTAAATTTTCTCCGGCTTCTGCAAGACTCCGTCTGTTATTCCCGCAGGACGTAACAAGTGAATCAATCGCGCCTGTTCGAGATAATACAGGTATGTATTTAATGTGTTGCGATGAATTCCGGTCTTTGCTGCCAGATCGGTAAGATTGGGTTTAAAAGGGACTTGCTGCGAAAGGATGTACAACAATTGCAAAAGCTTACCTGAGTTGCGCAGATCAAAATCCTTTACAGCCGACATATCATTCTCAATAATCACCCGCACCATTTGTCGAATACGTTGCTGAACCACCATTTCATCCTCCAGAAAAATGGGATAATATCCTATTCGGAGGTAACGTTTAAATGCCTCAAGCGGATGAAAAAATGTCGGAAATGCAGATCGGTAAATTGATGCATCAGCACAGAGTTGGCCCAAGTCCAAAACAGGAAAAACACCCGCACCGGAAACTGCCAAAAATTCACGGTAAGACAAGCCCGGCAATTCATACATCAATGCGCGTCGACTTAAATCTGCTTCCTGCCGCGTGATATCCACCACCGAAGAACCTGTGAACACAATGCGGAGATCAGGATATAGATCGTACAGATTTTTGATTTCCAGCGACCAGTTTGAATACCGATGCACTTCATCAAGCACCAAGATCCTCCCCCCGTTCAAATAAAATTCCCTTGCCAGTTCACGAAGACTGTGTGTTGTAAAATACAAGTCATCAAGTGTAAAATAAGCGGCTTTGTCTGCAGGCTGATTTCTCAATTTTAACCATTGCAACAGAAGTGTTGTTTTCCCGGTTCCCCTTGCACCTTTTATCCCAATCAAGCGGTTGTTCCAACGTACTTCCTCTAATAACGAGCGCTGAAAATCAAGAGAAACTCCCAGTATTAAGGCATTGGAACGGTCGAGTAACTCATTCATATACAAAAGAATAATTTAGTTTTGCCACAGAATGCACTTTCTAAAGTGCAAAAATAATCAAAAATGCACTTTCCAAAGTGCAAAATCTAAAATCTTACAGCAAAGCCTTGATAATAAATTGGTTACAGCTCTCCTTTTTCCAGAAAACGCTTCCATTCCTCAAACTGGGAATTTCGGATAACGCGGGGAAACTTATTTTGTCCGCCCGCTTTGCCTTTGAGTTCCATATAGCGGTAAAAACGCTCAATAGGAATGACTTCCAGAATAGGATCCTTTAGCGCGTGTTTGCGTTCGGTGGTGTAATCGTCGTTGAGTTCACAGAGTGCTTCGTCCAGCTTGCGCTTAAATGCTTCCCCGTCCACATCTTTATCTACACCAATATACCAATGGTGACGGAAACTTCCTTCATAAGGTTCACCGGCTACGGTGTACTCATTTACGTTAACCCCAAAAGCATCCATTGCCTTACGCATCCCCATGTTCATATTGTCGACCGACAAATGCTCACCGCAAAGTGAAAGGAAATGTTTGGTCCGCCCGCTAATGATCATTTCAAAATTCTTCTTATCGCGAAAACGTACAGTATCGCCAATCAGATAACGCCATGCGCCGGAACAGGTGGAAATAAGGATGGCGTAATCTACATCTTCCTCCACTTTTTCAATTGTCAGCACCTCCGGATTTTCGCGGATGTTTCCATCGGCGTCGAAATTAGAATCGTTAAATGGAACAAACTCAAAAAAGACCCAGTTATCCAGAATGAGTTGCATTCCCTTTTGGTGCTCTGCCAACTGTAAAGCAAGAAATCCCTCTGAAGCAAGATAAGTATCAAGGTAATGAATATCGCGCCCCAGATAACTGCGGAACGATTCGCGGTAAGGTGTAAATGAAACCCCGCCGTGAACATAAATACTGAGGTTAGGCCAGATTTCGTGTATATGTTTTACGTTGTGAAACTTCTTGATGCGATCAAACAACATCTGGATCCAGGCAGGAACTCCGCAAATAATACCGATGTCCCATTTAGGCGCTTCCATCGCCATCGCATCCAGTTTGTCGTTCCAGTCAAGGATCTGCGCCATCTTCTTGCCGGGCTTGTAAAAACGATCGAACCAGCGGGGAATATTGTTCTGCAAAATACCGCTGAGATCCCCTTCGTAACCGGCATCAATTTTTCGCAATGTGGTGGTGCCTCCAACCATCAAAACACCTTTCTCGTAAAACTCCGCAGGTAAATTGAAATCGGTAATGGAAAGCATCTGACGAACACTGGCCTTACGTACTGCTTTGATCTGTCGCAGGCTGACCGGTACACGCTTGGAAGGAGATCCGGATGTGCCGGAAGTAAGCGCGAAATATTTGATCTTACCGGGCCAGGTGATGTTCCGTTTTCCCTTGAGTGTATGCACCCAAAACTCACGGTGCAATTTATCATAATCGTAAATGGGTACACGTCGGCTGAATTCTCCGTACACATCTTCTACCAGCAACATTTCCTTAAACCCGTAACGTTTACCCATACGTGTGCTGCGCGCTTTCGATAAAAGTTTTCGAAGCGTTTTCTCCTGTAAACCTGCATCATACTTCGTCAGGCGTTTACGTATGCGCTTGTTGATCTTGAGCAGTTCGGATAATATGGTTCCAACGTAGGCCATTGCTCGCAAAATTAAAAGAATATGAACTCAGACCTTAAACGGAGGAATGGTCAATACGAGAATTTGTAAACAATAGCCTGTATTCTACAGCAAAACTGGCTCTGATACACCAAAACCAAGTTGCTCATACAACACGTTATGAATGCGCTTTGTAATTCCCAGCTTGATGATCTTTTTGTTTTCGGGATCGGGATGCACCCTGTTGGAAATAAACACATAAATGAACTTTCGCTCCGGATCAACCCATACTGCTGTGCCGGTAAATCCGGTATGACCATATGTCGAAGCGCTTGCATAGGGAGAACAACCATAGGTACTTCCGCTAACCTGCATATTAAAGCCCAAGCCTCTGTGCGATCCGTTTTGTCGTGAAGTGAACAATTCTACTGTTTCCCGCTTCAGGTATCGTCTTCCTCCATACTCTCCTTTATTCAGCAACATCTGAAACAACACTGCCATATCATAGGCATTGCTAAACAATCCTGCATTTCCGGCTACACCACCATACAATGCAGCTGTAGGATCGTGAACATGTCCCTGAATCAATTGCCTGCGCCAGTAACGATCATTTTCAGTAGGAGCAATTTCTTCTTTTTTGATTCCTCTTTGCAAGGGAATATAACCGGTTCGTTTCATGCCCAGTGGCTGATAAAACAATGAATCAACGGCCCTCTCCCAACGCACTCCCTTTTTCAGTTTAGCCGCTAGCATTGTGTACAATAAATTCATGTTGGCATCCGAATAGGAATAGGGTTTTGCCGGATCAAGCCAGATCTTGTTGAGGTCAAGCCACAGCGTATCCAAACAATCTTTGTCGAGGTAAAACGAATCGCCAACCACCAGCGAGAATTGCTTGCTGCGCTCATCGCAGAAATAGAGATCGTAGGGCGAACGTTCTTCATCAAAACGCATGAAGCGGAAAATATTCTGACCGGGTGGTAATCCGCTTGCATGAACCAACAATTGCCGGAAAGTAACATGCTTTAAACTGCTACCCGAAGGGAGAAATTTATCCAGTGTATCGGGCAAGTGCTTTTTTAGCGAGTCGTCCAACAAAAATTTTCCCTGTTCATACAGATGCATGGCCATCATTGTGGTTGCCGCTACTTTGGTCACACTGGCCATGTCGTAACGGTGTTGCTGGTCGACCACAATTTTCCGATCGTAGGTATGATGACCAAAACTTTTGTGAAAAATGATCTTACTGTCATAGGCCAACAACACCTGTCCGCCGGGCAATGCATGATTACGAATCGCTTCATCCATAATAGCATCAATGCGATAAAGCGAATCGTTGGCTACACCTATTTCTTCAGGACGCGCAAATTTCAGACGTGTTGCGTTTTGCTTTTTACCATGTCCGGCTTTGTAGGAACCGGTATGCCTTGTTAATCTTCCCGAAATCGCTTCAGTGCCCAATAAAGCCCGTGCCAAAGCCTCCTGAGCGGGCGCATCAACACGATCGCTGTGTACTACCACAGCACAAGACTGCAGCAAGGGTAGATCTGTTGTTTGTCCGGAATGCACGACGATAAGATCGGGACGTGAAAAAACAGATTTACAATTTGCAAACTCCTCGGCAGTTGGGGCAATATTGTTCAGGAATAAAACAATAGGAGAAAAACGTTTCAGGTTATCCGGTTTTTGTGCCGACAACTCATTAAAGTGATGGATGGGTATCCAATTCACATCTGCATACCGTTGAATTTCTTTGCGGAATGGCATGTTTTCCTCACCAATTGCAAGTACCATCATTCTTTTTTCCTGATGAAAACGAAGAGGGAACTCTTCACTGCGTTCGTTGAGTAAAACCACCGAACGTTCTTCAAGTTGTTGTGCAAAAACTTTTCCGAAGGCATGTTGCATTTTCCGCGGACTAATCAAGTCTTCGCTTGTCCGAAAATTCTGCTTCCGAATCCACGATTTTGCCAAAAGAATTTTTCGCGTCCGGCGCTGTAATTCCTGCTCCGAAATTTCCCCACGCTTCAACATGTTGCGTGCTGCATCGAACACCTTGAAATGATCGGTGCCGGTAACAATGATCTCCATTCCCTCCGCAAACCAGGTGCGCAACAATAGCGCAGGATCCTGCTCGCCCTCAGGAAAACGCGCCAGTAACAAGCCTTTAAAATCCAGATGATCTTCGCAAAAATCACGAATAGCGATGGATCCTTTTTTCAAATGACGGCTTCTCAACAATGCAGTATCTGCTTCAATAACTGCAAGCCCGCTATCGCACAATGTGCGCCAGGGACGCAATAGACTATCTGCATTGATGAGAGAATCTTTTACAGGATCAAAAATGCGATCGAGTTTTCCTGCAACACCAAGAAGGTTTTTTCCACCGGTTCGATGTAGGTACAGTTGCAATAACTGCTCGCTTAATGAAAAATGAACGCTGGATGATTGTGGGAAAAACAAAAGATCGCAACCAACAGCAGGAAAAAGTTCGATGCTCTGTCGGATAAACCAGTTCGTAAAAGAAGTATCTCCCACACCAAATATCGCTCCCTGGTCGGTTATGATTTTATTGGGAGATGCAGCATAAAAAGGCGACTCATGACTCAAAAGTAAAGGCACCTTTTGTTGCCGAAGGACCGATGCAGAAATGCGCAGCTGACGTTCGGGAAAATGACCGGAAAAAACGATGCCCCCGGGTTCAGGCATTCCCTTTTCAAAAACGATCGAATCATCATCTTTTAGGTTTGACAGAGGCAAAACCGGAAAAAACAATTGGGCAAGTTGTTCTTCCGGACTCAGGGTATTCAATACAGAATCGGCCCATGCAGGATCAGTCTCAAGAAATGCTGCTTCCTTAAATACAGGAGGCAAAACATCCGGCTCCTTTTGCACCGGCCAGAGGACATAGGTAAGGATCAAGGTCGCAAGCAAACCTGCGATCATCCATAAATTCCTCTTGTTTTTTGTCATGCGCAAATATCGAATTCTTCCCTAATCATTCATTAGCAAGTAGATGAAACATATAAACAAGAAATTCCCTATGGTTTTTTTCCAGGGAAAACTAAAAGTATTTACGAACCCTAGTATTCGTAGAACTTAAATAAACCGTCGGCCTCAAATCAAAACAAGAAAAAACGCTGAATTTGCTTACGTAGACCGGGAAGCACTTCCGGGATCGGAAGGGATCACCCGGCCGAAGTTGGCAAATTCAAGTTTTTTCGCAGGGTTGATTTGAAGCCTTGAGTTTTTGGTACTTTTTGGTCAAGCAAAAAGTACAGAGCAAATTGTAGCAATTGCGATTCAATCAATAAACAATTTAATTATCAAATGCTTATGTTAACGAAACAAATAAAAAAGGCCACGATAAATTCGTGGCCTTTCTTTGCTTTTAAGTTGCCCGAGCTGGATTCGAACCAACACAGTCAGAACCAAAATCTGAAGTCCTGCCATTAGACGATCGGGCAATCGCGGCTGCAAAAGTAATAAAAGGCCATAACCTCACAAAAAAAAGTGAAGAGGCTCTATTTCGGCCAAGCCGTTAAAATCCGTTAAGCACCATATAAGGGGGATTTATTTTCCTATTTTCGCATCACTTTATAACGCGCATGAATTACAAACTGTTAAACAACGTACTGGGCTGGCTGGCCTTTGCCATCGCAACCTGGGTCTATTTCGCAACTGCCGAAGAAACTGTAAGTCTCTGGGATTGTGGCGAATATATCTCAACCGCGAACACCCTTCAGGTAGGACACCCTCCGGGAGCGCCTTTGTTTAACATGCTTGGCCGACTCTTTTCTGCCTTCAGCGAACCACATGAAGCCGCACACGCCATTAACAGAATGTCGGCCTTGTGTTCCTCCTTTTCAATTTTATTCCTATTCTGGACCATCACCTTTGTTGCCAAAAAACTGGCGACTATAAAAGGAGAGGAGCTTAGCGATGCGAAAATCATCGCCATTCTGGGTAGTGGATTTATCGGAGCTATGGCCTATACCTTCTCCGACTCTTTCTGGTTCTCTGCTGTAGAAGGTGAGGTTTATGCAATGTCTTCTTTCTTTACCGCCATTGTTATCTGGGCCATCTTTAAATGGGATGCTGTTGCCGATGAGCCGGGGGCAGACCGCTGGATTATTTTTATCATGTTCCTGATCGGATTATCAGTTGGTGTTCACTTGTTGAACTTGCTTGCAATCCCTGCACTTGGTTTTGTTTATTACTTCCGCCGCTACAAACACTCAACAAAAGGATTCATTTTTGCCGGAATCGGTTCCATCGTTATTCTGGGAATCATTCAGGCCATTATTATTCCGGGTATGGTGAGTATGCCTGCTTTCTTTGAGCGTACTTTCAGCAATATGGGTATGCCTTTTAATTTCGGTGCATGGTTCTTTTTCATTGCGCTGATCGGATTACTGGTGTATGGTATTATGTATACACACAAAAAGAAAAAATATTTCCTCAATCTTGCCCTGAACAGTTTTGCAGTGGTAGTAATCGGGTATTCCTGCTTTGGAATGATCATGATCCGCTCGCAGGCCAATACACCAATTGATGAAAACAATCCCGAAAACTTTGTAACGCTTCTCTCTTACCTCAACCGCGAACAGTACGGAAGCTGGCCGATTGTAAGTGGGCCCTATTGGAACTCTCCCATTACCGGACAAAAAGACGGTAATCCCGTTTACATGCGTGGTTATGCCATTAAGCGCGGTGAGCGTTTGGTAAAAGGATTCCGTACAGAACAAGAAGCGAAAGATTACATCGCAAAAAAAGGACTTGCCGGTGTAACTGTTAACGAAGAGTACTTTATTGCCGATGACCGCAAGGGAACAGAATATACTTATTCATCCGAACACACCACAGTACTGCCTCGTATGTTCAGCCGCGATTACCGTCACGTAATCGGTTACAAAAACTGGTCGAAATACGATGGCAGCGGAAAAGTTAAAGTACAGGGGCGCGATGGTCAGACCGAAGCACTTCCCACCTTTGGCAACAACATCAGCTTCCTTATGAATTACCAGTTAGGCTGGATGTATTGGAGATACTTCATGTGGAATTTTTCCGGACGACAGAACGATGAGCAGGGAACCGATGGCACTCCGCTCGAAGGGAACTTCATTACGGGAGTGAAGTTCATCGATAATGAACTGATCGGGAATCAGGACAACCTTCCCGAACACATGAAGAGCAATCCGTCGCACAACCGTTTTTACCTTCTTCCATTAATTCTTGGTTTGATCGGTTTCTTCTGGCAACTTGTTCGCGACCCGAAAAACTGGTTTGTTGTTTTCCTGCTTTTCTTCTTTACAGGTATCGCAATTATCCTATACCTCAATCCAAAACCTTATGAACCACGTGAGCGCGATTACGCTTATGTAGGATCGTTTTATGCTTTTGCAATCTGGATCGGTATTGGTGTTTATGCACTCTTTGATATAGCAAAAAACCTCAAGCTGCGCGACTTCGCATTCTTTGCAGGAGGAACAACTGCATTTACATTGATCCTTTACATGTTCGAAGGAAAAGATGGTCACGCCTTTTCATACATCATGTTCTATATCGCATTGGTTTCCTTTGCAGCAATGGCCATCATGATTGTCATGAATATGTTCGGAAAGAACGATATGCTTACTGCCGCAACATCCATTTTACTTGCAGTACCTGCACCTTACCTGATGGCGAAAGAAGGTTGGGACGACCACAACAGAAGCAACAGAAGTACAGCTCTCGATCTGGCATGGAATTACCTGCAAAGTTGTGAGCCGAATGCCATCCTCTTTACCCACGGCGATAACGATACTTTCCCCTTGTGGTATGCACAGGAGGTTGAAAAAATTCGTCGCGATGTTCGTGTTGTCAACCTCTCTCTTTTAGGTACCGATTGGTACATCGATCAGATGGTGCGCCGCGCATACGAAAGTGCTCCGGTTCCATTTACTTTTCCCGAACACATCTACCGTCAGGGTGGTGCAATTGATCAGGCTTTCGTAAATACACGCAATGATAAATTCGAAGACCTGGTCTTCATGATGGATTCGCTGCGCAACGACGATAACCATGTACAACTTGATGCCGGTAGCAGTCGCCGGTTTGCTGTGCTTAACACCCCTAAACTTTACCTGAAAGTAGATAAGGAAGCTGTTAAAGCAAACAAAGTTGTGGGTGAGCATGATTACAACAAAATTGTGGACACCGTTAAATTCATTGTCCCAAAACCACAGGGATATATGTTCAAGAACGATGTAATGATTCTCGATCTGGTTGCCCACAACAATTGGGAGCGTCCGATCTATTTTGCAGGAACTGCCGATGCAGAAACCTACATGGGATTAGGTGATTATTTCCTCATGACAGGACTCAATTACAAATTTGTCCCCATGAAGAATCAGAATCCCAACCCAAGAGAGTTTGGTAAAATCGATACTGATACCATGTATAAAATGTTCATGGAGGTATACCGCTGGGGGAACATGAACGGAGAAGGTGTTTACGTTGACTATTACACACGTCGCTTAACCAATAACTACCGTCTGCAATTCCTGAATCTTGCCGAAGCACTCAATAGCGAAGCACGCGAAGCACAAGGCAAACTCAGCTATTACCAGATGCAAATTCGTGTTACGGAAGACAGCCTCAAGCGTGGAAGCAACAGTGCAATGGAGCAGCGTCTTGTCAACCTGAAAGCTCAGGAAAAGAAAAACCAGGAAATCATTGAAGCGAAACACAACCGCGCATCCAAAGTACTTCGTCGTTCCTTGGAAGTTATGCCTGAAAAGAATGTTCCGTTCGACAGAATCGTTCCTTCTTACGTGCCAATCGCGCTAGAAGCGGGCGACGATTCACTTGCAACTGCTCTGGTAGAACGATTGGTTGAGGTAAACGACGCCAACCTTCGTTATTATTTCAATGCAGGAGAACGTTTCTCGATCAACATGATGGATGATATTGATGTTTCGCGCCGCATTCTGATGATGATGTATCAGATCTGTACACAGTACAAGAAAGCGGAATTGCTGGCTAAAATTGAACCTGTTCTCAACGCACAAGACGCAGCATTTGCATCCTGGATGAACAGAATCCTTCAGTACGATCGTCGCATGGGAATGAACAACCTCATGAGAAGCTTCCCGAACGAAATGCAGCAACTGTTCCAAATGCAATAGTCTGGTCAGAGCTAAAATTCCACATATTGTAAAGGCATTGTATCAGGACCTGGAATGGAGTATCCCCGTTTCAGGTCCTGAGCTTTTTATCACCTTCGATGATGGTCCTATTCCGGAAATAACACCTCGTGTTCTTGAGATTCTCAAAGCATACAATGCAAAAGCTACCTTTTTCTGTATTGGCGAAAATGTGCGAAAACACCCGGAAATCTACCGCCAAATACTGGAAGAGGGTCACCGCACCGGTAATCATACCCAGCACCACATCAACGGCTGGAAAACAAACAAGATCAACTATCTCCGCCAAAGCCTGCTCTGCTCTCACTATGTACAATCCGATCTCTTTCGCCCCCCATACGGCAGAATCTCCCGTGCTCAGGCTAAGGCACTGAAAAGCCGTTTCAGAATTATTATGTGGGATGTGCTGAGTATGGATTACGACAAAAGGATCAGCCGCGAAAAATGCCTGGATAACGTGGTAAAAAATGCAGGTCCCGGCTCCATCATTGTTTTTCACGACAGTCACAAAGCGGCGGATAACATGTTGCATGCATTACCTGCCATGCTCGATCATTTTTCGAAAAAGGGATTTCGCTTCAACGCAATTCCCTGATATCCATAAGCCTCCAAATTTCATTAGAATAGTATCTTTATCGGCTCAAAACAATTGCCTGTGCTAGCAGCCATACTGGAGGGACTATTTTTTGGCTTTGTTCTCAGCTTTATGCTGGGTCCTAGTTTTTTTCTCATTCTTGAAACGAGTATTCAGGATGGAATCAAATCGGCTATGCTGCTGGATTTAGGAGTGTTGGTTTCGGATATCATTTACATTTTTGTTGCACTTAAATTCTTCTCTCGTCGCGACGAAATCATTGCCCATGAGCAGGCCATAACTATTGCCACAGGGGTGTTATTAGGCTGCTTTGGCGCATACCAGCTTCTTACCAAAAAAGCACCAAGCACCGATGCACCCGAGCCCAAAGAAATCATTCATACCCGTATCAAATCCGTTGGATTGTTTCTAAAAGGCTTTCTTATCAATATCATTAACCCTACCATTTTGCTGTATTGGTTCGGAATGATCTTCATTGGTTTCTCCAAAAACAATTTCGACGATTCGCAAATGATCGTTTTTCTGGGATCCATTCTGGCGGCTTTCTTTTCCATTGATGTTCTGAAAATCATTGGTGCCCGCCAGCTTAAAAAAGCCATCACCCCGGCGCTGATGCGTCACCTGAACAGAGCAATTGGGGTAATTCTGGTTGTTTTTGGTGCAGTACTCTTCATCAAGGGACTCCACATTTTTCATTGAGCGTAACCGAAACAACTTGTTTCCGTTATACCGCATAACCACAATCCTTCTGTTAAAATCTTCTCAAGGCGACTCACATTCCAAGGTTCGATTTTGAGAACTTGCATGGGATTTGTAATAAACCATCAAAACAATATCATGCGCTTAACAACAATTCTCTTTTTACTGGTCGTGTTATCCTCTCCGGTTGTTGGTCAGGAAGCAACAACGCCCGTTAAAAAAACCAATGAGGTAGAACGCACCTATTGGGATAAACAAAAAAAGAAAGTCCGCAGCGAAGGCCGCTACCGTACCGACGGATTTTCGGGTATCGGACTTGAAGAAGGAGAATGGAAATACTGGTACGAGAACGGACAAATGGAAGGAATCATTGAGTTCAGTAAAGGGCAACTCAACGGCCGTTTGATCAAGTATTACGAAAACGGAAAAAAAATGCAGGAAGGTTGGTTCAAAATGGGAGTGCAGGACAGCCTCTCTTCCTTCTGGTACAACAACGGTCAGCTGCGCGAAAGCGGTTCATACATAATGGGGAAAAAAAACGGGGAATGGAAATACTACAACCACACCGGTAAAATCATTCTCGAAGAACGGCATGAGAACGGTAAGGAATTCGTGGTGAACTATTGGGATCGCAACGGAAAACAAACCATTACAAGCGGTAACGGAAAAATGTTTGTGTATGCCAGCGATAATTTGGTGAAAGAAGAATACACCTATAAAGACGGATTGCGACACGGAGCCTGCTATGAAAAAAATGCGCTTGGTCGTGTAATCGTTCAGGGCGAATACAATCTAGGCAAAAAGGCAGGGACCTGGATTTTTCGGTATGCAGACGGCACCAAGAAAAGAGAAGTTTCCTATAAAGATGATTGGATGGAAGGCCCATTTAAAGAATATATGGGCGGTGATTCCATATTGGTTCAGGGCACCTATAAAGCCGGTAAAAAAGACGGAATTTGGGAATGGTATTTCGAAAACGGAACGCTCGATATGAAAGGCGGTTTTGCGGATGATTTGCAGGAAGGTGAATGGTATTTCGGATACAATAATGGCAAGATCAACTATAAAGGTAGTTTTACTGCAGGCAAGCGCGAAGGCAAATGGGAATACTACTACCCCGAAGGTCAGGCCTACATGACAGGACACTTTAAAAACGATGTGAAGCACGGCCCTTGGATCACATGGTTTGAAAGCGGAAAAAAACTCAGTGAAGGCGAGTTTAGCGAAGGGAAAGAACAGGGCGTATGGACCTCCTGGTACGACAGTGGTGGAACAAAGGACGAAGGATCATTCGAAAAAGGACTCATGAACGGCGTATGGAAAGGCTGGTTTCCCAACGGAAAACTGAACTATCAGGGTAGCTACACCATGGGCCATCGCTCAGGGCACTGGACCTATTATTTTTCGAACGGCAAGAAACGTGATGAAGGTGATTTCAAAGTAATCAGCCGCTCCAAAAGCCTCGAAAAAAACAGTCCGAACGCATCTAGCTATCAGGAAAGTGTTCGTCACGGCAAATGGGCATCATTCGATGAGCGTGGAGAAAAAACAGCAGAGGGCAGCTATTACGAAGGAGAAATGGATGGTCGCTGGTTGTTTTATCAACCCGGGGAAATTATGCTTGCTCAGGAGATCAACTATAAAAAAGGCGTGTTGGATGGCGTCTCGATCAGCTACGACAAAAAGGGCAAAAAGATCAGCGAAATCAATTACAAAGACGGTGCCCCACATGGAGAGTACAAAACCTGGGACTCTAAAGGCAACCTCAGCAAACACCTGATTTACAAGAACGGGAAAGTGGTAAAGGACAAGCTACCAAAGAAATAAGCGCCTATAATTTGCATCTGGTGCATTTTCATCGTATATTTGCATCACTTTCTTGGAAAAACGATCAGAGGGGACAGCGGTCCCCTCTTTTATTTCCCTGATTTTTGGCCCTTGGAAGTGGTATTTAGAAATGATCAACGAAAGCAATATCCGTCCGATTGTAAATGATGTCCTTCAGGGAACCGAGTGTTTTCTGGTGGAGCTGGTGGTAGCACCCGGAGCAAAGATTCTTGTTGAGTTGGACAGTCCCTCCGGCGTTACGATTGAACAGCTCCGCAAGATCAGCAGAGCAATTGAAAATCAGCTGGATCGGGAAAAAGAAGATTTCGAGTTGACGGTGAGTTCCCCCGGATTGGAGAAACCTTTCAGGGTGTTTGAGCAATACCTCAAAAACGTGGGAAGAAGCCTGACCGTTGACCTCAACGACGGGCGGAAGCTGGAAGGTAAACTGGAGGAAGCTACAGAAAAAGGAATTGTTCTGGAGAGTAGCAGCCGGGAGAAAGTGGAAGGCAAGAAATCAAAACAAGACGTAGTGCGCAGGCATGAAGTCGGAATGAATGAAATTAAACAGGCCAAAGTGCTGATAACCTTTAAATGACCCCATAAAAACAACCACTATGAATGGTTTGAATCTGATCGAATCCTTCCAGGATTTCAAAGAGTTCAAGAACATCGACAGGGTGACTATGATGAGCATCCTTGAGGACGTATTTCGCGGAATGCTGAAAAAGAAATACGGAACCGATGAGCACATCGACATCATCCTGAACGTTGAAAAGGGCGACCTTGAAATCTGGATGAACCGCGAGATTGTGCGCGATGAAGAACTTGAAGACGAAGGCACGCAGATCGCTTATAGCGAAGCTGTGAAAATTGAGCCCGACTTTGAAATTGGTGAAGAGGTATCGGAAAAAGTTGAGATCGACGATTTTGGCCGCCGTAATATTCTTGCGCTGCGTCAGAATCTTATATCACGTGTACTTGAACTTGAGAAAGACAACGTATACAAAAAGTACAAAGAGCGCATTGGTGAAATCATGACCGGTGAAGTGTATCAGATCTGGAAAAAAGAAATTCTTATTCTCGACGACGAAGGCAACGAACTTATTCTTCCCAAGAGCGAACAGATTCCAAGCGACTTCTTCAAAAAAGGAGATTCGATTCGTGCAGTGGTATACAAAGTGGATCTTCGCAACGGAACTCCAGTTGTTATTCTTTCACGTACTTCACCTGTGTTCCTTGAGCGTTTGTTTGAGCTTGAAGTTCCGGAGGTATTTGACGGTCTCATCACCATCAAAAAAATCGTTCGCGAACCCGGAGAGCGTGCAAAAGTTGCCGTGGAAAGCTACGACGACCGCATCGATCCGGTTGGTGCCTGCGTGGGGATGAAAGGTTCACGTATTCACGGAATCGTTCGTGAGTTGCGCAACGAAAACATCGACGTAATCAATTACACCAACAATAACCAGTTGCTTATTACCCGTGCACTTTCTCCTGCAAAAATTACTTCGGTAAGTCTGGATGAAGAAACAAAACGTGCAGAGGTTTATCTGAAGCCCGATCAGGTGTCGCTCGCCATTGGTAAAGGCGGTCACAACATTAAACTGGCCAGCAAACTTACAGGTTACGAAATCGACGTTTACCGCGAAGGCGCGGAAGATATCGACGACGTTGATCTGGATGAATTCACTGACGAAATCGACGCATGGATCCTTGACGAGCTCAAGTCGATCGGTTGCGATACTGCGCGTTCTGTCCTTGACCTAAGTGTAGAAGATCTGGTAAAACGTACCGATCTCGAAGAAGAAACCATCAACGAAGTTGTTCGCATTCTGAAATCAGAATTCGAATGAACCCGCTGAACAACAGAATATCGAATACAATAATAAAACCCGGGAAACCACCGCATGTCAGAATCCAAAGCCATACGCCTGACGAAAGTCGCACGAGAATTAAACGTGGGACTGGCGACCATTGTAGAATTTCTGAACAAGAAAGGCTATAAGGTAGAAAACAACCCCAATGCCAAGATCGATGATGAGATCTATGGAGTGTTGCTTGCCGAATACCAGACCGAGAAATCGGAAAAGGAAAAATCGCGCAAGGTAACCAGCAGCACCAAAGAGAAGCGGGAAACCGTTACCATCACCGAAGTGAAACGTCCAACCCGCGATCAGGATGCTGAGCCGGAAGAGGAGATCATGATTAAAAACGTTCCGGTTAAAAACGAACCGGAAGTTGTTAAGCCAAAAGTGGAATCCGATGTAAAGGTTTCTGTAATTGGAAAAATTGATCTGGGAACAGTTGGTAAAAAGAAGACCACCAAAAAGGCAGCGGAACCTGAGGTTAAAAAAGAGAAGGAAAAAGAAAAAGAAGTAGAAAAGCCCGTTGAAAAACCGGTTGCCAAAAAAACAACTGCCAAGAAAACAGAAGAACCCGCGCCGGAACCGGTTGCTGAAGCTCCTGTTGCAGTTGAAACACCTGTTGTAGTTGAAACTCCCGTTGAAACTCCGGTAAAAGAGGAAGCAATACCTGTTGTTCCGGAAATTGAAACACACAAAACGGAATACAGCAAACTGAGCGGACCAAAAATCGTTGGTAAGATCGATCTTCCTGTTGCCCGCGATAATCAAAGTTCTTCTTCGGCAGGTGAGCGTAAAAAACGCAAACGCATTAAGAAGGTCAACATCGACCAGGCGGCAAAGCAACAAACGCAGCGCGACAATCAGAAAAAACGTCCCGAACGCAATGCGCCAAAACCGGAAGTCACAGCAGAAGATATTCAGAAGGAAATCAAAGAAACTCTTGCCCGCTTAAGCAGTCAGGGAGGAAAATCAAAGTCCTCGAAAATTCGCCGCGAAAAGAGAGATATCCGGACTCAGTTACGCGAAGAAGAAATGATTCGTGCGGCCGAAGAAGAAAAAGTGTTGAAGCTTACCGAATTCGTAACGGTTTCTGACCTTGCAAAAATGATGAATGCTTCACCCACGCAGATCATCTCCGCCTGTATGACACTCGGAATTTTTGCATCGATCAACCAGCGTCTCGATGCAGAAACCATTGCAATCATCGCAGAAGAATTCGGTTACCAGGTACAATTTGTTACTGCCGATATTCAGGAATCGATTGATGAAGACGATCAGGATGATCCCGAAGATCTGGTTTCTCGTTCTCCGATTGTAACTGTAATGGGTCACGTCGACCATGGTAAAACATCATTGCTCGACTATGTCCGTAAAGCCAACGTAATTGCCGGTGAGGCCGGAGGTATTACACAGCACATCGGTGCCTACGCCGTGCAGCTCGATAATGGCAAAAAAATCACCTTCCTCGATACTCCGGGTCACGAAGCGTTTACCGCAATGCGTGCACGTGGAGCCAAGGTAACCGACATCGCCATCATTGTAATTGCAGCAGACGACTCTGTGATGCCACAAACCAAGGAGGCAATCGCACACGCACAAGCGGCAGGTGTACCTATGATTTTTGCGCTCAATAAAATTGATAAGCCGGAAGCCAAACCCGATAAAATCCGTGAAGACCTTGCCAATATGGACCTCCTCGTTGAAGAATGGGGCGGGAAATTCCAGAGTCAGGAAATCTCAGCGAAAAAAGGTTTAGGTGTAAAAGAACTCCTCGAAAAAGTATTGCTCGAAGCAGAATTGCTCGATTTAAAAGCAAATCCGAATCGCAGAGCAAAAGGAACAGTCATCGAATCGATGCTGGATAAAGGACGCGGATACGTATCTACAATCCTTGTTTCTTCCGGTACACTCGAAGTTGGAGATGTATTGCTTGCAGGATCCTACAGTGGTCGTGTTAAGGCGATGTTCAACGAACGCGGTTCAGCCATTGCAAAAGCAGGTCCTTCTACTCCGGTTTCCATCCTTGGATTGGACGGTGCACCAAATGCAGGTGACCTCTTCAATGTAATGGATGATGAACGCGAAGCAAGAAATATTGCAACCCGTCGTCAGCAACTCTTGCGCGAACAGGGAATGCGTACGCATAAACATATTACGCTCGACGAAATTGGTCGTCGTCTCGCAATCGGCGACTTCAAGGAACTTAACATCATCATTAAAGGTGACGTTGACGGATCTGTAGAAGCACTTGCCGATTCTTTGCTCAAACTTTCTACCGACCGTATCCAGGTGAAGATCGTTCACAAAGGAGTTGGTGCTATCAGTGAAAGTGATGTATTGCTTGCATCGGCATCCAACGCTGTTATCATCGGTTTCCAGGTTCGTCCATCAGCAGCCGCTCGTCGTCTTGCCGAAACGGAAGAAATCGATGTACGCCTCTATTCCATCATTTACAAAGCCATCGAAGAAGTAAAAGACGCGATGGAAGGAATGCTCTCTCCGGAGAAGCAGGAAAAAATTATTGGAACAGTGGAAGTGCGTCAGGTATTTCGTATCACCAAAGTGGGAACCGTTGCAGGTTCATACGTGCAGGATGGAAAGATCACACGTCAATCCAAAGTACGCGTTATCCGCGATGGTATTGTTATTCACGATGGCACACTCAACCAGCTTAAGCGTTTCAAGGACGATGTGAAAGAAGCAACAGCAGGATACGAATGCGGATTGAGCATTAACGGCTTTAACGACATTAACGAAGGCGACATCATTGAAGCTTACGAAGAAGTAGAAGTGAAGAGCAAGCTCTGATCACTGAGCCTGATCCTTCGTTGATTTCCTTCTCACTGTTGAAAACCTGCAGGGCTTTTGCTGTAACTTAGTACGACCCCTTTCGTATTACTTGCTGCTAAACCAATTTCATGAGTAATTTTTCCGCCTGGTGGAATTCCATTTCCACTTTCGAACAGACACTCTGGGCAATCGCACTGGGATTCTCACTGTTCTTTTTACTGCAAACCATCTTCACCGCTTTTGGTGGCGACACCGATTCCGAATCGGCCATGGGTGATGCCGAAGATCTGGGAGACGGTATCGATTTTCAATTTCTGTCACTGAAAAATGTAGTTGCCTTTTTCACCATGTTCGGTTGGGTTGCGCTTGCTTGTCATAAAGCAGGATTGCATCCGGCACTAACGATCTCCCTGGGAACAATTGCAGGTGTTGCAATGGTAGCTCTTATGATGGTGCTTTTCCGCTCAATGGCGAAACTTAAACACAGCGGAACACTCAAAACCGCAAACGCCATCGGACATACCGGCGAAGTGTACCTCACTATTCCTGCCGGAAAAGGCGGACAAGGAAAAATTACCATTTTGCTGCAAGGCACCATGCGCGAACTGAGTGCGGTTACTGATGAAGCGCAGGATATTCCCACCGGGAAACTTGTAAAAGTTACGGGACTTTTCAACGAACATGTCCTGATTGTTGCTCCGGTTTGATTTTTAGTCTATATTTTCACACATAAATCTTTTTTACTATGTCAGAATACGTTTTGATTGCCATTGGCGTCGCAGTTCTCTTCTTCTTCATTCTTCTTTCTGCGATTTTTCGTCGCTACAAACGTTGTCCATCCGACCAGATTCTTGTTGTGTATGGTAAGGTGGGTCGCGGAAAAGACGGAGACCGAACTGCAAAATGTATTCATGGTGGAGCCGCATTCATCTGGCCCGTATTCCAGGATTACGCCTTCATGGAACTTACGCCAATGTCGATCGAGGTGAATCTGACCAATGCGCTTTCGCGTCAGAATATCCGCGTGGATGTTCCGTCAAAATTTACGGTTGGTATCTCCACCGATCCCGGCATCATGGAAAATGCAGCAGAGCGTCTGCTGGGATTAGGTCGTGCCGATATTCATTCGCTTGCCAATGATATTATACTTGGTCAGATGCGTCTGGTTGTTGCCATGATGGACATCGAAGAGATCAACTCCAACCGCGATAAATTTCTTGCCAACGTTGCATCGAATGTGGAAGCCGAATTGAAAAAAATCGGTTTGAAACTCATCAACGTAAACATCACCGACATCAAAGACGAGAGCGGATACATTGAAGCACTCGGTAAAGAAGCCGCAGCAAAAGCCATCAACGAAGCAAAGAAATCAGTTGCTGAGCAGGAGCGTATGGGTGAAGTGGGTAAAGCCATCGCCGAACGTGAGCGTGATGTAAGCATGCAGCAAACCCAAAAGGAACGCGACGTACAAATTGCAGAAACACAACGCGACAGAGATACTTCGATTGCCAGCGCGATTAAAGACAGAGAAATTTTAATTGCACAGGCAAAACGTGATGAACAAATTGGTAAAGTGGAAGCCGACAGAGACACCCGTATCAAATCGGCGGAAGCAAATGCATTAGCAGTAACCGGAGAAAACACCTCACGCATTCAGATCGCCCAATCCGAAGCTGCACGAAGAGAACGTGAAGCAGAAGCGCTTCGCATTGCAATCGCAGCAGAAAAAGTGCAACAGGCAAAAGCCCTCGAAGAAGCCTATACCGCAGAACGAAATGCAGAAGCAGCCCGTGCAGAACGCGAACGTGCATCACAAAATGCCAACATCGTTGTAAGCGCAGAAATAGCAAAGCAAAAAGCCATCATCGAAGCACAGGCCGAAGCAGAAAAAATACGTGAGCGCGCCAAGGGTGAAGCCGATGCGATTTACGCCAAACTCGAAGCAGAAGCACGTGGTGTATACGAAATGCTCACCAAACAGGCCGAGGGGATGAATGCCCTTGTAAATGCAGCCGGAGGTAATTCCAAAAATGCGGCCTTGCTGATGATTGCCGATAAATTACCTGAACTGGTGAAACTGCAATCCGAAGCGATTCAAAATATCAAGATTGATAAAGTAACCGTTTGGGACGGTGGCCAGAACAGTGAAGGAAAAGGATCAACTGCAAACTTCGTTTCAGGTTTGTACAAATCTGTTCCACCGCTCAAAGATATTTTTGACATGGCCGGTCTGGATATTCCTACTTACCTGGGAAAAGAAAAAGGGAAAAACGATAACGATATTGTTGACGCGGAAGAAGCGGAATAATCTTCTCCGAATAAAACACTGATCATCGATTGTTAAAATCGTTCATCGTCCGCTGTAATCCTGCGGTGCTGAAACTTTTAATGATCTCGCAACACAGTTCGATGCGTTGTGGTAATGTTTTGTTTTCTTCTTCACCCCATTTCCCGAGAACATAATCCGATTGTTTTCCCTTGGAAAACTCTGCGCCAATACCAAATCGCAGACGCGGATAATTGTTGTGGCCCAATACGGCCTGAATGTCTTTTAATCCGTTGTGACCCCCGTCGCTTCCTGCAGGACGAATTCTGATTTTCCCGAAGGGCAGTGCAAGATCATCGGTAATAACAAGCATGTTTTCCGGACTGATCTTTTCCTGCTGCAACCAGTAATTGACCGCCTTACCGGAGAGATTCATGAAGGTAGTAGGCTTGATGAGCACAAGTGTGCGTCCTTTGAATTTTACCTCAGCAACATGTGCCAGACGGTCGCTGGTAAAAACAGCACTGGACGCCTTTGCGAAGGCGTCCAGTACCGAAAAGCCAATGTTATGGCGTGTATCTTCATACTCGCTGCCGATGTTGCCTAATCCTACGATCAGATACTTCATGCAGCTTTCTGTTTGCTATTATTTTTTCGCAGCTGCGGCATCTTTTGCTTCAGTGGCTACGTTACGGGTAGTTTCTACTGCAGCAACCACAGATTCGGCTGTTTCGAGTAAACGAAGACCATCGATGCTGATGTTCTTAACACGAATGTTTTGTCCGATGTCAAGTTTTTCAACGTCAACAATAATCGCTTCAGGCAACTTTTCAGGAGCGCCCATTACATTCATTTTACGGTAATTCTGAACGAGTTTACCCCCCTTTTTCACACCCTCAGGTGATCCGGTTAGACGAACAGGAAGTTTCAGTTTAACAGGTTTGTTGGGAACCAGTTCAAGAAAATCGATATGCTGAAGGCGATCTGATACTTTGTGAAACTGAACATCCTTAACAATAGCGTTGGTCTTTTTACCTGCGATATCCAATTCAACGTTGTACACGTCGGGACTCCAGATTACTTTCTTTAAAGCGATTTCGTTAATAGAGAAATGCGTTTGACCATTACCGCCATAAAGCACGCAAGGAATCAATCCCTTGTTGCGCAGGTCGGAAGCATCTTTTTTCCCTACGTTCGCACGGGGCGAACCGCTCAATGATACTTTCTTCATTTTTATTTGTGTTTAATTGGTTACTGAATAATGAAATGTGAACTGATGGATTCGTAATTCTGCAAACGGTTGATCACATCTCCGAAAAGATTTGCAACCGTAATAACACGAATCTTGGGTGATTGCTGACGCAGTGGAATAGTGTCGGTAACAATCAGCTCGGTAATGCCCGATTTTTCGATACGCTCATAAGCGTTTCCGGAAAGAACGGCATGTGTGCAAATGGCACGTACAGATGTTGCGCCACGCTCCAGCATCATATCCGCAGCTTTGGTGAGTGTTCCTGCTGTATCGCAGATGTCATCCACAAGCACCACGTCTTTGCCTTGTACATCACCAATCACCGTCATGCTATCGATCTCATTGGCCTTCTTGCGTTGCTTGTAACAAATGGCAAGATCGCAGTTGAGGTATTTTGCATAAGCATTGGCACGTTTGGTTCCTCCGGTATCGGGAGCGGCCATGATGAGATTGGGTAAATTGAGGTTCTGTACGTAGGGAATAAAAACGGTGCTCGCGAACAAATGATCAACCGGAACCTCGAAAAAGCCCTGAATCTGATCGGCGTGAAGATCCATGGTCATGATGCGATCTACACCGGCTGCAGTGAGCAGGTTGGCAACAAGCTTGGCTCCAATGGAAACACGGGGTTTGTCTTTGCGGTCCTGACGGGCGAAACCGAAGTAGGGAATCACCGCTACCACCTTACGCGCAGAAGCACGGCGGGCAGCATCTACAAGCAGTAATAGTTCGAACAGGTTATCGGTTGGGGGAATGGTGCTCTGAACGATGAACACGTCTTTACCTCGTACCGTCTCTTCGAAAGAAGGCTGGAATTCGCCATCGGCAAAAGTAGAAACAGCTACTTCGCCAAGCTTAGCGCCGTAACTCTCAGCAACCTTGCGACCCAGATCCTGGGTAGCTCTTCCTGCGAAAAATTTAATGCCCGTTGACATATATCCTGCAAATTGGGGCTGCAAATGTAGAAAAAATAGGGCAGCCCGCAAGGAAAACGGGACAAATCAAATGGTATTATTTGTGTTTTCCGTCGGGCTGATCAAAGAGGCCCAAACGCGAGGCTGCGGAGAGCTCTGCGAGGGTCTTTTTCATGCCGTCTACCGAACCATCAAGAATAATGAGGTTCCCCTTGCCTTCCTGGGCGAAGTTCTTGATGGCTTCTGTCCACATGGAGAACAAAATAAAGCTCGAATCGAGGTTGGCCTGCTGCATTTCCTTGGCAGCACCCGACATACCCTTGGCGACCTCTTCACGGAAACGGGCCACGGCCTGACCACGAAGAATAGCTGCTTCACGTTCTGCCTCAGCGGCAATCTTGATGGCATTACCTTCTGCCTCGGCTGCTTTGGTTTTGGTGATAAGCAATGCCTGACCTTCATTCTCGGCAGCAGCACGCAGGTTGGCAGAGGCTACCACCTTGGCCATGGAGTTCATCACTTCACTGTCGAAGGTAATATCGTTCATCTGCAGATCGAGCAAATGGTATCCCCACTCCTCGAGGGTATGGTCCAGCTGAATTTTTACCTCTTCTACAATCTCTCTGCGTAAAAGCAAAATTTCTGCTTGTTTTTTACTGGCCACAAATGCGCGAATGGATCCTTCCACAGTACGAACCAAAGCCTGCATGAAATTGCGCTCATCTAAAAACTTGAACGCAACCTTCTTGATGCTTTCCTCGCTATCATCAAAAACTGCATACAGCAACATTGCAGTAAAATTCACGTTCGCCTGATCCACAGTTACCGCCTGGAAGCCCAACTCTACGGATCTGTTCTGAATGCTAACTCTGCGCATCACCTTTTCGATGAATGGAATCTTTAAGTTAAGTCCGGGTCCCATCACCCTTCGGTACTTTCCAAAAATGGTTACTACACCAATCTGCCCTTGCTGAACAGTAGTAAAGAGCGAAAACAGGGTCAATAAACCGAATACTCCGGCAATGATATATCCAACAGGTACTTCTTCCATGGTTTTGTTTTTTTAGCAATATCCGCAAAACCAACGAATTGGCAAACAACCCCAAAAGAAATTATTTGTCATTACCGCAGCAAATACTATTTTCGCGATCCCAATCCCTTGCAAGGGTGTCCAGACGCGCCCATTGGTCGGTCAGGATCTTCGAGTGGAATGGTAAATAAGAATCACCCGCCCGGGTGTCCTGACGCTCTCTAACGATCGGTCAGGATCTTCGAGTGGAATGGTAAAATAAATCACCCTGCCCTAAAACATTAGGTCAGACAAGCCGCCCGGGTGGTGGAATGGTAGACACGATGGTCTCAAACACCATTGTCTTCACGGACATGTCGGTTCGAGTCCGACCCCGGGTACTGAGCCGGATATAGCAAGAAAAAAACTGCTTATCCGGCTTTTATTTTTTTCGGAATCCCCTGTTAATTGGGCGATTAATTGGAATACACGATTCGGTCTTGTGGTTAGATATTCATCATTTTCTCGATGGTACGAAAGACCTTTAGGGAAAAGCATCTTCTGAAGGATTCTTTTTTCGTTATATGCGCTGGAAACCCACGTTGACGCGAGTTTCGAGGATAGCATATAGACGTATTCAAACACTTCTTTAGGGTTAGAGACACGAATACGTGTTTTTTCAAGATTCTCCTCAATTTGCTTCTTCTCTGTATCTAACTTTCCTGCTACTTTGTCATAGACAGTTTTGTCAATTTCACCTGTGGCGTAACGCTCCATGACGTTATCCAGTTTGGTGGTAACCTCGTTCAGTTTCTTAATTAGACCTCCGGTGTCTTCTGTCATACGTTCGGTGAGATTCTCGTAAGTGTATAGCATTTGACGGGTACAGGCCTCAATGAGATTAGGTACGATTTGAAACTTTGAAAGCAGGTCGATGAACATATCGTGTAACAGATTGGTGCTTTTGTTGCACTTGCATTTGCGTTTATTGCACTTGTAGTAATACAGATTCTTTTTCGCCACAATATAGCCGGTGATTGTTGTACCGCATTTCGCACATCTTAAAAATTGTTTAAGAGGTAAAGCCGGATTTTCATTATCTACATGATAACCGTCTTTTTTGTTCATCTTGTTAACGAGCAAAAATACTTCCTCAGTAATTAAAGCCGGATGTTTCCCTTTCACTAATTCACCATCCAGGAAATTATGAGAAATCAATCCGCAGTAAAACGGGTTGCGAAAAATATCTGAAAGCGTTTGCATAGGTATTTTTAAACCTAATGCTTTTAATCGGTCGGTAATTTCAGGGTTACTAATTCCTTCCATTCGCCAATAAAATGCCTTCCTTACTAATTCTCCATTTTGGTTAATTACAATTCGCTGTTCTTTTGTGCCATGAGTACGATCATAAGAATATCCAGTAGGACAATTACCCAACCATTCTCCACGTTTCAATTTCTCACGCATACCGTCAACCGATTTTTGTCTGCGCTGATCGTTATCGTACTTGCTGAAAATAAATTGAATGTTCTGTTGGAGTGTTCCGGTATTGGTAGAAGCATCTATCGGTTGTGTTACTGCAATAATATTCACTCCTTTTTTCTTTAACTCAGAAGAAATATAAATCGCATTTTCACCTGAACGGGAAAATCGGTCAAGACTGTAAACAAGAATAAATGAAATTTTCTCTTTGTAAAGATTCAATTGGCGCATCATACGTCCAAACTCTTTTCGCTCATCATTCTTTGCACTTTCGTATGTTCCACCAAAATATCCCAACACTTCGAGATTATTTTTTGCGGCATAATCATTACAAAATTTCTTTTGCCATTCGAGACTTTGTGTTTCTGCCTGTTCCTTGGTAGAAACACGGGTATAAACTACGCAGTACCTTTTGCCGGTTTGTAATTCCTCTCTTTTCCCTTTGGCAAATTGCTTTAGCGTTTTAAGATTGCTTTTCATTGTCTTCAATTTTTTTGTTTTTCTGATACAGCTTAAATAAAACTATTGTCATTTGTTCAAGCGTATCAATAATTTCTACTGCTTCCTCATCGGTGTAATTTTCGCATCCTTTGAAACTTCTCAGTTCCTCTATGGAAAGGCGTTTGTAACCCTTCCGTTTTCCAACTTCTTCGCTCATGGCTCACTCTCACATTAATCGTTATCACTCTCATATCTGCCATTTTTTTGAGATTTTTTCTTTCATGTTCTATCAGACACCGAAACCAAATATACAAATTAAATACATTGATTATCAATTAGTTATAAAATATTTTTAGTCAAAAAATCTTGCCGTGAAACTTCCTGAAACCGAATTATTTGAAATCCAAGCTAAAAAAAGACGCTATCAACGTCTACACGGCTATATTGCAATAATTAAATTCTTGTTTTTAATCCTGTTCACTCTTGATTTCGTGATTTAATTTGCATAATTATATCGTAGTAAAGATCGCGATGACTCAATTCATCATTCCATTCAAAATGATGATTAAATTGCTCATCCCACAATTTTAAACCGATACAAGCAAGACCCCAAGCAAAAGGATTATTTTTTAATTCCAGTTTTTCGAGCGCATTAGTAAGTCGATCTTCAGCATTCGGATGCCTAATACCTTCGGTTTTTGCACTAAAGAAAAACATGCTCAGTAATCCTATAATGATCCCATTTTCTATTGCTAACTGATGCGCATTAAACAGAATTCCTTTCTTCATTAACTCAATTGCGTTATTGTCAGCTTCCATTTCAAACTCCAAAAAATGAGAATCAATAGTTGCTTCATTGATTTGACCGACATGCAACGTCAGGTGTGTAAATTCGTGACAAAGTATGAATTTAACCGCCTCGGTATAGAAGCAATTTGTTTGTTCGATAAAATCTCTTTTCTCAGCCAAATAAATTTCAGGGTTTGGTAATTTTTCTTTATCCCAATCTTTAAAATCTACGATAAGATATTTTGCGTACTCGAAAAGTAAATTAGCTGATTCAATGTTGTCTTTGCTAATCGGATGTGTAACGCGTCCATTTTCCTTATTACATCTGGGAAAGTCAACAGTTTCAACATACAAAATAAATATAGAATAAGTACATGACCATAAGTAGGAAAGAAATGTTTCGTGTAATTCAATTGTCCGCGTTTCTGCATTTATTCGCGGTGTTCTATATGTACCATTCCCAACACTAATTGGCTCCTCCCCATGAATTAGTTTTAGTTCTTTATTTACTTTTTGCTTTTCAATTTCCTCAAGTAAAACTTTGAAAAACTCTTTGTTTGTATTTTGAAACATGAAAAGTATCATGTGATGAATAACTCTCACGGGTTGTGTTCCGCTATGAATCTCTTTTTTATAGTGATTTATAGTACCCGATTTTTGAAATAACCAAGACATGAATTTATAAAAGTCCATTTGAAATTAATGATGAAACAATTTCACGAACATCAGACGTATTTAGCCGGTCTATTAAAGCATATTTATTTCCTAATCCATTGAATGAAGTTCCAACTATTATTCCCTTTTCTCGGTTATTAGAAATCAAAAATCGATCATGATAATCATTTGAGGTTTTGTGTTCGATTGCCAAATGCGGATTAGCACCAATTAAAGTTGATTCTACACTTACTTTTACAGGTGGTGAAATTTTACCTCCTGGGAATGTGATTATTTTAAGAGTTGTAATATTCGCAATATACGGTGCAAGTAATGAATTAATCATTAGATGGTAATTCGCATTTGAAGTAGGCGCGTAGAAATATGGGTCAACTATTATCAATTCATTATCAATCCCAACTTTGTCTAAGTATTTTTGAAAGAAAGTAACAATTTTATTCTCAGATTCTCCTTTCGCAATCAGTTGTTCATTTAAAGGTTGGATTCCAATTAAAGAAGACAAACCATGATCGAGAATGTGCTTTTCAATCTCGTTTCTGAATGAAAAAATAATACTTCCAATTTGTTCAACTTTAAAATCATTGAGGTTTACAGGTCTATTATTAGCATAATCAATTGTGAGTTGCAAATAATCAGCGTCTTCGCGCTTTGGTTTTAGTCTCCAAATTAGATCCATAAGATATTTTGAATAAAAATACACTGATTATTGAAAGATTCTCATCTCCCCACCCTGATTAAACCGCCCAAATTGAACGGCCTTCCCTTTTTCGGGTATATCAACCACAACATCAACGTCATGCTGAAATTCATTGTTTCCCCTGAATACGCCTTCTTTGGTGGTTTGGAACACAAATACAAAGGATTTTCCGGGATTTTTCCTGCGAAGAATCTCCAAATCTTTAGGGGACAAGCCCAATTTGTTTACGCTGTCCAGGATAATGAAATCATATTCGGCAAGTTCTTCCGGCAAGTAAGAACTTACAAAAAGGTTAGGGTGCTTAACGGCTTTGTCATTGAGTTTTTGTTGAAGGGTATAATCCAATCCTTCCTCACGGGCTACATAAAGCACCCGACCATGATTCCGTGCTAAGTATCCGGCAAAATCGACACAGAGATATGATTTACCCATTTTAGGTTTGGCGTAAACCATCATGCTGAATCCTGGTGTTGGATCACCGATAAAACTTTTCCATTTGTCCTTAAAACCGATTGTTTTGAATTGAAGCGTGGCAAAGTCCATCGAGTTCATGATCTTCGGGCTACGGCCTCCGTATTCTATTCCTGAGAGGTTCTCCGCTTTGCGATCATCGTGCATACAACCGCATTCGCCCAAAATTCCTTTCAGACCGTTCAGTTCGGCAGATTCAATGGACAATGATTTAACGCCAGGAGTTTTTACAAACTTCTCCAATCGTTTGTGCAAATTGTTCAGGTGAGTGAAATATTTGTCCTGGGTAAAAATACCGCGCTTCATGGCACGGTTCATTGCATCCAATAATTTCTTAGCTTTTTCTTTTACCCCCACTTTACCATGTAAGCGAATGAACTTTTTAATGAATTGAACAGATGGGTTAATCATTTCTTCTCCCAGGATTTTTTTAAAATCAAGAATTGTTTTTTCTTGAAGACTAACTTTTATTTTTCCCTTCATGGAATTGTAATTTCGAATGAGGGCATCCTGAATAAAATCAATTTCTTTTTTGTAGGGAGAGGATTTAGTAATACGCCTTTCAGTAATGGAGCGTTGCAGAGCCGTCAGAAAATTCCAAATCTGATCTGCGGTTTTGGTTTTACCATTCATGTTCACAAACCTGCGAATAAACTTAAATTCTTCAGGAAAATGTTCCACCTGTCTTTTAGTGGATTCAACAGGTTGCGGTTTTTCCTTATGAATTGTTTTCTTTTCCTTCTGAACTGTTTCCTTTTTTGCTTTAGATGATTCAGGACGTGAAACTTTTTTTTCTTGCGTATGCTCATAAAGTTTTTTAAAGTACGTATCCATTACCTCACGTATTTTATCGCTCTTATATGCCTCCCATGAAGAGCCTCCTCTTGTTGCCTTATCAACGAACTCATGCCCTTTTTTCAAGTTTTCAGGTAAAGACGAAATGTTTATTTTTTTGATGTAATCGAAATAATTGTCAGTGGTAATCATGGTAAAATATTTTTTAGGTTAGGCTGCTTCGAGTTCAAGCATTAGTAAAAGTGCTTCGGCTTCCAGTTCGAGCATGTTCAGGTCAATGGTGATGGTTTCCTCTGCCGGTGGTAATACAATCGGTTTCTTTTTGGTGTCCATTCGTCCGCTGTTTTGCTGAATCATTTCAAAGTTGGATTCGGAAACGGTAACCGATAAACCGAATTTCTCCTGGAGAATTTTTACCACAGGTTCAATATTCTTAAACGGGATAAAGGCAACCATTTTATCCGAAGTCTTTTCAAAATTGTTTTTCTCCACCAATGGAAGTAAATCCGAATCGAGGTAAATATCTCCTCCCTTACTTCGGGATGAGGGGACAAGCATTTTATACCCCTCACCGTGGCGAAAAAGAGCAACTGCTCCGGCATAAATGGCTGCACCGTTAGAAAGAGATTTGATTAATGGCAATGCTTTGTATATCGGAACTACTACTTTATTCTGTACCGCCTCGCCTGGAGACCAGTTTTCCGGCATCAGGATTCCCTTCTTAGTGTCACCGGAAAGTGTGGTATAACTCACTAACTTTCCTCTGAAATCAGAAAATGCCTGTAATAAGTTTCCGGTGATGATGTGACGGATTTTTCTATCGGTGGTGCTTTCTTTAATGAGTTGCTCCCATAGTTCCAATAAAGTTTCTTCGTCCGGCTGTGACACGTCCACACTTGCTCCAATGATGGAGGATATATCTTTTGAATACGAAGCCGGAATAGCAATGTATTTACTACTGTTAGAAATGGCAAAGCGTAGTTTTACAGAACTTGGTGCAAAGGGATTCTTTTTCTTTTTGTCAATGACAAATCCTAAAAACACACTTGGTATTAATTGCTGTCCCTGTTCAAAGGATTCCACCGGATAATTTACTTTTCTTCCCACATGGAAAAATTTGAACATGCGAAGTAAATACGTTCTTCTATTTTCATAAGTTTTTTCAATGTTAACCTGCGCAGCCATTCTTGCTTTGCTTAATTCTTCTTCACGCTCTTTGATAGCTGCCTGATACGCTTTGTCACCTTGCTTCTCTTTTATCTTTAAAAGTTTTTTCTCATGGGGAATATTTACAATAAGTAAATTGTATTTGTTTTCATTCTCCAATAAATCTTCCTTGAGTTTGTTTTCAAACCAAGATTCAAATTCATGGATGGTATCTTGTTTGAGTTCTTCCGGTTTTAGTCCTTGCAAAGATTCACGCAGTATATTTTCAAGTTCCACTTTTGAAAACGGTTTTTTCAAAACATTGGCGCGAACTGTTTCTAAAATACTATCATCACCAAATGCACTTCGTCCACCTTTTCCGGCTTTGATTATTTTGGTAGAAATGGTTTCCGTTTGCAGGTTCATGGTTTCTACTTCCAAATCATATTCGCTGATTTGTTTGAGGTATTCCACATAATCACTATAACGGTCGGCAATCTCATTGTAAAAATCCTGTTGCATTGCCGTTGATAGAACAGCTACGCGACCAGAAACACGGTGAGCCGCATCTTCGATACTTTCATTATCACCACGACTTTCATCCTGAGAGGAGGCATCCGAACCGCTTTTTTTCAAGTGAAGCGGATCACCGATCAAATCGTTTACCTGTGGATTCTCCAATAGATATTCCTTAACCACTTTATCACCGTACTTATTTAAAAAATCCGGCACATCTAAAATCTTGGTGCTTTGCTTTTGGTTGGAAGTGGTATTGGCATCCAAAGATTTTAATTTCTTTTGTAGCATCATCATCAGTCGCATTTCTGCCGGAATTGCCGAGTTCACGTAATCGTAAATCGGTTTTAGGATTTGCCCGGTGCGGTTTATACGACCACGTTTTTGCACTTCGGTATTTATATCCAGTTCCGCTTGCAATACGATCATTACCCGTTGCCTTACTTCACTTGCCGGAACTTTGCTTGTTGGAATGGCATGTGCCGATGCACCCGTACTTCCTGATTGATTAATCATCAGAACGTCCACCTCGTTGTTGTTGAACTGGCGAAAAGCATCGTTGGTGTTTATCCGTTTTCTTGTCACAACCAATCCCATATTGGTTTTAGGATTGATCTGCATTTCATACTTACGTCCGGTAACTTCTGCTACCGAATATCCGGCTTGTGTGAGTTTACGAATGATAACATCAATAGGAGAAATGGTAATTCCGGTGGATGCTTTTTTGATCTTTTCCCAAATGCGGTTGTATTCCATTTGTGCATCAACAGGAAGTTCCGATACCGCAAACTTTTTATGAATGGCATCTCCGTTTACATCTTTTTCGGTGTAGCGTAAAATTCCGTCCAGTCCTTTTCTGAGTACTTCTGCAAAATCTGCATTGACTAAATCTCCGTCCCCAACAGGTAAACCTTTTTCGTTTTCCATGTCCTCAATAAAACTTCCCATTGTAGAGGCAAAAGCAATCACCGGTTTTTTACCTTCTTTCAATCGTTGTATGGCTCGATCCGCCACCGCCTCGGCTTTGATGCTAAAGAGCATTTGATTGATGACCTGGAAGACTTTTGAGAAGTAGGGTTGATTATCCACTCCTGCCTGTGAAGTTCCTTCACGCAGTTCCACTTCTTTTCCTTCGGTAACGGCAATTTTATCGAGTTCCTCCACCTGTTTATCTACATGCGAAGTTTGAAAGGCGATAATATCCCGAACGATTTCCGTTATGTTATCGGCAATGGCGCGATGTTCGGTTTCGTGATCGGTTAAGGCAATATAATTTACTTCTACACCTTCAAAGGAACGTTCCCTGCGTATCATTTGCCCTTCGGCCACAAGCTGTGAAGCCATTACTTCTTGCAAAGCAACACCGCCCTGGTTAATGGCATCTACTAATTCATCCCTGCTCATGTTCGCTTCTGAAATTGCGGTTTTCATTGCGTAAATCGGCATGTTATCCGGTCGCTTTGCAAAAGTTGCCGATAGAAATACCACTCCTTTGGTATGAGAAACCACACGCTGCAAAAATTCTCCTGTATTGGATGAGCCACTTGAATTATGTGCTTCGTCAAGGATAAAAATATTTCCATCGGACTGTTTCATTAAGAAGTTGGGCTTCTCCGGTTTTTTCTCTGGTGAATTAAACTGCGAATAAGTTGCCATTTCAAAATCGTAACGTGCAGGAACTTTTTCACTTTCAAAAATGGTTTTTTGTTCGGAAGGTGAAAGAGCCGTATGTATCACTTCACCATCTTCATCTTTAATATCCGTTTTCGATTCACGAGCATTTACGATAAACGGAATTAAATGTGCAGAGCCAATTGCTATCAAGTCACGGTACAAATCGGAAAACAAGTTTGCTTTCTCTGTAAGAAAAACCGGACGAAGACCTTGCTTGACTGCGTATCGCACAATAGAAGCTGCAATACGTCCTTTTCCGATTCCTGTTTGATCTCCAATAATCATTCCCTCGTTATAGGCTTCGATATTGTAGATCGCCATTGCAACGGCATCAATCTGTTCGGCAGAAAGTGCCTTGCATAATTCTACTTTACTCGCATAACCCAATCGGTGACGAACAAAGGCATCAATGTCTCCACCGACCTCTTGTTTTATTCTCTCTAATGCAGACTGAATTTCAAAACTCATCGAATCGGGAACCTGTGTATTCAACACTACACAACTTTGTGAAGCCGGTTGATAAGGTGCGCCTAATTGGTCATCCAATAATGATTTCAAATATTCTGCTTCACGTTCCAAATCGGTCATTGGTTTTTTCGGCTGTGATGCTTTAAGCTCCTCGACTAAACCAACGCGCACACCGTTACGCACCAATCTCGCCATCATTAGTTCGATGGATTCAGAGGGAAATTCCGTTTTAGGAATCATTACCGCTCCGTCCGATACTTTAACAAGTTCTGTATTTAATATCGTAGAAACACGAACTGCGTCTTCTTCAAACGTGTAAAACAATTCGTCTTTCAGAATTAGTAAAGCGGCATCGGGATATTTTTTCTTTAATGAACGGTAATTTTGTATTAGTGGTAAATAGTTACTTTCCATGTCTTCCATTATTCTTGCGTACAATTCTTCGTATGATCTTACTGGCGTATCACGGTCGGGATTTTTTACTGGAGCAACTCCACTTACTGTGCTTTTTCTTCCGTGAATTAGGATTAAGCGCGTATCAAAGGCTGTTCCCTGGCGTGAATAGAGTTTATGACCGTCTATTGGAATTACATCGACCACGTTGTAATGCGAATAAAGGTAATTGAAAAAAATCCGGTTTCTTCCGGCTTGTATTCTTCCCTTATCGTCCCATTTGGTATGACCACCTATGATAATGGCAGCTTTTCCATTATCTTTCATACAATCCAGGGCGCGTAATGCCATTAAGTGATCGAGTGTACGAATGGGAAATGTATCGAAACGAATATCATGGTCGAGTGTGCCGAATGGTGGATTGGTTAAGACTGCATCAAACTTTTTTTCAAATCCGATAAATGGTTTTGTGGCATCTTGTTTTAAAACCTGTTTGTAGCCTTGCAATTTTAAATTTCCCCTGCGAAGTGAATCCACTTCATTCACCACCACATTTTTTGGATCGGCTGCAATTGTGAGCAGACCGTTACCTGCGCTTGGTTCAAACACAGTCACGGTGTCTTTATTTATTTCGCAGAAAATACCTGCAAGAAAACTCAAGGGTGTAGGTGTGGAATATTGCTGCAATAAAATACTTTGCGAAGTGCGGTGCGAAAGATTGACCTGACTTTCGTACAGTTCTAAAATGTTCTTGAATTTTTCTTCAATAGAAAAATGCGTGCGCAGAGAAAATTCCCTGGCACGCATTACAATGGCAAGTTCCGTGAGTTCTTTAACCGTATTCTTTTCCGCTATATCAAATTCGAGCGCAACCTTTTCCACGCTTCGTTTTGTATGCTTAGAACCGATCTGTAACTCACGGAGCATCCTTCTTACAAACAAGTTATAATTCTGCTCGTATGCCATCTTATTTTACTTAACTGCTAATCCAACTGTGATAACTGCAATAATTCCCATCCCGATTTTTAAAATCCGGTTTTGCCTTTTCTGTTTCTTCATCAACTCCTCGCATTGCTTTGTATGTATCAAAGCCGCATTGATCTGATCGTTTAACCGCCTACCTGTCGTATCACAGGTAAACAATTGTTTTTGCGACTCAGCATGAAGGGCGGTTAATTGTGCTATCTTATTCTGAAAAAGGGTGTCTTTTATTTCCTGGGCGATAATAAACTCTTTGGTTCGCTCCCGTAATGAATCACACTCAGAAAGTCTTATTTCTGTTGAAAGTGTGTCCCATCGTTGTGAAAGAATGTTTTCCAAATCATTTTTTCGCTCTTTGGAAATAAACATTTCCTTTTTCAATAACAGGTCGGTGTAAAACAATTTTGTATTAAGACTATCAATGGCTTTTTTGTAGTTTGATTCGCTTATTGAATAGTCCTTATTGATTTGCTTTACATCACTTTCAATTGTCTCAGTCGCTCCTTTATCATAAACCGGATTGTTCCCTGCTATTTTTTGGAAACTAAACCAGTAAAAGGTGAGTGTAAAAAAGAATTGCACCACAGTTATCCATAATACAATCCGGCTTGCATTCCAGTTTTTCATTTTTCTTCTTCCTCTTCTTTTTCAAATTCAACATTGGTTTCTTCCGGCTCTTTACTGGCTTGTGGCTTCTTGCGGTTTGCCTGTGTGAACCCTTGCACCACTTCACTGATGATATTCATCACCGTGGGCGATTCCTGCTTGTCTAGGTGTCGCTGCTTTTTCTCAATGGAATAACCAAAGCAACCGGAGGCGATCAGGGAGATAAACCCAAAAAACATAAAGTCAGGTAGGATAAATCCGAAAAACTGCTGACCTACCCATCCTACGGTGACCATTATCACCATGAGTGCGGTGGTTAGTTCCCGCATATTGAAAAATCCGTTTTTGTCTTTGAAGATCTCCTTAATGATTGGAGACCGTTTCACTTTTTGTTCTTGTTTCTGATTCATTTGTTTCATCGTTTAAAATTTCTGATAAGATTTCTTTGACTGCCGGAAAGAATAGTGCAAGGGCAACCGCACCAATTCCGATTCCTGTTACCCATCGTCTGAGTGAGGCGCGTTTCATTGCGCGATAGTCAATCAACGTATAGGTAAATTTGTTGCCATATAACGATCTATGTCTTTGCGCAAGGGTCATAAACAGATCGAAGTCGGCTGCGTTTTCAAATACCTGGCATCCGGCAGAAAATTCTTCCACGTATTTGGCGGTTCCTTTTTGCATGGCGCGGTGAATGTTTATTCCGAACCATCCCTTTTGTTCCTTCCCATTGTACCAATCCAAAATAGCATCGCGGTTATAATCCCGTATCACAGTTACCGTTCCACCGCCTTGTATGAGCGCGTAATATTTTCCTCTGTGCAATCCGATCTGATACACGTTCTTGTATTGTCCTTCCTTGAGGATGGCTGTGCCTTGAGGCATCATTGGATTATGCAGCCAGTAGGTTCCTGGGTCGGTAGTGATCTTGAAAATGTAATGCTCCCAACCACCGCTGTTGGTTTTGAAAAAAACGTGCATCTCATCATCGAAGCGATTCGCTTTAGAATGATGCGAACGTATTCCGACAATGTTCAGCTCATAGGGTCTGTCGTAAATCTCAAAACCCTTCATGCGCAAAACCGTTTTTACTTTTCCAAGAACACCCATTACTCCTCGTCCTCCTCCTGATCGGGATTTTCTCTCACTACCGATGGGATGTAATTTTTCTGCCACTCCTTCACATCGAAGTTGGGACAGGTACGACCTCCCTGATTTGGAAACTCACAATGCCCTTTGAGTTCTGCATTAGGGTGACGTTCTTTAATCCACATAATGAGTTCGTACATGGCATCCTCCTGTTGTGGAGTTCGTGTATCAGCATGTTTTCCTTCTTTGGTTTTTCCACCGATATAGGCAATGTTGATACATTGCTGATTGAATCCTAATACCCCATTTGATACCAAATTTTCATTGAGCAGTTTAACTACTTCGCCATTGGATTTAATGATGTAGTGATAACCTGGGCGTTCCCATTTGTTGTGTTCCTTCCAGTACCGCTTGATAGCTTCCATAGAAGCAAGCGGAGAAGTGTCCGTGCAATGAAGCACGATGTATTTTACGTTTCTTGACATTTTTTTTGATTAGTTGTTTTGAATAATTCTCACTGATTTTTCTTTTACAATCAATCTTCGCTTACCGTCCATTGTTTGAAAAAGTGTGAATCCTTTTTTGGTTTCTATTGGATAACCCAGCACCACATTTTCTTCCACGCGGATTCTTTTATTGGGATAATCCCAAATCACAGTTGGATGAAGTGTGATAATGGTGGCAGCACCATTTAAACCGGAGAGTGACCATTTGCTGCCATCGAATTTCAATCCCATTCGTAAAAACTCTTTGCGGAACTGATCTTTCTGTGAACTGTCTGTGAATTTGGTAAGGAGTGCATTAACGATTGTCCAACTCACGCCACCGATTTCTTTTTTCTTGAAATACTCATTGGCACTTTTGTAGTCTTCCACGTTGCGGAATTTTTTCAGTTCCTTCAATACGCTATCGAAATTTCTCAGCACAACTGCTAAATACAAGTTCGTGGCTGTTGTCATTGGATAAAACGAACTGGTGGATGATGAAGATGATCCGGCAGTAATCACATTAAAAGTGGTTTCATCTATGGTGGCAGGCCATCCGTTATTGGCAAGTGCAGTTGCCATTTCACTTCCGAAATCTCCGTCCGCTCCGTATTTCGGTAGCACCGATGCTCCGTAACGTGAGATGAGTGCGTTTTGCAGTTGACGTACTTTTTCTCCGCGACTTCCTTTTTTCAGAGGGAAACTACTTGTTGTTGTCGAAGGAACATACGCAGGTGTGTAGGAAGTCTGAACCGGAGTAGTTTGAACCGATGGTGTATAAGGAACTGTTTCCTCGTCATCATCGAGCGCAACGTTTTTATTCTTTTGACTTTTGAAATATTGCCATCCGAAATATGTACCTGCGCCAACGGCAGCTATACCCAAACCAATGATCGCAATTTTTTTTGCGTTGCTCTTTTTTGTTTGCTGTTCTTTATTTTTTTCCTTCTCCATCACTTAGCTTCCTTTTCGTTTCACTTTTGCAATCAAATCATCAATTTCGGATGACCACATTTCTCCAATCAAGTCCTGGTACAGATCATCACCGTAAATCCGGGTATAGGCACTTTTCACTTTCGACCAGGCTGTCGCACCAGGCATTTCGTTAAACACTGCGTAAATGGCTTCCTCATCGGTTCCTGGGAACATTCCCATGTAGTAGAGTTCCATTGCCGATCTGAGTCGCTTTGCCCAGGCATCGTAATTGGGTTCTACCTTGTCGCCTTTCTTTTTAGGTTTGGCAGAAATGATCTGAAGCATTTCATTGTATTCTGTCGAGGTCAATTCATCAGCCATGTCCTCAAGCAAACTGCGGTGATAAAGTTTCTGATAGGATTTTTTCACCTTATCAAAATCATCTTTACTTGGAGTCGATCTGAGTGCCCTTCTCAATGCTTCTTCATCCGTTCCCCACCAACCGTCATTGTCAAACGCCATTTTAATCTGCTTGGCAATGGTGGCAGAGCTTCCGTCTTCGAGCGTTTTCGTTTCTTCACGGGTACTGACTGCTTCCTGTACCATCTTTCGCACCGCCCAAATCGTAAGCCCTGTTACACCAACTGCCAACGCACCATACAACACTGTTTGCTTCCACGAATCTTTTTTTTCTTCACCCTGCATTTGCTGTGGGTAGTATTCGTTTTGTCCCCGTGCAGCTTCCGGTGTCGGATGGTTCTGTTGCCCCTTATTCCCTATGGCAGTTTGTTTGCTCATTACAGTCCTAAAAAGTTTTTCGCAGTTTTCAATGTGCTTCCGTTTTCTTCTACTACTTCGGAAATCTTCTTAATTTCCCTGGCAGTTAGCTTCCTTGCCATTACCGTTAGGGCAGCCATTTTTTCCTGTGCCTGTTTTTCGTTTTCCGCTTCAAGCGTAATTTTATAAGTGAACTTTTGCATTTATTTTTCCTCCTTACTTTTGTCCAGGCTGAATGATTGAAAAAACATCCTGAATTTTGTTTTTCTCATGAGCGAGAATGGTAACAATGGCTTTCACATATTCAAGTTCCTGCTGATTGAATGCCTTTTGCACATCGTTCCACCAACCATCTTGCTCGTCTTCCACTTTCTCATAGGTGGCTTCGGTTTCCTTCTGTGGTTCATTGTTTTCGCCTCCCTCATTGTCGGCAAGAATACCTGCAAGGGTAGAGCCTCCCGGAAGTCTTTTTATTTTGTCCACGTTTCGCTTGAGAAAACTCTCTACCATCACGCTCACCACTTCACCCACATGCACATTGCCTAATTTGTTTTTGGAACTTTTTAGTTCTTCCACCAATGTTTCAAGGTTGTCAATGTGGTCTTCCGCTTCTGTGAGTTCCTTTTTGGTTTCGCTTAACTCTTTTTTAAGTTGTTCGTGTTCCCATTTTCTGCGCTCCGCTTCCAACGCCTGAGAAATGCGTTCGTCAATCTCTACACCGCTAAGTCCACCCGATTTTTCCTTTTCTTTTTGAACCGTATAGGTTACTTCTTCCACAGGCTCAATCTCATTTCCTCTGTAATAAGCAATGCGGATTTGTTCGGTATTGTGAAACACAAATGCTTTCACATGGTCAAACTCTCCAGGGTTATTAGTGCGCGATACAATTGTCTCGCCATCTACCTGCACCGAATAAAATCGCGGTGTTCCCTTTTCATCCCATACTTCAAGGATGCGTTTTATTTTTTCAAGGGTGTTGTCCTGAAATCGTTCATTTCTTTTTTCCATCGCTGCATTTTCTTTTTGGTGTGATCTGTAAAAACATCACGTACAGAAGTCTGTTAACTTTATTGGTGATCTCCATTTTTCCGCTGTGTTCGTGTTCCTGCTCATGCACTTTGTTGTCGAGTACATCAAATACTCCGTTGGCAGATTCAATCCGAATCGGACTTGCCGGAAACTGATAAGTTCCGCTTGCGTTTCTCAAGTCCTGTTCTTCCATCAGAATCCACATATCGCTGCCAATAGCGAAAGTGGTTTTACTCGAAGGAAGCAAACGAACATGCCGCAGGTTCATCTCTACGCTTTTCCAACCAAGCTCTTTCATTCGGTTTTCACTATGTTTGAGTGCTAATTCCGTGCGCATACTTTTTGTTTTATTTCCGATTCATAGAGCAAATAAATATTCACCCTGTAATTGCTTCCCACAGCGAAAAATTCGTTGAAGCGGTCGCGGTAAAATCCGATCAGGTAATCAGAACATGGAACCAAATCCAAAATGTGTTCTTCCCATTTCGTTCCTGCTTTGAACCATTCGTGTTTGTAAAAGTCTGCGGGAGAAATTGGAATCGGTCGGTTGTAAAAATCCAGTTCAACAAAATCTCCATAGAGCATTGAACTATCATTACGAATCACTTCACCTGCAAAGAACATATCCGATTTTCCACGTTCCTTCAAAGTCAAATCACCAACCTTGAGCGTGGCATAGAGAAAGTCTGCTTTGGAAAATTTACCAACCGAATCACCTACTCCACGGAGTATAGTATTCTCCGTAAGGAACAATCCTGTTATTCGTTTTAAATCCCTTGGAAGGGGTAAACGAAAGCTGATTGTTTCCGCTACCTGGGTAACATTTACAGAATGGATATGTACTTTGTCTTTTAGCATTCTTTTAAAAGCGTATGTACATAAAGCGAAACACGGTATGCCACAAAAGGCGCATCAGGATGGTTCGTGTCCTTGTAAGTGATTTTCACTTTGCCATTTCCAACCGGAACATTTCCGAGTTGATACACTCTGCTATTGGGTGCTACATTGATTCCGCACATTAGCAACTTGGCTTCAAAATTTTCGGGTAAGTATTCAATACCACCAATCTCAACCTTGCACGAACCACGATAGAACAAACGATCATCACGATCAGAAGTCAATACCACCGCTGTTACAAATTCTGCGGTTTTATCTACCTCAAATTCGTAGGACTGATTTGACCCGTTAGCCGGAGAAAAATCAAATCGTTTGATCTGTTTGTCGTTTTTTGTCTCTTTCATAAAAAATCTCTTTTGTCCGGTTCGTAATTTCTATTCATAAAATTCCAATCGACAGCATTCAGTAGTTCATCCATGCTTTTGTACCATAGGGAATCGTAGGCACGTCCTTCGATTTTTACAGCACCGGATTTTTCCTTTTTGAATCCTGTAACAATGATCTGAATGGCATTTCCGTTTCCGTAAGCCCACCGCTCTTTGAAAGTGATGATGTTCCCTTTCTTTTTAAGAGCAGTGATTTTCCTTTCATTGGTGTTATAGAAATTCCGTTCCTTCCTTGTCATTGTTTTCAAATCACTTTACCCCCATTTCATTTTTTGATTTTCTTTCATAACCCTTCAGGAAAAGTGTGCGGAGAAATGGCAGTTTAAACTCCGCATCACTTTTTCCCTTCGGGCTTGTGTGAACATGAAAGATTTTTGGTTATGGAATAGTTGCCGTTCCGTGCAATGCCGCATACACGTATGTGTTTGCCGGAATGCCTGTCACAGTTCCCAATTCGATGGTCATTTCAATCTGCACATCGTCCTGGATCAGGCGCGGATTTGCCAATTTGAAATACCCAAGTGTTAACAGGTGATTGTTTTCGGTTTTGAAAACATAGTTTCCGATTTCCGGTACAATGGTTTTCTTATTTGCTTTAAGAGAAAACTCTCCGTTTGCAATGGCAGGGAAGGCTTCAATTTTTCCAAAATTGGTCGCCATCGAATCGTCTTTGGTTGCACCTGCTGCTGTTCCCACCAAGAGAATGATTCCACTCACAAGCATTGACATATTTTTCGGCAATTTTGCGTTGCTGATATTGGTCAATCCAATTTCTTTGTCGGTTTGTGTTTCAAAAATTTTCACCGTTTTTGAATTCACCGCTTTGATCGAGTAGATCAAAGTATCTGCAAGGCGCAGGTTTCCTTTTGTCAATTCTTCCTTGATGTGCGGTTGCAATTCGCGGAAATGTTTTTCCATCTCTGCGCGTGATCCTTTGCTTGGTGCAGGATTTTTTGCAATGGCATTAATTACTTTTTGACGTGCAATAGGATTCATTGCTTTGAGTGCGCCAAGCAACTCTCCGTTGACATTCATCGGGTCAATTCCGAGCAGATCTCCAGCGTTGTTGTATTCGCTCTCTGCAATCAGTTCCAGTTGTCCTAACATTTTTTTGTTTTAATGGTTAAACTTTTTTTCCTTCTTCACTTTTCTTTTTTTGCCCCCTACGGTTGGGCTACCCAAGTACTTTCCGTTTTTTCAGGCGCAAGAATCTCCCTGTCCGCTCTCTGGCAGATTTTTTTACTTCTCGTCTTTTGATTAAGGAACTCTTCCCTGCGGTAGCCCTTTACCCGTTAGTAGAGGGGATCGCGCATCATCAGCGTTTCATCATTTCCGCTTACTTCCTTTTCCACTTTTGGAACAGGCGTTTTCTGCTGATAGTTTTCCGCTGATTGTATGATCTGATTTTCGATATTGTCCAAAGCGGTCATATCCATACCGCTCATGTCAGCATTATCGGTATTGGGATAGACGAAGTATTTTACTTCACCAACCGGCTTGTCACTTTCGGTTGTTTTTTTCTCATCCGCTTTCTTCATGATTTTATCCAGGTAAATCTTTTGGGTGAAATTGTTTTTGTAATTGAGTAGTCGTTGCTTCGCTCTCTCCATTGCTGTTTCTTCACCGCTGAGTGTTACTCCATCTCCCTGGAATCCGTTGGCAGCCATCATTCCCATACCGAAACTGGATATTCCCGGCATTTCCATAAAGTGACCTGCGGCATTCACCACTAATCCAACCACCAATGAAGGTCTTCCAATTATCGCCCCCGTTGCACCTCCCGCAACCACTCCCACCACCAGGTCTCTGAGCAGACCTTGCCCCGCTTCTTTGAGGTGCGGGCTTGGATTCTTCATTCGCTCCTTGAGCGACTTGCGATCCTTTTTCTTTTCGTACTTATTTTTTTCGTCTTTCATCACTTGCGTGTTTTTAATTCAACATTATTTCACTTCCACCGCACGGCATGTGCTTTTTTCTTTTTACTTTTTTTGTAGTGTTTTTTCTTGCGCTTCTTGCCGTGATGGATTCCTGATAGACCTTCACCTCCTTTTTTACCCTTTTTTCCCTCTTTCTTTTTGTTTTGTGCGATTTTGTAGGCTGCAAAGCTCAATCCTGCCACCCCGACCGCAATTCCTGTTGGTAAAGCCCATTTCTTGTTTTCAGCCCACCAACCCGTTTTCGGATCAGTACCATCAGCATTTTTGTTGGTGTTCGTCCCGTCTCCTGTTTCAGTAACGGTGGTCGTACTTCGCTTTTGTAAATTCGTCCCTGGATCATCAGTAACTTCTTCCGTAGGGATAGTAAACTCATCGAGGTTTACATTTTCCGTTGGTAGGGTGAGATTTGGATCTGTGATGTTCGCGTTTGCGCTGGCATCTGTCGGTGTTGCTCCTGAATCTTCGCCTTTAAGTCCTCCAATGCTTTTGATAATCGCTGCAAGTGAAGCCATGATTGCGGAAGCTGCGGCAAGGGCTGCACCGGTAGCAGGTTCTCCAAGTCCATCGAGGGATTCAATTTCACTTGTGAATATGCGTTGCCCCAATATATCCCTCAGTGGCATTTGAGTTTCGTTACCCATTAATCCGCTGACCTCTTTTGATGCGTTGCCCTTGCCAGTTAAAATTGCTTCCTTCAAATTCTCCGGTTGTCCACCTGCTCCGTAAAAGATTTTTTCCAGTTTATCTTTTACCTGTTTCAGCTTGGCAAACTTCGCCATGTTCATTTTGCGTTTCTGCGCTTCTGCATCACTCAGGTAAGCAAAGCGAACATTTTCCGCTACTTTAAAAACATTGAGTTTCATCGAAGCCAACACTCCGGCTCTGAGTAATGCCGTTGCCGGATTTACTTTGTTCACCGCATGAACCACCTTTTTTACTCCCTGACCGATCTTTTGCAGGATTTTCACTTTTCCCAACTCCGACAATCCTCCGTCCGTTAGATCAACCGCATCAACTGTTGTCGGTCGCTCTATTCCGTTTAAGTAATACAAATCCATTTTTCTATCTCTTTTTTCTGTGTATGGTTCCTCGTAATTAAATCGGTTCACTACACAGTCAACTGTGATTTGTTTTCCATCTTCCGTGTGAACCACCGGATAGATATGTGCGAACTTGTCTTCACTCCACCAGTATTTCGCTATGCGTAAACTGTGTGGTATGCCCAGGTGGGTGAGTACGCTGGAGATGAAAACCGTGTAATCATCACAATCCACTCCGCGTACCCTATCCGCCCAGCTTCGTGACGGTCTGCGTATCTGTTCCTTTCCCTTCTCATCTTTTTCATACGCGATGTGCCCGTACACGAATTGCCAAATGTTTTTGCACGAATCAAAGAGCGTTTCTCCTTTTAATCTTTTTGCAATCTCCCTGGTATCATTCCGGCTTTCTTCCACCACTTTCGGAATGAAGTCCACCGTGTCTTCCACTGTTGCCCCGCTTTTTATCAGCCTATCCTCTCCCTGAGGTTTTGGGAACAAATAGTCAACATCTCCACCGCTTTGTATTTTTCGCTTTTCCTTTGCTATCATTTTTCATCACGGTGTTGTAGTTGCCCCTTTAAGTGTGATGTCTTGCGTTTGTTCATAGGGTTGATCTCCCCATAACATTTTTATCGTTGACAAAACTTTCACTTGTACCACAACTGGTTTTCCTTCTTTCACCAATTGATACATGCTCCAGGCATTGATAAGCAATTGCGAGAACGTTATATCAATCATTATGGCTTCAATAACCGCCTGACCGAAACTCGGAATTTCTATTTCCTTGTTCACACTCTGCGAACTACCAATCGTTTTTCCATCGTGCATGATCTTTACAAAAGGAAACATGATCTTTATTTTTCCCTTCGTAGGATTTTTTAAGGTGACATCTACCCGTATGGTGATACCTGCCAATGTAACCGAATGCAATTTGGCATTGATAACCATTTCCAAATTTGTATTGAGTCGGTTCATTTGCCACAGATACCTGCCACCAAAAAACAAACCTGCTCCTCCTAACACAATCCAACCAATCTTCATTTGTTTTTCTTTTTAATTTTTTGTGACAAGTAATCTGCGGCAATTTTGAACCCCAACCAAACAACTCCACCCACCAATGCTTTTACTGTATAATCCAACACACTTGCTGCATCTATGTTGGCAAACATCAATGCTCCATAAAGCAAAAGTGATGTGTGATTTCCTGTATCCTGATTCGCTCCCTGCATATCTACAAACTCTTTAATTTTCATCTTCGCGTTTTCTTTTTCCTACTCTGATGACACAAAATTGCGTCAAAAAATTTTGTCAAAGTCACCATTTGGATTCATTCAGATTCATCCGGCATACGATGGTTTACGATAGTTTCATTTGTGATCTTTTTCAAAGGCTGCAATTCGTTTTTGTATCGCAGAATTTTGTTTTTCGGTGCTATCCACCTCATCCGAATCAATTACTTTTTTTACACCTAACAAGGAAATAATAAGTTCCACCTGTTTACAATCGTAATACCAACCGTGCTTTTTGCCAATGAGTTTTTCATAGGGTTTGAGTTTTCTATTTAGCACTTTAATAGAAGGAAGTCCCAGGATAGGAAGAAGGGCTTTCTTTGTCATTCCTTCAACGGTGAGGAGGTTTTTTTTCTCTGACATAATGTTGTACTTATTGATTGTTTAACAGGTGGAACTTTTGAAAATTTAAGCAGCGTTGCTTTTTAATTTTCCGTTTTCATAATAGAAACGCATACTTTCATAGGCAACTTCCTGAACAAGGTTATCGTACCATCTTTTTGTTCCTGCAAAGCCAAACTTGTTATTAGGGTTGAACCAGGCTGCCGGATGAGTTACGTATCTGCCCGGTTTTCGTTGGATATAATCCACCGTGATAAGTACGCGAATGGTTAATTCCATTAATTTGTCAGGAGCCTCGATGAAGAAAATTTCAAAGGGAATTGCCTCGAAATACTTTCGGATTTGTTTTTTTGCATCTTTTACTTCCTGCTCAGAAAATGGATAACCTTTCCATAGGGTTGTGTGGGCATAGTTCCATGCCATTGCGGTTAACTCGTCAATTTTGTTCTGACGGATTTTTTCGATTGTTGTTTTCATATTGTCCATGTGTTTTAATTGTTTTACAGGACAAAAATCTTTCAAAAAAAATGGTGAAGGGAAGCATTTGAAAGCATCGGGAAGAATTGAAACGCTGATAGTTTCTTATAGCTTTCACTGGAGGAATCGGGAAGCATTTGGACGCATTTCGATTCATTTATAAAAACAAAAAAGCCGGAATTACCCGACTTCACATTGATACAAATAATAAAATTAAATTTTGTTACGCTACTTTATTCTCAAATGCTGCAATTCGTCTTAAAACCGGATTGTTTGAATTTTCTATGCTGTCTATTGTGTCAGCATCTATTACTTTTTTCGGCCCTAAAAGCGAAATAATCAATTCCACCTGCTTACAATCATAGTACCAACCCGTTTTTTTTCCAATGAGTTTTTCGTAAGGCTTGAGTTTCTTGTTCAATACTTTTATAGAGGGAAGTCCAAGAATAGGAAGGAGTGCTTTTTTTGTCATTCCTTCAACGGTGATGAGGTTTTTTTTCTGCGTCATATCGAACTAAATTAATTATTGTCTATCTCAAGTTATATCGGTCTAAAAAATCATTTTCATTCAGGTTAAAAAATTCAGCCAATTGTTTTACGCTCAATTTTTGTCTTTGCCTGTATTTTGTAATGATGTCACGCAATAATTTCGGTTGTTCTCTTGGTATATCGAGTTCCACCGGCTCACGTTTGCGAATTTTCATTTGGTTAAACTGTTTTTCCAAATACCTTTTTTGATTTTCGGTTATCAGTTCCAAATCGTTTGCACGATACACCAATGAAATCATGGAGCATTTCCATTTCTTTTTCAGCATTGCGAGCGTATCTATTGTTAATCCGTTTTCCAGGTCTTTGGCAATATCTTTTTCCGGCATAAGAAATTCAGCGGCAAATAAATTTGCTTCGTGACTAATATCTTTACCAAATGTATTTTCAATGTTTGAGTGCATTACTAAATGACCTAATTGATAAGCCAAAGTAAAACGCTCACGGTCGCCAAAAAGTCTGCTATTTGTAAAAATTAACGGTTGATTCTGCTCTATGAATACACTTTTTCCATCTACGCGATCTGTTCCGAAATCAAAGCAAACGTGTATGACGTTTTGCTCCTCCAATATGTTACTCAAATTAACAATTGCGCCTTTTGGTATCCTCCACATCTTGCGAAGTGTCCTGGCACATTCCTGCGGTGTTTTGTTTTTATCGGTAACGAAATGTGGCAGGTTAGTATTGGCGTGACCGGAATGTTTTAATAATTTCTGTATTCCTAACCGATACAGATTAATATTTGCTTCAATCCGGCTGATGTCTTTTGCCGGAACTTTTTCGCGTCTGCGATAACTTAAATAGGAAGGAATCATTTCACCCTCCTGGTAGAAAAAGGAAGCCGGAAGACCAAGAACTTTTGAAATGGATTCTAAAAGATCATCATTGATTACCTGCGCGTGTGATTCTAATTTATTTACATACGAGCGCGAGATACCCAGTTTTTCTGCCAGTTCAACGATTATCATTCCGTTTAATTCACGGGCTAATAAAAGCATCTGTGGGTTTATGTCTTTTTCCTTGGTCATCGAATAATTATTAACATTCAATTGTTGATACGAAGATATATGGTTTTCTAATTTCCACCAAATTTTCCACTAAATATTTTTTATATAATTGATAAACAATGATATAACTTTTAAAAATAATTAGTTGAGGTAATGCAATTTCTGCTCGAATTGATAAAATGAGTTGGTACGGGGTACTTCGGATAAAAGGCGGGTAATTCAGCTTTTAAGTCATTGCTTTTAAAAGCGTATTTTAGTATTTCATACCGGAACCGGATTATTATTTAAAATGAAGATAGAACGACAACTGCAAGGTACATTAAATACTGTTTTTACCGAACTGATAAAAGAACAGGGTTTGGAAAAACGTATTATGCCTTATGTAACACAGGAGGAAGGTCGAGCAGATATTACTTTAAAAAACAGTAACGGGAAGCCGATTTTTTTCATTGAACTAAAAGACCCGACTGCGAAAGACGGTAAAAGCGTATTCGATGGGAATGTATTAATGCGGGAAACTGAACGTGCGCAAAGACTTGACATTAAATATTTCGGTAACTGTAATTTTTTAGCTTGTGCATTTTTAGATAGAGATAAGATTTATGAAAAGGTTGCGGTAAACGAAGGCTTTTTTACGATTCAAGATATAAACCGACTAAGCAGTAGCTATTCTCCTAATAAAGATATTGAAAATAAACTCCGGTCAATTGCAAGTTTTTATTTAGATCGTGCAATTGAAATCCTGGATCGCAAACCAATTACGTTTAGTAATCTTGATGAGTTATTTATATTCAAAATCAGAAAACTTATTGAAGTTTATGCGTTTCCAATCACTGATAAAGTATGGAAAAAATATAAAAGCAATAAGCAATTTGAAAAGCTAATACAGAAATATACTCAAAGTCAGCTTTGGAATAAACCGCAGACATACGAAGAAATTGAAAATCTAACGCACATCGCGTTACTAATGCTTATAAGCAAACTTATTTTTTATAAGACGTATGTAGATAATCAAACTTGGCATCGGTTAAGTCCGATGAAAGTTCCTGATGGAATAAATACACCGGAAAAATTAGAAGAGGTAATATGGCAATACTTTGAAGAATTTAAAGAAATTACTGGAGACTTTGAATTACTCATTGGTGAAAGAGCTGATATTATTTTTCAAATACCATTTGTTAGTGAAGCGGTAATTGATTTAGTAAAAGATGTATTAGAAACTGGTGGGCATTATAATTTCAGTGATATACCATTCGATATTATTGGTAGAATTTTTGAAGAATTAATTCGCGAGGATGAAAGACATAAGTTAGGGCAGTATTTTACACCTCCCCATGTAATAGATCTAATTAATTCATTTGTCATTCACAAGGGGAATAGCAAAGTTTTTGACCCCTCTTGCGGTTCAGGAACTTTTTTAGTTCGTGCTTATGAGCGGAAAAAGAATTTATGCAAAGCTGAAGATAAAGGTTCGCCACACGAAATTTTATTAAATGAAATTTACGGCAATGATCTTTCCGGCTATCCGGCATATTTGTCGATGTTGAACCTTGCAATTAGAAATACAAGAAGACCAAGCTATCCAAGAATTTCAAACAAAGATTTTTTTGCGATAGGTCAGAATACCAATGTTGTATTGCATAATCAAAAAGGAGAATTAGAAAAAAAGCCGTTGCCAAAGTTTGATGCAATTATAGGGAATCCACCATATACTCGCCAAGAAGATATTGGTACAATGCATGGCACTCAGACAAAGGATCAGATACAAGGAATGATAAAAAGTGAGTGTGGATTTAATCCATCTGCACGAACTTCTATTTATGCCTACTTTTTTTATCATGCAAGTGTTTTCCTAAAAGATGAAGGATACTTAGGGTTTATTGTTCAGAATAGTTGGCTTGATACTGACTATGGTGCAGACTTGCAAAAATATCTATTGAGAAACTACGAAATAATTGCCATTATGGATAGCGAAGTGGAGAGGTTTTTCCCTTCGGCTTCCGTTAACACAAGCATTGTTATTTTAAGAAGACAAAAAGATGAAGATGTTAGGGATAGAAATACCGTTAAGTTTATTTATTTTACTCTTCCGGTTGCAGATGCAATAAAACAGTTTAAAAGCACAGATCGCCTTTATGAGGAAATTATTAATTCAAATAAAAATATTGCGAATAAATACTTCAAAATTATTTGTGTTAAACAGAATTCACTTATTAATTATACGAAATGGGGACAATTTTTAAAAGCTCCACAGGTATATTTTGATATTAAGAAAAAAGGAGAGGGCAAATTTACACCTTTAGGGGGTAAAAATGGAGTGGCGGAGGTAAAGTACGGAATCAAAACTGGTAACAATGATTTTTTCATTCTCAAAGATGTAACTGAAAATCTGAAAGACAGTCAACTGCAAGCGATTGTTAATATTGATGAGGACATAAACTCCATAAAACAGGTAAAACAATTTAAATTGAGAATTGTTGAGAATGGATTTAATGAGTTATGGTTGATAGAGAGTCAATTTTTAAAACCAATTTTGACAAGTCCAAAAGATGTTACTTCTTATGTCGTTAAATCTAACAGCGTTAAATATTGTCTTCTAGTTGTTGATGATGAAAAAAAGATTCTACGCAAAGATTACCCGTACGTTTTCAAGTATATAATTTATGCTGAAAGAAAAGATATTCATTTAGGGTCGACATTAGCAAGCAGAAAATTATGGTATGACGCAGGGGAAAAAAGACTACCGGATCTTTCATTCAGTTATATGATAAATGATTTTGGAAAAACTTATTCTGGGAAAGTATTCACCAATGACAATTTCCAAAATATTTATGTGAAAAAGAATGCAAATTCAGTCTTTCTTTATTTAAACTCAACTATTTCATGGCTTCAACAACAACTAATCATAAGAACAAATTTTGGAGATGGTGTTGGCAAAATTCAAAGTTATGAATTAGCAGATTTAGAAATCATCCCTGTAAATCTTGATAACATTTCCGTTGACCTTGGAGAAACTAAAAACTACAAGGAGGAATTAGGTAGTTTGGAGAGTTTGAAGACAGTAAACCCTGAAAGGGTTAAATTGGATAGTGCAATTTTGGAAGCTATTGGATATAAGCAAAAGAAAGAGAGAGAAGAAGTTCTTTTAGAATTATACAGATCAACTTACCAACTAATTGATGCCCGACTTAAAAAGGCACAAAGTATGAAAGGCGTAAAGGCGCAAAGAAATAAAGTCGAATTTAGTGTTTACGTGGATCAACTTAAAACTATGCTTGTGGAAGGCAAATATCTTGCAAAAAATACAATCACCTTTGCAAAGCAAATTGAGAAACTAGTTAAGGAGATTACAGCGGAGAAAAAATTGCAGAGTAAAATTCTTGATGCCTATTGGAAGGAAAAGTTTGGGGAGCTTTATAATAAGAAGTCTATTGAGCAGAAGAACCAAATTTCGATGTTTTAATGCTGGGTCTTCGCGAGAAAATACGTGTTTTTAAGCACAAAAAATACGAACGAATAATTGGTCTTGAAAAGAGAAAAACGTTTTTCAATTCTATTTATAGAAACGGGCTTAATGGATTTCTATTTAGCTTGTTTTTACTTCTTATCATTGTCTTTGTAGATTTTTTATGGAAGTTACTAATAACATCATTCCATAATGCACCATCAGATTCAATTTGGTATTCAGCGTACAAATATTTGAATCCAACAACAATTATCTCCGCGAATTCAACAAACGATTATTTAACCAATTTGGTAAGTATCGGTGCAGGAGTTATAGGTGTCATTTTAGGGTTAATCTATACCGCATTTGTTACAATTGTATCAACTAAATACGCCAATATTAATAGTTCAATAAATTCGATGATTATTAATCATCCGGTATTAAATAAATATTTCAATTTTTTAGCAACACTAACTGCCCTTTCAATTGCATTTCAGTTTATTCTTGCTTTTGGCTATGAGCCAACCATTATAAGTACGGTCATCTTTTCCGTACTTATCATTTTTGCAGTCACTTCATTCATAACATTCGCAAAGTTCACGCAGTATCTTTCCGACACAAAACTTCTTGTTGATGATCTAATCGGAAGTAATCACGAAATATTGAATAAATTATTACTCTACAAGGACTTAATTGAAACAAAAAATTCTGAAACGAACTTTTTAAGACGGGTTTATTATAATCTTAACCAAATAGAATTGATAATCAAAGAAAGTATTGCAGGTAACTCGAATACATCCTTTGAAGGTATTTATCATGAATTAGATGACTTTCTATTATACTACTTGCAAATAAAACACACGATTTCCTCTAAAGAGAATTGGCATGTAAAAGTTCAGAAGTTCAAAAAATGGGATTCAATGACAGGACACGAAGCAAGAATGTATCATGCTACCGGTGTAGAAATTCCGGAAAATGTTCCTGGTTATAATGAAATAGAAAAGCGAATTCTTGATCTTCAATTTATAATATTTAAGCATTACATTAAAGAGCCGGCTAAAGTAACACTACTTCAGGATAAATATAAATATTTTCAGGTAGCGGCTTACCAGTGTGAAATTGAAATCTTCGACTATTTTTTCAATAAGGTGGAGGATTTTATTCTTGCCAAAATTAAAGAAAATGATTCTGATTTTACATTCCGACAATATTTGGTTTCAATGTATCCATTTTTCTACTCGCACCACATTGTTGGATTTAATAATTCAATAAAAATTCTAAATACTAATAATATAAATAAATTAGCAAAATCTCTTCATGCTCTTGAAAGAACCGAGAAAACATTTCAATTTCCCTATTATTTAAAAAAATGGTCTGACGGATATTCGGACACTTTGAAGAACGAAATATTTATTGAAGGACGTATTTTAACTCCTATTAGCTTTACGGAGCATAGCATTGCACTTAACATCGGTTATTATTCGCAAATGTATGTGACGGATGTTATGAAGAAAGGAAGGGAAAGGTTAGTCGCCTTTATTAATAGATTGGATAATGCCGGATACGGACAAGAAGCATTATTTGTTGCAATTGAAACAAAAGAAATTATTGTTAAGTTAAATCTATTTTTAGAGAATGAGCAAACTTTGTTAAATCATATCGGAAATTTTCCCTTTTCAGAGGAAAAGGATTTTGTATTTAAGCATCAGGAAACTCTTCAAAAGGAATTGTTACAATTTCAAAGAGAATCCATTGATTTGGTATGGAAGTTAGGAATTACTGCATATAACCAAACTCAAGTCACTTCTGATGTCCCTGACTTATTCGGAAAGTTTTACTACATTATTACGAATGATATTTTTGAAATTTTACTCAAACAACCAGTAGATATAAATTTAATTACAGCTAAAATTGTTGATTATATTAGAATAAATTATCTTTTTTTCGCTGTTGTTTGGGAGCGTAACCGTGGTGCTAATGAATACGCCTTTTCTTCCAGTTTACTTCCAATAGTAGTTGATCTTTTAGATATTCTTTCAACTGCGATTGTGGTTTCTAAAGCTCATAATAAGCCAGAAATTTTGGATTCCATTCTTGAGTACTATAATAAAACAAAGCTTAATAATGAACAGGAAATTGAATTATGGCGACTTCCGATGTTAGTATTAAAAATGTCTGAGAGCGGAATTGGTTTGTTTTCTAACCGGTCATACGACAGTGAACATTTAAGAGAAACCTTACTTTCCGAATATCTTATTGAAAACGGAATTATTACTAAAAGTATCGAAAAGGCGGACTTCCGAAAATCATACAGGGAAATCTATATTTCTTCTAATGATGATTTTTACATGAAAGTACTCGCCAGTTTTTTTGATAGGGATCGAATAGAGTTTATGAAAATTAGGGAGATTTTTATCGAATTCTATTTGCGTAGCAGAATTGCATTATTGCCGTTAAATATAGAAGAAACAAATTATGGACAAAGACTTACAAGAAATTTGGAAGATTAGAGAGTTTTTTCAAAAGCTTCCATTGATTGGTGGTAAATCTTCAGAGGAAGAAGGTAATGGCTATCATAACCAAATTTGTTTTTATGAGAGACATTTGATAAGAAACAATGATCCTGAAGAGCCAAAGAATTTATTATATAAAAGATATTTCGATAGTTTATATCAAGCATTGATCTATTCGAAATATAATTCTTCAAAAGGGCTATTCAATTTAAGCGATTGTTCGGATGAATATATAAAAACCTTTAATTTATATATTGGCTTAGAAAGAAGATCGTATAGCGCAAATGATCTTCCGTTATTCTATTTAAAAATGGCGAGTGCTTTGGTTAATTATGGTAGAGGAGTCTTTGAATTTGTAAGTTGGCGCGAAAATGAAAGTGATATTTTTTATGGATTTGAGTTAAAGGAAATTATTGGGGATCTGAGCTTAAATAATCATATTGAACAAAAATTAAAGTATCAAGATCACGAATGGGTAATTAATAAAGTTGAAATAAAAATTCCAAAAGAAAAATGTATTGTAGTGGAGTGGCCAAAGGAATTAGGTGGTTGGAGTTCATTCCACGAAATTGAAAAATTTGCTTTTAACATAAGGGACACTTACAACCAATCTTTCGATTTTTCAAATCCAAAAAAACGGATGGAGGATCAATTTAATTCCGAAGCACTTTTTTTTAAGACTGTTTCCAAGTGGGGAGCATTAACAGCCTTTGATAAGTCAAACGATTTTTACAAAATTTATTGTATTCTAAAATTCAAACAAACTGTTGGGTTTATTTTGAAAGAAATTCAAAATGGTTTTGTACAGGTTGTTAATTTATTGAATGTTGAATTGAATGAAAAAGCTAAAATTGAATTTAATTTTCCAAGTGACCGATTTAAAAAGAGCAAAGAAATTTGTGATTTATGGAGTAATGGCAAGATTGTCTTTGATGAAGTAAAAGAATATATTCACCCTTACGATTAAAAAAAATATTATGATAACATCCACGTTTAACATCAATTCTACTTCCCACAAAATTACTCTTAAATCAAATGAAATAACTGGTTTGGGAAGTTTAGAGTATGCTTACCTTAGAATTCCTTTGCTGTTTAACCTTAATCCGCTAAGTCGTAATTATGACAACTACTCCAGGTTTGAAATAACAACAATTAAAGGAATATTATATTCGGGAAACACAAAATTCGCATGTTCGGAAACGACAATTCTTCCCGGTATGAGAATTTATAATAACGCAGCTGAAGGACATCCAATTTTTGAATTTCCACTTACAACTTCGATTATTGATAAAATTGAACGTTCAAGAATTTCAAACGCGCAGTTTGAGATCAAAATGATTATGAATTCAAATATGTATTCCTCTTTACAAACTCCCAAAGGGGAAATTAGTGTATTAAGTTCAACTGATGTTTCACATGCTAATATTTCATTTGAAATCGAACAATCCTTTTGGGTAAAAAATGTACTGCCAAAATTGGGATACAAAGCAGTTAAACTTATTGAATTACCAGGCAACAGCTTAGTAATCCCGGAAGCTTATGAAAAATCTTTACTGGCTATCGAACATGCTCACGAATATTTTATCAAAGGTGATTATGATAAATCAGTCGCTCATTGCCGAACTGCAATTGAGGGAATTAAAAAGGCATTTGATAAAATGAAAAAGAAAATAGAGAGTGAAGGAGAGAAAAATTGGTTAAAGAGAATTACAGATTCTACTGAAGAATGGTTGGCAAAAGTAACTATACCAACACATCATTTGACAAGTACACCACATCATTCTTTTAAGAAGGATCATTTTTCAAGACAAGATGCAGAGGCGATTTTATTAGTAACGACTGGTATTGTTTCATTTTCCGGGAATGTAGGCAATTCAGGTGTAGTGTAATTTATGAGCATTAATGAAATAATAGAAGCATTAAGAATTTCAGATTTAAAATCTAGATCTGATTATGAAATTATTGAATTGATTCAAAAAATTGGAAAAATTGCCGTGATGGGTGTTGATATTAAGCAAGGTCGATCAATTATTCGTGGACGGATAGTAAAGGAAAAGAAAGATAATTCCGGTGAGTTGGAATTTCACAGGTATGAAAGTCAAATATCATTTTTAAGGGATAAAAAATTAATACCTCCTTATAATCGCGCAAGTCTTGAAGGAGTTCCAATGTTTTACGGGACAATAACCGATCAAAATGAACATTATTCACAAGTGCTTTGTATTTCTGAGATTACCAAATTAGTAGATGAAAATACTGAAGATGGTAAAGACCATCATGAATACATTACAATGGGAAAATGGAAAGTGGACACTGAATTTACAGTTTGCGCAATAGCACACAATGAGGATTTTCATGCTAATAACGAAAAGTTAGCTGACATGTATAATGGCTTTGTTGAATTTGTAAAAAAGCATCCTGATCGTGAACAGGATTTTCGTGATATTTCATCTTTCATTGCACGCGAATTTGCAAAGAAGGTTGATGAGGATAAAAGGCATGATTATAAGATTTCCGCAGCATTTTCTCAAGTAATGATGTCTTATGGCGTGGCAGGAGTTTTATACCCAACTGCAAAAGATGAAGGAAAGGGATTCAATTTAGCTTTACCCCCTTACATAGTTGAAAAGCATTTAAAACTTGAAAAAATTGCAGTTTGGCGTTTGACTAAGAGAAATAAACAATTGGTTGTGATGCCATATCTTTATTGTGACAAGTTCAAATCGGATGGGGCGTTCATTTATGAAGATCCAGGAAAGTGGATTTCGGAAGGAACACTGGAATATATGCTTTCAAGATGATCTATGATTAACAAACGGCATAAAGGAGAATGAGTTTTCTTAAGGGTTATAAATTGGCGATTCAAAGTGCAAAAGACCACTTTGAAGTGGGAAAAATGTGCGCTGATAAAAAACTATACGGTATTGCTAATTCACATTTGATTCTTGCCTCAGAGGAAGGAATTAAAGCTGCAATGCTCTTTGCTAAATATAAAAAACCTAATATTCGAATTGAAGATTTTGATAAATATTTTTCTGACCATAAGCATAAACATGGCGAGATATTATCCTTGGAGAAGGAGTTTTACATGATGAATAGAATGTTAGGCTTTGTACTTAATCCGCTAATGGAAAAATATCAGGAAAAAGGGCCTTTAGAGGCTGATGAGATTATTAAAATTCGCGATAAAGGTGTTGAGGAATTGATTGACTGGCTAAAATTGGTTGTCAAAAATAAAGGCGACATGGGATTTGATGATGGTTGGTTTAAATCTGCTAACCACAAAAAAAACATGGGCTTTTATGTTCATTATGAAAGATCCGGTAAATGGAATACTCCTTCAATGATTGGAAAGAAGGAGTACCAAAAATCCTTTGAACTCGTAAGTCGGCTTCTTGATATGTTTGAAAAATTTGAGATTCTATATGACGACCCAATCGCACAAAATATGCTTAGGATGATGGATGAGAAAGGTATTTTTGACTAAATCCAAAATTATTTATTAAGATTGGTAAAAAGCAACTTGTAATTTAAATAATGAATGACCGAATTTGAAGAAATAGCAAAAAATGTGAAGGAATTAAATCTTGTCGAAACATTTCAATTTATAGAAAGGTTAGAATCACAAAATAATTTTATATCGGAATCCAAGCATGCTCCGATAAACAAGCTGAATTTTTCCATTAAAAAAGGGAATAGATGTTTTGAGTTCACTTCTGAAGGAATTACTACTGTTAAGGACATGCTGAAGTTACAAAGCAAAGGCTACGGTTTCCATGAACCATTCGAATTAAAGGGAGATTTTGGAAATATTGTTGCAGACGCAGCAGAAGAAGCAACGATTTCATTTGGTGCGGAAGCGGAGTGTTCCGGTGAAATTTGGAAACTGGAAAGCACGAGCTTCCAAAATTCAAAAACATTTCATAGGGCGGTTATTCCTAATGAGTATAATCCAACCTATACGCATTACACCGTTTTGCAAAGTACCCGATTTAAAGTTGGTAATAGTGTTCGCATGGCAGGACTTTGTGAAGTAAAAGTAGATGGCACACCATTTCAGTTATACGATTATAAAAAGGATAATCAAGACCACTATTTAATGGTTGAATCTCTTGTACCCATAAAACCCGATGAGTTTGAACGAAAGATGGCCTGTATCATTTATCCCTTGGGATTTTTGACTGGGACACTTGAAAGAAATGAAATATATATCATTCAATCGAATAATATAGACTTTAAAAAAATAACAGGTTTTCAATACCGCAGAATTGAAGAATCGGTTTTAACCTCGATGAAAGTCATTGATCCTGATTTATTCTATCAGCTTACGAAAAAGACGAATGTAGAATGCTGGATTTCGTTAAATATCTTTTCCAATTTATGTAGTAAGGTGTTTAAAGATCATCGTTTGCTGCGCGCGGTAAAAATAATTGCTGAAAGCAATAAATATCCTTTAGAAGTGAGAGCGTCCACGTATTCCGTTGCCCTGGAAACGTTAAAAAATATTGTGCTGGAAGAGAACGAAGACAAAATATCCCCAATCAAAAATAAACCGACAGCCAAAAAATTGCGAAAAAAGTTAACTGATGTCGTGGACTCGTTTGAGAACGCAGAGTTCAACAATAAAAAAGCCGTATTAAACCGGATAGAGCAAATCAACCAGGTTACCAATAGCGATGGCTTTGAACTTTCATTTTCTCTATTGGGAATTAAATTAAGCGAGTTGGATAAGGAGTGCATTAAATTGAGAAACGATTTTTTACACGGTCGTATTCCGTTTCAAGATGAGAAAACAAAAGACCCGAAGCAACTTCAGTTTTTTGCCTACAAACTACATTTTCTTGTTTCAGCTCTTATTCTGAAGTATTGCGGGTTTTCAGGGGTGCTAAAGAACAATGCAAAGGTATATGACCTCTTTCATGGGAAAAAAGACGTGCAGGAGACAGTTTTCAGAACCATTTAAAAAGTAACAGCATGAGCGAAATTAAAAGGATCAATCAGTTTGAGAATCCCGACCATATTAATCCTTTCCTCACCCATTGGGTTGGCCGGAAAAAGAGCGAAGAAGAATCGTTTGCCATTCTTAAAACCATCTTGGAAAATTCAGAATTGAAATTTTCGGCCTGTCCGATCAGTTTCCCATCATCAACCTATACAGTAACGCAGGAAATGATCTGTTTTACCGATACACCTATCCGACAATCCAAAGATACTTGCATCAGGTACGGTTATTTCGGCATGAGTTTTAACAAAGCGAAAATGATTGAACACGGAGCAAATCCCGTATTGTACCTGACGGATAATCGCTCTGTTCACATGGAATTTGAATTAATGAACCGGTATTCAAAGAACGAAGATCAACTTATTCATTCATGGATTACCGGTATTATGCAGCCTTTTGACACGAAAAAATTTGCGAAAGATAATCACGCAGAATTTTATGAGCGGGAATGGAGAATTGTAAGAAAACTTCCAGCTCAAAGAAATAATGTTGCCCGGAAATATCAGGGAGAATTTAATGAACACCCATTCATGGGCGAGTTAAGAAGACAACAGAACAGCCAAAATATCAATGACGAAACTTTTTTTCTTAAATTCAATCCGGCAATATTGGAGAATGTAATTGTGCCGGAGAGTTATGAAAGTGAGGTGTTACGGTTAATGGAAACGCTCAATTTAAATTGTGAGGTACTGATTATTCAAAAGGGTGCAATTTAAAAAGACCCCGTTACAATAAAGCTAATCGGGGACTTCCTATAAACAAAAAATTATTTTCTTTTTTCGTTCAGTACCGAAAGAAGTTCTTCCCTCTTTTCTTCGCGTTTTTTCAAAGACACCGGTAACAAAGCTGCATTAAAATTATTACGATGGTTTAAATACCCTCTGATTTTTCCATTGAAAAATTGATATAAAGAAGCTGCCCCCATATCTCTGCCAAACAATACATGTGAAACCGGACTTGACAAAAGACCGTAATAGCCTATACCGATAAATATGGTTGAAACTGTTTCCCATTGGTAATACGAACAAATTACCCAAAATGAAAAGGCGACACATGAATAAAATACCAATAACGTAGCCTGGGCAAGTAATTTTGCTTTTGCTTCAAGCCGCTTATCTTCTTTGTACCGCCTGACATAATCTTCATTCGTCTTCTTGTACTCTGCTTTTAATTCCTTTACCCGTTGTTTCCATTTTCTCTCATCAAATCCCAAAATAAGATACGCGAGGAAAATCAGAAAGAGCCAACCTAAAAATCGTAAAAATCCTTCCATGTTTTATTCGTTTAATTGTTTAACATTACAATCAAGACGTAAAAAAACAAAAAGGTTTGCTTATAAGATTTTCTTATGAGGATTGGTTTTGCTGTGCAACCGGAATCAGGAATGTTTCGGGGGAGTTGGGATGAGCAGATCCCGAATATCCACATTCAAGGCCAGGGCAATTTCCCTGAGCAGCTTTAAGGTCGGCTGACTTTCGTTATTGCATATCCTGGAGATGGTAGTGGGCGTTTTCTTGACCTTTTTAGCCAGTTCCTTCTGCGAAATATCCATATCGGCTAAAACGCTCTTAACTCGGTTTATTTTGATTTTTGAGGGCATTCGTACATATTTCTTACAAATCTATCGAAAACACCTCAAGAAATTTAAGAAATATGAATCTAATCCCCTGTCTCACAGTGGATTATTTGATGTGAAAAATACATATATGTACAATTATATTACATTACAGTACATTTTTCATACAAAATAGGTAATTTTGAGATATGTAAAAATTTATGAAAACGAAATCCAATAAACAATTAATAATCTCACTTATAACGGACGACATAATCAACTCCTGTCTTGTGAACCGGCTAAATAAAGCCGGTTTGGATGCAGGAGACTATTACTTGAACCTGAGTGATACCGTTTTTCAGCTTTTGAAATTCAGAGATGATTTTAGATCAGATAAAATTTACGAAGAATATTTGAAAATGGTAAAACGGGCAACACCAAAACATATTCAGGACGAACGCGAGAAACTTGATAATTTAGCAATCGAAATTTATCACTTTCTGATTTCAAAAAAACAAAAGTAATAGTAGATGGGAAATATATCTCCAAATAGAAATAATAATGCAGAACAAGAAAATTACCAATCAAAAAGGCTTTTTTCCTGGCGTTATGAATTACTTGCGCTTTATCTTATTGGCGTTAAACCTCCTTGGATATTGCGTATTTTCTTACCGAAGAAATAAATTAGATCGGAAGAGCGTCGTGTAGGGAAAGAGTGTAGATCTCGGTGGTCG